>Ga0308158_10000022_pt1 | contig 517325 bp, 446 predicted proteins | sample PhyBR2_FD_201038 | JGI IMG/M metagenome (GOLD analysis project Ga0308158, IMG submission 201038) | Phyllosphere microbial communities from UC Gill Tract Community Farm, Albany, California, United States - DLSLB.R2 | ecosystem: Host-associated > Plants > Phyllosphere > Unclassified | place...
CACCTCATCCACAAAGAACACTGGCGCATCACCATCCAAAACGGCGTCCCCTGGTTCATCCCCCCACCCCACATCGACCCCCACCAAACACCCCGACGCAACCACCACCACACACCACCCAAAACATAAGCACGGGCGGGAAAAACGTGACCCCGGGGCGGGAAAACCAATACGCAACCCAATGCCCGCGCGCCTAAGACAGGCCCAAGACGCAGCTAAACAGGAACCCGAACGGGCGCCGGACATGCCCCCGGACATGCACTGCTCCCAACGCGCTGGCCACGACAGCTGCCGCCGTTCGCACGCCTGCACTGCCACGCGCGTGGGTCGCTCCGGTATTCCTAGGACTCACAGAGCCTGCCTTAGGGGCTGCGCACGGCACGCGTGCGGCCTAGGCTGGAAAACCGAACCCCGCTGGAAAGCACACTGCAGCAGGGCAAGGTCCAGCCACTATCAAGGAGCACACCATGAGGATTGCCGTCACCGGCGGAAGCGGGAAACTGGGCAGGAGCGTGGTGCGTCGCCTCACGCAGGATGGCCACCAGGTTCTCAATATGGACCGGGCCGGCACTCGCGGACGAGGCTACGTCAGCGTGGACCTTCGGAACTACGGACAGGTCCTGGACGTCATCCTGGGCCTGGATGACCAACATGACGGCCTCGATGCAATAGTTCACCTGGCCGCCATCCCAGCGCCGGGCCTCGCCCCCGACGCCGCTATCTTCGAAAACAACATGGTCTCCACCTACAACGTTTTCCAGGCAGCACGGCGTGCCGGCATCAAAAAGGTGGTCTATGCCTCCAGCGAGACCGTCCTTGGCCTCCCCTTCGACATCGACCCTCCCTACATTCCGGTCGATGAGGAGTACCCCGCCCGGCCGGAAAGCACGTACTCACTGGTGAAGCACCTCGAGGAGCAGATGGCCATCCAGCTCACGCGGTGGGATCCCGACCTGAGCATCACGGCGCTTCGTTTCTCCAATGTCATGGACCCCGAGGACTACGATGCCTTCCCGTCCTTCGACGCCGACGCCACACTGCGCAAATGGAACCTTTGGGGCTACATCGATGCCCGGGACGGTGCCCTGGCCGTGGTGCGTGCTCTGGAACACGGGGAACCGGGATTCGAGACGTTCATCATCGCCGCGGCCGATACCGTGATGAGCCGCAGCAGCGCTGAGTTGGCAGCGGAAGTCTTCCCCGGCGTCGAGGTTCTCAAGGAACTGGGCGAGCACGACACCATGCTGTCCATCGACAAGGCGCGCAAACTGTTGGGCTTCGAACCTGAGCACAGCTGGCGCAACGTCCACTCCAACCGCACCACTCCCACCGAGGACTGACGCTCAGCACGGACGCGGCACCATTGTGCCCCGACGCGCGACGGCCCATCCCCTGGCTGCAGTTTCCTGCATGCACTCGTAAGGGGATGGGCCGCCGCAGCTTGGGACGCGTCAGATCATGGTCATGACCATGGCGGGGTCGGACAGGATGGCGCCTAGGTCCGCCAGGAACCGCGAGCCTTGTTCCCCGTCCACCAGCCGGTGGTCGAAGGACAGGCTAAGGGACATGACCTGGCGCACTGCCAGTTCATCGTTCACCACCCATGGCGCCTTCCTGACAGCACCAAGGGCCACAATCGCGGCCTCGCCCGGATTGAGGATCGGCGTGCCCGCGTCGATCCCGAACACGCCGATGTTCGTGATCGAGATCGTGCCACCGGAGAGATCGGACGGAGACGTCTTGCCTGCCCGCGCCGTGTCGGTGAGCTGGGTCAACGCAGTGGAGAGCTCGCGCAGCGACAGTTGGTCAGCGTCCTTGATGTTCGGGACGGTCAGGCCCCGCGGCGTCGCGGCCGCGATACCCAGGTTCACATAGTTGAACTGGACAATCTCCTGGTTTGCCTCATCCCAGCGGGAGTTCAGCGAGGGATTGTTCCGCAGGGCCACCAGGACCGCCTTGGCCGCGATGGTCAGCGGCGTCAGTTTGAAGCCTTCGAAGGTCCTGTTGCCCTTGAGCCTGGCCAGCAATTCCATGGTCGCGGTGACATCCACTGTCAGGAATTCCGTGACATGCGGTGCCGTAAAGGCGCTCTGCACCATGGCAGCGGCGGTGAACTTCCGGACTCCCTTGATGGGCGTGCGGGTTTCCCGCTCGCCCTGCCCTGCAGCAACCGGCGCCACGGCAAGCTCATCCGCTGTGCCGGAAAAGTTCTGGACATCCTCGCGGGTAATAAGTCCGCCCGGGCCGGTTCCTGGCACCAGTTCCAGGTCGATCCCGAGGTCGCGGGCCAACTTGCGCACCGGAGGCGTGGACCTCGGACGCTCCCCCGAGACCTCCGCCTGCGGCTCGGCGACCGGTTCCGGGATCGCCGGAACTTCCGCCTGCACCGTAGCCTGCACTGCTGCGGGCGCCTGAACGCGGGCACGTCGCGTTGGACGTCCGGAGTGTTCGACGACGGCACCGTAACCCACCAGGTTCGGCTCACGTTTCGCGGGGGTCCCCACCGCTTCAACACCGCTGGCGGCAGGTGCACCATGCGCAGAGGCCCCGACGGCGGACCCGGCACCAGCGGTCGGCGAGCCAGCCCCGTTGGAGGACTCGGCGTCGTCGACTTCGAAAGAGACGATCGGCTTCCCGACCTCCACGACCGTTCCGGGCTGCTCGTGGAGCGCGGCCACCGTGCCTGCAAACGGTGACGGCAACTCCACCACGGCTTTGGCGGTTTCGACCTCGGCGATGACCTGGTTCAACGTGACAGTGTCGCCCACTGCCACCTTCCAACTCAGGATTTCCGATTCCGTCAGCCCCTCACCCAAATCCGGGAGCCTGAATTCCTTGATCATGGTGGCGGTCATCCTTCCAGTCCACTCAGGGAGTTGGGGCGGCCGAGGGCGCGATCCACGCCGTCGAGGATCCTGTCCAGATCCGGCAAGTGGTGCATTTCGAGCTTGGAGTAGGGATACGGCACGTCAAAACCGGTAATCCGGACTGGCGCGGACTCCAGGTAGTTGAAGCAGCGTTCCGTAATGCTCGCCGCGATCTCCGCGCCAACGCCACCGGATTGTCCTGCTTCGTGGGTGATCACGAGTCGTCCCGTCTTGCGGACGGAGGCTTCCACTACCGGGTAATCCACTGGGGCCAATGAGCGGAGATCGATCACTTCAACCGATATGCCTTCGTCAGCGGCAGCCAAGGCGGCATCCTTCGCTGTTTTGACCAGCGGACCGTACGCAATCAGGGTGACGTCGGAGCCGGCGTTGACGACAGCAGCCTTATCCAGGGGCAATGCCGTGGCGAGGTCGAGCGACTCATCCACATCCCCCTTGTCGTGGTAGCGCCTCTTGGGCTCAAAGTAGAGGACGGGGTCGTCCGATGCGATGGCCTGCTGGATCATCGTGTAAGCGTCCTGGGGATTGGAAACGGCCACGACGCGCAAACCCGAAGTGTGGGTGAAATAGGCTTCCGGCGATTCGGAGTGGTGTTCCGGCGATCCGATCCCGCCGCCAAAAGGCACCCGGATAGTGATGGGCATCTTGACGCGCCCCTGGGTGCGGTAATGCATCTTGGCTACCTGGCTGACGATCTGGTCGAACGCAGGGTAGATGAAACCGTCGAACTGGATCTCGCACACCGGGCGGTAACCGCGGTAGGCCAACCCCACTGCGGTGCCGATGATCCCGGACTCGGCCAGGGGAGAATCAATAACGCGGTGCTTTCCAAAGTCTTTCTGCAGCCCGTCGGTGACACGGAAAACGCCACCAAGGGAGCCAATGTCCTCACCCATGAGGACCACTTTGGGATCATTTTCGAGCGATTTCCGGAGGCCGGCGTTGATTGCCCGGGCAAAAGTGAGCTTGGACATCAGAGTGCACCTTCCTCGACGGGCTGGTTGAAACTGTTCAGGTAGCGGGAGTAGTGGTCCTTCTGGCGCTCGATCCAGGAATTCGGAGTGCTGTAGACGTGGTTGAACACGTCCAATGGCTGCGGGTCGGGCATGCCAATGCAGCTCGAACGGAGATCGGCTGCAACGGCATCGGCCTTGGATTTGACGCGGGCTTCCACATCCTCCGTGAGCAGGCCCTTGGCCTCCAGGAGCTTCCGGAGCCTAAGAATCGGGTCCTTGGCAGCCCAATCCTCCAGCTCAATCGGATCACGGTAGCGGGTGGGGTCATCAGCGGTAGTGTGCGGACCCATTCGGTAGGTGACGGCTTCAATGAACGTTGGTCCCCCACCCTTGCGCGCCCGGTCAAGCGCAACACGAGTGGCCGCCATGACAGCCAGGACATCGTTGCCGTCCACGCGCATGCTGGGAATACCAAAGCCAGTGGGCCTGTCGGCCAACTGAACGTGCGACTGGATGCGCACGGGCTCCGAAATTGCCCAGTGGTTGTTCTGGCAGAAGAACACCACAGGAGCTTGGTAGCTGGCTGCGAACACCATGGCCTCGTTGACATCGCCTTCGCTCGTGGCGCCGTCGCCGAAGTACGCGAGGACTGCCGTGTTGGCTCCGTCCAGCTGCACACCCATGGCGTAGCCCGTAGCGTGCAGGCTCTGGGAACCAATGATGATCTGGGGAGTCGCCAGGTTGATGCGCTGCGGGTCCCAACCGTACGAAGCGTTACCACGCCACACTCGCGCGATCTCGGAAAGATGGGCACCCCGGACGTAGGCCACTCCGCTTTCCCGGTAGCTCGGGAAGACGAAGTCGTCGTCGCGCAGTGAACGGCTTGAACCGATCTGTGCCGCTTCCTGGCCAAGGAGCGGCGGCCACAAGGCCAGTTCACCCTGGCGTTGGAGTGCCGTGGCTTCTGCGTCGATACGGCGGATGACGGTCATGTCCTCGTAGAGCGAGCACAATTGTTCGTCGCCGACATCCTTAACCCATAGATCAAACTCGGGATGGCTGATGCGCTCGCCGTCCGGAGACACCAACTGGAGCAAATCGCCGCCAGTCCGCAAGGAGATATGTGCACTTTGTTCCGGGCCCGGAGCATCATGTCGCACTCCCTTGCCCGCCTGATCCGTCAACACAGGTGATCGCAACCTTCCGGCTCGTTTTCGTCGGCGCTCGCAGGACTTGTGATCCTGCCGCACGCCGGCCCTCCGGCACCTTCGCCGGAGTTAATTGTGACCCTACTCACAGAACGCATCGGGTACAACTACCCGGGATGAAGTTGAGCATTATGCACTATTCGGAGTATCCGGGGCGTGCTAATCTTGCGCATTATGCAACCCTTGGATGGCACCGACACCCGCCTTCTTTCCGCCATGGCGAAGGATCCCCGTGGCACTGTGGTTGCCCTCGCGCAGAAGCTCGGCCTCTCCCGCAACACGGTGCAGGCCCGCATGGCGCAGCTCGAAAAGAAACACGCCTTTCTGTCGTTCGAACGACGGATCAATCCTGTGGCCCTCGGCTACCCCCTGACGGCCTTCATCACCGTCCACGTGCAGCAGCAGAAGCTCGCTTCCCTGGCGCGGGACCTGGCCGACATCCCGGAAATCCTCGAAGGCTTTGGCCTCACCGGCTCCGCTGACCTGTTGTTGCGTGTCGTTGCGCTGGATGCGGAAGACCTCTACCGCATCAACGGAAAGATCCTCGGTTGCGACGGAGTGGACAGGACGGACACCGCACTGGCCATGCGTGAGATGATCCCGTACCGCGTGCAGCCGCTCCTGGGACGTCGTTCCGGGGCTTGAACCGCCACTTCACCTGCGGTGTTCCGTCGCGCCTCTTGCCCGCGGAAGCGGAAATGCGCTTTGATTCAAGAGGACGCACCGGGGGCCGCCCAGAGGTTCCCGGCCAGGTGGTGGCGCTGCCGAAGGCTGCCGAAAGGGGCACTACCGTGAGCAACCCGCAAGAACCCAGCCAGAACCAGCCCGGGTACAACCCGCCACCGGTTCCCCCGGGGCCCGGTTACCCGCCGCAGACCGGAGCGTCGCCGCAGTGGCAACAGCCGCCGTCGTCCGATCCCCAAAGCGGGAACCCGCAATACGCGGCTCCCGGCCAACAGAACCCCTATCCCCAGGGACAAACCCCACCAGGGCAGTATCAACCAGGCCAATATCAGCCGGGCCAATACCCACCGGGCCAATACCCGCCCGGGCAGTACCAACCAGGCCAGTACGGCCAGCAACCTCCCAAGAAGAACCGAAAAGTTCTGTGGATCGTCCTCGGCATCGTGGCGGGCGTCATCGTGCTGGCGGTAGTCGGCGTCCTTATCCTGGTCAACGTGGTGGGCAATGCCACCTCCAAGGCCCGGTCGCTGGCGGACGAATTCACCAACCTTGTGGTCTCCGGCCAGACCGAGCAGGCCTACGACAACTACCTCAGCCAGCCCCTCAAGGACGAACTGGACAAGCAGTCCTTCGTGGACGGCATCGCCAGCCTGGAACTGGACAGCTCGTGCAAGCCGAACTACAACTCCGTAAGCGTTGACTCAAACAACGGGAACAACAAGGCCAACCTCGCAGGCAAACTGCAATGTGACGGCAAGACGATCGACCTCCAGTACGTTTTCGAGGGCACCAACGACCTCAAAATGAGCAGCATCCGCCTCCGCCCCTAGCCGGCAAGAAATAAATCCGCCCATCCACCCATCCACGCAAACGCATGATCCGAATCACTGCTTGAGAGTCCCGACCGGGACTCAGCAGGTCGGCCGGGAATCCCGGCCATCACCGGAAGGCTCGGACCAATGCGTACTTCGCCCAATCGCTTGATCGCCACCATCTTCGGAGCCGTCTACCTCTTGGTAGGCGTGCTCGGATTCTTCGTCACCTCGGGAATCGGCTTCTTCGCCACCGAGGGCGCCAATTTGATCATCTTCGCCGTGAACCCGCTTCACAACATCATCCACTTGGCCATTGGCGCAGCCCTCCTCATCGCCGGCATGAACAGCGTCACGCTGTCCAAGTCCATCAACACCGCAGTCGGCGGCGTCTACCTGCTGGTCGGCATCGTGGGTCTCTTCCTGGTGGGCAGCTCACTGAACATCATCGCCCTGAACGGCGCGGACAACGTCCTGCACCTCGCCAGCGCCGTGGTACTGCTGGGCGTTGCATTGTCCCAGGACAAGGCCACCGTAGCTTCCGCCCGCGCCTGATAATCGACTCCAAAGGACGAGGACGGTAACAGCCATGCACCGCGTGAACCACCCCACCCTGAGGGCAGCTGTAGTGCTGTACGTATACTTCGCTGCGATGGCAGCCGGGATGGTTGAACTGTCCCTGGCCGCCGGGTACCTCGCTGGAACTGGATCCGCCGCCCTGGGCATGGTTGTTGCCGGCGGTGCAGCCCTCGCGGCGGGCCTGGCCTTCATGGCCTGGTCGCTGTGGGGCCTGCACCGCAATTCCCTCGTCCTGGCCCGTTTCGCGCTCCCGGCCCTCGCCACGGCAGCGGTCGCGCACGTAGCGGCCATGGCTGCAGGGATCACCTCCCAGCGCTCCCTCGACGTCAGCCACTTTGCCGCCTTCGGCCTGACCCTCATGGCACTTGCCGGGGCAGGCTGGCTCAGACGGCAGCACAAGACCAACGACGGCGGCGCCCACGGCCAGCCAAGGACCGGGCGGCTTCTGGCAGCCGCGTTCGGAGCCGCCGTCGTTGTTGCCTCAGTAGCAACACCCGGACTGGCCGCGTCGATGGCCGGCCAGTACGCCGTTCCGCACGGGGAACACGGCCAGGCACCCGTCGGAGAAAACGGCCAGGGCTCCAATCCCGCCCTGGATCCGGGCCACCACCACTAGGTGGCGGTCACGGACCGGCGCACCATCAAACCGTGCCCACTGTTGATGGTGCGCCTGGTTCGTGGATCATGGAGCCATGGATCCCATTGAGGCGCTCGACGAAATTTCTTTCTGGCTGGAACGCAGCCAAGCACCAACCTTCAAGGTCCAGGCTTTCCGGAAGGCAGCCGACGCCGCACGGAAACTCTCAACAGATGAACTGGCCCGACTCGTCGCCAGCGGCAGGATTACCAGCCTCAAAGGCGTAGGCAGCCGCAGCGCCGAAGTCATCACCCAGGCACTGGAGGACCGCGTCCCCGACTACCTGGCCGACCTCCGCGGGAAGGGCACCGAAGCCCTTGCCTCCGGCGGAGACACACTCAGGGCCGCGTTGCGCGGCGACCTGCACAGTCACAGCAATTGGTCCGACGGCGGCTCGCCCATCGAAGCCATGGTGGCTGCGGCCCGCACGCTCGGACGCGAATACCTGGCCCTGACCGACCACTCCCCCAACCTCACCATCGCCAACGGCCTCAGCGTCGAACGGCTCGAAAAGCAGCTGGACGTGGTGGAAGGGATCAATTCTTCCCAAGACGACTTCCGCTTGCTCAAGGGCATCGAGGTGGACATCCTGGAGGACGGCACACTGGACCAGACCCCTGCAATGCTGGACAAGCTCGACGTCGTGGTCGCCAGTGTCCACTCCAAGCTCCGAGCCGACAAGAAGACCATGACCGAACGGATGCTTGGCGGTATCAGCGACCCCCACACCAACGTTTTGGGTCATTGCACCGGTCGGCTGGTCCAGGGATCACGCGGGACCCGGCCCCAATCGGAATTCGACGCCCCCAAGGTTTTCAAGGAATGCGCCGAGTGGGGCGTCGCCGTCGAAATCAACTCGCGGCCCGAGCGCCAGGACCCACCGGATGACCTCGTCAAGATGGCCCTCGACGCCGGCTGCTTGTTCAGCATCGACAGCGATGCCCATGCTCCCGGCCAGCTCGACTTCCTGCAGTATGGTGCCGAGCGCGCGGAAGCCCTGGGGGTGCCGATGGAACGCATCGTGACCACCTGGCCGCTGGCCCAATTGAAAGAGTGGCTCAGCCTGAAAAAATGACGCATGCAAAAGGCTCCCCCGGAAAACGCTGTTTCCAGGGGAGCCTTTTGTTCCGGTCTTAGTGGTTCACCGCCTTTTCGGCGCCGATGCCGGTCAGCGAACGTACTTCCATTTCAGCTTGCTTGGCCGGGTCCTCGCGCCGCTTGTCCAGGACAGTTCCGAGCCAGCCCAGGAAGAACGCCAACGGGATGGACACGATGCCCGGGTTGCTCAGCGGGAAAATGGCGAAGTTGGCGCCGGGGATCATGGACGTCTTGGCGCCGGAGACCACAGGCGAGAAAGTGATCAGCAGGATGGCTGCGGCGAGGCCGCCATACATGCTCCAGACTGCGCCCTGGGTGGTGAACCTCTTCCAGAAGAGGGAGTACACGATGGTGGGCAGGTTTGCTGATGCCGCAACAGCGAAGGCGAGCGCCACCAGGAAGGCCACGTTCTGGCCGTTGGCGAAGATGCCTCCCAGGATGGCGAGGACGCCGATCACCACCACTGTACGCCGGGCGACCTTGACTTCCGTGGTGGCGTCCGCCTTGCCCTTGGAAATGACGTTTGCGTAGATGTCGTGGGCGAAGGATGCTGCCGCAGTAATGGTCAGTCCGGCCACCACCGCAAGGATGGTTGCGAAGGCTACGGCCGAGATGAATCCAAGCAGCAGCGGGCCACCCAGGTGGAACGCCAGGAGCGGGGCGGCCGAGTTCACGCCGCCGGGTGCGGACTTGATCGTTTCTGCACCCACCAGGGCTGCTGCGCCGTAGCCCAGCACCAAAGTGAACAAGTAGAACAGGCCGATCAGCCAGATGGCCCACACCACGGATTTGCGGGCTTCCTTGGCCGTCGGGACGGTGTAGAAGCGCATCAGGACGTGCGGCAGGGCGGCTGTTCCAAGGACCAATGCCAGGCCAAGGGACATGAAGTCGAGCTTGGACGTTTCGGTCTTGCCGTACTGCAGGCCCGGGTTGAGGATGTTCGGGTTGTTGGCCGCTTCCGCTGCCGATCCCAGCAGGTTGGAGAGGTTGAAACCGTAGATCGCGAGGACCATGGCCGTCATGACGGCGGCACCGGCGATGAGCAGGATGGCTTTGATGATCTGCACCCAGGTGGTGCCCTTCATTCCGCCGATAAGTACGTACATGATCATCAAGGCCCCGACGACGATAATCACCAGGGCTTGTCCGCCCCAGTCACTGATACCCAGCAGGAGCGAGATCAGGCTGCCCGCACCGGCCATCTGGGCGAGGAGGTAGAAGAAGCAGACGGCGAGGGTGGACAGTGCCGCCGCGATGCGCACGGGGCGTTGCCTCAACCGGAAGGACAGGACATCGGCCATGGTGAACTTGCCGGTGTTCCGGAGCAGTTCGGCCACCAGCAGCAGGGCCACCAGCCAGGCGACGAGGAAGCCGATGGAGTAGAGGAAACCGTCATAGCCGTTGATGGCGATGGCGCCCGTGATGCCAAGGAACGAGGCCGCAGAAAGGTAGTCCCCGGCGATGGCGGTACCGTTCTGGGAGCCGGTGAAGGAACGTCCGGCTGCGTAGTAGTCGGCAGCTGTCTTGTTGTTGCGGCTTGCCCTGAAGACAATCACCATGGTGACGGCGACGAAAAGGGCGAAAATGCCCATGTTCAGGAGCGTGGTGTCTTTTAGGGCAGCGACCTCTACTGCCGGGACCATGGTGGCGTTCATTTGGCTCCTCCGCGGATGACGTTGCCGTCCTTATCGAATTGGTGCCCCTCGATCTCATTGCGGATTTCGGCCGCGATGGGGTCCAGCTTCCTGTTGGAGTAGCTCACGTACCAGGCCGTGATGCCGAAAGTGGTGACGAACTGGAGCAGGCCAAGAATCAGGCCGACGTTGATGTTGCCCCAGACTTTGGTGGACATGAAGGCAACGGCATAGTCGGCCAAAAGAACGTACGCGAAATACCACAGCAGGAAGATCACTGCCATGGGAAAGACAAAGCTGCGGTGCCGCTTGCGCAGCGTCTTGAACCGTTCCGTCTGCTGGACTTCCTGGAAGTCCACGGACGCCGTTGCGTCCTGGGGTTGGGCCTCATTACCCATGGTTCCTCCTGGTTGTGATGAGTCCACGTCAGCGCGCGCGGCTGATGTGACTGCAATCACTATCGAATGCGCTCCGGCTTCCCATCCATAGATACGCCGGTCGGCGTCGCCCAGCGGCTGTACCGCTGCGCCAAACGGTGGGTTGCAGCAGGCCACAGGCGATAACGGGGTTCGGGGAACACATCGGACTACGCTGGCCTTATGCCCGATTCCCCGCTCTTCACCGCAGCTGCCATCGCCGTGATCGTGCTGGCGGTCGCCGTCGTCGTGGGCGTTGGCCTGAAGGTGATCCGCTCCTTCCGGGACCTCGGCACGGACGCCGAACGCGCCACGTACAACACGCTGCACGCAGCATCGCGGGCGGGCCAGCATCTGCGCGCGGGCCTCCAGCCTGCGGGAGCTGCCAAAGCCAGCAGGCAGCTGCGCGTCCTGCTGGGCTGCGACGCCTTCGCCATGACGGACACCGCCTCTGTACTTGCGTGGGATGGGGCGGCGGAGGAACTCCGGCCAGCACTGATGGGGCTCGCAGCCGAAGTCCTTGCGACCGGGCGGACTGCCGTGGTTCCCCACGCAGGCCATTCCACGGACAAAGCCGGGCCTGATTTCAGTGCTGTCATCGCCCCGATCAGGGCAGGATCCAGGGTTGTCGGTTCGGTTGCGGCGTTGGCTCCCGCCGCCGGAGCAGGTCTGGTGCGGGCGACCAGTGAGGTTGCTGACTGGATTGCGGCACAACTGGAGCTGGCGGAGCTGGAGGCCTCAAGGACCCTGCTGATGGAAGCGGAAGTGCGGGCCCTGCGCGCGCAGATCAGCCCGCACTTCATCTACAACTCGTTGAACGCCATTGCGTCCTTTATCAACACGGACCCGGCCAGGGCCAGGGAACTCGTGGTGGAATTCGCCGACTTCACCAGGTACTCCTTCCGCAGGCACGGCGACTTCACCACGGTGGCGGAGGAGCTGCGGTGCATCGACCGTTACCTCCTGCTGGAGCGGGCACGCTTCGGTGAGCGCGTCCAAGTCAGCCTGCGGATCGCACCCGAAGTGCTGAGCACCGTCATTCCGTTCCTCAGCCTCCAACCGTTGGTGGAAAACGCGGTCAGGCACGGTTTGGAAGCGAAGGAAGGTCCGGGGCACATCACCATCTGCGCCAATGATTCCGGGGCGTTTGCCGAAGTCACCATCGAAGACGACGGCGTGGGCATGGATCCGGAGCACCTGCGGTCAGTCCTCGCCGGACATACGGATGGCGACCATGTAGGGCTCCGCAATGTCGATGCCCGGCTGCGACAGGTCTACGGAGATGAGCACGGCCTGGTGATCGATACGGCCCCCGGCGAAGGTACCCTGATCACGCTGCGGGTCCCGAAGTCGCAACCCGGCCACGACGCCTGAGGCGGCGGTTAGTCTTTAATCATGATCAACGTGCTCGTCGCCGATGACGAACTGCCCGCGGTGGAAGAACTTGCCTTCCTCCTCGGACGGGATGCGCGGATTGGCGCCATCCATCGCGCGTCCTCCGGGACCGAGGCGCTCCGCAAGCTGGAAACTGAATCCGTCGATGCCGTCTTCCTGGACATCCATATGCCCGCCCTGTCAGGCCTGGACATTGCCCGCGCCATTTCCCGCAGCAGCAGCCCGCCCGCCGTCGTCTTCGTCACCGCCGACGAAGACTGCGCACTGGAAGCCTTCGACCTCGCCGCCGTCGACTATCTGCTCAAGCCGCTCCGGGCGGAACGGCTTGCCCGTTCGGTGGACCGGATCAGTGAACTCATCAAGGACGGTACTCCTGCCCCGGAAATGATTACCGTTGACCTTGGCAGCACCACCCGGATGATCCGCCGTGACGATGTCACGTACGTCCAAGCACAAGGCGACTACGCAAGGCTGCACACCGCCGAGGCCAGCTACCTCATCCGGGTTTCCCTCACCGATCTCGAGCAGAAATGGGCGGACGCCGGGTTCATCAGGATTCACCGCTCCTACCTGATCGCGCTGCAGCACGTGCAACACCTCAAGCTTTCCACTACCGGACCAAGCGTCGCTGTCTCGGGTGCTGAGCTGCCCATCAGCAGGCGGCACCTGCCCTCGGTCAGGGACAAGCTGCAGTCCACCCGCATCCGGCCACAGGCATGACCCGGGTCCGCGTTACCGCTCCACGCCAGTCGGCCGCGCCTGCCACCGGCCGGGTGCCGTACCCACATGAGGCCGCAGAGGACTCGGACGCCGGCCGGATCTTTGTCCGTTCCCTCATCCGCTCCCAGCTTCGCCTGGCGTTGGTGGTTGCGTGCGGATTCCTGATCATCCTCGCTGTACTTGCAACGATCCTGGTCTACGGTCCCGGCGTAGCGGAGACGCGCGTTGTGGGAATCCGCTTGGATTGGCTGGCGCTGGGGGTGGGCATCTATCCGGTGATCGGCCTGAGCGCCTGGCTTTACAACCGGGCAGCAGCACGCAACGAGGCCCGCTACCGGGACCTGGTGGAGGACAAGTGAACCCAGCCGTTGGCTTGTTCGCGTTCCTCGCCGTTTCCCTCGCCACGGCGGTCATTGGCTTTTACGGGTTGCGCGTCTCCCGGACCACCAGCGACTTCTACGTGGCCTCACGCACCGTCCCTCCGTGGTGGAACGCCTCCGCGATTGGCGGCGAGTATCTTTCTGCCGCGAGTTTCCTAGGGGTAGCGGGGCTGATCCTGCTCTCCGGCACCGACGCTCTCTGGTTCCCCGTTGGCTACACGGCCGGTTACCTGATGCTCCTGCTCTTCGTGGCAGCACCGCTGCGCCGCTCCGGCGCGTACACCATCCCCGATTTCACCGAGGCCCGCCTGGACTCCCCCTTGGTCCGCCGCGTCACGAGCCTGGTGGTGGTGGCCGTGGGCTGGCTCTACATCGTTCCGCAACTGCACGGGGCCGCGCTCACCATCCGGATAACCACCGGCCTGCCGTCGTGGGTAGGCTCGACGGCGGTGGTGGCGGTCGTGTGCCTCACGGTGGTGGCAGGTGGCATGAGATCCATTACGTTTGTCCAGGCTTTCCAGTACTGGCTGAAACTGACTGCTCTTGCCGTGCCTGTGGTCTTCATCCTGTTGGTGCTGGTTGGCAACGGAACTCCACCGCAGGCGCCCTTGCCGGTCAATCCCACCGGCCAGGCCGCTGCGGGTGCCTACCAACACATCTCGCTGCTGGTGGCCTTGCTGTTTGGAACCCTTGGCCTGCCGCATGTGCTGGTGCGGTTCTACACCAACCCTGACGGCCAATCTGCGCGCCGGACCACTCTGATCGTCCTGGGCCTACTCTCCGTGTTCTACCTCTTCCCCACTCTCTCCGGCGCCTTGGGACGGATGTTCGCCCCCGAGCTCGCACACTCCGGACAAGCGGACGCCCTGATCCTCCTCCTCCCGGGCAAGCTGATCGGCGGGGTGCCAGGTGACCTGTTGTCAGCGCTCGTGGTGGCAGGCGCCTTCGCTGCCTTCCTGTCCACGACATCCGGCCTGGTGGTGTCGCTGTCCGGTGTCATCAGCCAGGACCTGTTCGGGGGAAGTGTGAGGGGGTTCCGCCTCGCGGCGGTGATGGCCGCCGTCGTGCCTTTGGGTTTTGCTTTCATGACGGACACCCTGGCCCTGGCCGGCAGCGTCGGCCTGGTCTTCGCGTTCACCGCTTCCACCATCTGTCCTGTCCTGCTGCTGGGCATTTGGTGGCGCGGCCTGACGGACTTTGGTGCGATCGCAGGGATGGTCACAGGCGCAGTGCTGTGTGGGGGTGCCATGGTGGCGGGCACCCTGACTGGGACAGGGAACGCTCCCGCTTGGCTGGCCCAGCCCGCGGCGTGGAGTGTGCCTTCAGCCTTCGCCGTCACGGTAATCGTGTCCATCGTGACGCGGAACCGCGTTCCCGCCTCAGTCAACCGGGTGATGTCACGGCTGCATGTACCTGAGCGGCCAGTAGCTACCGAGCGCTGAAAGCTGTTGTCCGCGCAACGGCCCGGGAGGACAATGTCGCCATGTCCGAGGAACCACAATCCGGCGGCCGGGAACCAACACCTGCCGGCCATGGGCAAGCAACGGCCGGTCCGCCGGAGCTGTCGCCAAGCGTCCGCGCGCAACTGCTGGCCACCGAGCATTGGAGCCTGCTGGCGTCACGTAGCACCACACAAGGGGAAGTCCTCACCCGGATCAGCATGTTCCTGACGTTCACCTCGGCCAGCCTGCTCAGTGTGGCACTGGTGGGCCAGGCAACCCAATTCTCCGGCGCCTTCCGGGCCTTTGCCCTGACCGTTCTGGGCATTGACCTGGTGGTGGGCCTGCTGACGCATATCCGCGTCATGAGCGTCGGCATGGAGGACCTCATGTACGTCATTGCCATGAACCGGCTCCGTGCCGCCTACGTGGACCTGGACCCTGGAATGGCTCCGTACCTGATGGCCGGGTACCACGACGACGAAGAAGGCTCGAAGCACACCTACTACTTCCTGGGCGGCAGGAAGGACTTCAGCCAGGTGGCAGGCAGCAGCATGGTTTTCATGGGCTTCGCCAACTCTGCCCTGATCGCCCTGCTGCTCGGATCAGCCCTGCTGGCAGCCGGCCTGCCTGTTGTGTTTGCCGTGGCCATCGCAGTTGTTGTGGCCCTGGCGTTCTTCGCCACGTCCTTGGTACGGGGCAGGCGCCACTACATGGACGTATGGAAGAACAATCCGCCGCTCTCCCCCACGCCTCACCAGCCCGGGTAGGCGTCAGTCAATGGCCGCCATCAGCTCCACGACTCGGGCGAGGAAGGCATCGACCTGCGCTTCTTCGTAGCCCTCATCGCCCTTGGCTGCACGGAACACGGCGCGTCGAACGGTGTCTACGCTCAAGGGCTGATCGTTTTCCAGGTAGCCGATCAACTCAACGCACAGGGCATCGACATCCTGGACGTTGTAACTGCGCGTCCGCTTGCGTGCCGGGCGGCGGAAACGCTCACCGTCGGGCCTGTGCAGCCTGCCGCGAAGTATCCCGGAAAGCTTCCCGATCTGGCGCAACCAGGCTTCCTCGCCTTGTTGGCTGATCAGTTCGTCCCGCTCACGGCGTGCGAACGCGTCCTCAAGGCGGTCCAGGGCGGCGTCCACGCTGTGGGCGTCGTAGCCACCCTTGACGGGGTCGAAAGCCACCTCACGGACATCCACGCTGGCAACCTGGTCCGCGGCGCCAACAGGGTTCTCAAACGACGTCCGTGCGCGCTGGAGAAACTCGTCTACCTGTTTGGCGTTATAACCGTATTTGCTGCGTTCCACGCGGTCGAACGTCGCGGGGATCTGGCGTCGAATATCCAAGGCCACTATTTTTCCTTCATCGGTTGTCAGACGCCGCTCAGCAGCGCGAACAAAACATAGGCCACAGGGGCCGCGAACACGATCGAGTCAAGACGGTCCATCACACCACCATGGCCCGGCAAGATACTGCTCATGTCCTTGACGCCGAGTTCCCTCTTGACCATGGACTCGGCAAGGTCGCCAGCGGTTGCTGCGGCAACCATTCCAACGGCCAGGACAAGGCCGACCCACCAAGGCCGGTCCAGCAGGAAGATGCAGGCCAGGACACCGATCACCATGGCACCACCCACAGATCCCGCGAACCCCTCCCAGGACTTCTTGGGACTGATCTTCGGAGCCATCGGGTGCTTGCCGAACGAAGCTCCCACGATGTAGCCGAAAGTGTCATTCGATACCACCAGCAGCAGCATGGAGGCGATCTGCCATGCCCCGTCCGGGATTCCATGCGGCCAGAAGCCCACGGGGGTGGCTCCGCCAGTGGCGTGAAGCGGCAGCGCAGCGAAACTGATCAGGAACGGTATCCACGCCAAAGTGAAGACACCCGCGAAGACGCTGCGCGGCGCCCCGGCTGCGCTTTCGATGGAGCGCCAGAGCAGTACGGCCACCGAGCTGGCTGTCATGGTGAAGAGCAGGCCTTCGAGACCACCAAAGTAGGCCGAAACCGGCATCACCAGGCTGCCGACCATCACTGGAACGATCGGCATCCTGGTGCCTTGGGCTTCGAGGGCACGGAAAACTTCCCAAACACCAAGGACCGCGAAGGCCGTGGTGAGCAGGACGAACCCCAACGGGAGGAACAGCAGCCCGCCCAGGACGGCCAGCAGCATGGCAAGGCCGACGCCGATGGCCGCGGGCAGGTTGCGGCCTGCCTTGGGTGTGGGGTTCGCCCGCACACGCCGTGCGCGCTTGGGGGTATCGCGTGTCGGGACCCGTTCAGCGGGCGCCGGCTCAGCCTGGCTCATCAGACCTCGAGCAGCTCGGCTTCCTTGCGCTTGAGCAGCTCGTCGATGCTGTCGACGTGCTGCTTGGTCAGGGCATCGAGCTCCTTCTCAGCGCGCGAGCCCTCGTCTTCACCGGCTTCGCCGTCCTTGACGAGCTTGTCCAGGGTGTCCTTTGCCTTGCGGCGGATGCTTCGGATGGAGACCTTGGCGTCCTCACCCTTGCCCTTGACGATCTTCACGTATTCCTTGCGGCGCTCTTTGGTGAGCTCCGGGATGGTGACGCGGATGACGTTGCCGTCGTTGGACGGGTTGGCCCCGACTTCGGAGTCACTCAGGGCCTTTTCGATGTCGCGCAGCGCGGTCTTGTCATAAGGCGTGATCAGGATGGTACGGGCATCGGGCACACCGAAGGACGCCAGCTGCTGGAGCGGGGTGGGTGTGCCGTAGTACTCAACGATGACCTTGTTGTAGAGACCGGGGTTGGCCCGGCCCGTACGGATCGTGGCGAAATCGTCCTTGGCTACTTCCACGGCTTTGTCCATCTTCTCGCCGGCTTCGAGTAAGGTCTCTTCGATCACGGGTTTCTCCTCAGAAATAGTTGCTGCCCAGCTGCAGGCGGCAATGCACAGTAAAGATCCGCCACCAGGGGCGGACGGTCCTAGAAATATCCTAGCCCTTGCTAGGGAGTTACCAGGGTTCCCAGCGTTTCGCCGAGGATCGCCCGGGTGACATTGCCTTCGCCCTCCATGCCGAAGACCACCATGGAGAGGTTGTTGTCCTTGCACATGGTCATGGCGGTCTGGTCCATGACGCGGATGTCGCGGCGCAGGGCGTCGTCGTAGCTGAGGACATCGAGCTTCTCGGCGGTGGGGTCCTTCTTCGGGTCGGCCGTGTAAACGCCGTCCACGCCGCTCTTGGCCATCAGGACAACATCGGCGTGCACTTCCAGCGCACGCTGCGCAGCCACCGTGTCGGTGGAGAAGTACGGCAAGCCGGCGCCTGCACCGAAAATGACTACCCGGCCTTTTTCCATGTGGCGGATGGCGCGGCGGGGAATGTAGGCCTCGGCCACCTGGCCCATCGTGATGGCGCTCTGGACACGGGTCTCCACTCCGGCCTGCTCCAGGAAGTCCTGCAGCGCGAGGCAGTTCATGACGGTGCCCAGCATGCCCATGTAGTCGGCGCGGGAGCGATCCATGCCGCTTTGGGACAGTTCAGCGCCCCGGAAGAAGTTGCCGCCGCCAACAACGATTGCAACTTCCACATCCGCAACACCTGCTGCGATCTGCTTGGCAATGGCCCTGACGGTCTCGGGATCGACGCCGAGCTTGCCTCCGCCGATGACTTCGCCGGAAAGTTTCAGAAGTACACGTCGGCGGGTCTTCTCGGGCTGGATTGCAGTGTTGACGGTTTCCATGGTGCCTTCCCGTTGGTGGACTCTGGCTAGATTATCGTGCTGGGGGTCCGCGCAGGTACTACCCGGACGCGTGCATGAAAAAGGGGCGGCCACCGAAGTGACCACCCCTTTTCATGAATTACTAGTTTCCGACGCGGAAACGGGTTACTGCGGTTGCCTTGACGCCGGCTTCTTCGAGGACCTGTGCAACAGTCTTCTTGGAATCCTTGGCGAATGCCTGGTCAACCAGAACTTCACCCTTGTAGAAGCCCGTAACGCGGCCTTCGACGATCTTCGGGAGAGCAGCTTCGGGCTTGCCTTCAGCCTTCGCGGTCTCTTCGGCGATACGGCGCTCGGACTCGACCAGTTCGGCCGGGACGTCTTCGCGGGTCAGGTAGTTCGGTGCCATTGCTGCAACGTGGACAGCGATGTCGTGTGCGGCGGTGGCAGCGGCTTCGCCTTCACCGTCGACAGCGAACAGGACGCCGACCTGGGCCGGGAGGTCCTTGGACGTCTTGTGCAGGTAGGCGTCAACCGTGGTGCCCTCAACGCGGGAGATGCGACGGACAACAACCTTTTCGCCGAGGACAGCGCCCTCTTCGACGACAACCTCGGACAACGGCTTGCCGTCGACTTCGGTTGCCAGCAGGGTTTCGAGGTCGGCTGCGCCGGACTCGACTGCAACGTTGAGGACCTTGTCGGCCAGCTGGATGAACTTGTCAGCCTTGGCAACGAAGTCGGTCTCGCAGTTGACTTCGATCATTACGCCAACGCCGCCGTTGACCTTGGCAGCAACCAGGCCCTCAGCCGTGGAACGGCCTTCGCGCTTGGTGGCACCCTTGAGGCCCTTGATGCGGATGATCTCGATGGCCTTCTCAGCGTCACCGTTGGCCTCGTCAAGAGCCTTCTTGACGTCCATCATGCCGGCGCCGGTGCGCTCGCGCAGGGCCTTGATGTCAGCAGCAGTGTAGTTCGCCATGTGAACCCCTCTGTCTAGAAATTTGTGTGTTTACGGACTGACAGGACGGCAGCCCACCGTGTGAGCCGCCATCCTGTCAGTTGCCCCCGACGCTGTCTCCAGCATCAGGGAAGGTCCAGATTTACTTGGCTTCGGCTTCGCCGGTTGCAGCTTCAGTTGCTTCCGGAGCTTCTGCTGCGGGAGCTTCTGCGGCCGGAGCCTCAGCTGCTGCTGCTTCTTCAGCCTTGCTGCCTTCGAGGAGCTCGCGCTCCCACTCGGCCAGCGGCTCTTCCGGAGCTTCGGTGGTACCGGTTGCGCGCTGGTTGCGGGCGATGAGGCCCTCAGCTACGGCGTCGGCAACAACGCGGGTGAGCAGGTTGACGGAGCGGATGGCGTCGTCGTTGCCCGGGATCGGGAAGTCGACTTCATCGGGATCGCAGTTGGTGTCCAGGATGGCAACAACCGGGATGTTCAGCTTCTTGGCTTCGTCAACAGCAAGGTGTTCCTTCTTGGTGTCAACAACCCACAGAACCGAGGGAGCCTTGGTCAGGTTGCGGATACCGCCGAGGTTGGACTCGAGCTTGGTGAGTTCACGCTTGAGGAGCAGGAGCTCCTTCTTGGTGTAAGCGGAGCCGGCGACGTCGTCGAAGTTGATCTCTTCGAGTTCCTTCATGCGCTGGATACGCTTGGCGACGGTCTGGAAGTTGGTGAGCATACCGCCCAACCAACGCTGGTTGACGTACGGCTGGCCAACACGGGTAGCCTGCTCGGCAATTGCTTCCTGAGCCTGCTTCTTGGTGCCGACGAACAGGACGGTGCCGCCGTGGGCGACAGTAGCCTTGACGAACTCGTAGGCGCGGTCGATGTAGGACAGCGACTGCTGAAGGTCGATGATGTAGATGCCGTTGCGTTCCGTGAAGATGAAGCGCTTCATCTTCGGGTTCCAACGACGGGTCTGGTGTCCAAAGTGGACGCCGCTGTCAAGCAGCTGGCGCATGGTTACGACGGGCATGCCGACGCTCCTTCCGGCAGGTCATTCATGAGAGAGCCCATGGGGCTGCTCTTACCCTGCCAATAGTTGACGGTTGTTTAGCCTCTGCCCGGACGGGCGCGGCTCCTGGCATCCATTGCGCTTCTCATCCGGCATGGAACCAAAGGCTCCTCCGGACCGCAAGAGGCACAATCCTCCGCAGCATGAAACCATGGGCTTCGCTGGAGGAGGGCTGGATACGCGTAGTCAGCCTGGCACCCCCACACATCTGAATGAGACATGTTCCTGAACAAGCTTGAGGGCACAGCAAACTGCTCCACCAAGTGTACTACAGCCATACCGCCCAACGGACCGCCCATCACCGGCAGTTGTCCACATACCGGCTCCCCCGTATAGCCCCGGGATCACGCAAAGGGAAGGCTGGATCCATGTCCTTCCTGAAGCTGGCAGCCACCTTGATCCTTACCCTCAACATCACTCTCAGCATCCCGTCCGGGGCGGACGGCGCCCCGGACGCTCCCCAGGGAAGATGGAGCTGGCCGCTGTCCCCCAAGCCGTCCGTCCTGCGGACGTTTGATCCTCCGGACAAGCCGTGGCTGAGCGGACACCGCGGCGTGGATTTAGGCCCAAGGCCCGACGGCGGACAGGTCACCGCGCCGTCCGATGGCGTGGTGGCCTTCGCCGGCGTCGTGGTTGACCGCCCGGTCCTCACCATCGATCACGGCGACGGACTCAGGAGCAGTTTCGAACCCGTGGCCAGCAGCCTTAAGCAGGGCGACCACGTGGCCAAAGGGCAAACGGTCGGCACCCTGCAGTCGGGACACTGCGGAAGCACCACGTGCCTGCATTGGGGTGTTCGGCGCGGCGAGGAGTACCTCAATCCACTGGGCTTTGTGTCCGACCTGCGCCCATCAGTGTTGCTGCCGCTGGAGTGAGCCCCGCCGCGCCGTCCGCGGAGGTTCTAGACGATGGCAGAAACGCCCGTGATGGCCCGACCGGTCACCAGAGTGTTGATTTCGTGGGTGCCCTCGTAGGAGTAGATCGCCTCGGCATCGGAGAAGATCTTGGCCATGCCGTAGTCCGTCACGATGCCATTGCCGCCGAGGATACTGCGCCCCAGGGCGACACTTTCGCGCATGCGTGCAGTGGTGAAAGCCTTGGCCAGGGCGGACTGTTCGTCTTTGGCAACGCCCGCGTCCTCAAGCTGTGCAAGCCTGACCATCATGCCCATTGAGGCGACTGTGTTGCCCAGGATCTGCACCAACTGGTTCTGGACCAGCTGGAAGGCTGCCAACGGGCGCCCGAACTGCTGGCGCTCCACGGCGTAGTTGCGGGCAACGTCGAAGGCGGCCATCTGAAGTCCGACGGCCTGCCACGCCACAGCCAGGCGCGTGACCTTCAGGACCTTGTTGGTATCCCGGAAGCTGTTGCCGTTGGCCAGCTTGAAGAAGTCCGGCACCACCACGTTATCCAGGGTGATGTCCGCGTTCTGGACCGTGCGGAGGGAAATCTTGTTCTCGATCTTGCTGGCGGAATAGCCCGGCAGGGTGGTGTCCACCAGGAACGCTTTCACCTGGTTGTCGGCCACGTCCTTGGCATAGATGACCACCCAGTCCGAGAAGGTGGCATTGCCGATCCAGCGCTTTGCACCGTTGAGAATCCACGTGTCGCCTTCACGTCGTGCCGTCGTGCGGGTTCCGCCTGCAACATCGGAACCACCCAGCGGCTCGGTCAGCCCGAAAGCGCCGATCTTCTTCAGGGAGTAGATGTCCGGCAGCCACGCATCCTTTTGCTCCTGGGAGGCGAGGGCTTCAATGGAGCCCGTGAAGAGGCCGTCATGGACGCCCATGAACGTGGCAATGGAAGCATCCGCTCGGGTCACTTCGGCATGGAGCATGCCGGCAAAGAGATTGGAGTATCCCTGGCGCCGAACCGGGCTTACGAGGTCCAGCTCGCCAAGCTTGGGAATGAGGTCCATGGGGAATTCGCCGCGGTTCCAGCAGTCCACTGCGATCGGAGTGACCTCGCGGGCAAGGAACTCCCGCACTTCGGCCAGACGGTCCTGCTCCTTGCCTGTCAGCAACTGCTCGAAGGCATAGAAGTCACCATCGGCGTAAGGAAGAGTGGTGGCGTCGAATGCGGTGTTGGACATGTTCGCTCCTTCAAGGGTGGTCACCTGCGACCACGTCAAGGTCCCGGAAGGACTGCGCTGTGACCCGGAAGTCGGCAGGGCAGCCAAGTTACCGGCGGGTAATAAGTTACTGATCAGTAACTTACCGCATGACGCCACCTCCTGCAACGATGCATGGTGCTGCTTGCCCAGGGCCGGCAACACAAAAAAAGATCCCCCTTGCCGACTTTGAGTCGGCAAGGGGGATTTTCCGGTAGGGCTACTCGGACTTGAACCGAGGACCTTAGGATTATGAGTCCCGCGCTCTAACCAGCTGAGCTATAGCCCCGTGATGCCCGAACAGCCGCCGTCCAGCAGCCGTTCCGGGCAAAGCACTCTAGCAATACTAATAGCTAACGGGGAGTGCTTTGGTCACACCACCATGTCCTCATAGGACGCGCCCCGGTAAAGGTCCTCGAAGGTCTGCAGGGTGCCATTAAGGCTGTGCGGCTCCACCATTTCGCGGCTCACCTTGCCCATGGCTTCCAGCTCGTCCTCGGGAAGCTGAACCAGTTTGGTGATTTTCGCGGCGAGTTCAGAGCTGTCGTTGGGTGTGAAGAGGTAGCCGTTTTCTCCGTCGCGGACCAGGTGCGGCAGCGCCATGGCATTGGCAAGCAGGACAGGGGTGGAAGCGGACATGGCTTCCAGCGTCACCAGGGACTGCAGTTCGGCCGTGCCGGGCATGCAGAAGATGTCGGCCTTGATGTAGGCCTCACGCAGGTCCTCGTCGCTCGCGAGCCCGAGGAATTTGACCCGGTCTCCCAGGCCAAGCCGGGCCACTTGGGCTTCCAAGGCCGGACGGACTTCTCCGCCGCCCACGATTTCAAGGTTGACGTTCAACTCCCGGGGAGTCTTGGCCACGGCGTCGATCAGCACATCGATGTGCTTCTCCTCCGCGAGGCGCCCAACGAAAAGCACGGTGGGATGGCTGTGCGGTTCAATGACTTCACCGGGGTGAAGCTCATACGCCGAAGAATCGATGCCGTTGGACAACGGCAGGACTTTGCGCAGGAAGGCGTGCTGGTGCATCGCCTTGGCGGCCAGAGGCGTAGGGGTGGTGACAACGTCAGCCTGTCCCATGACCTTGCCCATGTCCTTCCAGGAAATGCGGCCCACGATGTCCTTGAACCACTGCGGGAACGGCAGGAACGGGTTCAGGTTCTCCGGCATGAAGTGGTTGGTGGCAATGATCCTGATGCCACGCTTGACGGCCTCATAAAGGACGTGTTCGCCAATCATGTAGTGGCTTTGGATGTGCACGACATCGGGCTGCACCTTGTCGAACAGGAGGCTGATTTCCTTCTTGATTTCCCATGGGAAGCAGATGCGGAAGTACTCATGGGTGAAAACGCCATGGGAGCGCAGCCGGTGCACGGTGGCCTCGTCGCGGAATTCCGTGTAGCTCTTGCCCGAATCCGGACGGCAGGCCAACACGTGAACGTTGTGTCCGCGTGCCGTCATCCCCTTGGCCAGGCGGTAGCCGAACTGGGCAGCACCGTTGACATGCGGCGGGTAGGTGTCCGCGGCAATCAGGATGGTGAGGGGCTTGTTGGTGTCGGGAATGGTCACGTGGAGAACTCCTGATGGTCACGGTGCGGACAGCACTGCTTGTGGCAATGCTGCGGTGTCGCCGGGTTGCCGCCCGCAAAAGCGGTGGTGCAAGGTAAAGATCTGCCCTAGGCCTTCCGGCTGGCAGCCGCCTTCGCGTCCTTTTTGCGCTTGGTGACTTCCGGATGGTGCCTGCTTAGGGCAATAACCCCCACGATAGCAAGCGTAGCGGCCGCTGCCATGGCGATCGCCATCACGGCGTGGACATCGGGACGAAGCTCACCAAGGATGACGATGCCGATCGCAATGCCCACCATCGGGTCAATCACAGTCAATCCCGCGATCACGAGGTCCGGCGGTCCACCAGAGTACGCACTCTGGACAAACCATGAACCCAGGCCACCTGCAGCAACGATGGCTATCAGCGTGTACCACTGGACGTTGAGCAGGAAGAGTCCGTTGGGATCGAGCAAGTGCTTGCCGATAATCCGGGTCAGTACGGCCACGAAACCGAACAGGACGCCTGCGCCCAGGATGTAAATGAAGGCGCTCATCCGGTGTTTGAACAAGACGGCCAGGGTGCCGAAAATACCGACTGCCAGGGCAAGGAGCAGCACGATCGTCAGCTCATCGTCACTGCTGACGTGATGGTTTTCCTGTGTGACGAACACGGCCAGCAATACAAACAGCGCGGAACCGGTGACACAGGCGCTGATCGCCACAACTGTTGCCCGGTTGATGCTCAGTCCTTGGTCTTTGGCATTGACCACCGTGGTGATGACCAGCGCAATGGCGCCGATCGGTTGCACCACCGTCAAGGGCGCAGACACCAATGCAATGGCATTCATCACCATGCCCAAGGCAAGGAACAGCAGGCCCAGCATCCAGCGCGGATTCCGCAGGAGCCGCAGGAAGCCATTGGAGCTCAGCGCCAGGCCACCCGTATCGGCTTTCACCGCGCTCCCCTGCCGCTGGGCGCCGATGGCGAGGAAGAAGGCTCCAAGTACCGCCAGGCAAACCGCCAGCCAGACCATCAGCCGAGTCCGCCGTCGTCGGTTTTCAATTCTTTTCCTTTTCGCAGGATGGCCCAGAAGTAGTTGTATGCCGCAATCCAGTGGCCCACCAGGCCCAGGCCCAGGAACGTCCACGCCGCCACGAAATACACGTCAGTCAAGGGTATGGGCAGTTTGGACAGGACGAGCAATGGCGTGCCCACCAGCAGCAGAGCGGTGCGGATTTTCCCGACGATGCTCACGGGAAGATCCGGGTGGCTCCGGAAATAGATCAACGATGCGATCGCCAGGATCGCGTCAGGGACCAGAAGCGCCGCCAGATACCACCACTGCACGACGCCGGCAATCGCCAAGGTGAAAGCCACGGCCAGGAGGGCGGCCCGGTCGGCCATCGGATCCAGGATCCTGCCCAACTTGGAGGTCTGGTCGAACCGCCTGGCGATGTAGCCGTCCACCCAGTCCGTGCTGCCCATGACGACGAGCACCAGGACCGCGAACCCGTACTCGTGTTCAGAGAGCACGAGCCAGACAAAGAGAGGCACGCCCATGAAACGCAGGACGGTGAGGATATTGGGGACAGTGAAGATGAGGTCATGGTCGACCTGCGGACGATCCGGGTGCGAACCAGCACCGATCAGCCTCATGTGTCCCCCTTCCTCGTGTTCAGTATTCGGTGCTCAGAAACCTGCTATTTCTTCAGCAGCTTCCTCAGCGCAACCACGAAGACCACCGCGGCGGTGGCGAAAGCTGCAAGGTCTTTCCAGTGCGCGGCCATCCGCTCGCTGACGCTTTGGGGAACTGAATCGCCGAGGTCGGCGAACTTCGCGGCAGCGAATTCCTTGCCCTCCTGGAACCTGACGTTGGCGCTCTCGAGCAAGGCCTGGCCCTGCTTTTTGACGTCCAGCTGTTCACCCAGCTCATCGCGGACACCCGTCAGGTGTTCGCGGCGCCTCTTCAGGCGGGAGCGAAGCTCGGCTTCCGTGGGCGCCTTGACGGCATCGGCTTCCTTGGCAGCTTCCTTTGCTGCCTTTTCGGCCTTGGCCTTCTCAGCTGCGGCTTCCTTTTCGGCTTTGGCGGCCTTGGCGGCAGGCGAGTTCGGGTCGAGGATCGACTCGTCGAACGCTGAGCCTTCCTTGGCGATCCCGAGGTCATGCTTGATGCCCCGGATGGTGTCCTCGGGGACCAACGGCATGGCCTTCTTGAACTTGGCGATGCCGATCAGCGATGCGATGGCGACAACGACAAGGAAGAACGCTGAGACGAGCAGAGCCGCGAGCCAGCCGGGCATGATGGTGGCCAGGCCCAGAATGGCTGCCACCACCAGTGCAATGACCAGCAGCGCCATGAAGACGAGGGCAACACCGAAAAAGGCGCCGGCCACGCCAAGCTGTGTGGCCTTGCGTTTGAGTTCCACCTTGGCAAGGGCGATCTCATCATTGATTTGCCGTGGGGCCAAGCGTGCAACGAGCTTGAGGGTCTTCGGCAAAGTACGAATGGCTGGTCCTTGACTGGTCCGGCCGGTGTGACGTCCACTCATGGGTTCCGCCTAACTGCTTCCTCTTGGCATCGTGTCGGGCGAACGCAGCGGAAAACTCCGCCGCGGACACCTGTCCTCAAAGCTATCATTCAGGTTCCTGCTGAACTTTCGGGGCCACGCTCCGGCGCGCCCGTCATAGCAGCAATAAATATGATCCGGGCCATAGGATAGATGATCGTGACCCCTCCCATTGCCCCGGGCGATTCCCTGAGCCGACGCGAAAAGCTTGTCTACATTCTCCTCCTGGGCGCCTTGACGGCCTTGGGTCCCTTCACCATCGATCTCTACCTCCCCGCGTTCCCGGCCCTGGAATCAAGTTTCAACGTCTCGGAAGCGGCAATCCAGCTCACCCTGACCGGAACAACCGTCGGCTTCGGCCTTGGCCAGTTGGTGGTGGGACCGTTCAGCGACAAGGTAGGCCGCAGGCTGCCGCTGATCCTGGCCACAGCCGTGCATATTGGCTCTTCCCTGGGCGCTGCGCTGGCAACCGACATCGGCATGCTTTCCGTTTTCCGTGTCCTCATGGGAATCGGGGCGGCCGGAGGTGGCGTGGTGGCCATGGCAATGGTCAGGGACCTTTTCCACGGCTACTCCATGGTGCGGATGTTCTCCCGCATGTCACTGGTCAACGGGCTCGCGCCCATCCTGGCTCCGGTGATCGGGTCACAACTGCTCCTTGTCTTTCCCTGGCCCGGGATTTTCTACTTCCTGGCGTGCTACGGCCTGCTGGTCATCATCGCCTCCATCTTCTTTATCCGGGAGACCTTGCCTGCCGAACAGCGCGGCAAGTCCACCGTGACGGTCGGACAGCGCTACAAGAAGGTACTTACGGACCGGATTTTCGTGGGCATGGTGCTGGTGGGCAGCCTCAACTTCGGCGGCCTGTTCGCCTATTTGTCCGCGTCCACCTTCCTCTTCCAGAAGGTCTACGGCTTCTCCCCCCAGGAATACGGCATCCTGTTCGGCATCAATTCATTGGGCATCGTGGCCGGTGTCCAGATCAGTTCCCGCTTGATCCGGCGCGTAGCCCCGCAGTGGATTGTGGCCGGAGCAACGCTGTTCATGTTGTGCATGTCCCTTGTGATCATCGTGCTTGATCTGTTCCACGTGGGGCTGTGGGGCACCCTGATTCCCCTGTGGTTCTACATCTGCGCCACCGGGTTCATGTTCCCGTGCGTCCAGGTGTTGTCCCTGGCCAACCACGGCGCACAAGCCGGCACGGCGGCCTCCCTCCTTGGCGCTTCACAGTTCATGATGGCGGGCATCGTTCCTCCGGTGGTGGGCTGGCTGGGGGTCACCTCCGCCGTCCCTATGGGAGCTGTGATGGCCGTCTGCATTACGGGTTCCATGACCGCACTTTGGTTGGTTGTGCGGCCACGGACCGTGCCCTCCATCCACTAGCTGCCATCCATCAACCGCACCGTAGGCTGTCACTATGACGAACAAACCGCACCGCAATGGCAGGGGCCTCTTTCTCGGTGCGATGCTGGGCGCGGTGGCCGGGGCACTCATCGGCCGCGCCGCAGGAAGCGCGGTTTTCGGCGCGTTGCTCGGTGCCGTGATCGGCGCCGCGGTTCTGTACCGGGTCAATCCCGGACCGTGGAACCGTGACTAGGCAGGAACCGTCACCAGGCAGGAACCGTGACCAGGCAGGAACCGTGACTAAGCGGCGGCTCTTGCCGACCCTCCGGCGTCGAACGTTTCAAAGCCTCCCCTAAAGCCCTGCCGCAGGGCAGAATGGTGGCCAGCCGGTGTTACCGGTGCCTAACCGGTGAAGGGGACATCACATGAGCACGGCGGTCGGATTTCGTGGCACCCTACGGGGCCTGGCAACCGTGCGGAGTTTGCCGCTGACGCTTGCCTTGGTGGTGGTCCTCTGGGTTTTGGCACTGGCGACGGGAAGCGTCCTTAACGGTCCTCCCGAAGCACTTCTGGAGCAGGTGGGGCTTGGCTTGGCCGTGGAACCCGGGCCGTGGTGGTCGGTCTTCACGTCAACGTTCTTCGGTTCCTCGCTTCTCGACTACCTGGCGTGCACCGCAGCGATCCTGCTGGGGGTCGGTATTGCCGAAAGGGTCATGGGCCCGTGGCCGGCCCTGGCTGCCTTCATCGCCGGTTCCGCCCTCAGCGCACTGGTGCTGGTCGCGCTGGTGGCTTTCGGTACCGACAACAGCGACCAATGGCTGAGCTTCCTCGGCGGGGAGTACGCGGTGGGCGCTTACGGCGGAGCCGCGGCTGCCCTGGGATTTTCGACGGCGGCACTTGACTCGCTGTGGCGGCGTCGCCTCCGGACGTGGTTGCTCGCTGCGGCACTGATGTTCGCCCTCTTCGTTGGAGTGGCCCAAACTCTGCAGGCTCTCGCCGGCGCAGTGATCGGAATCGTTGCCGGCTGGGCCGCACACTCCGTGGTCCTTCGCAAGAGCGGCGGATCGTTCAATGCCTCCAGCCTCCGTGAGACGCGTTTCCTGGTCGGCACGGTGGTTGGCGTCTTCGCCCTGGGGCCCCTGTTGACCCAACTGACGGGCACCTGGGAGGTGGGCCCGCTCTCGGTGGTCTCCGAGGTCATGCTCCAGGCAAGCCCCGACGTCGATGAGGTTCAGGAGGCCTGCAGGAACGAAGCGAACTGCGTGGCCCTGCAAAACATCGTTGGTGTCCGGAGCTTTGGTGCGGCCATCCTGACGGTGATCCCTGTCCTGCTCTTGCTGGTCTGCGCCGAAGGCCTGCGACGCGGTCGCCGCCTGGCATATCGGCTGACACTGATCATCCAGGTGTATCTGGCTGCGGTGACCGTCCTGGCGATTGTCCAATACATCAGCGACCCGGATGTCACCATGGGCGACGACGATTTCGGCTACCTCCTCCTGTACGTGGTCCCCGCGCTCCTGGCGCCAATCATCATCGTGGCACTGCTGCTGGCAAACCGGCACAGGTTCAGGGTGGAGTCCAGCGACGCCGGATACCGCGCCCTCGGCCGGGCTGCCTTGATCCTGGCCGTGACTTCAGTGGCCCTCTACGTGGCGTTCTGGTTCCTGGAGGGCAACCCGGGCCAGTCAACCCTGTGGGACCTCGCCGGACAGCTGACGCACATCCTGGTGCCCTTCCCCGTCCCGTTCGTTGTGGCGCTGCCCCAGGGGCTGCTGAGCACTGTGCTGTACGGCCTGGGAGGAGACGTCATCTGGCTTCTCATCCTGGTCCTGGTCCTCAACAACTTCCGCCGCTTCAGGATGATCGCCACCGACCCTGCTGCCGATCTCGGCCACACCCGCGAGCTGCTGCACCAGGGCGGTGGCACCTTGTCCTGGATGGCATTGTGGGACAACAACCAGTACTGGTTCACTCCGGACAGGAAGGCCGGCGTCGCCTACCAGGTCCACAACGGGGTGGCGTTGACCGTTGCCGGCCCCTACGGCGATGCCGGCCACCATGACGAGGCAGCGCTTGGTTTTGTGGCGCACTGTTCCGCATTGGGATTGGTCCCGTGTTTCTATTCCGCCGACTCCGGGCTGGATGGCCCGCTGCTCCCCTACGGCTTCAGGAAACTGGAGGTCGCGGAGGAAACACTTCTCAACGTCCAGGCAATGACATTCAAGGGCAAAGAGTGGCAGAACGTCCGCACTGCGCTGAACCGCGCTGACAAGCTGTCCATCAAGGACCTCTGGTACCACTACGGCAGCATGCCGCCGGGCATCAGGGCCCAACTGGCTGAGATTTCCGAGGAGTGGGTGGCTGACAAGGCCCTACCCGAGATGGGATTCACCTTGGGCGGCTTGAACGAACTCAAGGATCCCGAAGTTCTCTGCTGCGTGGCGGTGGACGACGACGGCCTGGTCCACGGGGTAACCAGCTGGCTTCCGGTCTTCAGCAACGGTGCGATCTCGGGCTGGACCCTCGACTTCATGAGGCGCCGCACCACGGGATTCAAAGGCGTCATGGAGTTCCTGATCGCCTCAGCCGTGACGCACTTCAAGGAGCAAGTTCCGCAGATCTCCCTCTCAGGCTCTCCATTGGCCAATGCGGGGACCGGAGGCGCGGAAGGTGACCGAAGCACCCTGGACCGCGTCCTGGCCCTGTTGGGAAATGCCCTGGAGCCGATGTACGGCTTCAAATCATTGGCTGCCTTCAAGTCAAGGTTCCAACCCGAGCACCGGACCCTGTACATGTACTACCAGGACCCCCTGGCCTTGCCATCGATCGGACTGGCGGTCGGCTCGGCCTACCTGCCCGGGCTCTCGCCCGCACAAAGCGCTGGTTTGTTGAGGCAGATGGTGGCCCGGGAGCCTGCCGCATGACCGGTCATCCGGCGGCGCGTCCATGAACGATGTCCTGAAACTCGAAATCAGCAGCCCGGTAATCCTGACGATCGCCGGGATCATCGCCGCCGGGTTCTTCCTGGTGCTCTTCCTCCGGCCGTCTGCCCGCTGGGTCCTCACGGCGATGAGCGCCATTGTGGTGGCAGGGCTGGTGGGGTGGTTCACCGTGTGGATCGTGGAGGACGTGTTGGACGTCTTTCACGTGGGACTGACCCCGCGGGTATGGTTCTGGTCGATCAGCTGCTTCGCCGCTTTGGGGTTGGTCGCGGTGAGTTTTCTCCACAGCGCGCGCTGGCGGAAAGTGGTGGCCATCATCTCGGTCCCCGTCTTCGTCACTGTCTCCGCCCTGCAAATCAACGCCGAGTTCGGACTGAACAACACCCTGGGTTCGGCCCTGGGGATCTCCACCGAGGACGTCATTGAACTGAACAAGCCGGACCCGGATGCGTCCATTCCGGCCGGACCCTTGTGGCAGCACTGGACTCCTCCCCCCAACATGCCCTCGAAAGGCAAGGTGGGGACCCAGGTCATCCCGGCCACGGTGTCGGGTTTCGACGCGCGCCCGGCCGGTATCTACCTTCCACCGGCTGCCCTGACTGCCAATCCACCGAGGCTTCCCCTGTTCGTCCTCATGATGGGCCAGCCGGGCCTCCCCGATCCGCAGTACGTCTCCGCCGCCCTCGACGAGTTCGCTGCAAAAAACAATGGACTGGCCCCCATTGCGATCGTCGCCGACCAGATCGGCCCGGACCAGGATGACACCCTGTGCCTGGACACCCCCAAGTACGGAAACGTCGAGAAGTACATCAACCAGGACGTGGTGAACTGGGCCAAGGACAACTTGAGCATCCTTCCGGACAGGGACCACTGGACCATCGCCGGTTATTCCAACGGCGGCCAATGCGCCATCTCCTTCGCCGTCAAGTACCCCGGAATGTGGGGCAACGTGGTGGACATCTCAGGCGAGGAGTTCCCCGGCGCAGAGGACCCCGCGGAGAACCTGGCCGGGATCTTTGGCGGTAACCAGGCCGCCTACGATGCCCAAAAGCCCATCAACATCATGAAGGGCAAACAGTTCCCCGACACAACTGCCGTGTTCACTGCCGGCTCGGACGACCCCACCTACGTGGCCGCCGCGAAAGCCGTGTCCGCGGCGGCGCAGGCGTCCGGAATGAAAGTGACCTACTACGAGGTACCCAACGGCGGACACGTGGGCCTGGCATTGAACGCAGGCCTGGAGAAAGGCTTCGAAGTGCTGTACCCGCGCCTGGGCCTGTCCCGCTAGAAGCTCTTTTCGCGGCCACCCACCGGCGATAAAGTTGAGATGTGCCACATTGGCAAGAGCTGAACCCGTTACCGGCACCGTGGCAGCGCAAGGATGACCGCATCCTCCCGCTGTGGTGGGAGCGCCTGTGCTCGGTGACCAGTCCGCCGTCGGCCGCTTTGTACGCGGGTGGACTCTTCACGGACGACCGGCGGCGGCCCATAGCCCAGTGGTACAACCCCGAAACGGATGCCGCACTGTTGGTCGCTCCGGAGACCTCGCCGGAGTGGCCGGTCCAAAGGTTCGGGATTTTCTATGCCCCTCCGGGCGGCGGTTTCACGAGAGTCTACTCGGCGCCGCATGAGTGGCATCCGCGTGAGCCCAGGACCCCTCCCACCGAGCAGGACTCGTTCATGGCGGCTGTGGCGGAAGCCGCGCGCTTCCTCCAGGTGGAGATGGATTTCGTTTAAAAGGCAGACCCCGCACCAGCCATTAGGCGGGTACGGGGCCCTTGTGCTCCTCCGACTGGACTTGAACCAGTAACCCTTCGATTAACAGTCGAATGCTCTGCCAATTGAGCTACGGAGGAATGAAGCGGTTATGACTTTAGCAAAGGATTTACCGGATGTGAAATCGGCCGGCGATACCCCCTGGGGGTATAAAAATACCCCCGCTCCGGCGAACCGGAACGGGGGTATTGTGCGCTCCTCCGACTGGACTTGAACCAGTAACCCTTCGATTAACAGTCGAATGCTCTGCCAATTGAGCTACGGAGGAATGAAGCGGTTACTAGCTTAACAGGGGGCTGCCGGAAAACGAAATCGAGGATCTCAGCCGTCCGAGCGCAGCGCCCGGCGTTCCATTTCGAGCTGCATCAACTCACGGTTCAGCCGCTGGAATTCCTCAGGCTGGGAGGCAGCGTCGAGCCGTTGGAGCTGCCCCATCTTGTCGGCCTTGATGCGGGTGATCTGAAGCTCGAAGAGTCGGGCCAGAATATCCCGGCAATACCGTTGCATCGCTTCCGGGGTGCTGGCGGGCAGTGGTGTCACAGCAAGTTCGGACACCAGATTGCGCAGGGGCTCGGGTACTTCCTGCCGGATCTGCTCCACCCAAGACACCGGGTCTGCCGTATGACCGAGCCCCGTGGCGCGGATGGCCGCGTGGACGGCAGCATAGGCCGGCGTGGCGAACATCGTAGCCGCGAAACGGTCCCACGCCACTCCACCGAGCACTGCGGGATCCTGAAGCACCACCTCGAGTGCTTGGCGCTCCATCCCCGCTACGGGGTCGCGGGGGTTGGGACGGTTGAACACCGGACCGCCCGACGGCGGTGCTGCCGCGGCCGCTGCTTGCTCGCCGCTGCCTGCAGCGTTGCTGCCGCTTGTCCCCCGTTTAGCGGCCGCGCCGACGTATCGGCTGACTTCCTCGATGGGCATGCCCAGCCAGCCGGCAAGGTTCCGCGTGTACTCGGGCCTTGTGGCTGAGTCCCTGATCTGCGCCACCACCGGAGAAGCCTCACGCAGCGCTGCTACGCGGCCTTCCACGGTGTCCAGGTTGTGCCGCCGCAGGGTGGCCCTGATGGCGAATTCGAAGAGCGGTTTCCGGGTGCCGATGAGCTCGCGCACAGCGGCATCACCCTTGAGCTGGCGAAGGTCACAGGGATCGGCGCCGGAAGGCTCCACAGCCACGTAGGTCTGGGCCGTGAACCGCTGGTCCTCCTCGAACGCCCTGAGAGCGGCCTTCTGGCCGGCAGCATCACCGTCGAAGGTGAAAATGACCTCTCCCCCGCTGCCGTCGTCGGAAAGCAGCCGCCGGGCCACCTTGATGTGTTCGGTACCGAAGGCTGTACCGCAGGTGGCTACCGCCGTCGTAACCCCTGCAAGGTGGCAGGCCATCACGTCCGTGTACCCCTCCACCACTACCAGCTGGCGCTCCTTGGCGATGTTCCGTTTGGCGAGGTCGATGCCGTAGAGGACCTGGGATTTCTTGTAGAGCGTGGTCTCCGGGGTGTTCAGGTATTTGGGGCCCTGGTCGTCTTCGTAGAGCTTGCGCGCACCAAAACCGATGGTGTCCCCCGCGATGTCCCGGATAGGCCAGATCAGCCGGCCGCGGAAGCGGTCGTAGATGCCGCGATTGCCTTCTGAAAACATTCCAGTGAGCTTCAACTCAGCATCCGTGAAGCCGCGTCCGCGCAGGTGCTTCAACAACGCGTCCCAGCCTTGTGGCGCGTATCCCACTCCGAAGTGTTCGGCGGCAGCACGGTCGAACCCGCGGCCGTCCAGGAAGTTACGGCCTTCCGCAGCTCCGGGGGTCAGAAGCTGTGCGCGGAAGAACTCATCGGCGATCTTGTGGGCGTCCAGCAGGCGCTGGCGCTTGCCCACTTCCTCGCGGCTGGGACCCGTCCCGCCGTCTTCGTACCGCAGCTCGTAACCGATCCTGGCCGCGAGCTTTTCCACGGCTTCGTGGAAGGAACTGTGATCCATCTTCTGGACGAAGGAAATGGCGTCGCCATCCTCGCCGCAGCCGAAGCAGTGGTACCTGCCCACCTGCGGGCGGACGGTGAAGGAGGGGGAACGTTCGTCGTGGAAAGGGCACAGGCCTTTGAAACTGCCCAGTCCGGCACCTTTGAGTGTGACGTATCCGTCAACGACTTCCTTGATGTCCGTGCGCTGGCGTACTTCGTCGATATCTTCACGTTTGATCAGGCCAGCCACGTGTCCATCCTAGTCGCATCGACCAAACCGCCCGGCGCCCGGGCGCGCCTCACCAAAGCGACGGGAGGCTGCCCACCAGACGCTCGTACATGGCCAGGGCAGAGACATCCGTCAAGGACGCCACCTGGTCGATGACGACGCGCAGGCGGGCACCGTCGTCGACGGCGTCCCTCCAGTCAGCGGCGAACATCGGCTCCAGGTGGCGGTCGCCTGTGGCGTTCAAGACGCCCACGAGCGCGTGCAGCACTTCGCGTTGGCGTTCGTAGACAGGCTGCCGGTGGTCCGTGGAGATGACGAAGGTGGTGGCCAATCCCTTGAGCACCGCGATCTCCGTCACGGTCTCCTCGGGGACCATGAGCTCGGCGTCATAACGGGTGAGGTTGGCCGGTCCGAAATGCGCCCGCGTTGTTTCCATGGCACTCTGGCAGAACCTGCCGATCAACTGGCTGGTCATGTCCTTCAGCGCCGCCATCGACTTGCGGCTGCCGTCAGCTTCCCGGACCCAGACCTTGGTGGCCTCGAGCCGGGCCAGGGCAGCATCAATTTCGGCGGGGTCGTTGTGCGGGAGGTACCACTGCTTGGTGTAGCCCACCACCCGCGCCCGGTGGTCAGGGTTCTCCATCCACTTCAGCTGGAAGTGGCCGGCAACGATCGCATCTTCCACGTCGTGCACCGAGTACGAGATGTCATCGGCCAGGTCCATCACCTGCGCCTCGATGCAGGAGCGGTTGCCGGGCGCGCCCTCGCGCAGCCACTCAAATACGGGAAGGTCGTCTTCGTACGCGCCGAACTTGCTGGTGCGGTGGCCATGGATCACGGGGGCGTCGACGGCGGACCACGGGTATTTGGAGGCGGCGTCCAGGCTCGCGCGGGTCAGGTTGAGCCCTGCCGGCCTGCCGTCCGCAGCGAGCACCTTGGGTTCGAGGCGGGTCAGCAACCGAAGCGTCTGGGCGTTGCCTTCGAAACCGCCGATCGTGTGAGCCACTTCGTTCAATGCGGATTCGCCGTTGTGGCCGAAGGGAGGGTGGCCAAGATCGTGGCTCAGGCAAGCGGTGTCCACGACATCGGGATCGCAACCCAGCGAACGGCCCAATTCGCGGCCTACCTGCGCGACCTCCAGGCTGTGCGTGAGCCGGGTGCGGACAAAGTCATCGGTATCCGGGGCCACGACCTGTGTTTTGGCGCCCAGGCGTCGCAGCGCGGAGGAATGCAGGACCCTGGCGCGGTCCCGTTCAAAGTCGGAGCGGTAGTTGCTCTTGCGCGGCTCTTCAACCCACCGGGCAGAGTCTGCCTCGGCGTATCCGGGGATGGCCAGCACAAAATCGTGGCTTGCTGCATCGTGGCCAAGCATTGCTTCGGTTCCCATGGGTATCTGCCTCCTTCAAGCGCCGGGGTGTGGAGCTTCTTGAGCCAGTCTTACACGTGTGAGGCTAACCGCCCGAAACGTCCAGCTCCGCTGCGGAGATATCCGCGCTCTGTTCAGCGTTCAGCTGACGGCTGTCCAGCCAGTCCTTGGGCAGCGCCGGCTTTTTCGGGGATCCGGCACGCCCCCGGGGGCCTTCGGAATCGACGCCTGGATAAGGAAGATCCATGTCCAGTTCGTCGAGCAATTCCCGCAGGACCTCCAGGGTGGGCACTGTGGCAAGTTTCGCCCGCAGCTCCCCGCCCACCACGTAGCCCTTGAAGTACCAGGCCATGTGCTTGCGGATCTCGCGGAGAGCCTTGTATTCGTCGTTCCCGAAGGTCTCCACCATCAGTTCCGCGTGACGGTAGACGCCCTCGGCAACCTCGCGCAGCCCGGGCCGGTGCCGCTGGTCGCTGCCTTCGAAAGCTGCCTGGAGATCGCCGAACAGCCAGGGACGGCCCTGGCACCCACGGCCCACGACAACACCGTCGACGCCGGTTTCGCGCACCATCCGGACAGCGTCTTCAGCGGACCAGATATCGCCGTTGCCGAGCACCGGGATGTCCGGGAGGGCCTCGCGGAGGCGGGCAATCGCGGACCAGTCGGCCTGGCCGGAATAGAACTGTGCAGCCGTCCGGCCATGCAGCGCCACTGCGGCAACTCCGGAGTCACGGGCGATGCGCCCTGCCTCCAGGTAGGTCAGGTGGTCATCGTCGATGCCTTTGCGCATCTTGATGGTCAGCGGGATTCCGCCCTTTGAGGCTTCCTTGACCGCGGTCTGCACGATCGAGGTGAAGAGGTCGATCTTCCACGGCAGCGCGGACCCTCCCCCGCGGCGGGTGACCTTGGGGACGGGGCAGCCGAAGTTGAGGTCGATGTGGTCGGCGCGGTCCTCGTCCACGAGCATCCGCACCGCTGCGCCTACGGTTACGGGGTCCACGCCATAGAGCTGGACGGAGCGGACTTTTTCGTCCTCGTCATGGGAGATGATGCGCAGCGATTCCGGCGTCCGCTCCACCAAGGCACGCGAGGTCACCATCTCGGCCACGTACAAGCCGCCACCGTATTCACGGCAGAGCCTGCGGAAGGCGGAGTTGGTGATTCCGGCCATCGGCGCAAGGATTACCGGGGTGTCCACGGTAATCCCGCCGAGCTTCAGGGGCGGGAGCTCAAGCTTTGGTGCGGGAGGCGTTGCTACTACAGTCACCTATCCATTGTTGCAAAGCAGGGCAAATCGGGGGCGCAGGCCCTCACAGAAGCCACCCATTCTCATGTGCCAGGCGCACGGCTTCCGCCCGCGTCCGGCCGCCGGTCTTGGCCATCGCCGCTGAGAGATAGTTCCGTACCGTGCCCTCTGAGAGCATCGCCGCTTTGGCAATGTCCGCCACCGTACCGCCGTCGGATGCAGCCTTCAGCACCTCGACCTCCCGCTCGGTCAGCGGACTGTCACCGGAGGTCAGAGACTCCGCGGCGAGCATCGGGTCCACCACGCGGAGCCCGCTGTGCACGCGACGCACGGCTTCGGCCAGCTGCCGCGCAGGCGTGTCTTTGACCACGAACCCGGAGGCTCCGGCCTGCATGGCCCTCCTGAGATAACCCGGCCTGTCGAACGTCGTGACCATCAGGACGCGGCATGTCGGCACCGCACGGCGGACTGCCGCGGCAGCGCTGATGCCATCCAGACCGGGCATCTCGACGTCGAGCATCGCCACGTCGGCGGCATGCTCCAGCACGGCCGACACAACGCCTGCGCCGTCCGCCAGCTCCGCCACCACCTCGATGTCCTCTTCAAGCCCCAGAAGGGCGGCAAGGGCACCGCGCACCAGCGCCTGGTCGTCCGCGATCACCAACCGGATGGTCATACGTCAATAGCCAATCTGAACCCTCCCAGGTCGCTCGCACCTATGTTTACTGTGCCACCGGCACTGGCCACTCTCTCCCGAAGCCCCGCCAGCCCGTTGCCGCCCGCTACCGGACCAGGCCCCACGCCGTCGTCCTCCACCAGAACCGTCGACGCCGTCAACCGGACCCGGCAGCGCCCGGCACCGGAATGCCGCACAACGTTCGTCACGCCCTCGCGCAGTACCCAGCCGAACAGCTCACGGTGCTTGGCGGGCACCTGCTCCACCGTCCCCGGAAGATCAGCGTCGATACCCGCCGATTCCAGCGCCGTCCGGGCCGCCGCGAGTTCTGCCAGGACATTGACCCCGCGGTAGCCGGCAACGGTGGCCCGGACATCTGCGAGCGCACCACGCGCCAGCTCCTGGACTTCCACGATTTCCGCTGAGGCTTTGTCCTTGGCCGGTCCGCCGGGTGCCTGCTCCAACAGCCGGGCAGCCAACTCGGCTTTGACCGCAATGACAGTGAGGGAATGCCCCAGGATGTCGTGCATGTCCCTGGCCACACGGCTGCGTTCGGCGGCGACGGCGGCATCCGCCAGTTCAGTCTGGGCGGTCCGGAGTTCAACGGTCTGGCGGATCAGTCGCGCAAACGAGGACATCATGAATCCCAGGGACAGGATGAGGGCCGGTTGGAAGAAAGCCTGTCCAGGGTTGCCGCCGGCGAGTTCCGACGCAAGCGAAATTCCCGAAAGCGCCATGATCACAGCGAAGTCGACGCGCGGCGGAAGTGTGGTCATTCCAATGGCGCACGCCAGGAAAGGCCACGTCCACAGCGCTTCCCTGCCCACCAGGAGGATCACCAGGCCGTTGAGTGCCAGCAGGATCGCGAGGCACAGCAGGCCGGTCCGGCTGTCCCGTACCCGGCTGAACATCGGCAAAACGGCATAGGCGGCGAAGAAGGCCACCAACGACGCCGAGGCCAGTACCTTCCAGCCTGCCGGTTCGTCCACGGACCACACGAGGTTCCAGGTGGGCCACGCCCAGAGGACAATGGAAAAGCCGGCGCCGATGAACCATTTGCGGGGTCCGGGACCGCGGAAGGCATCCCCCAGGGACTGGCTGCTCATGGATCCCACCTTAGCCACGCCGGGGCAACTCAGACGCGGCTGGTGTCGCGGCGGAAGGCCATGGCGGCGCCGCCGACGAAGATGGCGAGCCAGACCAGGACGTTGAGAATCCACAAGACGTCGAACTCACCGGTGATGGGGCTGCGCGCCAGCTGACCGATCCCGTAGGCGGGCGTGAATTTGGCGATGGTCCCGAAGGTATCGCCCATGATTTCGATCGGCATGAAAAGGCCTCCCAGCATGGCAAGGATCGCCAAGGCGGGGCCAAGGATCTGCATGACGTTCTGGCTGGGCATGAGGTACCCCACGAAAAGACCCAGGGCGGCGAACACCAGGGAACCCAACCAGGCCACCAGCCCGGCGGTCAGCCACATCTGCGCGTCCATGGTCACTCCGGCGATGGCGCCGATCACGAACTGGGCGATCACAGCCACCAGCGACAGGGTCAGCGCCGCAGCTGCCTTGATGGCGATATACGCCCCGGGCAGCAAGGGCGTGAGGCGCAGTTGCCGGCTCCATCCCTGGGCACGTTCGACCGCCACCTGGCTGCCGGCTCCCGTGGCGGCCGTCATGGCTGCGTACACGGTCAGGCTGATCAGGATGTACTGGCCGTAGCTGTGGCCGTTGGGCAATTGCTGGTCTTTGTTGGACAGCCCGAAAATGAAGAAGAAGATCGCGGGCATGAGCACAGTGAAGACGATGGTCCGGCGGTTCCGGAGCATCCGCTTGATTTCGATCCACAGGAACGTCGTGTTGACACCGCCGGCGGAGGGCTTGCGGTCCTGCATTGCTGTCGACTGGCTCATGCCCGCTCCCCTTCCAAAGCAGTGGGGGCTGAGGTATACGTGGGGGCTGTTGGATCCGTGGGGGTTGTGCTATCCGTGGGGGTTGTGGCCGTCCCGGCTTCGTCCGCGGTGAGGGTCACAAAGGCCTCCTCAAGGTTGTTCGCAACCACTTCAAGATCGTGGGCTCCTGTTTTGGTGAGCAGGAACCGGACTACAGAATCCGAGTCGGAGGTGCGGACGGTGACGCGGCCGCCGTCGAAATCCACATGATCTGCCGGCGGCAATCCTGCCAGCAGCGCGCGGTCACCGGCCGGCAGCGAAGCCCGTACTGTCCTCCCGGACGCCAGGTTCTTGATCTGCGCTGCCGTGCCGTCTGCAACCACCGTCCCTTGGCGGACCAGCACAATCCTGTCTGCGTAGGCGTCGGCCTCCTCGAGGTAGTGGGTGGCGAAGATGACGGTGCGACCCCTCGACGCGTCGTCGCGGATGGCGGACCAGAAGTCCCGGCGCCCCGCAACGTCCATGCCCGTGGTTGGCTCGTCCAGGATCAGCAGGCCGGGATCCGAGACCAAAGCCATGGCGAAGCGAAGACGTTGCTGTTGGCCGCCGGAGCACTTTTCAACCCGGCGGTCGGCGATGTCCAGGATTCCCGCGCGGGTCAGGACTTCATCCACGGGCCGTGCCGAATCAAACATCGCGGCCGTGAGCTGCACGGTTTCCCGGACGCTGATGTCGCGCAGCAAACCCCCGGTCTGCATGACGGCGGCCACCTGTCCGCGGGAAATGGCTCCCCTGGGACTATGGCCGAAAATGGACACCTCGCCGGCATCCGGGGTGCTCAGGCCCAGGATCATGTCGATGGTGGTGGTCTTTCCCGCCCCGTTGGGGCCCAGGAAAGCCACGACCTCCCCCTGTTGAACCGTCAGGTCCAGGCCGCGCACCGCCTGCACTTTTCCGAAGCTCTTATGAAGTCCGGCGGCGCGAACCGCAGGAACACCCGGTGTTGTCATTGCTCTCCCTGGAATAGGTCTGGTGTACCCATTCAAGCCGGAGGAGCATCCATACACCCGTAGCGGGTGTCACCTGTTCGGGATGACAAATGTCATCGGGCTAGTCGCTGCCCCGGCGTTCGGCTTCGCGCTGCGCCCGGCGACTCCCGGGCCGCACCGGCCCGTCCCCGGCACCCGGGCGGGTACCGGCGTCGTTCCTTTCGTCCTTCTCGGAACCGGCCACGACGGCGGCAGCGGCCAGCGCGCCGGTGTCGTCAAGGTCGTCCGGACTGACGGCGGTCCCCGCGGCGGCAAGGCGCTTCATCCCGGTGGCCTTGACCACCAGGACGGCGATGAGGGTAGTGACCGGAATGGCAAGGACGAGGCCGATGGAGCCCACCAGGGTCCGGATGACTTCTTCCGACAGTTCGGCGCTGGTCAGGGCCTCGGCCAAGGGGCGGTCGTACAGCATCACAATAATCAGAATGGGAAGGGCGGCACCTGCATACGCAAAGGCGATGGTGTAGACCGTGGAAGCAATGTGGTCCCGGCCAATCCGCATCGCAGAGGAAAACAGCTGGCGGGCGCTGGTGTTCGGCGCCAGCTCATAGAGTTCCCAAACGGCCGAGGACTGGGTGATGGTGACGTCGTTGAGGACACCGAGGCCGGAAATAATCAAACCGCACAGGATGATCCCGGAGATCGATATCTGCGGTGACATGTTCACCAACGTTGAAGCGTCGTGGTTTCCTACGCCCGCCAGGTTTGCTGCATCCGTGGCCCAGGCGGCCAGCAGGGCGGTGATTCCCAGGCCGAAGATGGTGCCCAGCAACGCTGTGGACGTTCTCGCCGAGAACCCGTGGGCAAAGTAGAGGACCCCGATCATGATCACCGTGGACCCCACGAGCGCCAGCAGGAGCGGTGGCTTGCCCTCCACCAGACCGGGCAGGATGAAGCTGACCAGGACGAAGTAGGCCCCCACCAGGCCCAGCAGGGCACGGAAGCCGCGCCAACGGGCAACAGCGATCACCACCACCGCGTACAGCACCGCCAGGGCGGCTATGGGGATGTTGCGGACAAAATCAACGAAGACGTACGCCGGGGCGCCGTTGCCTGCACTGCTTCCTTGGACGCCGGAAAGGTTCAGGTAGCGGATGGAGTCGCCGACATCCACCCCGTGGGACATCGCAACATCAGGGTTGATGACCACTTTGACCGCCTCGCCGCCCTTGTCTGGCACGGTGAAAGCGAACGTGCACTGGGAGCCGCCGGTTTGGTTGGACTGGCTGTTGCCGGACTGGCTGCTGTTCGGTTGGCTGCTGTTCGTTTGACCCGTCTGCGAGCAGCTCTCCACCACCACGCTCTGGATTTTGCCGGTATCGAAAGTGACCCCCGGGGCAGCCTGGTAGGGACTGGAAAAGTTGATTCCCTCCCGGCTGCCCGACGGCCACATAAGCAACATCGCCACGAGAGTGAGCACACCCAACGGCACCAGGACGGCCGCCAGCAGCCAGTTGGCCCGTTTACGGGAAGCGATCGCCTGCGGAGTTGGTTCCGAACCCTCGGAAGGACCGTGGGAGTGACTGTGACCCATCAGCTGCAAAACCTCATGGGTTAACCCTACGTGGGACGGCAGTGCTCGCCGGACCTCCTTCTGGAGGATCCGGCGTCAGGATGATCCGGTGCTGCCTCGGGAACAGGTCAGGGAGCCCGCGGACCGTATCACCATCTGACGGCACAACTTGACGGCACAACTTGTCCGGGGACTTCTTAACTGGTTCTTAATTGTCCTGGCAGACGATGGGAAGAACGATACGTCCTGCCGAAGGGTCCCATCTTGCAAAAACCGCCATCCGGCCCTGTGCACCTACAGCGGCTGCCCGCTCACCGACACTGGCTGACCGTTGCGGTGGTGCTTGCGGTGGCCGTCATCACTGTTGGGCTGGCGGTCCAGTGGGTGCCAGGTTTCACGTCGGCTGAGTTGGCCGTGGACCAAGGCTTCAGCCGCAACCACATCCCCGTCCTGACTGGTTTGGCTTTGGCGTTGAACCTGCTGTTCGGACCTGTGGCCGGAGCGCTGATGGTGCTGGCCACTAGCCTGTACCTCGTCCTGATCCGAAGGTCGCCCCCGAAAGCTGTGCTCTTTGCCCTCACGGTGGGCTCAGGGTGGTTGACCTGCCAGTTGTTCAAGGTGGTCATCGGCAGGATCCGACCTGACCCGGACCTATTGCTGGATCCCCTTGTTCCGGAGCCAGTGTCCAACAGCTTTCCCAGCGGGCACACGTCTCTGGCTGTCGCCCTTGCCCTGGCGGCATATTTTCTCTCTCGAGGGAGCCGCGCGGAGAAACCGGTTCTCTGGATCGGAACAGGCCTGGCAGTGATCGTCGCATGGTCCCGCGTGTACATCGGAGCACACTATCCCCTGGATGTCGTGGCGTCGTTCCCGGCAACGCTTGCGGCCGTCGTGTTGATGGCTGGCCTATGGAACCGGTATGCCCCCTCGGTTTTTGCCCGGCTCCAGTCCACATCGTCGTCCCGGTCCCGCCGGAGTCCCCAGTGAAAGAAGCCCACATGGAAGCCCTCACGTTCGCCCCTGCACTGATCCACACCGAACTGCTGCCTATCCTGGATCCGGCAAGCCTCCTGCAGGGTCTGGGCCCTGCAACGCTGGCGGTCGTGGCTCTGATCATCTTTATCGAGTCCGGTGTCCTGTTTCCGTTCCTGCCGGGAGATTCGCTGCTCTTCACTGCCGGGCTCCTGCACCAGCAACTGAACCTGACATTGCCGGTATTAATCACCGTTGTGGCCGTGGCCGCCATTGCCGGTGACCAAGTGGGCTATCTGCTGGGCCGCCGGTTCGGCCGCCGATGGTTTTCGGACGACGCCCGGGTACTGAAGACTGCGCGCCTGACAAAGGCGGAGGAGTTCTTCCGTCGCCGAGGGGGCCCGGCCCTGCTCCTGGCGCGCTTTGTGCCCGTGGTACGGACCTTCGCGCCGCTGAGCGCGGGAATCGCGCGCTATGACTATAAATCCTTCGCTCTCTGGAATGTCACTGGGGCAATCCTCTGGGCGACCTCCGTGACCTTGCTTGGCTCCTGGCTGGGGCGGTTTGACTTCGTGTCGAAGAACATTGATCTCATAGCAATTGTCATGGTCCTCGTCTCCGTGTTGCCGTGGGGCATCGAGTTCCTCAAGCGCAAGCGGGCCCGTAAGCCGGAAAGTGACCAACAAGCGAGAATGGATTCGTGAGCACACCCACCAAGCCGTCCCTGCTTCTGGTCGAAGACGACACCGTCCTGGGACCGCTTATCGCCGAACTCCTCGAGCCGGACTACCAAATCCACGTCGCGGTAGACGGCCATGAGGGCCTGCATCTGGGACTTTCCCGGAGCTGGGATGTGATGGTAGTGGACCGGGGCCTGCCCGGCATGGACGGTGTCGCGCTGATTGGCGCGCTCCGGTCCAAAGGCATCGCCACCCCTGTCCTCATCCTTACCGCGCTCGGCGCAACAGATGAGAAGGTCAGGGGACTCGATGCGGGCGCCAATGACTACATGACCAAGCCCTTCGACGCGCTGGAACTGGGTGCGCGGCTGAGGGCGTTGACCCGCAATTACCAGCCAGAGCCCAAGACTTTCACTATTGGAGATTGGGAACTGGACCCTGCTGCCAGGTCCATCCGGTCCATCCATGGATTCCAAGCCTCCCTGACGGCGAAGGAGAGCGAACTGTTGGCTACGATGGCGGCGAAACCAGATCGCGTCTACACGCGCGAAGAGCTGCTCAATGCCACGTTAAGCCAGGGTGACCTGCCAGGGATGATCGATACCTACGTACACCACCTGCGACGAAAAATTTCGAAATCTGTTATTCGGACCGTGCACGGCTTGGGATATCAGATTGGTGATGCGAATGACTAAAGAACCCGCTTCTGGGGGTCAGGATCAAGCATTCCTGCGTCGGGCATCCCTGCGAATCGCTCTTCGCATCAGTGCCGCCTGCGCCATTGCGGTCCTGTGCCTCCTGGCGGCGGCTACGCTGTACCTGCTCAACCAGTCCGGCAGCCCGGAACCGGCTGAGCCGGGCGCGGTGTACGCCTATCTCGATACCAAGGATCTGATCAAAGCGATGACCATCGCCGGGGCGGTGGGAGTCCTGCTGGCCGGGGGTATTGGCTGGCTCAGCGCCCGCAGCGCGATCCGGCCGCTGGGCGAGGCACTGGCCATCCAACGGCGTTTCGTTCAGGACGCGAGTCACGAGATGCGCACGCCCCTGGCTATCCTGGACGCCAGAATTCAACTGGTGCAGCGCAGCACAACACCTGATACGGCGGACGGCCAAGCGCTGGCTAGAATCCGAAGCGACACGTCCGCCCTGACCGCGATCGTCAACGAACTCCTTGAATCCGCCAGCGGAGCGGCGCAGGAACCGTATGCTGTGGTGACTGACGTCGCTGGCGTTGCCCAGGACGTGGTGGACAGCGTCCGGCTGTTGGCTGCCAACCGGGACATTACCCTGAATTGTTCCAACCAGGGACAACCACGGGCGGTCATTGCGCCGCAAAGGCTTCACCGTGCAATCCTGGGTCTGGCGGAGAACGCCCTTGTCCATACTCCGGCAGGCGGCCAGATAGCGGTTGCCACCAAGGTTGCCGGCGGCCAGGCCATCATTACCGTGACTGATACAGGCCCGGGCATCACCGGCATTGACCGGGACCGGATCTTCGACCGATTCGCCCGGACAACCCATCAAGGCGTGGGCCAGCAGCAGCGCAGTTTCGGCATCGGGCTGGCCCTTGTCCGCGACATCGCCGTCGCCGCCGGAGGCTCCGCTGACGTGGTTTCCACGGGCCCGCAAGGCACCTGTATGAGGATCATTCTCCCAATGTCCATGCCATAGGCTGGCCACGGGCATCCTCAACAGCTACCTGCTCCTCGGGCCTTCAAATATCGCCGGTAGCCCCATCACCGGCTCAATGGCGCTGGACGCAGCTGAACAGCGGCGCGGGAAGCGATGACCAAAACTGCGGTCAAAGCACCGGCCGCCATGATTCCGGCCAGCACCACGATCTGGAACCGTCCGGCCTCAAGCGGTGAAATGCCACCGAATATAGCCCCGACAAAAGCACCCGGCAGAGTCACAAGCCCCGTCGTCTTTGTTTGGTCTATGGACGGAATCAACGCCGAATACACAGTGTGGCGGGCCAGCTCCAGCGTTGACTGACGAGGTGTCGGCCCAAGGCCAACCATCCTTCCACTTCCTCGAGCGTCACGGCAACACCGAGCCCCATGGATCCGCCCACGAGGCCAAGGTTCTTCCAACTCCAGCCCATCCGCCGGGTGGCCGTCATTGCAGCAACGGCAAACATGACCAGCAACGCTGCGGCAACAAATGATGGACTCGAGATGACACCGCTGAGGATGACACTGATGACCATCAACTGCACCGTCCCCCTCGGGATCGCCAGAGCCGGCGCCCACCGGTAGGGCACCCGATAAACGGTTAGCACTACCGCGGTCAGGGCCACGAGGAGGACGACGCCCAGCAAGGTAGGCCCAAAGGCCTCGATCATCGTCATCCAGTTAGCTTATCGACGCCATGCCGAGCCATAGGTGCCGTTTACGTGCGGACTCCCGACTCAGGCCGGCGCGATGTTCTGGTTGACGCGGAAGAGGTTGTCGGGGTCGTATTTGGCTTTGACCGCTACCAGCCTTTCCCAGTTAGGTCCGTAATTGTCCGCGATTCGGTTCTGGTCCTCGGAGTCCATGAAATTGATGTATCCACCAGCTTCCGAGTGCGGGGCCAACGCAGCTGCATATGCTCGGGCCCATGCGATGTTTGCTTCGTTATCCGCAGGGTCGGGCCACTGGGTGGCGATGACCGGAGCGAACTTCATGTCGCGGTGGGCAAAGGCAGTGTCCTGCACGCCTACGCGGGACACTGCTCCATCTATGGGATAGACGTGGACCGCAGTGTTGACGCTGGTCACTGTGGCCCCGAACTGTGCGTGGGCAGCGATCGCGCCGTCGTTGAGATCGCGCAGGAAGTTGGCTTTCCAATACCCCTGCATGCCTTTCTGGTTGAGCCCGTCAAATGCCACATTCAGGGCCGGATACGGCATGGGAGCCACCATGGAGCCCGCCACCGGGGCGGCGTCCAGGAAGGGCTGCCAGCGAGCCTCGCCTTCGGCTGGATCGCCCGTCCACATTCCCACCACGACGCAAACGGACTTTCCGTGCCATTCCTCGGGGAGGAAAGGAACGGGCGGTCCTTGGTGGAAGCCCAGGAAGGCGCCGAACTCTTCGGGCGCGGATGCTATGTAGTCGCGGTAGAACCGGGCAACAGCCGGGATGTTCTCGGCACCATAAATGATGATTCCCGCATGGACCATATCCACGGGATGGAGCTGAAACTCGAGGGAAGTCACCACGCCGAAGTTTCCTCCCCCGCCACGAATGGCCCAGAACAGGTCTTGATTTTGTTCGTCGCTGGCGATCAGGAAGTTGCCATCGGCGGTCACCACATCCGCAGAGACCAGGTTGTCGCAGGAGAGCCCGTACTTTCTTGCCAGGTAGCCAATTCCCCCGCCCAAGGTCAGACCCGCCACACCGGTGGATCCCACGATGCCGCCGGTGGTGGCGAGCCCGAAGGCATGGGTGGCGTGGTTGAAGTCGGCCCAGGTAGTACCTGCCTCGGCACGGGCCCTGGAATTTTGCGGGTCCACCCGCACCCCCGGGCGATTAACGAAGTCCAGAACCAATGCGTCGTCCCACGTGCCGAATCCGGGAGCGCTGTGCCCACCTCCCCTGATGGCCAGTGGCATGGAGTTTTCCCGGGCGAAGTTCACGCCGGCGATGACGTCGGAGACCTGCGCTACACGGATGACGCCGGCAGGACGCTTGTCCACCATGGCGTTGAAGACGGCGCGTGCCGCGTCGTAGTCAGGATCTTCGGGAGTCACGAGTTGTCCGCGCAACTGTTCCCGGAGCCCGTCGAGGGCGATTTGGTTCATAGTGCTTACCATCGATTCAGACGTGAGACCGGATGTTTCCACACGCTTCTCCCCCCGGATGTGATGGCGTGGGGGCTTACTTCGATAGGACTACTCCTGAGCGTTTGCCGCGTCAAGAACCTTCGGGAACCACCCCGGAAACGGCAAATCCTGCCTGACCCATGAAACATGGGCCAGACAGGATTGCCAGTAGTCCAACGGCGACCGCGACGCCGTCCATCGCTCAGTCGCTCAGTCGCTCACAATCAACGTATCCGCACCCCGGACATGGGCCTTACCGGATTCCAGCAGCGGCCCAAGGACTGTCCGCAGGGCCGTCATGGACTCATCGACTTCAAGCAACACTGGGTGCTGATAGGCAATGAGCGCCAGCAGATCCCGCACCGCAAACGCAGCGTCCTCGGCGGACAGACTGGGATCGTGCCCAAGGAAGACGTCCGACGGTTCGTCGGTGCCACCCTGGGCGTAGCTGATGGCAAAAGCCTGGATCTTTCCCTTGCGGCTCGCCGGAACACCATCGCCGAAGGCGCTGGCTTTGGGTGCCCGCAGCACAATGGCACCATGGGCGCCGGTGAGATCGTGCAGGAACAGTCGCTGGACAGTGGCGATGCTCAGCTCCCCCGGGCTGTCCCAATGATGGACGTGGGAGTAGTACTTACCAACAACGTCGCTGAGCTCAACCGAGCCGGTCGCAAGATCCTCCACCCGCTCCGATGCTGCTTCCTCGGAACCGTCCCCGAAACGCGGCAGCGTCAGGGGCTCAGGATCCACCACCACCAGCTGGGAGCGCTGGATCGGTGCCAGCCCGGCGGCAGCGGCGAACGCCGCACCTGCAGTGTCCGGTTCAACTTTGCTGCGGAGCTTGGAAACGCCCGACGGCGAGTTCCCGGCTTCGCGGCGAAGCATCGTCAGGAGGGTGGCACCAACGCCGCTGCGGCGGTGGTCCTTGGCAACCTCGATGTAGGCCCACAGGCGTTCCGGGTGCAGGGAAGCCTCGTGGACCACGCCGGCGGCAACGGGAATCCGTACGCCGTCGACTACGTCCTCGGCCACGATGCACCGGCGCCACGGTTGGTTGCTCGATGGTGCAAGGGCAGCACGGAACTGTTCTGCCGGGAGGGTCTCAGGACCACCCCAGATTTCCAGAAGGGCGAGGTCGTCGCCTTCCTTCCATTCGCGGTATTCCAAGGCCATGGCTAAGCGCCGATCAAACGCGCGGCCAGGTAGCCCTCAACCTTGTCCAGGGAAACGCGTTCCTGGCTCATGGTGTCGCGCTCACGGATGGTCACGGCCTGGTCTTCGAGGGTGTCAAAGTCCACGGTGATGCAGAACGGCGTACCGATTTCGTCCTGGCGACGGTAGCGGCGGCCGATGGCACCGGCGTCGTCGAAGTCGATGTTCCAGTTCTTGCGCAGCTGGGCGCCCAGCGCCTTGGCCTTCGGGGACAGGTCCTCGTTGCGGCTCAGCGGCAGGACGGCAGCCTTGACCGGTGCCAGGCGCGGATCCAGCTTCAGTACCGTGCGGACGTCGACGCCGCCCTTGGCGTTGGGTGCCTCGTCCTCGGTGTAGGCGTCGATCAGGAACGCCATGAAGGAGCGGGTCAGGCCGGCGGCGGGCTCGATGACGTACGGCGTGTAGCGCTCGTTGGTGGCCTGGTTGAAGTAGCTCAGGTCCGTGCCGGAGGCCTTGGCGTGGGTGGAGAGGTCGAAGTCCGTGCGGTTGGCGATGCCCTCGAGCTCGCCCCACTCGGAACCCTGGAAGCCGAAGCGGTACTCGATGTCCGTGGTGCCCTTCGAGTAGTGGCTGAGCTTCTCCAAGGGGTGCTCAAAGAAGCGCAGGTTCTCTTCGCGGATACCCAGGCCCGTGTACCAGGACATGCGTTCCTTCATCCAGTACTGGTGCCACTCTTCATCCGTGCCGGGCTCGACGAAGAACTCCATCTCCATCTGCTCGAACTCGCGGGTGCGGAAAATGAAGTTGCCCGGCGTGATTTCGTTGCGGAAGGACTTGCCGATCTGGCCGATGCCGAACGGCGGCTTCTTGCGCGAGGTGGTGAGCACGTTGTTGAAGTTCACAAAGATTCCCTGTGCCGTTTCCGGGCGCAGGTAGTGCATGCCTTCGTCGCTGGCCACGGGGCCAAGGAAGGTCTTCAGGAGGCCGGAGAATTCCTGGGGTTCGGTCCACTGACCACGCGTACCGCAGTTGGCGCAGACGATGTCCGCCAGGCCGTTCTCTGCCGGGCGGCCCTTCTTTTCCTCATACTCTTCTTCGAGGTGGTCCGCGCGGTAGCGCTTGTGGCAGGAGAGGCACTCAACCAGGGGATCGGAGAAGACCTCCACGTGGCCGGACGCTTCCCATACCTGGCGGGGCAGGATAACGGAGGAATCCAGGCCCACTACGTCCTCGCGGCCGCGGACCATGCTTTGCCACCACTGGCGCTTGATGTTTTCCTTCAGCTCTGCGCCGAGGGGGCCGTAATCCCAGGCAGAACGGGAGCCACCATAGATTTCACCGGCCTGGAAGACAAAGCCCCTCCGCTTGGAGAGGGAAATGACCTGGTCAAGGACGGATTTTGCTGCCATGGGTGACTCCATTTGTTCTACAGGGCCGCTGGGTGCGGTCCGCGGTGGTTTGACCCCGGATTCCGGACGAGGTTGTCCGGCGGGGTTTGGGGGAAATTTACTGACTCCTACCCTACCGGCCTTTCGCCGCACCTCTCCGTGCGAAAGCTCCCTTGGGCCAGGGCAAGGTGGCGACGATGATCGCGGCGAGGGTGAGGACCGTACCCAGCACCGTGGGCAAGGCGACCACCGCGCCGGGGCTGGGGATCACGACGTCGAGCACCAGAGACCCGACCAACTGCCCGGCAATCATGCCCAGGCCGGTGATCAGCACGCCCAGGCTGCGGACCAGCAGGGCCGCCAGCCCGATAAAGACGCAACCCATGGGGCCACCGAGGTAGTACCACCACTCAGCCGGAAGCGGATTGCCCGGTCCCGCGACGGCGAGCTTGATGAGCCACGCTGTCCAGAGAACCGCTGAACCTGCCACGAAGTTGACCAGGGTCGCCGCCACGGGCGTGCCGTAATGAACCGTGGCGGTGCCGTTCATGGCTTGCTGGAAGCTCATCAGGAAGCCTGCAGCCAAGGGAAGAAGGACGGGCAGCACCAGCGAGGCGAGGTCGGCGTCTCCGCCGAAGCGCGGCGAGACAGCCCAGGCGACGGCGGCGACGGTCAGGACGCTGCCGAGGACCCGCACCCCTGTGATGGCGCGGCGCCCTCCCGGCCCGATGCCCATGCGGTCAACGAGCAAACCGCTCAGCGTCTGCCCTGTCACGGCTGCCACGGTGAACAGCGCGACTCCGAGCAGAGCCACTGTGAAAGACTGCGCGAAGACGAACAATGCACCGATCGCACCGGCCATGACGTAGAAGCGGGGAAAGCTGCGGTTCCGCACGGCGGGGATGATGCGTTGGAGACCGACTCTTCCTTTGGGCGTGGCCAAGGATATCGCGCTGATCAGCAGCAGGCCTGTGGTGAAGCTCACCACAGCTGCGGCGATGCCGTCGTCGAGTTTGGCGCCGAGCGCCCCGTTGATCCTTCCCTGCAGCGGAATGACCAGGCCCGTTGCTACTGCAATGGGCAGGCCAACGGCCAACGGAAGGGCTGAACGGGGAGAAGGCTGCGGCACCGTCTCAACACTACTTCAGGCATCATTGCTGTATGAGCAACCCCGAAATTGAAGAGATCCCCATCCGCGACGACATGATCCGCCTTGGCCAACTGCTCAAGCTCGCCAGCTTGGTGGAGGACGGCGTAGAGGCCACGGAGCTCATCAAGAACGGCCTGGTGAAGGTCAACGGCGAGATCGATGAACGGCGCGGCCGCCAACTCCACGCCGGTGACACCGTGACCGTCAACGGTCAGACAGTGCGGATCACCACCGCCTGAAACAACGCCCCTTAGGGGGCGAGGACCTTGTGGGTGAGGAACTCCCCAACGTGCCCGATTTCCTGCTGGTTGATGCCGTGCCACATGCCCGTGTAGAGGACCTTGGTAAGGTCCACATGCTTGCGGACCCAGCCCATGGTGTATTCGATCTTGTCCGGCGTAATGACGGGATCCTGCTGGTCACGGCCCCAGAACATCGGCACCGATCCGTCCAGCTCGTCGTCCTTGAACGCGGCGTCGCCACCGGCGTCGATCACGAAGCCTGAAAGCCCGACGACGGCCGCGAAGTCCGCGGGACGGTACCGGAGCATGGTGGTCGCCATGGCCATGCCCATGGAGAAGCCAAGAAGCGTAACCGAGGAATGGTTGGCCTTTACCGTGTCCAGCCATTCCAAGGCGTATTCGGCGGCAAGCTTCACGGCGTCCAGGGAGTAGTCGATGGACGCAGTGAGCGGGAACCACGTAAAACCCGGGCCCATGGGCATCGGTGCACGCAGCGATGCCACGACGAACCCCTCGGGGAGCAGCCCGGCCAGGCTGAAGAGATCGTCCTCGTTGGATCCGTAGCCGTGCAGCAGGACCAGGAGGGGCTTGCCGGCGCGTTCGGCTTCGTCGTGGGACCAGAGGACAACAGGTGCTGGAAAAGCGGGGGCTTCAGTCATGCCTCCATTCTTGCAGTTACCCGTAAGTAACAACCTACGGTGGCGTAGGTCGGCCCTCTGGGGGCAGGATATGAGCGTGAGTGAGAACAATCATTTAGTGAAACCGGGCGAACCCGCCCAAAAGCACCCGTGGAGCCGTTACGTGGCGTTGGGTGATTCGTTCACGGAAGGCATCGGCGATCCCGAACCTGCCAATCCCGGCGGTTACCGCGGCTGGGCGGACCGTGTCGCCGAAGAGCTGGGACGCGGACACGAGGACTTCGCCTACGCCAACCTCGCCATCCGGGGCCGGTTGCTGCAGCAGATCGTCGACGAGCAAGTCGGCCCCTGCCTGGAACTGCAACCTGACCTCGTCTCCATTTCCGCCGGAGGAAACGACCTCATCCGCCCCGGCGGTGATCCCGACCTTCTGGCCGAGAAACTCGACGCCGCCGTCGGCGAATTGGGCTCGGGTGGGGCCACGGTGATCCTCTTCAACGGTCCGGATACTGCGTCCTCGGTCCTTGGCCGCATCCGGGGCAAAGTTGCCATCTACAACGAGAACCTGCGAACGGTCGCAGCCCGCCATGACGCCATCATTGCCGACATGTGGTCCTTGCGGCAGCTCGCTGACACCCAGATGTGGGATGCCGACCGCCTGCATTTCTCCCCCCTGGGCCACCACACCATCGCCATGATGGTCCTGGAGGCATTGAACGTCCAGCACACCCTGGAGCCGCTGGTACCCAAGGCCCTTCCTCCCCGGACATGGCGGGAAGCCCGCTCATCGGACCTGGTCTGGGCACGGGAATACTTCGTACCTTGGGTTATCCGGAGGCTCCGTCACCAATCGTCCGGCGACGGCATCACGCCAAAGCGTCCGACGCCGGGACCGGTCTTTGGTGCCGCCGGTACCATGATGCCGCGGAGCTAACCGGAAGCGATGGGCCGGTGAACCAGCATGGCGAGTGATGACTCTCCCCGTACAGCGGGGGTCCGGCAGTTGCGTCTCCGACGGCAACAGTTACGTCCTCCCCTGGGTGCAGCTCCAGGGGATGTGGTGCGCAATCTCCTGGCCGTCCAGTCGCAGGAATTCGCCTATGCCCGTTGGACCGTGGCGCAGCGGACGCCCTCGAGCACTGCAGCTGCAGTAGAACAGGCCGTTGCCGACGGAACCATCCTGCGGACGCACATCCTGCGCCCCACATGGCATTTTGTGCACAGGGATGACCTTGGCTGGTTGATGGCGTTGTCCGTTGACCGGCTGCATCAAGGCAACAAGGGCATGTACAAGCGGACCGGGGTGGACGGGGAAACTGCCGCCCACAGTGGGAGGATCCTTGCAGCAGCCGTGGCGGATGGTGCCCACAAGACCCGCGAAGAATTGGCTGATGTTCTGGGCCAAGCCGGCTTTCCCGGCAAGGGGCTGGGTTTCATCTACCACCTCATGCACGCCGAAATCAGCGGCATTCTGGTGAGCGGCGCTCCGGTTCGTTCGGCTGGAGGAGCCCTGAAGCAGACCTACGCTTTGTTCTCCGAACGCGTCACCGCTCCGTTTTCCGGGCCGCTCAGCGGAGCGGAACGGGAACACGCCCTGGGGCAGATGGCCCTGCGGTATTTCAGCAGTCGCGGACCGGCTACCGTGAAGGACTGTTCGGCGTGGTCCGGGCTGACCATGAAAGACGTCACGTTGGGACTCAACGTCGCCGCGGAATTATCACCGGGAACGTTGGCCCGGGTCTCCTTCGATGACCTGGACTTTTACGTCGCCTCGGCTGACGCAGAAGCCCTGGAGGCTCCTGCCGGTCCAGCGGCCGGTTCCGGGCTCCCCCGCGTCGACCTCATCCAATGCTTCGACGAATACGTGATGGGGTACTCGCAATCCCGCCACTACCTGGGCGGTACCGCACCGTACTTGCCTGAGGACAACGGCCCCATGCATGTAGTCCTCGTGGACGGCAGGCTGGCCGGATGGTGGCGGCACAGCTTCGCAGGGGGCATGTGCGGGCTCGAGGTCCGGATGGATAGGCCGACAACCAAGGAAGAGCAGATGGCCCTGGAAGCCGAAGCGGAACGCTACGGGATTTTCCTGGGCATGGAGGCCAAGCTGCTGTGATTGGCACAGGGCTAAGCTGGGGTTAAGACCTAGGAGGCCTGCACTGTGAACAATCTGATCTTCTGGATCATCGTCTGCTCGTGGCTGATTCCCATGGGAATCCGCATGTACAACCGGTCCAAGGCCCGCCGCCTGCAGAACGGGAATTTTCGTGGTCAGGATTATCCGCAACAGGGTTTCCCACCACAAAATTACCCGCCGCAGGACTACCCGCAACAGAATTACCCGGGCTACCCGCCAGGGCCGGCAGTCATCCGCCCTGCAGACGAGGCTCCGCAGGTCGCGCCGCCGTCGAACGCCTCCTACCCAAGCGGTTCCTACCCAAGCGGTTCCTACCCAAGCGATTCCTACCGGGCCGGACAGCCCGCTCCCGCGCCGTTTCCCACTGCCGGTTCCGAGCCCCAGGGCTACCGCGCCCGAAAGCTGGCTGAACTGGATGCGAAGTTCACCAATGGCCAGATCGCCATGGAGGACTACATGAAGCAGCGCGGGGAGATCATGAACGGCTAGGCACGTCCACAAACAGGCAACTCTACGAACAGGCTCCTCACGGTCAGGCGAAGAACGCCCCGCGAAGCTGCTCCGACAATTGGCCGATTTCCGTGAGGAAGCCATCGTGGCCGATCGGCGCCTGGATGGTGTGGACCGGAACATTCCCCGGCAGTGCTGCCGCCAGCTCCTTGGACTGGGCCGGGAAGTACAGCCTGTCCGTGTCCACAGCAGCAACAAAGAACTCGGCGGTGGCACGCGAAAGTGCTTCCTGCAGTGTGCCCCGTCCCCGCCTGATGTCGTGGGACATCAACGCTTCGGTGATGGCGATATAGCTGTTGGCATCGAACCGCCGCACAAGCTTTGTCCCCTGGTGGTCCAGGTAGCTTTCCACCTGGTAGCGACCACGCTCCCCCAGGACTGCTGCGGAGAGCGGCGTTTCCTGATGTTGGGCTTCCCTGCCGAAGCGGAGATCCAGTTCCAGGGCGGAACGGTACGTGATGTGCGCAATCCGGCGGGCCAGGGCAAGTCCGTGTTCCGGGGCCGGACCGCCGTAGTAGTCCCCATTGTTGAAGTGCGGGTCCTGCCGGATGGCCAGGGTTTGGGCCTGCGCAAAGGCAATCTGCTCGGCGGTGCTGTAGGCTCCCACCGAAATGACGGCGCAGCGGTTGACCCTCTCCGGGAACGTGACAGCCCATTCGAGGGCCCTGGCCCCACCCATCGAGCCGCCCAGGACCGCGTGCCAGGATTCAATCCCCAAGAGGTCTGCCAAACGGGCCTCAGCAACCGTGCTGTCGCGAAGAGTGACCAGGGGGAACCGGGAACCCCACGGCTTGCCGTCCGGCGCATCGGAGGACGGGCCGGTGCTGCCATAGCAGCCGCCCACGATATTGATGGAGACAACGAAGAACCTGTTGGTGTCGATGGTGGCGCCCGGACCCACCAACTGCTCCCACCACCCTTCCTCGTCCGTGGCTCCGCGGGCAACGTGGGTGCTGCCCGTCAGCGCATGCTGGATGAGCACGGCATTGGACGCGTCGGCGTTGAGTCGTCCCCAGGTTTCGTACGCCAACACGACGTTGGGGAGGTGACCGCCGGCTTCGAGCGCCAGCGGCCCTATGCCCGCGTACTTGACGGTTCCGTCTTCTTCTCCGGATTTGGGAAGTGCTGTAGCAGTGATGGTCATTCCTTTGACACCTAACTTCGCGCTTGCCCGTCGCCTTGCGTGCGAACAGGCCAGGTCTTCACCCGGGGCACCCCACCGCGGAAGGAGGGTTGCCGGCCAGCAAGCCGGGGCTATCTGCTGGCACTCATGACCTAATACGTAGAGTCTAGGAAAGACACCACCGTTATGGCGAAGAATGTGACACCAGTGTGACGTTCAAGGGCAGCTTCATTCACGAAAGAGCACTCCGGGGTGCCGTCCGGCGAATAATCGTCGATGTGGACGGCGCCCCGGGTCCGTCAGCCAGGTGCGTCAGCTGCAGACGTGGAGGGCAGGCTCAGGCGCCCTTGGCCGCGCGGAAGCCGGATTCGAGGTCGGCAATGATGTCATCGATGTGCTCAATGCCCACGGACAAGCGGACCAGGCCCGGGTTGACGCCGGCGGCTACCTGCTGCTCGACCGTCAGCTGGCTGTGCGTGGTCGACGCCGGGTGGATGACCAGGGAGCGGACGTCACCGATGTTGGCGACGTGGGAGTGCAGCTCCAGACCGTCCACGAAGCGCTTGCCGGCCTCTACGCCACCCTTGATGTTGAAGGCCACGATGGCTCCCGTGCCCTGGGGTCCGTACTTGCGGCCCCGCTCGTACCAGGGGCTGGACGGCAGGCCCGCATAGGCGACCGATTCGACGTCGTCATGCGCTTCCAGCCACTCGGCCACCTTGGTGGCGTTGGCGACGTGGCGCTCCACCCGCAGGCTCAAGGTTTCCAGGCCCTGCGCGATGAGGAACGCGTTGAACGGCGACACGGCCGAGCCGAGGTCGCGAAGGAGCTGGACACGGGCCTTCAGGATGTAGGAAAGGTTGGCTCCGAGCGCTCCGTCCTTGCCCAGGTCGCGGGCGTAAACCAAGCCGTTGTAACTGGGGTCCGGGGTGTTGAAGCCGGGGAACCGCTCCGGGTCTTTGCCGAAGTCGAAGTTGCCCGAGTCCACGATCACGCCTGCGATCGCCGAACCGTGTCCGCCGAGGTACTTGGTTGCGGAGTGGACCACAATGTCCGCGCCCCACTCGATGGGCCGGATGAGGAACGGCGTGGAGAGGGTGTTGTCGACGATGAGAGGCACGCCTGCCTCGTGCGCGACACCGGCGACGCCTTCGATATCCAGCACGTCCTGGCGTGGGTTCGAGACGACTTCACCAAAGAACAGCTTGGTGTTCGCCTGGACGGCCGCACGCCACTGCTCGAGGTTGTCCGGGTCCTCGACGAAAGTCACGGAGATGCCGAACTTCTTCAGCGTGTGGGCCAGCAGGTTGTACGTGCCGCCGTAGAGGCTGGGGCTCGCGACGACGTGGTCGCCGGCCTCGGCGATGTTCAGGATGGCAAAGGTCTCGGCTGCCTGGCCCGAACTGAGCAGCAGTGCACCCAGACCGCCTTCGAGGCTCGCGACGCGCTGTTCCACGGCGTCCTGCGTGGGGTTGCCGATCCGGGTGTAGATCGGAGCCAGTTCAGCCAGGGCAAAGCGGTTGGCCGCGCTTTCAGCACTCGGGAAAACGAACGACGTTGTCTGGTAGATCGGCAACGAACGCGCGCCCGTGGCGGCATCCGGCTCTTGGCCTGCGTGGATCTGGCGGGTTTCGAAAGACCATCCTTGGGACATGGAGTTCTCCTGTTCGTGGCGCGTGTGGTCGGCGGAATAGCTGTGGGAAGGAAGCTGCGGCCAGTCTAGGAAGTGTCCGGGTCCTTGGACAGCTTTGTGACGCCAGCAGAATATATGGGCTCTTTTGCGACCTTCCATGAGGCCCGTCGCGAGATCCCACCTTAGTTAGGGTTGGCTTAGCTGAGACACCGATCACAAAGTGCCAAGATGAAGCCATGCGCATGGATCACGTCTCTTACGCCTGTGAACGAGATGGCCTCTTGGCCACTACCGAACGAATTTCCGCGGCTCTGGGAGTGGACGCAGTCCGGGGCGGAGTGCACCCGCGCTTCGGCACCCGGAACATGATCATTCCCCTTGCGGATAACAAGTACCTGGAAGTCGTGGAGGTCCTGGACCACCCTGCTTCCGACAAAGCACCCTTCGGCCAAGCTGTCCGTGCACGCTCAGCCGCCGGCGGCGGTTGGATGGGCTGGTGCGTGGCAGTTGACGACCTCGCCCCGTTTGAGGAACGCCTCGGCCGCGCAGCAGTCCCGGGCAACCGCAAGTTCCCTGACGGCCGCGAACTGGTGTGGCAGCAGATCGGCATCCTCGGCTTGATCGCCGATCCCCAGGTGCCGTACCTGCTCAAGTGGGAGGGCGACCCCTCACTTCACCCGTCCAAGGTGTACGAGAGCGATGTGAAGATGTCCAGCCTCACGATCGCGGGTTCCGCCGAACGCGTGACCGAATGGCTGGGCGAGCCAGTGGAGAAGCCTCTCGAGGACGTCGCGGTCCAGTGGATAGCACCACGCGGCACGCCGGGCATCATGGCCGTCACTTTCGAAACCGCCTCCGGAGCCGTCACCATCTGACCGTTCCCCTGATCCGGGCTGGTCCCGGCCCTGGACACCGCTGTCCAGAGAATGCTTCGGCCGCCATCAGCGGGTGCCAATGACGTCACCCACCGATGGCGGCCGGATACTTTTAACGGCTGCAACGGCTGCAACGGCTTTCACCGCTGCTCAGCCCAGGCCCACCGCTTTGCCGAACAGGCTGAATCCAACGAACGCCACAATGTCCAGCAGGGCATGGGCAATCACCAAGGGCATCACCCTCTTGGTCTTGGTGTAGATCCACCCAAAGACCAGGCCCATCACCACATTGCCGATGAACGGGCCAAAGCCCTGGTAGAGGTGGTAACTCCCGCGAAGGAGGGCGCTGACGACGATGCCCGCCGGAACGCTCCAGCCGAACTTGCCGAAGCGGTCCAGGAGATACCCCACCACAATCACTTCTTCCACAATGGCGTGTCGCACGGCGGAGAGAATCAGCACGGGAACCGTCCACCAGTAGGCATCCAGGCCGCTGGGCACAATGGCAGTGGTGATTCCCAGCGCCCGGCCGGCCGCGTAGAGGCCAAGGGACGGTATGCCGATAAGCGCCGCGAGGCCCAGGCCCTGAAGCAGATCCTTGCCGGGGCGGGCCAGGTTGAAGCCGAGCCGGGCGAACGCCGAACCTTCACCGTCTCTTGTGGCCTGGACGTGCGTGGACAGGAAGTAGAACACCAGCGCCACGGGCACCAGGGCGAACAGGATATCCAGAAGCTGGTACGTGAGATCGAAATATTCGCGGGTGCTCTGGGACCTGTTCAGCGTGGACGTTGCATCAGCCAGCGGCGCCCGCGTCATCTTGTCGAGCAGTTGCACCACGGAGTAGACAGCCGACTGGCCTAGGGAAAGGCCCAGGACAATGAGCACTTCGGCGCGCAGCCGGCGACGGGAAGCAAGGAACATGTACCTATCTTGCCCGCAGTTCCTGCCTCTTTGCCGGGAACCGCCGCCCTATGCTTGGTGGGATGGGTGCCCCAGAGAGAATATTCATGATCCGGCACGGACGGTCCGCCGCGAACGCCGACACGTCCATCTACAACCGCGTGCCGGATTATCGGATTCCACTGACGGACCAGGGCGTCGAGGAGGCGCGGTTGGCCGGCGAGGACCTGCGGCGCAAACTCGACGGGCAGCAGGTCTGCGTCTATGTTTCCCCCTATTTGCGCGCCTACCAGACGCTGGAAGCCCTCAACCTGGGGTCCCTGATTGAGCGTGTCATCGAGGAGCCGCGCCTCCGTGAGCAGGACTGGGCCAATTTCCAGATCGCCGGGGACATTGAGGACCAGAAGGAACTCAGGAACCTCTACGGCCACTTCTTCTACCGTTTCCGCGAAGGCGAATCAGGCTCGGACGTCTACGACCGGGTGTCGTCCTTCATGGAGACGCTTTACCGGCACTGGCAGAAGCCCACGTACGCACCGAACACCCTGTTGGTGACGCACGGGCTGACGATGCGGCTGTTCTGCATGCGCTGGTTCCACTGGACGGTGGAGTACTTTGAGTCGCTCAACAATCCGGGCAACGCTGAGCTGCGCACGCTGCTCAAGAACGACGACGACCAATACAGCCTGGATCTGCCGTTCAGCCAGTGGGTGCCCAGGGAAGTGGACGATTCGGTGCTCCACGCCCCAAGGATGCGGTTCTAGGGGTCCGTCAGCCTGCCGGTGCGACGATGACTTCCGTGCCGTTGGCTTCGAACGCCGCTTTGTCGTCGGGGCTGATCCCGGAATCGGTGATGAGGTGCCTGAAGTCGTAGCCGGCCATGGCGGCAAAAGAGCGCCGGCGCACCTTTGAGGAATCGGCTACCACGTAGGATTCCGTGGCTCGGCGTGCCATCACGGTGTTCACCATGGCTTCGCCCTCGTCAGTGATGGTGGGGCCGAGGTCCGGGTCCACGCCGTTGACGCCAATGAAGGCGATGTCCAAGGCGACCTTTTGCATGATCACGTCCGTGTACGGTCCCACCAGCTCATAGGACCGCGGGTTCAGGATGCCGCCGGTGACCATGATCTTGATGTTGGGGCGCACCGCCAGTTGGGAGGCGATGTTGATTGCATTGGTCACCACGGTAAGAGTGGGCCTGTTCGACGGTGCGTTGAGGTCTTCGCGGGTGGACAGGAGCTGGGCCAGGGCGGTGTTGGTGGTTCCGCCGCTCAGCCCTATGACCGCTCCGGGACGAATCAGCGCGGAGGCCGCGAGCGCAATTTCCTGCTTGGCCTCGGCGTGGTCGTCACGGTTGTATCGTCCGGGAAGGTCGTATGCCACCGATCCCGTCGTGGCGCCTCCCCTGGTGCGGCTCAGCAGCCGCTGCTTGGCGAGGCTGTCCAGATCCCTGCGGGCCGTGGCAGGTGACACGCCTAGACGCGTCACGATGTCCTCGACTTCCACGTGGCCGGATTCGGCCAAGAGATCGAGGATGGCGGTCAGCCGATCGGTGCGGGTCATGACAAGCCTTTCGCGGTTTCCGGCTATTTCGCTTTGGCGAACAGCGTCAGCATACGTGCCGACTCCAGCACCAGGGCCTCCCGGCCGGCCTTGATGTACTTCCGGGAATCCACCACTGCGGGGTTGGCAGCGAGGTACTCACGGACGGCGCGGGTGAAGAACCCGTTCAAATGTGTGGATACGTTGATCTTAGTCATACCAGCGCCGATAGCGGATACGAGCATCTCATCTGTGACACCGGATGAGCCATGAAGAACCAGTGGTTTTCCAACGGCGGACTTCAGGCGGGTGATCAGGTGCAGGTCCAGCGCTGCGCTGCGCTCCGTCATGGCGTGGGACGAACCGACGGCCACAGCGAGTGCGTCCACTTCCGTGGCCTCAACGAAATCCCGGGCCTCGGACGGGTCGGTCCTGACACCCGGTGCGTGGGCTCCGTCCTTGCCTCCAACTTTTCCGAGCTCGGCCTCAACGTAGACTCCACGCTCGTGCGCGTATTTGGCGACGCGGCGCGTGACCTCAACGTTCCACTCATAAGGCAAGTGGGCGCCGTCGTACATCACGGAACCGAACCCGAGGTCGACGGCGGCGAGCGCCAGGTCTTCGGACTCGGCGTGGTCGAGGTGAAGGGCGACGGGTACCGAGGCCGAACGTGCAATCGCAAGCGCTGCGGACGCGATGGGTTCCAGGCCGCCGTGGTACTTGGCGCAGTTCTCGGAGATTTGGAGGATCAGCGGAACCCCGGCGGCCTCGGCACCTCCCACCAGGCCCTCAGCGGTTTCAATGTGGATGACATTGAACGCCCCTTGGCCTATGCCGGCGGCTGCTGCTTTGTCCATCAGTTCCCGTGTGTTGACCAGGGTCACCGGGTCTCCTTCCATGTCACGATCAATTGGTCCTGCAGCTCCTGGTACCGCGGCGAGATCTCGCCTGCTGCCGGCATGAGCACGGCTGCTGCGGACCAGGCGGTGGCACGGCGGAGAATCTCGCGCGGCTCGGTGATGCCTTCGGCGAGCGCGACGGCGGCAGCCGCCACACCGGCGTCGCCCGCCCCTGTGGGGTTTCCGCTGAGCGACTCAGGCAAGCGCGCACTCCAATAACCGCCGGGGGCGGCGTGGTCGAAGGCGAGCATGCCGTCCGCTCCGGCGCTCACCAGCACAGTGCGGGCGCCCATGTCGATCAAAGAGAGGGCCGCTGCCTGGAGGCTGGACTCCCCCGTAGCTTCGGCGAGTTCATGGTGGTTCGGCTTGAGGATGTCCGCGCCGGCCTTGGCTGCGGCGATGATCCCGGGACCGGAGGTATCGATGATGGCGGGAATGCCGGCGTCGTGAGCGAGACGGACCAGCTCCGGGTAGAAGTCAGCGGGAGCGCCGGGAGGCAGGCTGCCGGAACCGACCAGCACGGAGGCGGGGAGATTGCGGTTTCCGGTGACGGCTTCAGCGACGGCGGTTCGCAACGATCGCCACTCATCGGGAAGCAGCGCCTGGCCTTCCTCGTTGAAGATGGACGTTTCGCCGCCCACGGTGTCCACCAGGGCAATGCTGCGGCGCGTCTCCGCAGCGACCCCCACCAGGATGTGCGGCACGCCGCTGGTCCAGAGCTCGGCCGCCAGGGTCTGGCCCGCGGCACCGCCTGTGGGCGCTATGGCCAGCACCGGGTGTCCGAGTTGGTGCGTCACACGGGCAACGTTGATGCCTTTGCCCCCGGCACGGCTGATGGGAGTGGGGACGCGGTGGCTGGCGCCTTCAGTGATGCCGTGGACGGTGTACGTCATGTCGATGGCAGGGTTCGGCGTGACTGTGATGATGCGGTTCACGTTGGCTCGCTTCATTGTCCGGCTCCCAGCAGCTTGCGTGCGTTGTGGGCGGCACCGAGCAGGCCTGCGTCCTGACCCAGCTGGGCACGGATCAGATGGGGGCGGCGTTGGAAATCCAGGGTCTGGTCAACCCGGGCGCGCAGGGGCTGCAGGAGGTCCTCACCGGCCTCGGCGAGGCCTCCACCGATCACCACCGCTTCGGTGCCGATGATGTTGACGCACTGGCAGATGGTGAAGGCGAGCGCGTCCATCGCCTCTGCCCATACGCGTTCCGCCAGGGCGTCGCCGGACTTTGCCCTGAGCAGCACGCTGCGGGCGCCGTTGACCTTGTTTCCCGACTTCCGGTGGTAGCGCTTTGCGATGGCCCCGGCTGAACCGACGGCTTCCAGGATGGTGGCTGCGGTGCCGCCGGGACCGGCGTCGGGATCCGGAACCTGCGCGTGGCCGAGTTCGCCGGCGAAACCCCCGGCAGTAACGGCTTTGCCTCCGGAGAAGACTGCGGCCGCGATGCCGGTGCCCACCACCATGACCACAACGTCGCTGAACTCCCTGGAGCCTCCCAGCGCGTGCTCAACGGCAGCGGCGGAGCGGACGTCGTGGTCGAAGGCCACCGGAATCCCGAGACGCCTTTCGGCTTCGGCCGTGAAGGGAAAGTTCCGCCATCCGAGGTTGGCCGAGTAAACGCCCACCCCTGCCACCGAGTCGACAATGCCGGGGACGATGATTCCGGCGGCTTTGGCAGGGGTGCCCGGGAACTCGGCAGCCAGCTCGGCGGCGAGCTCTGCCAGCCGCTCAACGACGGCTTCGCCAGGACGTGCCGGGTCCAGTGGCGTGGGGACGCGGCGCATACCCAGCACCACGCCCTTGGCATCCACCAAACCGGCTTTGATGTCGGTCCCGCCAACATCGAATGACAGCACCGGTGATTCTGCGGCTCCGAGAACCATGACGTGTACCTAGGCGGAGGCGTCGAGAATGACCGAGCGGGTCAGGTTGCGCGGCAGGTCCGGGTTCAAGCCACGGACCCGTGCACGCTCGAGGGTGACCTTATGGACCCGGGCGAGCTCGGCCAGGGGGTGCTTGTCCGTGTGGAGGTAGAGGGCGCCGGTGGCGGCCATGTCCTGGTCCAGTCCTTCGGGCTGGGTGCCAAACAACCAGGTAACCCGGCCGGGAGCGGCGATGGAGATCGGACCGTGGCGGTATTCCATAGCCGGGTAGGACTCGGTCCAGCCTTGAACGGCTTCACGCATTTTGAGGCCGGCCTCGTGGGCCAGCCCTACCGTCCATCCCGTGCCGAGGAAAGTGAATTGCTCGGCGTCCAGGAGCTCCTGCGGGACCGGAGCGGAGACGGCGTCGCGGGCATCGGCGATGGCCTGCTGCACGTCGATGTCGAGGCTGGTCAGCATGTACACCAGCGCGGTGGTGGCGAAACGGGTCTGCACCACGGAGCGCTCGTCGGCATACTGGAGGCCGATCACGGTGTCGGCCAGTTCGATGATGGGCGAGGTGGTGTCTCCGATGATCGCGACGGTGGGGACGATGCCCTTCAGCGCGGCGAGGATCTCCAGCACTTCGGTGGTGGTGCCGGAGCGCGTGATGGCCACGACGGCGTCGTACTGACGGTCCGCACTGTTGCTGTTAAGGAAAGCCTCGGAGGCCGCAAAGGCGTCCGTGACCCCTTTGCCTGCGGATTCGCGGGCAGCTGCGTAGCTTTGGGCCATGAACCATGACGTGCCGCAGCCAATGACGGCGATGCGTTTTCCATCTGCGGGAAGCAGGTCTTCACTGCGGGCCTGCTCAACGGCGCGCTGCCATACGACAGGCTGGGAAACCAGCTCTTCCTCCATGAAGGCACCCAGTATGTTCTCGCTCATCGTGTGTTTCGCTCCCGCTCAAGTAATGACGTTTTTTGATCTATAGAAACACTAAACGATCATTTTCGATCTCACAAGGATCATCTACTGGAGAAGACTGCTCATTTGCCGCTCATGACGGAAGAGGTCCCGCCCACGTCGCAATCATGTTCTTGCGTGTGCTTTTAAGTTAACTACCTGTTAACTCTTGTCATGTTCTTGTTCGTGCAGCAGGCTTGGATGAGTCCGCAAGAAAGTGATTATTACTCACTCGGAATAATCAATAAGGAGCATCATGCCCCGCTTATCATCCCCCAGACGCCTCGCCTCGTTGAGTTTGGCCTGTGTCGTCGCCTCATCCTCGCTGGGCTTGATGGCAATCCAGCCCGCCACCGCAAGCCCCCTGGTCCTGCCTGCCGAGCTCGTCAGCGCCGCTGAAGCCGCCACCATCACCTCCGGCAGCCTCGCCGTGGACATCGCCACCACCTTCCCCCAAGTCCTCGGCTACACCGACACCTCCACCAAGGCCCGCCTCGACGGCACCCCGGCCCGGTTGAACACCATCACCCTCAACGGAGTGGAGTTCAATGTCAGCGGAACGTCCACGGCCTCCGGAAAGGATGCCCGGGATTACGTCCTCACCGTGCCCGATTTCGGCAACACCGTGATCAAGGCGCGGCTCTCCGTCAAGAAGAATGTGGTGTCCTTCAACGTCACGGAAATCAAGGACTCCGCGGACCACCTCGTGAAGACCCTTCAACTCCCCCGGCTGAACCTGGTCACTGTAGGTTCCACCCAGGCCGGGGCCCAGGTCTCCACAGCCAATCTGTCCGTCGACCGAAGCGTCAGCGGAGACGAATTCACGCCCGTTACTGCAGCTACGCCCCTGGATACTGCACCCAAAAGCTCCGCGTACGCGCTGGCCAACACCGCCGCACTGGGTGCCGCCGTCGAATCAAACGCCCTCTACGACACTTCCTCCGGCCCGGGAGCGAAAGACAAGGGACGCTTCTGGCGCCAGGCCGTCAGCGACGGCGCCGGCGGGGTGGCCATGGGCATCGCCAGCGGCCAGTGGCTGTACCGTGCCGATGGTTCCACCACTACGGAGGAACTTCCCTGGACCCGGGTTGCCATCACCACCGATGCGAATGCCGATGGCGGCGTGGATTGGCAGGATGCGGCCATCGCCATGAGATCCATCCAGGTGTCCGCCAACAAGGGCGAACAGACTCCGGACAACGTGGTCACCCATATCCCCTTCAACTTCGCCTCACAAGCAACCCACCCGTTCCTCCGCACTCTGGACGATGTCAAACGCATCTCCCTGGCAACGGACGGACTGGGCCAGGTGGCCATGCTCAAGGGCTACACCAGCGAAGGCCACGACTCGGCCAACACCGACTACGGAAACAACTTCAACACCCGTGCAGGCGGCCTGGAGGACCTCAACACTTTGGTGAAGGAGGGCAAAGACTGGAACGCCAGCTTCGGCGTCCACATTAACGCCACAGAGATCTACCCCGAAGCGAAGTCCTTCAGCGAAGACCTGTTGCGCGCCGACAAGGGACTCGGCTGGAACTGGCTGGACCAGTCGTACTACATCAACCAGCGCCAGGACATCAACTCCGGCAAGCTCGCCCAGCGCATCAAAGAACTCCGCGAGGCCACGGACAAAAACCTGGACTTCGTGTACGTGGACGTCTACTACGAGTTCGGCTGGCTTGCCGAGAAGCTGCAGCAGGAACTGGTCAAGAACGGCTTCCGTGTCGGCTCGGAGTGGGCCGACCATCTGTCCCGCAACAACACGTGGTCCCACTGGGCCAACGATGAGAAGTACGGTGGCTCCACCAACAAAGGCGTCAACTCGCAGATCCTGCGCTTCATCAACAACACCCAATCAGACGTGTGGAACCCGGACCCCAAGCTCGGCGTGAGCCACATCGTGGAGTTCGAAGGCTGGACCGGGCAGAACGACTTCAACGCCTTCAGTGAGAACGTCTGGACAGCCAACCTCCCGGCGAAGTTCCTGCAGCACCACCAGATCACCAAATGGACACCAGACCGGATCGACCTCGCCGATGCCGTGGCCGTCACCGGAAACACCGCGGAAGAACGCAACATCACCGTCGCCGGAACCTCCGTGCTGCAAGGCGGAAGCTACCTGCTGCCGTGGTCCTCCAAGGAAAACGGCAAGGCCGACAAGCTCTACCACTACAACCCCGCCGGTGGCGCCAGCACCTGGACGCTCACGGAGGAATTCGCCAAGTCAACATCGCTGGAAATGTTCAAACTGACCGACAACGGACGCGTGAAGGTCGCTGATGTACCGGTAATCAACGGCCAGGTCACCGTCACCGCGGACCCGAAGCAGCCCTACGTCCTCACGAGCAAGAACAACGCGCTCCCCAAGAAGGCGGACTTCGGCGAAGGCACAGCCTTCAACGATCCCGGTTTCAACGGCGCCGACCTCTCCCCCTGGAACCCCACGGGCAACGTCACCCAGGTGCGCGACGACAAGGGCCGCCGCTTCGCCGAAATGGGGGCCACGCCGTCGTCGATCAGCCAGGACGTCAAGCTGGACGCCGGAACCCAATCCGTCAGCGCCTGGGTTGAAATCCAGCCCGGCAAGGTCCGGCCCACCACCCTCTCCGTCGAGATCAACGGCAAGACCGAAAGCACCACCATCGATTCATCCAACGCAGAAAACTACGTGGCCGGCGACGAGAAGCACGGGACCTCGTTCCAGCGCGTGCGGGTACTGGTTGATGTGCCGCGGAACAACACGAAGGCCACTGTTTCCGTCAAAGCCGCCGACGGCGACGCCACAGTGCGCGTCGACGACTTCAGGGCGGTGAAGACCGCCCGGGTTGCCACCACCGGCGTGCTCAGCGAAGACTTCGAGAACGTGGACCAAGGCTGGGGACCCTTCGTGAAGGGCAACGCCGGCGGCTCAACGGACCCCCGGACTCACATCACCGAGCGCAACGAGCCCTTCACCCAGAAGGGCTGGGACACCAATGTGATCGACGAAGTCCTGGACGGCACATGGTCCCTGATCGCGCACGACGAAAACACCGCCCCTGACGGCGGACCGGGCATGGTGTACCGCACCACCGAGGCGGGCGTTCCCTTCCAGGCCGGCCGCAAGTACAAGGTGTCCTTCGACTACCAGAACTCCAAGGCCGGGCAATACGCCTGGGTTTCCGGCTACGACTCGCAGGCGGGCCCCGCAGTGACGGGCAGCCAGGCCATCGACGCGAAAACCACCACCACGCGGTTCGAGCAGATCCTCGACACCGGCTTCTGCGGTGACTACTTCGTGGGCTTGCAGCGTACCGGCAGCGCCAACGGATCGGACTTCACGCTGGACAACTTCCTGGTGGAGGACCTCGGTGCCTCGGAAGCCGTCCCGGCGTGTGCGCAACTCACCGCCGGACTTCAAGGCGACGTGGTCCAGCAGGGCAAGGCCCAGGACTTCGTCACCACGTTTATCTCCGACGAACCGGCAGCCATCAGCGACCTCTCCGTTGCGGTTGAGCTTCCCGAGGGATGGACCGCGACACCGTCCACGCCGGCCACGGCAGCAACCCTGCCCGCCGGTGGCACCCTCACCACCACCTGGAAGATCATGGCACCCGCGTCCGCGGACGGCGACTACCCCATCACGGCCAAGGCCGGTTACACCGCCGCAGCATCGGGCAACAACCCGGCAGGCGGCCGGACCATCAGCACCACCACCGCTGTCCGGACACTGCCCAAACCGCCGCAGGCCACAGTGTTCGCCAGCGACCACCCATGGGTCAGCGCCACCAACGGCTGGGGCCCAGTTGAAAAGGACCAGTCCAACGGCGGAACCGGGGCCGGCGACGGCACCCCGCTGACGCTGAACGGCACCGTCTACGCGAAGGGTCTCGGCGCACACGCAAACGGCAACATCCGCTACTACCTTGGCGGCTACTGCACCGCCTTTACCGCAACAGTAGGCATTGATGACGCCCAGCCGACGCGGGGGAGCGTGAAGTTCTCCGTGGTGGCTGACGGGACAACCAAGGTCACAACCCCCGTCCTGGGAGCCACCAGCGCTCCCCTGCCGCTCACCGTTGATGTCACCGGCGCCCAGTACGTGGAACTCGTGGCTGACGACGCCGGCGACTCCAACGGCAACGACCACGCCGACTGGGCTGATGCCAGGTTCACGTGCTCGTCCACGTCCCAGGAACCGCCCGCACCCGTCCTGCAAGGCACCGTGTTCGCCTCCGACCTGCCCTGGATCGGCAGCATCAACGGTTGGGGTCCAGCGGAAAGGGACCGGGCCAACGGTGAGCAGAACGCCGGTGACGGACCCGCATTGCGGCTTGACGGCGTCGTCTACCCCAAGGGAATCGGCGTCCACGCCGACTCGAAGATCAGCATCGCCACCGAAGCAAAATGCACCGCCTTCACCGCAGTGGCGGGAGTGGACGACGCGAAGCTGAACAAGGGCCTGCACGGCTCGGTGGTCTTCATCGTGAAGGGCGACGGACGTGAACTGCTGCGGACTCCCGTTCTCAGCGCCGACTCTGCAGCACTTCCCCTCAACGTGGACATCACGGGAGTCCAGAACGTCGAACTGATCGCCGACAGGAACGGTGACGACGCCGGCGACGACTGGGGTGATTGGGCGGACGCGAAGTTCAGCTGCGCATAGTCCCTCCGCGCCTCAGTCTTTCCACGCACCAGTAAAGAAGGGCGGTGTTCCTACCGGAACACCGCCCTTCTTTACTGGTATCCCTTTGCCGTCATCTCTTTGCTGTGGCGCCTTTACTGTTGTCCTGGAACGCGCGCACGCCCGCCCGCCACACCGAGTGCGTCAACGGGACTCCCGGACGGTACGCCAGGTGGGTCGCCGACGGTGCCTTCAGCATGTGCAGGTCAGCCCGGTGGCCGACGGCGAGCGAACCCACCGCCCGTTCGCCGTCGACGTCGTTCCCGGACTCCCGGCCCAACGCCAAGGCGCCGCCGTACGTCGCCGCGCGGACGGCCTCGTGGACGCTCAAGTGCATCTGGAGAACCGCTGTGGTGACGCAGAAAGCCATGGACGTGGTGTACGACGTTCCAGGGTTGCAGTTGGCCGCCAAAGCGATCTGCACGCCGGCGTCGATCAATTCACGCCCAGGCGCCAAAGGCTGGCGGGTGGAGAGATCGCAAGCCGGAAGGCAGGTGGCAACCGTGCCCCGTGCTCCCTGGCCTGTAGCGGCGTCCCAGCCGGTCCAGGTTTCCGCGAGGGCTGCGATGTCCTTGTCCGAAAGATAGTTCACGTGGTCCACACTCGCAGCCGCGAACTCCACGGCCAGCGCCACACCCGGCCCCTCGCCGAGCTGGTTGCCGTGGACCCGCAGGCCGAGACCTGCGTTGCGGGCCGCCGTCAGGACGCGACGGGACTGGTCTTCGGTGAAAGCGCCGCGCTCGCAGAAGACGTCTGCCCAGCGGACGTGCGGGAGGACGGCGTCGAGCATGGCACCGCAGACCAGGTCCGTGTACTCCTCAGGGTCCGAACCGGCGGGGACCAGGTGCGCGCCGAGGTACGTGACCTCGTCGACCTCGGCCGCGGCGATCCTGGCGCTGCGGGCTTCGTTGTCCACGTCCAGCCCGTAGCCCGTCTTGCTCTCCAAGTAGGTGGTCCCCTGGGAGACCGCCTCTTTGACCCGGTCCCGCACGAGGCGGCTGAGTTCGTCGTCGCTGACGCTGCGCGTAGCTCCCGTGGTCACGGCGATGCCGCCCGCGCTGTAGCTCTGCCCGGCCATGCGGGCCTCGAACTCGGCGGTGCGGTCCCCCGCGAAGACAAGGTGGGAATGCGAATCGACCCAGCCCGGCAGGACAGCGCGGCCTTCGGCGTCGACTTTTTCATCGGCGGCCGGAGCGTCCTGGCGGGACCCGATCCAGGAAATCCGTTCGCCTTCAAAGACGATGGCCGCATCCGTGAGGACCCGGTGCTCCAGGTCCTGGGTCATGAGCTCGCCGATGTTGGTGATGAGTGTGCTGGCTGGTGTGGTTCGGCTCATATGCCTATTGTTCAGCGCCGGATGGACCAACGGGTGGCCGCGAGTTGCTCCGCTGTCCGGGATTCCGGACTCTCCGCCTCGACGGTGCCAAGGATGAGGGCCGCAGCCAGTTCAGCGATGGCAGAGGACGTCTGGAAACCGTAGCCGCCCTGTCCGGCCAGCCAGAAGAAGCCGGGTGCTTCGGCGTCGAATCCCACCGCCGGGATGCCGTCGGCGGCCTCGGTCCGCAGGCCGGTCCAAGCGCGGTCCACGGACTGGATGCCCAACGTTGTCACGCTGTTGAGCCTGGTGATGAGGCTTTCAACGTCCCCGGGCTGTGGTTTCGCGTCTTCCGGACCGCTGGGAACGTGCTCTGACGGCGAGATCAACACTTGCTTGCCTTCAGGCCGGAAGTAGAAGGAATCATCCGCCGCGCACACCATGGGCGTTTCAAGCGTCAGCGGATTCCGGACGTTCACGATTGCGGCGGTCCGCCGGAACGGCTGAAGCCCCAGCTTCTCCACGCCGCTGATGACTGCCAGCTCATCTGCCCAGGCACCGGCCGCATTCACCACGACGCCGGACTGGAACCCTTCGGTGCCGGCGCCCACCTGCCAGCCACTCCCCAAGCGCTGGGCCGAATGGACCTTGGCACCGGTGATGATGTCCACGCCTGCGGCCTCTGCGGTGCGCCGGTGTTCGTCGAGCAGCAGTGGAGCATTACATCCGAACGAGCCGTTGTCGAGTCCTGCGGCAGTGAAGGAATCCGGGGCGAGGACAGGGCACAGGTCCATTGCCTTAGCGTGGGTGATCCGGTGCATGTTGCCACTGGCCTCGGCACTCACAGTCTCCTCATCCCCCACCAGCATGAAGCCTCGAGGAGTAAGGATCGGCTCCGTTGCCCCGGCGTCGCGGGCGGCCAGCAATTCCAAGGTCCGGAGAGTCAGCTCCTGCACCACCGGTGGCCCGTAGCTGGGGATCAGTTGACGGGCCGAGCGTGAGGAAGTGTGGAAGGCCAGCGATTGCTCAGCTTCCACCAGAGCTACTGTGCATTTGCCCGCCAATGCCGCCGCCAAGGACAGCCCGGCGATACCGCCGCCAACGATTACCACGTCATAATTCGAAGCCATGGAACCATCCTGTCAGAAGCCCGCCGAACCGCCAGCGATCCTCGCTCACATCCCTCGGGCTTCCCGGGATCGCTCGCTCACTTTCTTGGGAAAAGCGATGGAGGGACGCCTTTAAACCCGAGGGGTGTGAGGAAGCGACGGAAGGAAACCGTAGGGATGTGAGGAAGCGACGGAATTATGCACGCGGGACGTGAGGAAGCGTCGCGGGCAAGCACGCGGGACGTGAGGAAGGGTTTGGAGGGGTGACCGCGGCGCGACTGTTGACGACGACCCGAACGCACGCACCGCCGTCGACGTCGCCTGTCCGGGCAGCACCAACTACCAACGCTTACTCACGAAACAGGCCGTTAAACCCCAACGCTCACTCACATAACGGCCCCTTAAACCCCAACGCTCACTCACTTGTTAGAAGGAAGTGAGCGAGCGTCGCGGGCAAGCACGCGGGACGTGAGGACGCGTCGGAACCAAGCACGCGGGACGTGAGGAAGCGACGGCAGGAAACCCGAGGGATGTGAGGAAGCGTTTGGAGGGCTGACCGCGGCGCGACTGTTGACGACGACCCGAACGCACGCACCGCCGTCGACGTCGCCTGTCCGGGCAGCACCAACTACCAACGCTCACTCACGAAACAGGCCTTTTAAATCCCAACGCTCACTCACATAACAGCCCCTTAAACCCCAACGCTTACTCACTTGTTAGAAGGAAGTGAGCGAGCGTCGGGATCAAGCACGCGGGACGTGAGTGAGCGTCGGAACCAAGCACGCGGGACGTGAGTGAGCGTCGGAACCAAGCACGCGGGACGTGAGCGAGCGTCGCGGGCAAGCACGCGGGACGTGAAGAAGCGTCGGGATCAAGCACGCGGGACGTGAGCGAGCGTCGGGATCAAGCACGCGGGATGTGAGCGAGCGCTGTTAGGCGACGGCGGCGCGGCTCTTGACGAACGCTTGGACGCACGCTTCGACGTCGTCAGCACTGTGTGCGGCCGAAAGCTGCACCCGGATCCGTGCCACGCCCTTCGGCACCACGGGGAAGCTGAAGGCGGTGACGAAGACACCATTGTTGAGCATCTCGTCAGCGATCTTGGCGGCCATCACGGCATCGCCAAACATGACGGGGATGATGGCGTGTTCGCCGTCGAGGAGTTCGAAACCTTCCTCGCTCATGCGGCGGCGGAACAGCGCGGCGTTCTCGAAGAGGCGGGTGCGCAATTCTCCGGATTCCTGGACGAGCTCGATCGCCTTGATGGTGGCCGCAACAATAGCCGGGGCGAGGGAGTTGGAGAACAGGTAAGGGCGGGCTTTCTGGCGCAGCATGGCGACAATTTCGCCGCGGCCGGAAACGTATCCGCCCGAAGCCCCGCCGAGGGCCTTGCCGAAGGTTCCCGTGTAGATGTCGACGCGCTCGGAGACTCCGGCGTGCTCCGGCGTGCCGGCGCCGGTGGGGCCCATGAAACCGACGGCGTGGGAGTCGTCAACCATGACCAGGGCGTCGTGCTTCTCGGCGAGATCGCAGATGGCTTCCAGCGGAGCGAGGTACCCGTCCATGGAGAACACGCCATCGGTGACGATGATCTTGCGGCGGGAGCCCTCAGCTTCGACCAGCTTGGCTTCAAGGTCCGCCATGTCCTGGTTGGCGTAGCGGAACCGCTTGGCCTTGCTCAGGCGGATGCCGTCAATGATGGACGCATGGTTCAGCGAGTCCGAGATGATGGCGTCCTCGGGGCCGAACAGGGACTCAAAGACACCGCCGTTGGCGTCGAAGCAGCTGGAGAACAGGATGGTGTCCTCCGTGCCGAGGAACTTCGATACACGTGCCTCAAGTTCCAGGTGGAGGTCCTGGGTGCCGCAGATGAACCGAACGGAAGCCATGCCGAAGCCACGCTCGTCCATGGCGGACTTGGCGGCGGCGATGATGTCCGGGTGGTCGGCCAGGCCAAGGTAGTTGTTGGCGCAGAAATTCAGTACCTGGTTGGCGGGCCGGCCGAGCTGGCCGGCGGCGATGTGGCTTGCCTGCGGGGAATCGATGTGGCGTTCGGTCTTGAAGAGGCCGGCGGTGCGGATCTCGTCGAGTTCGCCCTGCAGTTGGTCTTTGATGGCTGAGTACATGGGTGCTCCTAAGTCTTTGGCGGTCCGGGTTGCAGTTCGGTCCGGGTGGCGGTTCGGTCCGGTTTACAGTTCGGTCCAGTCAAGGACCACTTTGCCGCCGGTGCCGTTGCGGGCAATCTCGAAGCCCTTTTCCCAGTCGGCTGCGGACAGCTTGTCGGTTACGACGGCGGAGATGCTGCGGTGCAGCACGGGGTTGGACGAGAGCATGGCGCTCATGGCGTACCAGGTCTCGAACATCTCGCGACCGTAAATACCCTTGAGCGTCAGCATGTGGGTGACTACCTTGCCCCAGTCGATGTCGATGGACTGGCTGGGAAGGCCGAGCATGGCGATGCGTCCGCCGTGGTTCATGTTGTCGATCATCTCAGGCAGTGCCGTGGGGTGTCCCGACATTTCAAGACCGATATCAAAGCCTTCGCGCATGCCCAGTTCCTGCTGTGCCTCGCGGACGCGCATCTTGGAAACGTCGACGGCGAGGTCCACGCCCATCTGCCGCGCGAGTTCCAGGCGCGGTGCGGAGACGTCGGTGATGGCGATCTTGCGTGCACCGGCGTGCCGGGCCACAGCGATGGCCATCAGCCCGATCGGGCCGGCGCCGGTGATGAGCACGTCTTCGCCGACCAGCGGGAAGCTCAAGGCGGTGTGGACGGCATTGCCGAAGGGGTCGAAGATGGCGCCGAGCTCAGGGGTGACGGATTCGTCATGGTGGACCCAGACGTTCGTCTCCGGGATCACGACATATTCGGCGAACGCGCCATCGCGCTGGACGCCCACGGAGACCGTGTGGATGCACATCTGGCGGCGTCCGGCGCGGCAGTTGCGGCAGATTCCGCAGACTACGTGCCCTTCGCCGGAGACGCGGTCGCCGACCTTGACGTCGCGGACGTCCTCGCCGACTTCAACTACTTCACCGTAGAACTCATGGCCTGCGATCAAGGGGGTTTCGATGATGCTCTGCGCCCAGGCGTCCCAGCTCTGGATGTGGAGGTCCGTGCCGCAGATTCCGGTGGTCATCACGCGGATCTTGACGTCGCTTGCGCCCGCTTCAGGTTCCGGACGGTCGACGAGTTCGAAACCGGCGTGGGGTCCGGATTTGTAGAGAGCCTTCATGGGATTCCTCACTGCTGGGGCTGCTTCACTGCTGCTGATTCCATTGAAGCCCCGGCAACGATTTAGCACAACTAGATTCTTCTCAATCAACGATTTAGGATTTGCTAATGGAAATTCATCAGCTGCAGATGCTCCGTGAGCTCGGCGACCTGGGCAGCGTCAAGGCGGTAGCAGAGACACTCATGGTCACTCCTTCGGCCGTGTCGCAACAGCTCGCCCTGCTCCAAAGGTCCGTGGACGTGCCGTTGACACGGAAGGAGGGCCGCGCCCTGGTCCTGACCGACGCGGGCCGCGTGCTCGCCGAGGCGGGCGCCGCCGTCGTAAATGCCATGGCAGACGCGCGGGCAGCGATCGGCGCGTATCACGATGCTCCCGACGCGCCGGTCAGCGTGAGCGCCTTCCACAGCGCAGGGCAGGCGCTGTTCGCGCCGCTGGCAGCGCTGTTGGCGTCCGACGGCGGGAACTCGCCTCGCCTGCGCCTCGCCGACGAGGACGTGGCGCAGGAGGATTTCCCGGGGTTGGCAGCACGGTACGACCTGGTTTTGGCGCATCGCATGGACAACAGCCCGCAATGGCCGGAGGACAAAGTCGCGGTGATCCCACTGGCCGACGAGCCGCTGGACATCGCGCTTCCGGCGGATCACCCACTCGCATCCCGCCGCGAACTGGAGCCTTCCGACGTCGTGGATGAACCCTGGGTGACCAGCCGCGACGGTTACTCCCCCGCGGACGTCCTCGCCGCCGTCGTTGCCGTGAGCGGGAGGCCTGCGGAGGTCCTGCACCGCATCAACGACTACTCAACCGTGGCCGCGCTCGTCTCGGCCGGCGGCGCGATCGGGCTGCTCCCGCGCTTCACGGCCCGGCGTGTCCTGGACGCCGGCGTGGTGCTGCGCCCGTTGTCCGGCGTGAACTCGGTGCGCAAAATCGACATCCTGGCCCGTCCGGAGACGCTTAAACGGAAATCGGTCATGACGGTTTGCGAGTCACTTCAAACCGTCATGACCGGGCTTTCCTCACCCCGCTAGGTCAGTCGCGGACCAAAGCGGGCTGGCCGGCGTCGAAGTAGGCCACCAGCTCGGCCGGGAGTTCCGGCACCTCTCGCGCTGAGCCGTCGCCCCGCAGCGATTCTGCCGCGAGGATGCCGGCAACCACCGCCTGCCGTGCAGCAATGGGGCTGGTTTGCGTCTGCCCGCCCTCCGACGCGAAGCGGAGGAACTCCTCGATCAGGCGCGGGTCGGCGCCGCCGTGGCCGCCCTCGCCGTCCTGGATGGTGATGACCTCATCCGGTGCCGCATATCCCGACGTCCGGGAAGTCCACACATTGATGGTTTCTCCCGGTCCATCGCCCAGGTTCTCGATCCGGCCCTTGGTTCCGATGATCGTGTAGTTGCGCCAATAGTCCGGGGTGAAGTGGCACTGCTGGTAGGAGGCCAGCACACCGTTGTCCAGGACCATGTTCATCATGGAAATGTCCTCGACGTCGATCACTTCCGCCAGATCCTTCTGCTCCGTCGGCGGCCAGTTGTCCAGGGAGAACCAGTCCCCCATGCGTTTGCCGGTGTTGTCGGCACGGTTGGCGACATCACCATAGACAGCCAGATCTCCGACGGCGGCAACCCGCTTGGTGTAGCCACCGGCGAGCCAGTGGATGACGTCGATGTCGTGGGCGCCCTTTTGAAGCAGGAGGGAGGTGACGTTGGCGCGCTGGGCGTGCCAGTCCTTGAAGTAGTAGTCACCGCCGTGGCCGACGAAGTGGCGGCACCAGACCGCTTTGACGTCCCCGATCCTGCCTTCCTCAATGAGTTGGCGCATCTGTACTACCACCGGCATGTGGCGCATGTTGTGGCCGACGTACAGGCGTGTGCCGGTTTCGAAAGCCGTGCTGAGGATCAGGTCCGCGGCCTCAACCGTGATGTCGAGCGGCTTTTCGCAGAAGGTGGGGATGCCCGCCTTGAGCGTCCGGACCGCGACGGCGGCGTGCTGGCTATCGGGGGTCAGGACCAGTACGGCGTCCAGGCCGCTGGCCAGCAGTTCATCGAGGTCGGCAGTGATGCGGGCTGTGGGAATGCGCTGGGCAGCATCGGCCCTGCCGCGTTCACTGAGGTCGCAGATGATGGTGACCTCGGAGCCGTTGCCGGGCCTGTGGGCGTGCTTCCACAACCCCGAACGCAGGCCGAATCCTACGATTCCGACCTTCAAATCCTTATCCATGGTGTGCATTTTCCTTCTGCTGTTTCTTAGTAAAGTCTGGTGGCGGTGCTGCGGTGGGGCGCCGATTCGCGCACGAACAGATGCCAGGGGAAGTCGAGGACGGCGGGCTCGTCGTGTTCGCCGTGGCTGGCAGCACGCTTCAAGAGCCGCCGGGCGAGCTTGTCGAAGAAGTCCACGGGACCAACGGTGCTGAGCGAGGGCGACATCCGCTCACCCTCCACTGTGTTGCCGACACCGATGATGTCCACATCCACGCCGACCCCGAGCCCCAGGCGCTGTGCTGCATTGATGGCACTGACCGCCGCGTAGTCCGTGGTGGCGTAGATGGCGGTGGGACGGTCCGGCAGGCTGAGGAGCCGGGTGGCAGCGGCATAGGCACTGGCTGTGGTCCCATCGAAGAGCCCCACATAGTCCTGCCGCTCCGGGATGCCGGCCGAGGCCAAGGCTTCCGAGTAGGCTCGGTACCGCGATCCGCCGGAGGTGCCCGCCGCCGTTGCCGGAGTCAGGCAAGCGATCTGCCGGTGGCCGTGGAGCAGGTGCTCCACGGCCATCCGGCAGCCGGGGCCGGCAATGGAACGGATGACATCGAAGCCGTCCGCTTCCAGGACCTCGTCGAAAACCACCAGGGTGGTCCCGCGTTCCGCGAGTTTGCGCAGGTCATCGCGCTGGTTCTCGCGGACAGCATCGACGAACACCGCGTCTGCGTTGTGCGTGCCGAGTACTTTGACCCAGTCAGCATCGCCGAGGATCATCGGCGTGATTCCCAGCGGGACCGCGGCCTTCTGCACGGCTTCGATGACGGACAACGACCAAGGATCGGAGAGCATGGTCAGCGACAGGATCACGGTGTTCGTGCGGCCCGTCCGGATGGCCCGGGCCGCCTGGTTGGGGCGGTAGCCGAGCCGCTCGGCAGCAGCCTTGACCTTTTCCGCCGTCGGATCCGAAACGCCTGGTCCGCCGTCACCGCGCCGCCCTGACAACACATAGGACACCGTGGCGGTGGAGACGCCGGCCAGTTCGGCCACCATTCGAATGGTGGGCCTTACTCCGGTGCTGCTCGCTTTTGCCATGGTTCCCCCTGATTGTTCGCTGATCTCTGGTCACGCCATTCTGTGTCGAGGCTAGCTCCTGAAGCGGCCTAGCTTCGGAAGACTGGCGCGTTGGGGTCCAACGCGGCCTGGTACTCATCGCGCATCTTGTCCCCGCCTTCGCTCTTCCAGCGCTTGACCGCGTCCTTGAGCTCGTCGATCTTCGCCCGGCCTGTGATGATGTCCACCACTTTGTCGCGCAGCTGCTTGGTGATCTTGGCACCCACCTTGGCGTTGGTGTCCGAGTAGGAACCGTTGGTGGGATTGCGCCAGGCGAACTCGAGGAGTTTCTCCTCCTGCTGGCTGACGTAGCGGGTGTCGTCGTCGAATCCGGGGTTGAAGATGACGTTTTCCGGGCTGGACATGATGTTCAACGCCGACACCAGGCCGGGTGCGTTGGTGGTCCCTGTTTCCGTGCGGACCGGGTTGCCGGCGGCATCGATGGTGTAGTCCTGGCCGAGCTCGCCGAAGTTCTTCTGCATGTACTCGACGGTGCCGAAGGGTGCCGACAGGTAGTTGATGAGTGCCAGCAGTTCGCGGATCCTGCCTTCGTCGGCCTTCTTGAACGGGGTGAATCCAACCGTGCCATAGCCCATGTCATAGACAGGCTTGACCTTGCCGTCGGCGCTGAAGGGGATCAGGATGTCGAACTGTACGTCCTTGTTCAGCGCACGGTAGCTGCGGATGTCGTGTGGACCCACGACAACCTGCGCCGCCACGCTGCCGTTGGCCACGCGGGAACGGATATCAGTGGCCTTGGAGTCCGGGTAGAAGACACCTGCTGCGAACATCTTGGCGGTGAACTCGACGCCGGCCAGGTATTCGTCGGTCTCGTACAGGTGTGTCAGGGTACGGTCCTTGTTGACGGCCCAGCTGTTCGGGGCGCCGAACCACTCAGTCACCATGTGCAGGGCGTTGATGTAGGCCGGTTCCAGGGCGTATTGCTGGTCCCCCGGTCGCGTCAATTCCTTGGCTTTGTCCAGGAATTCATCGGCATTGGCCGCTTCAAAGCCGCCCACTTGCGACCAGACATCGTGATTGCCTACGTATACCTGTCCGAACGGGGTGCTCGGGATGGGCGCTCCCCAGATCTTGCCGTTCACGACGGCGGTCTTCCAGGAATCGGGCTTCAGCGCGGCCAGGTTGGGGTACTCAAGGACGGCGTCGCCTGAAAGGTACGGCGTCAGGTCCTGGAACTTGGCTTCAAGCATGGGACCGACGTTGGGAATGCCCTGGTTCGGCGGAACCCACATCATGTCCGGGAGGTCGTTGCTGGCCAGGACGGTAGCGAACTTCGCAGGGTAGCCGTCTCCGATATCTTCGGCGATCTGCAGTTCCAGGTCGCCGCCGAGCTTGGTGTTGAGCCGCTGCCAGAAAGGATTGTCCTTCAGGCCGGGGCTCATGGTGTCGAAGGTTTCGGTCAAGCCGGTGACCTTGCCCTTGAGCGGGGGCGTCTTCACGGACTGCACGGCTGTGGGCAGCTTGAAGTAGCCGGACTGCAGGCCCTTGGCGTTGCCGGCGATGTCCGGGGTGACGCCGGTGAATTCCTTGTAGGTGGGCAACTTGACCGAAGCGGAAGCAGCGGCGCCTCCGTTGCCGCCGGCTCCGCCGCCACCGCAGGCGGACAATCCTGCTGCGGTCACGGCCAGGCCCGCTAGGCCAAGGAAACCGCGGCGGCTGAATCCAGCCTGTGAGGAAGTGCTCGTCATGGCATAACCCTTTCTGGTTATTTGCTTCATGGTGTGGGTTTCAGTTCTTTCGGGCTCCGCGGGTGCGGGTTAGCCCTTGACGGCGCCGGTGATGACGCCCTTGGCAAAGTGCTTTTGGAGGAACGGGTAGACCATCAGGATGGGAACCAGGGCTACGACCACCACTGCCATTTGGATGGACTGCGGCGGAGGGGTTGTGGTGATGCCGAGCTGGTCGGCCGCCCCGCTCCCCTGGACCACGAAGTTGCGGAGCAACAGCTGGATTGGCCATTTGCTGTGGTCGTTGATGTAGAGGAGGGCGTTGAAGAATGAGTTCCAGAAGCCCACCGCGTAAAAGAGGCCGACGACGGCGATCACGGCTTTGGAGAGCGGCATCACGATGCGCCACAGGATTTGCCAGTCGTTGGCGCCGTCGATCCTGGCACTTTCGATCAGTTCGCCCGGAATGTTCATGAAGAACGAGCGCATCACCACAAAGTTGAAGGCTCCAAAGATGCCTGGAAGGATCAGCGACCACAGGGAGTCCAGCAGGCCGAGTTGACGGATCATCAGGAACGACGGGATCAGTCCCGGTGCGAAGAGCAGCGTGAAGAGCACTGCCAGGATGACGGGCCTGCCGAAGAGGACCGAACGGCTGGTGGCATAGGCCATGGTGATGGTCACGAACAGCGCCAGAATGGTGCCGACCGCGGTGATCAGCACGCTCACCCCGAGGGATTGCAGGACCATGGGGCCCTTGAAGATGGTGGCGTAGGCCTCCAGCGTGGGGCGTTCGGGCCAGAGGACGAAGCCTCCTGCCTTGACCAACTGCTCCGTATCGGCCAGGGACGTTGAGACCACCAGCAGGATGGGAGTGAGGATGGACAAGCTGAACACGACCAGGACCACTGCCTTGACCGTTTGGTACAGCGCAGATGGCTTTTCTTTCCACACCGGGCGCTTGGGGTTGTACGTCAGTTCCCGGGGTTTCTTGCTAAACAATGGTGTTGCCATGAAATTCTCCTTGTGCGGCAGCCCCGCGGGCTGGCATGACTTTCAGCGCGCTTGTTTTGCGAAGATTCCGTCTTCGCCAAAGCGGTGGGCAAGTTTGTTGGCTCCGTAGATCAGCAGGGCACTGACAACGCCCTTGGCCAAGCCGGCAGCAGCACCCGAGCTCCACCCGCCACCCACTACGCCGGTGTAGTAGGTGAAGGTGTCCAGGACCTCGGCCGCGCCGGCTCCGACGGCGTCCCGTTGCAGGATGAACTGCTCGAATCCGACCGAGAGGATGTCGCCGATGCGCAGGATGAGGAGCAGCACGATCACGGGGCGCAGGCCGGGGAGGGTAATGTGCCACATCCTCCGCCACCTGCCGGCACCGTCGGCGGCGGCGGCTTCATAAAGCGAGGCATCGATGCTGGCCAGGGCTGCGAGGAAGATGATCATTGCCCAGCCGGCGTCCTTCCAGATCATCTGGACCACGACCATCACGGGGAAGGTCTCCGGGTTGGTCATGAAGGGAATGGGCTCCATGCCCCAGTCACGGAGCAGGTTGTTGACGAAGCCGGCCCCGCCCAGCATCTGCTGGAAGAACGCGATAACCAGTACCCAGGACAGGAAGTGCGGGAGGTACGCGATGCTTTGGAAAACCTTCCGGACCCGCGTGCTGACGAGCGAATCCACAATCAGGGCCAGTACCAGCGGCACCGGGAAGAGGAAGACCAACTGCCAGGCCGCCAGGTACAGGGTGTTCCAGAAGGCGTGGATGAAGTCGGGGTTGCCGAACAGGTCCACGAAGTTCTGCCAGCCCACCCAGAGGCTGTCCCCGATGCCGAGGTATGGCTGGTAGTCCTGGAAGGCGATGACGTTGCCAAGGATGGGGATGTAGAAGAAGAGCAGAAGGAAGAGCACTCCCGGGACCATCATGAGCAGCATCTGTTTGTCCCGCCTCAGCCGGGACCGGAAGCTCTGCTGCGGGACCTTGTTTCTTTTCCGCTTCTTCGCACCGGCTCCGGCGGTCTTTCCACCTGCCCGGGCGGGGACTCGGCGAGCTTCGGGCAATGCCGGAGCCTGTTTCGTCGTCGAGTTCATGCTGTCTCCTCAAGTGTTGAGCGAAAGCCATCAATGTGATTCAAGCCACGCTCGTTAACCGTTTAACAAACCATAAGTGACGCCTGTCTCTTTTTGCAAGATCATGATCGAAACAGCTCGCAGAAATCAGCTTTCATCATTTTCGACGGCAGGTAGGTGCCAGTAGGATGTGTTGAGCGGGGCGCGCGGCGGGAAGCCCGCGCCGCGTGGAACAAAGCCGCGTGGAACAAAGGAGATGGGTGTGGCAGATTGTTGTGCCCCGGGCCCGGGTGCCAGGGATCATTCGACGCCCAAGCCGTCTTTGCCCCTGTCCCAGGCGAGTGGCGGCACCGGCGCGGACACCGGCGTCGGGATATCCGGGCAGGGAAAGCCTCCCACCCCCGCGGCCACGGGCGGCGACGTCCAGATTTTGGCGGGGACTTTCGCCATGGGCGACCCGTTCGGAGAAGGCTATGAGGCCGACGGCGAGTCCCCGGTGCACCAGGTTCGGATGCCGGCTTTCAGGATCAGCGCCACAACCGTCACCAACCAGGAATTCGCGGCATTCATCGATGCCACCGGATACCGCACCGAGTCGGAGATCTTCGGGACATCGGCCGTGTTCCACCTGGCTGTCAAAGCGGACAGGAAGGACATACTCAACAGCGTCGGAAACGTCCCGTGGTGGCTGAATGTCCGCGGCGCCGACTGGGCCCACCCTGCCGGTCCGCTTTCCCACTGGAGCGAAGCCGCGGACCATCCGGTGACCCATGTGTCACACAACGATGCCCTTGCCTACTGCGGATGGGCCGGCCGCCGGTTGCCCACCGAAGCCGAATGGGAGTACGCGGCCCGCGGAGGACTGTCCGGGCAGCGCTACCCCTGGGGCAACGAACTGCACAGTGACGCGCCGGGACAGGCGGCCCACCATTGCAACATCTGGCAAGGCGACTTCCCGGCCCGCAACGACCTCGACGACGGCTATCTCACCACAGCCCCCGCGCGGTCCTTTGCCCCCAACGGCTACGGTCTCTACCAAACCAGCGGGAACGTGTGGGAGTGGTGCAGCGACTGGTTCCTGCCCAAGTACTACAAAACGTGCTTGGCACAAGGAACGGTGGAGAACCCGCAAGGGCCTACCATCGGCGGGGGCAAGGTGATGCGGGGCGGCTCGTACCTCTGCCACGACTCCTATTGCAACCGCTACCGCCTGGCCGCACGAAGCTCAAACACACCGGACTCGGCCAGCGCGAACCTCGGCTTCAGGACCGTAGCTCTGTAGCCTGCCTGGGTCCGTGCCCGCGGTGCCCGCCCATGAGGCCGTGCCCACCCATGAGCCCGTGCCCACCCTTGATGCCGGCCGGCAGCTCACCGGCGACGATCTTTGTTGCGGTCACGGTGCCGCCGTCCTTGATGCCGCTGATGTGGACCTTGTCACCGGCTTTCAGCTCGGCAGCCGTCACCGACGGCAATGCAGGCTTGCTCTTGCCGTTGCCATTGCCGTTGCCATTGCCGTTGCGGAGCTGCGACACGTCAGCGGGAATCCTGGCGATCCTTGTGTCGGTGGTGATCGCATACCCCTGGGTGAAGCCGTCTTCGCTCTTCACCGTGATGTCGGAGCCACTCACCGAATCAATGGTTCCGGCCTGGGTGAGGACGGTCCGGTAGCTCCCGTCCGGCTGCTTGACGACGTGTTCGCCATGAATGGCCTGGCCCCGGACCGCCTGGGATGGGGCCGCCTGGGATGGCTTGGCGGAAGCAGAGGAACTTGGCGTGGCTGAAGGTCCCTGCGTCCCTGAAGGGCCCTGAGTGCCGGCCCACACGGCAGCGCCTCCGGCGCAGGTCAAGGTGACAGCGATTCCGCCGGCAAGAAGGGCCTTCCGAAGGCCCGGTTTGAGAGTGGCCATGCATCCATTGTGCGCCCAAAACAAAGCAGGCCGCAGCATCAACTGCGGCCTGCTTTGTAGGGAAATACAGGCGTCTAGCCCTCGACGCCGAGCTTCTCCAGGATGAGCTCGCGGACACGGCCTGCGTCTGCCTGGCCACGGGTGGCCTTCATGACGCCGCCAACAATCGCGCCGATGGCCTGGATCTTGCCACCACGGATCTTCTCCGCGACGTCAGGCTGTGCCGCAAGGGCGGCGTCGATGGCTTCCAGGAGGGGACCGTCGTCGGACACGACCGCCAGGCCGCGCTTTTCAACGATCTCCGCCGGAGTTCCTTCGCCGGCGAGGACGCCGTCCAGGACCTGCGTGGCCATCTTGTTGTTGATCTTGCCGCCCTCGACGAGCTTGTTCAGCTCGACGATGACCTGCGGCGTGACGCCGAGCTCGGAAGGATCGACGTCGGCCACCTTGGCGCGGCCGACGATCTCACCCATCCACCACTTGCGGGCAACATCGGCAGATGCGCCGGCGGCAATGGTTTCCTCGATCGAGTCCATGACCCCGGCGTTCACGACATCGCGGAACTCCAGATCCGAGTAGCCCCAGGCTTCCTTGAGGCGCTTGCGACGCTCAGCAGGCGGCTCGGGAAGGGTGGCGCGCAATTCCTCAACCCACTCGCGGGAAGCGACAACGGGAACCAGGTCCGGCTCCGGGAAGTAGCGGTAATCGTCAGCGTCGGACTTGGGCCGGCCCGACGTCGTCGAACGCGTGTCCTCGTGCCAGTGGCGCGTCTCCTGGATGACCGGTTCACCGGACTCAAGGACCGCGGCGTGGCGCTGGATTTCATAACGTACGGCGTGCTCGACGGCGCGCAGGGAGTTGACGTTCTTGGTTTCCGAACGGATGCCGAAGCGTTCACGGCCATGCGGCCGCAGCGAGACGTTGGCATCGCAACGGACGTTGCCGCGCTCCATCTTGGCATCGGAGACGCCGAGGTTCTTCACGATCTCGCGGACGGCCGCGACGTAGGCCTTGGCGAGTTCAGGGGCGCGGCTGCCGGCACCCTCGATCGGCTTGGTGACGATTTCCACCAGCGGCACACCGGAGCGGTTGTAGTCCACCAGGGAGTAATCGGCGCCCTGGATACGGCCCGCAGCGCCACCCATGTGGGTCAGCTTGCCGGCGTCCTCTTCCATGTGGGCGCGTTCGATCTCCACGCGGAAGACCGTGCCGTCCTCCAGCTCGATGTCGAGGTAACCGTCATAGGCGATCGGCTCATCGTACTGCGAGGTCTGGAAGTTCTTGGGGGTGTCCGGGTAGAAGTAGTTCTTCCGGGCGAAGCGGCAGGACTCGGCGATCTTGCAGTTCAGAGCCAGCCCGATTTTGATGGAGGACTCCACAGCGGCCTTGTTGACCACCGGAAGAACGCCGGGCATGCCGAGGTCAACTTCGTTGACGTTGGTGTTCGGCTCGTCACCGAAGACGTTGGGTGCCGAGGAGAACATCTTGGTCTTGGTGTTGAGTTCCACGTGGACCTCGAACCCCAGGACGGGATCGTACTTCTCCATGGCTTCTTCGAAGCTCAGGGTTGCGTCGACGGACATTAGTTGGAACCTCCGGCGGTGTTGGACGTTGCGCCAAGGGCAGCACTTTTCAGTTCCGGCGCCTGCGCCAGAATCGGGCCGCCCCACTTCTCTTCAAGGATGGACTCGAGGACCGCACCCACGCGGTACAGACGGGCATCTTCGCGGGCCGGAGCCAGCAGCTGGATGCCGACGGGCAGGCCGTCCTCATCAGCCAGGCCACCCGGCAGGGACAGGCCGGGGATACCGGCGAGGTTCGCGGGAATCGTGGCGACGTCGTTCAGGTACATGGCCAAGGGATCATCAAGCTTCTCCCCCAGCTTGAACGCCGTGGTGGGCGCCGTCGGGGAGATCAGGACATCGGCTTGGGCAAAAGCGGCGTCGAAGTCACGCTGGATCAGGGTGCGGACCTTCTGCGCGGAACCGTAGTAGGCGTCGTAGTAACCGGCGCTCAGCGCATAGGTTCCCAGGATGATGCGGCGCTTGACCTCATCGCCGAAGCCGGCAGCCCTGGTGGCACCCATCACGCGTTCGATGGTCATCGGACCGTCCTTGGGCAGGACTCGCAAGCCGAAGCGGACGCCGTCGAACTTGGCCAGGTTGCTGGAGACCTCGGACGGCATGATCAGGTAGTAGGCACCCAGGGCGTACTTCAGGTTGGGGCAGGAAACCTCGACGATTTCCGCACCGGCGTCCTTCAGGATCTGGAGCGACTCGTTGAAACGGTTCTCGACGCCGGCCTGGTAGCCCTCGCCGTGCAGCTCTTTGACGATGCCGATCCTCATCCCGGCGACGTTGCCCACGCGGGCGGCGGCAACCAGGTTGTTGAACGGATCGGTCAGGGACGTGGAGTCGAAGGGGTCGTGACCGCCAATGACTTCCTGGAGCAGGGCCGAGTCAAGCACGGTACGGGACACCGGGCCGATCTGGTCCAGCGAGGACGCCATGGCGATGGCACCGTAGCGGGAAACAGCGCCGTAGGTGGGCTTGACGCCGACGGTTCCAGTGACGGCACCGGGCTGGCGGATAGAACCACCGGTGTCCGTGCCGAGCGCCAGGGGCGCTTCGAAAGCGGCGACGGCGGCCGCGGAGCCACCGCCCGAACCGCCGGGGATGCGGTCCAGGTCCCACGGGTTGCGGGTGGGCCCGAACGCAGAGTGCTCCGTGGAGGAACCCATGGCGAACTCATCCAGGTTGGTCTTGCCCAGGATGGGCATCCTGGCCGCGCGAAGCTTCTTCACCACAGTGGCGTCATACGGGCTGTGCCAGCCCTCAAGGATCTTCGAACCAGCGGTGGTCGGCTGGCCAATGGTGACAATGAGGTCCTTAACCGCGATCGGCACGCCGGCAAGGGCGTGCAGTTCCTCGGCAGCGGCACCCCCGGCAGCGCGGGCAGCGTCGACGTCGGCGGCAACGGCCAAAGCCTCTTCGCTGTTAACGTGCAGGAACGCATTAACCTGACCGTCGACGTCGGCAATGCGGTCGAGGTGCGCCTGCGTCACCTCGACGGCGGAAACTTCGCGGGCGGCCAGCTTGGCTGCGAGGTCGGCAGCGGAGTGGCGGATGAGTTCGTTCTTCAGCTCAGTCATAGTGATTAGTCCTCATCCAGGATTGCCGGGACCTTGAAACGGTTCTCGAAAGCATCCGGAGCGCCGGACAGCGCCTGTTCGGCCGTGAATGTGTGACCCACGACGTCCTCACGGAACACGTTGGTCAACGGAATCGGGTGCGATGTCGCCGGAACATCGTCCCCGGCAGCCTCGCTCACGCTCTTTACCGAATCCACGATGACAGCAAGCTCAACAGCCATCCTGTCCAGTTCTTCGGCACTCATTTCAATGTGAGCCAGACGCGCAAGATGCGCGACGTCGTCACGGTTGATCGCAGCCATGGATCTCCCCTGCAAAGTTCAAATGGTTTTCCGAACCAGTCTACTTGGCTGTGCACCGGCTTCAGCGCCGGTTCAGGTGCTGCGCGTTCAGCTCCTCCAGTTGCGCGTCCGTCAGTTCATCGAAACCGCGCGCCTCACGTTTATCGCTCCTGGAGAAACGGATGAACATGAGGATGATAAGTGGCAGATCGACGATTTCGCAGATGAACCACAGGACATCCCCCGCCAGTTGCTGGTCGCGTAGCGGGTCCGGGAACCACCCCGCCATGGCCTGGGTTGTCATGACATGGTCCAGGACCTGGCCGTTGAGACGCAGCAGGATACCCGGCACGGCATCTGCCAGAAGCTCAATGAAAACGAACACGAACTCCAGGGTGATGTATGCGCTGGAGCGCTGGAAATCCGCTTCTTCGATGATGGGCAGGGCCATCAGGAGGCCCAGCAAGGGAATGCAGACGGTCAGCAGGGTTTCGGCCAACGGATCGGCACGCAGCGCATGGAAGGCCGGTGTCAGGAAGGTGGAGAAAAGCGCCAATCCGATCAGCGGGGCGGCCAGCGAGTTGCTGAAGAAGCGCACAACGCGGTGGGCCAGCACTGCGTTCAGCACCGCTGTGCCCGTGTCTGGCAGTGCCGCACGGGCCAGCGTGATCGGCCGGCCCAGCCCCAGCAACAGTGGGACGACAAAAAGGAGCAAGGAGACTTTGAGGGTAAATGCCCAGCGAAGATCGGCACTGTAGACCCCGGTGAATCCGCAGCAAAGGACAGCCATGGATCCCAGGCCGGGACCGTAGAACGCAGCCGCCCGCCAGAGGGGCCATCTATGGCCGTTCCTGGTGGCGGCCCTGATCCCCAGGCCGTAGAGCACGCCAAACGTGCTGATCATTGCGACGGCTGCCCAGTCGATTCGCCAGGCACTGCCAAGGAGTTCAAGTGGCGGCACCAGCCCATGATATTCCCACCGCCTGAGCAGTTGGCCGATGGGGGAAATTCCCAGAATGGCTCAGTAATATGAGCCGCTTCTGACCCCCAAGGAAAGGCCGGCCCTGTGCAAGGTCGTCACGAAAGTCCCGACCCCAACCGCTCCGACCCAGCTCTTGCTGCCTACCCCGGGCAGGGAAACCTGGTTGACGGCAGCCTCGGTTCGCCCACCCGTAAACGTCGCCGCTGGCTGCGGCTCGGCGTCCTGGTGATAGCCGCAGTCCTCCTCGGTGTGCTGTGCTTCGGCGGCTATTGGTTGTGGCGGTTGCAGTCCAACATCTCCACGAGTGCGCTGGGAGCCGGAGGCGCCCGCACCGAGGGCCCGGTTGATGACCGCAAGGACCGGCTCCAGATCCTGGTCCTGGGCAGCGACACCCGCAGCGGCAAGAACAGCCAGTACGGTACGGCGGACCAGTCTTCGGGCTACGGTCAATCGGACGTCATGATGCTGGTGGATATTTCGGCAGACAACAACAACGTCAATGTCATCAGCTTTCCCCGCGACCTCATGGTGGATGTTCCTGAATGCCAGGACCAGGCCACCAAGCAGCAGCACGCTGCCCGTGAGGACGCGATGATCAACAGCGCCATGGCCGAAGCCGGCATTGGCTGCGCCGTGGATACGGTCAACAAGCTCACGGGCCTGGAAATCGACCACTTCATGATGGCAGACTTCAATGCCGTCAAGGAACTCTCCACCAAGGTGGGAGGCGTGGATGTATGCGTCAACTCGGATGTCTACGATCCCGATTCCGGACTGCGGCTTCCCAAGGGAACTTCCCAGGTGGAAGGCGACCAGGCCCTGGCGTTCCTGCGCACCCGGCATGCTTTCGCCGACGGCGGGGACTTGGGCCGCATCCAGGCCCAGCAGGCCTTCCTTGGCTCGCTGGTGCGCAAGCTCAAATCCGAAGGCACACTGACCAACCCGCAAAAAGTGCTGGATATCGCTGACACGATGACCAGCAACCTCACAGTGGACACCGGTTTGTCCTCCGTTCCGGCACTGCTGACCATCGCGGACCGGCTCAAGAACATCGACCCCGCAAAGGTCAACTTCATCACCGTACCTACTGTGCCCGCGCCGTCCGACCCCAACCGGCTGGCCTTGGCGGAGCCGGCGGCGTCGCAACTTTTCTCCGCCCTCCGGCAGAGCGCCGACCTCAGCCAGGGTGCGGCCCCTACGGCTGAGCCTTCCAGCCCGCCCGCCAAACCTTCCTTCGACAAAGCACTCCAGCCGGTTTCCGTTGCCAACGGCACTTCCGTGACGGGCCGGAGCAATGCCATCGCCGCGACGCTGGCCGCCGCCGGCTACACCAAGACAACCCGGCTGCAGGCCCAGCCACAAACCCAAACGATGATTTACTACCAGGCCGGTTTCGACGACGTCGCAACCGACATCGCCGCGATGTTCGGGCTTCCGGCTACCAGCGTCCAGCAGGCCGCCGGCATTGAGGGCGTCCAGCTCTACGCAGGCGAGGACTTTGCCTCGGGCGACAAGCCGGTCCCGGCCCCGGCGGCGGGAAGCATTCCGAGCCAAACGGCAAATGACCAGACCTGCCAGGCAACAAACCCGGCAGGCTGATCATTTACAGCGGCGTATTCGGCGGTGCCGCAGCTTGTAGTCGAAGCTCGCGGCACCTGCGGGCGGTCAGCCGATGCCGATCGCTCCGGTCAGGACACCGACGGCCAGCATGACGATCGAGATGACCGCGGTGCGCCAGAGCACCTTCTTGTGGTGGTCGCCCAGGTCGACCTTGGCCAGTGATACCAGCAGGAGGATGGCCGGAACCAGGGGGCTCTGCAGGTGGAACGGCTGGCCCGTGATGGAAGCACGCGCCATGTCGGCGGCGCCGACTCCGTAGTGGGCTGCGGTTTCGCTCAGGACCGGCAGGACTCCGAAGTAGAAGGCGTCGTTGCTCATGAAGAAGGTCATCGGGATGCTCAGCAGGCCGGTGATGACTGCCATGAACGGACCCATGTCCGCGGGGATGATCTGGACCAGCCATTCGGACATTGCCTTGACCATGCCCGTGCCGTTCAGCACACCGGTCAGGACAGCGGCTGCCATGACCATGCTGACCACGGCGACGATTGACGGCGCGTGCGCAATCAGCTGCGCGCCCTGGTCCTTGACCTTGGGGAAGTTCACCAGCAGGGCGATGGCTGAGCCGACCATGAAGACGAAGGGCAGCGGAACGATGTTGGCAACCAGGGTCACCATGACGGCAACCGTGAGGCCCAGGTTGAACCAGAACAGCTTGGGACGCAGCGTGGTGCGGTTGGGGTCCAGGGCCGTGTCGGCCATGGCGGTGTCGTGGTCGTCCACCAGGGTTTCGGGACGTTCAAGAACGGCGACGCCGGAACCTCCGCCGGTGCCCGGCTTGCCTGCCGTGCGTCCGAAACCGAAGCGGCCCTTGCCCGAACCCGATCCTGAGCCCGTGCCGGAAGCTGCGGCGAGTGCGCCACCGCGTGAAGTGCCGCCGTCGAACGCTTCGGACGGATCAGCGACGTCGCCCCAGATTTCGGGAGCCGTGGTGCGGAGGCGGTTGCGTTCCTGCAGACCGAGCAGCCAGGAGAAGACCAGCACGACGATCAGGCCGACGATCAGGGACGGGACCATGGGGACGAAGACGTCGTTGACGTCGAGCTTCAGGGCTGTGGCGGCACGTGCGGTGGGGCCGCCCCAAGGCAGGATGTTCATGGTGCCGTTGGCCAGGCCTGCCACACAGGTCAGGACCACGGGGCTCATCTTGAGGCGCAGGTACACGGGGAGCATGGCGGCGGTAGTAAGGATGAATGTGGTGGAGCCGTCCCCATCGAGGGACACTGCGGCGGCCAGGATGGCGGTGCCGAGGACAACCTTGGCGGGGTCGTTGCCCAGCTTGCGGAGGATGAACTTCACCAGGGGGTCAAAGAGTCCGACGTCGATCATGAGGCCGAAGTAGATGATGGCGAACATCAGCAGCGCCGCCGTGGACGTCATGGACTTCATGGAATCCATGACCATGGGACCGATACCGAGGCCTGCCCCGGCGAAAAGGCCGAAGACGGTGGGGACGATGATCAGCGCCAGGACGGGCGTCAATTTTTTGGTCATGATCAGGACCATGAATACCGCAATCATTGCGAATCCAAGCAAAACCAGCACGGCCGGCTCCTTACTACTGTGAATGGCGCCACGTCGGTGTGATGCGCACTACAGACATTAGGGTGGCGTCCGTCACTGGCAGGGGTTTCCGGGAATTGTTGGGAATACTGCTCGTTGCGAACGTTTTGCGCATTATGCTCAATGCTTCAATGGATCTGGAGGAAAGGAGTGACGGTGCCCCGCAACAACAGAACCAGCATGCGCTTTTCCACCCAGACCCTCCTCCTCCAGCTCGGGGTGGTACTGCTGGTAGTCCTGCTCAGCGGCATCGTCCACGCCTGGCTGGTGTATGAACGGATCGGTGACGAAGCAGAAAACCAGGCCCTGACCCTGGCAAGGACAGTTGCCGCCGATCCCGACATCCGCGCGGACGTCCAGACCATCAGCAAAGAAGAGGGCACCCCGCCGCCCGACGTCCTCGCCGCCGGCCCCCTCCAGAACGCGGCGGAAGCAGCCAGGGTCCGGACCGGCGCGCTGTTCGTCGTCATCACGGACGAAACCGGGCTGCGGCTCGCGCACCCGGACACCGCACGCCTCGGTGAACGGGTCAGCACCGATCCCTCAGTGGCCCTCGCCGGCGAAGAAATCACCACACGCAATACCGGCACACTGGGGCCTTCCGCCGGTGCCAAAGTGCCCGTCTACTCCCCCGACGCCCCGGGCACAATCGTGGGCGAAGTCAGCGTGGGATACTCCGTGGAGTCCCTGACAAAGAGCCTGGTGCGGGACATCGCGCCCATCGCCCTCACCGCCGGCGGCGCCCTGCTCGCCGGTGTCCTTGCCTCGTTCCTGCTCCGCCGCCGGCTCCAGCGGCTCACCCTCGGCTTGGAACCTGAAGAGATCAGCACCCTGGTCCATGACCAGGTTGCTGTGCTCCAGGGCGTGGATGATGGCGTGATCGGCATCGCGGCCGACGGCCGCATCTCGGTATTCAATGCAGCCGCTGCCAGGCTCCTGGACATCCCTGATGCGACCGGCCAGGACTGGACCTCGGCCAACGTCCCGGAACAACTCAAGCAGCTCACGCGGCCGGCAGCGCGGGACGCCGAAGCCGTTGAAATCGTGGCCGGCGAACGGGTCCTCGTGGCAAGCGCACGCAAGGCGTGGCACCGGAAGGAAGACCTCGGCTGGGTGGTCATGCTGCGCGACCGCACCGAATTGCAGCAGCTGACCCGGCAACTGGATGCTGTAGGCACCATGTCCACCGCGCTCCGTGCCCAGCGCCACGAATTCGCCAACCAGCTGCACACCATCGCCGGATTCATGAGCATCGGCCAGTACGACTCCGCCAAGGAGTACCTGGCCAGGATTTCAGCCACCGGGCCATTGAAATTCCCGGTGGAGCAAGCCGAACTGTTGCAGGATCCCTACCTCCAGGCCTTCGTCGGCGCCAAGGGCGTGGAAGCTTCCGAACGCGGCGTCGCCCTGCGGATCGGCCCCGAAACCCTGGTGCGCGGGCACGTGGCAGACCCCCAGGACGTCACCACCGTGCTCGGCAACCTGATCGACAACGCAGTGAGCGCCGCCGTCGCCGGGTCTGCCGCGGAGCGCTGGGTGGACATAGAACTGCTGGACGAGCAAAGCCCCGGCGGCGGCGCGCTGCACATCGTGGTGGCGGACTCCGGCGACGGCTTGGGTGGCCTGGAACCCGAAGAGGTTTTCGCTGAGGGCTTCACGACGGCGGAGCAACCGTCACGTCCGGGGGCCGGACAGGGTTTGGGGCTTGCGCTGGTACGGCAGCTGGCGCGTCGGCGCGGCGGCGATGTCCGCGTCCTGGAACCGGGAACCGCAGGAGGGCCCGGTGCAGTGTTCATGGCCACCATCCCCGGAGTGATGGACGGCGCCGGATCCGGAACCACCGGATCCGGCTCAACGATGAGGGAGGACAACGGTGGCTGAGGACCTGAGGGTGCTGATCGTGGATGACGACTTCCACGTGGCACGGCTCCACGCTGCATACGTGGATTCAGTGGCGGGTTTCATGGCCCTGGCTCCGGCCGGATCTGTGTCCCAGGCACTCCAGGCGATCCACAGCCTGCGGCCGGACCTAGTGCTGCTGGATGTCTACCTGCCCGACGGATCCGGGCTGGATCTCCTGGGCCAACTGGACGTGGACGCCGTGATGCTCACCGCCGCTTCTGATGCCCAGTCCATCAAAGTGGCCTTCCGCAGGGGCGCTTTGGGGTATCTGCTCAAGCCATTTACTGCAGAGTCCTTATCGCAGCAGCTCAGGTCCTATGCCCGCTATCGCCGGATCCTGGGACAGCAGACCGCCATCGACCAGACCACCATTGAGCGGGCCAAGCGTTCCCTGATTCCCGGCGACGTCGCTCCTGCTGCTAAACCGCGGTCCGCCACCGAGGCTGCAGTCCTGGAATCCCTGCTCCCCGGCGAACAGTATTCCGCCGCGGAGGTCGCGGAACGGGTTGGCGTTTCCCGGGCCACAGCGCAAAGGTACCTGTCTTCGCTCGCGGACGACGGCGCCGTCGAGATCCAACTGCGCTACGGAACCACCGGCCGCCCGGAACACCGCTATGGCATTCCGGGCTGACCCGGCAGCCCACAAAACCGGTTTGCCGCGCTGCTACGCGGACTTCTGAGCCACCAGCTCGATCTCCACGAGCATTTCCGGATCCAGGAACGGCAGTACGTGGACCAGTGAGAGCGTCGGGCGAATCTCGCCGAAGACCTCGCCGTGCGCGCGGCCGGCATCTTCCCACTTGCTGATGTCTGTCAGGTACAGCTTGGACTGCACCACGTCTTCGTAGGAGAAACCGGCGTCTTCCAGGACCGTCCCCAGCTTTTCGAGGATGTACTTGGTCTGGGAGTAGAAGCCGTCGCCCACAATCGCCGGTTTGCCGTCCACGGTCCCGCTGGCAGCCGTCGCCGAAATGAAGAGGGTGTTGTCCACCTGGACTGCGCGGGAGTAGCCAAGGGTCTGCTCCCAGACCGAACCCGTACCGAATGTCTTGCGCATGCCGCGCCTTCCTGTCGTTGCGCCCGGCCCGGTGACCGGCGCTTCGAAGGAAACTTTATGACTGCCCGAGCTCGAGCCTGTAAACGAACAGTTTTATGTCGGTGCCGGGCACGAACCAGTCGCGATGCGGTGCGCGGTCAAAGCCGGTGCGGGCGTACAACGCGTTGGCGCTTTCCCAGGTGGCGCCCGTGGTCAAGGACACGGCGTTGATACCGTCCATGGCTTTGGCTTGGTCGACGACGGCCTGTACCAAGGCGCGCCCCGCGCCGGAGCGCTGGACAGCCGGATCCACCACAAGGGTGCGCAGTTCCAACTCGTCCTCAAGGCCGATGTCCGAGAAGCCCCCGCCGGCCGGAGCAGCCGTGACGGAGCCGATGACCTCGCCGTTGCGCTCAGCCACCAGGATATCTGCGTGCTCTGCGCGGCCGGCCACGTCCTGAAGCTTCTGCAGGTACGGGTGGTCGGCATCGCCGTAGTACCCCGCGGTGACGTAAGAGTCCTGCGTAATCCGGGCAACGGCGTCGTAGTCTTCGGGCAGGGCGGGACGGACGGTAATCGGCGAAAGCACCTACCAATGGTAGTCGCGCCCGACCCATCCAGGTCACCAAAGGCGGCTTTCCGTGATGGAACTATCACCTCTGGTCACAGCACGACGCCGGATGGCCGGCTTGCGCAGCCGTGTGGCGGAGCCTCCCGCGGCGCCTTTCTGTTGCCTCCCGTGGCGTTCAATGCCGTTCCGTTGCGCCCGGTGAACCCCGGTTTCGCGCTGTTGCGGGCACATGTCGGGCTGCTGGCGGTGCTCTTCGCGGACGTGCTTATGTTGCCACACACCCGCCCCCACACCGTCCTGAACCGAGGAGAAACCATGACCCCGCCAGACCGCCAACTGCACCTCAACGCCTTCCTCATGAGCACCGGACACCATGAGGCCTCATGGCGCCTTCCGGAAAGCGACCCCTTTGCCTCGACCAAAATAGAGCACTACCAGCACCTTGCCCGTACCGCGGAACGGGGGAAGCTGGACTCCATCTTCTTCGCCGACTCGCCCGTCCTCTTCGGCGAGGTAGGCCGGCGGCCGGCCGGAAAACTCGAACCGACAGTGCTCCTGACAGCCATCGCCACGGCCACGGAAAAGATCGGCCTCATCGCTACCGCCTCCACCACCTACAACGACCCCTTCAACCTCGCACGCCGTTTCGCCTCCGTGGACTGGGTCAGCGGCGGACGCGCAGGGTGGAACGTGGTGACCACGGCCGGCCCTGACGCGGCACGGAACTTCGGAGTGGACGACCAGCCCGCACACGCAGTCCGCTACGAACGGGCAGCCGAGTTCATCGAAGTGGCGCAAAAGCTCTGGGACAGCTGGGACGACGACGCCATTCTTGCCGACAAGGCCGACGGAGTGTGGGGCGACGATAAGAAGATCCGCGTCATTGACCACGAAGGCAAGCACTTCCGGGTCCGTGGACCCCTCAACGTCCCCCGGTCACCGCAGGGGCACCCACTGATTGTCCAGGCAGGGTCCTCCGAAAACGGTAAGAACCTGGCGGCGCAGTATGCCGAAGCTGTCTTCACAGCACATCAGACGCTGGCAGATGCCCAGGACTTCTACTCGGACTTGAAGGCACGCACCGCGGCTACGGGACGCGATCCGGAGGGGATCAAGATCCTGCCCGGCATCGTCCCGGTGATCGGTTCCACCGAAGCCGAGGCCCTCAAGCTGGAGCGGGAGCTTGATCACCTGATCAAGCCCGAGTACGCGCGCGAGCAGCTTGCCCGGACACTGCGGCTTTCACCCGAGGACCTTCCCTTGGACCGGCCACTGCCGGCCGACCTGCCGTCGGAGGACGACATCGAAGGAGCCAAGAGCCGGTACACACTGATCGTCGAACTGGCCCGCCGGGAGCAATTGACCGTCAGGCAGTTGATTGCCCGGCTCGGTGGCGGCCGGGGCCACAGGACGTTCACCGGCACGCCGGAACAGGTTGCTGATGCCATCCAGGAGTGGTTCCATGCCGGCGCGGCTGACGGTTTCAACATCATGCCGCCGGTCCTGCCTTCCGGCCTGGAAGTTATTGTTGACCAGGTGGTGCCGATCCTGCAGGAACGCGGTCTGTTCCGCACCGAGTACACGGCCTCCACGCTGCGCGGACATTACGGTCTGGAACGGCCCGTCAACCGCTACGCCGGAACTGCAGCGCAGGAGCTGACCTCCATCGGTTCGGCCTTCTAGTCCAGTCCATCCAGTCCATCCATCCGCTGCGGTGATCACCGCTTTGGCCAGCTCCACGATGGACCCTCAAGCGCGCCGAGGCCCTTGATCCTGGTCTCGCCCATGTCCTTATAGAGTTCGTGCTCGCGTGCCGACCCGCTGGCCCGGAGTGCCGTGAGCAGGGCTTCGGAGTGCGTCACCACGATCACCTGGCTGTAGGCGCTGGCCTGGACAATCAGTCCAGCCAGCGCCGGCATCAGGTCAACGTGGAGACTGGTCTCCGGTTCATTGAGCACCATGAGTTCCGGCGGTCGGGGAGTCAGCAAAGCGGCAGTGAGCAGAAGGAAACGCAGGGTTCCGTCGGAGAGCTCCGCAGCTTTCATGGGCCGGAGCATGCCGGGCTGTTTCAGCTCCACACTGAACCTGCCGTCATTGACCGCAATCTCCAGCCGGCTTCCGGGAAAAGCATGGTGCACGGCGGCGTCCAGTTTCTGCTCGAAACCCACCTCGCGGAGGGTCTGGAGCGCGGCCGCGAGGTCCTTTCCGCTGTGGTGCAGCACAGGGGTGCGGGTCCCGATCTGGGCCTGGCGGGCCGGTGCGTCCGTGTCGGTCCGGAAATGATCATAGAAGCGCCATGAACGGACCGAGTCCCGAACCCGCAGTACCTCCGGTGCCCGGTCCTGGTCCGACACTTCCGTGAGCATGCTTTGGAAGGTATCCAGGCGGCGCGACAGCTCGGTCCATTGGCCCTCGGCGTCACGGAGCCTGGCCAGGCTTCCTTTACGGTCCACCAACACGGAGCCAGGCCTGGCGACCGGCCCTGAGAATATCTGCTCCCGCTTGATTTCGGGATCGAGTCCGAACGCCGAAGGCCTCGGGCGACCGGTTTCCTGGTCAAATCCGACGCCGCCGGGCACCGGCATGCCAAGATCCACCAGATAGCCGAATTCGTCCCCGGAATAGCCCAGTTTCAGGTTCACGGACTCCCGGCGGACAGTGCCTTGGACAGGAACTTCGCCCCGGCGCATGGCGTCGCTGATGTTCTCCGGCCCTGCCCAGAGCGTCGATGACAAACCGCCATCCCTGGCCAGGGAGCCCACCACGTTTCCGGAGTCTCCCCCGGCGCATTCGGCCAACAACCGCAGGGCCCGGTACAGCGACGACTTGCCGCTGCCGTTGGCCCCGGTCACGACATCCAGGCCGTGAAGCTCGATGGCCAGATCCCGGATGGAGCGGTAGTTGGCGATGGCGAGTGTCTTGATCACGGAACGGTTTTCCTCCGGGGAAGTCGGATCACAGGGAAACCCGGGTCACGGCGAAATTCCGTCACAAGGGGAATTTGCCGGAAAGTTCCAAGGCACCAGCACACATCCACGCCGCCAGGCGATCCTCCGTGCTGGGCCCTCCATCCAGCGGACTCCTCAGTCTGGGCCGGCGAACCCAGCACCCCGCTTCTTCTGCGATCAACGCACCCGCAGCAAAGTCGTGTTCGTTCAAGCCACGCTCACCGTAGGCATCGAAGGTCCCGTCTGCCACCAGGCAAAGATCCAACGCCGCGGAGCCCAAGCGGCGCACATCCGCGAACCCCTCCATGAGCTCAGCCAGACCTGCCGACTGATCGGCCCTGGTCAGGGGATCGTAGCTGAAACCGGTGGCCAGGATCAGCCCTGTCCGGCCCGGCACGGGCCCAGACAAGGAGATGGTTTGCCCTCCGGTTTCCAGTTGCGCTCCCTGGCCCCGGGCTGCTGAGTACACGCGTCCCACGGCAGGTGCGTGAACGACGCCGGCCAGCCATACGCCGTCGGAATCCGCCACGGCAACCGAGGTGGCGTAGTAGACAATGTTCCGGATGAAGTTGGTGGTCCCGTCCAGCGGGTCGATGGACCATCGGTAGCGGGAAGGCTCCGCGGGACGCGTGGTTCCGTGCTCCTCCCCCGTGATGGTGTCATCCGGCCGTTCGGACAGGATCGCCTCGCGGACCGCATTCTCCGCCGCCACGTCGAAGGCGGTGACCCAGTCGCCGGCCTCGCCCTTGTTGGTGGTCTCCAGGCCGTGGCCTGCCGTACCGCTGACCGAGCGCCCGGCCAGCACGGCAGCCCCTGCGGCCGCGGCGCGCTTGGCAACGGCCAGTAACTCTGTGGTGTCCGTCATTCTGTTTCAGCCTCCGCCGCTGTGGCTTCAGGGTCTGCTTCGGCTTCGGGCTCTGCTTCGGTCTTGGCCGGTCCGTTGGCCAGCAGCTCACGGAATCCGTCCTCATCCAACACCGGAATACCCAGTTGCTCGGCCTTGTCCAGTTTGGTGCCGGCACTCTCGCCGGCCACCAGGTAGCTGGTGTTCTTGGAAACGGATCCGGAGGCCTTGCCGCCGCGGATAATGATGGCTTCCTTGGCCTCATCCCGGCTGAAATTGGGCAGGGTTCCGGTGACGACGACAGTGAGTCCCTCAAGGGTCCGCGGCATTGAGGTATCCCGCTCGTCCTCCATCCGCACTCCGGCTGCAGCCCAGCTGTCCACGATGTCGTTGTGCCAGTCCACAGCGAACCATTCCTTGAGTGCCGCCGCGATGGTAGGGCCTACGCCGTCAACATGGGCAATCTGCTCCTCAGTGGCGCTGCGGATGGCGTCCATGCTGCCAAAGGCGGTGGCCAGGGCCCGGGATGCCGTAGGACCTACGTGCCTGATGGACAGAGCCACCAGCACGCGCCACAGTGGCTGCTTCTTGGCCTTCTCCAGCTCAACGAAGAGCTTCTCCGTGGTGGCTGTGGGCTTCGACGGCGACTTGGCTGTTCCCTTGGTGTAGAAGTACGGAACGAGCTCGTATTCACCGGTTCCCACACCCTTGGAACGCTTTTCACGACGGATCTTCACGTCCGCCAGGGCCTCACGGGTCAGGCTGAACAAGCCGGCCTCGCTCGTCAGGGGCGGGGTCTCGGGCTCTGCCGGCTGGGTGAGTGCGATGGCGGCTTCCCAGCCCAGGGCTTCGATGTCGAAAGCACCGCGGCCGGCCAGGTGGAACACGCGCTCACGGAGTTGGGAAGGGCAGGACTTGGCGTTGGGGCAACGGATGTCCACGTCGCTTTCCTTCGCCGGTGCCAACGGAGTGCCACAGGACGGGCACTCGGTGGGCATCACGAATTCGCGCACCGGAGGATCCTGCTTGTCGCGCAGTGCCAGCACGGGCCCCACGATTTCCGGAATGACATCGCCGGCTTTGCGGAGGATCACGATGTCGCCGATCATGACGCCCTTGGCCTTGACCACATCCTGGTTGTGCAGGGTGGCCATCCCCACCGTGGAGCCGGCCACTTTCACGGGTTCCATCAATCCGAAAGGAGTCACGCGTCCTGTGCGCCCAACGTTGACCGCGATGTCCAGGAGCTTGGTGTGCACTTCCTCCGGCGGGTACTTGTACGCTGCGGCCCATCTGGGGACTCGGGAGGTGTACCCGAGGGCGCGCTGGGTGGCGAAGTCGTCGATCTTGACCACAATGCCGTCGATCTCATGCTGAAGGTCGTGACGGTGAGTTCCGTAATGGGCGATGAACTCAAGCACTTCCTCAAAGGAGCCGAGCACTTTGAGATAGGGGCTGACCGGGAGACCCCACTGCTCCAGCAGCTTGTAGGTCCCGGACTGGCTCTTCGCTTCCAGACCTTCGCGCGCACCGATGCCGTGCACGTACATGCTCAGGGGTCGCTTGGCTGTCTCGGCCGGGTCCTTCTGGCGCAATGAACCGGCCGCGGCGTTGCGCGGATTGGCGAGGGGCGCCTTGCCCGCGGCCACGAGTGTCTCGTTGAACTCCACGAACGCTTTGGAGGGAATGAACACCTCCCCACGGATTTCCACTTCCGAGGGGAATCCGGAGCCACTGAGTTCCCGCGGGATCTCCTTGATGGTGAGCACGTTATGGGTGATGTCTTCACCGGTGGTGCCATCGCCACGTGTAGCGGCACGGACCAGTTTGCCGTCCCGGTACAGCAGGTTCACGGCGAGCCCGTCGATCTTCAACTCCGTCAGCCACGCAATGGGTGGAACGCTTTCCCCGAGTTTCGCCACGGAAGCCTCGGCCTTCCGGACCCAGGCCTCAAGTTCTTCCAAGGAGAAGACGTCATCCAAGCTGTACATGCGCTGCAGGTGTTCCACGGCAGCGAACGCCGAGGAGACTTCCCCGCCCACTTCCTGGGTGGGGGAATCATTGGTGACGAGTTCCGGGTGGAGAGCTTCGAGTTCCTCGAGGCGACGGTAGAGTTCGTCGAACTCCGCATCGGAAACCGTGGGCGAGTCCTCCTGGTAATACGCATACCGGTACTTGCGGACGAGGTCTGCCAATTGCTCATGCTCGTCCCGCAAGGACTCCGCGGGCGGTGTTCCCTCCCCCTCCACGGCAACAGCCGGGGAGTGGTCACCTGTGGTTTCTACCGGATTCGCAGTTTCTGGTGTGCTCACAGGTCTATCTTGCCGCAAGCCACCGACATTCAAGCCCAACGGCCTCCTAGCTGCGGTTTTCCGGTGGCATGGCAATCTGCAGCTTGCGGACCTTTCCTCGACCCACGATGTACCCGCGGCCCGGGATGAAATCCTTGCTGATGCGGCCCAGGGAAGTGTTCAGGAGCGTGTCCCCTTCCACGTCCCCCGGGTTGAGCAGGAGGCCCCGGCGTCCGGACTTGAATGGCTGCGCCAAAGACCAGGCCTGGGACCAGGTGGATGTTTCGGACTCGCCAACCACCCATTGGTCTGCCTTGATGGCAGCGGTGACCAGCCGGCCAACCCCGGATTCGGCCAATGTGTCCGTGAACTCGGTCAGGCCCTCAATGAAGATGGCCATGCTGCCCGGGTTGTCGGAAGCCTTGTCAACGAGGTCGTCGATGACGTCGGAGACCTCATCGGCTCCTACCAGCGACCGGCTCCAGATGTTCAACGATGCCACCGCCGAGCGGCGCGAGCCGATGTAGATAAGGTCGGTGCGTGGGTTGGAGCGCCGCAGGGCGTAGGCCAACGTGACCAGCGCGACCGTCCGGCCCGAGCCGGGAGGGCCTGCCAGCAGGAGCGAGCCCTTGGCGGCGATGGCCGCTGAACCCAGCGTTTCGTCGTCGACACCAATAACGGGGTTGTCCGGAGCGCCAATGGGCAGGATATCCAGATCCACAAGCTCCGGTAGGCGCTGGATCTGGGGTGCCTGCTCGAGGCCCTGGCGAACCATTGCCTGGCTCAGTTTGGACACTTCACGGGCCTGCAGAGCCAGGTTCGAGTTGCCGCCCAACACGGCGAGCTGGACTTCGAGGCCGTCCAGCAGTCCGCGGCCCGGAGGTGAGGCAGCGTTCAGGACATCCTTGGGGACGTCCAAGGTCATGTAGTCGTCTTCAGAACTGAGCCGCAGCACCAGTCGCTTCTGGATGGAGGCAAGCAACGACGCCGGAACGGAATTGGTGCGGTCACCGCTGACGACGAGGTGGATGCCCAGGGGACGGCCATCGGTTGCCAGGGTCAGGAAGATATCCCACAGCGCGGAGAGGTTGCTGTACTCATAGCTTTCCCGGAAAGAGGACATACCGTCCACCAGGATGAAGATGCGCTTCTCCTCCGGCCGGTTCGCCAGTTGGCGGTATTCAACAATGGTGGAGGCCCTGACTTCGGCGAACCTCGCTGCCCGGTCGTCGGCTACTTCCTTGAGCCACCGCAAGAGGCGCCCTACACGCTCGACGTCGTCACCATTGATGATCTCGCCAACGTGGGGAAGGCCGTCGAGCATTTTCAGGCCCGAGGAGCCACAGTCGATCCCATAGACGTGTACAGGTCCGCCACGGGGAGTTACCGCTGCCGCAATCGCGATACCCCGCAACGCTGCCGACTTGCCGGATCCACCCGTACCGTAGACGGCCATGTTGCCGTCCTTGTCCGGTTCGTAGAACACGGTGGGCTGGTCCTGGTGCGCGGGGTCATCGGCAACGCCCAACAGGAGCCGCTCATCGGTGCGCGGATTGGGGAGCTTGGAGAAATCGTAGGTTGTGGCGAGCTCGTTGAGCCACGGCTTCCGTGGCGGGGCAATGGACAGGACATCGGCTGCCCGGATGATGTTTCCCGTCATCCGCGCGATGTCGTTCGGGCCGGCGGGTTCTTCTTCCACCTGGGCTTCCAGCGGCGGCTCCCACACAGGTCCGGACCCGAAGGCCATCTCCACGATGTCGATCCTGGGACGCTGCGGTTTCTCGGTGGTCCAGCCACCGGCATATCCGGTCTGGAACCCCTGAATGCGCCCCGGTCCCGTCTTCGCGGCACCACGGCCGGGAATGGACGGATCAAAGTACGCGGCCGTGGGGACGCCCAGAATGTCCACGGCGTCCACTTCGTCAGCCATGCGCAGCGCGACACGGAGGTTGGTGTTGGCACGCAGGTTGTCCTTGATGACACCGGCGGGGCGCTGCGTAGCAAGGATGAGGTGCAGGCCCAGGGACCGTCCACGGGCCGCCACATCCACCACCCCGTCAACGAACTCGGGAACTTCGGTGGCGAGGGCCGCGAACTCATCGACAATGATGATCAGATACGGCGGAGCCTCCGGATCGGCCTCGCGTTGCAGAGCCAGCAGGTCCTTGGCCTTCTTGCGGTTCAGGAGACGTTCCCGGTAATGCAGCTCGGCCCGCAATGAAGTCAGTGCCCGGCGAACCAGGTGCGGGGACAAGTCCGTTACCAGGCCCACAGTGTGGGGCAAGTGCAGGCAGTCGGCGAAAGCCGCACCGCCCTTGTAGTCGACGAAGAGGAAGCTGACGCGGTCCGGGCTGTACGCGGCCGCCATGCCCATGACCCATGACTGCAGGAACTCGGACTTGCCGGCACCGGTGGTTCCACCCACCAGCGCGTGCGGGCCCTCGTTCTTCAGGTCCAGGTAGAAAGGTTCCACGCCCTTGGATCCCACGAGGGCACGGAGGCTTCCGTTGTCCTTACGGTTGGGAACGGCCGTGGCGTGCACTGAGTTGTTTTCCTGCCACCGCTCGGCGACGGCCTGCGGGTTGTCCATCAGCTCCTTGCCGATCAACGTGGCGTAGGAGACTGCACGCGGGAGGTCGGAGTCGTCCTCAAGCGGGTTGCCCACGTCCACCAGCGGCGACATCATGCGCGCCAGCTGCGTGGCGAGATCGGCGTCGAGGCTTTCACAGCTCACCGGGTAGGTGTGCCGGCCCAGGCGGACCTGGCCCGTAGTGGTGCCGTGGTCGCCGTCGACGGACAGGAAGTCGCGGCACGCGGCCGGAAGGGACTGCACATTTGCCGCCACCCACATGACGTGCACACCGTAGTCCGGACCCCGTTCAACCAGCCTGGTCAGGCGGCCGCGGTCCACGGGAGCGTCATCCTCCACGATCACCAGCACGGCGGGCACTACGGGAGACGGGATTTCCTGGTTCTCGTCCTTGAGGCCCGGACGCGGCTGGGGGCCCGGTTCCTTGGACAGGGACTCGCGCTCTTCCACGAGGTTTTCCAGGCGGGACAACAGGGCAGCGCCCGCGCCAGGGCCGGCCGCAAGGTGGTCACCCGAAAGGGGGCTGTGGCCTGAACCGACATGCGGGAGCCATTGCAACCAATCCCAGCGCTCACGCGAACGCGGCGACGTCAAAGCGGTCAGGACCACCTCGGCAGGCGAATGGAGGGCCACCAACTGGAGCACCATACCCCGGGCTACGTCATCAACCACACTGCGGTCCCCCGCAACGCCGAAGGAACCGGAAGTGCGCAGCTGTGACACGATCGGCACGCCCTCGATGACGCGCACCTGCTGCAGGCACTCCTGGATTTCGCGCATGTACTGCGGCTCTGTCTCGTTGGCGGCAGGCTCATCGAAGGGAATGCGCGAAGGCGCAGAACCCAAACCGAAACGGACGCCCAGGAAGTGCTGGTGCTCGGGACGGTTGGTCCACAGCAAGGGCCCGAGCTTGTAGATCGCGTCCACGGTATCGCTCACAGAGGGCGCTTCCTGGAGCCGGACGGCGCGCTCAATGTTCTGTTGCTTGTCGATGTCCTCGCGGAATGCCAGCATGGCGGCCTTGAACTGCTTGTGGCCTTCCTTCGCCTGGCGCTTGCCCTGCATCTTGTGATCCACGTAGTGGCCCACAATGAACAGCGGCATCATCGCCATGAAGAGCACGGACAGGAGGTTCTGGGTTACCGCGAAGAGCACGCCGCCCATCAGCAGCGGGGCAACCAGCATGATGTACGGGAACGGCTGGTGTTCAGGCCGTTTCGGACCAGCTGGTGGAACCCGCTTGGGCGATTCAAACCGAGGCAGCACCCGCGGCGAGCGATTGAAATCCACCAGTGGCGACGACGGGCCGCCACCGTGGTTCCGGGAGAGGGAGACGACGCCCACCGTAGTGTCGCCCAGCGTCACGGTGTCCGATGAAGCGAGCGTGGCCCGCGTTACCGGCAGGCCGTCCATGAGGAGACCGTTGGCGGAGTTCGTGTCCACGATCTCCACCGTCTCCCCCACGGTGATGCGCGCATGGCGCTTGGAGGTGAGCGGGTCGGAGAGCCGGATGTCGGCGTCCCGGTCCCGGCCGATGTAGCTGGTGCCGAACGGCAGCGAAAATTCGCGTCCGACGTCGGGCCCTGACATGACACGCAACGTCGCCGCGGCTGGGCCCCTGTTGGTGCCGTGGCCGTTGGAGGCAAATTCCTCACTGACGTGCGCCAGCGAAACCTTGGAACCCGGGCGAAGGCCCGATTCCAGGAGGTTCTCCGTGGGCCTGAGGACATGACCGGACAAGCCACCGCCGACGAACGCTTCGTCCACGCTGATGGACAGGTTCGACGGCGGTTCGGTGCCCTTGCGTGCGGGGTCGGCAGCCCACAGCTCGGTGGCGATGTCGGCCACGGTGGCGCGGCCGTCCACGGTTACGGCGAGGTCCTTTGCTTCCGCAGGGTCACGCCGCAATGTCAGGCGGAACTTCATCCTTCGTCGACCTCACTCATTTTCTCAAGAAGATGCAGGTCAGCCGGCGTCACCAGATGGGACGTCACGGCATGCTCCACCAGGCGCGCCCGGCGGTTGGTGGCCAATTTGCCGGCTCCGCCGCGAAGACCCACGACGCCAACGCGGTCGAGCTTGTCGCACACATTGTCCAGCTTGCGGTTGAAACGGGTCAGGGCCCACCCCAGGCGTTTGGCGGCCTCAGCAGAAGACGGTATGGCGCTGAAACCGGTACCCTCCCGGCGAAGCATCGGCTCGGCGAGGGCCACGATGAGTGCTTTTTGTGAATCGGTGAAGACCACGGGGCCAATGGTGGTGTCCCCGGCTTGGTCTTCCTCGCGTGCCTCGTGCCGGAAAGACGGCGTCTTCAGGTGTACCGCAAACTCGTAGGTGGTGGGGCCCGCGGTGAAAATGACGTTGGTGTGGCTGAAAACCAACGGGATCCTGGCACCCGGTGCCAGCCATGCCTGCATGCCTCCGGAGCCATCCGCGATCGTGGCCGACAGCATGCTGCCAACGTTGCTCAGCCACCAGATTCCGTCGTAACGGGCAATCTGCAGGAAGCGGCGATGCAGGTACGGGTTGTCGTCTACTTCCAGGTCACCTTCACGGCCGATGTCAAAGACGTCCTCGTCGGATGGTTCGTACCATTCCCCACAGAAATCTATTGCTAGATCCCCCATGATCTGTGCCTCCTTGCTGGACAACGTGTTTCTGTCATGAGCCGTCTATTTCTCCACACAGGCAATGGACTCAGGACCGCCCGGCGATGCCGAACCATCCGCCCGGACCATGATGACCTGGATGCAGAGGGGCCGCTCGGCGTGGCCCGTGATGATGGCATAAAGTTCGGACGTCGATTCGTAGGTGCCCTCAGACTTCGCGGATTTGAGTCGCCACTTGAAAGTGTCCGTCACCTTCCAGTCAGGGCTGTCCCAGCGAAAAACCACCAAGGGCGTCGTTGAGGTGCCCCCGCTTTGGATCTCGTAAGTGATGTCCGTAACCTCGGGAACCCCACCATCGCCTATCGGGTCCGCCGGCGGCTTGCTGGCCGCCTCTGTGGGTGCCACCTTCGGCTGCGCCTGGGCGCCCAGCACCACTCCGACCACGATCGCCACAACCAGCACCGCCGCGCCCGTTGCAGCAAGCCACAAGTTTCGTTTGCTGTGGTCCGCAGCCGGCGCTTCATTGCCGGTGTCCTGGGATGCCTGCGACGCGGAGCGACTGACAGTATCGTCAACGATGTCCTGCCTGCCCGAGGGTTGCCAGCCGCGAAGGACGGTGGACTCCGAAGAATCGGGCTCGTCCAAGACCGGCTGGGCCGTGTGGAATCGCGGCTGCGCTGTCTGTTGGGCAGCAGCTGCTGCCTGCTGGGCAGAGCCTTGGGACAGGGTCGGCCGTGCTGCCGGTTGCGGGGCTGTTTGCGGCGGGTTGTTCCCGGGAACAGTCGAAGGAAACGTTCGCGCCGGAAAAGTGGGCGCAGAGCCTGTCGTGGCTGTGCCCGACGCGTCCGGGTCGATCGACGCGATGCTCCGGACCCGGGTTTCCTCGAAGTTGTCATCCGGGTGCTGCTCATCGCCGTGACCTGGTTCTTCGAGCACTTCGAAGGGCGTCACGGACAGGTTCAGCTCGGTCTGGATCCGCTGCAGCGCCAAGGCAAAGGCGTGCGCGGAGGAGTAGCGGGAGCCTGGGGACTTCGCCATGGCGGTGGCCAGCACAAGTTCCAACGATTCCGGAACGTCGGCGCGGCCCAGCCTGGGAAGGGGCGCGTTGGTGATGCGCGAGATCAGTTCCCGCTGCGAGTTGTCCTGTCCCGGAAGCACGAAGGGTGACCGGCCCGCCAGCAACGTGTAGAGCGTAGCCCCGAGAGCCCAGATGTCCACGGGAACGCCCTCCACGGCACCACCACGGAACTGCTCGGGCGGCGACCATGGAATGGACATGCCGGCGTCGTCCTCGGCATCGGCACCGATGGTGCCTGAGATGCCGAAGTCCGTGAGGGCCGGACGGTTGTAGTCGGTGACCAGGATGTTGGCCGGCTTGATGTCACGGTGCACGATTCCGGCCCTGTGGGCGGTCTCGACGGCGGACGCCACCTGGATGCCGACGGCAAGGACCTCGTCCACGCTGAAGCGCTGACGCCGGTAGCGCACGTCAAGGCTGGGCCGGGAGCAGTACTCCATGGCCAGGTAGGAATGGCCGCTCTCAGTGATCTCCGCTTCGAAAATCGTCACGATGTAGGGGTGCGAGGACAGCTGCGCCATCAGGTTCGCCTCGGACTCGAAGCGGCGGCGCGCCCCTTCCGTCTTGAGGTCTGACAACAGCACCTTGACCGCCACCTTACGGCGCGGCCTGTCCTGCTCGTAAAGGTAAACATCGGAAAAGCCACCGGAGCCAAGCAAGCTGATGTACTTGAACCCCGGGATGGGCGGAGGCGGCGCGGGGGGCCTCTTGGAACTCAAAGAATCTCCTCGAAACGCAATGAAATGTCGTCGCCGAGTTCGGCGATATCGCCATCCAGCAGGATGGCCATCTCGTTTTGGGCAAGCCGTCGGGGCGCTTGGCCCTCGCGGATAAGCACGGTGCCGTTGGTCGCCTTCAGGTCGCACAGCATCACGTGCCAGCCTTCAAGGCGGACCTCGACGTGGGATCGCGAAATGTCCCCGCCGGGGCTCTCCACCTGGACCAGCCGTGGCATGGTGCCGCCCTGGACGCGCGAAACCGAGGGTTGGCGGCCGATGATGAGCGACTGATCGAGGTCGATCAGTTCCCCGGTGGAAAGCCGCATGCGTCCCAGACGGGGCCGCGGGACATGGACAGCATCCCCGGAGACGGGAACTCCGCACACCGAGCACAGCGGATAGGTGGGCGGGTTGGCATGTCCCTGGGAGCAGACCCTGGCCAGCACACTGGGACCGTTGACGGCCGGCGTCGCACCGGACGCGGCGGCAGCTTCCCCGTCATCGGCCGCGGGCAGGCTGCTCTTCATGATTGTCTGACCGTCGTGGTCCGAGTCCTCGTCCACCGGGCCGCTGGTAGGCGCGGGTGTCCAGGCTGCAGGCACCTGTGGGGCGGGAGCAGCCACCGGCGCCGAAGTAGCGCTGCGCAGCCACGGCACAGAATCAATCAGTCCACCGGCCGGCGCCGCGCCGGCGGACTGACCGGCCACCGGCGCAGTTGCCTGCACGGGTGGGATAACCAACGGTTGGGGTGAAAGCGGTTCAGGTGAAAGCGGTTCCGGGCCAGCCGGGTCCGGGACGGTTCCTTCCGGCTCCGACGGCGGTTGCGGAGCCGACGGCGGTTGCGGGCCAAGTGCCTGGCCCGCAGGAGTGTCGTGGTCATCAGAGTCGCTCTGCAGACGGACTGCGGCGTCTTCGATGGTGCGCATCACAGTCTTGTCCCACAAATGGTCATAGTTCGTGGTGTTCTCCAGCGAGGGACCCACGGGATCAGTCGTGCTGGTGTGGACCGGGACTTCCGAATCGTCCACGGCACCGTCTTCGCCGGACCGGTCCGGAGCGGGGAGCTCCTCATCGCCGGAACGGACTTCAGCTTCTTTGGCTTCAGCAGCAATGTACCCCGCAGGCTCTTCCTGTCCAGCGGGCTCCCCCACTTCAGGCTCCCCCACTGCGAGCCCGGCCTGCTCCGTGTCTTCCTGTCCGCTGTCCCCGTCCTCGACGGCCTTCGTTTCAGGTGCGGCCGGGACAGGGCCCTCGATGGCGTGGGCTTGGCCTGGTGCAATCGTCAGCCCGAGGTCGGCTTCCTGGTAGCCGACCATGGTTTCGTCGGAAACAGACGCGACGTGCGCGTTCGGCATCACGTGGGTTTCGGGCGCCATGTTTTGTTCAGGAGCTGTGTCCTGTTCCGGCGCTATGTCGCTTTCCGGCGCTGTGTCTTGTTCCGTCACCATGGGCGCTTCCGGCACGGGATCCGCCGCTGAAGGGGCCGAACCGGCGGCTTCCAGGGAAGCCAACAGCACCACGCCGTCCTTGACGGGGAGGGAATCCAAAAGCGGGCGGTCCATCCCGGCGGCAGCCGGCGCACCGATGTAGACGTTGAAGGAGGACACACCGACAATGCGGCGCTCCGTCCAGGTGGTGACGTCACGGCCTGTGAGATGTTCCTGGCGTCCGTCCAGATGCACTGCCAATTCGAGGTCGCCACGGAGGAACACCCGCAGCGCGTCCTTGGAATCAATGATGCCGAACGGCGGGATACGGCTAAGCGAGACACCAAAAGCCCCGGTGACTTCGTTCAGTACTTCATGGGCCTCGGGTGAGGATTCCAGCAGCTCCCAGACAGTGTCGATCAAGGCATGGGGTGTTTCCGGCCCAAGAAGGACAACGGTTCCATTGCGAACAACACCAAACCATTCACCCTGCTGGTACCGCGTGTGGGAGAGGAGATTACTGCTTGCCATCGCTGCCTTCCTCTTGGTCGTTTTGCCCGGTGCCGTTTACCCAGGCCTTGGGAAGGGTGTCCTCCTCCACCTCGGACCCGACTTCCGGGCGGGGCGCCGTAATGGCGATACCGGCGTCGTTCAGGACGTTCTTGGCATCAACCACAATCACTGTGACGTTGTCCCGTCCACCGCTCCGCAGCGCAGCCTGGATAAGTGCGTCCACCGCGTCCTGCGGGTGGGCGACGGTGCTGAGGATGCGGAACATGTGGTCATCGCTGAGTTCGCCGTTGAGTCCGTCCGAGCAGACCATGATCCGGTCGCCCTCCTGGATGGGCAGCAACCAGAAGTCGGCCTCCGTCTCATCGCCGGTTCCCAGCGCGCGCGTCACAACGTGCCGGCGGGGATGAACGGCCGCCTGCTCGGAGGTGATATCCCCCGAGTCCACAAGCTCCTGGACTTCCGAGTGGTCAACGCTGATCTGGGCGAATTCGCCCTGGCTGAGCCTGTAGGTCCGGGAATCACCGATATTCATGACCAGCCAGTACGGAAGGCCCATCTGCTCCACCACAACCACACCCGAAAGCGTGGTGCCGGCGCGGGCACCCGTGGCGTCGCGGATGGCGGCGTCGGCCTTCAACAGGCAAGCCTGCAGATCCGCCGCTGACGCCGTGCGGACCCCGGAAGCCAACTCGGGAGCGCTGCCCAGGGTGCGCACGCACATGCCGCTGGCTATCTCGCCGGCCTCGTGCCCGCCCATTCCGTCCGCGACGGCGAAGACTGGGTCCGCGGCGATGAACGAATCCTCATTCAGCTCGCGACGAAGTCCGCGGTCGGTTCCGTATCCGTAGCTAAGACGGAATGAGGTACCGCCTGCGGCTGGGCCGGCGTCGGCGTTTGCGGGAGTGGCCGGCTGTGAATTCATGCTTGTCCTAGGTGGAAGGAGCGGTCCCCGAAGTGGACTGTGGAACCGGGGCGGACGAAGACAGCTTCGCCCGGTTGGAGCCTGGTCTGGATGCCGTCGGGGGTGGTGACGGCACTGCCGTTGGTTGAATTGCGGTCCGTTACCCACACGCCGTCGCCGTCCACCCGGAGATGAAGATGGGTTTTGGAGATGGACCTGCCGGGATCGGACACCGGCAGGAGCTGCTCAACGTTTTCCCCGGGCTGGGCAGCGGGATTGCGGCCCAGCAGGACGGTTCCGCCGAGCTGGACATCCTGGCCGTCATCCACCCGTATGCGCAGGACTGCCTGGGCGCGAGCTGTGCCGGGACGCATCTGGGTGCGTTCGACGTCGTCGTCGGGGTGGGCGGCCGCAGCCGGCTGCGGAACGACCGGAGCCGTATGGGACGCGGCGGCCTGCTGGGGGGCAAGCTGCACCTGTGGCGTGACAGGAACCTGGCGAGGCGGGGTCGGTGGACGCCACTGGTTGGGATCATGCGAGGGCTGCACGGCCGGTGCAACGGACGACGCCGGAGCGGCCTGGGCGGTCGGGGTCACCGGCGCGGGCGCCTGGGTTGGGTGAGCCTGCGCCGGGGCCGGGGCCCGCCCGGACGGCACGGGGGAAGCAACCGGTTGGACCGGGGGAAGGTCCATGGGAGCGAAGCTGTAGGGACCTTGGATGCCGCCCGAGATGACCGGATTCCGGCCGGCGTTGACATCGAACACCAAGGACTTTGCCGCTTTGTCATGCCAGCCGCGCAACTTGCCGTTTTTGTCCCAGGCGTTGGAGACCACCACCAGGATGGCCCATACAACACCGAGCACCATCAGCGGGAGCGCGATCCACGCGACAAGCCCCAGCAGGCCGAGGGCCGACAGGATGACTGCAGCCAAGGACCCCACAACGAGAAGGCCACCAGTCACGATGCCGCGAACGAAAACCGCCCCAGCACCCGGTGCGTAGCCGTCCGCGTCGGCGCTGCGGATGCCCATGAGCTGGTTGCCGATGGTGTTGCCCGACTTTGCCTCCACCCCCAGCAGAACGAACGTGTAGATCACGGTGACTGCGAGGCCGATGCTGCCAAGAAGAACCAGCAGGCCGGTGTCGTAGACGATAAAGCCGTTCCGACGCGTCTGGGTGATGCCGGCGATGCCGATGGCAAATGTCGTGGCCAGGACGGCGACGGGACCCAACCAGTCCAAGGCTGCCGCGCCCATCCGTTTCCCGGCGGAAGCGGGTACGAGGTCGAGCTTGGTGGTCATGGTGGTCCCTCCCCCTGGCCCCTGCAGTCTGTCCGGTTCGGCACTTGTCCCCGGAAGCACCGGCGATACTGGCGCCGACACTACGGAGATACTACCGGGATCGGCCACGCCCTGCCGGGCGGCGGACTCCAGGGCCGCCCTTTGGGCATGGTTGATGTTGCCTTCTTTACGGGCGCCCCGGTTGTTCAGCGGCGATCCGCATTGGTTGCAGAACGCCGCCCCCGGACGGACAGCGTGACGGCAGGCCGGGCACAGTTCAACGTCACTGCTCATCCGTGGTGTCCTTCGTGAATGGCAGTTTCAAACGCCGCCCGCCGGGATTGGAAGGGTCTTGTTTCCGACGGCGGAGGGCCGCCCTGCCGTCGGACAACAACGAGCGCGGAGAGAACCGTGCCTGCTGCCGCTTCCAGAATCCGACGCTTCCAGTGATATCGGTCAGGGACGAGTCGACGATCTCCCAGTACTCCTTGACCTCCGACTCGCTCGGCTGGCCGGCACCGAACACCGCGGCGTCGGCGCGGTGCGCAAGCACGGTAGTGGTGTTGCCGGCTGTGGGGAAAGCGTCCGCAATCACCGAGGCAGACTCGCGCCTGGTGGACTTGGTGTCGATCGATGCACCCATGTCGGTGACAAGGCTCAATACCTCGCTCCATCCTGCGCCAACCCGCTGGGCCGGGTGGCCATCACGGAAACGTGCCTTTCGGCGTCGAGACTTCAACAGGAGGATCAACAGCAGCGGGATAGCCAGGATCCCCAAAGGAATCAGGGCAACACCGATCGCAGCCAGCAGTGGTCCCCAGAACAACCAGGGGTTGTTCTTCTTCTCGTCCGCGTCCAGGGCGTCGGGAGTGGAGTCCGGCGGCAGGTCCGCGGGCTCCTGCGGCGGCGGTGGCGGCTGCAGTACCTGGGGCTTCGGCTTTGACTTGTTCTGCGGATCCGGCGGGATGGGCACGTTGTCTTTGGGCGGTGTGGGATCGAAGGAGACCCAGCCAACGCGGTCAAAGGCCACCTCTACCCAGGCGTGGACATCCTTGCCCGTGATCTTGACATCGCCGGCGCCGTTTTCGGGGCTCTTGGGATCCGGGTAGAAACCCATCACAACGCGCGAAGGAATGCCCAAATGGCGGAGCATGAGGGACATGGATACTGCGTACTGCTCGTCATCGCCCAGCATCTGCTTGGCGGAGAGCATGTTGCGGATGCGGGCCGCGCTGTGGCCCGGAAGGCTGGGCAGCTGCCCCTCTGCCACCAGGCCGTTGCTGAAGGCACCACTCTTCTGGAAGTGGGCCTCGATCTGCCGGACACGGTCGATCGCGGTGGGTGCATCCGCGGACAGTTCGTTGGCCTGCGAGGCAACGATCGGGGGAACTTCCTCAGCGTCGGGCAACGTGAGCTTCGCAAAGTCGTACTGGGTGAGCTGTCCATGCTCCAAAGTGCCGGGATCGGAAACCTGGACAGTGTAGTTCTCGCCCTTGCCCAGTCCCTTGGTGGTCACCGCAGTATCAGTGCCTGCATTGAAGTAGAGCCCCGATGCCGCGCCGGAGGTGTCCGCGAAGCTCATCCCGGTGGTGTGGCGGCCGCCCGGGACAAAGTAACCCTGGTAGTCCTCCACCGTGATGTCCAGAGTGTAGTTGGTGCCTTCCACCGGGCTCCCGGAATCAGCCAGCGTGTTCAACGACTTGGCGTCGCCAACTTTGCTGAAGTTCCCGGAACTGTTCGGATCCATGGTGTAGTTCAGGCCGTTGAACGCATCCAGCGCTGCCAGCCGTACGCGGGCATCCTTGGGCAAGCCCTTGACTGTGAAGAGCGTGGTGTCCTTTTCGTCCTTGACGAAGCTCCGGAAGCTCGCCAGTGGAGTGATGTAATCACGGGGGTCGAACGGCGGGACGATCGTGTTCCGCAGCACCTTGCGGTCGTCGCTGGCGGTCACCAGGGGTGATGCGATGGCCGTTACGCCCACGGCCACGGCGATGACCGCGGCTGCAGTCCCCAGGCGGCGGAGCTGGCCGCGGCGGGCCGCACCGGCGTCGGAATCCGGCCTGTTGGCTGAGACGGTCCGGGTACTGCGCTGGCGGAGGACATCGCGGCGGAACGTCGCCCAGACGATCGAAACTATGGTCAAGGACACGCCGCGCTCCACGTTCAGGAAGCCCGAGCTGGTGCTGAAGGCGATGCCCGTGACGAACAGGACCAGAACCGGCAGCAACGGCCAGTAGGGGCTTTTCAGCCGCCAGGTCAGCAGCCCTGCCGCCAAGGCCATGAGCAGCGAGCTCAGGAACGGCACGATCAACGTGCCGTTGGCTGTTCCGACCGGAACGCCGACCGTGAGCATGTCCTTCCACGAGAACACAATGCCCAACAGGAGCGTTCGCAGGGAATCGAAGCTTGGCAGGAATCCGAGAACCGCGGAATCCGGCACGGCAAGCGCCGAACCGAACACCATGTAGGCGCCAAAGGCCAAAGCTGTTGTGATGAGGAGACCGAGCCGGAGATTGGCATTCAGGACGGCAACGCCGAGCCCGAGGATCACCCCGCCCAAACCAGCGACGAGGAAGCGTGCGTCCCCACCGAAGCTCAGCGTGAAGCCAAGAACGCCGAGGAACAGCAGCACTGTCAGGGCGCCGCAGTCCACGAAGAAGTGCCACAATGGCCGGTCGTCGGCAAAGACAGATCCGCCTGCGGCTCGTGCCTTGGCCCGGGCACCGGACTTAGCCTGCTTTTCCGCACGCGGACGGACGCGGAGGTTGGGCGCGGTGCTCATGCTGCCGCCTTTCGAAGGACAATGGCGAGATCGTCCAGGTCGCCCACAGTGAGGACCGTCAAGTCCGCGATGTTGGCCCTCGACGGCGCGGCGCCGGGTTGGACGCGGACGGCAAGGCTGCGGACTCCCGGTGGGACGGACGCTGAGGCCGAACGCAATTGCGTGGCCGTGACATGGCTGCCGACCACGAAGAACACCACGGAAGCATTCGGGACGGTATCGGAGAGGGTCCGGGCAAGATCGACGGCGGTCTTCCGCATCGGTGCACCGACAATCCTGGTCATGTCGTCCAGGAGGTTGCGGCCGGTTTCGCAGCGGAGCGGCCCCTTCTGGGTCAGGACGTCCAGGTCCCGCTGTTCACTGATGGCTTGGCGGCCGATGGAGGCCGCCACCGAAATGGCCATTTCGAATTCCGCTTCGGTGTCGTACTCGTCGGTGTTGATGGACAGGGAAATGGCCAGGTGTGCCCGGCGCGTCTCCTCGAACTGGCGGACCATGAGTTTGTTGGTGCGGGCCGTGGTCTTCCAGTGGATGTGTCTCCGGTCATCGCCTGGCACATAGTCGCGCAGGGCATGGAAGGAGACGTCGGCGCTGGAAAGTTCCGTGGTGGGCATGCCTTCGAGGTCGCGGATGAACCCGGCGGCGGAACCCCCGAGCGCCACGGTCCTCGGGTGCACGAACAGATCGACCGGTTCGGTCCAGAGCACGCGGCGGCGCAGCAGGTGGAGAGGGTCGGCGCGAACGGAGCGCACCGGTCCGACCACGATCACCGCACGGCGGGCCGTGGGAATAGTGAAGAGGTCCTCGTGGACCTGGGCCGGCTTCATCCGCGGCAGGTGGAAGACGGCCGTGTTGGCTCCCACGGGAAGTTCCAGCGCGGCAGGCAGCAACGGGCGTGTGGAGACATTGGAAACGGCAATGCTCCCCACGGCGTCGTCACCCACCGCGACACGGGTGCGGGCAAGGTCCAGGACCACGCCGTACGCCGAGCGGCCCACAATGAAGCCAACGGCCAGCACGAAGAGCAGGAAGGCCACCAGGGCCGCGGACTTGGCTTCCTGCCAGCCCCAGGACTGGCCTGCCCACCAGAGCCCGATCGCCGCTGCGAGCACCACCCAGCCGAGCAGGCTGACAACGGAGAGTGCCGGCCAGACAAAGCGCAGCCATAGGGCACGGACTTTCTCCCAAGCCGGCGCGAGGAACTCCCCTGCCGTGCCAGCAGCCTCGGCCCACACAGCGGCGGGGTGCAGTTTCCTGGTTTTTCCGGACGTGCTTCGGCTGCCAGGGCGGTTGCCCGCTTCTTTGCCGGAGCCACGCAGGGAGCGCATCGTGCCGCCAACTGCTGACGTGGCGCGCTTAAGCGAATCAGCAGCCCTGGTCAGGGGTTTGCTGGAGGACATGTAGGGGCCTTTGTTCGAACGGTGCGAGAAGGGAACTGCGCTGGCTTAGGCGGTGGCGCGTTGCTGCGGGGCGGCCACTTCGGCCAGGACGCGCGTGAGCACGACGTCCGGCGTGGCGCCAGAGAACTCTGCCTCAGGATCCATCACCAAACGGTGCGTCCACACCACTGGAGCGAGCTCCTTGATGTCGTCCGGAAGCACAAAGTTCCGGCCCTGTCCCGCTGCCCATACCTTGGCTGCACGGACCATGGCCAGGGCTCCACGCACCGAAACGCCGAGGCGGGTTTCGGAGGCGTTACGGGTCTCCTCGCACAGCCGGGAAATGTACTCAAGCACTGCGGTATCCACGTGCGTGGTGGCGGCGAGATCCGCCATGTCGGCCACGGCCTGCGTCGTGATCAACGGCGTCAGATCCTTCGACCGGTCCTTCAGGTTGGCCCCGCCCAGCAGCCGGACGGTGGAGGCGTGGTCCGGGTAGCCAATGGAGGTCTTGATAAGGAAGCGGTCCAGCTGGGCTTCCGGAAGCCGGTAGGTACCAGCTTGCTCGATGGGGTTCTGGGTGGCCAGGACCATGAACGGGCGGCCTGCCTCGTAGGTGGTGCCATCCACGGTCACCCGGGACTCCTCCATGACTTCCAGCAGCGCAGACTGCGTCTTCGGGGAAGCACGGTTGATTTCGTCGGCGAGAACGATGTTGTTGAAGACCGGTCCCTTGTGGAACTCGAACTTCTGCGTCTTCTGGTCGTAGATGGTCACACCCGTGACATCCGAGGGCAGGAGGTCGGGGGTGAACTGGATGCGGTTGTGTGAACCCTGCACCGTGGCAGCCAAAGCACGGGCCAAGGAGGTCTTGCCCGTGCCGGGTGCATCTTCAAAGAGGACATGCCCCTCAGCCAGCATCGCAGTGAACGTCAGCCGGATGACGTGTTCCTTGCCCAGGACGGCTTGGCCCACGTTGGCAACGAGCTTCTCGAACGTTTCTGCAAACCACGCGGCCTGCTCGTTTGTCATGGTCATCGGTTGATCCTGTTCCTTGTGTTGGGGTGTTGGGATGAAGTTGTTGTTGGTGCCGGCCGGCCGGACGTGGCTAGCAACCGCCGGGCTTGGTTCCGCGCAGATCCACGGTGGTGGACTTCACGAACCAGCCGGGGTGGCTGCCCTGGGTGACGCGGTACCAGGGAGTGCCGTTGTTGTAAATGTCCTTGGTGCAGTTGACGTTCAACCACCCTTCGGAGTTGGAGACCCAGCCAACGCCGCAGCTCGGGCCGCTCGGGTTGTAGGTATCGGCCTGTCCGGGCTTACCGGGGCACGTGTTGTTGTGGGCCCTGATCTCGCCTGCCGGAGGCTGCGGGGGCGGCGGCGCATCGCCACTGCGCGAGGTGTCGCTGCCAACCCGTCCTGCCTGCCCGCCGCTGACGGCACGGACCCGCAGGGTCACCGTCTGGTTGTAGCCGACACTCGTGGAGAAGCTCCGCTGGCCCGTGTCCTGCCAGGCTCCGTTGTCAACACTGTATTGGTATCCCGTCACCGGCCGGCCGTTGCCGTTGGGGGCGTTCCAGGTCCAGGACACTGTCTTGTCACCCACGCCGCTGCTCTTGCTGCCGGTAACGGTCGGAGCGTAGGCAAGGCCGTAAGGATTCACAGTGTTCGACGCCGGGCTGCGATCACCGGGCGTGGGGTTGCGGGAGGAGATCGCCCAAACCACCACGGCGGTGTCTGTACCGTTGGGTGCTGCCACCACGCCGCCGCCGGCGGGAATGGCACCGCTGCCGCCGCCTGAGGTCAGCGCATATCGGTAACTGATCTCGTTGGCGTTGGCACCGTTGCGTTCTGACGCGGAGAGCGGGTTGAACGCGACGCGGATCTTGCCGCCGTCGGCGTTGGTTTCCACCAGGGCCGCCGACGGCGCGCCCACCATTCCGGGCTTGCCTGCAGCACGGATGGCATTGGACTGCTGGCTCACGCCACTGACGCCTGCCTTGTTCGTGGCCGAGACAGTGAACGAATAGTCGGCTTCGGAGTTGTCAACGGTCACGTTCTGGGAAGTCGCTGCTACAGCCTGCGAACCCACGACGGCGCCACCACGGTACGTGGTCAAGGTGTAGCTGGACACGGCGTCGCCGTTGTTGTTCGGCGCCGCCCAGCTGACCTGCAACTGGCTCTGGCTGCCGACCGATCCTGCGCCGGCCACCGACGGAGCGGCAGGTGTCGCGGGGACACCGGCCGGGGTCTCCGCAGCAGAGTAGGTACTCCACTCGGAAGGCTCCTTGGCGTCGTTGCGGGCCAGGACCCGGACCTTGTAGGCCACGCCGTTGGTCAGGCCCGTCCAGACGTGGCTGTTGCCCGTCAGGTTCTGGATCTGGGGATTCTGTCCTGCCGGGGCCGGGGAAATCTCAAGGTCGTACGACTTGATGGGCGAACCCTTGCTGCCGGGGGGAACCCAGGCAACCGACAATTGCTTGTCGCCGAACTTCAGCGTTGGAGCAACCGGCGTGTCCGGTTTCACGTCCGGCCGGACCTCGGCCGAGACCGGGGATCGTTCGGATTCGTTGATGGCGTTCGTGGCAGTGACCGCAAAGTGGTATTTCACGTTGTTGGTCAGGCCGGTCAAGGTGCACGTGTTGGCCGGGCAATCCTGTTTGAAGCCGTTCTCGCCATAGACCGTGTATTTGGTGATGGGTGAGCCGCGGTCTGCAGGGGCGTTCCACGTGAGCAAGGCTGTCTGGTCACCGACGCTTTGAGCCAAGGGTGTGGTGGGCGCCGCTGGTTTGTCCTTGACGGTCAAGCGGATACGCGCTGTGGCGTAGCGGGAAATTTCGCCCGTCTTGTCCTGCACCGTGTAGGCAACCACCATGGTCCCTGTGAAGCCGCCGGCAGGCGTCACGGTCACACTGTCGCCGCTGGCCTCGGCAGTTCCCTGCCCCGTCTCCGTGACCGCCGAGACTATCTTCAGCGGGGTGTCCGGGAACGGATTCGAATCATTGGCCAGCACGTTCACGGTGACAGGCTTCCCGGACTGTGCATCCGGTTCAGCGTCATCGTTGGCAACAGGCTTGGGACGGTTGGACGCCGAGAGCGCGAGCTTGTAGGTAGCAACAGCTTCCAGGCCACGAGGGTCCTTGGCCTTCACCTGGACAGTGCCGGACTGCCCGATCTGCACGGAGTCATCCGCGGAGACCTTCAGGGTTTTGCCGTCCACCGACACCTTGAAGCCACTCGTGGCAGAACCAGTGAGCTCGTACTTCATGTTCTGGACATCGTCGGAGTCAGGATCCGATGTCAGCTTCCCAAGATCCAGGCTTGCGGAATCACCCTTGGGAACTTCCACATCGCTGCCCAGGAGGACAGGCGGGTTGTTCTTGTTGGGATCAGGCAGGACCTTGGTGCGGATGCTCAGGGTGGACTTCAAGCCATTGGGGTCGTCCGGCCCGGTTCCGTCTGTAACTTCGAAGCTGATGGAGCCAGGACCCACGTATTCGGCTCCAGCAGTGTATTTCAGGCCGGTACCACCGTTGGCCACGGGATCAGCGCCGTCGGCGCCGATGAGCTTGATGCGGTCAGTCTGCGTCAGCCGTGGCGAGCGACCCTCACGGACCTTCACCCATTCGGCCAGGTCAACGGTCACCGACTGGCCCGAAACGAGTTCAATGACCTCGTCCTTGGCGAGCGTCGGAACCTGCTGGCCGATGCCGGGAACCCAGATGATGGCCGTGGATTTCTGTCCGTCGACGTCCTCCACGGTGTAAGGCACCAACTGCGGCTGCTCGGTGAGTTCGACGATCACATTGCCCTCGGGACCCGGGCGCGCGGTTGTCACGTCGGTGCTGATCTTCAGGTTCTCCCCCACGCCGTCGGGGTCTTCGTCGTTCTTCAGGACCGGAACATCCACGGCGGTCTTGCCCAGTGTCTGGGCTGATGTCACCCGGTCGTCGCGGGCGATCGGTGCCTGGAGCGGAATGTCGTTCTTCACCACCACGCGGATGCTGGCTTGTCCCACTGCGTCACGGTCATCGGCCACGGAGTAGCGGACGTTGACGGTGCCTTCAGCGGCGGGCGCGGTAACCAGTATGCGGCCGCTGGTCTTGCTGACATGGGCGTCGAGGCCCGCATCGGCTTCAATGCTGTCCGTGAGGATACGGATGATGTCACCGTCGGGATCGGTGTCGTTGGCAGTGGCATCAACGGCGATCTGCCGACCGGGGCGAACCTTGACCTCGTCATCGACGGGAGCCGGTTTCTGGTTGTTCTCCCCCCGGGGCGCGACGCCGACCGTGACGGTTCCGGTGTTGACCGCACCCTGCCGGTCAATCACTTTGTACCGGAACGTGTCCGTTCCTGCACCGTCACCAGCGGCGACGAAATCGATGAAGCTGCTTCCCGCCGTCGCGGTTCCCATGGTGGGTGTGCTGTCGATGCCGGTGAGCTGCACCGAGTCGCCGTCGGGATCGATGCCGTCCAGCGGGACCGGGATCCGGACGCTGCCTCCGGCCACGACGCGAGCGGTCAGGTTCTGCGGCTGCGGGCGCGAGTTCTGGGTGCCTTCCAGGGGAAGGATGTGGATGGTTACCGCGGCAGCACTCTTCTGGCCCTGCGGGTCCACTGCGTTATAAATGGCGCGCACCGTTTTCGGCGTGGGTCCGGCGATGAAGCGCAGGGTCTTCTCGGAAATGAAGGCCTTGCCGTCTTCTTCGGGAATGCCCTGGGCCAGGACGGGGTCCACGGAGAGCTCTTCGCCCTGCGGGTGCGTGTCGTTGTCCAGGACTGGAATGGTGACGACGTCGTTCACCCGCACGTTCACTTCGTCCGGTTTCGGTTGGGGAGCTTCGACGACGGCGGGAGCCGGCACCGGGACGACGCCCACCGTTCCGGTCGCTGAGGTGCGTCCGTTGGACATGGTGTAGCTGAAGACGAAGGGGTCCTTGGCACCGAGGACATCGGTGACACGCAGGACACTGTGGTCAATGACGCTGACCGACGCGGACGAGCCGTCCGGAACCGTCACTGACTGCAGGACCAGCACTCCCCCGGAAGGATCGGAGTCGTTGGCCAAGGGGTCCACCAGGACGCTGCCTCCAACGGGAAGCAAGGCAACGTCATGGACGGCAACGGGAGCTCCTGCGTCCTTGCCGGACTCGACATCGACGCGGATGAGGCCCTGGCTGCTCTGCGGCCCGTTGCTGGCGATGTACGTCAGGTAGATCGGACCCGGCGTGGTGCTCCGGAAGGTGAAAGTGCCGCCGTCGGTCACCGGTCCCAGCTCAGCGGGCCCGGCCGCCTCAACGTGGGCAACGCGCAATGCGCCGCCGTTGGGATCGACGTCGTTCTTCAACGGCGCAATGACCAGGTCCTGCCCCACTACGGCTGTCACGTGGTCGGCGTTGACCACGGGTGCCAACGCGCCCGGGGGCTGTACGTTGACGACGATACGGCCCGTGGTGGTGGCCCTGCCATCCCACACGGTGATGGTGACGTTCTTCTTGCCCGGTGCTGCGCCGGAATCCTGGTAGGTGAGCAGGCCATCGCGGCGAACCTTCACCTGGTCCTGGTCGTTGTCCGTCTTGGCATCGAGCAGGACGAGGTCGTCACCGTCGGGATCCATCCAATCGGTGAGGATGTTCTGGCTGACGGACTTTCCCTGCTCCACGAGCATGGTGGTGGGCTCGCCCCGCTTGAAGAAGGGAGGCCTGTTCTCTTCGGGAGCCACCACATGGAGGGTGACCTTGCCACCGGCCGACAAACTCCGTCCGTCTGCGGCGTTGTAGTCGAAGACTTCCGTTCCCGGTTTGGCATCCGCGGGAACTTTGATCTGGAAAGCGGAGCCTCCGTAGATGTTTTCCAGCGTCCCCATCTTGGGGCCGTTGGGACCCACCGAAGCGGTGAGGACGTCGCCGTCGGGGTCTGAATCGTTGTCCAGCACGCTCAAAATGGAGGTCCGGCCCGGCCTGACGCCGAATTCGTCCGGCTTGGTCTCCGGCGGTCGGTTTGGCTTGGTGCGGTCCGGGAGGACGTTGATGGTGTTGTTGTCCGCGGACTCCTGGTCCTGGTCATCGGACTGGTTCTTGGGCGGGACAACGTCGTCCCAGTTGTTGACCAGCTGCATGTTCTGGTTGACCAGCCATACGCTGCCGGAGTTCACGTCGTTAAGCACCACGAGGTCGCGGTTAACGCGGAACACGTAGCTCGGGGAAGCGCTGGCTTTGGGGACGTCGTTCTTCTTGTCATCGGCGTCGTTCTCGCAGTCGCGAACGTACTTGTTGGCCCCTGACCAGGCCGCGTGGACACACTTGCTGACCTGGACGGGGGCAGCCGGAACTCCCTCGCCGTCGGCGTTGACTGTTGCGGCCGTGGATCCGTCCAGGGGCTGCTTCAGGAGGGCTTTGCGGGTCGCGATGGCGACGTAGCTGCTCTCCCCGCTGGTCTGCTGGAGTTTGGCTTCGCGGGCATCCTGGAGTTGGAGCTTGCGGCCACCGGGAAGGAAAAGGTTTCCGGAGGCGGCATCGAGGACAACGGGTTTGTCTCCCACCACCGAGATTTGAAGATCGCCTGCGCCCTTGAGCTCGTCCACCTTGGTGACTTCGGAGTTGGTCCGCTGGCCGTCCGCGTCCACGGTGATGGCCGTGATCTCGCCCTTGCCGGGGTCTGCGGTGTAGATGCGGTTATCCGCGCCGACTGCGGAGACGATGCCTTGATCGCCGGTCAGGACGGGTTCGGTGCCTTCCTCGTCGAAGCCGTTGACCGTGGACGGAGAAAGTGCCCACACCTTGCCACGGGCAGGATCGGTCACGGACAGGACCGTGGAACCATAGCTGACTTGCGACGACGACGGCAGCTGCTTATCGCCGCCAAGCTTCAGGTTGGCGGCGGACACCTGGTTGATGGTGGAACCGGATTCGTCATCGACGAAGACGTTGCCGTCGTGCTGCAGGACGTCGAACGTGGTGGTGGCAGGCGTTACGGCACCATCGAGGACGCGGGACGGGTAGTTCAGCCGCCCCACAGCGTTCTTGGTTTTGCTCACAACCCACACGCCGCCGTCGTTCAAGTCCACCTCAGTGGTCTTGAAGCCCGGGTACAGAACGGCACCCGCGACCAGCAAAGCCCCTGCTGCAGTGGCAGCGGTGCCCGCTATGAATTTCTTGTTTTGACGCTTTTTCAGCCCCAGCTTGCCGAAGAAAGTTGTCACAGCCCCAGAATTCCCTTTGTTTGCAGCCGCCCCCCAGTGGCTTCCAAGCCATCCGGCAGGTGCCGGCAGCCGTACAATCCGCAGTACCCCCGAACGGCGGCGGAATTTTCAGTCCCTAAGACTATCCCACGCGCCCCACGGCCAGCCAAGGAAACCCGAGACCGGGCTATCCATTGGCTTTGACAGCGTACTGTCTTGGAGCCGTGAAGCGCGATGGGGACAACTGCCCCGCGCCGCGGTGCTGATGGCCTCAACATTGCGGTATCTGGTGGGGTCCGGGATCGCCCAGGGTGGTGTTGCCCTGCGCAATGAAGCGTCCGGCATTGGGACCGCTGGTCAGCCGGTACCACGCCGCGTAGTTCAGGTACGGGGTGCTGCGGTTGATGTAGCAATTGACCGTAAAGGAACCGTTTGACTCGTACTGCCACGGGGTGCCGTAGACCACGCCGTCACAGCGGTGGCCCGGCGTGTTCGGGTCCCAGGACGTCTGTCCCGATGCCGCCGTGTCCGTACAGGTACGGAAACTGCCGGCCGGCAGCGTAGCGTCCCACGACGTCTTCTGCGGACCGCTCTGGGCACTGGCCGAAGCCACGGCTCCACCTTGGCCCACCGAGTTGAAGGTCTGGACCTCAATGGTCCGGGTCTGGTTGTAGCCGCCCGTGTTCACAACCCGGCTGCCGGAGGCGGATTCGTTGATCCACCCGGTGTCCGTTCCCCCGCCGGTGATCCTGATCTTGGTCGCGGCGACGTCGTTGCTGCCCGTGGAAGGCGAGGACCAGTTAAGGGTCAGCGTGGTTTGGTTCTGGCCACCGTTGGCACCGGACGCCGAGGGGGTGCCAGGCGAACCATACGGTGTGGTGGTGGCGGGTGCACTGGGATTGGAGCTTGGGGCTACCGTGGAAACGGCATTGACCGTGATGGTGGTGGCCTGCCCATTGGTGAAGCCGCTGACCGTCTGCCCTGGGCTGATGGGACCCGACTGTCCGGTACTGGCGACGTAGCGGTAGCTCACTTCGCTTTGGCTGGACCCATTGCGTTGACTTTGGTCGAGAACGGTGAAGTTGATGGTCACCGCACGACCTGCTCCCCCGGTGTTGGCCGGGGTTGCCGACACGTTGTTGACGGTGCCGAGCATGCCCGTGGCACGCCGGGGAGCGGAAGGCGCACTAACGCTTCCCTTTCCGGCCTTGTTCTCCGCTTGAACAGTGAATGTGTAGCCCTTTTCGTCGTTCTGTGCGGTGAAGACTGCGGAGCGGACGTTGCCTGGGATCGTTTGCGTCTGGGGCACCCCATTGCCACCACTCATGGTGACGTAGTACGCCTTGATGGGATCACCATTGACATCCGGTTCAGTCCAATCGGCGCGGATCTGGTTTTGGGCTCCCACGGACTGCACCACAGCGGTAGTGGGAGCCGCCGGTGCCCCCGGGAGGCCTGCGGGGTTGTCCTCAACGGAATACATGCCCCAATCGGAGGGCCCGAGCTCATTGACCGCTTGGGCACGCACCTTGTACTTCACACCGTTGGTCAGTCCCGGCCAGGTGTATGTGAGTCCTGTGACCTCGTTCTTCACGGCAATGCCGTTGGCCGGAGGCGGTGAGATTTCCAGGTTGTAGTGCTTCACCGGCGACCCCTCCGTCTTGGCGGGGGTCCAGGTGATTGCCATGTTCTTGTCCCCGGCCTTGACCGTGGGGGCATCCGGGGGCGAGGGCTTCTCGTCGGGCCGGATTTCGTTGGACGCCGTGGATGCCGGCGAGTCGCCTACCTCGTTCGTGGCGTAAACGGTGAAAACGTACTTCACGTTATTGGTCAGTCCGGACAGCGTGCAGGTGGTGGTCGGGCATACCTGCTCGAAACCTGCCGCCTTCACGGTGTACTTGGTGATGGCTGCGCCATTGTCCGACGGCGGCGTCCACTTGAGGACGGCAGTCCGGCTCCTGACGTCGGTCGCTACGGGGGCGGACGGAGCATCGGGCTTGTCCCGCACTGTGATGCGGACACGGCCGGTTGCTTGCCTGGAAGGGTCCTTGGTCTTGTCCAGCACCGTGTACCGGACCACCATGACACCCTTGAAACCATCGGAGGGGGTGACGGTGATCGATTCTCCTGACACCGTCGGCTGGCCGGCGGCGGACCCGGTCTCCACTGCGGCGTTCTCGATCGTCAATGGTGCGTCGTTGAAAGGATTGAAGTCGTTGGCGAGGACGTTCACTGTTTCCGAACGGCCCGCGTTGGCCTTCTCAACGGCGTCGTCGTTGGCAACCGGCCGCGGCCGGTTCGACGAGACGACGGTGGCGGTGACAGTTGCGCGCACCGCGTCGGAGCGGCCATCGGTGACCTTGAGCGGGAACGAGCCTACGGCCCCTGGATTGAGCGAGAGGTCCGGGGTGATCTTAAGGACGGTACCTTCCACTTTGGCCTGGAAACCTGCCGCTTGCTGGCCGTCGAGCTCGAACTTCAGGTTGCCCTGGTCCCTTTCGTCGACGTCCTTGGCCAGGTTGGCCAGTTCAACGTCCGTAGTCTCACCCTTGGGAGCTTCCACGGATGCTCCACTGAAGGTCGGCGGGTGGTTGGCGTTGGGGTCCGGAATGACCTTGGTAATGATGGTCAACGTGGATTTCAACCCTTGGGAGTCGTCCGGGCCGGAGCCGTCAGTGACCTCGAAGGTGATGGATCCGGGGCCAACGTAGTCGGCTTGGGCTGCGTACCTCAGCGCGTTTCCATCACCGGAGATGACGTTTGAGGGGTCCCCGCCTTGAACGCGGATCTTGTCCGCCACGGTGATGCGGGCCTGGCGGCCTTCCCGGACGCGGACATATTCCTGCAGCGCCAGCGTGACGTCCTTGCCGGACATCACTTCCACAGGTTCTGTCTTTGCCAGGGTCGGGTACTGGAGGCCCTGGCCTGGAATCCACATCACGGCGGTGGCTGACTGACCGTCCATGTCCGTGACGGTGTACGGGATCAGTTGCTCTTGCGGGACGAGGGCCACTACCACGTTGCCGGCGGTACCTACCCGTGCGTTTGGATTTCCATCCGGCAGTGAAATGGTGAGGTCCTCGGCGACGCCGTCGGGGTCGGAGTCGTTCTTCAATACCGGGACGTCGACGGCGGTCTTGCCCAACGTCTCAGCCAGTGTGACGCGGTCGTCCACAGCCACAGGAACGTGGAGGGCTGCCGTTGGACTTGTCTGGACCCTGACCACCGCGCTGGCTTCGGCCTTTTTGTCGTCCTGGATCCGGTAACTGATGCTCTCGGTTCCGGCAACGCCGGGTGCCGTCAGCAGGATCTTGCCGGAGGCAGCTTCCACCTGGAGATCAGGATTGGCTTCGAATGAATTGACCAGGCCGATGGGGTCGCCGTCCGGATCGGAGTCGTTCTTGAGGGCATCCACCGCAATGCGGCGCCCCGGCCGGACATCAATGGCGTCATCGACGGCGATCGGCTTTTGGTTGTTGGCCTCTGCCGGAGCGATCCCCACAATGACGGTGCCTGTGTTTTCGGCGCCGATGCGGTCCCGCACGCGGTAGCTGAAGGTATCCGTCCCGGCAGACTTGCCGCCGGCGGTGAACTCCATGTAGCCGTCCCGCACCACAGCGGTGCCCATCGCGGGTGCTTTGTCCACGCCGATGAGCTGGACGGAGTCGCCGTCGGCGTCAATGCCGTCCAGCGGGACCGGGATCTTGACGGTCATCCCGGCGACGACCCGTGCGGTCAGGTTCCGGGGCTCAGGGCGGGTGTTGGTGGCGTCATCCCTGGCGCGGATGCGTATGGTCACCTGCTGCGAGTCGGTCTGCCCCGAGGAGTTGCTGACCTTGTAGATCGCATACACCGTCTTGGGGACGTCGCCCGCAATGAAGCGCAGGTAATTGCCCGCGATGAACATCCGTCCGTCGGCCGCGTCCGGCTGCTGCGCCAGGACTGGATCGAGGGTCAGCTCACCGCCGTTGGGGTCGGAATCGTTCTCCAGGACGGGGATCGTGACCACATCGCCAACCCGTACTGAAACTTCGTCGGGCTTCGCCTGCGGTGCCTGCAGCTTGCTGGGGGCGGGGACCACCTGGACCGAGATGTCTCCGGTGGCGGAGGCCTTGCCATTCGAAATCGTGTACTTGAGGGAAAGTTGCCCCGTGGCATGGATATCGGTGATCTTGACCACCGAGTGGTCCAGTACCGCCACCGTGACAGGCAGGCCGTCCGCGGCCGTCACGGACTGGACAACCAGCACGCCGCCGGCCGGGTCCGAGTCGTTGCCAAGCACGTCCACCACTGTGCTGCCGCCGCTGGGAAGAAGGGCGATATCGCGCACCGCCACGGGCGCGCCGTCGTTGCTGCCGGACACGACGTCGACGCGCACCAGCTGCTGCGCGCTGGCAGGTCCGTTGGTGACCATGTAGGTGACGTAGTGCGGACCGACACTCGTGGAGTTGAACGAGAAGGTCTGCTGGTCCGGACCTATCACGGCCGTCGCCTGGTCATCCGCCTGCGCCTGAGCCAGGCGGAGCGTGCCTCCCTGTGGATCGGAGTCGTTCTTGAGGGGTGCAATAACCGTGTCCTGGCCGGCGACGGCCACCACGTGGTCGGCGTTGGCAATGGGTGGCAGGGCTCCCGGCGCACGGACATCCACGCTGATCCGCCCCTCGGAGCTCAACGTGCCATCGGAGACCGTCACGGAAATCGTCTTCTTCCCCGGACCGGCCCCCGAGTCCTGGAACGTCAAAAGCCCGTCGGGCCTGATCCGCACCTGGTCCGCGGGATCGCTGCTGCTGGCCGCCACGGCGAACAGGTCATCGCCGTCGGGGTCGATCCAGTCACTGAGGATGTACTGGTTGGCGATCTTTCCGGTCTGCACCACCAAGGCGTTGTTCCGGTTGGGCTTCTGCTGCGGTGCGGCGTTCTCACCGGGGGGAACGATCCTCAGATCCACAGTGGTCGAGGCAGTCCCTCCTCGGCCGTCATCCACGGAGTACTTGAACGATTCGCTCCCGGACTGATCGGCAGGAACCGTGATCTGGAATCCCGTGCCGCCGTAGACGGGGGCCAACGCCCCTGATTTGAGCACCTGGTCGGCCGAGACGGTCAGGACATCGCCGTCGGAGTCGGCGTCGTTGTCAAGCACGGGCAGGAGCGTTGTCTTACCCGCCCGCACGCCAAAAGCGTCCGGCTTAGCGACAGGTGGAGTGTTCGGTTTGCTGCGGTCCGGAAGGACTGTCTGCTGGACTTCGTCCGCGGAGTCCTTGTCGGCGTCGTCAGATGTTTGCTGGGGTGGGATGACGTCGTCCCAGTTGTTGACCAGCTGCATGTTCTGGTTGACCATCCAGACGTTGCCGGAGTTGACGTCGTTCAGTACCACGAGGTCCCGGTTGACCCGGAAAACGTACGACGGCGACGCACTCGCCTTGGGGACGTCAGCGCGGCGGTTGTCAGCCTCGTTCGTGCACTCGCGCAGGTACTTGTTGGCCCCGGACCAGGCCGCGTAGGTGCAGGAGCCCAGATGGACCGGCGCTGCGGGCACGCCTTCGCCGTCAGCTCGGATGGTTTTGGCTGTGCTGCCGTCCAGGGGCTGCAGCAACAGTGCCTTCTTGGTGGCGATGGCCACGAAGTCCGCGGCAGTCCCGCTCTGTTGGAGCTTGGCGTCGCGGGCGTCGTCCAAGTGGACGGTGGCTCCGCCCGGCAGGACGATGTTTCCTGTGGCCTCGTTGAGGACCACAGCCTTGTCCCCCACCGCGGTCAGCTGGAGGTCGCCGGCGCCCTTCAGCGCATCATCCTTGCGGACCTGGGAATCCACCGACTGGCCGTTGGCATCGACTTTGGTGGCCGTCAGGCTGCCGGTCTCCGGATCCACGGTGTGGATGGTGTCGTCGGTGCCAACGACGGACACGATGCCGGTGGACTGTTCCAGGACGGGCTCGGCCTCGTCACTGAATCCGCCGACCGAACCGGCTGTGAGCGCCCAGACTTTGCCCTTGGAGGGATCGGTGACGGCCAGGACCTTGTTGCCGAAGCTTACAGCTGCCGACCCCGGGAGCTTTTGGTCTCCGCCCAGGCGCATGTTGGCGGCGCTGACGGGATTGATGGTGGCGCCGTCGGCATCATCAATGAACACGTCACTGGCCTGCTGAAGGATGTCGAAGTCCTTGCTGGCCGGAGTGACGGCACCATCCAGGGACTTGGACGGATAGTTGAGCCGGCCGGCGGCATTCTTGGACTTGCTGACTACCCAGACACCGCCGTCGTTCAGGTCCACTTCAGTGGTCTTGAACCCGGGGTAGAGAATGGCACCCGTCACGAGCACTGCTGCGGCGGCTGTGAAGGCGGTAGCCGTGATAACCCTCCGCCGCCGGATCTTGCCACGACGATTCCCGGACCCATTGGTCAGAGTCATCCAAATTCCCCACTTTTAGGCAGCCAGCACCGAACCCCGGGCCATCACAACACAAACAAGCTAAGAGTACCGGGTTAATCCATCGATTAGCCAAGAGTGCGCAACATGGGCTGCCAGGAACGCAACAGTCCGTGGGGCCCGCCCAGCGATCGGCGGGGAACGTCGGGCGTTGCCCGGGAACGAGCAGTCCTAGTCGAGAACCAGGCCCTTGCCGCGGCCGCGGGCCAGCATGACAGGATGGATCTCGCCAAAGCCACGGACGTTCTCCGACTTCTGGGGCACCAGCACGAAGCGGTCGTCCTGGCCGAGGGCAGCTGCGGTCATGGCGTCCACCAGCACCGTCCCGGGCTGGGCGAGCGTCGTGAGGCGCGCGGCCAGGTTCACGGTGGGACCATAAATGTCGCCGAGCCGCGAAAGAATGCGTCCCCACACCATGGAAACCCGGCATTGGGGCAGGATCTCGTCCTCGGTAAAGGCCTGCGCCAAAGCAAGCGAGATCTCGGCCCCGGCGGCCGGGGTCTCGGCAATGTACAGCACTTCGTCGCCGACAGTCTTGACCAGTCGACCACCGCCAACGGAGATGATTTCGGCGCATTTGTTCTCGAAGCGCTGCACCAACTGGGCCAGCGTCTTCTCGTTCATCCGCCGGGAAAGGCTGGTGTAGGAGACGAGGTCCGCGAAGCCCACTGCGCGCGCCAAGGGCAACGGAGAGTCGTCCTCGTCCCCTTCGCGGCCTTCCTCGCTGGCCTGCAAACCGGCTTCGGCCCGGACAGCGAGCCGTTGGACGCCGGCGTTGAGCTGGCGTCGGTACGAATAGACGAGGATCTCTTCCAGGGAATCCACCAGTGACGGCAAGCGTCCCACCAGTTGCTTCCGCGCAACGGCATCCGGAATGCCCTGTTCGGACACCATGTCCTCGACCAACGCTTCGATCTGCCAGACCACCATGCGGTCTGTCATCTGGCCGATGGAGCGGGTCACGGAGATCGCGGCTTCTTCGGTCAGGATGCCGGCGCGCACCAGGTCCAGGATGCTGGACAGTGCGGCCTGGTCGCGCTCGGTGAACGCCACGTCCTCGTCATTGAAGTTCGGGAAACCCAGCGCGCGCCACACCTTACGGGCAGACAAAATGGAAACGCCCGCGCCAGCGGCCACTTCACGACGACGGAGCTTCCGTTCGCCGCCAAGAAGCTTTGCCTCCAGGGCCTTGATCGCCAGCCGCTCTGCCGACATCACGCCGGTGGGCGGGCCTGTAGGCACGGGAGCCTGGGAGGGCCCGGCGGCTGTGTCGTCGTCGTCCGTGCCGTCGTCGTCCGTGTCGTCTTCTTCCGTGTCGTCGTCCACTGAAGGTTCGGGTACGGCGTCGAACTCCTGGTCCAGGTCCTCGCCGGACTGCTGATCCTCAACGCTCATCTCATCCACCTTCTCTCAATTCCCACGGCAATTCGTCATAGTCCCCCAGCAGTTCACCCTCAAAAACCTCACCTTGCGGGAGTTCGTCCAACGCGTCAAGGATGAAGCCCCTGAATTTCCCCACCTCCGGGACATCTGCCAGCAGCGCTGTTCCGGAGTGCCCGGTATCCAAGGATATATTCCCTGAGTGCAATGTCCGTTGGAGCAGGCTCTGATGGACTTCCACATGGCGGATGGCCGCCAGGGAAATCTGCCAGTCGTTGCGCCTGAACATTCCGTATCTGGCAAGTATGCGTCGACTGGTGAGGGTGTATCTGATGGATCGCCATTTCAGTACCCGCTTGATGCTGTAGGCCAGCAGGAACCACGCCGCCAGCACCACGCACGCACCCACGAGCCACGGTGTCCACTCCGTTGATATGAAGGGCACCAGCCGCTGGGCGTTGCCCTTGATGACCCAGGCACAGGCATAGGCAGCGACGGCAGGAACCACAATGAAGGCCAGCACTGGAAAGAAGAGCGAGCGGGCCTGTTGACGCGTGATGGTGATGACCTGCTCCCCCGGAAGCAACTCTTTACGCATAACCGCTTTCTGTGGCGCGGAGGTGCACCACATCGCCGGCAGTTATGACGTGTTCCCGGCCACCGTGGTCCACCACCAGCAACGAACCATGCTCATCCAGGCGGGACGCGTGGCCGACCAGCTCGAGGTCGCCCGGCAGATGCGCGCGCACCTCCCGGCCCAAGGTGACCATGGCCGATTCGACCCGCTTATGCAAGGACGCTCCCCCGGCCAAACCGGCCGAAGGGTCACCCTCGGAGTTGCAGAAGCTGCGGTAGAGCCGGGCGAAACGCGACAGGTAGCTTTTCAGCAGCGTGGTGCGGTCCGTCGTCGTGGCTCCTTCGACGGCGAGCGATGTCGCAGTCGGTACGGGGAGCTCGTCCTCGGCGAGAGAGACATTCAGTCCCACCCCGAGGATCACCGCTGGGACAGATCCGTCCCCGAGAGGCGTCATCTGGGCAAGGATGCCGGCGATCTTCCGCCCGTTAACAAGGACATCATTCGGCCACTTGATGTCGGCCGGCAGCCCGGCCGTTTCCTGCAGGGCTTCGCGCAGGGCAACGGCTGCGAGAAGTGACAGCCACGAGTAGCTTTGGGTCGGAACGGGCATTCCTTGGGACGTCACGGGCCGCAGCACGATCGAGACTGAGACCGCAGAGCGCTCCGGGGCTTCCCAGTGCCGGTCCAGGCGTCCGCGTGCGGCCGTCTGGTGTTCGGCCGTCAGCACCGCGAGATCGGCCCACTTGCCCGGCTCTACTGTCACGGCCCGAACCAGGTCCGCGTTCGTGGACCCTGTGGAGTCCACAATCTTCAGTTGCGAGATGCCGGCGGAGGACAGGAAGTCCGGATCCAGCAGCGCCGCGCGGTCCAATGCGGGCCGCTCCATGCCGCTGGGCGGGTCAACTGCTTCGCTGCTGTCTGGCTGTTCGGCATCCATAGCTGAATCCTATCCAGTTGTGCCGTCCAGGAATGCCGGCGGCCCTGAAAAGAACCCGTGAAAACGCTTAGAGGAAGATGTCCGGCACCAGGCGGTCTTCCGGCGCACCGAGGCTGTAGGGCGAAAAGTCGGAGACGCCGGCCGCTCGCAGGACCTGCTCATCCGTATAGAAGTTGCCTGTGGCTCCGGACCCCGTCAGCACTGCATGCGCTGCGTCGGCCATGATTTCGGGGCCACGGGCTGCCTGTACCATTTGACGCCCACCGGGCATGTTGCGGATCGCGGCGGTGTCGATCAGGGTGCATGGCCACAACGAGTTGACCGATACGCCGTCGTCCTTCAATTCTTCCGCGAGGCCCAGGGTCGTCAGGCTCATCCCGTACTTGGCCATGGTGTAGGCCAGGTGCATCCCCGCCCACTTCGGGTCGAGGTTCAGTGGCGGGGACAACGTGAGGATGTGGCCGTGGCTGGATTCCCGTAGGGCAGGCAGCGCCAGCTTGGACAACAGGAATGTTCCACGGACGTTGATGTCCTGCATGAGGTCGTACCGCTTCATGTCGACAGCGTCGGTGCGGGACAGGTCGATGGCCGAGGCGTTGTTGACCACGACGTCGATGCCTCCGAAACGCTCGACGGCGGCTGTGACTGCCGCGGCGACGTCGTCGTCATTGCGGACATCCCCCACCAGCGGCAGGGCCTGGCCGCCGGCAGCGACCAACTGCTCCGCAGCCGTAAAGACCGTACCCTCCAGTTTCGGGTGGGGATCGCCGGTCTTGGCCATCAGGACGATGTTTGCGCCGTCGCGGGCCGCGCGGGTGGCGATGGCCAGCCCGATGCCACGGCTTCCGCCTGACATCAGGATGGTCCGGTCCTTGAGCGAACCCGTGGCGACGTAGGGGCTGCCACTCGGGGAAAGTGTGCTGGAAGCGTCGTTGCTTGAAGTCATGGGGACACTCTAACCCAACTATGTTACCGACGGGTAACATAGTGAAGGATTTGGCTACGACGCGGAAAATTGTAGGGTTTCTACAGCGGTTCGCGGCAAAGGCGTCACTAGACTGGCCTGCGGGGCCTGTTCTTTGTACGGAAGCTACTTAAGTGAGCTTCTGTCTGCACCCAGGACTGCGCCAGCGAATATCAGCTACAGAGCCGGAGACACTTGATGAGCCACGATCTGACAACGACAGCGGGAAAGATTGCCGACTTCCGCGACCGCCAGGCACGGGCAGAGCAGCCTTCCGGCCCGGAAGCGGTTGAGAAGCAGCACGCACGCGGCAAGAACACCGCCCGTGAGCGCATCGACCTTCTGGTTGACCCGGATTCCTTCGTTGAGTTCGACGCCCTTGCGGTCCACCGTTCCACAGCCTTCGGCATGGAAAAGAAGAAGCCGCTCGGTGATGGCGTGGTCTCCGGTTACGGAACCGTAGATGGCCGCCTGGTGGCCATCTACAGCCAGGACTTCAGCGTCTACGGCGGCTCGCTGAGCCAGGTCAACGGCGAGAAAATCGTCAAGGTCCAGGAATTCGCCCTCCGCAACGGCTGCCCGGTTGTCGGCATCAACGACGGCGGCGGCGCGCGCATCCAGGAAGGCGTGGCCTCACTGGCCATGTTCGCGGACATCTTCCGCAACAACGTCCATGCCTCCGGCGTGGTCCCCCAGATCTCCCTCATCATGGGCCCTTGCGCCGGCGGCGCAGCCTACTCCCCCGCCCTGACCGACTACGTGGTGATGGTGGACAAGACCTCGCACATGTTCATCACCGGCCCCGACGTCATCAAGACCGTCACCGGTGAAGACGTGGACATGGAAACCCTGGGTGGCGCACGGCAGCACAACGCCACCACCGGTACCTCCACCTACCTGGCATCCGATGAGGCCGACGCGATCGAATTCGTGCGCGAACTCCTGGACTTCCTTCCGTCCAACAACCTCTCCGAAGCCCCGGTTGTTGAGCACGACCAGGAACTGGAACTCAACGACGACGACCTCGCCCTGGACTCGCTGATTCCGGACTCCGCCAACCAGCCCTACGACATGCGCAAGGTAATCGAGCAGATCGTGGACGATGCCCACTTCCTGGAGATGCAGTCGCTCTACGCGCCCAACGTGATCATTGGTTACGGCCGCGTCGAGGGACACACCGTTGGCATCGTCGCCAACCAGCCGATGCAGTTCGCCGGCACGCTGGACATCTCGGCCTCGGAAAAGGCGGCACGGTTCGTCCGCCATTGCGACGCCTTCAACGTCCCCATCATCACGCTGGTTGACGTCCCCGGCTTCCTGCCCGGCAAGGACCAGGAATTCCAGGGCATCATCCGCCGCGGCGCCAAGCTCCTCTACGCCTACGCCGAAGCCACGGTCCCCAAGCTCACCGTTATCACCCGCAAGGCCTACGGTGGCGCCTACATCGTGATGGGTTCCAAGAAGCTCGGAGCCGACCTCAACCTTGCCTGGCCCACGGCACAGATCGGCGTCATGGGCGCCCAGGGTGCCGTCAACATCCTCTACCGCCGCGATCTCGCTGCCGTCGCCGAGGCCGGTGGAGACGTAGAGGCCAAGCGCGCCGAGATCATCCAGGGCTACGAGGAAGAACTCCTCAATCCTTACCAGGCTGCACAGCTGGGCTACGTTGACGCAGTGATCGCCCCCTCGGACACCCGCCTGCAGATCATCCGCGGCCTGCGGGCCCTCCGCGACAAGCGCGCCAGCCTGCCCACCAAGAAGCACGGAAACATCCCGCTGTGACCGCACCCAAGCACCGCGCCGATTCCGCGCCGGACCAGTTGCCCGCCGAAGCAGCCGCCGAGCCCCTGTTCTCAGTGGTCAAGGGCGAACCGACGGCCGAGGAACTCGCGGCGATTGCCGCCGTCGTGGTTTCCCTCAACGCTCCGCAGGAAGCGGCTCCAACCAAGCCGAACGTCCGGCACTGGGTCCGTCGCCAACAACTGCGCCTGGACCCCAGCCCGGGTCCCGGCGCGTGGCGGCGCAGCCGGGGGTAGTTTTCCTACCGCCCAAGAGTTCAACAACCCTTTCACGTAGACGCGGACGCGGTTAGGCTCTGTGGGTGACTACTGCAAACACCCCCGTACGCCAAAAGTCCGCCATTGATGCCGTCGCTGACGCGTACACAGAAAAGCTGATCGAACTCAATCCCGGTTTCGCCACCACGCTGGGCTTGCCAGGGCACGAAACGGAGTACCAGGACTACTCGCCTGCCGGGGCCGCAGCCCATGCGGAGGCCACAAGGTTGGCCTTGGACGCCCTGGCAGGCCTTGAGCCTTCCGATGATGTGGACGCCGTCACCCTCGACGCCATGCGCGAGCGGCTGGGCCTGGACCTTGAGATCCACGAGTCCGGCTGGGATGCCGCGGACCTGAACAACATCGCCTCTCCCGCCCAGGACATCCGCGCCGTTTTCGACCTCATGCCCACGGACACCGTGGAGCAGTGGGAACACATCGCCGGCCGCGCGGCCAACGTTCCCGGGGCCATCGAGGGCTACATTTCGTCCCTGCGCGCGGCCAAGGTAGACGGCAAGGTGGCCGCAGCCCGCCAGGTCCGGATTGTCATCGAGCAGACCGGCCGGTACGCCGCCGAGGACGGATTCTTCGCCAAGATGGCTGCCAACGCGGCCATTGATGGCGCGCCGCTGCCCGCCGGGGTCCAGGACAAGCTCGACGCCGGCACCGCCGCGGCACGCGCTGCCTACAGCTCTTTGGGTGCTTTCCTGCGGGACGAACTGCTCCCCGCAGCCCCGGAAAAGGACGCAGTGGGACGCGAACGCTACGCCCTCGCATCCCGGTCCTTCATCGGCGCCGAAGTGGATCTCGAAGAAACCTACGCGTGGGGTGTCCAGGAGCTTGAGAGGCTCATCGGCGAGCAGGAGAAGGTAGCCGGACAGATCAAGCCCGGCGCGTCGATCGAGGAAGCCAAGAACATCCTCAACAACGATCCTGCCCGCCAGATCAAGGGCACCGACGCTCTCAAGGCCTGGATGCAGGAGCTCTCCGATCGCGCCGTCTCGGAACTCGCCGACGTCCATTTCGACATCCCCGACGTCATGAAGACGCTTGAGTGCATGATCGCCCCTACCGATGAAGGCGGCATCTACTACACCGGCCCGTCCGATGATTTCTCCCGGCCCGGCCGCATGTGGTGGTCCGTACCGGCCGGCGAAGACACTTTCACCACCTGGTCCGAAACCACCACGGTGTTCCACGAGGGCGTCCCCGGCCACCACCTCCAGGTAGCGACGGCAACGTACCGGCGCGAACTCCTGAACAACTGGCGCCGCAACGTGTGCTGGGTCTCCGGGCACGGCGAGGGCTGGGCACTCTACGCCGAGCAGCTCATGCTCGAACTGGGCTACCTCAAAGACCCGGGCGACCACATGGGCATGCTCGATGGCCAGCGCATGCGTGCAGCCCGCGTGGTGTTCGACATCGGCGTCCACCTGGAACTGCCCGTCCCCGAACGCTGGGGCACCGGAACCTGGACCCCGGAAAAGGGCTTCGACTTCCTCAAGGCCAACCTCGATATCAGCGAAGGCCAACTCCAGTTCGAATTCGCGCGCTACCTCGGCTGGCCCGGACAGGCTCCGTCATACAAGGTGGGGCAGCGCCTCTGGGAACAGATCCGCGCTGAACTCGAGTCGCAGGAGGATTTTGACCTGAAATCGTTCCACAGCAAAGCATTGAACATCGGCTCGGTGGGGCTGGACGTCCTGCGCCGGGCATTGCTGGGTTAGCCAAAACCCGCCCGGGACGGGCGTCCGGCGAGACGCACGCCACGTCCCGGGCGGGAATAACTTTCACGCACGTAACATTTCTCAACGTCCGTTCGCTATGTTATTTGAGGTGCACCTACCGTGTTCCGGTGAGCACCTCAACCAACACCTCCCCTTCAGCTGGAAAATCCGGCTTCCGGCTCCCCAAGTGGGCCGGATCCTTCGGCGTCCAGATCATCGCAGCCCTCATCATCGGCCTCGTTCTCGGCCTGATCGCCAAGTACACGGGCAGCACCAAGACAGCCCCCAACGGTCTCGGCGCAACCCTCCAGACGATCGGCTCCAGCTACGTCTCGTTGCTGCAGACCGCCGTCGTTCCCTTGATTTTCACCGCCGTGGTGAGCTCCATCGCGAACCTGCGCCAGGTCTCCAACGCCGCGCGCCTCGCATGGAACACGCTGCTGTGGTTCGCCATCACCTCGCTGGTTTCGGTGCTCATCGGCATCGGCCTGGGCGTGCTCCTGCAGCCCGGCGCCGCCACGGGCATCACCGAGAAAGCCGAATACGCCGGCAAGACCGGTGACTGGTGGGCCTTCCTGATCGGCCTGTTCCCGAAGAACTTCCTGGGCCTTGGTGCGAGCTCCACCGTCACGGAAAGCGCCAACGCAGCCACCACAGTGAGCACTTCCGTCAGCTTCAACGTCCTCCAGATCCTGGTGGTCGCGATCGCCGTCGGCATCGCAGCCCTCAAGGTGGGCAAGCAGGCTGAGGCCTTCCTGACCTTCAACGCCTCCGCACTGGCCGTCATCCAGAAGGTCCTGTGGTGGATCATCCGCATCGCCCCGCTGGGCACCATCGGCCTGATCGGCAACGCCGTTGCAATCTACGGCTGGGACACCATCGGCTCGCTGGGCAAGTTCACCGCCGCCATCTACATCGGCCTGGCCCTGGTGCTGTTCGTCCTTTACCCCATCCTGGTACGGGCTCACGGACTCTCCATCAAGCAGTACTTCTCCGGCGTCTGGCCGGCAGTGCAACTGGCGTTCGTCTCCCGCTCCTCCATCGGCACGCTGCCGCTCACGCAGCGCGTCACTGAACGGAACCTAGGCGTGCCCTCCGGTTACGCTTCCTTCGCAGTGCCCCTGGGCGCCACCACCAAGATGGACGGTTGCGCTGCCATCTACCCGGCCGTTGCCGCAATCTTCGTAGCGCAGTTCTTCGGCATCAACCTGGACTTCACCCAGTACCTGCTCATCGTGCTGGTCTCCGTCCTCGGTTCCGCCGCTACGGCAGGTACCACCGGCGCCGTCGTCATGCTGACGCTGACCCTGTCCACGCTGGGACTGCCGCTGGCCGGCGTCGGCCTCCTGTTGGCCATCGACCCCATCCTGGACATGGGCCGCACGGCCGTCAACGTGGCAGGCCAGGCCTTGATCCCCGCCATCGTGGCCAAGCGCCAGGGCATCCTGGACGAGTCGCTGTACAACGCGCCGCGCAACGGTGCCGCCTTCGCCGATGAGTACGCGGCAGACAAGGCAGCAGCTGAAGCCGACGAGCGTGAACTGGCCGGTTCCAAGGCCTAACGCCTGCCGTCCTCAGCGCCAGTGCGGACTGACGGAAATCCCCCGGGGAGATCTCCCCGGGGGATTTCCCCGTTAAAGGACCGAAAGCTGGATAGGCTCTGACCATGTTGATCGTCACCTCCAATGAAATCCCGGGCCACCGGATCGACGCCGTTTTCGGCGAAGTCATGGGCCTCACCGTCCGCTCGCGGGACATCGGTTCCCAGATGCTTGCCGGTTTCCGTTCCCTCGGCGGCGGCGAGCTGCCCGAAATGACCAAGGCACTCTACGAAAGCCGCCAGGAAGTCATGGCGCGCATGGTCAACGAGGCACAGCAGCGCGGCGCCAACGCCATCGTTGCCATGCGCTTTGACACCTCCGAAATGGGCACCAACTGGACCGAAGTCTGTGCCTACGGCACGGCCGTCTACGTCCTGCCCCTGGGCGAGGGCGAGCCCGGCGCCACGGGACAGTCGGTGTACCTGACAAAGACCGCCTCCCAGCAGCAGCCAGCTCCCGCGGCCCCGCCGCAGCAGCCGGCTCCGCCTCAGCAGCCGACTCCGCCGGCCCCGCCTCAGCAGTTCTGATCTGAAGCTCCGATAGTCCCGCCCTCGTTCGAACGAGGGCGGGACTTTCCACATTCACCATCTTCAAATTGCGCAGAGTGCAAACTTGCACTTAGTGTAATTACGTGACCCAAAGCAACACCCACGATCCCGCCGTGGATTCCCCTGCCCTCTCCGGCGCCGGCACCCCATCACGGCGCGAGCTGAACAAAGCGGCCACCCGCAGCTCCATCGCGGCCGCAGCCCTGGACCTTCTGCGCAGCCAAGGGTCCGGCAACTTCACCGTCGAAGACATCGCTGCCGCCGCAGGTGTATCCCGGCGGACGTTCTTCAACTACTTCCCCACCCTCGAAGCCGCCCTCGCCTCCGTGGCGGACGGCTTCATGGACCACGCATTGGAGCAGTTCCGGCTGCGCCCGGCGGACGAGTCCATCCTCGAATCAGCACAGGCCGCACTGATGGCCCTCGCTGACCCGATGTCCGTTGCCCCCATGGCCGAGTTGTTCAGCCTCACCCAGGACAACCGTTCGCTGGCCCGCTCCGAGCTTGAAGCCTGGGACCACTGCACGGAGCAGATCATCGACGCCGCCCGCACCAGATTGGGTTCCGGCGTCAGCGAGCTGTACCTCCACGCACTGGCGGGCTCGGTCATCTCCTGCGGCAAAGCCGCCATGAATGTCTGGTTCGCCGAACGCGGACCGGACCTCTCCTCCGAATCACTGGCGGCCCTGCGCCAGCACCTCATCGATGCGATGGGCCTCCTCGGCGCCGGCTTCGCGCCGCCGTCGGGCGCCTCCCGCCATCCCGTCCCCACCTCCGCCGCAACCACCACAGATCGGTTCTGACATGGCTTCGTTCCTCTACCGTCTCGGCAAGTTTTCATACCGCCGCCGCTGGCTGGTCATCTCGATATGGCTGGCCGTCCTGGTGGCAGTGGGCGGCTCGGCCGCAGCCTTCCACGGCACCATGTCCAACAACTTCACCATCCCGGGCACCGAAACCCAACGGATGGCCGACAAGCTCAAAGAAGCACTGCCTGACGCTTCCGGCGGGTCAGCCTCCGTGGTCTTCGACGCCGGGGATGCCGGATTCGACCAGGCCAAGAAGGACGCAGTGTCCGCAGCCCTTGAGAAGCTCAAGAGCCTGCCGGACGTCCAGGGAACGGTCAACCCCTTCACCACGCAGGAGCAGCTGGACAAGGCACCCGGCGACATCGCCGCCGGTGAAGCCAAAGCCGCCGAAGGCAAGGCCCAACTGGACGCGGGCCGCGCGCAGCTGACCGCAGGCGAAGCACAGCTTGCCGGCGTGGAGCAGCAGCTTGCAGCATCCGGCCTCACGCCCGCCCAGATCGAAGCACAACTGGCTCCGCAGCGCGCGGAACTTGCCGCAACCAAGGAAAAGCTCGACGCCGGGGCGAAGGAAGCTTCCGACGGCGCCGCGGCATTGGCGCTCGGCAAACGGCAGGCTGAAGCCTCCGAGGGGCTGCGTTTCGTCTCCAACGACAACAAGGCCGCCGTCGCGCAGGTCCAGTTCAAGACCTCCATCAATGCCGTCGATCCCGCTGTTCGCGAAGAGGTCCAGGAGATCGTGCACGGCGTCTCCTCGGCAGGCGTCACAGCCTACGCCAGCAAGGAGATCACCGAGGACGTCTCGGAAATCTTCGGCATCGCTGAAATCGTCGGCGTCGCGGTTGCGGCCCTCGTCCTGATCCTCATGCTCGGCACCCTTATCGCCGCAGGCCTGCCGTTGCTCATGGCCCTGATCGGCGTGGCAGTGGGCGTGGGTGGAACGTTCGCGCTCACCGGCGTCATCGACATGAGCTCCATCTCCCCCATGCTCGCGCTGATGCTCGGCCTCGCAGTGGGCATCGACTACTCCCTCTTCATCGTCAACCGTCACCGCACCCAACTCCTGGCCGGCATGGACGGAGAAGAATCGGCCGCACTGGCTACCGGCACATCCGGCAACGCGGTGCTCTTCGCGGGCCTTACCGTGATCATCGCCTTGGCGGCCCTCGTGGTTCCGGGCCTGCCGTTCCTTGCTGTCATGGGTGTTGCCGCCGCAGCGACAGTTGCTGTCGCCGTCGTCGTGGCTTTGACCCTGACGCCCGCCGTCCTCGGCCTGATCGGCCGCAGGCTCATCTCCAAGCGCGCCTGGGCCAAGGCCGCCAAGCACAACGCCGAACCCGGCCACGAAGCTGCCGACCGCGAACTCGAAGAGAAGCGGAGCAGCGGCGGTTGGGGCGGGCTGGTGACGCGCCACCCATGGGTTTCCCTGATCGCAAGCGTCGTGCTGTTGGGCGCTTTGGCGCTGCCGGCTTCGCAGCTCCGCCTGGCCCTGCCCGACGGCGGATCGGAACCCGTCGATTCGCAGGCATATAAGGCCTACGACCTCACCCGCAGCAGCTTCGGCGAAGGCATGACCGGCCCGATCATCGTGGTGGGCGAATTCCCCGAGGGATTGAACGACAACGACGCCAAGAACAAGCAGTACGACGTCGCCGACCAGCTCCGGAGCGTCGACAACGTGGTTGCGGCCGTTCCGGTTGCGCTGAGCGACGACCACCGCACCGCAGTCTTCCAGGTCATCCCCAAAGAAGGACCTGCCAGCGCCGGGACCGTCCAGGTTGTCTCTGATCTGCGGGCCAAGGGCACGGCCATCCACGACGACCTTGGCGTGACCATCGGCCTGACAGGCCAGACGGCAGGCAACATCGACGTCTCCGCCAAGCTCGGCGCGGCCCTGCCGCCGTACCTCGCGATCGTGGTGGGACTCTCCCTGATCCTGCTGCTCCTGGTGTTCCGCTCCATCGTGGTACCGCTGCTGGCCACCGGTGGATTCCTGCTCTCCCTCGCCGCCGCCTTCGGCGCAGTGGTCGCCGTTTACCAGTGGGGCTGGCTGGGAGGAATCTTCGACGTCGCCAATCCGGGTGCCGTCCTGAGCTTCCTGCCCATCATCCTGATCGGCGTGCTGTTCGGCCTGGCCATGGACTACCAGGTGTTCATTACGTCCGGCATGCGGGAGTCCTTCATGCACGGTGAGTCAGCCAAGCACGCCGTCCGCTCCGGCTTCAGCCACGCCGCCGCGGTGGTGACCGCGGCCGCCATCATCATGGTCAGTGTGTTCTCCGGCTTCATCTTCAGCCACTTGACCATGGTCCGGCCGCTCGGCTTCGCGATGGCATTTGGCGTGCTGATCGATGCGTTCGTTGTGCGCATGACAATCGTCCCGGCCATCATGTACCTGCTCGGCGAAAAGGCCTGGTGGCTCCCCAAGTGGCTTGGCCGGATCCTGCCGGACGTTGATGTTGAGGGCGCAAAGCTGAACCGCAGCGACCGCTCAAAGGACGGCGCCGAGGAACTGGTGCACTAACCCTTCCTCACATCACCACTGATAACCACGGACGCTCCCTCACTTGCTTCTCGCCAGTGAGGGAGCGTCCGGTATTTAAGGCCGGGATGTGAGGGAGGATCCACGGGAAGCACGCGGGATGTGAGGGAGGGTTTACGGGAAGCACGCGGGATGTGAGGGAGGATCATATTAGGCTGGGGAGCGTGACCCGATTGATCCTTGCCTCCCAGTCCCCCGCCCGCACCAAACTCCTGGCCGAGGCGGGGATCAGGCACGAGGTCCTGGTTTCGGACGTGGACGAGGACGCAGTGCAGGCAAAGTACGGCGTGACCGACGCCCACGACACCGCGCTCCTGCTGGCCAGGGCCAAGGCGGAGGCCGTCGCTGCCCTGCCTGAGGCCGAAGGTGCCCTGGTGATCGGCTGCGACTCCGTGTTCGAGTTCGACGGCGAGTCCCACGGCAAGCCCTACACCGCGGAGGTTGCCCGCGAGCGGATGCTGCGCATGAGCGGCTCACAAGGCGTGCTGCACACAGGACACTGGCTGGTTGACTGCCGGGACACTGCCGCCAACGTGGAAAACGATGAACCCGCCGAAGGCACGGGCGCTACGGTGGGAGCTGTGTCGAGCGCCGAGGTGCACTTCGCATCGATGAGCGAGAACGAGATCAACGCCTACATCGCTACCGGTGAACCGCTCCACTGCGCTGGCTCGTTCACCATCGACGGATTGGGCGGGGCCTTCATCCGCAAGGTGGACGGGGACCCGCACGCCGTCGTCGGTCTTTCCATCTCCACCCTCCGCGACTTGCTGGTGCATGCCAAGGTGGGCATCACCGAACTGTGGGGCTCGGACAGCCAGTAGGGCAATTTGTAGCAACCCTACAAAGGAACATCGCCTCACACACGGAATCCCCCATCAATATGGGCGGAACCCTCACAATCGCGCTAGGCTCCCTGAAGGACAGAAGGAGTCAACAACTTGTCAGCTAACCCGGCGCAGCCCATTTCCAGCCCTCTTACCAAGGTCTTGATTGCCAACCGCGGCGAAATCGCGGTCCGCATCATCCGAGCCGCCCGGGACGAAGGCATTGCCTCCGTAGCCGTCTACGCAGACCCGGACCGCGACGCCCTCCACGTCCGCCTCGCCGACGAAGCGTACGCCCTGGGTGGGAACACGGCCGCTGAGTCGTACCTGGTGATGGACAAGATCATCGACGTCGCCAAGCAGTCGGGCGCGGATGCCATCCACCCCGGCTACGGCTTCCTGGCCGAGAACGCCGAGTTCGCCGCCAAGGTCATCGACGCCGGAATCAACTGGATCGGCCCGTCACCTGAGGCCATTTCGGCTTTGGGCGACAAGGTCCAGGCCCGCCACATTGCCGAAAAGGTGGGCGCACCCTTGGTCCCCGGCACGGCTGATCCCGTGGAATCCGCGGACGAGATCCTCAAGTTTGCCGAAGAATTCGGCCTTCCGGTCGCCATCAAGGCTGCGTTTGGCGGCGGCGGGCGCGGCATCAAAGTTGCGCGCACCATGGAGGAAATTCCGGAGCTTTACGAATCCGCCGTCCGCGAAGCCACTGCAGCCTTCGGCCGCGGCGAATGCTTCATCGAGCGGTTCCTGGACGCCCCCCGCCACGTCGAAACCCAGTGCCTGGCCGACGCCTACGGCAACGTGGTAGTGGTCTCCACCCGCGACTGCTCGTTGCAGCGCCGCAACCAGAAGCTCGTGGAAGAAGCCCCTGCCCCGTACCTGAGCGAAGAGCAGAACAAGCGCCTCTACGAATCCTCCAAGGCCATCCTCAAGGAAGCCAACTACCTGGGTGCCGGAACCTGTGAGTTCCTGGTGGGCCAGGACGGCACCATTTCCTTCCTCGAGGTCAACACGCGCCTCCAGGTGGAGCACTGTGTTTCCGAAGAGGTCACCGGCATTGACCTTGTCCGCGAGCAGTTCCGCATTGCCCGCGGCGAGGCACTTGGCTACGAGGACCCCGAGGTCCGCGGCCACTCCTTCGAGTTCCGCATCACCGGCGAAGACCCGGGCCGGAACTTCATGCCCGCGCCCGGTACGGTCACCACCCTGAAGAACCCCACGGGCCCGGGTGTCCGCGTGGATTCCGGCATCGAGCAGGGCGACGTCATCAGCGGCAACTTCGACTCCATGCTGTCCAAGCTGGTCGTCACCGGCGCTTCCCGCGAGCAAGCACTCCAGCGTTCACGCCGCGCACTGGAAGAAATGGTGGTGGAGGGTATCCCCACCGTCATCCCGTTCGACCTCGCAGTGGTCACCGACCCTGCTTTCGCCCCCACGGAGGGCCCCTTCTCGGTCCACACCCGCTGGATCGAAACCGAGTTCGTCAACAGCATCCCGGCCTGGTCTGCTGCGGGCGCAGACGCCGGAACGCCCGACGCCGGTGAGCGCCAGCGCGTCGTCGTCGAGGTTGGCGGCAAGCGCCTTGAAGTGGTTCTGCCGTCCGGCCTGGGTGCCGGCGTCGCCACCGCCTCCGCCGGGACGGGCACGAAGTCGGGCAAGTCCAAGAAGCGTTCCCGCTCGGCAGGTGCTGCGGCTGCCGCTGCCGGCGGCGATGCACTGACCTCGCCCATGCAGGGCACCATCGTCAAGGTGGCGGCCTCCGAAGGTGACGTGGTGGCCGAGGGCGATCTGATCGTGGTTCTCGAAGCCATGAAGATGGAACAGCCCCTCACCGCCCACAAGTCGGGCACCGTCCGGGGCCTGTCTGCCAGCGCCGGGGAAACCGTGGCCGCCGGTGCGGTCATCGCGACCATCGAGGACTAGGAACCGACGCTTAACGACGCCGGCCCCGCACCTTTCGGTGCGGGGCCGGCGTCGTTATTGGGCAGCTTGTTCTTAAGGTTCTTAGGCGACGTTGTTCTCGTAGTCCGTGTCCTTGGTCTCCCGGGTGAGGAGCAAGGCAATGAAGGTGACCACGGCAGCGGCGGCCATGTAGACGCCCACCAACCAAGTGCTGCCGTTTGCCGCCGACCACAGGGCGATGGCCACGAAGGACGCAGGGGCCGCTCCGATCATGGACGACAGGTTGTAGGCGACAGCCGAGCCGGTGTAACGCACGTTCGCCGGGAAGAGCTCCGGCAGGATCGCCGCCATGGGGCCGAACGTCAGGCCCATGAGGGTGAAGCCCACGATCAGGCCCACCATGGCTGCGGCCTGGCCGGGTCCAAACATGGTGAACCAGAGGGCACCGAAAACGAAGATTCCGGCCGTGACGCCCAGCAGGAACTTCCGGCGGCCCCACTTCTCGGCCAGCGGGCCTGAAACCACAGTGAAGATGCCGAAGAAGACGACGCCGATGATCAGCATCCAGAGGAAGTCGGAGCGGGTGATGCCCAGCCCGGGGACGAACGCGGCGACCTGCTCGGCCGTCATCGGCTTGCCGGCCTTTTCGGCTGCGGCCTGGGCGCCGGCCAACGTTGGCTTGGTGCCGTAGGACAGCGTGAACGTGGTCATGATGTAGAAGAGCACGTACGTGGCGAACATGATGAACGTACCAGCGAGGACCGGGCGCCAGTGGCTCTTGAGCGTTGCAGCGAGGGGCAGCTTCTGGACCTTCTCCTGCTCGATGACCTTGGTGAAGGACACGCTCTCCACCAGCTTCAGGCGGACGTAGAGACCGACGATGACCAGCACGGCGCTGAGGATGAACGGCACGCGCCAACCCCAGGCAAGGAACTCATCAGCACTGAGCGCCACGTTCATCCAGATGAAGATCACGTTGGCGATGATGAAACCGATCGGCGCACCCAGCTGCGGGAACGTACCGTAAATTGCGCGCTTGCCTTCAGGCGCGTTCTCCGTTGCGAGCAAGGCAGCACCGGACCACTCGCCACCCAGGGCGAGGCCTTGGAAGAAGCGAAGCACGACCAGCATGATCGGCGCGAGGATGGCCCAACCCGGCATGGAGGCGGTGGGCAGGAGGCCGATGAGGAAGGTTGCAATACCCATGGTCAGCAGTGAGGCAACCAGGGTGCCCTTGCGGCCGATTTTGTCACCAAAGTGTCCGAAGACCACTGCGCCGATGGGACGCGCGAAGAAGGCTACACCGAAGATGGCGAAGGCGCTGAGCAGCGCGTTGATGTCGGTGGCGTCCGGGAAGAAGAGCTTGGGGAAGACGAGTACCGACGCGGTGGCATAGGCGTAGAAGTCGTAGAACTCGATCGTCGTGCCGATCAGGCTCGCGAAGATCACCTTGCCCCGCGAGTTCACTGGTTTAGTGGACTCGCCTTCCTTGGATGGTGCGGTGGAAGACATGTAGTTGCAGCTTTCTTTCACGCCGGCCGAAGCCCTAAGAGCCTACCCGGCGAAGGATTATTTGAGAGTTCAATAATAGTTCCCGCTGTCCATTGACTGGACAACCAAGTCCAATATGCGGACGAACGAGAAAATCCCACCATGTGGTCTGCGCCACATTACCTCACCGCCGTCTCACGCGCTGGTGACCCCGCCGATAGGGAAATGTCACAGGGCGTTTACAAACAGCGACCGTCCGTGAAATGCGCCAAACCTACCTTGGAAGAACAACGTCCCCCACCAAGGAGGCACTCCGTGACTGTTGATAGCACCGCAGATGCACTGGCCCCCATCCAGTCCACCACTGCTGCCACCCCCGCCCTTGAGCACCGCCCCGGCCGCTGGATTGCCAACTGGGATGCCGAGGACAAGGGCCAGTGGGAAGCCGAAGGCCGGTCCATCGCCAAGCGGAATCTGTACTGGTCCATCTTTGCCGAATTCCTCGGCTTCGTCGTCTGGCAGCTGTGGTCCATCGTGGTGGTCCAGCTCCCCGCGGCAGGCTTCACCTTCGATTCCAACCAGATCTTCTGGCTCATCTCCATCCCCAGCCTCGTGGGCGCCACACTCCGCATTCCCTACACCTTCATGGTTCCGAAGTTCGGTGGCCGGAACTGGACCATCGTCTCGGCCCTCCTGCTCCTGATCCCCACCACCGGGCTGGCGATCTGCGTGTCGAATCCGCAGACTCCGTTCGGTGTCATGCTCCTCATCGCCGCCCTCGCAGGCTTCGGCGGCGGCAACTTCGCCAGCTCGATGGCGAACATCACCTTCTTCTACCCGGCGCGCGAAAAGGGTTGGGCGCTGGGCCTGAACGCCGCCGGCGGCAACCTCGGTGCCGCCGTCGCACAGCTTGTTGTCCCCATCGCCATCACCCTGCTGGCCGCCGGAACCGTCAACCTGCCCATGGCGGGCATCATCTGGATACCGCTGATCATCATCGCCGCCTTCGGCGCGTACAAATACATGAACAACCTCACCAGCGCCAAAGGTGATGTGGCCGGCTCACTGGCCGCCCTCAAGGAACCTCACCTATGGATCATGGCGTTCCTGTACATCGGAACTTTTGGCTCGTTCATCGGCTTCGCGGGCGTCTTCCCCAAACTGATCAAGGACTACTTCCCGGACTTCTCCTCGATCCACGTTGGCGCTGTGGCCTTGTCCCTGGCTTTCCTCGGCCCGCTGGTCGGTTCCCTGGCCCGACCCTACGGCGGACGCATGGCCGACCGCATGGGCGGGGCACGCATGACCATCGCCTCGTTCGCTTCCATGGCCGTCATCACGTTGACCATGATCTGGACGCTGCCGCTGAAGAACTTCTGGCTCTTCCTCAGCCTGTTCCTGCTGCTCTTCCTGGCCAGCGGCTTCGGAAACGGCGCGACGTACCGCATGATCCCGGTCATCTTCGCAACGTCCAGCCGTGCTGCCCGCTCCGGCGCCAGCAGCGCCGCCACAGCACGCCTCGCAGCATCGTCACTCGGCCTGATCTCGGCGATCGGCGCCTACGGCGGCTTCGTCATCCCGCAGGTGCTCAACGCATCCAACACAGCCAGCGGCTCCTACACCCCGGCCTTCTACGGCTTTGTCGGAGCCTACGTCCTGATGCTCACCGTCTGCTGGGTCTGCTACATCCGCCCCGCCCGGAAGCGCAACACGATCGGACACATCTAGATGCCCAACGGCGCCGATACCCACTGCCCCTACTGCGCGCTCCAGTGCGCCATGACGCTGACCCCGGCTGCACCCGCAGTCCAAGGCACAGCGGCAGCGCCCGCCGCAGAACCGGCCACCCCCGTTGTCCCGCTCGAGGTTTCAGGGCGCGACTTCCCCACAAACCGGGGCGGGCTGTGCCGCAAAGGCTGGACATCGGCGCCGTTGTTGCGCCATAGCGGCCGGGTCACGGAGCCGATGCTCAAAGGATCCGACGGCGTCCACCAGCCCATCTCCTGGGACCAGGCCTTCATGCTGATCGCCGCAGCCGTCAAAGACACCCAGCAGCAATACGGGAACGACGCTGTTGGGGTCTTCGGCGGCGGCGGCCTCACCAACGAGAAGGCGTACCTGCTGGGTAAATTCGCCCGCCTGGCACTGCGCACGTCCCGCATCGACTACAACGGCCGGTTCTGCATGTCCTCGGCCGCGGCCGCCGGCAACCGGGCGTTCGGAGTGGACCGCGGGCTCCCCTTCCCCGTGACCGACCTCGATTCGGCCTCGGTCATCCTTATGCTCGGATCCAACGTCGCCGAGACCATGCCGCCGTTCGTCCAACACCTCCAGGGCGCCCGCGACGCCGGCGGGTTGATCGTGGTGGACCCCCGCCGCTCGGCGACCGCCGCGTTCACGTCCGACGGCGGCGGCCTCCACCTGCAGCCGACGCCCGGCACCGATTTGGCACTGCTGTTGGGCGTCTCGCACGTGGTGGTCCACGAAGGGCTCGTGGACGCTGAATACATCGCCGAACGCACCAGCGGATATTCAGCCCTGGTGCGCAGCCTCAACGCGTTCTGGCCGGAGCGGGTCCAGTCCATCACCGGCGTCCCTGCCAACCTCATCCGCGAAACGGCCCGGCGCCTGGCCCAAGGTGCCCGCGCGGGCGGCAGCTACATCCTTAGCGGCCGTGGCGTGGAGCAGCACGTGGACGGCACCGATACCGCCACCGCAGCCATTAATCTAAGTCTCCTCCTCGGACTGCCCGGCTCGGCCCGCAGCGGCTACGGCACCCTCACCGGCCAGGGCAACGGACAAGGCGGCCGGGAACACGGACAGAAAGCCGACCAGCTGCCCGGCTACCGCAAGATCACCGACCCCGCCGCGCGTGCCCATGTGGCCAGCGTCTGGGGCGTTGACGAGTCGCTGATCCCCGGACCCGGCCTGCCCGCCGTCGAACTGCTCAAGTCGCTGGGACAGCCCGACGGCGTCCGCTGCCTTTTCGTGCACGGCGCCAACGTGGTGGTTTCCGCACCGGACACCAACGCCGTGACACAGGGCTTGCGCAGCCTGGATTTCCTGGTGGTGTGCGACTTCTTCATGTCCGAGACGGCCGCCGAAGCGGACCTGGTCCTGCCTGTCACGCAGTGGGCCGAGGAAGAAGGAACCCTGACCAACCTGGAGGGCCGGGTGATCCGCCGTCGCAAGGCACTCACTCCTCCCCCGGGCGTGCGCAGCGAGTTGTGGCTTATGGCCCGGCTCGCCGAGATGCTCGAAGCCCCTTCTACGTTCAGTGATGACCCTGAGACCGTTTTCGAAGAGCTGCGCCTGGCCTCGGCCGGCGGCCTGGCGGACTACTCGGGCATCGACTACGCCATGCTGGACCGTGGCGAGGCAGCCTATTGGCCATATCCAACCGGCAGCACCGGCACTCCGCGGCTCTTCGGTGACGGCTTTGCCCACGCTGATGGCCGGGCCGTGATAGTTCCCGTGACGCCGTCGAAACGGGCTGCGCGTTCATTTGCGGACGACTCCCTGGCGCTCGCTACGGGTCGTCTCCTGGAGCACTACCAGTCCGGCGCCCAGACCCGCCGGGTTGCCGAGCTGCTGGCGGCCCAACCCCAGGCACGGCTTCTCATCCATCCCGGAACCGCGGCAGCACGCGGGATTTCCGACGGCGATTACGCCACAGTGACCAATGAGCGCGGAGAAGTCCTGTGCCGGGCCGAGCTGAGCACCTCGGTCCGCCCCGACACTGTGTTCCTGCCCTTCCACTTCCCCGGCCAGGAAAATGCCAACCGCCTGACGGAGTCGGCCACAGATCCCATCTCCGGCATGCCGGAGTTCAAGACCAGCAGGGTGTGGGTCCGGCGCGCGGTCTCTTCACCAACCCTGGATGGCGTTCCTGCCGGAGCGGGAATTCCACTGCACATCAAGGAGGCTTCATGAGCGAGCGCATTGTCGTCGTAGGATTCGGGCCAGTGGCTGCCCGGCTCGTCGAGGAGCTTCTCCCCGCTGTCCGGACCGGTCTCGTGCAGTTGCTGGTGGTCGGTCAGGAAAGCGACGCTGCGTACAACCGCGTGATGGTGGCAGAACTGGGTGTCGGGCGGACAAGCGCCGAAGCACTGGCCATGGCTGATGTTCCCGGGCTGGAGGCCGACGGCGTGCAGCTCCGCCTGGGCGTCAAGGTCAAGAGGATCGACCGTGCCCGGCAGCACGTGGTCCTCGCCGACGGCACCACGGAGCACTATGACCGCCTGGTGTTCGCTACCGGGTCACGACCCGTCATTCCCAACCTCACGGGGCTCAACCCGGATCCTTCCGGTCCCGTCCTTCCTCCCGGCGTCATCACGCTTCGCGATCTTCAGGACGCCGCCGTGCTTCGCGCGGCGGTTAAGCAGCAGAAGCGGGTTGTCGTCCTGGGCGGAGGCGTCCTCGGCCTGGAAACAGCACTGGCAGCCTCGGAGGAGGGCGCCAAGGCCACCGTGGTCCACAACGGCCCCTTCCCCCTGGCCCGCAGCATCGACCGAGGCAGCGGCTCCGTCCTTAGCAACAGCCTGCGTGCAAGTGGCGTCCGGATGGCCGGCAATGCCCGCTCCACCGGGGTAGAGACTGCAGGTCCTGGTGGCTCATTCTCGGCCCTGCTGCTCGATGACGGATCCGCGATTGACGGCGATCTGCTGGTGTTGTCCTGTGGTGTCCGCCCTCGCCTTGAACTGGCGGAGGGCTGCGGGCTTCCCGTGGCGTCCGGCATCCTGGTGGACCACCACCTCCGGACCCATCACGAGCCTCACATGTTCGCGATCGGTGACTGCGCCGAAGTCCATTGCGCCGATCCTTCCTGCAAGGAGTGCCGGACCGCGGGCGGCCCTTCAGGACTGGTGGGGCCGGGCTGGCGACAGGCGGAATGGCTGGCGGAGTACCTGTTGGTCCTGGCCCGCGATGGCCAGTCGGCCGCGGACTCCCTGGAACCCCTGCCCTCGGAAAAGCCCGGCGTTGTGATCCTGAAGGCCCGCGGCATCAACCTGGCCATGGCAGGCGACAACCAAGCCGATCCCTGGGACGAAGAAGTCCTGGAAGCCGGCGCTGCGGCTGGACGTGCACGACGCCAGATCTCCCAGTGGGCCGACCCCGAGCACGGCCGCTACGTCAAGATGACCACGCGCGGCGGAGTGCTGGAGGGCCTGGTGGCTGTGGGAATGCCCCGCACCGCCGCTGAACTGGTGATGCTCTTCGAACGCTCCTCGGAGCTGCCCGCGGACCGCTCCCTGCTGCTCCGGCTGGACGGGCCCGACCAACTCGACGCCGGCGCCTCCAGCAACGATCCCCAGCGGACCGTGTGCCGTTGTGCTGGCGTGAATGCGGCCAGCATTGAGGATTCCGTGCTGGCTGGCTGCGGCACCGTGGGCGAGGTTTCCAAGGCCACCCGCGCAGGGACCGGCTGCGGAGGATGCCATGAGGACATCAAGGGGATCATCGAAAAGCACTTCCAGGCCGCAACCGCCTGAATCCGCCATTTCGTGGCCGCGCTGCTCACAGTGCCGCGCCTTCGGCATCGTGAGCAGCGAGGCATCGAAACAGACGGTCTAAACTTCCGGAGTGAACATCTCCGAACCCGCGCCCGGCGTCCACTTCGTCGAAGGACCCGCATCCAACTGGCTCATCGTCCGTAGTGCACCGGCCCCAACGGGCGACTCCGGCTTCATCCTGATCGACGGCGGCTACCCCGCCGACCGCGACCTGGTGCTGCAGTCTGTCCGCGAACTCGGCCTGGACCCTGCCGATGCCAAAGCCATGCTCATCACCCATGGACACGTGGACCACACGGGATCGGCCGCCTACTTCTCAAGGACTTTCGGCACAGCCATCCTGTGCTCCCCCGAAGAACTTGCCCACGTCCAAGGCAAGGAGAAGCACCAGGTCACCCTGGGCCAGGTCCTGGCCCGGGTGTGGCGTCCGAAGGTGTTCCGCTGGATGCTCCACGTCATCAAGGCAAAGGCCCTGCAGGCAGAGCCGGCCACGCATGCAGAAGCCTGGACCCAGGACAGGCTCGCCGGTCTTCCGGGCAAACCCACGCCGATTGCAGTGCCGGGCCACACTCCGGGCAACGTAGCGATCCTGCTGCCGGATGCGGGAGCGATTGCCGTAGGAGACACATTTGTCAGCGGGCATCCGATCAGCAGCAGGCAAGGCCCGCAGATGCTGCACAGGATGTTCCACCACGATCCTGCGGCCGCCCTCGAAGCAACCCGCCGGCTGGAGGAAGTCCAAGCACGCGTGATCCTCCCGGGGCACGGACCCGCGCTGCACCTGCCCGTGGCCGAAGCGGTGAACCAACTGCACTCCTAGGAACGCAAAACCCGTTTCGATGGCTCGCTGCGGATCATGCCGCGCGTACGGCATGGCCCGCAGCGAAGCCCCGAAACGGGCGTCTGCGCTGGAACTACATGTGCACGTGAAGGCGGCGTGCAGCTTCCGAGATGGATCCTGTCAGCGACGGGTACACGGTGAAAGCGCTCGCGACGTCGTCAACATGCAGTTTCTGGGTCACGGCCACGGAGATCGGGAAGATCAGTTCCGAAGCGTTCGGCCCCACCACCACGCCACCAATGACGGTGCCGGATCCCTTGCGGGCGATGATCTTGACGAAGCCGTCCTTGGTGTTGCGCATCTTGGCACGGGCGTTGCTGAGCAGGGACAGCATCACGACATCGCCCTGGTACTTACCGGATGCGAGGTCGGCCTCCGAAACGCCCACGGAGGCGATCTCCGGGGACGTGAAGATGTTGGACGCCACCTGGTTGAGCTTGAGCGGCTTCACGCCGTCGCCCATGAAGTGTGCAATCGCGATGCGGCCCTGCATGGCAGCAACGGAAGCCAACGCGAAAACACCCGTGCAGTCGCCGGCAGCGTAGATGTTGGGGGCCGTGGTGCGGGAAACGCCGTCAACCTTGATGTGCCCGGATTCGGTCAGCGTCACGCCGGCTTCCTCGAGTCCGACGCCGGCCGTGTTCGGGATGGATCCGACACATACCAGGCAGTGTGAGCCCGTGACGACGGAACCGTCACCCAAGGTGACCTTCACGCCGTCGTCCGTCCGCTCTACCGCGTTGGCCCGCGACTTGGACAAAACGCGCACGCCGCGGCGCTCGAAGACGCCTTCCAGCAGTTTGGCGGCGTCGGTGTCCTCGCCGGGGAGGACCTGGTCGCGGCTGGAGATGAGGGTGACCTTGGAGCCCAGGCCGTTGTAGGCGGAGGCGAATTCGGCGCCGGTCACACCCGAACCCACCACGATCAGTTCCTCGGGCAGTTCGTCCAGGTTGTAGATCTGGGCCCAGTTGAGGATGCGTTCGCCGTCGGGCTTTGCAGTGGGAAGTTCGCGCGGGTGGGCGCCGACGGCCAGGAGGATGGCGTCGGCGTCGATGGTCCGGGTCCCTTCAAGGGTCAGGACCTCAATGGTGTTGTTGTCCAGCAGCCGGCCGGAGCCAATGACGATCTCCACGCCCAGGCGCTCGAGGCCGGCGCGGATGTCGTTGGACTGGCCGTGGGCGAGGTTCAGGACGCGGTCGTTGATGTGCTTGAGGTCGGCGCGGGGCTTGGAGGCCGTGCCGTCGCCGTCGAACTTGACTCCAAGCTCGTCCGCCTCACCCACGCGGGTCATGAGGTCGGCGGTGGCGATCAGGGTCTTGGAAGGCACGACGTCGGTCAGCACGGCGGATCCGCCGAGGCCGGCACGCTCAATGATGGTGACGTGGGCGCCGAGCGAGGCGGCTACCATGGCAGCTTCGTATCCGCCGGGACCACCTCCCAGGATCGCGATACGGGGGGCACTGAAGTCAACTTGGGTGGTCACAATCCTCAATTCTCGCTCATTGCCTCCGTGGCTGCCAGTCAGCCCACCCTCACCTCCGCCCCTACCTGATTCAGCTGGCGGCAAGGTAGCTTGTACCAGTGAGTAACACTGAGCTGATGAACACAGACCCTTTCGAAGCCGCACAGGCCGCCGCAGACTTCATAGCCGCGGAGACCGGCGTCGAGTCCCACGACGTAGCACTGGTGCTCGGATCCGGCTGGGCCGAAGCCGCCGATCTGATCGGCGAAACGACGGCCACACTGAACGCCTCGGAGGTCCCGGGCTTCCACAAACCAGCCGTGGTGGGGCACGTCGGCACCATCCGCTCCGTCCTCACCAAGGAGGGCAAGCGAGCCTTGGTCCTTGGCGCCAGGACGCACTACTACGAAGGCCGCGGCGTCCGCTCTGTCGTGCACGGCGTACGCACTGCGGCAGCCGCCGGATGCAAGACGCTGGTACTGACCAACGGCTGCGGCGGACTCAACGAGGATTGGACCCCGGGCACTCCGGTACTCATCAGCGACCACATCAACCTCACAGCAACATCGCCGCTGGAGGGCGCCACGTTCGTGGACCTCACGGACCTCTACTCCTCGCGCATCCGTACGCTGGCCCGTGAGGTTGATTCCTCCCTGCAGGAGGGCGTGTACGCGCAGTTCACCGGTCCGCACTACGAGACACCCGCCGAGGTGCAGTACGCCAAGCGGATCGGAGCGGACCTGGTAGGAATGTCCACCGCGCTGGAGGCAATTGCCGGCCGGCACGCGGGCATGGAAGTCTTCGGTATCTCCTTGGTTACCAACCTCGCTGCAGGCATCAGCCCGGTTCCCCTCAGCCACGCCGAGGTACTGGAAGCGGGACAGGCGGCCGGAAAGCGTATCTCCAAGCTCCTGGCGGAAATCATCGCCAAGCTCTGATCCACCAGCAACAATGCGCGGCCACCGCCTGGGTGCCCGCGCATTGTTGTTTAACCGTCAATGGAGTGTGCACGCTAACAGGCACGGCCGAAAGTAAACGCACAGTAAATTCCCAGATTAAATAAGATTTATTGCGCAACATTTGATTCCTGACGCTGGCCTGTGGCACGCGCGCCCGTTGGCAATGTAAGCGCTTGCGCATCTACCGGCGGGTAGCCGGACGACCCACGAAACACCCTTTGATTTGCGGCCTAACACGTGTCTAGCGTGGAGTGTGCTCCGGTAAGTCGACGTGCCGGAGCCATGTGCGGCGAGCGCCCTGACGGGCTCACCGCCACCTCGAAACGATGGCGTCCCTCGAAGACGCCACCAGCGGATCGAGGGACGCCGGAGTAGAGATCCCCAACCGGGGAACAGGGCATGCGCCCCACTCCACGAAGTCCAACACTCCGCGAGAAGAGCAAGCATGAACACGCACTCAACCCTTCAACGGCCGCGGCGCCGTCTGCGACGGGCAGTAGCCGTCGCAGCAGCAGCCAGCGTGGCGGGCAGCATCCTGCTGGTCACGCCGGCGGCACAGGCAAACCTGCCGGCCGATCCGCCGTCGAGCACCATGCCGGCGCCCACGCCCGGCTTCCCGCTGCCGAGCCAGCACACCCAGCAGGCCTATGACCCGGCCGCGGACTTCACGTCCAAATGGACGCGCGCCGACGCCAAACAGATCATGGCCCAGAGCAACACCAATGTGACACCCGGCCAGAACTCCATGAGCCCCAACGTCACCATGCCGGAAATCCCCAAGGACTTCCCCGCCATGAACGACGACGTCTGGGTTTGGGACACCTGGTCATTGACTGACGAGAACGCCAACCAGATCAGCTACAAGGGCTGGGATGTCATCTTCGCCCTGGTTGCCGACCGGCACGCCGGCTACGGCTTCGACCAACGCCACTGGAACGCCCGGATCGGCTACTTCTTCCGGAAGACCAACGCCGATCCCGCCAAGGACAAGTGGAACTACGGCGGACACCTGTTCCTGGACAACACCTCCATCGGCAACACCGAATGGTCCGGTTCCACCCGCCTTATGCAGGGCAACAAGATCAATGTGTTCTACACGGCCACCACGTTCTACGACGTCGCCGAACGGAACGCAGGCGGTGGCGGGATCGCTCCCGACGCCGCGATCGCCAAAGCCCTGGGCAACATCCACGCCACCAAGAACGGCGTGACCTTCGACGGCTTCCAGCACACCAAGCTGCTGGAACCGGACGGAAAGCTCTACCAGAACAAGGCCCAAAACCCGGGCTTCGCGTTCCGTGATCCGTACACCTTCAGCGACCCTGCGCACCCGGGCAAAACCTACATGGTGTTCGAAGGCAACACCGGCGGCACCCGCGGCTCCTACAAGTGCAAGCAGGAAGACCTGGGCTACCGGCCCGGCGATCCCCACGCCGAGACCGTCGACCAGGTCAACAGCACCACCGGCGCCTGGTACCAGACCGCCAACGTGGGCCTGGCAGTAGCGGACAACAAGGACCTCACAAAGTGGACCTTCCTGCCCCCGATCCTGTCAGCGAACTGCGTCAACGACCAGACTGAGCGTCCGCAGATCTTCATCCAGAACGAGAACGGCAAGAACAAGTACTACCTGTTCACCATCAGCCACCAGTTCACCTATGCCGACGGCATGCGTGGCCCCGACGGCGTCTACGGCTTCGTAGGCGACGGCGTCCGCTCCGACTACCAGCCGGTGAACAACAGCGGGCTGGCCCTGGGCTCGCCCACGGACCTGAACATGCCGGCCAACGCACCGGAGGGTCCCGACCCCCGCCAGAACGGGCGGCAGTTCCAGGCCTACTCGCACTACGTGCAGCCCGGCGGCCTCGTCCAGTCGTTCATCGACAACGTCGACGGCGTCCGCGGCGGCTCCCTGTCACCCACCGTGAAGATGAACTTCAAGGGCGGCGTGACCCAGGTTGACCGCAGCTTCGGCCAGAACGGCCTCGGTCCGTTCGGCTACCTGCCCACCAACGTCCGCGTTGGCGGTGAAGGCCTCTACAAGTAGGCCGGCACACCCCGGCCGTCAGGCCACGGCAGGGGTGCCGGTTCCATAAGAGCCGGCACCCCTGCCACCCCCAACCCTTCAGGATTTCTCCCCATGACTTACCCCAACCCCCTCCTGTCCCGCCGCCGGATGCTGGCCGCAAGTGCCGCCGTCGTGGTCTCTTTCGCTGCTGCCTCCTGCACAGCCGGCCCGACGCCGTCCCCCACCCCGGCGGGCCGGACGCCTACGCCTTCAGACCCGTGGCGTCCCGTGGCGCACCTGACAGCCGAAAAGAACTGGCTCAACGACCCCAACGGACTGGTCTACCACGACGGCACCTACCACGCGTTCTACCAGTACAACCCGCGTGCGAACTCGTGGGGCAACATGTCCTGGGGCCACTCCACCAGCACCGACCTGGTGCACTGGGAGCAGCAGCCTCTGGCCATGGAGGCGAGCGGCGAGGAAGAGATCTTCTCCGGCTGCATGGTGATGGACACCAAGAACGCCTCGGGCCTCGGTTCGGCGGAAAACCCGCCCATGGTTGCCCTTTACACCAGCGCTTACGGCAAGAACGGCGCGCTCCCCCAAGGCGCCCAGGCCCAGTCCGTCGCCTACAGCCTTGACGGCGGCACCAAATGGCAGAAGTACCAGGGCAATCCAGTCCTCAACCTCGCGCCTACCAACAACAACTTCCGGGACCCCAAGGTCCTCTGGTACGAGCCGGGCCAGTACTGGGTGATGACCACGGTGGTGGCAGACGCCCAGGTGGTCAAGCTCTTCAAGTCCACCGACCTGCTCCACTGGGACTACCTCAGCGATTTCTCCGGGGCGGGTGCGCAAGGAGGACTCTGGGAAGTGCCCGAGCTTGTCAGGATGAACGTGGAAGGCTCAACCGCCAAGAAGTGGGTCATGCTGCTGAGCATCAACCCCGGCGGCATCGCTGGAGGTTCGGGCATGCAGTACTTCGTGGGCGAATTCGACGGCACGCACTTCACAGCAGAGAACGCGGCAGCCCCGGACGCACCCCTCAGCGACTCACAATGGCTCGACCACGGCGCGGACTACTACGCGGCGAACTCCATTACCGGCGCGCCAGGGGAAAAGCCCGTGCTGCTGGGCTGGATGGGCAACTGGGACTACGCCCAGCACGTTCCCACGACACCCTGGCGGGGTTCCATGGCGATTCCCAGGGAGCTGACGCTGGTCCGGGGCGGGCACCGTTACGAGCTGCGCTCGGCCATCGCCACCGCAGCCAGGGAGGCCCTGGAACGCCGCAGCGGTGAGGTCAGAAGGAAAAACCTCACCATCGGCTCCTCAGTCCAGGACCTGGGAGCGGACTTCACGGGACGCAGCCAGCTGATCGAACTGGAGCTGGACCTTGGATCGTCCAAGGAGGCCGGGGTCATCCTGCGCCAATCCTCCGACGGCACCTCCGGCTTGCGCGTCTCCTACACCAAGGAAACCCGGACCCTGAAGGTCGACCGTTCGCAGGCGGGAACCACCAACTTCTCAGAGAAATTCAGCCCGTACCACCAAGTCCCGCTTCCTTCTGCCGGGAGCGACGGGAAAGTCCGGCTCACCATCCTCCTCGATGCCTCGTCCGTGGAAGTCTTCGCCCACGATGGCGTGGCCGTCATATCGGACACGTTCTTCCCGGATTGGGACGCTACGGGATCATCAGTGTTCAGCGTGGACGGCGAATCCACCATCTCGGTGCAATCCCGTCCCCTCTAAAAGCAACGCGGGGTCGGATATGGCCCATTACGACCCTGTTTATGGGCCATATCCGACCCCGCGTTGCCCTTGCTGTGCGCAATGAGGATAGTTTTGACCCTATGACATCCAGCGATGCCGCATTTGAACAGCTGATCACCGACGCCCGCCACTGGGCTTCCCAAGACCCGGACCCGACGACGACGGCGGCGCTCCTGGAGCTCGCCGACCTCGCCGGCGCGGGCGATGCGGGAGCTGCCCAGGAACTGGGCGACAGCTTCAACGGCACCCTCCAGTTCGGCACGGCAGGCCTCCGCGCAGCCCTCGGTCCAGGTCCGAACCGCATGAACCGCGTGGTCGTCCGCCGGGCAGCAGCGGGCCTGGCGGCCTTCCTCACCGAAACCGTCGCCGCGGCGGCCCCGGGAACCCGGCCACGCGCCGTCGTCGGTTTCGACGCCCGCCACAACTCGGACATCTTCGCGGAAGAAACGGCCGCCATATTCACTGCTGCGGGAATCGAAACGTTCCTCATGCCGGCCGCGCTTCCGACGCCGTTGCTCGCCTACGCGGTCAGGAACCTCGACTGCGACGGCGGCGTGATGGTCACTGCCAGCCACAACCCGCCGCAGGACAACGGCTACAAGGTCTACTTGGGCCGCCATGCGGTGTCCGAGAGCGGCCGAGGTGCCCAGATCGTCGCACCGTACGACGCCAAAATCGCGGCAAAGATCGAGGCCGTCGGTGCCTTGGAGTCCATCGAGTTGGCCGATTCCGGCTGGTCAGTACTGCCGACGTCCATCGCCTCGGACTACGAATCCGCAATGGCCGGGCTGGTCGACCGTGAACACTTCCCGGCGCGGGAGCTGAAGATTGTCCTGACTCCGATGCACGGGGTGGGCGGCGGGACGGCCGTCTCCGTCCTGAATGCGGCAGGGTTCAGCGACGTCACCCTGGTGGCCGAGCAGGCCGAACCGGACCCCGACTTCCCCACCGTCGCTTTTCCGAACCCGGAAGAACCCGGGGCGTTGGACCTGGCGCTCGCTGCCGCGGCTGCGGCCGGCGCCGACATCGTGCTGGCCAATGATCCCGACGCCGACCGCGCCGCCGTCGCTGCCTTGGACCCCGCGACCAATGCCTGGCGCATGCTGCGTGGCGATGAAGTCGGAGCCCTCCTGGGAGCGCACATTGTGGCGCGTTTGGCCGCTGCCGCACCCGACGAGCCGCACGCCGGCGTATTCGCCAACTCGATCGTTTCTTCACGGCTGCTCTCGCGGATTGCGGCCGCCGCAGGCTACGCCCACGAAGAAACACTCACGGGTTTCAAGTGGATTTCCCGCGTGCCGGGCCTCACCTACGGTTACGAGGAAGCCCTGGGCTACTGTGTGGCACCGGAGCTGGTCAGGGACAAGGACGGCATTTCAGCCGCTGTGCTGATCGCCGAGCTGGCGGCAGCCGCCAAAGCTGAAGGCAGGACGATCTTCGACACCCTGGACGACCTGTACCTCGTTCACGGCCTTCACGCGAGCGATCAATTGAGCATCCGGGTTGCTGACCTGGGTCTTCTCGACGCCATGATGAACCGGCTCCGGGTCAACCCGCCGGAAGCGTTCGGAGGGTCCACGGTGGAGGTTTCCGTTGACCTGGCCGAAGGCAGCGACAACCTTCCTCCGACGGATGGGCTGCTATACATCACTCGCGACCAGAGCCGTGTCATTATCCGGCCCAGCGGCACCGAACCGAAGCTCAAGTGCTACCTCGAAGTGATCCGCCCCGTGGAATCCGCGGCGGAACTCGCGGAAGCACGCCAAGCCGCGCGGACCGCCCTGGACGATGTCCTCAGGGATGTCCGCGAAGCACTGGGACAGTAACTTCCTAAAGCCCGACCTCAACGAAGCCGTCCACCAAGCGTGTAGCGAACGCGTCAAGGCGGAGCTCGGGATTGGTGAAGCACTCCCCCGTTTCAAGGTCGTAAACCTCTTTGTGAAGCGGCGAGGCGATGGTGGGCCGGCTTCCGCGGGACCCGATGATGCCGCGCGCCATGACGTTGGCGAGAGTCGCCGGGTCCTGCTGGGCTACGGCGAAGACTTCCGAAGGCCCCGTGCGGAACAGGGCAACCTGCCGGCCTTCGATCAGTGCTGCTTCTCCCCAGGCGGGCTCAAGCTCGTCCAGCGGGCACACACGGTGCCAGGTGGCGGCTACGGCCGGGCCTCCGGCACTGTCAAGAGTCTCGGCACGGTCCAGAATTACGGTCATTTCAGCCCCTCTCACTGTGTCCGGGTGCTGGCATATTCGGTCATCACTCCCCGGACCGGGCCACGCTTGCGGCCACTCCTCCACGCTAGGACCGGGGTGTTTCAGCCGGTGTGCTCGTTTGTGTCCGGCGGGTAAAAGACACCTCACACGAGCTGAAACGCGTTCGTGATGCAGAAGTTAAGACCACGAAACAAAAGGGAAACTGAAGCGAAACTGCCCGTCCCTAGGCTGGGATCACAAGTTGCGGAGATCCGTCTGCAACATCTGCGAAAGGCCCACCAGTGACCGGACACACTTCAAGCACAGTGACTCCACGCCGCGTCGTCGTTATCGGCGGCGGACCTGCTGCCCACCGTTTCACCGACGCCATGGTCAATCGCGGTCTTGAAGGCTGGCAGCTCACGGTACTGACCGAGGAGGCACACCTCCCCTACGACCGCGTGGCATTGAGCAAGGCCCTCACCGAAACCGACGTCGACCTCACCTTGGGCGACGCCTCCATGTGGGAGCACCAGTCGGTGGAGTTGAAGACCGGCGAGCGCGCGGTCAGGATTGATCCCGTTGCCCGGAACGTGGTGACCGCGGCGGGCAACGTTTACGGATATGACCATTTGGTGGTCGCTACGGGTTCCGATGCCGCCCGGCTCCCCATTCCCGGGTCCGAGCACACCCACGTTTACCGCACGCTTGAGGACGTTTGGTCCATCAACAAGGCCATCGAGGAATTGACCGCGAAACTCGGCCGGAAGGTCAACGCGGTAACCATCGGCGGCGGCCTCCTGGGACTCGAATCGGCTGCCGGCACGGAGCAACTCGGGGCGACGCCTGTGGTCATCAACGGCTCGCCGTGGCTGATGAACACCCAATTGGACGAAGGCGCCGGCCAGGCTTTGGGCCGCTTGATCGCGGCCAAGGGGTTCGAAGTGCACGGCGGTGTCTTCCCCTCCGAAGTGAAAACGGACGACGACGGCCAGGTCACCGGAGTCCTGATGGCTGACGGACGCACCATCGACGCCGACCTCGTGATTGTGGCCATCGGTGTCAGGCCCCGCGACGAACTGTTCCGCGCAGCCGAAGGCGAAGAGCAGCTCTTCAGCCTGGGCCAGCGCGGCGGCGTGGTCATCAACGATTTCTGCGCCACCGAAGTGGAGGGCATCTGGGCCATCGGCGAAGTGGCCAACTTCGAGGGCATGTGCCTGGGCCTCGTGGCTCCCGCCAACACCATGGCCGAGATCGTGGCGGACCGGCTGCACGGCGGTGAGGCGACATTCCCCGGTTTTGACACTGCCACCAAGCTGAAGTTGTCCGGTGTGGACGTTGCCAGCTTCGGTGATGCCTTCGCCAGGACCGAACACGCACTTGAAATCGTCTACGCCGACCCCGCCCGCGGCGTTTACCAGAAGATCGTTACTACCGACGACGCAAAGACCCTCCTGGGCGGCATCTTCGTGGGCGACGCTTCGCCCTACATGAGCCTTCGCCCGCTGCTGGGCCGCGAGCTGTCCGCCGAACCGGGTGCCTACCTGAGCGCCGCCGGTGGTGGCGAGGCTCCGGAGACTGAACTTCCCGATGACGCGATCCTGTGCTCGTGCAACAACGTGGCCGCCGGAACCATCCGTGACACCATCAACGGCTGCGGCGCCTGTGAAGGCAACGCCCCCGTGCAGGAACTCAGCGAACTCAAGGGCTGCACCCGTGCCGGAACCCAGTGCGGTTCCTGCGTTCCGATGCTGAAGAAGCTCCTGGAAGGCGAACTCACCAAGTCCGGCATCGAGGTCTCCAAGGCCCTCTGCGAGCACATCAGCCTTTCCCGCCAGGAACTCTTCGATGCCATCCGTGTCCTGGAGCTCACGTCCTTCGAAGACATCATGGCCAAGTACGGCACTGGTGCCGGTTGCGACATCTGCAAGCCGACCATTGCTTCCATCCTGGCCAGCCAGCACTCCGCCTACGTCCTGGACGCCGGGCGTGGTTCCCTGCAGGACACCAACGACCGCGCCCTTGCGAACATGCAGAAGGACGGCACCTACTCCGTGGTTCCCCGCATCGCCGGCGGCGAGATTACGCCCAAGGGGCTAGGTGTCATCGCTGCGGTGGCTGAGAAGTACAACCTGTACACCAAGATCACCGGCGGCCAGCGCATCGATATGTTCGGTGCCCGCCTTGAGCAACTGCCGGATATCTGGAAGGAACTGGTGGACGCCGGCTTCGAGTCCGGCCAGGCTTACGGCAAGAGCCTGCGCACGGTGAAGTCCTGTGTTGGATCCACGTGGTGCCGATTTGGCGTCCAGGATTCCGTGGCCATGGCCATCGCACTGGAACTGCGCTACCGGGGCCTGCGCAGCCCGCACAAGCTCAAGATGGGTGTTTCCGGTTGCGCCCGCGAGTGCGCCGAAGCCCGGGGCAAGGACGTCGGCGTGATCGCCACCGCGGACGGCTGGAACCTTTACGTTGGCGGCAACGGTGGTGCCACTCCGGCGCACGCCAAACTGCTTGCCAAGGACCTGGACGACGAAACGCTGCTGAAGTACATCGACCGTTACCTGATGTACTACATCCGGACGGCCGACCGCCTGCAGCGCACTGCCCGCTGGCAGGAAGAACTCGACGGCGACATCAAGCACGTCGAGGACGTGGTGGTCCACGACTCCCTGGGCATTGCCGCTGAGCTCGAGGCCGCCATGGCCAAGCACATCGACACCTACGAGGACGAGTGGGCGGAGACTTTGAAGGATCCCGAGCGCCTCCGCCGTTTCCGTTCCTTCGTCAACGCCCCCAACCAAAAGGACGAGTCCATCTCCTTCGTTCCGGAGCGCGGCCAGATCCGCCCTGCCACGAACGAAGAAAAGGGCGGCGTGCTCATCGCCTCCACCATCCCGGTCCGCAGCGAATAACAAGGGGTCCCCATGCAGCTCACCATTGACCTGACCGACCGTGATGTCCTGGTCACAGGATCCGACAAAACCGCCCGCCAGGCCGTCCGCCGCTATCGGAGCGCCGGAGCCAACGTCTACCGGCTGAGCACGCCCGACGGCGCACCGGCCGACGGCCAGCTCCCCGAGCGTCCGTTCCTGGTGGCGGTATTGGACGACGGCGACGACGGCTGGGGTGCGCTGGTGGACCGGTGCCGTGAGGCCGGCATCCCTGTTGCGTTCGAGCCGCAGCCGGGCGCCGAAGGCCACGTGACATTGGTGGGCGGAGGTCCTGGAAGCCTTGAGCTGCTTACCGTGGGCGCTGTCGATGCTTTGCGGGATGCCGACGTCGTCTTCTTCGACCGTCTGGCCCCCTACCAGGAGCTGGCGGGCCTGACCTCCGCAGACCTCGTGGATGTGGGGAAGCAGCCCGGCCTGCACAAGGTGACGCAGCGCGACATTGAGAAGCTCATGGTGGAAGCGGCGCTGCTGGGCAAGAACGTGGTCAGGCTCAAGGGCGGTGACCCCTACGTCTTCGGTCGGGGCGGGGAAGAGGTAGCCGCTTGTGTTGCGGCCGGTGTTCCGGTCCGGGTGATTTCCGGCGTCACCAGCGCCATCTCCGTGCCTGCTGCCGCGGGCATCCCGGTGACGCACCGCGAAGTGAGCCACATGTTCACGGTAGTGTCAGGGCACGCGCCCCTGACGGAAAAGGAGCACACCCACCTTGCCGGACTCGGCGGGACGATCATCGTCCTCATGGGCATCGGTACTCTCCCCCAGTTGGCCGCCGGACTGCGTCGGGCAGGGATGGATCGTGAAATGCCGATGGCTGTGGTGGAACGTGGGTATCGGCCCGGCCAACGCACCACAATTGCCGACCTCGGTAGTATCGAAACAGCAGCGACCGGCTGCAGCAACCCTGCCGTGCTGGTGATCGGCGAGGTGGTCCGGGTGGCCGAGGCCAACCGGAACCACGCCGAAGCATCCGCTGAACTGAGCCGACTCGCGGCTTCGCTTCTTGAAGCCTGAAGGTAAGAACACATGACTGTTGCACGTGCCATCGAAATCCTGGACCCCAATGCCGCTCCGGACACTTCCGAGGCGCCCGAGGCGCCCTTGGACGGATTCCGCATCGGCGTCACCTCGCACCGCCGTTCCCGTGACCTCATCGAGGCCCTGGAGAGGCGCGGCGCCAGTGTCCTGCACGCCCCTGCCCTGAAGATCGCCCCGGTCCAGGAGGACATGATCCTCGTAGAGGACACCCGGACCATCATCGAAGCGAAGCCGGATATTTGCATCGCCACCACCGCCTACGGCATGCGCCGCTGGTGCGAGGCGGCCGATTCTTTTGGCATCGGCGAGCAGCTCCTCGAGACCTTGTCCGCCTGCCGCATGTTCGTCAGGGGACCCAAGGCCCGCGGTGCAGTCCGCGCGGCCGGGCTTGCCGACGTCGGAATCAGCAGCGACGAAACCACCGCGACCTTGGTGGACATGCTGCTGGTGGAGGGAGTTCGCGGCAAGACCGTGGCTGTGCAGTTGCACGGGTACACGGACGTTCGCCAGCTCGAGCGGCTCCGCATGTCCGGCGCGACCGTGCTGACGGTAACTCCCTACCGCTGGGTGAAGCCCGATGGTGAGGACAAGTTGCCGCGCCTGATCGAGGCCGTGGTCAATGGGAACCTGGACGTCCTGACCTTCACCAGCGCCCCGGCAGTGGACGCCATGTGGAGCACGGCTCATGAGATGGGCCTCTACCGACAGCTCATTGAAGCGCTCAAGGGCCCGGTGACGGTGGCCGCGGTCGGGCCGGTGACTGCCCAGCCCCTGGTCGACGCCGGGCTGACGCCCCTGATCCCCGACCGTTACCGCATGGGTGCGCTTATTCGGCTTGTGACCGAGCACTTGTCCTTGAACCATGTCCGCCGCCTGGAGACGAAGTGTGCCACCATCGAGCTGCGCGGACGGTGCCTGCGGATCAACGGCGAAGTGGTGGAGCTGGCCCCCGCTCCCCTCCTGCTGTTGCGGGCGTTGCTCGGCGCGGGCGGCGCGGTCTTGTCGCGTGAGGCGCTCTCTGACCTGTTGGATCTGCGCGGTTCCGTGCACGCTTTGGACATGACGGTCAGCCGGCTTCGGTCCGCGCTCCCGGACGGCAAGCTCGTGGAAACAGTGGTCAAACGCGGATACCGGCTGCGGGCCTAGGGTTGCGGCCCTGCTACGCCGCTTTCACCAAGGGCAGTTCATCCCAGTTGGTGGTGTAGCGGGGGCTGAGCATATCCCTCTTCATTGACCAGTCCGGGCCGCCCTTGATGCCGGCATGCCCCAATCCGATGGAGCCGCGGCCATAGCGTTTGCTGACCTCCTCCAGCAAGCTTCCGATACCCCGTTCCTCGTGGCGATTCTCGAAGATCTCCAAGGGCTTCTGGTTGCCGCTGGGACGGAGGTCGGTGACCATGATTCCGGCCTTGGCGTACCTGACGCCCTCCTGGATTTTGGGGACCAGGGCGTGCGCAGCCTTGGTGAGCAGCACGGGATCGGCGGTGGGCATGGGCAGCTTGACGTTCACAGCAGGAAACGATTTGTCGTTCGGGTTGTACACCGACGTTGCTGCGAACGCCGTCAGCAGCTTGGCTTGGAGGTCGTGCTTGGCCAGCCTGGCGCTGGCCATCTGCCCGTAGACGCTGAGCACCTGCCGCAGCTGGGCCGCCGTCGTAATCGGCGTCGAGAACGAACGCGAGAAGATCAGCTGGTCCCGTCCGATCCTTTCCTCTTCCATGGGGATGCACGGCGTTCCCTGCAGTTCCAGGACGGTGCGCATCATGACGATGGAGAACTTGTCCCGGAGGGCCACGGGATCTGCCCGAACCAGGTCCAGGATTGAAAAGATGCCCATCGCGTTCAGCCGCTTGGTGAGCCTGGTAGCCACGCCCCAGATCTCGATGACGGACAGCCGGGCCATGAGCGCTTCGCGCCGGGCTTCAGGAACCGAATCCCAACGGCACACGCCGTTGAAAGCCGGATTGTGTTTGGCCCATTTGTTGGCCAGCTTGGCAAGCGTTTTGGTGCGGGCGATTCCGACGCACACCGGAACTCCAACGTTCCTGCGGCAAGCATCCTTGATGGTTCGCCCCAGCTGCAGCAACTCCTCCGGCCGGCCCTTGACGCCCAGGAACGCTTCGTCGATCGAATAGACCTCTTGCCACGCCGAGTAGCGCCGCAATAGCTCCATGACGCGCGAGCTGATGTCTCCGTATAGTTCGTAGTTGCTGGACAGCGCAATGAGCCCCCATTCCTTGGCCCGTGGAGCCAGCTTGAACCATGGGTCGCCCAGCCCGATGCCAAGCTGCTTCGCCTCCGGCGACCTCGTCACGGCGCAACCGTCATTGTTGGAGAGCACGATCAGGGGTTTGCCCTCCAACGCGGGATTGAAGGCCCGTTCTGCTGAGGCATAGAAACAATTGATGTCCACGTGGGCGATCTCCTGCATCGTGTGCATAAGGGCCGGCCTGGACATGCTCCTCCTCGATTGGTCACTAACATGCGCGACCTCGGAAAATAGGAGGACACGCCGCTGATTCGAATATATGTTCGAATAAGTCAACTGTACCGCTACCCACCGACAACGAAACTTCTTTGACCAATTGAGCCCGCTGCAGGAGGAAAGGGCTCGGCTAGTCCCCTAGGCGCGGCACGATGACGTCATCGACTCCGCAGTGGAGCACGAGATCGCTGCTTCCGCCCGTCAGCGTGCAGTCATTGGGGTCGAAGGCCTCCGTTGCGGACAACCACCGGACACTTCGCTGCCAGAGTCCCCACGATTTTTGTGAGTAAACGGAATAGGTTTGCGGGTCGAAACCTGATTGTTCGACGACGACACTGTCTCCGCTGCTTGCCGTCACCTGGGCGTATGTTGCCGCCGCGGCGGCTAGCCCCATGCCAGCAGAATACATAGACCACGGCAGAGCCGCCGTGGCACTGGCCAGAACTGCAAGAACAGCAGTCAGCCGACGGATCCAGCCGCGGGAAATCCGCCTGACCAGCACCGGCACCAGCAGAACCAGTGCTGCCGAGGCAGCGACCCCGCTCAGAAGGTGACAACAGAGAATGAGCGTCCACCCCGGCATGACGAAGTAGACCAGAACCTCAGGCCATGAATCACTGACCCACGCTGCGGAAGCTTGGGCTGCTACTCCCAGCAGCACCGAGACGAGGGCCAACACGATGCCCCACTTGAGGCGCCGCCGCGCTGCGGTAGATCGCGCCGAGTCCGTTTCCGCGGAAACCTCCGCCCCCATCCGCGAAGCGCCCAACCGGGTCTCCGTTACATCATCGCCCGGCAACCGTTTCTGCACACCGCCATCCAACCACGCTTTTGACGTCATCGTGGAGCTTTGGCCAGCGGAGCCAACGAGGAGCCGGGGCTGTTGGCGCAGGCCTTATTGCGCACGTTACGAAACATCCCGCCCTCCGGACTGCGGAAAAGTCCGAAGAGCGGGATGTTTCGCGCTATGAGATTCACACCATGAGCCCGGCTACGGGCGGGCGGCGGCGTCCTTCTTGTGCACCAGATAGATGGCCCCGGTAGTGACGTCCTCTTCAAGCGCTTCCAGGGTGCGCCCACGGGTCTCAGGGACCTGGGTGTAGATGAAGATGAGGGCCGCGATGCCCACGCCGCCGAACAGGAAAAAGGTTCCGGTGATCCCGACGCCGGCCACCAGGGTCGGGAAGAACAGGCCCAGCAGCGCGTTGGCGATCCACAGGCAGAATACCGACAGGCCGATGGCGAACCCACGGACGTGAAGCGGGAAGATCTCCGACAGCATGACCCAGACGGCGATATTCAGGAACGTCTGCATCGAGCCGACGAACGCCACCACCAGGAACAGGATCACGAATGGACGGGCCTCGTTTCCTACGGGAAGGAGGACGGAGGCGATGCCGATCAGGAAGTGGCATGCCGTCGTCAAGGTGAAGCCCAGGAGCAGGGTGGTGCGGCGGTTGACGCGCTGCATCAACGTCAGGGCAATGACTCCCCCGACCACCGCGATCACGCCGGGAGCGATGTTGGCGATCAGGGCTGCGTTGGAGTCGAATCCAGCCTCGACCAGCACCGACTGACCGTAGTACATGATCGAGTTGATGCCGGTCAGCTGCTGGGCCACACCCAAGCCGATGCCGACCAGGATGATGCGAAGGATCCACTTGTCTTTGAGCGCGCCCCACGACGTCGCCTTCGACGCCCGCTCTTCGTCGGCGAGGTGCTTGACGTCGGCCATTTCGGCCTCTGCGCGTTCCACTGACCGGATGGTCTTGAGGACAACGAGGGCTTCTTCCCAACGGCCCTTGGATATCAGCCAGCGCGGCGATTCGGGCATCCGGAGCATGCCGAAGAACAAGGCGATGGCAGGCAGTGCGGCAACGGCGAGCATGAGGCGCCATACTCCCCCGAACTCTCCCCAGACGTTACCGATGATGGCATTGACGACAAACGCCGCCAGCTGGCCGATAACGATCATGAGCTCATTCCGGCCGGCCAGCGAGCCCCGGATCTCGTAGGGCGCCAGTTCGGCAAGGAAGACAGGCACCACGGTGGACGCTCCGCCGACGGCAAGTCCAAGAACAACGCGTCCGAGCACCATCACTTCAAAGTTGGGCGCGAAGACGCAGGCGATGGTGCCGGCCAGGAACAGCACCGCGAGCAGGAGGATGGACTTGCGGCGGCCCCACGAATCGGACAGGCGGCCACCTCCCACGGCTCCGGCTGCCGCACCGAACAACAGGGAGCTGGTCACGATCCCTTCCGTCAGGGGCGTCAGGCCGAGATCGGCCGCCATGGGCCTCAGGGCACCGTTGATGACACCAGTGTCATAGCCGAACAGCAGTCCGCCGAAGGTTGCAACCAGGGCTACGAGGCCAAGGCGCTTTCTGTGCGGGCCGTTGGTCAGCGGAGGAAGGGCGGCCGCTTGGGCGCCTTCCCGCTGCATTTGCGTTGCAGACATCAGGACTCCTTTGTCAGTGTGTTGCGGGTCATACTCATCCGCTCTGAGTACAGACTAACGCGCGAAAGGCTTAAATGTAAGGTCAAACTAACAAACACCCGAATTAACCCTTTCTGTGACGTGGGAAGATGGAGGACATGGCCCCCGACCGCCCACTCCGCCCAGCTACGCAAAGTGATGTCGCCCGGGAAGTAGGCGTTTCCCGAACATTGGTGTCTTTCGCCTTCCGGGGCGCTCCTGGAGTCAGCGCCGAAACCAAAGAAGCCATTTTCGAAGCCGCCCGGCGTCTCGGATACCGACCCAACGCCGTAGCCGCCGACCTGGCACGCAAGCACCGCTCCGCCGTCGGGCTTTACCTGATGGATATCCGCAACGAGGTCTATGCCGACATTCTCAGCGGCGTCCGAGTGGCCCTCCCGCAGGACGGCAACCGGCTCATCCTGAGCGTATCCCGCTCGGTTGATGGTGTTGACCGGGGCGCGCTGGAGTCGCTCATAGAGGCTCGGGCCGGAATCATCATCGCCGCCACGCTCCTGGATCCGGACGAACGCGTGCAGGAACTGGCGCAGATCGTGCCGCTGGTCAGCGTCACACGGCCGGTACCGGGCGTGGACAGCGTCTATTCGGATGACGTCGTCGGGGCCAGGGCCGCGACTGAACATCTCCTCACCCTCGGGCACCGGCGCATCGCCCACCTGGCGGGTCCCGTGTACGACGGACACACCGTCCGCAGGCGGAGCTACCAACAAACCATGCGCGACGCCGGGCTGAAGCCCCAAACGCTGGCGGCCGAGGACTTCACGCAGGAAGCCGGGGAACGCGCCACCATGCTCCTCCTCAAACAACCCGAGCGCCCGACGGCGATTTTCACGCACAACGACCAACTGGCCCTGGGCGCCCGCGAAGCCGCCTATTCCCTGGGTTTGTCCATCCCGCAGGACCTGTCGCTGGTGGGCTATGACAATTCGCGGATCGCCAAGCTTCACGGCATTGACCTCACGACAGTGGACCTCCATGCCGCAGTGTTGGGCCAAAGAGCGGGCGCGATAGCGCTGGAACGGCTCGGAAACCCGGAGGGCCCCATCGCCGACGAAAGGCTCACGCCTGAGCTGGTGGTCCGCAACTCAACAGCGCCGCCGCCTCTTCAGACGTGATGCAGGCACGTGGTTGCGACGCCCCAAATAGTCAGCTCCGACAAGGCGGCCACCCTAATGTCCGGGAATGCAGGGTTGTCTGCCTGCAGCACCACGCCCGTCGGGGTGATGCGCAAGCGTTTGATGGTCAGCTCACCATCCAGGACAGCCACGACGACGGACCCATCCTTGGGTTCCAGCGCCCGGTTGACGATTAGTTCGTCTCCGTCACTGATACCGGCGGCCTCCATCGATTGACCGGTCACCCGGACGACGAACGTGCTGGTGACGTCCTTGATCAGGTGCTCGTTGAGGTCGATGCGGCCATCGAAGTAGTCCTGCGCCGGCGAGGGATACCCCGCGGCCACGGACACGGGAGCCAACAGCACCGACATCAAGGACAAGCCCGCATCTATCACGCGGGGGCCGACTATCACGCCCACAACACACCTTTATTCGAATATATGTTCGATAACTGAGTGTACAGCGAACTGCGGACATTCACGTCGTGGATGAATTACTCTAATGAAATGATTATTTGGCGTGGTTGGGGAATTTTGGTCCTCGTCGTGTTCGGTATTTGCGGTGGTTTGGCGGGCGGCTTGTCGCACGGCAATCCGATCGCAGTAGGTGTGGGCTTCCTGGCCGGTGCAGCCGGGATCTGGTATCTCGGAAACTGGTTCAACCGCACCAGGCCCACAGCGGGCTACGAGGCAGCGGTCAACGCCAGAAGCCAGGAATTGTCCAGAATGGTAGAGGTCGGCGCCTACCAGCACCCCGGCCTTCCCGCTCCTCAATCCTTCGAGGAGGCACGTGCCCTCGCGGATGAGCAACTGAAATACGAGGCCGAGTCCGCCCGGCGCGGGTACTTCAACCGGCACAGCCTGTTCTTCCTGCCCATGCAGTACTGGGCGTTTGTGGCGGCCTTCGCCGGCGTTGCGATGATCATCAGCGGCCTGGTCCGGGGCTGATCCAAGAAGGGACAGGTTCAGCCCACCTTGTACCGCAGATGCGAGACCAGGCTGGTACCACGGACCTCAAGGGGTTCAAGCTTCAGCTCGCCTACACCGTCCAGCAAACGCTCACCTGCGCCCAGGACGATCGGCGCGATATGGAGCCGCAACTCGTCAATGAGGCCAGCGGACAGGAATTGTCTGGCGGTTGAGGCTCCACCGGCGATGGCAACGTTCTTCCCGCCCGCAGCTTCCTTGGCGCGCGAGAGCACTGAGCCGATGTCGTCATTGACGAAATGGAAAGTGGTGCCGCCCTCCATCACCATGGGTTCGTGCGGGTGCGAGCTGAGAACGAACACCGGCGCGTGATACGGGGGTTCTTCGCCCCACCAGCCACGCCACTGCTCCGGCCATAAGTGCTCGCCCGGCCCGGCGAACATGTTCCGGCCCATGATGTAGGCGCCGGCTTCGAGGATCCCGGCGACCTCGGCGGCGTTGGTATCCCGTTCCTTGAACTGCCAACGGTGCAGCTTCTCTCCCCCTTCGCCGAGCGGTTGTTCCATACTCTGGTTCGGTCCGGCAACAAAGCCATCAAGGGACACGGTGAGGTCACACGTAACGAGGGTCATGCGCCCATCCTGCCATCGGGGCACCGGGGCCACCAGGGCACGCGGGCCTCAGGAGACGTTGAATCCGCCGTTGCTGTGCAGGACCTGGCCGTTGATCCAGGAACCCGCGTCCGAGAACAGGAACCGCACCAGGTTCGCGGTGTCCGTGGGTGTACCCAGGCGTCCGGTCGGGGTCGCCCGGGTCGTCCAGCCGCGTACGTCGTCGTCCATCCAGCCGGTGTCAATCGGCCCGGGATTGATCACGTTGGCCCGCACCCCTTTGTCCCCGAGTTCGACGGCGGCCGCCGTTACGATCCGGTCCAGGGCACCCTTGCTCGCACCATATGGCAGGTTATGGACGGTGTGGTCGCTGGTCAACGCCACGATCCTGCCGGCCACTTCGCCGGGAGGTACGGCGGGCAGCTGCTCTGCAAACGCCTTGATGAGCAGCCATGGGGCCCTGGCATTGACGGCAAAATGACGGTCCCAGCTTTCCACCGAAGTAGTGAGGATACTGCTGTCCACAGATTCGCAGTGCGAGACCACCAGCCCGGTCACGGGGCCCAGTTTCCGTCCCGCTGCAACGAGCGCCGCCGGTACACCAGGGTCGCTGAGGTCCCCGGATACGAGTTCGACGGCGACACCCTCCGCGCGGCACCCGGCGGCTATGGCGGCGGCATCGCCAGGTGACGATTCGAGGCCAAGCCGGTCGTCGTAGGGCTTCCAGTGGTTCAGGACAAGGGACCAGCCGTCGGCTGCCAGGCCCCTGGCCAGTGCTGCCCCGATGGAGCGGCGCCTGCCTACGCCTGTGACAACGGCAACTTTGGTTTCTTTTTCCAACGTCATCCCTTGACCCTATGCCGCGGCCCCGGCGGGTTCTACGCTGGACCTCTTAGAACCCACGAATCAGCACCGCGGAAAGAAGGCGGCCATGGCACGGAAACCAGGACCCACGCTTGAGCAACTGAACATCCTCGTGGGCTCGTGGGAGACCACCATCCCCAGTGCCGGAACACAGGGACGGACCACTTTTGAATGGCTGGAAGGTGGCGGCTTCCTCATCCAGCGTTCCACCGTGGCAAGGCCCGAATACCCCAACGCAGTCAGCGTCATCGGTGCAACGGGCTCGGACCGGGCATTCCAACAGCACTACTTCGACTCACGCGGCGTTGCCCGCATCTACGACATGACGCTCAGGGACAATGTCTGGACGCTTTTCAGGGACGGACCGGACTGGCCGCAGCGCTTTGTTGGCCACATCAGCCCGGACGGCGACACCATCACCGCCCGCCTGGAGCGCGGCACCTATCCGGGAGGCCCACTGGAGCACGACTTCGACATGGTTTACTCGCGGATTCATTGAACCCTGTGCACCAACAGCATTACTCCACCTCATTTACAGATCCCTTGCCCGGTGGGAACATAAGGCCCATAGTCCGCGGAGGCAACGCCCGGCCACGCCCGGCATCCTCTGCCGCTGCCATGTAGTCAGCTCTCCTCTGAGAGGAACGGCCATGGGTCGTCTGGGGACCGGGAACAGTGGGGATGCGGGTCCCGAACCCGCTGATGATCCCCGACGCCACAGCCTGGACCGCATCGAAAAGGTGGACGCGGTGGTTGTCGGATCGGGGTTCGGCGGCTCGGTAGCAGCCCTGCGGCTCGCCGAAGCCGGACAGTCCGTGGTGCTCATGGAACGCGGCAAACCGTACCCGCCCGGAAGTTTCGCCCGTACGCCGTCGGAGATGGGCAAGAACTTCTGGGACCCCGACCGTGGGCTGTACGGCCTCTTCGACGCCTGGACCTTCCGCGGGACAGAGGGGCTGGTATCCAGCGGACTCGGCGGCGGCTCCCTCATCTACGCCAACGTGCTCTTGCGCAAGGACGAGAAGTGGTTCGTCAACGAATCCCCCATCCCGGGCGGCGGCTACGAGAATTGGCCGTTTACCCGGGCCGACCTCGATCCCTACTACGACGCCGCCGAAGCCATACTTCAACCCGTTCCCTACCCCTACCAGGACACCGCCAAGACCGTGGCCATGGAAAAGACGGCAGCAAACCTGGGACTGTCCATCACCCGGCCACCCATTGCGGTCACCTTCTCCGCTGAGCCAGGAGCGGCACCCCGGACCAACCAAGCGCTCCCGCTCCCCCACTACGGCAGCATCCACGGCCCCAACACCGTGCGGACCACCTGCACGCTCAGCGGCGAATGCGACATCGGCTGCAACGCCGGCGCCAAGAACACCCTCGACCACAACTACCTCTCGGCGGCTGCCTTCAAAGGCGCCGATATCCGTACCTTCCACGACGTCCGCGGCATCCGGCCCCTGGACCGGGACAGCGGCGGCTACGAACTCCGCTACGTCATCCACGAACCGTATCGTGGGGGCGGATTGCTCACCGAACGCATCATCCATTGCCGCCGGCTCATCCTGGGAGCGGGCACCTTCGGCACCAACTTCCTCCTGCTTCGCAACCACGGCTCCCTGCCCGCGCTCAGCGACGCCCTGGGCACCCGCTTCAGCGGCAACGGTGACCTCCTGACGTTCATCATGGATGCCAAGACACCCGCAACCAACGGCTCGCGGCCAGGAGTCAGGGCACTCTCCGGGAGCAAGGGGCCGGTGATCACCACGGCGGTCAGGGTCCCGGATGGGAACGACGACGGCGGCGACGGCCGCGGCTACTACGTGGAGGACGCCGGGTACCCGGCCTTCATGAACTGGCTCATCGAGACGGCCCAGCTGAAAACCGCTGTAAAACGCACGGCGAAGGTGGCGGGTCAGTTGTTCAAGGACCGACTGTTCGACGCCGGCCGCTCCAACGTCTCGGCAGACCTCGCCGCCGCCCTGGGAGACGGGCGCCTGTCATCCAGTTCCATCCCCTTGCTCGGCATGGGGCGCGACATACCCGACGGCGTCATGACACTGCGCGACGGACGCCTCGCCATCGCCTGGACCATGGCGACGTCCACCGCGTATTTCGACCGTGTCCGCCGAACGATGTCGGATATTGCCAAGGACCTCGACGGCAACTTCATCGACAACCCGCTCTGGTGGGCCAAACGCGTCATCACCGTCCACCCCATTGGCGGAGCCCCCGCCGGGCGGCACCCGGGCGAGGCAGTGTGCGACTCCTACGGTGAAGTTTTCGGCTACCCCGGGCTGTTCGTGGTGGATGGCGCCGCAATGCCCGGACCGGTAGGCGCCAACCCCTCGCTGACCATCGCCGCCTTCGCTGAGCGCACGTGCGCCCACATCGTCGAGACCAGTGATAAAGCCCGCCACAGGGGCATCAGCCCCAGCGATCCGGTGACCGTTCAGCAGGAGGCGGCGGGCGCCGTCGTCGACGTCGGAAGTGTGGCTCCGCGCGCTTTGGCCCCCGACGCCACCAAGGGCAAGTCCGCGCTCCCGGAACGGCCTGCGAGCGCCGTTGCCCCGGGCACAGCGCAGCGTCCGGAGGGGCCCGGCACCCGTGGCCTGGCAATGCCCGGGAGCTCAAGGAAGGAAGCGACCTCCGTTCGGTTCACCGAGCAGATGCATGGGTGGTTCAGTCCAGGAGTCAGTGATCCGGAGAAGGGGCGCAGCCTGGGCAGAGACCGGTCCCGGCGGATCATGTTCGAGCTCACGATTACTGCCGAAGACATCGATCAGTTCGCTGCGGATCCTGAGCATCCGGCCAAGGCCGAAGGGTATGTGCTGGCTGATTATTTCGGCGGCCGGATGCCGGTGGAGCGCGGATGGTTCAACCTGTTCGTCGCGGACACCTCCGACGACGGCGGGCCGGCCAGGCGCATGCTGTACAGGTTGTGGCTGCGCGACCCCGGCGGTACGCCGTTCACGTTCACGGGTCACAAGCTCATCCACAATGAAGCGGGATTCGATCTCTGGCCGGACACGACCACTCTCTACGCAACGATCGCCCGGGGCCATGTCCCGCCATCTGAAAGGGACGCGCCACCTGAGGTCCCTGCTGAACCCCCAAGGGTGCGGCAGGAGGGCACCGTGGGCGCCGGCATCCTCTACATCCGGCCTTTGGACTTCGCCCGGCAACTGACCACCTTCCGGGCCGAGGGCGCTGCGCCGGCCGCTGGACTGCTGACGTTCGGGAAGCTGTTCGGGGGCGAACTCTGGCAGGTTTACGGGCGAACACCCCGACGCATATCCTTTCCATTCACGCCGAAGCAATGAAGATCCGGGAGCTCGCGCAACACCACGCCGTCCTGGGTTTCACTCCACGGACCGCGGTCCGCTGGCTCTCGCCCATGTCGCTGGCGCGTACCGCCCTGAAGGTCATGGCCGCCACCGTCTTCGCCGATTTTGGCGACAAACGAGAGTTGGAGGGCAGCTTCCCGGACGATCCGCTGAGCCTGGACAAGCTGCCCGACGCTGGCCAGCCTGCGCAACCGGTGGTCAGCGAGCGCGGCCTGCCGGATCCCGCTGGCCCGGATCCAGGCAGCCCGGATCAACCCGCCGAACTGTGGCTCGACTTCGCGGCGGACCTCGGCGACGGATTCGATGCCACGTACACGGTTGCCTCCCTGCTGGCCCAGGATGCCCTCAGCGTCGGGGGTCTGGTCCTCCCGAGGGGCCACGTCCTGGTCCTGGGCGGCGACGAGGTCTACCCCGTGGCGTCCCCGGCCGGATATAAGGACCGGATGGTCGGGCCGTACCGGATGGCGCTGCCACGAAACCAGGCGCCATCTCCCGGCATGCCACCAAACCGGGCGCCGATCATGCTCGCCCTCCCCGGAAACCACGATTGGTACGACGGCCTGACCTCCTTCATCCGGGTCTTCACGCGGCAACGAAGCATCGGCGGATGGCGGACCATCCAGACCCGCAGCTACTTCGGCCTGCGGCTCACCGGACAACCACCACGGCCCGGCCATCACGGCGTTCCGGGCTGGTGGCTGCTGGGCCTGGACAGCCAACTGGGCCAATACATCGACGAACCACAACTGGAATACTTCTACCGCAGCGTCACGTCCCAGCTGCAGCCTGGAGACGCGATCATCCTCTGCGTAGCCGCCCCCTTCTGGGTCAAAGGAACCACTGAATTCCAGCAAGTGAGCTTCTTTGAGCAGGACTATCTGCGCCGCCGCTTCAATCCGGCCACGCAGCTGTTCGAGGACACAGGGGCCAACGTCCGGCTCTGGCTCACCGGGGACCTCCACCACTACTCCCGCTATGAACAAGACACTTCCGGCGCCGATGCAGGGAAGACACAGCTCATCACGTGCGGGCTGGGTGGGGCGTACCTGTCGGACGCCCACTGGCTGCCGGACGAACTCCTCCTGCCTGCACACGCCGTCCCGGGAGACCCGTTCAGTGTGCCCGCCGCCGGGAGCCACCCGGCAGCGGGACGCCGTTTCACCAGAAGCTCCACCATCTATCCTGACCAGTCCGACTCACACCTCCTGGGACCACGCCTGGCCAACCCCTTGTCCCCTTCATGGCTACCGGTGCGCAACCCGGGCTTCGGATTGTCCATTGGCCTGCTCCATGTGGTTGCCGCACTCACGGCATGGACGGTGTTCAGTGCTTTCCGCGGTGAATCCTTCGTGGACGGGCTCCACGGGCTCACGCGCGGAAACACCGTTCTCCTTCTTGCCGTGCTGGTCCTTGTCGTCCCTGTGCTGCTGGGCGTGACCACCCTGGCGGCCCGGACCTTCCGTATCGCCAGTTCCGGCATTGTTGTCTTCGCCCGGGGAGCGCTCTTCCAACTCGCGGCGCTCGCGGTGAGTGCCGGCGTCGTCATCCTTGTTCCGTGGCCCGGCAATTGGCCGGACGTGGTGGTGGTGCTCCTGGCGCTGGCATTGGTCCACGTTGGCGGGTGGGTGCTGGGCAGCGAAGCCTTCGCACTCTACATCCTGGCTACCCCAAGCGGGGAAGTGTCCACCTGGAAAATGTCAGGACAATCCATCGAGGACCACAAAGGCTTCCTCCGCCTCCACCTGGACGCGGACGGCTCATTGACCGTCTACCCCCTGGCCGTGGACACCATCTGCCGCGACTGGCAGCTGACCGGAAACGACGACGGCGCGCGGCTGCTTCCCGAGGCCGGCCTTCCTGCCGTCCGGCTGCTTGAACAGCCCATCACCATCGCACAGGAGGGACCCGCATCATGATCATCACCCGTGCCGGACACCGGACCGAGGTCATTCCGTTCCGTGCCCGGGACAACACTCCGCTCAGCCTGGTCCACGTGACTTCGCCGGCGGAAACCACCAAAGGGCCGGTGCTGCTGGTCCACGGATCCGGCGTCAGGGCAGAACTGTTCAGGCCACCGGTCAGGACCACCATTGTCGATGTACTCCTCGAAGACGGCTGGGACGTGTGGATGCTGAACTGGAGGGCCTCCATCGACCTCGACCCCCTGTCCTGGACGCTCGCCGACGCCGCCGTGTACGACCACCCTGCCGCCGTCGAACACGTCCTCAACGCGACCGGAGCCGAAACGATGAAGGCCGTCATCCACTGCCAAGGCTCGACGTCGTTCACCATGTCCGCCGTCGCCGGGCTGCTGCCCCAGGTGGACACGATCGTCTCCAACGCCGTCTCGCTCCACCCGGTAGTGCCACCTTTCTCCCGCCTCAAGATCGACTACCTCACGCCGGTGGTGAAAGTCTTCACCCCGTATCTCTCGCCCGCTTGGGGATACAAATCCCAGGGCTACTTCACCCGGGCCATCCGCGGCCTGGTCAAAGCGACACACCACGAGTGCGACAACACCGTCTGCAAAATGGTCAGCTTTACCTACGGCAGCGGGCGGCCGGCCCTCTGGTCCCACGAAAACCTCGACGACGCCACCCACCAGTGGCTCAGCGGCGAGTTCGCAGAGGTGCCCGTGACCTTCTTCGAAGAGATGGGCCGAAGCATCAAGGCCGGGCATATGGTGGCTGCCGGCAACCACGCCGAACTCCCCGACAACCTTGTGGCGGAAGCCCCGCAAACGGATGCCCGATTCGCCTTCATAGCCGGCCTGGACAACCGCTGCTTCCTTCCCGAAAGCCAGCAACGTACCTACAACTTCTTCCAGCACCACCGTCCCGGCAAAGATTCGCTCCATCTCATCCCCGGATATGGCCACCTTGATGTCTTCTTTGGCGACCATGCCTGGCGGGACACATTCCCCGTAATCCTCCAGGAGCTGAACGGAACCAAGGAGCCGAACACATGAAAACCCTCACCCAACTGGTCACTCCCCTGCTCAAGCTCATGCCCTCACCGGTTCCCCGCAGACAGGAACGCCTTCGCGGCCAGCATGCTTTCGCCGACGGAATCAAATATGTGATGCCGGTCAATTCCGATGACTCACCAGTGCTGATGGCAGCCTTTCCCATCAACAAACGCGCGGCCGCAGCGGTTCTCCCCGGGACTGAAATGCGCCCCTTCAGCCTGGGCGGCAAAGGGCTGCTGGTAGTCACAGTGGTCAACTACAAATCCACGGACATCGGCAAGTACATCGAATACTCCCTGGCCATTGCCATCACCCATGGCAGCCGGCCGGCGCCGCCCATCCTGCCGTTGCTGTTCCAGAGGACGTTCAAGCTGGGCCAGTTCGTGGTGGACCTGCCAGTCAGCACGGAAGTTTCGGTCAAGGGCGGCAAGGGAATCTGGGGCATGCCCAAGCACCAGGCCAACCTCGACTTCGTCGTCACAGACTCAACCGTCTCAGCGCTCTACGAGAAAGACGGGAAGCTGGGCTGTTACATCGAAATAGAGCGGCCCGCCGCACCAAGTCCACTGGCGCTGCCCCTGAAACTCGCCGCATCCAACTACTGCGTCTTCCGGAACATGCTGTGGAAGTCCGATATCTACTTCGAAGCCATCGGAGACATCGCCCTGGGAGCACAAGCCAAGGCGCGCCTCATCCTCGGCGACGTTCCCGGCGTCGAACCCTTAAAGGAACTGCAAGTGGAGACCAAACCCGTCTTCACAGCCTGGCTGCCCCAGGCCCACGGCATCCTGGACGACCACTACGAAGCCTGGTTCCTCACCGCCCCCACCCCATTGGAAGCAGCGGCCCTTCAAGGGGGCGACATGCTGGACAGCGTCACGGACCTCGGCCAAAGCCAGGAATGGCTCGCGCCCCCGGACCGCAGCAGGGTACCGGGCGCCGTTTCCAACCCTCATGCCGGCGGCACACCGTGAACTGGCTCCTGCTGATCAACGCCCTCTACTTTCTCTTCGGCGCCACCATGTATGTCGGCACCATGTGGGTTCTCAAGTTCTTCCTCTACCCCACCTGGCACTCGCTGGCACGGGACAACGTGGACATGCATTTCGGCATCCCCACCCGCGCCGCCACGAAGTTCTTCACCGTCGTGGTGCCTGTCATGTTCATCTCCGGAGGCATCCTGGTGTGGTCCGAATGGGGAACCATCCGCGTCGTCTTCGCCATCATCTGCCTGGCAGGAATCATTGCACTGACAGTTGTCGGGCAAGGCCTCATCATCCCCATCAACGTGAGGATCCGCGGCGGCGACTTCGCAGATGACACCGAACTCCGGTCCTTGCTCAAACGGTGGATGATGCTCAACGACATCCGTTTCTACGTCTCCACCCTGACCTGGGCCTCGATGGTGTGGCTGCTCATTGACCGTGGCCGGCTGCTGGAGTCCTTCACATGACTGATCCCCTCCGTGCCGTCCTCGCGGTCATTGCCGCCATCACCGTCCTCACCGGCGCCGCGCAATTGCCCTTCGGCGGTCCGATCCTTCAATTGCTGGGCTCCGAGGACACTGCTACGACCCGCCAACTGTTCGGGACAGTGGGCATGTTCATGGTGGTGGTGGGCGGGCTGCTCCTCCACACACTCCTCAGCGGCGCCCCCTCACCCGACGTAGTCCTTTGGTCAGGACTGCAGAAGGCCGGAGCCTTCAGCGCGGTGGGCATCGGGGTGCTGAACGGGGTCTTTTCTCCCCTTGCACTCTGGGTTGCGTTCTTTGACCTCGCGACGGCGGGACTCCTGTTCGTCTACTGGCGCAGGATGCGCTTCGCTGCAGCCAGCTCTGGGCTGGCCGGAGGAAGAACACCGTGAAACGCTCCCTGGTCCTTGCCGGCGGAGGGATGCGGGTGGCGTGGCAGGCAGGCGTGGTCAAGGCGCTCGCCGAGGAGGGTTTGGAATTCCAGCACATCGATGGCACCTCCGGCGGCATCCTCACGGCCGGAATGATGCTCTCCGGAATTCCCGCCGAGGAAATGTGCCGCCGCTGGTCCGGCGTGGACGTCAAAGACTTCAGCTCCGCCCTGCCCTTTGCTGATTACGTCAAAGGGCCGTGGTCCCTCCCCGCGCTGGGAGACGCCGACGGCATCCTGGGCAAGATCTTCCCGGCCCTCGGCATCAACGCAAAAAGCATCCGTGACCGCGCGGCCGGGCCGGACGCTGTCGAAGGCTCCTTCAACGTAGTGGAGTTCACTTCGAAACAATGCCACGCCATCGATGCCGCGCACATTGACGCCGAACTGATGGCGGCCGGAATGTCGTTGCCCATCTTCCTCAAGCCGCTGCGCCGGGACGGGAAAATCTGGACGGACGCCGTGTGGGTCAGGGATGCCAACATCGGCGAAGCCTTGCGGCGGGGGGCCGAGGAAATCTGGTTGATTTGGTGCATCGGCAACTCGCCGTACTGGGGGGACGGGCCGCTGGAACAGTACGTACACATGATCGAGATGAGTGCCATGGGTGCCCTCCTGGCCGACTTCGACGCTGCCGCCGCCGCGGGGCGCGAGTTTGTGCTGCATGTAATCCGACCCGAGCACCCGTTGCCGCTGGATCCGGAGTTTTACCTGGGCCGGATCGACGCCGACACACTGATCGGCATGGGGTACTGCGACGCCAGGGCATATATGGGGACGATGTCGCCGACCGGACTCGCCAAAGACCCCCTCTGCACAGCGATGACCGAGCCGTCGCCAGGTGTCCGTTTCATCGATGTCCTGCACGGCGAACTGGACGGTCAACCGCTGACATTCCGGGCCGCCGTCGTGACGCCCTCCGAGCCCGGAGAAGGACTGGCGCAGCTCAGCGGCCACCTGGACTACCCGCCGTGGGGGCGCGTCTTCCTTGCCGGCGGTCATGTGGAGACCGTGGGGGATGACGTGGCCTATCGCTTCCGTTTGCGGCTGAACGGTGGGTGGCGGGATGCGGCCGTCATCCGGACCCTGCACGACGACCCCGGAGCAGATGCGTGGTCAGACAGCCGGAACGCCCGGCTCCACCTGGGCGAACAGGTGGTGGATCTCACTATGAGCCTGATCGATGCGGCCGGCCTCCTGGCTTCTGTTGAACCCGTGGGCGTACACGGCCTGGCCGGGCGGGCACAAGCAATAGCCCGCTTCACAGCCAACGGATTCCGGGAGCTGTTGCGCCGATACTAACCGCGTCCCGGCTTCAATGTGATGCACGTTATTACCGGCGGGTAAACGGCACGCTACGAATGCGCCAAAGATGGCAACAGCGGTGAAACACCCGCGAAAAACCGGCATCCTACGCTGATGAACAACAGCACCAAACAGGTCATCAGCGAAAGGGCCCAACATGTCCTCTACTTCCCTTCACATCGTCATCGCCGGCGCAGGCCCGGCAGCCCAGGCACTGGTGCGGCGATTGGCTGGCAGGACCGACACCCGCCAGCGGCCCTTCGCCGGCACCATCACAGTGCTCAGCAATCGCGACGACTGCCCGGACGCCCTCCTCGAACTTGCCGAACTGCCCCAGGTTTCCGTGCGCTTCGGCCAGGCCGCCAGTTTCATCGACGCTGAGGCCAAGGTAGTCACCACGGTGGACGGCATGGAGTTCGCTTACGACCAACTGGTCATCGCCACGGGTTCGGCCCCCCTCCTTCCCCCGGTAGACGGTGCCGAGGCGGTCCTGAGCTACTCCACCATCGACGATGCCGCCTCCATTGGCGAAGCCGTCAAGGACGTCACCCGTTCTGTCGGCCGCCGTCCGCTGGGAATACTCGTCGGCAACGGTCCAGCAGCGGGCCAGGCCGAAGCGGTTCTCCGGGCACGCGGCGTACGTCCCGTCCGAACCACTCTCCGCCCCACAGCTGTGGTTGCCTCCATTGCTGATTCGGCCGTCCCCGGGCAAGCCCTGTCCCCCACGGGAATCGTCTTTGAGGACGGCAGCAGCATGAAGGGCGACCTCGTGGTCCTGGCCGAGGAACGCACCGCACGCAATGGCCTCGCCGAAAGTGCCGGCCTCCGGATCGCGTCCGACGGCGGGATCGCCGTGGGGCGCGACCTCGCCACGTCCGTCCCTGGCATCTGGGCGATCGGTGATGCCGCTTCCTGCGACGGCCTTCGCTTGGGCCTGCTCCTGTCCGCGGAATCTTCCGCGATGCTCTGCGCTTCCGGCATGCTGCTGGGAGCCGTGAGCAGCGAACCCCAGCCAGCCATGGCTGCGTGATTCGCCGACTCCGTAGCTCCCGCCGGGTGTCGGGAACCAGGGAACAGCTGGTGACGACTTCCTACGCAAGCAGTCTTCAGGCGCGACGCGTGCGACTCACGGCCTTGGCACCTGGGAAACTTCACTCACGGCCGCCAGCGATAACTAATCCCGGCCATCCTTGGTCGACCTGATTCTGTCCGAGCCCCCTGGCAGCGGTGGGGCTTTGGATTCGTAGTTGTGCCCGCTGGGTGTTCGGAGTTTGAGGGTGTGGCGGGTCCTCGTGCCGGGATCTGCCGGGGTGGGGTTACCGGGCCTGGTGTTTGCGGCCTCGGTTGTTATGGGCCGGGTGGTTCCGGCCTCCGTGGTTGCTGCGGTCCAGCCAGGATGTTCTTTGGTGTGGTTGCATGCTTCGCAGAGCCCGGCGCCGTTGTCCACAGTGGTAGGTCCGCCGTGCTGCCAAGGCACCACGTGATCGATGTGCCTGATGGGCGCGTCGCAGTAAGGGGTTCGGCAGGTGTAGTCACGGGTTTCGATGAAACGCCGGAGCCGCGGCGGGAACAGCCTGGATTTGGAGTCCGTGGTGAGCAGTTCCCCGGAGGTCGGGGCGGTGTAGAGCCGCCGAAGCCAGAGTCCGTACTCGGAATCCCGAACCGGCGCTAGGGTTTGGGAAAGCGTTCCTGCCCGACCCATGCCACCGTTTCTGCGTCCTGAAATCCCGGCCTGTCCAGCGTCAGGGCTTGTGTTCCCCGCCGCCTCCGGGTTTGCAAGTTCGCGCGCCCATTGTGCCGGGACGACGCCATAGCCCTGCAACCGGGCGGGTTCACTATCGCCTTGGAAAAGGGCCCGATCGGTCATGACGAGCTGGACTTCAACCCCGCTGATCCCGCCGGCCTTGCCCGTGAGACGTTCAACCAAGGTATCTGCCATGACCTGGCCCCGGCCCCGTTCCGCAGCCCCTGAGCCAGCACCCCCGCGGGCCCGGACCGAATCCGCGGCACGAGACAACGCCGCGTAAGCTGCAACCCCCTGGGCCGCCGGCAGCAGGGCAGTCAAAACCGTCATTGTCTCCGGCGCCGGTCGCAAAGTCACCGTTCGGTCCGCGGCTGCACGGGCCGCACGCTGGGCAACCGAGCGCGGATCACGCTGATACGCAGCAGCCCTGGCAGCCGCGATCACGCCCTTATCCCCCACGCCTTCAAAAGTCCCGGTATCCGCGGCCAATTCCGCATCTACCCCAGCCCGGTCCTCCACTGACAAGCACGCTGTTTCCTTCACCAACAACGTCGCCCGCCACTCATTCAACATCCCCGAGTCCAAGGCCGCCATCGTGCGCGGCATCTCGAACACCAGCGCCTTCGCCAGCCCCAGAAGCCGCGCTCCCCGGTTCGGGGATTCCCGCCGCGCCAACGCGATCTCGGCTCCCACATCATCGCCGCGTTCGGACACCGGCACCCCGGCAGCGGCCCGCTCAGCAGACCGGGCTGCCTCAAACGCCGCCGCAACCCTGGCCTGCAATCCGCAAATCGCCGACTTCATCTCCTCCAACACCCGCAACTGCCCAATCAAGTCACCACTTAGGGACCCAGGGCCCTCAACACCCGAACCGGGAACAGCCGGCCCGGGATCACTCTCAACCACCGACGCCCCAGCAGAACCAACCGGCCCCGCCGCCGACTGTCCTTCCACCGGCTCCCGCCCCTCCCGAATCCACTCCATACCGCAACCCTTCCAGCCACCACCAACAGCCAAAAGACACCGAGCCCCCTATGTGGAAAACCCCGCTCCAGCACCCGCGGAAATCCCCGCGCCCCACCCACCAGCGACCCCCACGGGGCCGCGGGGAGCCCCGCCGGATGTGGCAAGATGGTCCTTTGACGGGCAGTGACAACCCTGCGGCCACCGGGCCGGCCACGCCCTGCACGGAAGGATCCCATGAGCAACGAAGCCGTCGCCCCTGCAAACATCGCCTCCTACATCGACCACACGCTGTTGAAGCCCGAGGCCAGCGAGTCAGACATCCTCAAGGTGTGCGCGGAGGCCGTGGAGTACCGGTTCAAATCTGTCTGCGTGAACCCCGTGTGGGTCAAGACCGTCACCAAAGCGCTCAAGGGCTCAGGAGTCCTGACCTGTTCGGTGATCGGGTTCCCGCTGGGTGCCACGCCCACCGACGTCAAGGTGTTTGAGGCCCGAGGTGCGGTGCTGGATGGTGCCAACGAAATCGACATGGTGATCAACATGGCTTCGGCCCGCGCCAATGACAAGGGCGCGTTGGTGGACGACATCCGAGCTGTGGCCGAAACGGTCCACGCAGGCGAAGCCATCCTTAAGGTGATCATTGAAACATCCATGCTCAATGACGAGCAGAAGGTCATCGCATGCGAGGCAGCAGCGGAGGCAGGCGCGGACTTCGTCAAAACGTCCACGGGATTCAACGGCGGTGGTGCCACGGTTGAAGACGTTGCCCTGATGCGCAAGACCGTTGGGGCCGGCCTCGGCGTCAAAGCCTCCGGTGGCGTGCGCTCCCTGGCCGACGCACAGGCTATGATTGCTGCTGGTGCAACACGTATCGGAGCGAGTTCCGGAATTGCCATCGTCAAAGGTGAACAGGGTTCATCTGCCTACTAAGGCTTCCGCTACCGCCAGAGATTTTTGAGCCCTGCGGGGCCGAGGAGGAATGAATGTCCAAGAACACCACAAGTGCCCCCATTGAAAAAGAGAACAATCTCGGCACGAGCATTGTCTTGTTCCTGGTCATGATCGTGCTCTTCCTGGGCGCCATCTACTCGCTCTCCTTCCTGAGCCTGGACAACCCGTGGCCGATGGCCGTGTGCCTTGGCCTCTTCGCCCTGGCTTTCTGGATTCCCCAGACCATTCTTGGCCGGTCGGACTCCGCCGGCGAAAGCTAAACCTCAAACAGCAACGCGGTGTGACTTACGGCCCATCCCGAAGGGGACCATGGGCCGTAAGTCACACCGCGTTTGGCTTTTAAAGCGCCAGCGCGGCAAGGAACGCGGGCCAGTGCAGCTTCGCCAGTGTCCAGGCAGCGGCCCCCATCCCCACCATGGCGTAGCCGCTCACAGGAATCAGCACCAACCATTCCCGCCGTGACCCCGCCCTGCCCAACAGCGGCAGGGAGAAAGCCCCGTTCGCCCGCCAGATTCCACTGACAACGGATTTCCGCAAAAATTTCGGTGGTTTGATGACGATCGGCCACAAGAGCGGCACCCCGCCAACGGTGATCATGTCCCCCACAATGTGGACCACCACGCCCGTCAGCATGGACAACGGGAGCCAACCCCATTGGGCCGGGGCGAACCAGGTCACCAGGCCGGCCATGAGCAGGGCGAACAGCCAGTTGGTGATCCACCCGGATTTGGGGAACAGGTTCAGCGCCTTGGCGGCCAGGTTGATCATGAACATGCACAAGAGTCCGGCACCCACCGACAGTTTTCCCACCGGCGTCACCATCTGGAATTGCGCCGCCATGGCGGCCAGCACCACGAAGGCCGAGGCGCCGAGCAGTGAGTGCGTCCCTTGCCGGTGCCCACCGCTGGCTTTCTCGATGCCCACGGCAATCACGTTGGACAGTGGCGGCAGCGAGTTGGCGATGGTGCTGTGCCGGTGGTCCCAGTCGCATACCAAGGCCGTTCCCGCCGTCGCCATGGCGCCAATCAGGATTCCAGTGGCATCCAGCGGGTACCAGCCAAGCGCGTAGGGGCCGGTTGAGGCAATAGCTATCCACGCCGCGGCTCCCGACGCGGCGTGGTGTCCTCCCATCATTCGCCTAGCCTGCCTTCACGGGGGCTTCGGCGAAGATCGCTTCAATGACGTTGTTGGCCCACTGCAGGATCTCGGCGTCCTGGAGGTCACGGCCGCCGATCCGGGCCGTCTTGGGCTTGGGGATCAGCACGGCGTCGAGCGCAGGCTTGACCTGGGAGCCCGGGTACATGCGGTTCAGGCGCATGGTTTTGGATTCGGGCAGATGCGCCGGCGAGAAGCGGATGAAGTTGCCTTGGAGCGCGACGTCGGACAGGCCGGCTTCGCGGGCACCCACCCGGAAGCGCGCCACGGCAATGAGGTTTTGCGCCGGCAGCGGCGGCTCACCGTAACGGTCCACGAGTTCGGCCAGGACTTCATCAATGGCCTCATACGTGATGGCGGCAGCGAGCTTCCGGTACGCCTCAAGACGCAGCCTCTCCCCGGGAACATAGTCATGGGGCAGGTGCGCGTTGACCGGCAGCTCGATCTTCATCTCGGCGGCCTTCTCTTCAGCCTCACCGCGGTACTCGGCCACGGCCTCGCCCACAAGCCGGATGTAGAGGTCGAAGCCGACACCTTGGATGTGGCCGGACTGTTCTCCGCCGAGCAGGTTGCCTGCGCCGCGGATTTCCAGGTCCTTCATGGCCAGTTGCATGCCGGCGCCGAGCTCGTTGTGCGCCGCCACTGCCTTGAGCCGTTCCAGCGCCACCTCACCCAAGGGTTTCTCGGAAGGGTAGAGGAAGTAGGCGTAGGCGCGCTCACGGCCACGGCCTACGCGGCCTCGGAGCTGGTGCAGCTGCGAGAGGCCGTACTTGTCGGCCCCGTCCACAATCAAGGTGTTGGCGTTGGAGATGTCCAGGCCGGTTTCGATGATGGTGGTGCACACCAGGACGTCGAAGCGTTTTTCCCAGAAGTCCACGATGATTTTTTCCAGGCGGCTCTCGGACATCTGGCCGTGGGCAACTTCCACCCGGGCTTCGGGAACCAGTTCACGGATCTGCGCGGCAATGCGTTCAATCGAGGACACCCGGTTGTGGACGAAGAACACCTGCCCTTCGCGCATGAGTTCACGGCGGATCGCGGCGGAGGTTTGCTTGTTGGTGTACGGACCTACATAGGTCAGCACCGGGTGGCGTTCCTCCGGCGGTGTGGCCAGTGTGGACGTTTCGCGGATTCCCGTCAGGGACATCTCCAGTGTTCGCGGAATAGGCGTGGCACTCATCGCCAGGACGTCCACGTTGGTGCGCATCTTCTTCAGCGCTTCCTTGTGTTCCACGCCGAAGCGCTGCTCTTCGTCCACGATCACCAGGCCGAGGTCCTTGAACTCGAAGTCCTTGGACAGCAGCCGGTGGGTACCGATCACGACGTCGACAGCGCCGCTCTTGACGCCCTCGGCCGTTTCCTTGGCTTCCTTGCTGGTCTGGAACCGGGACAGCGGCTTCACGCGCAGCGGGAAGCCGGAGAAGCGTTCAGTGAAGGTTTCGTAGTGCTGCTGCGCCAACAGGGTGGTTGGCACGAGCACCGCCACCTGTTTGCCGTCCTGGACAGCCTTGAAGGCGGCGCGGACGGCGATTTCGGTCTTGCCGTAGCCGACGTCGCCCGATACCAACCGGTCCATGGGGATTTCCCGCTCCATGTCGGCTTTGACCTCGTTGATGGTGGTCAACTGGTCGGGTGTTTCCACGTAGGGGAACGCTTCTTCGAGCTCGCGCTGCCACGGTGTGTCCGGTGCAAAAGCGTGGCCGCGGGATGCCATGCGGGCAGAGTACAGCCGGATCAGTTCCCCGGCGATTTCCTTGACGGCCTTGCGTGCCCTGGACTTGGTGCTGGCCCAGTCCGCGCCGCCCATTTTGCTCAGCGCAGGCGTGTCCCCGCCCACGTAGCGGGTCACCTGGTCCAGCTGGTCCGTCGGTACGAACAGCCGGTCGCCAGGGGCACCGCGCTTGGACGGCGCGTACTCCAGCACCAGATACTCGCGCAGCCCGGCGTCGGACGACGACGTCCCGGTCACCTTGCGCTGGATCAGCTCCACAAACCGGCCGATTCCGTGCTGTTCGTGCACCACGAAGTCACCCGCGTGCAGCTGCAAAGGATCCACGGCGTTGCGCCGTTTGGACGGCATGCGCCGCATGTCTTTGGTGGAGCTGGCTGTCGCCCGTCCCAGCAGGTCGGCTTCGGTCAGCAGCCCCAGTTTGAGGCCGTCCAGGACAAAACCGCGTCCGACGGCGGCAGTGGTCACCTCGATGATGCCCGGTTGGGGTTCCTGATCCAGGGAGTCGACGCGGGAACAGGGAATCTCTGCGTCGTGGAACAGTTCAGCCAGGCGCTGCGCGGGACCCGGGCCGTCCGTAACCACCACGACGCGCCACTGCTCGCGGACACGGGAGCCGATGAACTCCAGCATCTCGGCCACATCGCCCTGGTAGCCACGCGGTTCGCGGGCACGCATGTTGAGGACATCGATGTCCAGGACCAGGTCCTCGTCAGAGGCGAGGGAGGTGATGGACCACCAGGACACGCCGTGTTCCAGCGCTGCCGAGCGGGTGTCGGTCAGTGAGCGGAAACTGGCGGCGTGCAAGTCAGTGGACGCCTGTGACGACAAATCAAGGGGCGCCGCACCGCCGTCGGACGCCGTGGACCAGGCCGCTTCCAGGAACTCTTCGTTGGTCGCCGCGAGGTCGTGCGCGCGCGTGCGCACCTTCTCGGGTTCGATCACAACGGACAGGGAGCCGGCCGGGAGCTGGTCCACGAACGGAACCATGGCATCCACCAGCACCGGGGCCAGGGATTCCATGCCTTCCACCGCAATGCCCCCTGCGATCTTCTCCAGCATGTCGGCCGCCGCGGGCATGTCGGCTTTCAGCTTCGCCGCACGGGACATTACCGAGGGTGTGATCAGGATTTCCCGGCACGGAGGGGCATGCAGTTCCGTGGGGTGGTGGATCCCGGGTGCACTCAAGGAACGCTGGTCGGCCACGGCGAACCAGCGCATCTGATCCACCTCGTCGCCGAAGAACTCCACCCGGATCGGGTGGTCCTCGGTGGGTGGGAAGACATCGAGGATTCCGCCACGGACGGCGAATTCGCCGCGGTGCGTCACCATGTCGACGCGCGCGTAGGCGGCGTCGGAGAGGGCCCGGACAACGTCGGTGAAGGAGCGTTCCTGGCCTACTTGCAGGGTGACCGGCACCAGGTCACCCAAGCCGGCCACGATCGGCTGGACCACAGCGCGGACCGGAGCCACCACCACACGCAACGGGGCCGCCGTCGAGGTTTCCGGATGGGTCAGGCGGCGCAGAACGGACAGGCGGCGTCCCACGGTGTCCGACCGCGGCGAAAGGCGCTCGTGCGGGAGGGTTTCCCAGCTGGGGAAGGTGGCCACGGAGTCCGCGGGGAGGTAGGAGCAGAGCGCCGCTGTGAGGTCTTCGGCTTCGCGGCCGGTGGCGGTCACGGCCAGGACCACCGGGGTTGCCGCGTCATCGGCGCCGGTGTCCGCCAGGGCATCGGCCATTTCGGCGAGCAACACCGCACGCATCCCCGTGGGGGCGCTGATCTGGTAGTCGGCGTTCCGGTCGCTGAAGGACCGCTCCGCCTCGGTACGAACGCGCGCGAAAGTCTTGTCCTCCGCCAGTGCGCGGCGCAGACCGTTGAGGCTCATGGCAGAAACTCCTAGGGTGGGTCCAAGGGCAGGCAACACAAATGCCCGGAAATTCAGATGAATGCCGGGTCATTCCAGCCTACCTCCACCCCCAGCCACAGGAGTTCCTTTGCAGCCTTCGGAAGCTACGCATTCCAACACCACGCAGGACACCAGGACAGTGCTGGTGACCGGCGCCACCGGTTACATCGGCGGTCGGCTGGTCCCCCGGCTCCTCGAAGCCGGCCACAAGGTCAAAGTCCTGGTCCGCACGCCCCAAAAAATCGCAGACGTTCCGTGGCATGACGACGTCGACATCATTGAGAACAGCCTGTCCGACGCCGACGGCCTCTCCGAGGCGCTCAACGGGGTGGACGTCCTGTACTACCTGGTCCATTCCATGGCCTCGGGCAGCGGTTTCGAGGCCAAGGAAGAAGCCATGGCCCGCCTCGTCGCCGGGGCAGCTGCGGAGGCCGGAGTGGACAGGATCGTGTACCTCGGCGGACTGCACCCGGAGAACACGGAACTGTCCACACACATGCGTTCCCGCGAAACCGTGGGCAAAGTCTTCCTCGAATCACCCGTGGACTCGATCGTGTTCCAGGCGGGCGTGGTGATTGGCTCCGGCTCCGCATCCTTCGAAATGATCCGGCACCTGGCCGACACCCTCCCGGTCATGCCCGCGCCGAGCTGGGTCAACAACCGGATTGAGGCGATCGCGGTGCGCGACGTCCTGCACTACCTCGTGGCGGCGGCGGCCCTGCCGGACAAGCTGAACCGCTCGTTCGACATCGGCTCACGGGAGATCCTGAAGTACAAGGAAATGATGAACGAGTACGCCGTGGAACGTGGCCTGCCTCGGCGGCTGGTCATCGCGCTTCCCGTTCCCGCGCCGAAACTGGCCGGACTGTGGGTCGCCTTGGTAACACCGATTCCGCTGTCCATGTCGCTGCCGCTGGTGCAGTCACTGCAGCACGACGCCGTATCGCGGGAGCACGACGTCGACCGTTACATCAAGCAGCCCGACGGCGGCCTGACCTCCTACCGGCGAGCCGTAGCCTTGGCGCTGGGCAAGGAACGGGACGGTCAGGTAGAGACCACCTGGGCCAACGCCGGTATCGACGCCGACCCCCTGCCCAGCGACCCCGATTGGGCCGGCTACAAAGTGTTCCTGGACGAGCGGACCTTCCATAGCGAAGCCAAGCCGGAGCATGTGTGGACCATCATCGAGGGCATTGGCGGCAAGAACGGCTGGTACTCGCTGCCTTTGGCGTGGCGGGTGCGCGGCTGGCTGGACAAGCTGCAGGGCGGCGCGGGCCTGCTGCGCGGCCGCAGGCACCCCAAGACGCTGAACACCGGCGAAGTGGTGGACTGGTGGCGGGTTGAAGCCATCGACCGCGGCCACCTGCTGCGGTTGCGCGCCGAAATGCGCGCCCCGGGTGGTGCCTGGCTTGAGTTGTCGGTAGAGCCCGACGGCGACGGGAGCCTCTATAAGCAGCGCGCCATTTTCTTCCCCCGCGGCTTGGCCGGACGGCTGTACTGGCTGGGCGTGTATCCGTTCCACGGCTTCATCTTCCCGTCCATGGCCCGCAACATTTCGGCAGCCGCGACCACCCTCCAGGAGGAATCGGGTTCAAGTGTGTCCACCCGGACCCCGTAGGATGTTGGGAGCTAAAAAGCTTCACCACCACCATCCACGGAGGACCCATGGCCCTGAGTGCATCCACCACCCTGCCCCACAGCGTTGACCGCGTAGCGGCCGTCTTTGTCGACGAGGATTTCCTGCGCCACACGAGCGAATACGTGGGCGGCTCGCTGGAATCGTTCACCGTTGACGGCGACACTGCCGGCGCTTTCACCACCACCACCGTCCGCACGTTGCCCACCACCCGCCTGCCGGAGATCGCCCGCAAGTTCGTCGGCGAAACCTTGAAGGTCACCCAGACCGAGCAGTGGGAAGCCCCGGCTGCCGACGGCTCGCGCGCCAGCACCATCGCGCTGAAGATCGCCGGCGCACCGTTGGATGTCACCGCGGTCCAACGGCTCGTGGCCGAGGGCGGCAGCACCCGGATCGAACTCGAAGGCAATGTGACGTCCTCGGTTCCGTTCCTGGGTGGAAAGATCGCTGACGCTGCCGAGCCCATGGTGGGCAAGGCCTTGGGCATCCAGTCGCAGCAGGCCCAGGCCTGGCTCGAAAGCCACTAGCATGCAGATTCCCGCAATCCTTGCGGTGGTCCTGATTGTGGCCGGCGTGTGGTCGCTGGCTGTGTGGCCGCAGTTCCTCAAGCGCGTCATGAAGGATCCCCGGGCCCGCGACGCCGCAGGCAAGGCCACAAAGTTCCTGACGGTCCACGTCGTCCTGGTCACCATCTCCATGGTGCTGGGACTGGCGACGGCGGTCATCGGAATCGCGGGCCTCGTCGCCTGAGCCTCGTCCCACCCGACCGGGGACGGCAAACGCTCCACTGAGCCCTCAGTGGAGCGTTTGCCGTCCCCAGGTTGGGTAAGATGGACATTGGTGTGCCGGGAAGTCTGGTCGGCGTGTATTTGCTGTACCCGCCCTATGACCGCCCACTGTTAGGAGCCCTCAGTGGCCCAGCTGCCTCCCGTCCCGCCCAAAACCCCCTCCAGCAAAGTCTTCACCCGCTCCAGCTACCCGGAGTATCGCAGGATCCTCTCGATCCTGCGTACGGAAACCGTGGGCGGAGCACTTCTCCTGGCCGCAACAGTGATAGCCCTCATCTGGGCAAACTCCCCCGCAGCCGACGGCTACTTCGCACTCCGCGACGTCAAGATAGGCTACGAACCCTGGCACCTTGAGCTCAGTCTGGGCCACTGGGCCTCCGACGGACTGCTGGCGGTGTTCTTCTTCCTGGCGGGACTGGAGCTCAAACGCGAATTCGTGGCCGGGGAACTCCGCAAACCAGCCCGGGCTGTTGTTCCTGTGGCTGCAGCGATCGGCGGAGTCGCAGTCCCTGCGCTGATTTTTGTTCTCTTCAACCTCGGTTCCCCTGAAACCCTCAAGGGCTGGGCCATTCCCACGGCGACGGACATTGCCTTCGCACTGGCGGTCCTGGCTGTGATCAACACGCACCTTCCCGCCGCGCTCCGGACCTTCCTGCTCACGCTTGCCGTGGTGGACGACCTCATCGCCATCGGCATCATCGCCTTCTTCTACTCCACTGGGCTCCAGCCGCTCATGCTGCTGGCCGCGCTCGTCCCGTTGGCGCTCTTCACGTTCCTGGTCCAGAAGCGGATCCGCAGCTGGTACCTCCTGGTGCCGCTGGCCCTGGCGACATGGGGGTTCGTTCACGCATCCGGCATCCACGCCACCGTGGCAGGGGTGTTGCTGGGCTTCGCTGTCCCTGTGTTTGCCAGTGGGAAGAAGGGTGAGCCCGCCGAGGGCCTCGCCGAGCACTTTGAGCACCGCCTGCGCCCGTTCTCGGCAGGTTTTGCCGTTCCGGTGTTCGCGTTCTTCTCCGCCGGCGTAGCCCTGGGCGGGCTGGACGGCATGGGCGCGGCGTTGCGGGATCCCGTGGCGCTGGGCATCGTGGCCGCGTTGGTGCTCGGCAAGGCTGTGGGCGTCTTCGGCACGACGTTCCTGGTCACCAAGACCACGCGCGCCAGCCTGGATTCCGGCATCGCCTGGATCGACCTTTTCGGGCTGGCGCTTCTGGCCGGTATCGGCTTCACCGTCTCGCTGCTCATCGGGGAGCTGAGCTTCGGTGCAGGTTCAGCCCACAACGACCACGCCAAGGTGGCCATCCTGGCGGGTTCCTTGATCTCGGCGCTGTTGGCCGCCGTCGTCCTTAAGGCCCGTAACCGGCGGTACCGGCAGGTGCAGGCGGACGAAGAACGGGACGACGACGGCGACGGCGTACCTGATGTCTTTGCCCGCAGCTGACGCGGAGGTGCCTCGGAGCTAGGCCGTTGCCTGGTTGAGGGCGTCCTCGGCAGCCACCCACGAGATCATGGCGCACTTGACCCTGGCTGCGTAGCGGGCTACTCCTTCGAACGCTGCGGCGTCGCCCAGGATCTCCGGGTCTGCCTGCACTTTGCCGCGGGAACGCAGGACTTCCCGGAAGTTGTCGATCACGGAATGCAGTTCCGCCACGGACATCCCCTCCCCCATCTCGCTGAGCACGGAGGCCGAGGCCATGGAAATGGAACAGCCGGCACCGTCCCACCTGATCTGCTGGACTGTTCCGTCCGCGACGGCGAGCCGCAACGTCACTTCGTCCCCGCACACGGGGTTCAGCTGGTGCGATTGACCGGTGGAGGCACCCGCAGGGGCCAGTGTTTCGGCGAGCCCGCTGCCGTGCCGCTGCTTGGAATGGTCCAGGATGATCTGCTGGTAAAGCTGGTCAAGACTCATGGTGCTGATGCCCGTTTCTTTGCAAAGTCAGTGTGATCAGGCCTGGAAGTAGGCCCGCACGCCCGAGACGGCGTCGAGGAAAGCATCGACGTCGTCCGTGGTGTTGTAGAGGTAGGTGCTGGCCCGGGTTGTGGCCGTTAGGCCGAGGCGCCGGTGGAGCGGCTGGGCGCAGTGATGGCCGACGCGAACAGCGATGCCGCGGTCGTCGAGGAACTGCCCGACGTCGTGGGCGTGGACACCGGCGACGTCGAAGGCTGCCAAACCAATCCGCTCAGCGCCGGACGCAGGACCAACGACGCGGATACCCTCGATGCTCTCGAGTCCCTTGACCAGGCGCTGGCCCAGGGTGGCCTCCCAGGCGTGGATGCGGTCGATTCCCGTTTCGGAAAGGTAATTGACGGCTGTTGCCAACGCCACAGCCTGGGAGATGCGCTGCGTTCCGGCTTCGAACCGCTGCGGCGCGGGCAGGTATTCCGCACGTTCCATGGTGACTGTGGTGATCATGGAGCCACCCGTGAGGAAAGGCGGCAGCACGTCCAGGAGCTCCTGCTTTCCATACAGCACCCCGACTCCGGTGGGAGCCAGCATCTTGTGCCCGGAGAACACGGCGAAGTCGACGTCGAGCTTCTTCACGTCCACCGCCATGTGGGGAACCGACTGGCAAGCGTCCAGCACTACGAGCGCCCCGACACGGCGTGCCATGGCCACAAGATCGGCAACGGGATTGATGGTGCCCAGGACGTTCGAGGCATGGGTGAAAGCAAGGAGCCGCGTCCGGTTGCCGATGATCTCTCCGGCGGCATCAAGGCGAAGCGCGCCGTCGTCGGTAATGGGGATGTGCTTGAGCGTGGCACCGGTGCGGAAGGCGAGTTCCTGCCAGGGAATGAGATTGGCGTGGTGTTCCATCTCCGTGACCACGATTTCGTCGCCGGGACCGATGGCCAGTTCCTTCAAGGCGGAGCTGCCGCGGCCCTGGGCTGCCCACAGCGCCGCGTTGGACAGGGCATAGCTGACGAGGTTCAGACCCTCGGTGGCGTTGGAGGTCCATACGGTTTCCTCGTAGCGGGCACCGATGAAGTCCGCCACGGTCTGGCGTGCGTCTTCAAAGGCTTCGGTCGCTTCGACAGCCAGGTGGTGGGCGCCACGGTGTACGGCAGCATTGCGTTGCTCGTAGAACTCCTGCTCGGCTTCGATGACGCTGAGCGGATTCTGCGAGGTGGCACCGGAATCAAGGTAGATCAGCGGTTTACCGTTGACCAGTTGGTCCAGCACCGGGAAGTCGTTCCGGATCCGCAACACCTCCGCGTTGTCCATGGCATGCATGGACTGTTGCAGTGAGGCTGGAGTTGATACGGCAGTCAAGGGGCGCTCCTTGGGAATCCTTCAGGGACTCCTCATTATCCCACGTGGGCCCGGATCGGGCGGTGTGCCGTACAGCACGTCAGTTCCCGGCCCTCCCCGGAACCCAACCCAGGGGTGGCACGGCCTCGCTCTCCGTGACACCGCGGAGCCGCTCAACGAGGACCGATACCCGCCGGGCCGCCGCAGTGCGGACCTTCGCCTGGTAACCGGCAGCCGCACGTGCGTAGCAAAGTGCTGCGTGGGCGAATTGCCGGTCTGCTGACAGTGAGCGGCCGGCCGCCTCCAGCGACTTGGGGTCGTCTTCCACCATGGCGGCCGCAAAAGTCCGCAACGCCGCACCACCGGTACCTTCGACGCCGGAAGCCGCGGCGGCCAGCCGCGGCAGGATGGCCGGATCCACGACGCCGGCACGGCCTGCGTTGAGCGCCAGGAGGGACAGCGCCTCAGCTTCCAACAAGACACTTCCCGATGATTGGGCTTCGTCCGCGAGCGCCATCAGGTGGGTGAAGGTACCGGACGAAACGTCCCTGGCCGCGGCACAGTAGAGGGCACTGATCCGCGACAGGAAATCGTCAGGCGACCCCCCAGTCAACCCTGTTTCGGCTCCCGAGGTGCTTTGTGCGGCCAGTTCCAGTGCCTCACCAGGGTTTCCGCTGAGCGCCTCGCAGTAGGCCATCATGGCCGCAGCCAAGGATCGCACCGGCGGCAGCCCGGCGTCGGACAGTTCTGCCAGTACCGCCTCAAGCGTGCCGCGCGCCGCACGAGGGAATCCCTGGCCGAGCTGGGCATAGGCCCGTGCTGTTTCTGAACATGCGGCCAGGTGGCTGGGCACCCCGTAGGCGGAGTACTCCAAGAGCGGGACCAGGGCACTCCACCCCAGATTGTGCCGCAGGCAGATCACGTGCCGAAGTGCCGCGCCCGCACGGAACGTCGCCATGGACGGATCACCACCGACGACTTTCATTGCCTCAGTGGTCTTTTCCAGGGCCTCGACGGCCGCGCCGGACAGGAGCAAGCGTTCGGCCTCCCGCACCTTTCCTGCGATCCGCGCGGCGGGGTCGGCAACCACGTCCCCTGCAGTCAGCCCGCCGTGCGCTGCGCCGAGCAGCTCCAGCGCCATGAGCCGCCCACCGGCGTCGGCCTTCACCTCCGCCGAGCTCGCCGCCGTAGCCAAGTGACGGAGGACAGGTGCGGCCTCAGCCAGTTGGCCTTCGGCAATCAATGCCCTGGCCCTGAGCATTCCTGCTTCGTCCAGGTGGCCCGGAGCCTTCACAGCCGAGGCAACCTGGAGGGCAAGTTCGGCGGTTACGGGCCGGTCGGCGGCCGGCGCCGCCGCCAGCAGGAGCTCATCCGGCAGGCCCAGCCCGCAGTCCAGGGTCCAGGTCATCCACCGCAACATGCTCGGTGCCGTCTCAAGCGTGAGTCCGGGGTCCTCGATCCGTTGATGAAGGGCAAGGCTCCGGGACCTCGGAACTGCAAGCCGGAGGCCCTCCCCCCGCAACCACGAGCCCATCCGGACCATCGGAGACCTGCCGGGCAACAGCCTGATCTGGCCTTCGGACAGTAGGTTCTCTACGGCTTTGTGACCGCAATGGCGCTCCAAAACCTCGACGGCGACCGGCTCGGCCAGCGCTGTCAGCTCCAGTGCCAGCCGCTCTTCAGGCAGCCGGGCAGCGTATTCCGCCTGGACGCGATCCACGACGCCAGGCCACTGGCAATGCGCCCGGGTGTTGATCGTCCAATACCCTTCCCTCTGCACCAGGAGCCCGGCGCGGCGTGCGTCCTCCACGGCGAGGCACAGGATGCCCACGTTGAAGCCGCTGATGACTGCCAGAAGGCTGCTGGCCCGGCGTTGGACCTTTCCGCCAAGGAGGGAAACACACAGGGCGTGCGCCTCAGTGAAGGTGAAAGGGGGAAGAAGGTACTGCTCCATGAAGCCGTCTTCCCAGAGCTGATAGAGATCCTGCGGCAGCGGGCTCCGGCTGTCAGCCGTGGCAACGAGTTTGGCACCGAATCCAGGGATGAGCTGGAGCAGCACACCCAGGGAGGCAGGATCCACGTAGTGGATGTCGTCCACCAGCAGCACCAGCTGGGGACGGGCCTGCTGGTTCCGGCGTTTGTTGCCTCGCCGGGCGACGGGAGGCGAATACAGGTAGCTGGCCGGTCCGAGTGTGCTGGTCAGGGCGCGCAGGACATGGAGCCCCGGGAGCAAGCCCTCGCCGGTCCCCTCGGTGCCGGTCCCCCCGGTGCTGGCCCCCTCGGTGCTGGTCCCCAGGACACGCGCGGCGCCACCCAGGACGCCTGTTGAGGCACCCAGGACACCGTATTGGGTCGCCGTCAGGTCCAGGCTTCCGGCGAAGGTCCTGACATCCATGGTCCCGGGAAGTCCGGCTTTGAGGGAGAGCAACATGTGGCTCTTGCCCGAGCCCTTCTCCCCTGCCACCAGGATGCCGCTCTTGGAAGATGACCGTACGGCGGAAAAGACGAGTTCCAGCAATTGCGCCCTATCGGGCAGTGTCGGAGATCCCAGCCTGGCTGCGACGGTGTCTTCGTCCAGCCAAGGGTCCGGCAGCATGCACACTCCAATAGCAGCAGTCCCATGTCCGGGAAGTTTTGATGTCCGCGATTCGCGGGGTCCCTGGCTTAGAAGCCGGCGGCGGCTGGGGGGAGAGTCTCGGTCTCAGAAGACTCTGTCGCCGCCGGCTTCGTTCAGGGCCGGACCACCTTCCGGTGGCCGGGGCATCGGCTGAAGAGACCACCGATGCGGTTGATGCGACTTTCGGAATCCCGGTGATGCTTGGGGCTGAACCGTTCTTCCAAGATCAATACTGCCGGGGGCGCAAAAGCCAAACACCAGTAATCGGTACTCGATTACTGGGGGGCTTTTCAGGGCTGGATACTGTGTTGTACTCAGTACGGGGAAGGGGCACTACTTGGTTCCGACACGAAAAACCCGCGAATTACTCCATTGATTGGTTAAATAGGGCAGGATTCCGCGTCAGAGCGCTGAAGGGAGTTTTTCGGGTACTCGATCGGGCTCCGCGTCAGTGACGGACAGCAGCGCCAAGATCTTCACGACGACGGATGCCCAGCTTCGCGTAGCTGCGGTACAAGTGGCCTTCCACGGTGCGAACCGAGACCATGAGTTTTTCGGCGATCTGGCGATCCGTGAGACCTGATACGGCCAGCGCCACAATGTCCTGCTCACGCCGGGTCAGGGGCACGGCGTGATCGGTCTCGGTGTTGGGGTCATGGACCACGGAGTCGCCCAGGCTGGCCTGGTTGACGTCCCGCATGACGGCGGCCTGCCGCGCTTCCGGACGCTTGCCTTCGGCGTCGAAGGTTGCCGCCGCCTTGTCGAACGCTGCTGCAGCAGGCCCCGGCATCCCGGCCGCGGACAGCAGGTTTCCTGCGTTCACGAAGGCCTGGCCGCCACCCTTCAATTGGGCTGCGGCGAGCGATTGCCATCCGGCCGCCCAGGCGCCCGTCATCAGGGATGCGGTCTCCTCGATGGACTCCACTGCAGCGATGTCCCCGAGTTCAGTCCTCAGGATGAGGTTCTGCAGGTGCAGGCCCGGCAACGCGTGCAAACGGCCGGTCTCCGGCAGGTCCCGCAGTTTTGGAAGTCCGGATCCTTTGCTGAGGAGTTCTTGGCCGGCCAGCGTGAACAGCCCGGCAAGCGCCTCAACGTAGTTGCTCCCCCTGCCAGGGATCTGTTCGCTTGCCAGCCGTTGTGCGAGCGCAGTGTTTCCGGTTTTGCCGGCCGCGTAGAACGCCAGGGCGTGCCCCAGGCTCCTGAGCAGTTGCGGGTCCTTCACCCGGAGGGCCTCGACTGCGGGGGTCAGGAGTTCCGTGGCCTGCTCCGTGCGTCCTTGCCGCAGCAGGGCCAACCCCTTGAGCGCCTGGATGTCTCCGCCGAAGGTGATGAGCCCCATGGCTGAGCTTGCCGCATACCGGTCCAGGGCAGCATCGGCTGCACCCCAGTCCCCCGATTCCAAGGCCGCCAACGCGTATCGGACCAGGACGAAGTCGCCGAAGTAGAGCAGGTTGTCGCTGTGTTCATCCACGAGGACCATGGCTTCGCGTCCGGCGTCGAAGGCTTGCTCGGGCTGGCCCTCAACGGTGAGGAGCTCGCATTTCATGGCCAGGAGGAAAATCCGGTTCATCACGCTGTCCGGCTCGTCGGTCCGGAGTCCTTCGGCAAACAGCTCCAGCCCCTCGCGAAGTTCACCGTAACGGCCTTCGTGGGCCAGTGCGGCCAGTTCCAGGGCCGAGGCATGCCTGTTGACCTGCGCGGCCATGGGGTCCGACGACGCTGTCCCGTCCGTCAGGGATTTGGCGGCGTTGCGGGCGTCCGCTGCGATGCTGGACGCCGAATCGCCTCTGGCCGAGCGGGCGGCAGCCCACAACAAGCCCGCGCCCGTCGGTCCCAGCGGATCGGCGTCCAGGAACCCGTTTCCCTCCTCCAGCAGACGCACGGCACTGCTGTAATCGCCGTCGTTATAGCTGACCATGGCCATCACAGCGCGAGCCCGCGGCCGCAGCGCCTCTGAGCGGACTCTGCTGGCGGCGGCAACCGCCAAAGGATTCTGCAGGAGTTTGGCCGCAAGGAAAGCTGCCTGCAGCAGCTGTTCATCGGCGACGTCGGCACCACAGTCAAGCGCCCAGCTCACCATGCGGAGCAGCCCCTCAGCCGTGGCCGGTTCCACCGCAAGATGCTGCACCATCCGCTGGCGGATCTGGAGGCTGCGGGCAGGCGAAACGATCTGGCGCAGGGCCTCGCTGTACATCGGATGCCACATCTTCAATGGGCTGCCGGGGCCGTTCGTGGGGATCACGAGCCTGTTGTCCATCAAAGCCCGAACAGTGTCCCTGCCGACCTCCGCGTCCAGCAAAGCGGCAGGGACGGGCTCGGACAAGGCAATGACGAACATCGCCTCCCGTTCGGCCTCACTGGTTCGCAGCACCCTGTTCCGGACAACCTCGGCCAGGTTTTCGCCACTGCCCGAGGGTTCCCGTGTCAGGAGCCAGACGCCGTTTCGCCGCACCAGGTTCCCGTCCGCCCTGGTGTCATCCAGGAGACAGCGCAACAGCAGCGGATTGCCCTCGGACAATCCATGCAGCACGTCCACCGCGCTTGCCATGACCGTCCCGCCCAGGGTCTTCTCCACAAGTTCCGTGGCTGTTTCCTTGTCCAGGGGATGAAGCTCCAACCGCTCGGCCAAACCGTCGTACCAAAGTTGGAGCAGTGCCGCCGGAAGGCCAGGCCTGGGCCTGCTGGTTGCAACCAGCCGGGCCCAGCCTGCAGTGACCAGTTCAGCCAGGATCTGCGTGCTGCCTTCGTCGAGCTCGTGGGCGTCGTCAACGATGAGCAGAAGGCGCGCACCTTCGCCGCCACGCCGCTTCTCGAACTGCGACCAGAATTCACGGAGGATGGCCACCGGCGATGTGGCCTGCTCCACGGGAAGGTCCAGCAAATAGGGCGCCAGGACACCATAGGGAACGGCGGACAGCGCAGGGCTGCCATGGACCCGCATCACCACCATTTCCGATGCCAGGCGGGCGGCTATCTCATCGGAAAGGGCGGTTTTACCGATGCCGGGATCTGCCACGACCAGAACGGCCCCGGCACCTTCCTGACGCAATATCTCCAGGGCCAGCTCCAATTCGGAGTCCCGGCCAACAAGGTGCTCAGCCTGCATGTGCAGCCCGTGCCGGAGTTGCGGATACTGCCCGTCCTACCTCACAGGAGCCCATTTAGCTCGCCCCGAGACGACACACCGAGCTTGGTGAATACCTGGTACAAATGGCCTTCTACTGTTCGCACAGACACCCCAATATCCATCGCGATTTCGCGGTTACTGACACCCTTTCCGGCGAGTTTAGCAATTTGGCGTTCCCGCTCGGTCAATACCGGCGCGTCGCTTCTTGGCTGGATGGGAAGAGCGGAGACGGAATGCTCCAGGCGTTCCAGCCTCAACTGGGCCGTCCGCGCTGTTGTCGTCTCGCCGGCATCGCGGGCGAAGTCCAATGCCATGGCCACGCACCGTGCTTCGACTACCAGCAAATCCAAGGAGGCGGCGGCGTCGGCGGCTGCCAACAGGGACCGTGAGCTCTTGCTCAACGAGCCACGGGCAAGGTCGCCGGAGATTTTCGCGAGCGGCCCTTGGCGGCGGCCGGCAATGTCCTCAAGCAGCCTGTACTCCTCATCGGAGCCTTCCACCGTGGCGCCGAAAAGGCAGATGCCCGCCGTCGTGTACCGCTGTTGCCCGATGTCGTCGTGGACCCTGGCAAGAAGCCTCTCCTTGACGTCGGAGTCGCCCATCCACCTGCCCGCCATCTCGGCGCAAAACTCCGCCACGGACTCGGAGAAGTACATCCCCACGCCCCGGCAGGTCCTGTACAGGTCCAGGTAGCGGCCTGCCTCGGCGGAATTGCCCAGTTGGGCGTAAGCGAACGCGGTGGCAGCGTAGGCCACCTTGTTCATGTTCATGGCGGGTCGGAGCTCGAGCTGGGCAACAGCGGAACGCAGCGGTTCGATCGCGCTGGCGGGCTTGCCGGCGTAGGCGTACGCCAAACCAACGCCCAGCTCAGTAAGTGCTCCGCGGTACTGGAGGCGGGACGGCCTTGACGGTGTGCGCCGCATCAGTTCGATGCATTTGCGCCACTGGCCGGACAGCAGGAGAACCAGGAAAGCGTGTTTGGCGAACGCCTCCTCCAGTTGGGCGGGCCTGTCCGTGTCCCCCAGATGCCGTGAAACACGTCGGGCGAGCTCCTGCGCTTCCAGCTCCCTTCCCAGAATGCACCGCGCTTCCATGAGGAAGAACGAGGACCTCAGCCAGTGCTCACGGTCCTCGCCGGGGTCCTTGGCCAGTTCCCGTTCCAGGTCCTCGATCATGGACGCGTACTCGCCCATGAATGTCTTGTACTCGTAGCTGCACAGCTGCAGACGGTTACGGGCCTTTGACAGTTCTTCTGCCGGATAATCGGCGGACTTCGCCTCGAGCGTTTCGAAGGCATCTGCGATGACACTCGGAACCATCCCGGACCGGCCGTCAATACAGGTCATGGCCTGGCATTGTGCTGCCGTGACCTCGGCGAACTCCAACGGGTCCAGCCCGGCGAGGTGGGACTCGGAGATTTCATCCAACGCCTGGGCAGCGTGCAGCGGCAGGTCCAGCATCAGGTAGGCAGCGGCTTTGAGCCGCTGGCCACGGACCCATTCACTGTCCTTGGGGTCCAGGGATGCGATGCACTGGATGGCGAAGTTGGGGTCGTAATCGTTCAACGCGGCGCGGCCTGCCGCAAGGGCCAACGCCGGTGAAGGCTGCGGTTCGTCCTCGCAGGCATGCATCCATGCGGCATAGCTCAACAGGTCCTGTGGAGCCAGTCCGCTGAGCTCCGGCTCTTTGGGGCCGTACAGCATCGTCTTGAGTTCCTTGGTGCGGCGCGTGCTCAGCCAGCTACGCACTACCTCGCCCACGTAGGGATCCCGCAAGGAGACCCAGTGTTCACCGTTCCTCTGGACGGTGAGCAGCCCGGATTCTTCCATCTCCACCAGGACCTGTGTCCCAAAGATGGCCGCAAGATCCACCAGAGTAGCGCGCTGCGCGCAAGCCAGGACTTCGACGACCGTCCTGCTGGCCTGCGGTTCGCGCGCCAATCTGGAACGGACGAAGTCCTCCACCACCGTGGCTCCCTCCAGCGTGATCCGGTCACGGAGGGTCCACACGGAGTCGTTGAGAACCAGGTTGCCCCTGTGGCGCTGATCCTCCAGGAGCGCGTGCAGCAGCATGGGGTTGCCGCCTACGGCCGCGTGCAGCGACCCCGCCAGGGTGGTTGATACGTAGTGGCCCAAAACCGAACCAAGCACCTGCTTTGCCTGTTCTTCGCTGAGCGTGTTCAAGTGAACCTCGCCCAGTTCACCGTCCAGGACCATGCGGTGGAAATCCGCCGGGAGATCGCTGGCCCGCTGCACCGTGGCCACCACTTTGGCCGTGCCCGTGGCCATGAGGTTCAACAGCACGCCGGTACTCATCGGATCCATGCCGCCCGCGTTGTCAACGATGAAGACCGTTTCACGTCCGGCGGCTTCGGTCCTGATCAGGTTGGTGACCGCGTGCAGGATGCCTGTCGGGGAACCCACGGCTTCCGAGGGCAAACGGGCCAGCAGGAAACCCAGGCATCCATAGGGGGTTTGGCCGTTCGCAACGGTATTGCGGAGCTGCAGGCTGTGGACCTTGGGGCCGAGTGATGACACCACTGCCCTGGCCAGCCCCGATTTGCCGATCCCCCGTTCGCCGGTGAGGACCACTCCGAAGGTCAGGGGCGATTCAAGGTACTTGATGGCCTTGGACAGGTCGTGGCTGCGGGCCAGAAGCGACCAGGTCTGGCGATCGCTGGGTCCGCCCACAAGATCGGGAGCCGCAGCCCTCGCTGCGCCTCCACCGCTCCTGTTTAGCAACTCCGACGACATCCGCATCCTTAGCTAACACATTCGCGATAGTCCCCCACCGCTCATCTGCGTACCATGCACACTACCTTCGGGCGCCGACAGTTTGTAGGCCTTAAGGTCCTCCGGACCGTCAGTCTTTGATCAGGCTTTACTCAAGATTTGCTCAAGCTTTGGCCGGGTGGTGCTTCTGCTGGGCCGCCAACAGGCCCTGGCTGATAAGCAACTCCACAGCGTCAGCTGACTCGTCGAGGAGGAAGGGCAGCTCTTTCTTCTCCGCGGTGGCGAAATCCCGCAGCACGTAGTCGGCCGTATCCATCCGTCCAGGAGGCCTTCCAACGCCCACACGGACACGCAGGTAGTCCTTTGTAGCCAGGGCCTTCGAAATGTCCCGGAGACCGTTGTGGCCTCCCTCGCCTCCGCCAATTTTTAACTTGACTGTGTTAAAAGGGATGTCAATCTCATCATGGACAGCAATCACATGGTCCGGGGCGATGTCGAAGAACTTGCACAGCCCCGCCACAGGACCTCCGGAAACGTTCATGTAAGTCATCGGTTTGGCCAGCACCACGCGGGGACCGCCGATGCCCAGGCGTCCCTCCACTACCTGTGCGCGGGCCTTGTGGACCTTGAACTTTCCACCCATGCGGGAAGCCAGTTCGTCCAGCACCATCTGGCCAACATTGTGCCGGTTGTTGCTGTACTCACTGCCGGGGTTGCCGAGGCCGACGATCAGCCAGGTGTCAGTCATGGGTCTCATCCTAGGGAACGTAGTTGGGAGGAGCGGAGATGCGGAGGGCTGGAGCAAAGGAAAGTGGCCGGGACCCAAAGGGACCCGGCCACTGAACGGCGTCAGCCTCAAGCGGTCAAAAGACTACTCGGCAGCTGCTTCCGTGGTCTCTTCTTCTTCGGTGCTTGCCTCTTCAGCAACGCGGACCACCAGGGTGTCACCTTCGGTGAGGAGGGTGGAACCCTTCGGCAGTTCGAGGTCCGAAGCGTGGATGTTCTCGCCGGCCTTGCGGCCTTCGATGTTGACCTCGACGGCGGTGGGCACGTGGGTTGCCTCGGCTTCGAGGGAAACCGTGGTGGCTTCGAGGCTGGCAACAGCACCCGGAGCAACTTCACCGGAAACGTGGATGGCGATGTCGACGGTAACCTTCTCGCCGGCCTTCACGGTCTGGAGGTCAACGTGCTCGATGATCTGCTTTACGGGATCGCGCTGGATGTCCTTCACGAGCGTCAGGTGCTGCTCGCCGTCGACGTCGATTGCGAGGAGGGCGTTGGAAACGCGCACGGCCAGCGTGGTGGCGCGGCCCGGCAGGTTGATGTGGATCGGCTCTGCGCCGTGGCCGTAGATGACAGCCGGGATCTGGCCGGCCATGCGTGCACGGCGGGCGAAACCCTTGCCGAATTCGGTGCGCAGTTCTGCGGTGAGCTTCTGCTCAGACATGTGTACTCCTTGATTACTGTGGCGCCCGGAAGGATCCGGGCTGGTATTTCAGCAAGGGCGGAGGTCTGGAGACCTTCTACGCCCGGCTGAAGCCGGCCGCGGAGCAGCCGTTCTGCCTGTGTTGAAGGAGATGCAGACCCAGTCGATAACGGAGACCCGCAATCTGGTCCACGAACTGCGGACCGGATGTGCTCTCCCTCGCCAAGGTATCCCCAAGAGTTTAGCAGCGGAACGTCCGCTTTCTGAAAACGGGCATGAAAAAACGGGCCACCCACTCGCCCGGAGGCGGCGGATGGCCCGTTCAGTCAGCTGGCTTCAGGCCTAAGCTTTGCCGTCGAACAGGCTGGTGACCGAACCGTCGTCGAACACTTCACGGATGGCGCGTGCAATCAAGGGTGCGATCGACAGAACCGTGAGCGACGGGAATCGCTTCTCAGCCGGGATGGGCAGGGTGTTGGTGACCACAACTTCGCGGGCGCCGGAGTCGGCCAGCCGCTGCGCTGCGGGATCGGAGAAAACAGCGTGGGTGCAGGCGATGATGACATCCTTGGCGCCGGCATTCTTCAACACCTGGACAGCGCCGGAGATGGTTCCACCGGTGTCGATCATGTCGTCGATCAGAACACAGGTGCGGCCCTCGACCTGGCCCACAACGGTCTTGGAGACAGCCTGGTTGGGCACCGTGAGGTCGCGGCTCTTGTGCACGAACGCGAGCGGGGCGCCGCCCAGGCGTTCGGCCCACTGCTCGGCAACGCGGACACGTCCGGTGTCGGGGGAAACAACAGTGATGTTGTCGGCTTCAACCTTGGTCCGGATGTAATCAGCCAGCAGCGGGATGGCCATCAAGTGGTCAACAGGACCGTCGAAGAAGCCCTGGATCTGCGAGGTGTGCAGGTCCACGGACATGATGCGGTCCGCGCCGGCCGTCTTGTACAGGTCCGCGACGAGGCGGGCCGAGATCGGCTCGCGGCCGCGGCCCTTCTTGTCCTGGCGGGAGTACGGGTAGAACGGCGAGACAACCGTGATCCTCTTGGCAGAGGCGCGCTTGAGGGAATCGATCATGATCAACTGCTCCATGAGCCAGTTGTTCAGCGGTGCCGGGTGCGCCTGGATGACGAAGGCATCGGTGCCTCGCACGCTCTCGGCCGAACGGACATAGATTTCACCGTTGGCGAAGTCGTAGGCGTCGATGGGCAGGAGCTCGGTCTCCAGCTCCTTCGCGATTTCCTGCGCCAGCTCCGGATGCGCCCTTCCGGCGGCGAGAATCAGTTTCTTCTCACCGTGTGCGGTAATTTCGCTCATGCCTGATTGCCTTCTTCTGTGGTTGCCGGGGATTGTGAGGGAATGGAGGAGGACTTCTCTTGCGCGGCCTCGGCCAGCTTTGCGGAGCCGCTGCCGGGACGGTTCGCGATGACCCAGCCTTCAGCGTTGCGCTGGGCGGCCAGGCTGACGGCCAGGGCGCCTGCCGGCACGTCCTTGCGGATGACTGCCCCGGCACCGCTGTAGGCGCCGTCACCAACGGTGACAGGGGCGACGAAGACGGTGTTGGAACCGGTGCGGACGCCCGAGCCGATCACCGTGCGGTGCTTCTTCTCGCCGTCGTAGTTTGCGGTGATGTTGCCGCAGCCGATGTTGGTGTCCTCACCGATTTCGGCGTCACCGGCGTAGCCCAGGTGGGAAAGCTTGGAACCGCGGCCGATGGTCACGTTCTTGGTTTCGTAGAACGCGCCGATCTTGCCGGTCTCGCCCAGCACGGTGCCCGGGCGGAGGTACGTGAAAGGTCCTACGCTTGCCTTGGCGCCGATCGTGGAACCGGAACCGTGCGTTCGGGTCACCTTGGCACCCTCTCCCACGTTCACGTCGGTGAGCGTCGTGTCAGGACCCACGACGGCGTCGCGCGCCACGGTGGTGGAACCGTGCAGTTGCGTGTTGGGCAGCAAACGGACGTCTTCGTCGAGGGTGACAGTGGAGTCGATCCACGTGGTGGCGGGGTCCACCACGGTCACTCCGGCGCGCATCCAGGCTTCGATGATGCGGCGGTTGTGCTCGGCGCCGAGTGCCGAAAGCTGGATGCGGTCGTTGGCACCCTCCACCTGCCAACGGTCTTCGGTCACGACGGCGGCAACCCGACCGCCGGCGTCGCGCGCCAAACCGAGGACATCGGTCAGGTACATCTCGCCTTGGGCGTTGTCAGTGGTCACCTTGGCCAAGGCGGTCCGGAGCACTGCAGCGTCGAAGGCGTAGATGCCGGAGTTCACCTCGCGGATGCTGCGCTCAGCATCGCTGGCGTCCTTGTGTTCGCGGATGCCCGTAACGGTGCCGTCATCGGCGCGAAGAATGCGGCCGTAACCGGTGGCGTCATCCAGGACTGCAGTGAGAACGGTGACGGCGTTGGCTTCGGACTCGTGAGTGGTGACCAGTTCGGCCAGGAGCTCGCCGGTCAGGAGGGGAACATCGCCGTAAGTGACCACCACGGTGCCCGTGAGTTCGCCTTCGGTATCCAGGGCATTCAGCGCGACTTCCACTGCACGGCCTGTGCCGGGAACCTCGTCCTGGTCAACAATGAGGGCCTCGGGGTCCAGCGCAGAGACGTGCTCGGCTACCCGGTCTCGCTCGTGCCGGACAACCAGAGCGAGCTTCAAAGGGTTAATGGCCCGGGCTGCGAGGAGGGCGTGGCCAACCATTGACCGGCCGCCGATTTCGTGGAGGATCTTGGGAGTGCGCGACTTCATGCGCGTTCCGGCGCCTGCGGCCAAGACGATCACCGCTGCGGGACCGTTGGTTTCGGGGCTCACGTACTGGCTCTCCTTGCTCGGTATGTCCCGGGTAACCCGGCTTCGGAAAGCTGCCATCCAACAATGGACCCAGGCACCGTTAGAGCCGTCGCAGGTACAGAGAAGGAGCGCGTTTTCCGACCGTTCCGCCCATAGGATTCGAACCTATACTCCACGGCTCCAAAGGCCGGGGTGCTGCCGTTACACCAGAGCGGACCGTGCATGGTTCATCCTTCGGACCAGCGGCCCGTAAGGTCTCCCGGCTCACCGGGTTCCACACACAAGAAACTAGTTTGCCATGACCTTTGCATGCTTCGCGACTTGACCCCTCGGCAAACGCTTCGCGACGCACCATTGCACGGTGCGTTCACCCGCACCACCGGCCATCTGGGGCATGATGGTCACGTGAGCAAGCGCACTGATCTTTCCCGGCCTGTGGGCACCTCTGCCCCGCTCGACCAAGCGTCCGAAGGCCAGCCAGTGCGCGTCAGGATGACGGGCCAACAGCGCAAGTCGCAGTTGATCGGCATCGGCCGTGCGCTGTTTGCCAGCCGGGGCCTGGACGGCACCACCATCGAGGAAATTGCCGCTTCTGCCGGTGTTTCCAAGCCCGTGATCTATGAACATTTTGGCTCCAAGGAAGGGCTGTACCGGCAAGTCGTCGAGACCGAGTTCCGGATCCTCCTGGACTCCATCACCGAGGCCCTCAGCACCGAAGCCAAGCCCCGCGTGCTGGTTGAGCGGGCCGCTTTGGCTCTCCTCGGTTACATCGAGGACCGCACGGACGGCTTCCGGATCCTGATGCGCGACGCCCCGCCGTCGCAGCCCGAGGGAGCTTTCTCCACTCTGCTATCGCATGTCACCGCACGGGTGGAGCACCTGCTCTCCGACGAGTTCGCCCGCCGCGGCTTCAGCGCAGCCGACGGAGCAATGTACGCCCAGATGCTGGTGGGGATGGTAGCGATGACCGGCCAGTGGTGGCTCGACAGCCGCGAGCCCGATAAACGCGCCGTTGCAGCCCACTTGGTGAACCTTGCCTGGAACGGGTTGACGGGGCTCCAGAAGGAACCCGGACTGCGCTCCGAGGACTGACCCTCCCTCACACCCCACGGGCTTGAGCCAGACGCTCCCTCACATCCCTCAAGCTTCAACCCAACCCTCCCTCACATCCCTCAAGCTTCAACCCAACCCTCCCTCACACCCCACGGGCTTGAACCTATCCCTCCGCGGCATGAGTAGGATGTGCGCATGACAGCACCCCAGCTCTATCTCAGCTTTCCCGGCACAGCACGCGAAGCTCTGGGTTTCTACGCAGGAGTGTTCGGTGGAGAACTTACTCTTCACTCCTATGGGGACTTTTCGCGCACCGACGGTCCCGCCGACGCCGTCGCCCACGGAGTCCTCACCGGCGTCGTTGCCCTATACGGAGCCGATGCAGCCGCGGACCAAATGCCTGTCCGGATCGAAGGCGCCATGCTCTCGCTGCTGGGCACGGCGGAGCCTCGGATCCTCCACGAGTGGTTCGACAAGCTCGCCGACGGCGGCCGCATCGTGGACCCCCTGGCCAAGAAACCGTGGGGAGCTTCGGATGGTCAAGTCATCGACCGTTATGGTTTGCACTGGCTGATTGGCTACGAACCCACGCCGTGATGTGAGCAAGCGCCACGCCCAAACCCCAGGAACGTGAGCAAGCGTCACGCTCAAACCCTAGGGATGTGAGGGAGCGTCGTGGCCAAGCGACGGCGGGACCCCGCCGGACGCAACACACGACGGCGGACCCCGCCGCCGCAGCCGACGAGATTGCCGCCGGACGCACCAAGGCGCGGACTACTCGCCCAGGATCTCAGCGGCCTCGAGCCACTCCAGTTCCAGGCCCTCTTTTTCGTCGAGCAACTCACGGAGCTTGGTATTGAGTTCTCCCAGGGCGTCGAAGTCACCGGATTCGGACTTCGCCGCCATCTGGGCGTGGAGTTTCTCTTCCTGCTGCGCGATCTTGCCGAGCTGCCGGTCGATCCTGTTGAGGTCCTTGCGGGCTTCACGCTTCTCGGCTTCACTGGCACCGGACGGAGCGGCAGCGGACGAAGAAGACCCGCTGGCAGAAGTCGGCGCACCGGATCCCCCACCAACAGCGCCCGACGCCAGGGCGGCTTCACGCAGTTCGAGGTATTGGTCCACCCCACCGGGCAGGCCACGGAGTTTGCCGTCACCCAGCAATGCCATCTGGTTGTCGGTGACGCGTTCCAGGAGGTAGCGGTCGTGGCTGACGACCACCAAGGTGCCCGGCCAGCCATCAAGAACATCTTCGACGGCGGCAAGGGTGTCGGTATCGAGGTCGTTGGTGGGTTCGTCGAGCATGAGGACGTTGGGCTCCCCTACCAGCAGGCGCAGCAACTGGAGCCGCCGCCGTTCGCCACCGGAAAGGTCGCTCACGGGCGTCCACTGCTTCTCCTTCGTGAACCCCAGCTGCTCGACCAACTCTCCGGCGGTAAACTCCTTGCCGCCAACACTGAATGACCGCTTTTCGCGTTCGATGACTTCGATCACACGCAAGTCCGACACGTCATCGAGCTCTTTGACGTCCTGGGTCAGCACTGCCGTCACTACGGTTTTGCCGCGTTTGACCTTGCCGGAAGTCGGCTGGATCTCGCCGTTGAGCAGTTTCAGGAGTGTGGACTTGCCGGCTCCGTTGACACCGACCAGGCCGAGCCGTTCGCCCGGCGCGAGCCGGAGGGTGATGTTGTCAAACAGTTTTTGACCGCTCTGGCCACCCTCGAAGTCCAGGGTGACGTTTTCAAGGTCCAGCACGTCCTTGCCCAAGCGGGCTGTTGCCATCTTGCTGAGCGCCACGGAGTCGCGGGGGTCCGGCACGTCGGCGATGAGGTCGTTGGCAGCTTCGATGCGGAACTTCGGTTTCGCTGTCCGGGCGGGCGCACCGCGGCGCAGCCAGGCAAGTTCCTTTTTGACGAGCTGCTGGCGTTTGCCTTCGACGACGGCGGCCATGCGGTCGCGCTCGGCGCGCGCCAGAACGTAGGCGGCGTAACCGCCGTCGAACATGTCCACCATGGCGTCGTGGACTTCCCAGGTGTAGTTGCAGACTTCATCCAGGAACCAACGGTCGTGGGTTACCACCAGGAAGGCGCCCTGGTTGGTGCGCCACCGTGTCTTCAGGTGCCGGGCAAGCCAGGCGACCCCTTCGACGTCGAGGTGGTTGGTGGGTTCGTCCAGCATGATGACGTCATGGTCTTCAATAAGGAGCTTGGCCAGGGCCACACGGCGCTTCTGGCCACCGGAGAGGGCATGGACGTTGGCATGCCAGTCGACGTCCCCCACCAGGCCGCCCATGACTTCGCGGATCTTGGCGTTGGCCGCCCATTCGTGATCTGCGCGGTCACCGACAATCGCAGCGCCTACCGTCAGGTCGCCGTCGAGCACGTCTCCCTGGTCCAGGTAGCCCACAGTGACGTCACCGCGCTTGGTGACGCGGCCGGAATCCGGGGTGGATCGCAGGGCCAAAAGCCGCATGAGCGTGGACTTGCCGTCGCCGTTGCGGCCCACCATGCCAATCCGGTCGCCATCCTCCAAACCGAGGGTGACGCCGTCAAGGACAGTGCGGGTCGCGAACGAAACGGTGAGGTTTTCGCCGCCAAGCAGGTGGGCCAATGGGTACTACTTTCTACTGCCGGGAATGCGGAGAGGTACTAAAGGAGGGTATCGGAGATGATCCGGGCTCCGGGAACGGGGCCGTGGACGGCCACCGCGGTGTGCCCGCGGTGGGTCAGCTCCTCGGCGAGGACGCTGGCGGAGACGGAGTCCCGGGCCAACAGGGCGATGGTAGGGCCGGAACCGGAGACCATGCCGGCGAGGGCGCCGCGCGCTTCGCCCAAGCCGATGGTGTCGCGCAGTTGCGGCGCAAGGGCGATCGAAGCCCGCTGGAGATCGTTGATGAGGACGCGGCTCAAGGTTTCGGGATCCCCGTTGCGCAGGGCCTGCAAAATGGTGGGATCCACGGCAACCGGCTCGGGAATGTCCGCACCTTCGGAGTCACGCAAGCCATCCAGGGTACGGAAGACGTCCGGGGTGGAGAGCCCGTAATCGGCGAAGACGAGCACCCAGTCCATTTGGGCCTTGGCCAGAGCCGGCGACAGTTTGTCGCCCACGCCGAGCCCGACGGCGGTGCCGCCAAGGAGCGAAAACGGCACGTCTGCGCCCAGTTCAGCCGCCAGATGCGCGAGTTCCTCGCGGGAAAGGCCGCTGTTCCACAGCGCATCGCAGGCCAGGAGCGTGGCCGCCGCGTCCGCGGAACCGCCGCCCATGCCGCCGGCGACCGGGACCCGCTTGGTGATCTCAAGGTGCACACCCGTGGGCTTTTCGGAGACCTCGGCCATGATTGCTGCAGCCTTGTAGGCGAGGTTTCGTTCGTCCAGGGGAATATCTACGCCGTCCAGGTCCAGGGTGCTGTCCGGACTGATGCTGACGGTGATTCCAGGGCCTTCGGTGCTGGTGGCCGCAACTTCTTCGTACAGGGATACGGCCAGGTAGACGCTCGCCACGGAGTGGTAGCCGTCTGGCCTGAGCGGACCAACGCTTAGGGAGACGTTGACCTTGCCGGGTGCCTTGACGCGGACTGTCCGGGCGTGGAAGCGGTCTCCCGCGAATGGGAGACCGCCCGGTCTGCTGGTTCCCGGATTCATGCGCCCACAGGGTGGCGGGCTTCGGCAATCCTGACATAAGCGGAGATATCCAGGACTTCGCCGCGTGCTGTGGGGTCGACGCCGGCCGCCACGAGGCAGCGTTCAGCCTCTGCGGCGCTTCCGGCCCACCCCGCCAAGGCGGCGCGCAGGGTCTTCCTGCGTTGGGCGAAGGCAGCGTCGATGACGGCGAAGACCTGCTCCCGGGTGGCGTGCGTAACGGGAGGTTCGTGCCGGGTGAAGGCGACCAGTCCGGAGTGGATTTTCGGTGCGGGCCAAAACACGTTCATCCCGATAACGCCGGCCTTGCGCATGTGCCCGTACCAGGCTGCCTTGACCGACGGAACGCCGTAGATCTTGGAGCCCGGGCTTGCAGCAAGGCGGTCGGCCACTTCGTCCTGCACCATGACCAGGCCATGTTGCAGGGTGGGGAAATGCTGGAGGAGGTGCAGGACCACGGGAACGGCCACGTTGTACGGGAGGTTGGCCACCAACGCCGTCGGATCGACGGGCAGCTCCGTGACCTTCATGGCGTCGGAAAGGACCAGGTGGAAATTGTCCTGGGCCTCGGGGCGCCATTCCCGCACCGTCTCGGGCAGTTTTCCTGCCAGGACGGGGTCGATCTCCACGGCCACGACATTCTTGGCCGCATCGAGGAGTCCGAGCGTCAGGGAACCCAGTCCGGGTCCCACTTCCAGTACGGTCTCGTCGGCATCGATAGCGGCCGCTGTCACGATCCTGCGGATGGTGTTTCCATCGATCACAAAGTTCTGCCCCAGTGTTTTCGTGGGGCGTACACCGATTTCCTCGGCGAGCCGTCGGATGTCGGTTGCGCCCATCAAAGGCGCGACGGCGGCGGGTTCGGAATTCGGTTCAGTCACCTAGGTATCGTATCGCCTGTCCGGGGTCAGGCTGCGTGCGCGCAGCCCCAGTCGCTGAGGCCGTTCTTGGCGTACAGGCGGTTGGCGATCTCGATCTGCTGGGCCTTGGTGGCGAGGTTTGCGGTCGGAGCGTAGGCGCCACCACCGTTGGCAAGCCAGGTGGGGCCGGAGAACTGGAGTCCACCGTAGTAGCCGTTACCGGTGTTGATGGCCCAGTTTCCACCGGACTCGCACTGGGCGATCCTGTCCCACATGGCCTCGTTCGGGGCACCGGTGGGACCGCTTGATACCGGGGCTGCTGCAGCAGCAGCGGCTGCGGGTGCTGCCACGGGGCGGGCCTTGGTGCCTACGCTGATCTTTTCTGCGACCGGCGGGGTGGCCACGTTGCTGGAGACCAGGGTTCGCGACGCTTCGCGTCCATCCACGAGAACCAGCTTGAAGGTCTTGACCAGGGAACCGGCGACGCCTTCCTGGGTGACTTTTTCCTCACCCTTGAAGAGATCGGCGCTTTCGGTCTTGACGCTGTCGAACGGCACTTCTTCAGTGGCCTCGGCCGTCTTGCTGGTGTCCACGCGGGAAACCTTGATGACCATGTCCTGGATGACGGGGGCGTTGCCGGGCTGGGACAGGCGGTCGTTGGCGCCTACCGTGACACCGGCGTCCTTGAGGACGGTGGCAACGTCAGCAGCTGTGGTGGTGGTGCTGGTGCTCTTGCCGTCGGCAACCACGCTGATGGTCTTGGGGGTGGAAATGGAGACGAAGGAGCCCGTAACTTCCAGGGCAGCTTCCTTCGGCTGGGAAACCTGCGAGGAGCTGGCTACACCAAGTTCACTGACCAGTCCGGCGACGTCGGAGGCGGTGGTGTTGACCGTCTTGCGGGCGCCGTCCAGTTCAATGGAGACGGCTTTGGCCAGGTTGATGTTCACCACGGAGCCGTTATCGACACGCGCGTCCAGGGCCGGTGAAACGCGGTCTGCGTCCTTCAGCTCGACCTTGGCTGCCTTGACTACTTCGTCAACAGTGCCGCCAAAGGTCTGGATGGAGCTTACCTTTCCGTCAACGTTGAGGGTGACGGTCTTGTTGTTGCCGACGAAGGCGACCACACCGACCACCAGTGCTGCAACTACCAGCATCTGGGCACCTACTTTGAGGAAGCTGAACTTGCCATCCGTTGTGAAGAACTTGATCACGATTGCCCATAACTCTCAGACCATCCGGGCACGGGGAAAAGCACAGAAATAATGCCAGCCGCAAAACCGAGGGGCCAGGCAAAACTGCCTGGTCCCACTCTTGCTGCCGGCATCTGTGCCGCCAAAAAACATTCAACTGAACGGTCCGGAATCAACTGGACCAGTTGTCCGAAGGCCTTCCCCGACCCCGGCTACTTGTTTAACACAGTAACCGATCTGTTATAAACGAACCAAGACTTCTGCATACCGGGTATCCATCCCCGAACGCCCGCTGCGCGCAAATCACTACTGGTTCAGGCCCAGGAACCGTAGGCTTCCAAGGTATTTTCGGCCAAGCGCGAACAGAGTTCGGCCAAGTCACTTTCTGTCACCTCGGCCATGGACCGGACGGTGTACGGGACCATGTAGCTCGCGTTCGGACGGCCGCGGTGCGGGTGGGGCGTCAGGAAGGGCGAGTCGGTTTCAACCAATATCCGGCTTGGCTCGGCGATGGCCAGCGCCGATCGCAGGTTTCCGGCATTCTTGAAGGTCATGGTGCCGGCGAAGGACATGTACCAACCGTTGTCATTGCAGATCCGTGCGAGTCCCTCGTCCCCCGAGAAGCAATGGAACACCACGCGTTCCGGTGCTCCTTCTTCCCGCAGTACCTGCACCACGTCGTCGTGCGCGTCGCGGTCATGGATCTGCAAGGTCAGTCCCAGGCGCTTGGCGATGTCGATGTGGCGACGGAAGGAATAGCGCTGGTGGGCCAGCCCCTCACCGTGGGTGCGGAAAAAGTCCAAACCGGTCTCGCCGATGGCCCGGACACGGGGATGTGCTCCCAGTTCCTCAATTTCCGCGAGCGCGGCATCCAATTCACCGCGGCCCGCATAAACGGGAGCATCGTTGGGGTGGATTGCCACTGCCCCCAGCAGCCGCGGATCAGCGTCCACGGCCTGCACAGTGAAGCGCGAAGACTCAAGGTCGCAGCCAACCTGCACAGCTCCCTGCACGCCAACTGCCTCTGCGGAGTCCATGGCATCCCGGACCGATACCTCGATCAATCCGTGCCGGAAGTCCAGATGTGTGTGGTTGTCCATCACCGGTACGGGCAGGGGTTCGGGCGCGGGCGGGTATTCCCGGCGGGCGTCCGGCTTTTCGTCAGCGCCCGGTGACGCGCGGTAAGGGGCAGGAGCAAGGGAATTGCACATGCTCCCACCTTAATCGGACTGCGGTCCTCCTGCAGTCCGGATAAATTCCAGTTGGCACATAAATTCCGGGAGCACTATGTCAGGGACGGCCAAAGTCTGGGTAGTCTGGAACGGACAGGCGGCCAGCACCGGCGGTGCCGCGGCGAAGGCTGAAGGGCATTCCATGGAGTCAAAGCGACAAGCCACCGTTGAATCCTCGCCTCTTCAGGGCGAGGATTACAGTTCGCTGCCCCGTGATGGCGCAGGACTGAACGGGCACAGGCCGCAGGTCCTGGACCAGGACAGGTTCCATGATGCCAGCGAGCGCATCCTTGGATCCATTAACAAAGTCATCGACGGCAAGGCCGATGCCGCCAAGCTCGCGCTCACTGTCCTGCTCGCCCAAGGCCATCTGCTGCTGGAGGACGTACCCGGCGTCGGAAAGACCCTGCTGGCGAAGACGCTGGCCCGCACCGTGGACTGCACCGTCTCCCGTATCCAGTTCACCCCGGACCTGTTGCCCTCGGATGTGACCGGCGTTTCCATCTACAATCAGTCGTCACGGCAGTTCGAGTTCCGTCCCGGAGCGGTGTTCGCGAACATCGTGATCGGCGACGAAATCAACCGGGCATCGGCCAAAACCCAGTCTGCTCTGCTGGAATGCATGGAAGAGCACCAAGTCACTGTGGACGGCCATTCGTACCAGCTGGGTTTGCCGTTCATGGTGGTGGCAACCCAGAATCCGATCGAGATGGAGGGCACCTATCCGTTGCCCGAAGCCCAGCGCGACAGGTTCATGGCCAGAATCTCGATGGGGTATCCGGACAAGGACGCAGAAATCGAGATGCTGGAAACGCACCAGGCCACTTCTCCCCTGGCCAAAGTGACCCCGGTGGTCACGGCCAGCGACGTCGCGGCAATGATCGCCACAGTCCAACAGGTCCATGTCTCCACTGCGATCAAGGAATATACGGTGGCAATCGGCAGGGCCACCCGGGACAGTGCCCGCCTTCGCCTGGGTGCCAGTCCGCGGTCCCTGTTGCAGCTGCTGCGCGCGGCGAAGGCCACAGCCGCTCTGGATGGCCGGGATTTCGTCCTTCCGGATGACGTGGTGGATGTCGCTGAATCAGTGCTCGCCCACCGGATCATCCTGGACCGCAAGGCAGCCAGTTCCGGTGATACGCCGCAGAGCGTCCTTCGTGGAATTCTGGGGTCGCTGCCGGTGGCCCAGGACCCGCCCGGTGCGTGGCGCAGGGACCGCCACGCCGTTTAGGAGGTACCCGCAATGGCACTCATGGACCGGCTTCCCAAACACCTGTTCACTACCCGGGGCTGGGGTCTGCTGGCCGCGGGCGCAATCTCCCTTGGGGCCGCCTACGTGATGGGCCGGCGCGATCTTCTGACCCTTTCGGTACTTCTGCTCCTGCTCCCCCTGGTTGCCCTTGCCGGAGTACGGGTCCTCAAGCCCAAGTTCCAGGTGTACAGGGAGTTCAATCCGTCCACGGTGGAAACATCCAGCACCACCACAGTCCGCCTGGCTGTAGCGCGGACGTCCTATTCCACGGGGCATGTGATCATGGAGGAACAATTGCCGCCCCGTTTCGGCCAGCCGCCTGCCTTCCGTTTCCCCGCCCGCTCCGCTTCGGGAGGCACAAGCCGCTACGAGTACCACCTCCGATCCGGTAAGCGCGGACAGTTCCGGATCGGTCCGGTCACCGCAGAGTTCAGCGATCCCTTCGGCCTTTCCTTGCGGCGGCACTCAATCGACGACGGCGACCTCCTCACCGTGACGCCGGCCGCCGTCGAGCTTCCGGTCACCGGACTCGCCGGGGCCCGCGGGAACGACGGCGTGACGGCGACGCGGATCCGCGCCAACCCCAGCGACGACGACATCATGACCCGCGAATACCGGCACGGCGACCCCATGCGCCGCGTCCATTGGGCTGCCACGGCACGTCACGGCCAGCTCATGGTCCGCCAGGAGGAATCCGTGACCACCCCGGAGGCCACCATTGTCCTGGATCAGCGCTTCTCGGCCTTCGCTGCCGGCGCTGGTTCCGTTTTTGGCGGCCATGACGAAGACTCCGACCTGGTAACTGGCCCGGATTTTGAATGGATGGTGACCGCTGCCGTATCGATCGCGGCGCATCTGTCGGAGCGGAACTATTCGCTGCGGATTCTGGATGTGTTCGGCGCACCGGCATTCCTCCGTTCCCGCTCGGCACCGGATCCCGACGCGGAGGAATTCTCCGGTGTTGGCGGCCTCCAAGCCATCGCGGAAGGGTTGGCGGCCATCGAGCTCAGCGGTCCCCGGCACGCCAGGGCGGAGCATCACCGGCCGGAGAACGGTTCCGGTCGCCCGAGGCCCCGACCTGCACGCACCGATCCGGCACCAGGGCAACGCGACGTCAGGACGGGCCAGGCACCGGCCGACGCTGCAGATTCAGTCTTCGACGACAGGCTTATGGACAAGCTGGCGGCACACCGTTTGCGGGGACCGCTTCTGGCGTTGTTGGGTGCGCTGACACCCGCGGAAGCCAGGGCGCTGGCCCCTGCGGCCGCCTATGGCGCCAACGCCTTCGCCCTGGTGGTCAGCGATTCTTCGCGAAGCAGCGAGGATGCCCTGGAGATCCTGCGCCAGGCGGGCTGGCGGGTTGCCGCCGTGACCTCGAAGACCCAGTTGGCGTCTGCCTGGTCCTCCTTCGATGAAGGTGGAATAGTCGCCGCCGCAGGGGCTGCCATGGATGTCAGGCGTGGAGCGGCGGTGCCCCGATGACGACTACTTCCCACCGGAACTCCCCGGCCTCAAACCCAGCGAACGGAACGCCGGGCCAGAAGCAGCCAACACCACCGTCCCGCCCAAGGACTGCGGGTCCGGGACCCTACCCATGGGTCATGGCCGCTGCCATCTCCGTAGCCGTCCTGGGCGCCGCTTTGTCGCTGAACGGTGTCCTCAGGGGCTGGGCCTGGTTCCTGCCGCTGATCACCACTGTCCTGGTGGTTTCCCTGACCCTGGCCGTCCTTCGGGCCCTCCGCGCCCAGCCCTTGCTGGCCACGCTTGGATCCTTTGTCTCCCTGGCAGCCGTGCTCACCTTCACTTTCTGCCGCCAGGACAGCCTGGCCGGCTTCATCCCCACTACCAGTACCTTTACCGCCGTCGGGCGCCTGATCAAACGAGCGGCCGAGACGGTGGTCTCGGAGAGCGCGCCGGTGGCACCGAACGCCGGGATCGTATTCGTCATGTGTGCGTGCCTGGGGCTCCTGGTGATCCTCATTGACGCTTTGGCGGTTCCTTTGTCCATGCCCGCTGCCAGTGGCATCGGGATCCTGGCGGTGATGGTGGTCCCGGCGACCATCAAACCCCAGAGCGTGGGCGTTGCCGGTTTCCTGGGTGCCGCCGTGGGATACCTGCTGATTCTCGGGTGCAGCCACTGGTTCGCCCCCGATGCCCGCCTGCAGTCCGGGGCGGGGCGGGGCGCCGGGCAGTTCCGGCGGTCGTTGGTGACCGGCGGCCTGGCGCTGGCCTTGACCATGGTGGTGCCCTTGGCGATTCCGGGATTCGAAACGGGAACGTTTCCTGAGGGTTCGCGGCTGAGTCCCTGGGGTGCTTCCAACGGACTAAACCCGATGATCACCTTGGGCAACAGCCTTCGGAGCCCCACCGGATCAGGCCGGATCACTTACTCAACCAGCTCCAGCGCACCGCTTTACCTGCGCTCGGTCACCATTGACCACTTCGACGGCGAAACCTGGGCGCCGGATGACCGCACGGCGCAGCGCCGGGCAGGTGCGGACAGGATCGAAACGGGCTATGCAGTCCAGGGTGAAATCGTTAATGCCGTTACCTCCGTCAGCGCCGGCCAGTTCACCAGCCCCTACCTCCCCGCGCCGTTTGCCCCTGCCTCCGTCAACGGCCTCAACGGTCGATGGACCTGGGACCCTGACACCTTGAGCATCATGAGCACGGAAACCACCACGCGAGCACAGCGCTACGTGGTTTTCTCGGCCGCACCCAAAGTCACGGCAGCGGCCCTGGCCCAAGCTACGGCGCCACCCCGCTCCATCTCCGATGATTTCCTCCGGGTTCCCGGCAACCTGCCGGACATCGTCCGGCAAACCGCGGACTCCGTTACGGCGCCCGCGGGCAACAACAATTACGCCAAGGCGTTGGCCATCCAGAAGTACCTGAGGTCGGGCGCGTTCACCTATTCACTGCAAGCACCCGTCCAGAACGGCTACGACGGCAACGGCCTCTCTGTCCTGGCCGATTTCCTCACGGTCAAGAGCGGCTATTGCGTCCACTTCTCCTCAGCCATGGCCGTCATGGCGCGCGCCGAAGGCATCCCGAGCCGCATCGCGGTTGGCTACGCTCCCGGCCGCCTCACGGGAGAATCGGTTGCCCTGGTCGGACAGGGTTCGTTCCCTGAATATGAGGTAGACGCCAGGGACGCCCACGCTTGGCCTGAACTCTACTTTGAAGGTCTTGGCTGGGTCCCGTTCGAGCCCACACCCTCGCGCGGCGTGGTACCCGACTATGCAACGGAAAGCTCCGTTGCCGGCAACCTCAGCACCAACACTGACGAGAAAGAAACCCTCACCACTCCCGCCCCGGTGGCTACCGCTCCCGTCCCTATCCCGGAGGTGGGCGCACCCGCAGCAGGGTCCCCCGGCGTCAATCCCCTTCCTGCGATCGCAGCCGCGACGGCAGGGGCGTTGTTGCTGCTTGCTTTCCTGTGCTCGCCGAGGCTCAGCAGGATTGCCCTTCGACGACGCCGGTTGAGCATCAAACCCAGGGCTGACTCGGACATTCTGCCGCCAGGATTCAAGGATCCCGCCCCGGAACTGGCATGGGCCGAACTGCAGGATCTTGCCAGCGACTACGGGGTTCCTTCGACCTCCAGCGAGACGCCCCGGCACTTCTCCAGCAAATTGCGTTCCAGCGCCGCTTTGGGCGAGTCGGGAGGGCTCGACGACGCCGCGCACCAGGCCATCGCGTCCCTCACCTCGGACTTTGAACGGCAACGCTACGGCCGCCTTACGGTGGCGGCCCCGGCGGCCGCGCCCCGCATCGCGGTCGTGCGTGAGTCGTTGCGGAACAATGCACGCTGGCTGGTCCGGTTCCGCGCGGAGTGGCTCCCGCCGTCGATGATGCGGCGCTGGGCCCGGGCACTCGGTGCGCCGTTCCGGGCCGTGGCTGCGCTGGGCAAGGCTGTGGCTTGGGCAGCCGTCCGCGGGTGGCGGTCCCTGCGCGGGGTCCTCCCCCAGCGGCGCTGACGCAGCGCCGGCGGTCTACGTCACTGAACGTCAAAGGGCCCGGCAGCGGAACTTGTGGTTCCGCTGCCGGGCCCTTCAATCGTCAACCGTCTTGTTGCGAGAGCGGTGGACGGGATCCCTGCGCAGTTTAGTCGGCGTACGGGTCCGCGATACCTACGTACTGGGTGTAGAGGTACTCTTCGATGCCTTCGGAGCCGCCTTCGCGGCCCAGGCCGGACTGCTTGACGCCACCGAACGGTGCGGCGGCATTGGAGATCACGCCTGCGTTGAGGCCAAGCATGCCGGTCTCGAGGCGTTCGCTGATCCGCAGGCCACGGTTCAGGTCCTTGGTGAAGACGTAGGCCACCAGGCCATATTCGGTGTTGTTGGCCAGGCGGACGGCATCGTCTTCCGTGGAGAAGGTGATGATCGGGGCTACCGGTCCGAAGATCTCTTCCTGCAGGATGCGGGCATCAGCAGCAACGTTCTTCAGCACCGTGGGCTTGTAGAAGTAGCCGGGACCATCCACGTGCGCACCACCGGTAACCGCCGTGGCGCCACCTTCGACAGCTTCGGTGACGAGGGCGTGGACGCCGTCGCGGGCCTTGCCGTCAATCAGCGGACCAACCTTGGACTCAGGCTCGGTACCACGGGCGGTGGTCAGCGAACCGATCTTCGCGGCGAACTTCTCAGCGAAGGAATCCGCGATGGACTCGTGCACGATGAAGCGGTTGGCCGCCGTGCATGCCTCGCCCATGTTGCGCATCTTCGCGGCGATGGCGCCTTCAACGGCTTTGTCCAGGTCCGCGTCCTCGAAGACAACGAACGGGGCGTTGCCACCGAGTTCCATGGAGGTACGCAGGACCTTGTCCGCAGCTTCACGGATGAGGGCCTGGCCCACCGGGGTGGAGCCGGTGAAGGAGATCTTGCGGAGGCGGTCGTCCTTGATCAGCGGACCCGTCACGGCGCCGGCCGTGGAGGTCTGGATGACGTTCAGGACGCCGGCCGGGAGGCCTGCTTCCTGCATGACCTGGGCGAACAACAGGCTGGTCAGCGGGGTCAGGTTGGCGGGCTTGAGCACCATGGTGCAACCGGCGGCGACGGCGGGGGCAACCTTGCGGGTGGCCATGGCCAGCGGGAAGTTCCACGGGGTGATCAGCAGGCAGGGACCAACCGGCTTCTTCTGCACGAGCAGGCGGTTCTTGCCGTCCGGGGCTGCGGAATAGCGGCCGGAAACACGCACCGCTTCTTCGGAGAACCAGCGCAGGAACTCGGCACCATAGGTCACTTCACCACGTGCCTCGGCCAACGGCTTGCCCATTTCCAGGGTCATGAGGAGGGCGAAGTCCTCGGCGCGCTCAGTCACCAACTCGAAGGCGCGGCGCAGGATCTCGCCGCGTTCGCGCGGGGCCGTGCGGGCCCAGTCAGCCTGGGCGGCAGCAGCTGCGTCGAGTGCGGCGGCGCCGTCCTCAGCACCGGCGTCGGAGATGCTGAGCAGGACCTTGCCGGTGGCCGGGTCCTCAACATCGAAAGTTTTTCCCGATCCGGCCGGACGCCACTGACCGTTGATCAGCAGGCCGGTGGGAACGGAAGCCAGCAGTTCGCTTTCGCGTTCAACCGTGACAGTCATGGCGACTCCTTCGTCTAGGGTGCTTTGGAGATTTGCACCACTGGGGGTTCCTTGCCAGAAGTGGCTTGAATTACTGCCACGGTACTGCCCGGCCGGAAGCAGTGTCTACGCCTTGACGCACTGCCGTACGGATGCCAATTTGTGCAGGTGCACAGCCATGTCAGCGGGCAGCGAGGACCGCGGAGTACAGCTCCCGTTTGCTGACCCGGGCGTCCTCGGCTACTGCCGCAACCGCTTCCTTGAGGCGGATCCCCTGCGATATGAGCTCGTTGACTGCCGCAACGTGGTCTTCGGGTTTGCCGGGCTCCTGTTCAGGCGCACCACCGACTACCACTGCTATTTCGCCGCGGACTTCGTTGTTCTCGGCCCACTCCAGCAGCTCACGGAGGGTTCCGCGGATGACTTCCTCGTAGGTCTTGGTGAGTTCCCGGCAGACAGCAACCCGGCGTTCGGCGCCGAAACGCTCGTGCAACGCGCGCAGCATGACCTCAAGCCGGTGCGGAGCCTCGAAGAAGACCATGGTGCGGCGTTCATCAGCGAGGTCGGCCAGGCGCGAGTTCCGCTCTCCCGACTTCCGGGGCAGGAAGCCTTCAAAGCAAAAGCGGTCCGTGGGTAGCCCGGACAGGGCAAGGGCGGTCAGAACGGCCGAAGGACCAGGGACCGCAGTGACCGTCAAACCGGCTGCAACGGCACCTTCCACCAAACGGAACCCGGGGTCCGAGACTGCCGGCATGCCGGCGTCGCTGACCATCAGGATGGTTTTTCCGGCGCGGACGTGGTCCAGGAGTTCGCCTGTCTTGGCTACTTCATTGTGCTCGTGGTAGCTGATGACGCGTCCGGAAACCTCCACGCCCAGTGCTGTCACCAGACGGTGCAGGCGGCGGGTGTCCTCTGCCGCCACGATGTCGGACGTAGCCAGGAGCTCCACCAAACGGGTGGACGCATCGCCGACGTTCCCTATGGGAGTCGCCGCCAGGACGATCCTGCCGACCCCCGGTGCCGCACCGGAACCCGGGGCTAGCGGAGGAAGCGCCCCGTCCTCGTCGTCGCTGAAGCGGGCCTCGTCCGGGGTATTGCGCTGTTCGTCCACCTGCCAAGCCTAATGCCGCGATACCTGCAACGCCTCACCTCAACGCTGCGGCAAGCATGGAAAGGTAGCATGGGCGGGTGAACCAGTCGCCCGTTCCTGCCGCCGCTTCCGGCACTCCTGTGGCGTCGTCCGCCGTAGCCGAAACGGATGAGCCCGCAGTCCAACGTCCAGCCGACCACCTCGACGACGCCGCGAAAGCACATAACGCAGTGCGCGGCGGCACGAGGCAGGCCGGCACCGGATACCTGCCGGGCCGGGGCCTTGAACGCCACCGTTGGATAGAGCGGCCCGCAGAGGCTTTCAGCGTGGAGGCCCTGCGCACCCGCCTGATCGGCGGAATCCAGAGCTGGCGCGACTACCCTGCGTCCCTGCGGTTGTGGTTTTGGCTGATTCCCACCATCACGGCCGTCCTGGGCGGAATTCTCCGCTTCTTCCGACTCGACGCCCCGCACAGCCTGGTTTTTGACGAAACCTACTACGTCAAGGACGCGTACTCCTACTTGGTGAGCGGCTATGAACGAAGCTGGCCCTCCAACGCCAACGACTCCTTCAATGCCGGCAATCCCGATGTCCTCCTGAACACCCCCGAGTATGTGGTCCATCCACCGGTGGGCAAATGGATGATCGCTTTCGGAATGTGGCTGTTCGGCGGAGACAACCCCTTTGGCTGGCGCTTCAGCGCGGCACTGACCGGCACACTGACGGTATTCCTCGTGGCGCTCATCGCCATGAAGCTTTTCCGCTCCCACACGCTCGGGGCGGTTGCGGGCCTGCTGCTCGCCGTTGACGGACACCACCTGGTGCTCTCCCGGACAGCCCTGCTGGATGTCTTCCTCGCGTTCTGGATCTTCGCCGCCTTCGGTGCCCTGCTGTTGGACCGCGACGACGGCCGCCGTCGTCTGGCTTCCCGGCTCGCCGCGCAGGCGGCTGCTTCACCAAGCGGCATCCCGTTGACCAGCCAGCTGGTGGCAGGTCCTTGGCTGGGCATGCGGTGGTGGCGCCTCGTTGCCGGTATCTGCCTCGGACTCGCTGTGGGCACCAAATGGTCGGCGCTGTTCTTCGTGGCCGCCTTCGGCGTGATGACTGTGCTCTGGGATCTGAACGCCCGCCGGATTGCCGGGATCCGGAATTGGTTCAGCGCAGGCATCATCAAGGACGGGATCCCGGCGTTCTTCACCATCATTCCGGTTGCCGTTGTCACCTATATCGCCAGCTGGACCGGCTGGTTCCTGTCCAAGGATGCGTACTACCGGCAATGGGCCGCCACCAACCCGGCACCTGGCTGGGACTGGCTGCCTGACCCGGTAAGGTCCCTGGCCCACTACCACCTCGAAGCCTACAAATTCCACCAGGGGCTCAGCTCAGACCACCCCTATGAATCCAGCCCGTGGACGTGGCTGGTCATGGGCCGTCCCACGTCGTTCTATTACCAGTCCCCCAAACAGGGAACCTCGGGTTGCCTCGTGGAGACCTGCTCCTCGGCGATCCTGCCCGTGGGAAATCCCGTGGTCTGGTGGGGCGGAACCATTGCCCTGGTCATCCTCTTGTTCTGGTGGGCGGGACGTCGCGACTGGCGGGCCGGTGCCATCCTCGCCGGTGTTGCTGCCGGCTACCTGCCCTGGTTCATGTACCCCGAACGCACCATGTTCATCTTCTATGCGGTCTCCTTTGAGCCCTTCCTCGTGCTTGGCCTGACGTACGTGTTGGGATTGGTGCTGGGCCGCAGCAGCGATCCGCCGTGGCGGCGACGGTCAGGACTCTACGTCGTGGCCGTGGTCCTGGTGCTGGCTGTCCTCGCAACGGCTTTCTTCTATCCGGTGCTCACGGCAGAAGTCATCAGTTACCAGGAATGGCGCATGAGAATGTGGATGCCATCGTGGATCTAGGAGGCAAGCAGTGAGGGAAGCAAGCACGGAGCTCCTCTTCGAAGCCGACACGGACTCCAACGTCACCGACCTCCTTCTGGAGCGGTGCGCCAAGGATCCGTTCGGCGTCCTGTACGCGCACAACACCCCCAACGGGTGGCTGAACGTGTCAGCTGCCAGGTTCCTGGCGGACGTCACCGCCCTGGCCAAGGGCCTCATCGCAGGCGGCCTCACCCCAGGTGACCCTGTGGCGGTGCTGTCACGTTCGAGCTTCGAATGGACCTTGGTGGACTTCGCCATCTGGATGGCGGGCGGCGTCACGGTGCCCATCTACGAGACCTCCTCTGCCAGCCAGATCGAATGGATCCTGGCTGATTCCGGAGCCCGCCGCATCTTCGCGGAGGACGCCGCGAAGGCCGCGCTCGTCCATTCCGTCGTGGAAAAGTCAGGCCTCCTCGGCGAGGACCCCGTCGCCATCATCCGGATGGAGCACGACGGTGACGCACCCAACCTGACCAGTGTGTCCGCCGTCGGCATCGGCGTCATGGACGCTGAGCTGGAGCGGCAACGCAGCACGGCAAAACTGGCCGACATCGCCTCCATCGTTTACACCTCAGGCACCACAGGCAAACCCAAAGGGTGCGAAATCACCCACGGCAACTTTGTGCTGGTGGCCAGGAACGTTATCCCGTTCCTCCCGGAGCTTTTGATGCAGCCCGGCGCGCGGACCCTCATGTTCCTTCCGCTTGCCCATGTCCTGGCCAGGGCTGTGCAGGTTGTTTGCCTCACTGCCGGTATCACTCTGGGGCACAGCGCCGGTGCCAGCGGTCTGATGGCGGACCTGGGTTCGTTCAAGCCGACGTTCCTGCTTGCGGTTCCCCGGATCTTCGAGAAGGTCTACGCCGGGGCCAGCCACAAGGCCGCAATGTCAGGCAAGTCCGCCCTCTTCTCGGCGGCTTCTTCAACAGCGGTGGAATATTCGACGGCGGTGGACCTCGCCTCCCGCGGTGAGGGGCCGGGTCCGGGTTGGCTGCTGAGAACCAAGCACAGGACCTTCGACAAACTCCTGTATCCCAGGGTGCGGGAAGTCTTTGGCGGCGATGTCGGCTACACGGTGTCCGGCGCCAGTCCCCTGAGCCCACGGGACAACCACTTCTTCCACGGTGCCGGGGTTCCCGTCCTGGAGGGCTACGGGCTGACCGAGACCACGGCGCCCTGCACAGTGAACACCCCCACCATGTCCCGGATCGGAACGGTGGGCATCCCGTTGCCGGGCACCACCATCCGCGTGGCCGACGACGGTGAGGTGCTGGTCAAGGGCATCGGAGTGTTCAAGGGCTACCACGGAAACCCGGAGGCAACGGAGGCCGCCTTTGTGGACGGGTTCTTCCGCACCGGGGATCTGGGCGAGCTCGACTCCGACGGCTTCCTGACCATCACCGGCCGCAAGAAGGATCTCCTGGTGACAGCCGGCGGCAAGAACGTCGCTCCCGGCCCCCTGGAAGAAAAGTTGCGCGAGCATCCGTTGGTGGGTCAGGCCGTGGTGGTCGGAGACGGGCGTCCTTTTGTGGCGGCCTTGATCAGTCTCGACCCCGAGGGCCTTGCGGATTGGTGCTCGGAGAATAAAACCGGTGCCCTGTCCCTCGAAGAAGCAGTCCACGACGACCGCGTCAAGGCGGCCGTGCAGTCTGCTGTTGATGAGGCCAACAAGCTCGTCTCGGCCGCCGAATCCATCAGGAAGTTCGCTTTCATCACGGCGGAGCTCAGCGTCGAGTCCGGACACCTGACGCCGTCACTCAAGCTCAAGCGGGCGGCTGTGGTGGGAGACTTCGCGTCGGTTGTCGAAAAGCTGTACGCCAAGTAGGCCCACCACCTAGTCGCTCTTTGCGACCACCTATTTCTGCGGCTTCCAGCACCTAATTTTGCCCAATCACCACCTAACCGGGCCAATCTCTGCCTAGGTGGTCCTGGTGCCCCCGTAGCGTTTCCTTCACGAACCAACGTTCAAACGGGATCTCATGACAAGTCCATCACGCATACCAACACCCGCGCTCTACTATTCGCGTGTCCGGTCTACGTTGGTACCGCGAATCATGGGTTTCACCATGATTACGCTAAGCCCGGTGCTGATCGTCCTCAAGAACTCCGCTATCTGGGGCCCGGGATGGTCGGTTACCTCGTCGGCGGTCCCGAGATCCATATCGGGATGAAAAGCGGCAAGGCCGTTATCGCCAGCACGGACCGCCCTGAACAGCTCATTGGTGTTCTGACCGGAAGTCACCCTCCGGGACAGTAGGGCTAGCGCTTTGAGCTCGTCGTTTCCTTGGAAAGGGCATCATCGTCATCGGCTGCGCCGTCAACCGCACCATCAGAATCCTCGTCATCGAGCTTCTCCTGGGAAACGGCAACGCCGCGGCGCCGCTTCGTGGGCCACGTGAAGATGAACGTCAACGTCGCCGCGATGAACACCAAAGCACCGATCACGATGCCCGCGTCAACCCAGAACTGTCCCGGGAAGAGCCGGATCAGGGTGTCCTCCAAGGAGAACGTCCATGTGCCATTGGCAAAGAAGATCCGGTGGAATTCGGTGAAGAACTGCTGCCAGCTCAAAGCTGCCAGAACCGCAAGGCCGATGATGATGACAAGCGTGACAATGGAGCCGGCGAACAAGCCGCGGCGGATCCCGCCATTGCTGCGCTTTCGCAGGTACACAATGGCGATAATGCTGAGGATGATGAGCAGGACTCCCGCACCGAATGAGGACAGAATCACCATCTTGACGTCCGCCATGTGCGCGACTTCGCTGTCCTTGAACAGCTTGGCGCCGTCTTGGTTAACCAAGCCTCCCAGGTACCGGGGACCCGCCCAGTTGCTGAGGTAGTCAACGGCATAGGAGCCATAGGTCATACGGTCGTCAGTGTTGAAGCCATAGCCGTCACCAGGGAAACCGGGACGGTTGTACTCCACCCACAGGAACAGTGGACTCGTGACCGCCCTGACTGCCAGAACCAGGAGGATCACGGGGTAGAAGACAGCCAACAGCACTTGGAAAACCCGGGGCCCTACAGGCTTGACCTTTGCCGCCTGCTCTCGTTCAGCATTGCGCCTGGCCACCTCATCTTCCGGCGGCCGGACCTGGAGGGCCGACGTCGGCAGCGGTTCGGAATAGTGCGACGGCTGCTTGCCGGAAGAGGCATTCGCAAGTGTGTCAGCGAACAGCGGCGGCTCCGTGTCGGCGTCTGCGGCTTCTGCAGCCTTGCGGTCTGCGCGGCTCTCCGGCTGGGCCGTTCCGGGCGCAGCTGACGCTTTTCCAGGCGCTCCAGACGCCGGTGCAGGCGCGGCGGGTGAGGCACCACTGGACGTCTTTGGCTTCATCCAGTCGAAGGCCGGTTCGTTGGGGTCCTCGTGGACGTCCGTGTCCGATTCTTGTGGTTTTGGGCTCTTGTCGCTCACAGCGGGGGTTCACTTCCGTAGGCATCCACCGGCGATTGCGTGCTGCCGGCTCTCTTGTCTGCCTTCGAGCCTACCGCCCGGCTTTGCGCCGACACGAGGAACTACCCCGCCTTGGAGCAGATTGAAACGCAACTGTAAGGTCTACGCGGCGATGCTTCTGTAACCGCCATCGTTGGCGTCCAAGTCACCTGTCTCCCCCGCACGGACAGCCCGGCCGCCGACAAGCAGCGTGTACGTCCAATAGCCGGCCAGCACCAGCGCGCCGATGGTGATCTTGGCCCAGACGGGGAGCTGGCTCGGAGTGACGAATCCTTCAACGATGCCGGAAACCAGGAGGACCAGCACCAGGCCCAGTGCGATGGTGATCAATGACCGCCCTTCATCCGCAACAGCCTGCATCCGGGTCCTGGGGCCGGGCCGCACCATGGCCCAGAAAATCCTGAGCCCTGCGGCGCATGCAATGAACACAGCCGTGAGTTCCATCAGGCCGTGGGGCAGGATGTAGCTGAAGAAGACGTCGATCTTGCCCGTTGCCAGGAAGACACCGGCGGCAACTCCCACGCCCTGGGCATTCATGAAAAGAATGTAGGGCACCCAGAATCCTGTGATGCCGAAGGCTACGGCTTGGGCGGAAATCCAGGCGTTGTTGGTCCACACGGCGCCGGCGAAGGAAGCCGCCGGATTCTCGGAGTAGTAATCGATGAAGTCTTCCTCGACGTACCTGCGCACCCTCTCGTCGCTGCCGAAGACGGCTCGAAGCGCATCCGGGGAGGTGCCTATCCAGAAGGCATACGCGGCACCGACAACCGTAAAGGCCAGCCCGCACCAAAGGGTCAGCCATCTGATCCGGTAGAAGGCGGCCGGCAACGAGATGACGAAGAAGCGGGCCAGGTCTTCCATGAAGTTCGAGCGGGCACCGGTAAACCTGGTGCGCGCCTGCGCCAACGCGGCGGACAACGACGACGACAGACCGGTTTCAGGAGCCACCGAACGGATCAGGGACAGGTGCCCGGAAACTGTTTGGTACAAGCGCAGCAGTTCATCCGCCTCGTCTCCCGTCAACCGACGCTTGTGCGCCAGGAAATGAAGCCGCGACCATTTGTCCCCATGTACGGCCGAGAAGGCATCGATGTCCACGGCACCACCCTAATGCCTGAGGCCCGCGCGAACGCCTGATCGGCGTCGTTTTGGCCTGTCACGCCGCTAGACTCGTTGTGCAGGCGCTGCTGGGCGCCGCATTGTCCGGAAGGCGTGGGGGCTGGCTTGAGTTCGATCATCACAGGCGAGGCAGTGGTCCTCGAGCTGCGCTCAGCGTCTTTTGCGGCCCGGGGGCTGGGCCTGATCCTCGACGTCATCTCGCAGGTGGTCCTCGCGATACTCCTGATCATCCTGGTCCTGATGGCTTCTTCAGACCTGGACGAGTCGGCCATCCGGGCTCTGGTCCTCAGCAGCGTCGTTTTCTCTGTGGTGGTTGTCCCTGTCACTGTGGAAACCCTCACCCGCGGCCGGTCGCTGGGTAAGCTCGCCACGGGTTTGCGGATCGTCCGTGACGACGGCGGTTCCATCCGTTTCCGGCACGCCCTTATCCGCGGGCTAATCGGTTTCCTGGAAATCTACCTGACCTTCGGCGGGCTGGCCATCGGAGTGGCGCTGTTCAACGAGAAATCGAAGCGGCTGGGCGATATCGTTGCCGGCACGTATTCGCTCCGCCTGCGCGTTCCCTCGAAACCCCGCATCGTGCCCAACGCACCGCACTATCTGCAGGGGTGGATTGCCATGGCGGACATCGGCAGGGTGCCGGACGCCACCGCGCGCCGGGCAGGGACGTTTGTACAGCAGGCTTACCTGATGGCTCCCGCCTCACGCCTGGCCATGGCGATGTCCCTGGCCACGGAACTCGCACGCTATGTCGCACCGCCACCGCCGCCCGGCACGATCCCCGAGGACTACATCGGCGCAGTCCTCGGGGAACGACGCAACCGGGAGCTGGCGCGCCTGCGTCAGGCCGAACAGCGGAACGCCACGGTGGGCGCTCGCTTGCGCAAGCTGCCGTTTACCCAGGAGCCCTAGTTCCGGGCTGCCGGAGCCAGTGATCCGGTCTGGTGAGTTCCGTGGGCAGGAGCGTCCGCGCATCGCCTTCGGCAGCATTGACCTGCGGTTGAGTCAGGTAGAGGGCCCTGGACAGGTCCGCCCCCGCCAGCTCTGCACCACGAAGATCCGCCCCCAGAAGATCCACGGCAGCCAGGTCGCTGCCTGCCAGGTTGGCCCCTATCAGGTACGAACCCCGCAGATCTGCTCCACAGAGGCGCTGGTTCCCCAGGTCTGCGCCCATCAGGTCGGCACCCGGCTGGAGGCCGCCGTCGTGACTTTGCCGGTCTTCCGCGCCGTAGGACGCGCGGACTTCTTCGCTGACCTCCATCAGGAGGGCCCGCACCTGCCCGTGGTAGGTTTCGACGTCGGCACCCAGGACCGTGGCTGCGTCACCCACGGCGGTGGCCGCCAGCTGTTCCGCAAGGTGGGCGGCTGCAGAGGCGAGCTCGGGGTCGAACGTCCGTTGCCGGGCCTCGTTCAGGTACCAGAGCATCTCGTGGAGTTGCCTGACCCTTTTGAAAACGTCGAACATCGCGGACGCGGAGGCAGGGTTGTCCCGCCAGCTGTTTCCGCCGAAAGTGTGCTGGGAAACGAGCTGGCCGGCGCCAAAGCAATCGAAAACTGTGCAGCCGCGGAAACCGCGGGGGCGCAGCCGTTGGTGGATGGCACAGGAAAAGTCCCCGGCCAGGTTTGGGCACGCCGAGGCGGCAGGCTTGTCGATGGCAAAGTCCGCTGAGCGGGTAAATCCCAGTGCGGTGCAGCACAGCGCAAAGCAGTTGCTGCAGTCAGGGCGAAGAATTGGTGTGATGGTCATGCGGTGCTCCAAATGATGAAGAGGGTCCGGGGTAAGGAGCCGGGGAACCCGTCAGCGGGTTCCCCTGAGGGACACCCGTGATCACCAGAGGGCAGCACAAAGTGGAGGCCAACACATGGTCGGCACAAATAGTCCGGGTCAAAGCGAAGTCCGGGTCAAAGCGCGCAGGAAATAATCACTGCGGCCATCTTAACAGCAGGTCTACCGTTGGGCGTAGCTGGCCCAGGGAATGTTCCAGTCGCCGAAACCCTCCAGTGGCTCGACAGCCGGGGCTCCCGTGTTCAGGATCTGCACCACGTCGCCGGTCTTCATGTTGTTGAAGAACCAAGCGGCATCATCCGGCAGCAGGCCGACACAGCCGTGCGAGACGTTGACGCGGCCGATGGCTCCCCACGCTGATTCCAGCGCCTGGTGGACATAGACTCCGGACCACGTGAGGCGGTTGGCGTAGTCCACCACCATTGGGGCGTAGTAGCCCTTGTCGCCGGGCTTCAGGCCGATGCTGCCGGCGTTGAAATTGGATTTGCGTTCCTGCTCCAGGATCACTGCGTAACCGGTGGGCGAGAGCCAGTCTTCGCCGCCGAGAGACACGGGCGCGGTGTGGAGCAGTTGGCCGTCGGAGTACACGTTCATGGTCTTGGTGGTGTCATCCACCACGGCAATCCGCTGCGGACCCGTCGTAAAGGTGGAGACAACGTCCCCATTACCGATCATGTTGTTGCCGAAATCCACGCCAAGCAGCTTCATGTCCACTGTGACAGTAGTGCCGGAGGCCCAGAATGCCTCGGGCCGGATCCGCACTTTCTTGTCGGAGTACCAGTGCCATGCCACAGGTTGGCCGGACGACACAGTGATGGCCACCCGCTTCTCCATGGCCACCTTGTCCACGACGGGTTCGCTGAAGTTGATTTCGATGGGCTGGCCTGAGCCTGCCGTGGTGCCGTTGCGAGGGTAGATGGACGCGTCTGCCTCGTACGCGGCGGAAACCGTGGTGAAGGTCTGGGTCTTCTTGGTTTCCTTGCCGGCGGTGTCCACGACAGTGAAGGAGTAGTTGTACTGCGTCTTGAACTTCAGGACTTCCTGGGTAGTCCAGGTAGAGCCGTCGGGACTGATCTTGCCCACCACGGGCGCCCCGCCACCGGCAGGGGTCAAAACGACATCCTTGACCTTGCCGTTGACCGCCTTGATCTGGGGACCCACGACGGGATTCCATTCAACAGCCCCATCCAGCGGAGTGATGCCCAACTCCACGGGCTTGGCCTCGATGGTGGGAGTCGGGGAAGGTGCAGCAGCGTTGTTCTGCGTAGAACCGGGGAGCAATCCGGGTATGGTGGCCACGCCGATTCCGCCCGCCACAATGGCGGCGCAAATCCCTATGATGGCAAGGACCTTGCCCGTTTTCCGTTTGGCGGCCTGTGTCATGGTTCCCGTCATCCTGTCCCCCGGCAAGCTATACCGAACACCCAATTCTAGCCGAAAGGCCGGCCACGCTGTTCGCGTGTCCGGCCTTTCGCCATCGAATGTTCTTTGCGGATGGCTGCTAGTAGCGGTAGTGCTCCGGCTTGTACGGACCCGCAACGTCCAGGTCCAGGTAGTCTGCCTGGTCCTTGCTCAGCTCGGTCAATTCCACTCCCAGGGCGTCCAGGTGCAGGCGCGCCACCTTCTCGTCCAGAATCTTCGGCAGAACGTAAACCTGCTTCTGGTACTCGCGCTCCCCGGCTGGCTGGTCCTTCTTGGTCCAGAGTTCGATCTGCGCGATCGTCTGGTTGGCGAACGAGTTGCTCATCACGAAGGACGGGTGGCCCGTGGCGTTGCCCAGGTTCAGCAGGCGGCCTTCGGACAGGACGATGATGGACCGCTCGGAGGCTGTCCCGGAGTCGAAGACCCACTCGTGGACCTGCGGCTTGATCTCGACCTTCTTGACGCCGGCAACCTTGGCAAGACCTGCGATGTCGATCTCGTTGTCGAAGTGGCCGATGTTGCCCACGATTGCTTTGTTCTTCATGCCAAGCATGTGCTCGGCCATGATGACGTCCTTGTTGCCGGTGGTCGTGATGAAGATGTCGCCTTGCGCCAGCACCGTCTCAAGCCTGGCCACTTGGTAGCCGTCCATTGCTGCCTGGAGGGCGCAGATGGGGTCGATCTCAGTAACGATGACCCGCGAACCCTGGCCACGCAACGCCTCGGCGGCGCCCTTGCCGACGTCGCCATAACCGCAGACGACGGCGACCTTGCCGCCCATCAGCACGTCCGTGGCCCTGTTGATGCCGTCCGGGAGCGAGTGGCGGATGCCGTACTTGTTGTCGAACTTGCTCTTGGTGACGGAGTCGTTGACGTTGATGGCCGGGAACAGCAGCTTGCCCTGCTCGGCGAGCTGGTACAGGCGGTGGACACCGGTGGTGGTTTCCTCGGTGACACCCTCGATGCGTGCTGCCAAGCGGGTCCACTTCTGCGGGTCGGCTGCGAGGGTCCTGCGGAGGAGGTTCAGGATGTGGACGTACTCTTCGGGATCGTCCTCGGTGGCGGCAGGAACTGCGCCGGCTGCCTCGAAGTCCACGCCCTTGTGCAGCAGCAGTGTTGCGTCTCCGCCGTCGTCGAGAATCATGTTGGGACCCAGCTCGGGTTTGGTCTCAGCGCCGGGCCAGGTAAGGATCTGCTCGGCAGTCCACCAGTACTCTTCAAGGGTTTCGCCCTTCCAGGCGAAAACCGGAACACCCTGGGGATCTTCCGGGGTGCCCTTGCCCACAACGACGGCAGCCGCGGCTTCGTCCTGGGTGGAGAAGATGTTGCAGGAGGCCCAACGCACCTCTGCGCCCAACGCGGTGAGGGTCTCGATGAGAACGGCGGTCTGGACCGTCATGTGCAGCGAACCCGCGATCCGTGCACCCCTGAGCGGCTGCGAAGCACCGAACTCGGCCCGAAGCGACATGAGGCCGGGCATTTCGTGCTCGGCAAGGCGGATCTGGTGGCGGCCTGCCTCGGCGAGGGAAATATCAGCCACTTTGTAGTCGAAAGTCATGGAAGTCCTTAGGGGTACCGTGCGGGTGTTAAGAAAAGGGGGCTGCTAGGCCTTGGCATCATGCTGGCTGGAGCCGGCCGCGTTGGCCGCTGCCAGGAGTTCCGGCGGCAGGAGCAGCGGAATGCCGTCCTCGATCGAGTAGCGGAGCTTTTCGCCGTCCGCGGCGGCAGCCGTTGATACCAGCTCCTCGCCCTCCTGGACCAGCGGTGAACCCGTCACGGGGCAGCGCAGGATGGACAACAGTTCAGGACTGACCTTTGGCATGAATGATGCTCCCTGGGTGGCGCCGGCCTGGCGCCGCTGGCGGATTTATCTGCAGATTCCAGACTACCGCGCAAGATCGCACGGTTTTGATCACGACGCCGCTTTGAGTCACGACGCCGGTGCAGTCACCTTCGGTGGCTTAGGACGGTTCGCGGAGGATCCGCAGGTGTCCCCGGCGGGTACCTTCGATACTTGCGGGCGGCTCCATCTGCGTGTGGTTGTGGCGGGCCGGCGTTTCGGGTGCCGCGGAGGCAGCCTCACGGACGGCGTTGGCCAGAGCAAGCAGATCGTCGGGTCCGGGCTGCGGTGGCGTGCTGGGCATGGCCAGGCGCAGCACTTCCCAACCCCGGGGAACGGTGAGGCTCTCGGCGTGCTGCGTGCAGAGGTCGTAGGCGTGCGGTTCGGCGTACGTGGCTAGGGGACCCAGGACGGCCGTTGAATCGGCGTACACGTACGTCAAAGTGGCCACCGCAGACTGGCGGCAGGCTGATCTTGAACACTGACGAATAGCACCCACAACATCCCAGATTAGCGCCACTTGGCTCCCGTAGCGCGCATTGAGCGTCCGTGGCTGCCCGGGAGGGGCTGGTATCGGCAGCTCCGGCGCGGTGTGCACGATGATGTCGCGCTGGCGGTTCCTCAGGACTAAAGTCGATATATGCAGTCACAGCCACATGTTCCCGGGTTTACCGTCCGGTGGACTGACGCCGATGGCGATCAGACAGAGGAACACGCCGTACCGGGCGTGCGGGGGTTCCGGAAACGCCGCCGCAACCGTCATGGCAGGGGACTGCGTGGCGAGCTGATGCTGCCCAATCTTCCGGGTTTCCGGACGCGTTCCGAGCGTTTCGACGACATGGTGCTTGACTCCGCCGAACGGCTCCAGGACATGTGGGGCAAACAACTGGACGGCGTTCTCTTCGCCGTTGATGAGATCCCGCCGAACCTGGAACAGCTCGTTGCCACCGGCAACCCTGCACCCATGGGGTCCTACACTCCCGGCGGCCGTGGAGAACCGCCGATGATCACGGTCTACCGCCGGGTGGTGGAGCAGGGCTCCAACACCAGGGAAGAGTTGCAGGATCTCGTCCATGACGTCGTGGTGGAATACACCGCGGAAATGTTGGGCGTACCGCCGGAGACACTGGACCCGGTGTACCGGCGCCGGTACCAATAGGACGACGCCGGTCACCCGGCTGGCCGGTGAGGCCTGCAGCGGACCGAACCGCCGCTAGTAGCCGACGGAAACGGGAACCTTTTCAAGTCCCGCCGCAGCATCCTGGATCGCTACAACAGACACATCGTTGCGGCCCTGTTTTCCAAGGACCAGCGCGCCGTAGACGGGATCGCCGGATGCGGAAACAACGTATCCCGCTATGACCGCGTCCCCGGCCTTTGCAGGGAGTTCAATGACTGACGTGGTTCCACCGGCAAGGTCCATGTCAACAGCCTTGCCTACTTTGCCGTCGGCCGTGACCGGGGCGTAGCTGACGGTAGCGCGGCCTTCGGGCACCCCGAAGCTCAGGGAACGCAGGCCATCGCGGGGAACGGCCACCAGGTGCTGGCTGCCAAGCCGGGCCGATGCTGGAGACCAGGCGAAATCGGTGGCCTCTTCGGCCTTCGAGCCGCGGGTGACCCTGGCCGATGCCACGAAGGAAACGTCCGAGCTGGCACGGATTGTGTAACTGCCGGCCGGAACTCCATCGAGGCTCAGCGAGGCAACGGATCCACCCTTGACCGTCACCACTCCCCCGTTGGGAAGCTTTCGCTCGCCGTTCGCACCATACAACTTGACCTGGACCACGGCGTCCGTTGAGCCCGGAACAACGATCTGGAGGGCCGGCACAGCGTCCGCGAATCCTGACTTGGCGGCGAGTGCCTTGATGCCTTCCGAGTCCTGGATGTCGACGCCGGACATCACCTGGAGGTTGGACGGTCCTTCGCCTGGTGAGAGGTATTCGACTCCCCCGGGAGCCAGCCCGCGCAGTACGCTCTGCTGGATGGTCCCGGCCACCGGACCGCCAGTGCTGCGCACGCGGATGCCCAGCTGGGATTGGCCCGGAGCGAGCCCGGCGAGGTTCACGGAGCGGGTGGTTCCCGGCGCCACCAGAAGCCCCCTGGCACCCGGAGCCTGAATCTGACCTTCGTACCCGTAGAGATCAAGGCTCACCGTGGCGGGCGTCTCTGATGAATTGCTGAGATTGAGGACAGCTGTGCGGCCGACAGCCGTGTTCGCGCCCAGCACCCACGCATCGTTGCTCGGCGGCTGGCATTGTGCGGAAGCGAGGCCACGGAGGTCGCCGTCGGTTGCCGAGTAACTGAGGTGGGCTGCCAAGGATGCTTGCTCGTTTCCGATGGGCCCGGCTTCCACCACCGTGGGCGAGGTTACCGGACTGATGGAAGCCACGCCCGCAGCAAGCACAGGGGGACCCGCCGTCGGCGTAGGAATGCTCGTGGGAGTCTTGGCGATTTCCGCGACGTTCCCGCCTCCAAGGGAAGTGACCTTGCTGCCGGGAACGGTGCCGGCCGGATTGCTCAGCACCACAGCGTTGAGCGCGCTGGTAGCCGTCGTCGACACGGGGCTGAAGTCAGCATCCGTGCCCACCACTGTCCCATTGACCAGGCGGGCTGGTTCCGGGCAGACGCCCAAGGCCCTGCCGGCGGGAACATCCGCCTGCTGCACGTCGGTGCTCGTGCCGCCGGAGGGACCCGGAACCATCGAGCTGGCAGCCACAGCGCCTCCCCCGGCAGCCAGGATGACCACTGCCGACAGAACACCGGTGACCATGCCTTTGCTGGAGCTTCGGGACCCCCGCATGCCGCGGGAAGACTGTTCGCTGCGGGAAGACTGTTCGCTGCGGGAAGACTGTTCGCTGCGGGAAGACTTTTCGCCGCGGCGAGACTTTCCTGTGGACGTTGGCTTGTCCTCGACCGGCGTTTCGCCGGCCGTCTGCGGTGCGTCGTCGGCGTTTTTCTTCTGCTCGTCAGACACTGCTGTACTCCTTACGGAGGGAGACTTCGTCCCTCGACATGCCGGTACGGGACCGGCGGGCAGGCATCGGGATCGCCAGCAGGACCGTCAAGGCGATCACTACGGCCTGCAGGATCCCGAGCCACAGGGCCCACGGGTTCGTGTAGCGGATCTCCAACTGTCCGCCACCGGCCGGCAGGTCGAACGCCTGTGACCACCCGGATGTTGTTGCCTGCAGCTGCTTACCGTCCAAGGTGGCCGTCCAACCGGGATCCGATCGCTCAGCCACGACCACTTTCCTGCCCTCATCACCGGATGGGACGCTGGCGTTGACGTTCACATCCTCCGAAGGCAAGGTGCCCACAGTGCTTCCTTGGGCGTCGATGATACGGACACGATGCGCCGTTTCTGCGGCGCCCGCCGAGGGCTGGTTCCGCGGAGTTACGCGCCACAACCACCCGGCGTCGGTCTGGCCCACAGCCACCAACCCTGGGACGGCGTCGATTCTGCTGGCCGTCAGTTGGGCAGCATTGTCCGCGGCCTTGAGGACCACGAAACCGGCACCGAGTTGCTCGAGGTCGGGACGCGGGTCAACGCCGGTGCTCGCCACGATAGTGGCCACTGCCCGCCGCAGAGACGCTGTAGCGGCGTCATCGCTCGTGATTTCCTCGCGTCCGGGAGCGCCAATAATGGTCCTCGCCGAGGCGATTGTGGACAAACTGTCCAGGGTTGTTCCGGCCCCTCGCATGAGCGAGGAAGTAAACGCACCTTGCTCGCCGCTGGTAATCACCAATGTCCGCGTCCGCTCGGGTCCCTGACCGCGGTCGACGGCGGTAGCAGGCAGCGTGCCTGATTCCATCGGCCGGACCTGACGCGGGCTACCCAATGACGAGGCCGCTTGCCGGGCTGCCGGGGCAGCTGGTGAATCCGTCGACGTCGAGGGCTGCAGGACGTTCTGCGCAGCCCAGGCACCCATTCCGGCCACGGGCCCGACAACGAGGAGAGCAACCACCACACCGGACGCGACGCGACGCATCTGGAACTTCCGGCGGGCAGGATCGGATGCCCGACGGCTCGCCGAAAAGAGCTTCTCCGCTCCGAGCAGGGCAGCACCGAGCAGCAACATGCCTGATGCTGAAACCGCCGGACCGGTAAACGGCCCGACAATGACGTTGTTGTTGACGCCGGTGGCTACATGCCCCACCAACCAGGCGCTGGCCAAGGTGGCCAGCGCAGCCAACCAGAACACCCTGGCCAATGCTGTGCGTTTGCCGGGGAGGAACAGCGAGGCCACCGCAAGCAGCAACACCGGAGCACCAATCAGCAAAGCCAGGATCAAAGCCCACGGAACAGCACCGGGACCGAACACCGACAGTCCTGTCAGGCCGCCGTCGATACTGAAAGCCAGCGGTTGGCCGAGAAGCTGCTGCCACAAGGGAGCCGCATCAAAAGCAAGGGGAAGTCCAGGATCAGCCAGCAGGGACCGGGGCCTGTCGAGGACGGAAATGCCGTACGGAAGGAACAAGGCAAGAGTCGGCAGCAACGACCACCACATGGTTTTGCCGCGCTGTCCCAGAACTACGGCAGCGAGGATCACTGCAACGGCAATAGGGCCCAGCAACGACGGTGCTGAGGCGGTGACGACGGCCATCACCAGTCCGGCGGCCGCTGCGGCCGTCCAGGAGGGTGTCCCGTTGATGCCGGGCTTACCGCGAAGAGGGGCCGGGAACCGGCCCGCAACGGCTGACGCGCTTCGCTGCACGCCCGCCGTGCTTGATTGTGCCGTGCTCGTTTGGCCGATGGCAGATCCGGACGCCCGCACCAGGGCCAGGAGCAGCAACGGCATCATGATGTGCGCCACGAGGGCACCGACGCGGCCTTCGTTGATGGCGATCAGGAGACTCGGCGCACCGGCCCACAGCAGGGCTGCCACGGTCCGGAACCGGCGCTTGGTGGTCAAGGCACCCGATGCGAACCACGCTCCGACAGCGGACAAAGGCATGGCCAGGACGAGGAGCCACGCCATGGATGCATTCGCATCCCCGCCACCGAGGAGCGACAGCACCCATAAGACGTAGCCAAAGGGATCACCGTGGCCCGGAAGTCCGGCGCCCAGGGAAATCCACCACGTGGAGGCGTTGGCCCAGATCCCGGCCGGTGTCGCGGAAAGCGGGAGAAGCCCACCACCGGTGATCGCGCCGGAACGGAGCAGACCCAGCAAACCCACGAGGGCCGCTGCCAGGGCAACGCATGCGGCGGCAACAGCACCCGTTCCCACCCAACCACGTTCGTTCGTGGCCAGGGCGGCGAAGTCGTCGGCGGCGTCGCCACTTGGTTCGGGAGCCAGCAGGTCGCTCACGGGCGCGGCGTCATCGGCAGGCCGGATGGCTTCCAGCAAGGACCGCCGGTTGGCCCGGACCTCGCGTGTTGGTGTCTGGAGGCCCCGGACGACGGAACGATGGACCCGTCGCGTTTTCGCAGCTGTGCGGCGCCCCCTCGCGATTGCGACAGGACGCATCAAAGCGGCAAGTGTGGCAGTGAACTGGGAGAAGCCATAGCCTGGCTCCTTCACCAGGATGCTCAGCACCAGGCGGACAACCGCGCCAAAAAGTGCTCCCAAAGCCTGGAAGGGAACGTTCCACCAGGGCGTGTGCTTCAGGCGCAGGTGGATCTGGGCCTTGCGCGCTGCCGAGGACGTTCCCAGGCCATGGGGACGGTGCTCAACGTGGAACATCCGGGCGCTGGGCACAACCACCACGCGGTTCCCGGCGAGCCAGTTCCGCCAGCAAAAATCGACGTCGTCGCCGCTGCCGGGCAGCGCGGGGTCGAACCCGTCCAACTGTTCCCAGACATCGCGTCGGATCAGCATGCCCGCCGAATTGACCGCGAATGTGTCGGAGCGGGCGTCGTACTGCCCTTGGTCGACTTCGTCGGCGTCAATCAGGGTGAGTCGCTCAGCCCAGCGGCTCGTTGAGAGGCCCACATCCACCAAGTGCCGGTCGTTGTCCCAGCCGAGCTGCTTGCAACCAGCGACGGTTACCGACGGCGCGCGCTCAACAGCATGGAGCAGCTCCGCCAACGCGTCAGGCGCGGGCGCCGCATCATCATGCAGGAGCCAGATCCACTCCACGGTCCGGCTGTCACCGGGCGCAGCAGCGGCGGGAGCGAGCTCCTGCAACCCCGCACGGACAGCCGCGCCAAAGCCTGACTTGGCTTGGTGGAAGGTGGTGGCATTGCCTTGGCCAAAGGCCTCCCGGAGCAGGTCCAGGGAGTTGTCCGTGGAACCTGTATCAACGCCAATGGCGGCATCTGCCGAACGCGTCTGGTCCGACAATGCCGCCAATGTCCTGGGCAGATAGTTGCCGCCGTCGTGGGAAACCACGACGGCGGTAACGTGCACTTCCTTGAGAATTAGACCGCTCGCTTCCTTAGCCGACGGCGCTCCCGCTCGGAAAGCCCGCCCCAAATACCGAACCGCTCGTCATTGGCGAGGGCATACTCCAAGCACTGCGAGCGAACGTTGCACGCTCCGCACACTTTCTTGGCATCCCGGGTCGATCCGCCCTTTTCAGGGAAAAACGCTTCAGGATCGGTCTGCGCGCACAGCGCGTCCGTCTGCCAGCCAAGTTCACCTTCGTCATCGAAATCCCCTTGGCCGGGGAGACCGATCCACACAGGCTGTCCGGGCGTCTCAAGCGGACGGCGCAGCTCCATGGGAGGATCGTCGAGGTCTTCTTCCGGACCAGCCGGCAGGTCGCCAATCAATGCCTCATGTGCTGCGAGGAGGGCTGTCGCCTGATCCTCCAAAGACTGCTGCACATTCTGGTTGTATCGGTCTGCCGCTTCCGGATCCGCAGGATCTACGTACCAGTCTCCCGGCACCTCCCGCGAACGGTATTTCACCGACGCATGTTCTGCGACGACTGCATCTTCCTGGATACGCAACGCTTGCCCCATGGCGTCCCTCCTGAGTTTGCAGCTGCTGCTTGGATGTGTTTCCGATTCCCGGTGTCCCGGTTGTCTGCGCAGCGGCGTTGATTACTAATTACACGCGTGTAACTACCCGCCAGTCAAGCCGCGCCGGGATAATAATCAAGAAGCTGTGGAAAAGTGGGATGCGCCACGCCCAACATCCAGGCCGCGGCTTCCGCGGATTGCCGCGGGAAATGGAAGCACAGGATCGGTTGAGGTTAACTTTCGTTGAATTTCCGCGGAAATAGCAGCGGCACCCTCCCGAAGCCCAGCGAATGGACAAACATTGATGTGTCGCAATTCACATCCAAGGGGTTGCTGCCCGGAGTGGTGCGGGACCTGCGTGGCAAGATTGATCCATGAGCATTCCGGCAGTGAACTTGATGACCGCCCTGAGGTCCGGGAATTCCACCTCGCCCAGGCTCACCTGGTACGGCCCCGGTTCCGAGCGTGTTGAACTCTCCGGACGGGTCTTCGACAACTGGGTGGCCAAGACTGGCAACCTGCTGCAGGACGAACTCGATGCCGAGCCGGGAATGGCCGTCCGGCTGGACCTCCCCGCGCACTGGAAGTCCTTTGTATGGGCCCTTGCCGCCTGGCAACTGGGCATGGAAGTCGTGCTTGACGGCACCTCGGCGGAGCTGCTGATAACCGACAAGCCCGACGACGGCGCCGGGGCGGGCTTCGACGCGGTCGTCGCCGTGCCGCTCGCAGCGCTTGCGATGCGCTGGCCGGGCGAGCTGCCGTCCGGCGTCGTGGATTACGCGGCGGAAGTCCGCTCCCACGGCGACGTGTTCATGGCGCATGACGAACCCGGGGCGGAAAACTCCGCGGTACGTGGCACGGCCGGATACGCGCACTCGGCTCTCCTCGAGGGATTCGCGGCTGCGCAGGAACCGGGTGTCCGCCTCCTGGTCCGCGCCGGCGATGGCTTGGAATCATGCCTCTCGGCCGCCCTGGGAGCATGGAAAGAAGACGGCTCCGTAGTGCTGGTGCACGAAGATGTCGAGGTCACCGCGCATCTTCTGGACAACGAGCGCGTCAGCCGGCCTTAGCGTTTGTGCCGGCCTTAGCGTTTGTGCCGGCCTTAGCGTTTGTCAGGGCTTCTTGACCGAAGGAAACTCGCCGGTCGACGGGTTGCCGGCGCCGGCTTCCGCCCCCGCCTTGGCCTTGGGATGCATGTCCAGAAGTTCGTGGTCGTGCGAGAACTCGGGTTCCTGGTCGAGTTCCTTGTTGAAGACCAGGAAGCGGTAGGCAAAGAAGCGGACCACTGTCGCCACCAGGATGCCGACCACGCCGGCCGCGAAAAGCATGTTCTTGTCAGTGATGTTCAACCAGTAGTTGGCAATGAACGTGAAGCCGGTGGAGATACCGATGCCGATACCGTTGATGATGACGAACATCACGAACTCGCGCACAACGTTGTCCTGCCGGCGGTGCCGGAAGGTCCAGAACCGGTTGGCAATCCACGAGAAGATCGTCGCCACCACGGCACCGACAAAACGTGCCTTGGACGGGCTGTCGGTCATGGGGCCATGCATCAGGTAGTACGTGAGGCCGTTGTCGATAACGAACGCAACACCACCAACAGCGCCGAACTTGGCTACTTCGCGCCAAAAAAGCGAAGCAAGTCCGCGGATGCGATCTGCGAGTGTGGTGATCATGACCCTCCATGGCCGTTGAAAGTGGGCCGATGGGCCTCGACCATTTTAGCGCCGATTTCCAAGCGCTGCCCGGGAGTACGCTGTGAGAACGCCAATACAGTGGCCGGAACTGACGATAAATGGCGCCAAAAGGGCGGCAGAATCAGTGATCCCCCTGCCGGTTCGGTAGGCTGAACCTTGTGACTTTTCCAGTAATTGGCGTTGTTGGCGGCGGCCAACTCGCACGAATGATGGCTCCGCCCGCTACCGCACTGGGCTTTGAACTCCGCGTTTTGGCCGAAGGCGAGGACGTTTCGGCTGTGGCTGCCGTAGCCACGGCCCCCATTGGCGACTACAAGGACCTCGAGGCCCTCCTTGAGTTCTCAAAAGGCCTGGACGTACTGACGTTCGATCACGAACACGTCCCCACCGGGCACCTGAGGGCGCTGTTGGACGCAGGCGTCAATGTCCAGCCCGGCCCCGATGCCCTGGTCAACGCCCAGGACAAGCTCGTGATGCGGGCCGCCATTGACCGCCTGGGCCTGCCCAACCCCGAATGGTCTGCCGTGCACACGGTTGACGAACTGGTCGCCTTCGGTGACAGGATCGGCTGGCCCGTAGTGCTGAAGACACCTCGTGGCGGCTACGACGGCAAGGGCGTCAGAATTGTCGACTCCGCCCAGGAGGCCCTGGAGACCAACGATTGGTTCCAGGCCATGAGCCCCCTGCTGGCCGAAGCGAAGGTGGAGTTCAGCCGTGAACTCTCAGCCCTGGTGGCGCGCACGCCCAGCGGCGAGTCCCGGGCCTGGCCGGTGGTCCACACCATCCAGGTGGACGGAGTCTGCGACGAAGTCATAGCCCCGGCACAGAACATTCCCGTGGAAGTAGCTGCCGCTGCCGAGGAAGCTGCGCTCCGCATCGCCAATGAGCTCGGCGTCACAGGCGTGATGGCGGCAGAGCTGTTCGAAACTCCCGGCGTCGGCGCGGGCTTCCTGATCAATGAACTTGCCATGCGTCCGCACAACACCGGCCACTGGACCCAGGATGGTTCCATCACCAGCCAGTTCGAACAGCACTTGCGTGCAGTTCTGGACCTGCCGCTGGGCGCCACCGATGCGCTCGCTCCGGTAGTGGTGATGAAAAACTTCCTCGGGGGCGAAAACCAGGACCTCTTCAAGGCCTTCCCGCAGGCGCTGGCCTATGAGCCCGCGGCCAAGGTGCATTCCTACGGCAAGTCCGTCCGCCCTGGCCGCAAGATCGGTCACGTCAACCTCGTGGGCACCTCTGCCTCCGACGTCGACTCGGTGCGCCAGCGCGCGACCACCGTGGCCAACATCATCCGCGACGGCCGCAAGCCTGAGCAGCCCACTCTGGAGGAGACCCTATGACGACAACACCGCAGGCCCCGCTGGTAGGACTCGTCATGGGCTCGGACTCCGACTGGCCCGTCATGGAGGCCGCGGCCGATGCCCTGGCCGAGTTCGGCATACCTTTTGAAGCGGATGTCGTTTCGGCCCACCGTATGCCCACGGAAATGATCAGCTACGGACAGAACGCCCACCAGCGCGGTCTCCGCGTCATCATTGCCGGAGCCGGCGGCGCGGCCCACCTTCCGGGCATGCTGGCCTCGGTGACCCCCCTTCCGGTAATCGGCGTTCCGGTTCCGCTCAAGACACTGGACGGCATGGACTCCTTGCTGTCGATCGTGCAGATGCCGGCCGGCGTCCCCGTCGCCACGGTGTCGATTGCAGGGGCCCGCAACGCCGGACTCCTGGCCGTGCGGATGCTGGCCTCCGGTACTGATGAACTTGCCGCCAAGCTTCGTGGCGACCTCCTGGCTTTCGCCCAGGAACTCAACGATGTGGCCACCAAAAAAGGGGAGAACCTTCGCCACAAGGTTGAGGAAGTCTTCTCCCCTGCCAACCCGTCAGCCCGGAGCCCCCGCTAGGAAGGCAGCGGATGACTACCATGCACAAGAACACGAATCAGCCCGGTTCCGCCCTGACTGATCCTGTCCGCTATCCATCCGGCGCCAGTGCGCCGGTGCGGACCAAACGCGCCTTCGTGCTGGTCCTCCTCACGCTCCTGGTCCCCGGCAGCGCACAAATCGTTGCGGGCGACCGCAAACTTGGCCGCATCGCGCTGCGCGTTACGCTCACGGTGTGGGCGCTGGCGCTGATAACCATCGTCATCGCAGTCACCAACCGGACCATGCTGCTGAGCATTGTCACCCACCCCGTGGGGTCGCTGTTCATTATCGTGGTCCTCGTGGCGCTGGCCCTGGGATGGGCCTACCTGTTCCTCAACACCCTGCGGATCATCAGGCCGACACTCCTGGCACCCGGCATGCGTCCCATCATTGCCGTCGTGGTGGCCATCACCACCGTGCTGGCGAGCGGATCGCTGGGCTACATTGCCTATGTCCTGAACGTCAGCCGCAACGCAATCGGCAGTATTTTCGAGGCCGGTCCCGCGATCGATCCCGTGGACGGGCGTTACAACTTCCTGATGATGGGTGGCGACGCCGGCGACGACAGGACGGGACGCCGTCCCGATAGCCTGTCCGTGATCAGCGTCGATGCGAAAACGGGCGAAAGCGCCATCATTTCGGTCCCCCGCAACCTCCAGAACGCACAGTTCAGCGAGAGTTCGCCCATGCGGAAGATCTACCCCGAGGGCTACAACTGCGGCGACGAGTGCCTCATCAACGCCGTCAACACCGAGGTCACCAACAAGTACCAGGACCTGTATCCGGGCGTTCAGGACCCGGGCGCACAGGCAACCCTGGAAGCTGTGTCCGGCACCCTCGGAATCACGGTCCAGGCCTATGTCCTGGTGGACATGGACGGGTTCGCCAAACTCATCGACGCCATGGGCGGCATCCGCATCAAGGCCGGCGGTTGGGTACCCATCAGCGGCCCCGTCACCGATGAGGCCAACGGAATCCACGGCATGCCCGACGGCTGGATCCCTGCCGGAGACCAGCATCTGGACGGCTTCCACGCCCTCTGGTACGGCCGCTCCCGCGAATTCGTGGACGACTACGCACGCATTGCACGCCAGCAATGCGTGCAGCAGGCCATGCTCAAGCAGCTGGACCCCGCCACTCTCCTGACCAAGTTCGAGGACATCGCCAATGCCGGGACCAAGGTGGTCGATTCCAACATCTCGTCCAACCAGCTGGGCAGCTTTGTGGACCTCGCCTTGAAGTCCAAGAACCAGCCCGTCAAACGGCTCACCATCGGGCCACCGGACTTCGACGCATCCTTCTCCACGGTGCCTGACTTTGACCTGATCCACTCCAAGGTCCAGGAAGTCCTCGCCTCCTCGTCCAACAGCCCCAAGGCAAGTGACGCCGTCGTGACCCATGACCGTCCGGGCGCCGGGCCCGTCATGGCCGCCGGTCCGGTTACTGGCCTGCTGCCCGCAAGCCAACTGCCTTCACCCTCTGCGGACTTCACTCCGGTGACCACAACCCCCGACGGCACGCCGATCACCATTGAGTTGTTGAACGGTCTCAAAGCCCAGGGCGATGAGCAAGGCATCCGCGACCTCGTGGCCACCAACGGCCAGTGCGCACCACTGTAAATTCCCCCTTTGAGCTCCATCCCACGTCCAGCGCAACGATAAGGACTTTCTTTCGTGTACCAGATTGAGAATGTTTTGCGGCCCTATGCGTGGGGTTCGACGACGGCCATCGCCGGACTGCTGGGCCGGCAGGCCTCGGGCGGCCCGGAGGCTGAAATGTGGATCGGGGCCCACCCGGACTCCCCTTCGACGGCCATCCACCCCAACGGTGTCACCCAGCCCCTGGACGCCTTGATCGCCTCGGATCCGCAGCGCTTCCTTGGCTCCGAAAGCCTCGCTGGATTTGGTCCCCGTCTGCCCTTCCTCACCAAGCTCCTGGCGGCCGAAAAGCCGCTTTCCCTCCAGGTCCATCCGAGCCTGGAGCAGGCCCGTGAAGGATTTGCCCGCGAGAACGCCGCCGGGATCGCCCCCGACGCCGCTGAACGCAACTACCGCGATGACAACCACAAGCCGGAAATGATCTTCGCCCTCACGCCCTTCAAGGCGTTGTGCGGCTTCCGCTCCCCTGCTGACTCGCGCGGCATCTTTGAACATCTGGCGCACGTCCTTGACTCCGCCGCCATCGACGTTCCCGCCGTTATCGCGGACGTCGTCACCGACCTTGCGCAAGCTGATGCTTCCGCTGCGCTGAAGGCTGCCTTCAGCCGGCTCATCCAGGGCGGCAGTGACGTCTCCGATGCCATTAACGAGGTAGTCGCGGTACTTTCTGCCGGGGCACCGCTGGAGCCGCACCGGGAAGCGCTGACCGCAATGCTGGACATCAATGAAGCCTTCCCCGGCGACCCCGGCGTCCTCATTTCCCTGCTCCTGAACCATTTGTCCCTCGAACCCGGTGAAGTGGTCTACCTCCCTGCGGGGAACATCCACGCCTATCTGCACGGCCTGGGCGTCGAGGTCATGGCGTCCTCGGACAATGTCCTACGCGGTGGGCTCACGCCCAAGCACGTGGACGTTCCGGAACTGTTGAAGACCGTTCGTTTCGAATCCCTCGGGGTTCCGCGCGTCGAGGCCAGCGGGACGGAGTTCGGACAGGAGCTGTACCGCCCGCCGTTCAAGGAGTTCCAGCTCCAGCGCATCGAGCTCGGCCCTGACGCAGCACCGGTGCCGCTGGCGCAGACCGGGCCCGCCGTCGTCGTGGTTGTTTCCGGCGCCGTGCTTCTCGACTCGCCCAAGAGCGACCTCCAGCTCGGACGTGGCGCTGCAGCGTTCATCCCCGACGTCGAAGCCCCGGTCAACGTCCACCCGGTCCAGGGCGCGACGGACACCAGCATTGCCTTCGCAGTCACGACAGGCTTGGGGAACTGAACCGTGGAATTCTTCCTCCAAACGCCCGCATGGGCGGCAGTCCAGCGTTCCCTGGGGCGCCGCGTCCACGAAAAATCCGGCCCCGGATGGAGTTTCCTCGCTATTGAGGAGAAGAACCCCGCCGGCAAAGTCATCTATGCCCCCTATGGGCCGGTGGCTGATTCCGTCGAAGCATTCGACGCCGCCACGGCGGCTTTGGTGGCGCTGGCCAAGGCGGAGCACGCCGTCTTCGTCCGGATGGAACCTGCTGCGGCAGGTTTTACCGCGTCCGACGCCGGTCCCCTGCTCCGCGCGCGGGGCTTACGGCCCGCGCCGGTCAACCAGCAGCCGGAACTCAGCTGGATTGTGGATCTGGACGGGGATTTCAAGGACGTCCTCGCGGGCATGAAGCCAACAAACCGGAACTTGTACCGGAACATCCACAAAAAGGGAGTGACGTTCCGGACCTCCCAGGACCCGGCGGACATCTCCATCCTGCTGCACTTCCTCCACCTGACGGCGGCGCGGAATGGCTTCAAGCCGCAGAGCGATGAATACCTGACCCAGGTGGCGGCGTCATTGCTGCCTGCAGGGGCCGGAACCTTGTTCATCGCCGAACTGGAAGGTGAGCCCATCGCGGCCGCCTTCGCCTACGATTCGGCAGATACCCGGGTCTACGCGCACGCGGCACTCGATGACACGCACCGCAAGCTCAGCGCAGGCATCCCCCTCCTGGTAACCCTCATGGCAGACGCCAAGGAAAAGGGCCTCAAGCACGTGGACCTCTGGGGCGTCGCACCCGAGGACCAGCCGGACCACAAGTGGGCGGGCTTCACGGCGTTCAAGAAATCCTTCGGAGGCCGCGAAGTCTCCTACCCCGGCACCTGGGACCTCCCGGTCAACAAACTCCGCTACGGCGCCTACCAGCTGGCTAGGAAGCTCCGCGACAAACTCCGCTAAGCCTTTCCAGCTCCACCCGCGCCCGGCACACCCCACAACAGCGCGAAGCGGAAGCCGGCCGGACACAGAGAAGGACGGCGGGTATCGCGACAGCGGCATCAAATCGACGAGGTACGAGGAGATAGCCGCCGAGCGATGCTCGCCGTCCTTCTGTGAGCTGCGGAGGTTACGCCTTGCGCGCGTACGTCTCCCACTTGGATGCGTGGTGCTCAGCATCAACGAAGCGGACGGTGCCGGACTTCGAGCGCATCACGATGGACTGGGTCAGGACGCGGTCCTTCTGGTAGCGGACGCCGTGCAGGAGGTCACCGTCGGTGATGCCGGTGGCTGCGAAGTAGCAGTTGTCCGAGGTGACGAGGTCGTTGGTGGACAGGACGCGGTCGAGGTCGTGTCCGGCGTCGATGGCCTTCTGCTTCTCGTCGTCCGACGTCGGCCAGAGGCGGCCCTGGATGACGCCGCCGAGGGACTTGATGGCGCAGGCCGCAACGATGCCTTCCGGGGTGCCGCCGATGCCCATGAGGGCGTCGACGCCGGTGCCGGTACGGGCTGCTGCGATGGCGCCTGCGACGTCGCCGTCCATGATGAACTTGGTGCGCGCGCCGGCTTCGCGGATTTCTTCAACCAGCGGGCGGTGGCGGTCACGGTCAAGGATCATGACGTTGAGCTGGTTGACCTTGACGCCCTTGGCCTTGGCGATGAGGTGCAGGTTCTGCTTGACGGGCAGGCGCAGGTCCACCATGTCGGCGGCCTCGGGACCCGTGACGAGCTTCTCCATGTAGAAGACTGCGGAGGGGTCGAACATGGAGCCGCGCTCAGCGACTGCCAGCACTGCGAGGGCGTTGTTGATGCCCAGGGCGGTGAGGCGGGTTCCGTCGATGGGATCGACGGCGACGTCGCACTCGGGACCGGTGCCGTCACCAACCTGCTCGCCGTTGAACAGCATGGGGGCTTCGTCTTTTTCGCCTTCACCAATCACCACGACGCCGTTGAAGTGGACGGTGTGAAGGAACGAACGCATGGCGTCGACGGCGGCACCGTCGGCTTTGTTCTTGTCGCCGAAACCTACCCAGTGGCCGCCGGCAATTGCCGCGGCTTCGGTGACGCGGACGAGTTCAAGCGCAAGGTTGCGGTCGGGTTCGTCGATGCCGACGGCGAGCGACGGCGAAATCGTGGAATACTGCTGGGTCATTGGTGCAGGAGACACTTGAACCTCTTCTTCGAGTGACGATTCACGGGACCGGACATGGTTGCGCGGGGCAACCCGGGGTTCCTCTACCAACGATCATAGTCGCCACGTCCACTCCGGGTGGTTGAATGACCACCGGCCGCAATACCGGCGGTGAGGTTGCCCGATGTGTGTTCCCTGCCCCGATAAGGGATCATGGAAGGGTGAGTGAAACGCAGGACAAGCCCGCTGCCGGCAACCAACCGGATGCTGCCGCGGCTGAGCCAACCAGTGCCCCGGATGCCCCCTTCAAGCCCGTCATCGCGGCGAAAGCTGCCAAACGGGCCAACGCGTCCGTGATTGGCATGGTCATTGCCCTTTTGGTCTGCGTGCTGGCTTTCCTCCCCATCGTCCTGATGAATCCGGCTCCGAAGGGCGACGGCTTCAGGCCTCCCATCGATGTCTCCTCCATCGCCAGGAACGCCGAAGGTGTGGCGGGATTCACACCTGTCACTCCCGATACCGGCGACACATTTACCCCGAATTACGCGCGGTGGGAATCGGGCAGCGGGACAGGCGTGCCCACTTGGGAGGTCGGTTTCCTGACTCCCAAGGAAGCTTTCATCGGCCTCACCCAGACCAATAAGGCCAATCCCACCTGGGTATTGCAGCAGACGGGCAACCTCCCGGTCACCGGCACGCGCAACGCCGGCGGGCAGGAGTGGGAACTGCGCGATTCGGGCAAGGAAAAGCGCAGCATGGTCCTGGACTACAAGGGCACCACCATCATCCTGAGCGGCACGGCAAGCCTCGAGGAATTCGCGACGTTGGCCACCGCCGTCGTCAAGTCAGCGGACCAGGGCACCGCACCTTCGGCCTCAGCTGCCCCGTCCGCCTGACCGATTGGCGCGCAACAGTTTCACTGACTGCTGTCTCTGCGTCGTAAAGTAAGGTTCGTGCCTACTTACCTGACTCCAGCCCTGGCGTGGCGCCGTCTCCGCGAGGGCAACGAACGCTTTGTCTCCGGCGAATCCCTGCACCCCAACCAGGATGCCGCCCGTCGCTCGTCCCTCATCGAGGACCAAAACCCCTTCGCCGTCATCTTCGGTTGTTCCGATTCCCGGCTCGCTGCAGAGATCATTTTCGACCTCGGCCTTGGTGATGCTTTTGTTGTGCGGACCGCCGGCCAGGTGATTGACGATGCCGTCCTCGGTTCCCTGGAATACAGCATCAGCCAACTCCGGGTTCCGTTGATCGTCATCCTCGGCCACGACAGCTGTGGTGCGGTGAAGGCCACCAAGGCAGCTGTCGAGACCGGTGAGATGCCTGCAGGCTTCATCCGGGACCTCGTCGAACGCATCACCCCCTCCGTCCTGACTGCCAAGCGCAACGAGCAGGAAGACGTCAACGACATGGTGGTGGAGCACGTGAAGCAGACCGCCGCACGCCTGGCTGACAGCTCCCGTGTGATTTCCGACGCCATCGACGACGGCCGCGTCGCCGTCATCGGCCTGTCGTACAAGCTCGATGAGGGCCGCGCGGCCCTCGTTTCCGGGATCGGCAAGCTCTAAGAGGACGTGCTCCGGCGGCAACGCCGGAGCACGTAGCACTCTCCTCCGGGTTTTCTGTGAGGCGCCGGATCGCCATAAGCTAGCCCCATGACTTCCACCACTGAGTTCCGTATTGAACATGACACGATGGGCGAAGTTCGCGTCCCCGTGAACGCCCTGTACCGCGCCCAGACGCAGCGTGCTGTGGAGAACTTCCCCATCTCCGGCAAAACGCTCGAGCGCACACACATTGAAGCCCTTGCCCGGGTCAAGAAGGCCGCCGCACTGGCGAACGCCGAACTGGGGGTGCTCGATGGCGAGCTCGCCGAGGCCATCGCCGCAGCTGCCGATGAGGTTGCAACGGGCAAGTACGACGGCGACTTCCCGATCGACGTTTTCCAGACCGGCTCGGGTACCTCGTCCAACATGAACACCAACGAGGTCATCGCGGAACTGGCTTCCCGCGCCCTCTCGGCCGCCGGCAGCGACAAGGTGGTCCACCCCAACGACCACGTCAACGCTTCCCAGTCCTCCAACGACGTCTTCCCGACTTCCGTCCACGTCGCCGCCACCTCGGCCCTGATCAATGACCTGATCCCGGCCCTTGAGTACCTGGCAGCTTCCCTGGACCGCAAGGCCGTGGAGTTCAAGGACGTCGTCAAGTCCGGCCGTACGCACCTCATGGATGCGACACCGGTCATGCTTGGCCAGGAATTCGGCGGTTACGCAGCGCAGGTGCGCTACGGCATCGAGCGCATCAACGCCGCTCTCCCCCGCGTAGCCGAGGTCCCCCTGGGCGGTACCGCTGTTGGTACCGGCATCAACACCCCGGCCGGCTTCCCGGAGCGCGTCATCGAACTCCTCGCAGCCGACACCGGCCTCCCGCTGACCGAAGCCCGCGACCACTTTGAGGCACAGGCGAACCGCGACGGCCTGATCGAGGGCTCCAGCCAGCTGCGCAACATCGCGATCTCCTTCATGAAGATCAACAACGACCTCCGCTGGATGGGCTCGGGCCCCAACACGGGCCTGGGCGAAATCGCCCTTCCGGACCTCCAGCCCGGCTCCTCGATCATGCCCGGCAAGGTCAACCCGGTCATCTGCGAAGCGTCCATCATGGTGTGCGCCCAGGTCATCGGCAACGACACCGCCATCGCCTGGTCCGGCACCAACGGCGCCTTCGAACTCAACGTCGGCATCCCCGTCATGGCCGCCAACCTCCTCGAGTCCATCCGTCTGCTGGCCAACACCAGCCGCGTCATGGCCGACAAGATGATCGACGGCATCACCGCCAACGTCGAGCGCGCCCGGTTCCTGGCCGAGGCCTCCCCCTCGATCGTGACGCCGCTGAACAAGTACATCGGCTACGAAAACGCCGCCAAGATCGCCAAGACCGCCGTCAAGGAGGGCCTGACCATCCGCCAGGCTACCGAGCAGCTCGGCTTCGTTGGCGAAGGCGAAGGCAAGGTCTCCGAGGCCGACCTCGATAAGGCTTTGGACGTCACCACCATGACGTCGCCGGCCCACAAGGCCTGACCCTTGGCTTAAACCCAAAGCACGACGACGGCCGGTACCTTTCGCACGAGAGGTACCGGCCGTCGTCGTACCCGGGAGTTTTTGTACAGCAGGTGCCCTCAAGAAACCTCCTTAGCGGCATCAGGTGTACAAAACCTCCGAGCGATATTTTGCACGCTACGGCGAAAAGTGCAAAACTTTACTTTGTGAGCAATAGTGCAAATATCGACGGCGGCCTCCGCGAGCGCAAGCGCGCCGCCACGCGGCTGGCCATCACGGCAGTCGCACGAACCCTGACCGCCGAACGCGGCCTGAATGGCTACACCGTGGAAGAGGTGTGCGAAGAGGCGGGCATCTCCCGCCGGACCTTCTTCAACTACTTCCACTCCAAGGAAGACGCAGTCATCGGAGCATTCTCCGATGACCTGCCCCAGGATTCGCTGGATAACTTCAACCGGGATCCTGAACGACTGCCAGACGGCATCTCCGCCACGTTGCTCGCTGCCCTGTACCACCTCACCGTGGACATCGTGGAGCGTTCCACCATCAGCCGTACCGAGATCCAGCAACTGATTGCTGCCATCAAGGCCGAGCCCCAGCTCCTGGGCCGCATGACCCTTGAAGGCGAGGCCAGGGAGCGGCAGTTCATGGAACTGATCGCCGCCCGTGAGGGCCTCTCCCCCGGACATCCGGAGATCATCATGGCCTCAGCCGTGTTCGGCGCTGTTTCCAAGAAGACATCCCATCAGTTCTTCTCGGAGGACAACACGCGGCCTTACCGCGAGCTCCTGGACCAGAACCTTGCCGCAGCCCGGAAACTCTTATCGCAACCGCTGGACACCACTCCTGCACAGACACCGAAGGACCCCGCATGAGTACACTCTCGAAGGCGGCAGAACCACTGCTGCTGACCCAGAAACGGATCTGGATCATCTTCTCGGCGCTGATCGCAGGCATGCTCCTGTCCAGCCTCGACCAAACCATCGTTTCCACCGCCATGCCCACCATCGTGGGAAAGCTCGGCGGTGTCGAGCACCAGGCCTGGATCACCACGGCCTATCTCCTGGCCACCACGATCGTCATGCCCATCTACGGCAAGTTCGGTGACATCCTGGGCCGGCGCAACCTGTTCCTGGTTGCCATCGCCCTGTTTACCCTCGCTTCGGTGGGCTGCGCTTTCGCCACCGACTTCTGGGGCTTCGTGATCTTCCGCGCCATCCAGGGTCTGGGCGGCGGCGGCCTGATGATCCTCTCGCAGGCCATCATCGCCGACATCGTTCCCGCCAAGGAGCGCGGCAAGTACATGGGTCCGCTGGGCGCCATCTTCGGTCTCTCCGCCGTCGCCGGACCGCTGCTGGGCGGCTTCTTCGTGGACCACCTCACGTGGGAATGGGCGTTCTACATCAACATCCCCATCGGAATCGCGGCGTTTATCACCGCATGGTTCACCTTGACGCTTCCCAACAAAAAGGCCGAAAAGAAGATCGACATCCTGGGAGTCATCTTCCTCTCTGCCGCCACCACCTGCCTTATCTTCTTCACCGACTTCGGCGGCAAGAAGGACGAAGGCTGGGATTCGCCCCTCACCTGGGCCTTTGGCGCCGGCATGGTGCTGGCCGCCTTTGCCTTCGTCATGGTTGAACGGCGCGCCGAGGACCCCATCATTCCGCTGAGCCTGTTCAAAAACCCGACCTTCATCAACGCGACCGCCATCGGCTTCACGCTCGGCCTGGGCATGTTCGCTGCCATCGCGTTCGTTCCCACCTTCCTGCAGATGTCCTCCGGTACTTCAGCAGCCGAATCCGGGCTGCTCATGCTGCCGATGATGGTTGGCCTGATGGGCACGTCCATCTACTCCGGTATCCGTATTTCCAAGACCGGCAAGTACAAGATGTTCCCGATCCTGGGTGCGGCGTTGACCATTGCGGCCATGCTGTGGCTGACCACCCTGACGGCAGCAACCCCGATCTGGGTCATCTGCGTGCAGCTGTTCATCTTCGGTGCCGGCCTGGGGCTGATCATGCAGGTCATCGTCCTGGTGGTGCAGAACTCCGTTCCGGCGGACCAGATCGGCACGGCAACCAGCACCAACAACTACTTCCGCGAGGTCGGTGCATCACTGGGTGTCGCCGTGTTCGGTTCCATCTTCACCAACCGCCTGGCTGAATCACTCAGGGAGGCATTCACCGGTGCCGGCGCTTCTGCGGAGCAGGCTTCGCAGTCCACCAGCACGCTTGATCCCCAAGCCCTGGCGCAGCTGCCTGAGCAGTTGCGGGATGCGATTGTGAACGCGTACGCCAATTCCTTGGCTCCAGTGTTCTGGTACCTGGTGCCGTTCATCGCCATCGCCCTGGTTTTGGCCATCACGCTGAAGCAGATCCCACTCTCCGACACCGCCGGCATGGTGGCCCGTGGTGAAGCAATCGGGGGCGCGGAGGCTGACAGGCTTGAGGCTGAGCGCCGTGAAATCACGCAGACGGTGCCGGACGAGGAAGACCTCAGGACGGATCGCCCGACGGCGGACGCCGGAAGCCAACAGCACTAATCCTCCATTTGGTAAGCCACGGGGCCCTCGGGCTCCGTGGCAAGCCTGATGGCTTCAAGGTTGCCGGCGCTCATCTCCGGAAGATCATCCAAGGCGAACCAGCCCACGGCCAGTGATTCGTCGTCATTGACCCTGGCGTCTCCCGAGACGTATCTGCACCGGAAGGTGATGTCCAGGAAGTCGCACACGTCGCCGTTCGGGAAGGTCACGGGACCTACAACGCCGACGCCGACAATCCGTTCCGTTTCCGCCACCACCGCAGTCTCCTCGAAGATCTCGCGCACCAGCCCGGGGGCGGGGTGTTCGCCCGGTTCGAGCATTCCGGTGATGAGGGCCCAGTGCCCGTTGTCGGCCCGCTGTCCCAGCAGCACCCTGCCTTCGTCGTCGAAGACCACTCCCCTGACGGCCGGCAGCCAGAGGGGGTCATGGCCGATCTTCTCCCGCAGTCTGAGCACAAAATCCGGGGCACCCATGGTTCAGCGTTCCTCACAAGAATGGTCGGTCCCGGCGCGGTTTGCAGCCTTGCAGACAGGCTAGCCTCATGCGGGCAGCAGCACCATCGCAACAGCTGCTCCGGCCAGCATGAAAGGACCGAACGGAATGGCCGAACGCAGCGTTCCCCGCCGTGCGGCAAGGATGAACAAGCTCCACAGCCCTCCCAGGAGGAAGGCCGCAAAGGTTCCGGCAAAGATGTGGCTCCAACCCAAATAGCCCAGGTAGAGGCCCAGCACCCCGGCCAGCTTCACGTCGCCAAAGCCCATCCCTGGTGGATGGATGAACCGCAGCACGAAATAGAAGAACCAGAGGGCCGCGCCGCCGGCCAGAACCGCCAGCCCGGGCACCCCCAACAGAGTGGCGGATGCTGCCCCTCGCGTAGGGGTACCGGGGAGCGACGCCGCGATCGCGGCAGCGAGCAACAGCACTCCGGCCACACCGTAGGACGGAAGCACAATCCGGTTGGGCAGCAAGTGGCTGCGGACGTCGATGACCGTGAGCCGGACAGCCATCACCACGAAATACAGGCAGGCTGCCGCCACCAGCCAAAAACCCAGCGGGCTGGCTGTCCAGAGCTCGGAGAGTCGTCGGATCACCCTCGGATGCTACCCCGTTTTGCCCGTCCGACCCGTTTGAACGCTTGGGTAAACTGTGGATATGGGGCGCTACAGTGCAGACGAACCGGGCTTTGACTTGTCCTCCACATTCCGGAATCTATGCCGTTCTTCGCCATGGAAATGGACCACCCTGCGATTTGAGTATCTTGAGCGGCCCGGCAGTGGCGCCAATATTGTCCGTGCCTGGCTGCGGCGCCCGGGCGCCCTCCGCCTTGAGACGGCTGACGGTCAATTGCTCCACAGCACCACCGGCATCAACGACTCCCGGGATGACCTGTACGTCAGCTCCACGCGACGGTCCTGGCTGCTGCCGGCGCATCTGGTAACCCCTGTCTACGACGACGCCGGGCTGGTGCGTAGGCGTCCCGAGGCGGCGTACGGTGAGCCGTCCTTCGGCAATGGCCGCCTGGCTGCAGCCTTGGATCCAGTGGAGTTGGCCGGCAACGCGCCGGTTCCCATCGAATTCCCGGACACCAACCGCGTCTTCCTCGAACCCCCCAGGGAGGTGGACCACGAGGGCCGTCCCGCCCTGGAAACCATCGTTACGCCCAGCCGGACCTACGTTCCTTCCGATCCCGCCCAGCCCTTGGTCCATCCCGGCCGGACGCTGATCAGGATCGACACCGGAACAGGGGTCTGCGTGGCCAGCCAGAGCCTGGATGGCGACACTTCCGGTACGGGCCACTGGTTGAAGATCCTGGGTGTCGACGAGTACATGCTCGATGACCTGTTCCTGGCGGAGTCCATGAACCTCACGGACGTCCGGCGGCACATTCCGTGGGACATCGGCCCGGCCGCCTGACCGCGCCGCCTTTTCGGGCTAAGCTACGGCGATGACATCGCTGGCAGACATTTGGCCCCCGTTCGGACTCATTCTCACCACCCCGAGGCTGACCGTCCGTCCGATTCTCGACGACGACATCCCCGCCGCTGTGGACGCGGCCCGCTCAGGTATCCACGAACCCGGCAAGAGCCCCTTCAGCACGCCGTGGGCTGAAATGCCGGCGGACGAGCTGGCACCGAACATGGCCCAGTGGTACTGGCGGTGCCGCGGAAACTTCACCAAGGATTCCTGGACCCTCCTCCTGGCGGTCTGGCGCGACGACGAATTCCTCGGCGTACAGGACCTCGGTGCCAAGAACTTCGCGGCGCTCAAAACAGTAAGTACGGGTTCCTGGCTCAAGCAGTCCGCGCAGGGCCAGGGCGTCGGCAAGGAGATGCGCGCCGCCGTCGTCAGCTACGCCTTCGATTACCTTGGCGCCGAAGTGGCCGAATCCGAAGCAGCGTCGTGGAACCAACAATCCCTGGGCGTCTCCACCAGCCTCGGCTACGAACTCAACGGCATCTCCCGGGACGGCTGGGGAGAAAAAATCGAAGAAGTCCAAAGAGTCCGTCTCACCCCCACCACCTTCAAACGCCCCGACTGGACCCTCAAAGTCCAGGGCCACGAAGAACTAAAGAACTACCTGAAGCTGTAACTGCACCTGCGTCGTGTCTAAGCGACGGCGAAGGGCCGTGGCCCGGCGAACCGGACCACGGCCCTGGACACCACGTTCCAAGGAGATGCTTAGATCTCGGCGCCCTCCAGCAATTCCGTAACAAGGGCAGCAATCGGCGAACGCTCGGACCGGGTCAGCGTGATGTGCCCGAACAGCGGATGTCCCTTGAGGGTCTCCACGACGGCGGCAACGCCGTCGTGCCGTCCCACGCGCAGGTTGTCGCGCTGGGCAACATCGTGGGTGAGGACGATCTTGGAGTTTTGACCGATGCGGCTCATGACGGTCAGCAGGACGTTCTTTTCGAGCGACTGGGCTTCATCCACGATGACGAAGGCGTCGTGCAGCGAACGCCCGCGGATGTGGGTCAGGGGCAGGACTTCCAGCATGCCGCGGTCCATGACTTCTTCCACGACTTCCTGGCTGACCAACGCGCCGAGGGTATCGAACACGGCCTGGGCCCACGGGTTCATTTTTTCGGACTCGGATCCGGGAAGGTAGCCGAGCTCCTGGCCGCCCACTGCGTACAGGGGCCGGAAGACGACCACCTTCCGGTGCTCACGGCGCTCCAGTACGGCTTCAAGGCCTGCGCAGAGGGCGAGCGCGGACTTGCCTGTGCCTGCCCGTCCGCCGATGGACACGATGCCTACAGAGGGATCCATCAGCATGTCGATGGCCAGCCGCTGTTCGGCGGAGCGTCCGTGGAGTCCGAAGACGTCCCGGTCGCCCTTGACCAGACGGACCTGCTTGTCGGCTCCCACGCGACCCAGAGCGGATCCCCTGTTCGACAGAAGCACCAGTCCGGTGTTCACGGGGAGTTCGGCGGCTGCGGGAATGAAGACAGGTTCATGGCCGTAGAGCGTGGTGATTTCGTCGTCGTTGGCTTCTATTTCCGCCATGCCGGTCCAGCCGGAGTCCTTGACGAGTTCGTTGCGGTACTCGTCCGCCTGGAGTCCCATGGCAGACGCCTTGACCCGCATCGGGAGGTCTTTGGAGACCACCGTGACGTTGTGGCCCTCGTTGGCCAGGTTCTTGGCCACGGCCAGGATCCGGCTGTCGTTGTCGCCACCGCGGAAGCCCGCAGGAAGCACGTCCGGGGAAATGTGGTTCATTTCCACCCTGAGCAGCCCGCCGTCGTTCCCCAGGGGAATGGCCCGGTCCAGTCCGCCGTGTTCAATCCTGAGGTCGTCGAGGAGACGCAGGGCTTTCCTGGCGAAGTAGCCAAGTTCCGGATCGTGGCGCTTTCCCTCGAGTTCACTGATGACCACGATGGGAACGATGACCTCATGTTCTGCGAACCGCAGGAGTGCGTGGGGATCGGAAAGCAGGACGGATGTATCGATCACATAGCTGCGGCCCGTGGCGGACGCTGTTGCCCGCGCTTTTTGTGGGACCCGCTTGGCGCGAGAGGTAGCTGCACTTTCCCCGTCGGAAACCATTGCGGGCAGTTGCTCAGAAATAGCCACATCGACTCCAGCCCCGGGCGGTCGCCCGGCCTAATGGTGAAGCGGCTCGGCCGGAAGGCCGGGCGTGGCCTCCCATGTAACTGGTGCGATGTTCCGCTCCATATACTGGCCTCCCCGATCAGCGGGCGGTTTTGCCTGCTGATGGGATTAACGTAATCCCCGACACATTCATTTCCGCAATCCGTCGTCGGCAAGTCGCATGTCGGGCTCGTTAATTTTCGGTGAACCGCGCCTGGGCTAGGTTCCGTAGCGGCGCTGCCGCCCGGCATAATCCCTGAGCGCACGGAGGAAATCGACCTTGCGGAAGGCGGGCCACAGGGCTTCGCAGAAGTAGAACTCGCTGTAAGCGCTTTGCCACATGAGGAATCCGGAGAGCCGCTGCTCGCCTGAAGTGCGGATCACCAGGTCCGGATCGGGCTGGCCCCTGGTGTAGAGGAACCGGGAGATGTCGTCCACTGAAAGTTCATCTGCCACCTCGGACATGGTGCGTCCTTTGGAGGCGGCGTCGTGCAGGAGTTCCCTGACGGCGTCGACAATTTCGCGGCGGCCACCGTAGCCGACTGCGACGTTGACGTGGATCTTTTCGTGGACCGGCGTCCGGGACGTGAGTTTGTTCAGCCGGTCAGCCAGGTAGTCCGGCAAAAGTTCCGGTGCTCCCATGGCGTGGACGGACACGTCTTCGTCTTCGTCGAGCCGGTCCATGGTGTTGGCGATGATGCCCATGAGCAGGTCCAGCTCCTCACCGGAGCGGTTCATGTTGTCCGTGGAGAGCATGTAGAGCGTGACGACCTTGACGCCCAGTTCCTGGCACCATCCCAGAAATTCGTGGATCTTGTCTGCGCCGGCCTGGTGTCCTTGGCTGGTGGGGGCATTGAACTGGCGCGCCCAGCGCCGGTTGCCGTCCACCATGACGCCGATGTGCCGTGGGATCTGGTCCTGCTTGAGTGAGCGCAGGAGTTTGCGCTCGTAGAAGCCATAGAGGAAACCGGGCAGCTCCACCGGACTCTCACCTGACTTCCTTGCTTGTACGACGACGCACATCCAAGGCTACCTTCCCGAGCTGCCGGGGCGGTGCAGTGGACAGTCAAAAACCGCCCAACACTTGTTACCCAGAAGTAACTTACCGAAACGTAGGTTATTCTTGGAGCATGGCTGAGCTCCTCGAAACCAAGCCCCTCTGGCGTGGATGGATCCACGCAGTTGCCGCTCCTTTTGCACTTGCAGCAGGGATAGTCCTGGTGACGGTTGCTCCCACTCCGGACCGCAAAGTCACGTCCACCATTTATGCCCTGACCGGTTTCCTGCTGTTTGGCGTCAGCGCCGTGTACCACCGGGGAAACTGGTCCCCCAAGGTCCGCATGCTCCTCAAGCGGCTGGACCATACCAACATCATGCTGGTGATCGCCGGGAGCTACACGCCCCTGGCATGGTCCCTGCTGGAACGCTCTGAAGCTGTCACCTTGCTATGGCTTGTGTGGTCCGGGGCGATCGTCGGCGTCTTGTTCCGGATTCTGTGGACCCATGCTCCGCGCTGGCTCTACGTCCCGGTTTACATCGCCCTCGGTTGCGGGGCCCTGTTCTACCTGCCGCAGTTTTTCGCCGCGAATGCCGCCGCAGCCATCCTCATTTGCGTCGGCGGCGCCCTGTACATTGCCGGCGCAGTGTTCTACGCCCTCAAGAAGCCAAACTTCAGCGCCCGGAACTTTGGTTTCCACGAACTGTTCCACGCCTTTACCGTGCTGGCCTTCGCCGCGCACTTCATCGCCATCATGATGGCCGTCCTGAGCTAGCCCGGAAAGAAGCTAGCCCGGAAAGACGGGTTCACCGCCCACAGCCATGGCGGCCAGCCGCGCCCCAGCTATGGAGGCAGCAACGGGACGTCACGTCGGGGGCCGGGGACGCGTCGTCGTACGTTTGATGGGCGACCACCACCCCTGGGCGTGCGAAGTCAGCACCGCGCCCTGCAGTTCGCGGCGATGCCGCGAGCCAGGACCGGCGACGGCGGCCGCAACCCGGCAGCGGCAAACGCCAAGCCGTCATCCCCGAACGGACGGCAGTGGACGGGATTGCCCGCGTGTTGCCGGAGATAGGCAGAGGGTTCCGAGCCCAGGGCATCGCTTGCCCCGGGACAGCCGGTTCCGCCCGTTTCAGCGGGTTCCGGGGCCGCCATTGCCGATCTCGTCAGTGGGACCGCCGCTTTGTGCCGGATTCCCGTCCGCGGACGGCTCACCCGCTTCAGCAGCCAGACGGGCTTCCTCTACCTGTGCGCGATAGCGGACGCGTCGGATCCTCCGGACCATGTCCACGATCAGGAAGGTAGTGAGGATCACGATGAAGGCCGTGAGGACGAAGCCCCACGTGCCCGGCGTCACCTGATCCTCGGACAGGCCGGGCCGCAGCGTGCCCGTGGGATCGGGCGACGGAGTGACGGTCAGGGCGAGAATCAAGTGGTGCACGGTCAAACCTTCTATGGGAACTGGTGCGCGCCGGCCGGCAAAGCGTAACCGGGATGCTGATGGGCCATCCGGTAATTTCTACGAACGATAGAAACTACCGGCGTTCTTATCTTATCCCTGCGAAGAGATCCTTTTCCGGCAGCTCGGAAGGCACACGGGACTTGATCAGGGTGTAGTCCTCCCAAGGCCATGTGGTCCGCTGCAGTTCCGGCGATACGGCAAAGAAGAAGCCCAAAGGGTCGATCTGGGTGCGGTGGGCCCGCAGGGCGTCGTCGCGGACCTCGAAGTAGTCGCCGCAGTCGATCTGGGTAGTGGTCTGGTGACCGCCGGCGGGTGGCGTGTGTCCCTCGGCGTCGGCCTCCAACCACGCCGCCAGCCGCTCGGCGTACGGAGACTGCAGCCCTGCTTCCTCCAACGCGAAATGGAGCGCACGGAAACGTGCGGGGCTGAAAGCACGGTCGTAGTAGAGCTTGTCCGGGGCCCACGGCTCGCCCATGCCGGGATAGCGTTCGGGATCGCCCGCGGCTTCATAAGCTTCAACCGCCACCTTATGGGCCATGATGTGGTCCGGATGCGGATAACCGCCGTTTTCGTCGTAGCTGAGGATGACGTGCGGCTTGAACTGACGAACCAGGCGCACAAGTGGAGCTGAAGCCCGCTCCAGCGGCTGCAACGCGAAGCATCCCGGCGGCAGCGGCGGGAGGGGATCTCCTTCCGGCAGGCCTGAGTCCACGAATCCGAGCCAGCGCTGTTTGATTCCCAGCACCGCTGCCGCGTTGGCCATTTCCAGCCGGCGCGCACCGGCCATGTCCCGCTTGGGATGCGGGGCATCCTCCATGGCGGGGTTCTGGATGTCTCCACGTGATCCGTCCGTGCACGTGGCGACCATGACGTCCACGCCTGCGGCGGCGTACATCGCCATGGTTGCTGCACCCTTGCTGGACTCATCATCCGGGTGGGCGTGGACGGCGAGCAGCCGCAGCTGCTGGTCGGAACTGCTGGACGCTGTCACGTGACGGCTCCTCTTTCATGGATCTGCTTCAGGGGGCAAAGTGCCACCGGGATCGGCACTAAACTGGATGGGTGACTTCAGAGGACCTTTCGGCCACCCAAGTACCGGCAAGCACCAGCCTAGCCAATCGCTACGGCGGTCAAAAGCGCGCCATGACAGGCAAAACCAAGCGGAACATCATCATCGCCGCGCTGGTGGTCGCCATTGGCTTGGCCGGGTATGTCGCGACAGGGTCCGCGCAGGCTCCGGTCACGTTCAAGGACATTGGCTACAGCACGGTGGACGACACCCAGGCCGAGGTCGATTACCAAGTCACCAAATCCCCTCGCGCCACCGCGAAATGCGCCATCAAGGCCCTGGACTCGAAGTTCGCGGTAGTGGGTTGGAAGGTGGTCGAGATCGGCGCCAACGAGCCCCAGGACGACCCCGACGGCGGGAGGACCACTGTCCAGCGGACCACCCTGAGGACCGAGTCCCCGTCCGTCTCCGGCGTCGTGGATAACTGCTGGATTGTGGACAGCGGCAAATAACAAACGTGTGACCTACGGCTCAACCGGTTTGGGTTCGTCCAGAGGATTTACTACAATGGATGAAACCTTCACCCCGTTAAGTTGGTTACTGAGTTTTACGAGTGGCCACCTCGGCGGGGTCTTTTGCATTGTCAGATCTAGAGGAGAAATCCGTGTCTACCACCAACAGCGCCACTGCGGCTTGGCTTACCCAGGAAGCTTTCGACCGCTTGAAGGCTGAGCTGGACCACCTTTCCGGCGCTGGCCGGGCGGAAATCGTCCAGAAGATCGAAGCTGCCCGCCAGGAAGGCGACCTCAAGGAAAACGGCGGCTACCACGCAGCCAAGGAGGAGCAGGGCAAGATCGAAGCCCGTATCCGCCAGCTGACCGCCCTTCTGCGCGATGCGCATGTGGGCGAGGCCCCGGCCGACGACGGAATCGTCGAGCCCGGCATGCTGGTTGTTGCCCGCATCGCCGGTGACGAAGAGACGTTCCTGCTGGGCTCGCGCGAAATCGCCGGAGATTCCGATCTGGATGTCTTCAGCGAGAAGTCGCCCCTCGGTGCAGCCATCATCGGCCACAAGGAAGGCGACAGCCTCAGCTACGTCGCTCCCAACGGCAAGGAAATCGCGGTAGAGATCGTCTCCGCCAAGCCGTACGTCGCCTAGGTATCAGCCCGGGCACCACAAGCACGACGCCGGCCCCCTCCTTCGTGGAGGGGGCCGGCGTTTTTTGTGCCCGGCCCAGCTTTGGGACTTACTGTCCCCGTTGGGTCAGGGGGTGATGGCGGGCTTGGGCCGTAGCAAGAGGGCCGCGATGATGCCACCGATGGCGCCACCCAGGTGGGCCTGCCAGGAGATGTAGCCCATCACCGTAGGCAACACCCCGAAGAGGATGCTGCCGTAGGCCATGAACAGCACCACGGACAGCAGGATCTGCCACCAGCTCCGGTTGAAGAAACCCCGGACCAACAGGAACGCGAAGAAGCCGAACACCAACCCGGAGGCCCCAACCGTCACTCCTCCCCCGCCGATGAGCCACACAGTCAGCCCCGAGCCCAGCCAACTGAACGCCAGGGCCGTGATGAACACGCGGATGCCGGACAGGAACACCAGGAAACCGAAGATGATCAGCGGCAAGGTGTTCGAGATCAGGTGGTTGAAGTTTGCGTGAAGCAAAGGAAAGGTGAGGATGTCCAGGACACCGTCCATGGAGCGCGGGCGGAGTCCGAAAGTGGCGTTCAGGGCGTGCCGCATCAGCGTATTGAGAATCTCGATGACGTAGAGCAGGACCACGAACCCGCCCATGAAGAGCAGGCCGCCCTTCGCCCGTCCGGCCAGCGATTCCTCGGCTTCGGCTCTTGATCCTTCAGGCGTTCCAAGCACCATGGGCGCTCCTCCCGTCAGTGCACCACGATCGGCTGGAAGCCCTCGGCCCGCAAGGCGCCAAGGACCTGTTCGCCGTGTTCGTGGCCCTTCGTTTCCAGGTTGATGGTGATGGAGACATCGCCCATGCTGATGGAACCGCCCAGGCGCGTGTGGTCCAGGCCGGTCACGTTGGCATCGTTCTCTGCGATGATCCGGGCGATCGTAGCCAATGAGCCGGGACGGTCATCGAGCATCATACGGACCGTCATGAAGCGGCCTGCAGCCGACAAACCGCGCTGGATGACCTTCAGCATCAGCATGGGATCGATGTTGCCGCCGGAAAGCACGACGGCGGTGTTCCCTGGGTTTTCGATCTTGCCGTCCATCAGTGCGGCTACTCCCACCGCGCCGGCGGGCTCAACGACCATCTTTGCGCGTTCCAGCAGGAAAATGAGCGCACGGGCCAATGAGTCTTCGCTGACGGTGACAACGTCGTCCACAAGCTCTCGGATGATGCTGAACGGCAGCTGTCCCGGTCGTCCCACTGCGATGCCGTCAGCCATCGTGGATACCTTCTTGAGCGGCACCAGGGCATCGGCAGCCAGGGAGGGCGGGTACGCCGCGGCGTTTTCTGCCTGCACACCAATGACCCTGATCTCACGGCCAAGCTCCTTGGCGCGGGCTTTGATGGCCACGGCCACGCCGGCCAGCAGTCCACCGCCGCCGACGCCCATAAGGATGGTGTCCACATTGGGGATCTGTTCCAGGATCTCCAGACCGATGGTGCCTTGACCCGCTACGACATCCACGTTGTCAAAGGGGTGCACGAAGACGGCACCGGTTTCGTTGGCGTAGCGTTGCGCTTCGGCCAGTGCCTCGTCCACATTGTGGCCGTGAAGGATGACCTCTGCCCCGTGGCTGCGCGTGGCGGCGAGTTTGGGGAGGGCGACGCCCAGCGGCATGTAGATCCGGGCGTTGATGCCCAGGCTCTTGGCGGCCACTGCGACACCTTGGGCGTGGTTGCCGGCGGAGGCCGCCACTACACCGCGCTTCTTTTCGTCGGCAGTGAGGCGGGCCATGCGTACATAGGCACCACGGACTTTGAACGAGCCGGCGCGCTGCAGGTTCTCACACTTGAAGAAGACATTTCCGCCCACAAGGTGGCCCAGCGCCCGGGACGACTCCACCGGAGTCTTGGTAATAATGCCCTCGAGCAGCTCCTGCGCCTTGAGGACATCGTCCAGGGTGACGGGCAGGGTATCGAGGGTATTCACTGACTATTCTCCTTTGTTGGTGTCGGCCTCGGGGCCCTCAGCAGAGGTGCTCCCCGGAGCCTTGGTCGTGCCGGCGCCGCCCCTGGCGAGACGGGATTCGGACTTTGGAAGGTGCACTTCCTTGAAGTTGGCGTCGCCGGAACCCGCGGAAGCGGCCGCCGGTTGGAGTCCGGCGCCACCCAATCCTTCATCATGTTCCCACGTCCGGCCGGCAATGTAGCGAACTGCCGTGTTTACTACGGCGAGCAGGGGAACTGCGAACAGGGCTCCCGGGATGCCTGCGAGATACGAGCCTGCAGCCACCGAGAGGATGACGGCCACCGGGTGCAGGGCAACAGCCTTGCCCATGACCAGCGGCTGCAGGATGTGACTCTCAAGCTGCTGCACCAGCAGGACGATGGCCAGCATGATCAGGGCATTGACGGGCCCATTGGCGACGAGGGCCAGCAGCACCGCGATGGCACCGGTGACCAGCGCGCCCACAACAGGGATGAACGAGCCGATGAAAACAAGGACGGCGAGGGGCAGTGCCAAAGGGACCTGGATGATCGCAGCACCGACACCAATGCCTACGGCGTCCACGAAGGCAACAAACATCTGGATACGGACGTAGCTGACCATCGAGGTCCAACCCCGCCGGCCTGCACCGTCAGTTGCCCTCCGCGCCGTTTTAGGCAGAAGGCGTACCAGGAAGGCCCAGATCCGGCTTCCCTCCAGCAGGAAGAAGATCAGGATGAACAGCGCCAGCACCAGGCCGGCCGCGAAGTGTCCTGCGGTACTGCCAAAGGACAAGGCACCGCTGAGGATGCTGCTGCTGTTGTTCTGCAGGGCGTTGGCACCATCGGCGATGTACTGGTCGATCTGGTCGGCGGTGAGATGGAGGGGGCCGTCGGCCAGCCAGGTCTGGATCTGCTGGATTCCGGCGAGCGCTTCCTGCCACAGTGCGCCGAAGCCGGACACCAACTGCCGGCCCACAAGAGCCAGGGCGCCGGCAATGACGCCGATGAACCCGACTACGGTAATGGCGACGGCAGCGCCATTGGGAAGTTTGCGGCTCCGCAACCAGGCCACCACCGGATAGAGCAGACCGGCCAGCAGCGCTGCCACCATGACGGGGATGATGAGGAAGCTGACCTTCCCCAGGAGCCACACCAGAGCACCGATCATGAGCAGTATCAGACCTGCCCGCCACGACCAGGCTGCAGCAATGCGCACCCCATAGGGGATGTCCTCGGCGATTTGGCGGTCAGAACGGGGCTTGGCGTCCGGTGTTGGCGTCATGAACCCATAATTCCGTAGCCCGCTCCGTATGGGAAACCGACCCGCAGGCAGCGCCGCGGTCTAAAGGGATGCAGTAATGCCCCAGTTCATGGTGAACGCCTCCCCCGGCGCCAACCAGCGGAGGCCGTCAACACTATTGAAGGCGTTCGCTGGGCCAGTCATCGGTTCGATGGCCACTGCCCTGGAACGTCCAGGAAAGGTGTCAGTGATGAAGACATGGACATACTGGCAGTTCGTGTCCTGCTCCAGGCTTACACTGCGGCCATCAGGTGCGGTGAGCGTATGGCGGGCCGCGCCGCCGTCGAACTCCAGGTCCGTTAACGCGACGTCCACCAATGACGTGCCAACCGGGATGCCTGATGAAAAGTCGTACGGCCCGTCCGCCGGGGCCGTGCTGCGCGGGATCAGGCGCTCATCCGCCACAAGCCGGGTCCGGGCGTTGACGGTAAGGATGAGGTCTTCGGGGGCAGTGTCGCCCAAGCGCAAGTAAGGGTGGGCGCCAAGGACAAAAGGAGCCGGGCTCTGCGCTTGGTTGATCAAGGTCTGGGAAACACGGAGGTCCAAAGCGTCGTCGAGTTCGTAGCGCACCCGGTGAAGCACCAGAAACGGGTAGCCGTGCTGGGGAAAAACAGTGGCTTCCAGGGTGACGGAGAATTCGGACTCATCCACCAGCGCATAGCCGGTGTTGCGCAATAGTCCGTGGCTGGCGTTGTTGCGTGAAACTTCCGTGATGTCGAGCTGCTGCTTCTTGCCGTCGAGGTACCAGATTCCGTCTTCCACCCGGTTGGCCCACGGCGCAAGGGTGATGCCGGTGGCCCCTGGAGAGATTTCAGCGTCGCCGTAGCTCTCGGTCAGCTGGACGCCGCCGCGGGAGTACAGCCGCAGTCCCGCAGCCAGTTCCGTGACGACAGCAACGGCGTTGTCCCGTCGCAGCTCGAACTGCCGCCCCGTGGCGAAACGGCGGGATTCGGGGTGGTGGGCACTGTCGGCTGGCATCGAAGAGGCAGGCATGGCATTACCGTACTGCATTCGCGAGGCGGACCGGACCCGGCAATGTTTGCTTTTGTTAGAAACTATGCGCTTTTGGTCATTTGTGGAACAATGAAGTCATGAGCCGCATCACCACAACCCGCCTGGCGGACAGCCGGGAGCTGATCTACTTTGACGACCCCGGAACGCCGGAACGGTCACCGGAATCACTGGTTGACCATCGCCAGCTCCCCGCACGGGGCGAGCCCGGCGAAGTCAGGTACGACGCATTGTCAGGAGACTGGGTGGCTGTGGCAGCCCACCGGCAAACACGGACGCATCTCCCCCCGGCTGATCAGTGCCCCATCTGCCCCACCACTGCCGCGAACCCCTCGGAGATTCCGGCGCCGGACTACGACGTCGTGGTGTTTGAAAACCGTTTCCCGTCCCTGGGACCGGCCCTGGGCGACATCCCTCCGCTGCCTGCAGCGGGACAGAACGCCCACGGCATCACAGGTCCCGCTTTTGGCCGCTGTGAGGTCGTGGCTTTCACGCCGCAGCATACTGGCTCCTTCGCAGGGTTGGGCGAGACCCGCGCCCGGACAGTGATCGAAGCGTGGGCTCAGCGGACCGAGGCGCTGAGCGCCCTGCCCGGCATCAAGCAGGTCTTCCCCTTCGAGAACCGCGGCGCCGACATCGGCGTCACCCTGCACCACCCGCACGGCCAGATCTACGCCTACCCGTACGTGACGCCGCGGGCCGCCCAGCTCGGTGCCGTGGCCCGCAAGTATTACGACGACGTCGACGCGAAGGAAACGCTCGGGGCCTCGCTCCTGAAGGCAGAACGTGAAGACGGCAGCCGCATGGTCCTGGAGGCCGAGCACTTCAGCGCCTATGTTCCCTTCGCTGCGCGCTGGCCCTTGGAAATCCACCTGGTGCCCCACCGCAGCGTGCCTGACCTTGCGGCGCTCACAGGGGCCGAGCGGGACGAGCTCTCGCACGTCTACCTGGACCTGCTCAAGCGCCTCGACGCCCTGTACCCCACTCCCATGCCGTACATCTCCGCGTGGCACCAGGCACCGCTGGATCCCTCGCTTCGTCCGGCGGGGCAACTGCACCTGCAGCTCACCTCCCCCCGGCGCGCGGCCGATAAGCTCAAGTACCTGGCCGGATCGGAAGCGGCCATGGGAGCGTTCATCAACGACACCACCCCCGAAGCCGTGGCCGAGCGGCTCCGCAACGTCGCCGCTGCACCGGCCACCGACAAAACCATGGAAGGCATCCGAGCATGACCACCACCACGGACGCCAGCGTCCTCACCGCCCGTTTCCAGGAAACGTTCGGAGCAGCTCCCGACGGCGTGTGGCAGGCCCCGGGACGCGTCAACCTGATCGGCGAACATACCGATTACAACGAAGGCTTTGTGCTTCCCTTCGCCATCGACAGGACGGCGAAGGTGGCCCTGCGCGTCCGCGACGATTCGACGGTGCGTATGCTGTCCACGTTCGGCGGCCACGGGATGGTGGAAGCCAGTCTCGTGGAGATGGAACCCGGCTCGGGCGAAGGCTGGTCCCGTTATCCCCTGGGAGTCGCCTGGGCTTTGCAGGAGCGCGGCATCACCGTACCCGGCTTTGACCTGCTGCTCGATTCCGATGTCCCCTCGGGCGCCGGGCTGTCTTCCTCCCACGCCATCGAGTGCGCCGTCATCTCCGCGCTCAACGAACTCACGGGTGCCGGCTTTGCGGCGGAGGAGCTTGTCCTGGCCACCCAGCGCGCCGAAAACATCTTTGTCGGGGCTCCCACGGGAATCATGGACCAGTCGGCATCCCTGCGTGGTGCCAAGGGACACGCTGTCTTCCTCGATTGCCGCGACCAACACGTTGAGTTGGTCCCGTTCGACGCCGAGGCCTCGGGCCTGGTCCTGCTGGTTATCGACACCAAGGTCTCACACTCACACGCCGACGGCGGATACGCCTCGCGCCGCGCGTCCTGCGAGCTGGGAGCCGAAATCCTCGGCGTTAAAGCACTGCGCGACGTCGGCGTCGAGGATTTGGAGGAAGCTTCCGGGCTGTTGGATGAGACCACGCTTCGGCGGGTGCGTCACGTGGTCACCGAAAACGACCGCGTTCTCCAAACCGTCGAGATACTTGGCACCCGGGGACCTGCGAGCATTGGAGCCCTGCTGGACGCCAGCCATGTTTCCATGCGCGACGACTTCGAGATCTCCTGCCCGGAGCTCGATCTGGCCGTGGATACCTCCCGTGCCAGCGGCGCAATCGGTGCGCGAATGACCGGCGGCGGTTTCGGTGGTTCCGCCATCGCCCTGACGCCGGTGGGCCAGGAACAGCAGGTGAGGGACGCCGTCGTGCGTTCCTTTGCGGAGGCGGGCTTCACCGCACCGGACATCTTCACTGTCACCCCCGCTGCAGGCGCCTTCCGCCTGGCCTGACGCGCCCGGCCTGCGCCCGGTAAGCACAGCGATGCCGGGCGTAAGCTGGGGCCATGACTGAGGCTGTCATTGTTTCCACTGCCAGAAGCCCGATCGGGCGCGCCTTCAAAGGGTCCTTGAAGGATGAACGACCCGACGACCTCGCCACTGCCATGGTGCAGGCGGCACTGGCCAAGGTTCCTGGCTTCGACCCGGACTCGGAGGACGGACGCGGCCTGGACGACATCCTCCTGGGCTGCGCGGAACCCAGCGGCGAAGCAGGCTCGAACATGGCCCGCGTCGTGGCGGTGCTGGCCGGATTGGACCAGGTTCCGGCAGCCACCATCAACCGTTTCTGCGCATCGAGCCTCCAAACCCTGAGGATGGCCTTCCATGCCATCAAATCCGGGGAGGCCCACGCGGTGGTTTCCGCCGGGGTGGAGAGCGTCTCGCGCTACCGGAACTGGGTGGGCGCCGGCGAAACCGACACCGCCGACCACAATCCCCGCTTCGAAGCAGCCGCCCAGCGCACCGCAGCCCGCGCCGCTTCCAACATCCCGTGGACGGACCCCCGTTTTGGCGGCCGCTTGCCGGACATCTACATCTCCATGGGCCAGACCGCGGAGAACGTCGCCACGAGCTACGGCATCAGCCGCGCCGAGCAGGACGAATGGGGCGTCCTGAGCCAGAATCGTGCCGAGGCTGCAATTGCCTCCGGGTTCTACGCCCGGGACATCACACCCTTCACGCGCAAGGACGGAGTGGTGGTTGACCGTGACGACTCTCCCCGGCCGGGGGTGACACTGGAGGCGGTGTCGGCACTGCAGCCCGTGTTCCGCCCAGGGGGCACTGTGACGGCAGGTAATGCCTGTCCCCTCAACGACGGCGCGGCGGCCGTGGTGGTCATGAGTGATACCCGGGCACGCGAACTCAGCCTGGAACCCTTGGCGCGGGTGGTATCCACAGGCGTCAGCGCACTCTCACCCGAACTGATGGGCATGGGGCCGGTGGAGTCCACCCGGCGGGCACTTTCCCTCGCTGGCCTGACCATGGACGACATCGACCTGGTGGAGCTTAACGAGGCCTTCGCCGCGCAGGTGGTGGCAAGTGCCAGGGAGTTGGGCATCGATCCTGCCAAACTCAACGCTCACGGCGGCGCCATCGCCCTGGGACATCCGTTCGGCATGACTGGCGCACGCATGACCAGCACTCTGCTCAACGGGCTCAAGGAACGGGACGGGACACTAGGGGTGGCAACACTGTGCGTAGGCGGCGGCCAGGGCATGGCTGTGGTGTTCGAACGCCTGAGCTGACGCGAGGGGTTGGATCCCACCCCTTTGACGCACCCTTTCCCCCGAAACCTCGCCCCTCGAAGACACGAAAAAGCCCCGAAGACGAATCTTCGGGGCTTTTTGCTTTGTAGCTAGTCGTCGCCTCGCAGGATGGCGAGCAGTCGAATGATCTCGACGTAGAGCCAGACCAGCGTGACTGTCAGGCCGAATGCTGCAACCCAGGAGTAACGCTCCGGGGCGCCGGCGCGGACGCCTTCTTCGATGCTGGTGAAGTCCATGATGAGCGAGAACGCTGCCAGGCCGATGGCCAGGATACCGATGAAGACACCCAGCGGGATGCCGGCAATGGTGATGCTGGTGCGGAGACCGAAGGGCTCCTGCACGGCACCCGTCCACATCATGACCAGGTTGATCAGCGCGAAGACCGCATAGCCGATGGTCGCGATCATGAAGAAGCGCACCATCTTCGGCGTAGCGCGAACCTTGCCGCTCTTGAACAGCACCAGTGTCACACCGAAGACTGCAAGGGTACCGATGACGGCCTGCAGGCCGACGCCCGGGTACATGCCATCGAGGATCCGGGTCAGGCCACCGAGGAACAGGCCCTCGAGGCCGGCATAGGCCAGGATCAGGGCCGGTGAAGGCTGCTTCTTGAAGGTGTTGACCAGGGCCAGGACGAATCCGCCCAAGGCGCCAACGATCATCAGCAGGCTGGACAGGCCAGGTGCCACAAACAGCGTCACGGCTGCGCCGATCACGAGGACCACCAAGCAGGCAACGGTCTTCATAATGACATCGTCATAAGTCATGCGGCCGGTGTCAGCGGGGCCTGCTGCCGGCTGGTTGTACATCTGCTGCAGTTGTTCGTTGGTCATGCCCTGCTGCTGGGCTGACCATGCGGCCTGGCCGTCCATGACCTGTCCGGGCGCCCGGCCAGCTTGGTTAAATTGCTGGCCGTACGGATTTTGCGGTACAGGCGGGGCCTGCTTTGCTCCACGGAAATTCTTTCCGTTGAAGACTGGGTTTCCGCCAAGTGCCATTACGGGTGTCCTCCTGAAAAAGGGCTAAGTGATAGTTCACGGTACCAATTACCACGCGTGCGCGGCAGGGAAAGTTCCCCTGTTCACCGAGACGAAACGCAACCGTGACACGGCAGGGGACGAATCCGGGACGCGTTTCGGCCCGCGAAACTTAAGTGACACTGCCACACAACAAATTTTTTGTTTAGGAATCCTGCATTAATAGTTGCCTATAGCTTCACAGTTGTTATCTGATCGCGATCTTCGCACCCCCGAACTGGGCATTCATTCGGTCCGTCGAGCGGTAACATAGGCCACACATGGGTGACTTAGATCACAATCGAGGCAGCTAGGCAAGAACTGTTCACAAGCCCCATGACCCGTTCGCACCGGCTGCAATGGCGCAGTCGGGACCACCCCCACTGTGGAGGTTTCCATTTTGAGAAGCACACTGCGCGACCCGTCCAAGAGACGGTCCAAGGGACTGCAGAGAGTCGTGGGGGCACTGTTCGCAGCCCTGATCGCAACTCTGCTGATCGCCGCCCCTTCGGCACAGGCAACCACCCCCTCGCCTTCGCCATCACCCACCAATTTCCAAAACAACATCAGCGGGTTCCTCCGCGATGACGCCCGGGCCCCCATACCCGGCGTCAAGATCAAAGCCTCGGGCAATGGATTCGAAGGTGAAGCCACCTCCGGAGCCAATGGTGCGTGGAGCATCGGCGTACCAGTCCAAGGCACCTATACCGTTGAGCTCGATACCTCGACCTTGCCCGATGGCATCAAGCTCGCCGACGGCCAGGACAACCCCAGGGATGTCACCTTCAGCCAGACATCCAACTTGTCGGTGATCTTCGCCTTCGGCAAAGGCATCGTGGTCCAGCAACAGGACTTCGGCCAGAACCTCTTGAACCGCTTGGTGGCGGGTTTGAGCTTCGGCCTCCTCCTCGCATTGGCTGCAGTGGGACTTTCGCTGATCTTCGGAACCACCGGCCTCACCAACTTCGCCCACGGCGAGATGGTGACCCTCGGCGCAGTCCTCGTCTTCATGTTCAACGGCTTCGGCCTCCCCTTCTGGCTGGCGATCCTGCTGGCCCTCGTAGGCGGTGGCCTCTTCGGCTACGTCCAGGACGCAGGACTTTGGCGTCCCCTGAGGCGGCGCGGTTCCGGACTGGTCCCCATGATGATCGTCAGCATCGGCCTCGCCCTTGCCATCCGGTACGTCATCCAGTTCTTCTTTGGCGGTGCTACACAGCAGCTGCCGGGAGCACAGAGCGCTGAGATCCAGATCGGCCCCGTGTCCATCTCCCCCAACAACCTGTGGTCGTTGCTCATCAGTGCCGTGGTGATCGCCTTGATCGGGTTCATCCTGTTGAAGACCCGGCTGGGCAAGGCGACCCGCGCGGTCGCCGACAACCCGGCGCTGGCAGCAGCCTCCGGCATCGACGTCGACTCCGTCATCCGGATCGTGTGGATCGTCGGCGGCGTCCTGGCCTCCCTGGGCGGCATCCTCTGGGCCTACTACCGCCCTGGTGTCACCTTCGATATGGGTTCGCAGATCCTGCTGCTCATCTTTGCGGGTGTGACGCTCGGTGGATTGGGCACAGTATTCGGTGCGCTGATCGGTTCGATCGTCGTAGGCATCTTCGTGGAACTGACAACAGTCTTCGGCCTTCCCGCCGACCTCAAATACGTCGGCGCCCTTTTCATCATGATCGTTGTTCTTCTGTTCCGACCGCAGGGTATCCTCGGCCGGCGTGAGCGTGTGGGTTAGGAGCGGGCCATGGATTTCGGATTTATTTTCTCCAGCGCCCTTGGTGAATTGTTCAGCCCGACGACGGCGGCCTACGCGCTTGCCGCTTTGGGCCTTGCCGTGCACTTCGGCTACTCGGGCCTCCTGAACTTCGGCCAGGCAGGCTTCATGGCTGTCGGCGCCTACGGTTTCGCCATCTCCACTCTCACCTTCGATGCCCCGTTCTTCGTAGCCCTGCTCGTTTCGGTCATCTGTTCGGTCATCTTCGCCTTCATTCTGGGTATCCCAACGCTGCGGCTTCGAGCCGACTACCTGGCAATCGTCACCATCGCAGCCGCGGAAATTGTCCGCTACGTGGTCACCACCAACCAGCTCACCAAAGTCACCGGTTCCGCCAACGGCCTGGCTGCCTTCGAGAACACGTTCTACGCCATGAACCCCTTCCCCGAAGGGTCCTACATGGGTATGAACAACCGCGATTTCTTCATCCGCGTCGTGGGCTGGGGCCTGGTTATCGTCTGCTGCGTCCTGGTGTGGCTGCTGATGCGCAGCCCGTGGGGCCGCGTCCTGAAGGGCATTCGTGAGGATGAGAACGCTGTCAGGTCCCTGGGCAAGAACGTTTACGCCTACAAGATGCAGGCACTCGTCATCGGTGGTGTCCTTGGCGCCCTGGCCGGCATGATCTTCACGCTTCCCCGCGGTGCTGTCCAGCCGTCCAACTACGGAACAGAACTGACGTTCTTCCTCTGGACATGCCTCCTGCTCGGCGGCATGGCCACCGTACTGGGGCCTGTTATCGGAGCAATGATCTTCTGGGTTGTCCTCTCCCTGACCCAGAGCCTGCTCTATGGCCTCATCGAATCAGGGGCGGTCACCTGGCTGACAACGGTCCAGGCGGGCCAGCTGCGCTACATCCTTGTGGGCGTGGCGCTGATGCTCCTGATGATCTTCCGCCCACAAGGCGTGTTCGGCAATAAGAAGGAGCTTGCTTTCGCATGAGTGAGACCAACGACAGCAATATCGGCAACAGCGAAAATATTGATTACATGACAGATTCGCGCCCGATCGCAGTTGGGGAAAACACACCCGGTTGCAAGAAACGCGATCCGATCGTGGTGGCAGAGGACGTGACCCGCTCCTTTGGCGGCATCAATGCTGTGGATGTCGAGTACCTCGAAATTCCCCGCCACAAGATCACCGCATTGATCGGACCCAACGGTGCGGGCAAAACCACCCTGTTCAACCTGCTGACGGGCTTTGACACACCCAACTCCGGGAAGTGGCAGTTCGAAGGCAACAGCCTTGCCGGTGTTTCCTCCTACAAAGTGGCACGCATGGGCATGGTCCGGACCTTCCAGCTCACCAAGGTAATGGGCAAGCTGACGGTTATGGAAAACATGCGCCTGGGGGCAGCAGACCAACCGGGCGAGCGGCTCTCCAGGGCTCTGTTCAAGGGCATGTGGGGCGGCCGTGAAAAGGAGATCACAGCCCAGGCCAACATCCTGCTGGAGAAGTTCAAGCTGGATGCCAAGAAGGACGATTATGCTGCGTCGCTTTCCGGCGGCCAGCGCAAGCTCCTGGAGATGGCCCGCTCCTTGATGGTCAAGCCCAAACTGGTCATGCTCGATGAGCCGATGGCGGGCGTGAACCCGGCACTGACGCAGTCGCTGCTGGACCACATCAAGAACCTTAAGGCCGAGGGCATGACCGTTCTCTTCGTCGAGCACGACATGAACATGGTCCGCCACATCGCTGACTGGGTGGTGGTCATGGCCGAAGGCAAGGTAGTGGCCGAGGGACCTCCTGGCGAAGTGATGAAGAACCCTGCCGTCATCGATGCCTACCTTGGCGCCCACCACGACGTCGATCTTGGCGACGCTGAAGGCATCAAGGAACTCGAGGCCGAGCTGGAGGCCGACGACGAGTCGGTGGTCGGCACGGAAGACGCCGGCATTCTGTCGGACATCGTCGAACCCAGGATCGTTGAACCGAAACACGCTGAACCCAGCCACGCTGAACCGAAACACGTTGAACCCAATCACGTTGAACCCAATCATGTTGAACCCAGGAATGAGGAGGGGAAATGAGCAGCACCAGCGCCATGCCGGCTCCGGCTCCGGCCCCCACAGGCGATTCAGTGGTGAAGGTCACCAACCTCGTTGCAGGTTACATCCCGGGCGTCAACATCCTGAACGGCTGCAGCATCGAAGCCCGCAAAGGTGAACTCATCGGCATCATTGGCCCCAACGGCGCCGGCAAGTCCACGCTGCTGAAAGCCATGTTCGGTTTGGTCAAGGTCCACTCGGGCACCGTTGTGGTGCGAGGACAGGACCTCACCGGGTTGAAGGCCAACAAGCTGGTCACCCAGGGCGTTGGTTTCGTACCGCAGACCAACAACGTTTTTGCCACGCTGACCATCGAGGAAAACCTTCAGATGGGTATGTTCCAGCGGCCCAAGGTGTTCGCCGAACGCTTTGACTTCGTCACCAGCCTCTTCCCGGAGCTGGCCAAGCGGCGCGCCCAGCGTGCAGGGTCACTTTCCGGAGGTGAACGCCAGATGGTGGCCATGGGCCGGGCGCTGATGATGGATCCCGCAGTGCTGCTCCTGGACGAGCCATCCGCTGGCCTCTCCCCCGTCAAACAGGACGAGACCTTCCTTCGGGTCCACGAAATCAACCGGGCCGGAGTGTCCGTGATCATGGTGGAGCAGAACGCCCGCCGCTGTCTCCAGATCTGCGACCGCGGCTACGTCCTGGACCAGGGCAAGGACGCCTACACAGGCACCGGCCGGGAGCTCATGAAGGACCCCAAAGTCATCCAGCTCTACTTGGGAACCTTGGCTGACGAGGTCTAGCGAAAAGCAAAGCGGGGTCACTTCCTGCCCATGTTGGGTCTCCCAACGGGCCGGAAGTGACCCCGCTTTGTTGTTGCTGGCATGCTGGACGGATGACTGAAGGCCTCACCGAAGAACAGCGCGCCTTGCTGGAGTCCTGGCTGGGCCACTACCGGGTGGTGCGGGATCATTCCTGGCCACTCCAGGACACCACCGTGCTGCAGTTGGAAACCGCCTACGGAGACCAGGTCATCATCAAGGCGAGTGAGACCAGCCACCATATCCGCCGCGAGATTGCAGCCTATTCCCGTGGATTACCCGGGCTCGATGGCAACGTCCCTGTCATGCTCCACGCCGCCCCTGGCGCCGGTCTCCTGGTCACGCGCTACCTTCCGGGGGCGGTGGTGGCAGGTACGCCGGCAGAGGACGATGCGCAGACCTATCGGCAGGCCGGGGAACTCCTGCGCCTTTTGCATCAGCCGGCAGGAACGTCGGGCAGCTATCTGAGGTCACTCAGCATCAGAACCAGCTCGATGCTGGACAAGGCGCACGGGCTGTTGGCGCGGCCCGTGCTGCGCGCCCTGGCGTCGGCGATTGCCGCCGTCGAACATCTTCCCGTCGAGGTGGTGACCACCCATGGCGACTATCAGCCCCGGAACTGGCTCCACGATGCCGGGACCATCCGCGTCATCGATTTCGGGCGGGCCGAGCTGCGCCCTTGGGTCCATGACCTGGTTCGTCTCGGCCATCAGCAGTTCCTGGAGCAACCCGGGCTGTCAGCGCCCTTCCATGAGGGTTTGGGCAGGCTTGTGGACACAGAAGAGGAATGGCAGTCGTGGCGGCTGGAGAACCTCAACCAGGCGGTCGGAACAGTGGTCTGGGCACACCACGTGGGAGACCGGGACTTTGAACAACAGGGCGTCCGGATGGTGGAAAGAGTGCTTGACGGTTTCGAACCCTATCCCGGTTGACGCAGCAAATCCCGGTTGACGCAGCAAATCCGGGTTGACGCGGAACAGGCCCCCTTCCTGGTGTGGAAGGGGACCTGTTGCAGACCGTGGTCTGTCGGTGTTCGGCTTAGAGCTTGCCGAACTCCTCACGGACCGGCTTGTAGGTGTTGTCGTCCTGGTACTCGTAGATACCGATGTACGCCTCGGTGGGGTCACCGGCGTCGGAGAACGTCACCGGACCCGACTGGCCGTCATAGTCGATGTCCTTGCCCTCGCGGAGCAGAGTGACGCAGGCGGGGTAGCTGGTGCACTTCTCGCCACCTTCGGAGACTTCCTTCAGCTTGGCTGCGATATCCGTGCCCTTGGTGCTCTTTGCGGCTTCGGAAGCCAGCGCGATCAGGTTCACGGCGTCGTAGGATTCACCTGCGTAGCTGTAGTCCTTCAGCGCGGGATCGATGGCCAGAAGCTTCTTCTTGAAGTCGTCCTTGGCGAACGTACCGGGAATCGTTCCCTGTGCACCCTTCAAGGTGCCTGCCTGGAAGTCCTTGCTGTAGTCCGAGGTGTTGCCGTCGACCATGAACAGCTGCGTGGGCTTGATGCCCTTGCCGGTGATCAGGGGGACGATGCTCTTGGCCTGGTCAAAGGTGATCAGGGCAATGGCATCCGGCTTTGCGGCCAGGACCTTGTCAACCTGGCTGCTGAACTGCGAGTCGCCTTCGTTGAAGAGTTCCTCAGCTACAACCTTGCCGCCGGCCGCCTCGAAGGCCTCCTTGACGTTCTTCTGAAGGCCGGTGCCGTAAGCGTCGTTGAGAACGATCATGCCAACGGTCTGGGCGCCACAGGTAGCCATGTAGTTACCAAGGACCTTGCCCTGCAGGACGTCTGACGGTGCAGTACGCCAGTACAGACCCTTGTCATCCCAGGTGGTGAAGTCGGGCGAGGTGTTCGCGGGCGAGAACTGGATGACGCCGGCACCCGTGATCTGGTTGATGACAGTCTTGGAAACACCCGAAGACGCCGCACCGATGACCGCACTGACCCCCTGGCCCAGAAGTGCCGTGGTGGACTGCGTCGCGATGTCGGTCTTGGTGTCGCCGGAGTCACGGTGAACTACGGAAACCGGAGCGCCAAGGACGCCGCCGGCATCATTGACTTCCTTGATACCAAGGTTCACACCAGCGATTTCGGGTGGGCCGAGGAACGCCAGCGACCCCGTTGTCGGCAGGAGCGAACCAATCTTGAGCGGTGTGGACGTTGTGGTGGTCGAGGGGGGTACAGGTCCCGTGTTGGTGGCAGCCTGGCTGTTGCCGGCTCCCGCTCCGCCGCTCGGTGCCGGGCAGGAGATGCCTGCCGCCGCGGAAGCGGAGGAAGACCCAGTCTGTGTCGGCGTCGAAGACCCGCCACAAGCTGTGGCCAAAAGGGCGACCCCAATGCCAAGCGCTGTTAGCTTGGCGGCTCGGGGCGCCGCTGGGGAAAGATCAAACATTCGTTGTCTCCTCGATCGAAAGGTGCGAACTGCCTTTGATGCGATTACTCAGGTGTTCCTGATTAAGACTCAAACTAGTGCAATTGATCGGCGAACATAAGTGATTCAGGTCACATCCCTATAACACTCGTTGCCTGTGGGGAATCTACGAGGTCACTGGGAATTTTCACTGAAGAGGGAATGTGCTCCCCCTGCTTCCTGTGGCAGGGGGAGCCGTCGACGGCCGTACCGGTGCCCGTCAACTGTTCAACGCGGCAGTAGGCGGTGTTCTCGCGGCCCGAACTGCGGGGACAACACCTGCCACGGCGCCTATGGCCACCGTGGCGCCAACTCCAGCCACGAGCACTTCACCAGGTATGTCGGTGAGCCATCCGTTGCTGCGGGAAACGATCGCGGTAATGAACCACCCGAGAGTGACGCCCGCAATCCCGCCGTAGGCGGCGAGCAGCATGGCTTCAACGAGGAATTGTGCTTTGATGTGCCGGCGGGTTGCACCAAGGGCGCGTCGAAGGCCGATCTCACGGCGTCGTTCCAGTACGGAGATGACCATAGTGTTAGCCACCCCGATGCCCCCGACCAACAGTGCGATTGAACCGACGCCTACGAGCAGCCCCGTGAAAGCTAGATCGACGGTGTTCTTCGCCGCGAGCGCATCCGACGGTCGGCTGACCAGCACTTCATTTGGTGCTTCAGGGTTGATGGTGGCGGGGACCAATTGACGAATGCGATTGACTTCGGAATCGGCGGAACGTTGGTAGATGGTGGTAGGGGCGCCGTCATAGCCGAACATCGATGCGGCAACAGGCTCGCCGATCAGCGCTGACATGTCCAGTTCAGGAGCCAGCGGTGAACGATTCAGGATTCCGACGACGGAAAAGGTGTTGCCGCCAACATCAACCAACGCCCCCGGCGCGTTGAGGCCCAGACGTTGTGCGGTATCGAACCCCAAAACTACGGCCGGAAGCTCGATGGTCGCTGAATTCAACCACGTACCGCTCAGCAAGGTAGCACTCGTAGCTTCGAGTAGGTTGACGTCCGCGGCAACTACCGTGAATCCGCCGGAGTGGCTCTTCGGTACCTCTGCATTGCGCAGAAGGGGGACGTTCTTTATCGTCGACGTCGAACTCGCAGAGTCGACGCCCTCGATACGGCGGACGGCCGCTACCGAGTTACTTGGAAGTGAGGTCTCTTTGCCAAAGGCGTCCTCGCCGCTTGTCACTGTCAAAAGGTTCGTGCCCAAAGAAGCCAGTTCGCGTTGAACCAAGGCTTGGCTTGATGAGGAGATGCCGATAACAGCTACCATCGCAGCGATGCCAATTGCGATGCCCAGCGAGGAGAGAACGATGCGCATAGGGTGGGCCTTAAGGCCATGAACGCCCAATACCAGGACATCACTGAGTCGTAGACGGGAGGTAAGCGGCGCACTCATGCGGTTCCGTTCTTCGTATCGTGGATGATTTCGCCGTCGCGAATGGCCACCCGTCGCGGTACTTTCGCGGCAAGCGATTCGTCATGGGTGATTATCGCCACCGTAGTGCCCGTATTGTTGAGTTCGTCAAGGATTTCCATCACGGTGCGACCGGACTTGGTGTCGAGGCTGCCAGTAGGTTCGTCCGCAAGGAGCAACGGCGGTTCCCCGACGATGGCGCGGGCGATGGCCACCCGCTGGCGTTCTCCTCCGGACATTTGCTTGGGCTGATGACGCATTCGCCGGCTAAGTCCCACACGTTCGAGTGCGATCGCGGCCCTGGCCCGACGTTGACGGGCGGGAGCACCCGTGTAAAGCAAGCCCATAGCGACGTTGTCGACCGCACTCACCCCGTCAAAGAGGTGGAACTGCTGAAACACAAATCCGATGGTGTAGGCGCGCAACGCTGAGAGCTGTGCGTCGGTCATCCCTTCCACGTCCCTGCCCGCAATGGACGTCGTGCCTGAGGACGCGCGATCAAGCGTGCCGATCAGATTGAGCAGGGTGGATTTTCCTGACCCACTGGGGCCAACGATTGCAAGGTACTCCCCCTGGGTAATGCGCAGGTCGACCCCTTTGAGCGCCTGGGTGGGCGGAGAACCGTAGACGCGCGTTACCCCCTGAAGGGCGACGATGTCAGTCGTCATCGTCCGACCACCACGTTGTCGCCTTCGGTGAGCTCTCCGTCGGTCACTTCAACATTGCCGCTGGCGAAGGCGCCCAACGTCACTGGAACGGAACGGGTCTTTCCCGGCTCCTCAAGAACATCGACGGCATATCCACCGCCGCTTTGGGCGAGCAACGCGAGTACCGGAACAATCAGCACGTTCCGGCTCCTGACCCGGGTAAGGCCCACGGTCACGGTGACGTTGTCGAAGTCGTTCGCCGCGGAAGGGTCGTTCAGGGTAACAGTGGCCTGGATCTTGAGGGACTTATCCTCCATTTCTTTCGGAAGTCCGACTTTGGAGATCGTTCCTGTCGACTTGGAACCGTTCGGCAGGGCAATGGTGACCTCTGCCCCTGCCACGGCCACAGACTGAAGCGACGGGTCCAGGGCTGCGACTACTTCTTTGCCGAGCGCGGACACAGTGAGCAGTGCAGGGCCCGAAGGGTCGCCGACCGATGCATTGATGGCCGATACCCGCACATCGCCGCCCGCAAAGACGATACGGCCTACGGGGATGGTACCAGTGACTTCGAAGCCGATTGACATTTGCCAGGCTTTGATCGCATCGGCTGTTTGCCAGCTGAATTCGCGGTCGGGCTGACCAGTAAAATACCCCAGAGCCGCCAGATTTTGCTCCAACTGGAGTACATCCGTTCCAGCCTCCATCCCGGATGCGAACCCGCGCCACACCGGTAAGGCGCCGTGCATGAGAACAACAGGCTGGTCATCGACTCGAAACAGCTCCCGCCCTGCGCCAATTACGGACGCCAAGTCCGGTAGCGCTGTTAGGACGCCGGGAAGAGGGGTGCCTATTGACCTCATCCCGGCGTAAGCCAGGGTGCCGGAAGCCCGAACCTGTTCGGTGAGGTCTCCCCGGGTCACCGCGACCGACTCAAGCGTGACCGTCGTCGCCTTCGACTCCGGCGTCGGCTCCATGAGGACCCCAACAAGGGCCAGTGTCGCAGCGACCGCCAGCCCTGCGCCGGTGAAAGCCCTGATGCGCCGCAACCTTCGGGAATGTACCGGCGCCGGGCCTGCGGGTTCAGTCGTTGTCGAGGTCACTTGCTTCCTCCGAAACCATTAAGGAAGTTCTCGCCATAAGCCTTGGACATGCAGTCGGTGAGGATTGTGCGGTCAAAGTCCCCCGGGCTGACGGCTTGTCCGGCCGAGGTGTCGTCCGCGTCGGGGTCCGGGTCCGGGTAGTCGTATCCGGCTTCGCGCATGCACTTTGCAAAAGCAAGGTCCATCTTCAGGCTTTCCTCCCTGGACGGTCGCGGCGGACCGTCGACCTGCGGGGGCGGGCCGACCTCGGCGTAGCACTTCGTGTAGGCGGCCTGGGAACCACCATTCGGCTGTCTCTTACGGTTGGGATCCACCCCCTCTGCTGCGAGGCAGTCGTTGAGCTTCGTCTGCCAATCCGCCATCAGTGCTTGCCCGTTTCCAGCACTCGGCGCCGTGCCAGGGTCCGTATCCGGTTCAGGGGAGCACGCAGCAAGCGACAATATCAGCGCCACAGCGGCCGTGCCCAGCAGTGAACATGCAAAAAACGGTTTTGAATGGGTTCGGGTTCTCAACAATCCGGGTCCTCGATACTTCTGCTTTGACGGAGACCTTGTGTCACCGTCTGGATGAAGCACATCAAGGAGCAGGTTTTGTTAGCGTAAAGAGATCGGCTTTCGGGCCGGGCATAGTCGAATTTGCCGTCAAGACGTCACCAGCGTTGCCTCAAACGAGGGCCCCGGGAGACCGGGGCCGGACCCGGCGTTGGATCATCCCTCGTCAGCGGCTTTACCAGGAAGTAACCCCGGCTCTGCTTAACTGTTTCCGGGAAGAGAGGAGGGTTCGCGCATGCGGGTTCTGATCGTGGAAGATGAAGCTTTCCTGGCCGAGGCCATCCGCGACCGTCTTGAAGTCGACGCTATTGCCGGGGATATCGCCTTTGATGGTGACGCTGCGCTGGAGGCGACGACGCACACACAGTACGACGTTGTTCTGTTGGACCGCGATATTCCAGGCATCCACGGAGACGAGCTATGTCAATTGCTGTCCTCGAACCCGGAGGGACCGGCTGTCATCATGCTGACGGCGTCCGGGCATCTGGATGACAGGGTTGGCGGACTCGGGCTCGGTGCAGATGACTACCTCACCAAGCCGTTTGAGTTCACCGAACTGATAGCCAGACTCCGTGCGGTCCACCGAAGGCAGTTTGTGTCCCACCCACCCGTCCTCCGTTCCGGCGGGATCTCGCTGGACCCGTTCCGCCGTGATGTGACTCGAAATGGCCGGGCTGTGAATCTCACCCGCAAAGAGTTCGCTGTCTTGGAACTTTTGCTCCGCGCAGGCGGGGGAATCATCAGCGCAGAAACGATTCTGGAGAAGGCTTGGGATGAAAACAGCAACCCATTCACTGGAACCGTCAAAGTCACAGTGAGTAACCTCCGGCGGAAACTCGGGTCTCCGGATCCCATCACCACTGTGATTGGTGTCGGTTATTCCATCACTGACCCTGGCCGCTGATATGCCCGTCCGACCCGCTTCCCGGTCCCGCCGCCGTCGGCTGACCATTCGAACGCGCTTCGCACTCACCTACGCCGGACTATCCATTGCCACCGGCACCCTCATGCTGACGATGATCTACCTGTTCATGCGTTATGTGCCGAACTACGACTTCGCTGTGTTCGACGGCAAAACGCTGCAGGTTGGCCCGTCGGTACCACCCGATGGTGGTAACAGCGTCACCAGTGGTGCGGCCGCTCCCTTTCTCATTTCCTCAACCGAAACCCTCTTCAACGTACTGCTTGCGACCTCGGCTGTGGTCCTGCTTATCCTCATTGTCGCGGGGATCGCAACAGGTTGGTGGATAGCCGGGCGAATGGTCTCTCCGCTCCTGGCCATCAACGCAGCGGCCCTGCGGGCAGCCACCGGTACACTTGACCAGCGTGTAAATTTGCTGGGGCCCCGCGATGAGATCTCGGACCTTGCCGCGGCTTTCGACCATATGCTTGACCGGCTGCAACACTCAATGACAATGACCGGTCGCTTCGCCGCGAATGCCTCCCACGAGCTCCGCACGCCCCTTGCCACCAACCGGGCGATGCTCGACGCAGCCGTCGCGCGGGTAACCGATCCCGCAGAACTGAGCCTGCTGAGCCGTCTCCGGCTCACTAACGAGCGCAGCATCACCATCGTTGAGGCACTTTTGGATCTGGCCGAGATCGAGGCCACGAGTGCACCGCTGACGCCGACCGAACTGTCAACGGCCACACACGAGGCACTCGCCAGCTGTGCAGACGAGGCCCGGTCCCGCGGTGTTGCAATCGAACTGTATCTGGACCCGGTTGTAATCTATGCGAACCAGGCGCTCCTCGTGCAGCTCATCTCGAACCTTCTGCAGAACGCAATTCGTCACAATGAGCCGGGTGGATTTGTGCAGGTGAGCGTCGCGGCGAGCACGGCCGACGCGCTTCCCCGTTTGGAGATTCTCAACAGTGGCCCGGTGGTCGACGAGCAGACACTCGCGAAGCTGACCGAACCGTTCACCCGTGCCGAAGGTCGTACCCGATCAACCGGCTCAGGGTCGACTGGTCGCGGCCTTGGCTTGTCCATTGTTTCCGCCATAGCAGTGCGCCTCGACGCAGACCTCGACCTGAAGGCGCGACCCGAGGGAGGATTGCGGGCCACAGTATTCTTCCCGCTCACAACGTGAGCGCGGCCCTCGCGCGCCGGTCCTGCTGGGAGGCGAATAAAACTCCATGACAAAAGGCCGATGTGCACCTCCGTAGACAGTTCGAGAACCCTGGCCCGGCCCTGAAGACCGTGGCCTCCCGCCTGTCTCGGGGCGTTTACCAGAGTAGTCGGAGGCCGTCGGAGCCATCGATCACGGATACGCGAGGCCGGTTGGTGCGAGCGGTCGGGATGGTGCACACCTTTCTGAGTGCTGGCCAGATCGATGAACTGGTGGCTCTGTATGTGCAAGGCATGACTCTGCGGAACTAGGCGAGAGATTCGGCGTACACCATCGGACTGCCACGGCGCATCTCGTTCGCCGGACGGTGCCGCAGCGGACAAGAGGGCTGGCAGATGAGCATGTGCCCGAGGCCCGGAATCTCTACGAGAGCGGGATGACGCTGACAGAGATCGGACTGCACTTTGGAGTCAGCCAGGGTTCAGCCCGTCGGGCGGTATCGACCGCGGGCAGGACAACCCGCCCGCGCGGCCGCCGAGGCGGATACCAACTGTGAGTTCGCTCGACCAGCGGTGCGACCGGGATCGCCTGGCCGCGACTTGCTTGGCTATCCGTGTCTGTTGGCACGCTATCCATCGAAGGCGGTCCTCTCGGGCTGGGTGGTCCGTCCGTCTCGTAGACGTGCCGACAGCTACATGCACGTTGCTCCCCACGGAGGGACAGGATGACGTACGCGAAGCGCGATTGGGTGTCCACCCTCTGATCCCACCAGGGTGCGGCGCTCGCGTCGCCCGAATGTCTCGTCGATCGTGGTCACCAGGGTCGGCAGGGTTACAGGAAAACTACTGTCAGAGTCCCTGGCGTGTCTCCATGGATGTCTTCGAAGAGCGCGGAGACGAAGGCCTCGCGCTCTTGGCTGGAGAGTTGGTTACCGGACTCGTCTAAAGGTTTCGGGATCTCAAAGCTGTCCGCATGGTCCGGCTTGGGGTCCGGGCCTGTCGGCCCGGACCAGACGTTTGCCACGTTGTACTCCCAGGGCCAGCTGCTGTCGATTGGCAGCCTGCTGACTGGCAGCTTGCTGACACCTTGGGCCGGCGCACGAACGGCCATAATGCCTCGGGCAGACGCGGAACGCGCGGGGCTGTTTTGTTTTCCTTCCATCATGTCCCAGTAGTAGACCCCGCCGAGCCGCGGAGCATTCACCGACATCGCTGTCTGCTCCCACCAGTCGGACCGGCAAGGCGTCCAGTTGCCGCGAATAACTTGAAGCTCTCGCTGGTACAGGGCAAGGTAACCGTGTTTCTCATAGGTGTCGCCATCCCAAACGAACGAGGCCGTGTTGAGGTGGCCTAAATGTTTCTGAGTGAGCGCAGATTTTAGGACGTACTTGTTGGCGGCGAAATCAATTTCCTTGACGAGCTTGGCCTGGTAGACGCGGATCGTCTTCGCTCTGTCGACGATTGCAAGATCGCCACCAAAAACGGCCTTCTCCGCCGCGGACGTCACGGCATATACCGCATTTTCTCCAGCATGGCGCCAGAGAGCGGTCATCACGGTGTCCGTGACACCGACCTCGTTCAAGGACCAGGCAACCGGTTTTCCCGATGCCACCACGGAATTTTTCATTTTGAGTACCGCGCCTGTTAGGTTCGACGCACCTTCGTACTCGCGCAAGGTCGCCCGTGCCTTCCACGAGGCGATCCCCATCGCACCGGCCAATAGATGCTTGGTTTTGGAAGCCATGTGGCGATTATGGCGTCCGCCGAGCCCGATTTGCGGGATCTCATGCATAGTTTTGCCGAGCATGTCATTGACGCGACGCGACGCCGTGCCCGCTGGTCGCGAGCAACCGCGGTCGTGCTGGCCGGCAGCGATCGCGTCTACTGCGGCGAGCGAGTGTGCATCACTGCAGTGAAGGCAAACCTTTCGTCAGGCGAGACGTGCAGGTGAAGGTTGACGGGACCCGCTATTGCAGCGTGGCTCACACGACGACCCTGCACCGGTTGCGTTAAGGGTTGCATCCGCAACTCCGGGGTTGCACGGCGCAATCGTGCGCACCAGTCCGCACCACCACCCAACGCTCCAGCATCACCTTCGTGCACCCACGGGAAAGCCCTCTGACCAGCCTATTTGCAACAATGTTGCGGAGCGGGCTCCCACTTGCCCTGTGTGCCCCAGGTGGGACTCGAACCCACAACACGCGGATTTTAAGTCCGCTGCCTCTGCCAATTGGGCTACTGGGGCGCCCGGACCATGGTATCCCAGCTACAGCCGGTTGAAGGGTTCGGCGTACCGGAAGGTGCCGTGAACGCCGTCGGGCCAGTCCGGCAGTGCCAGCAGCTGGAAGTGATCTCCCCACCCCGTTTCCGGTGGTGCCACGCCCAGGGACCTTGCCGGCACGAAGCCGAACCGCTGGTAGTAGCCCGGGCTGCCCAGCAGCGCGATCCCCGGTTCCCCCATGTCGGTGGCACGGGCCACCGTCTCGCGCATAAGGGCAGAACCGACACCACGGCCCTGGAACTGCGGAAGCACGCCGATCGGCCCCAGCCCAAGGAGCTCCAGGTCTCCCACCCACCCCCGGGTTGAGATCGCATGGCCCACTATTTCGCCGCCTGCCTCAGCCACCACACTGAGTTCCGGAAGGTACCCGCTGCAGTCAAAGAGTTCCCGGAGCAGCCCTGCTTCAATCGGAACGCCCTCCACCGGCTCGCCCGTCACCGGCGAAATGGCGAAAGCGCGCGCGGTCAGTTCCAGAATCTCCGGGCGGTCTGCCGGCCGCTCAGTGCGCAGGACCAGACCCTGCGCCAGCAGCCGCAACACACCCATCGCCCGCGGCGCGTCCGCCACCGGCACCAGCAGGTGGTCGTGGTGGAAACCGGCAAGGACGTTGCAGCTGATGCCCGCGTGCGTGAGCGCTGCGCTGACTGCAGCGGTCAGTCCCACGGCTTCCAGCGCGGAGTGGACCTGCAGCGTAATCCACGAGGCCACAAAGTCGTAGCTGAGGCCGAGCCTGTCCGCCTCATCGCGGTGCAGCACCACCGTCAGGCCCTCAGCCTCCCGGACAGCGGCCTCAATGGCGCCTTCCAATGGACGCCCGTGCGGCCAGAGCGCGTACACATAGTCACCGTCGCGGAACACGGGGTGCAGGGATTCCAGCAGGGTGGTCAAATCTGTTTCACCGGGCATGGCTTCAGTCTAGAAGACGGATTAAACGACGACGGCGGCCACTCCCCGCAGGGGGCGGCCGCCGTCGTGCTTGTACTAATTGGTGCTTGTGCTACTTGGCGTCAGCAGTCACCGGGGTCTTGTCCTCGACAGGCTTCCCGGGCGCAGGAGCGGGCGCCGGAGCTGCGGCAGGCTTGGGAGCCGGCGTTGCTGCGGCCACGAACGCACCGCGCGGGTTGTCGAGGTCGATCAGCTGGGTGGTGTCGCGGCCTGCGAAGAAGGACAGGATCCAGCCAAAGATCACACGGAACTTGCGCTCAACCGTCGGCATGGCCATGCCGTGGTAGCCACGGTGTGCAAGCCAGGCGAGGCCGCCCTTGAGGCCGATGCGGCCCAGCAGGTTGATGTTGGCAACGCCCTTCCACTCGCCGAAGCCGGCAACAGCACCAAGGTTCTTGTGCTTGTAGTCGTGGAGCGGCTTGTCCCAGCGGGAAGCCCACAGGTTCTTGGCAAGCTTCTTGGCCTGGCGGAGTGCGTGCTGGGCGTTGGGGACGCAGGTGCCGTCCGGCAGGCCCTTGCCCGTGAGGTCCGGAACAGCGGCGATGTCGCCGGCCGCCCAGGCGTTCTCCACGATGCCTTCGTCGCCTGCGATGCGCAGGTCCGGGAGGACGCGGACGCGGCCGCGCGGTTCCAGCGGGAAGTCGGTGGACCGGATCATCGGGTTGGCCTGCACACCGGCAGCCCAAACGAGCGTGTCTGCTTCGACTTCACCGGCAGAGGTCTTGTCCGGCAGGTTGATGAGCTTGAGGTTGCCCTCGGCGCTGTCCAGGGAGGTGTTGAGCAGAACTTCGATGCCACGGCTGCGGAGGTGCTCCACGACCCACTCGGCCTGCGAGGCGGTGACCTCGGGCATGATGCGGCCCATGGCTTCAACCAGGATGAAGCGGACTTCTTCCTGGCGGACGCGCGGGTTGTTGCGGACTGCTGCGCGGGCGAGGTCTTCCATTTCGGTGAGGCACTCGATGCCTGCGAAACCGCCACCGACCACTACGAAGGTCAGTGCCTTGGCGCGCTCTGCGGGGTCGGTCATGGTGGAAGCGGCTTCAATGCGCTCCAGGACCTTGTTGCGCAGCGCAACGGCTTCTTCGATGGTCTTCAGGCCGATGCCCTTGTCCGCGAGGCCCTTGATGGGGAAGGTGCGGGTGATGGCGCCGGCTGCGATCACGACGTCGAAGTACGGGATCTCGAAAGGCTCGCCGCCATCGGAAGGAGCCACGACCGCAGTGCGGTTGGCGTGGTCGATGCTGGTGACGCGGCCCTGGATGAGCTCAGTCTGCTTCAGGTGCTGACGGTGGGAGACGACGGCGTGGCGTGCCTCGATGTTGCCACCTGCCACCTCGGGGAGGAACGGCTGGTAAGTCATGTAGGGCAGCGGATCCACGACGGTGACGATGCCACCGGCATTCGCGATCTTCTTCTGCAGTTTGAGTGCTACGTACAGGCCGACGTAGCCGCCGCCGACGACGAGAACCCGGGGACGGTCAATGAGCTCTGGGGTGGTTGCCATGGATCCAGAGTACAACACTTTGTGAAAATCTTCACTAACTACGTTTTGCCGGGCGGATCCACCGTCTCCAAGGTGCCGGTTTCAACCTCTTCAGGCACGGCGGGAGGATTCTTCGACACCCGCCGCAGCTGGATGGCGGCGCCGGCCACCAAGGCGATGAAAAGCGCGCCAAAGCCCAGTACGACGGCGGCGGGCAAGGCATCGTCGACGGTCGCCGGAGACTTGGCGACGGGAACGGTGGGGTCGGCCAGGGTGGGCACAGCACTGGTCGGGCTGGCTACCGGTGCTTGTGAAGGCTCACTGAGCACCCCGCGGCGATGCACCCGGATCCAGTCCGCGATGGATCCCAGCGGATTGCTGCTGGTAGTGGGAACATCGGCCTTAAGCGCAGCCTCGGCGTCGAGGACGCCATAGCCGTACAGCGGATCCTTCCCAGGCGCTCCGGCATCCTTGGCCGTACTGACAATCCGGTTGATGACCTGGCTGGCACTCATCTCCGGCCATTTGGAGCGGATGAGGGCCGCCACGCCGGAAACGATGGGAGCGGCGCCCGAGGTTCCGGCCCATTCGGCGTAGCCGCCGCCGGGAATGCCTCCCACAAGGTTCTCCGCCGGTGCGGCCACCCCGATGCTGATGCCCTGTGACGACGAGTCCACGCTGGCGCGGCCTTCGCCGTCGAGCCCGGCAACGGTAAGGACGCCCGGGATGGTGGCCGGGGCCCCTACCTGGACGTTTCCGCCCACGCGGTTGCCTGCGGCAGCGACAATGACGACATCCTTCTGCTCCGCATAGAGGAAAGCCGCGTCCCAGTTCTGCGGCCAGTCCGGTGACGTACTGCCGAGGGAAATGTTGATGACCTTCGCGCCGTTGTCCACGGCCCAGCGAACGGCGTCGGGAATTTGCTCCTGATCGGTCTTCCCGCCGGGGTTGGGCGAACCAAGCCAGGTGGACACCGACAGGATCTGGGCTTCCGGTGCCACGCCGGTGATCCCGTCCGGTCCCCCGGCAGGAGGAGTCGTGGGGACAGGCGGGGACGAGGGTGTCGCGGAGGCCGAAGCCGACGCCGACGGTGGCGGCGTGGGCGTCGCATGCCCTCGCCCTGCCAGCATGGTAGCCACCAGCGTTCCGTGCTCGGTCTTGGCACCGATGCTCTTTTGCCCGTCGGGGGTACCGGCTCCGGAGACATCCGTACCGCCCACCACGGCACCCTTGAGGTCGGGGTGGTTCCCATCGACGCCGCTGTCGATGATCGCCACTTTGACCCCTGCCCCCTTGGAGACCTGCCAGGCGTTGGCAACCCCGGAATCCTTGATCCAGAACTCCTTGTCACGCCAGGCGTCCGCCACCGCGGCCGGAGCCGTCACGACGGCACCCAGCAGCGCACCGCCGGCCAGCACGGAGGCAAGGGCGGCGGAGAGGGTACGGCGGCGCAGCACCGTCATTCAGCGTCCCGGATGCTCAGGGCAATGCCGTCCAGGATGTCGTGCTCGCTCGAAACGGCTCCACGGATCCTGCCGTTGCCGGCCTCAGCCAGCCGGGCCAGGATCCGGCGCCACACCAAGGCTCCGGCCCCGATGACATCCACGCGTCCGGGATGCATGTAGGGAAGCGCTGCGCGTTCGGCCCGGGTCATTTCCAGCAGGCTGGTGCAGGCGTCGCTGATGGTCACAAGGTCCAGGGATGCGCCGTGGATCCGCTCGGGCTGGTATTCGCTCAGGCCCAACGCGTGCGCGGTGATGGTGGTGATGGACCCCGCCACTCCAACCACGGCTGTGGCGCGGTCAAACGGGACCGTCCGGGCCGCAAGGTCGATCGCGGCATCGACGTCGGCCTCTGCGGCAGCGATTTGAGCGGCAGTGGGCGGATCGTTGCGAAGGTGGCGTTCGGTGAGCCGCACGCAGCCGATGTCCACGGATCGGGCGGCGATCACGCCGGCAGAGTCGCCCAGGACAAACTCCGTGCTCCCGCCGCCGAGGTCCACCACCAGGATGGCGTCCTCCCCCGTGACGGGCAGGACGCTGCTTGCGCCGGCGAAGGACAAGGCAGCTTCCTCGTCACCGGAGATGACCTCGGGCTCAACTCCCAGCAGGTCCCGGATCCCGTCAACGAAAACCTGCCGGTTACGGGCATCGCGGGTGGCCGAAGTTGCTGCGAAACGGACCCGCCGGGCGCCATGGTCCTCGATCAGGCGCGCGTAATCGCGGGCGGCTGCGAAGGTACGCTCAAGGGCCTCCGGAGCAAGCTCGCCGGTGGCATCCACGCCCTGGCCCAGCCGCACCACGCGCATCTCACGCACGACGTCGGTCAGCGGCCCCGGTGCGCCGCTCGCCGAAGCGTCGGCGATGAGGAGCCGGATGGAGTTGGTTCCGCAGTCGATGGCGGCCACACGGCTCATGCGTTTCCCTCTTCTGCAGGGGTTGCGGACTGGGCCTTGCGCACCGGCGCCGGGCGTCCCACGATCTCCGGAAGACCCTGGGGTCCGTGTCGGCTCAAGTCCCGGGAGGGCGCCTCCCCCGCGGTGTCCCATGCTCCGTCGCAGTAACAACGGTCCTTGGTCCACCACTCGGAGATGGCTTCGATGGCCTCGTCGCCGAGCGGATTGACGCCCGGACCAGCGGCCAGGGCGTGGCCCACCAGCACGTGCAGGCATTTCACGCGGGTCGGCATGCCCCCGGCGGAGATTCCGTCGATCTCGGGGACGGCACCGGTGCCGGAGCGGCCGGCGATGTCGTTTCGAGCCTGCAGATACGCCTCATGGGCGCCCCGGTAGGCGTCAGCAAGGTCCTGCTCACCGGTCAGGCGCTGGTTCATTTCGTTCATGAGCCCACCTGCTTCAAGCCTCGAAACAGCGGAGGTGATGACCGGGTGGGTCAGGTAGAACGTGGTGGGAAACGGGGTCCCGTTGCTGAGCCGCGGCGCGGTCGCCGCCACCAGCGGGTTGCCGCACACACAGCGTGCCGGGATCTCCACGACGTCCCGGACCGGCCTGCCGAGCTGGCGGCTGAGGACCTCGAGGTCGTGTGCTGATGGCTGGCGGGATTCCTGCGGCACGGCTGCCGTGTTCTCTTCCACTTGCGCTGCCAACCTTCCTGCCCTTGTTGCCGTGTCCCATGCGGACACGACGGCGGTGGGCGCCGCGTCTAGTCTGTTGCCGATCGTCTGATGGACTCCCAGAGAGCATCCACCCATGGCAGATTCTCCGGGTTTGCAGTTGATCCGGAGCCGGTGCGGCCACCCGGCGTGCCGGCGGCATCTTCCCCGCCAAACACCCAGTAACCTGTTTCACCCGGCATAACCATGTTAATGCGGTCGCGGGCCTGCTGTTTCACATAGTTGGGATCCTGCCACCGTGAGATCTGCTTGTTCAGCTCAGTTTGCTCCGCCTTGCGGCTGGCAATTTCGGCCTCCAGGGCTGAGATTTCAGCACGCTTCTCCAGGAAGATCTTCACGGTGGGCGCCAACAGGATGGTGATGGCAATCATCACCACGGCCAGCGCCAGCATCCTGCCCGAGAAGGCTTTTGCGGGCACGGGATCGAGATTGTCGGCGTCCTTGTCCGTCTTGCCTGCGGTGTCGCCCGCCTTTGCTGACGCACCTTTGCCGCCGGAGCCCGTCTTGCTGCCGCCTGCTTTGCCGGAACCTGTTCCGGCCTTGCCGGTGCCGGGCGCGGGGGTGCCGGCCGCTGTGGTGCGTGGCGCCGTCGGTTTGTCAGAGGTGCGCGGCTTATCAGCAGCGCGTGAGGCACCCAGGGAAATGACGTCGGCGTCCTCGGAGGCCTGCGGGGAGGCATGGCCGCCAGCGGACGTACCGGGAGGGCGTGTTGCGCCTGCGGGGCGGGCTGTGCCTGAAGGACGGCCAAGGGCGTCGGCCCTGGGTACTTTTGGACGACGGGTGGCCATGACACTCCTGTAATGCCCGGTGCTTGCCTGGCGGGGTTGCTGCACTTGCTTGTCGAAACTTGCTTGTCGAATCTGGCCAGCTTTAAACAGAACCGGTGGCCATGGTCTTTCCACCATAGCCACCGGTCAACTGATTTCGCTGAAGGCTAGCCCTTGAAACGCGGGAAAGCGCTGCGGCCGGCGTAGCGTGCGGCGTCGTCGAGTTCTTCTTCGATGCGCAGCAGCTGGTTGTACTTTGCGACACGCTCGGAGCGGGCCGGGGCACCGGTCTTGATCTGGCCGGCGTTGGTGGCAACGGCGATATCGGCGATCGTGGTGTCCTCGGTTTCGCCGGAGCGGTGCGAGGTGATGGTGGTGTAGCCGGAGCGCTGGGCCAGGGAAACGGCGTCCAGCGTCTCGGTCAGGGAACCGATCTGGTTGACCTTGACGAGCAGGGAGTTGGCCGTGGCGGCGTCGATGCCCTGCTGCAGGCGGACCGGGTTGGTGACGAAGAGGTCGTCGCCCACCAGCTGGACCTTGTCACCGATGGTGTCGGTAAGGGTCTTCCAGCCTTCCCAGTCGTTCTCGTCCAGCGGGTCCTCGATGGAGACCAGCGGGTAGTCGGCAACGAGTTCGGCGTAGTAGGCGCTCATCTCGGTGGCGGAGAGTGCCTTGCCTTCGAACTGGTAGGCGCCGTCCTTGAAGAACTCGGAGGAGGCAACGTCCAGGGCCAGTGCGATGTCCGTACCCGGGGTGTAGCCGGCGTTCTTGATGGCTTCCTGGATCAGGTCCAGTGCAGCGCGGTTGGACGGCAGGTTGGGGGCGAAGCCGCCTTCGTCGCCGAGGCCGGTGGAGAGGCCCTTTTCCTGGAGGACAGCCTTGAGGTTGTGGTAGACCTCAACGCCCCAGCGGAGGCCTTCGGAGAAGGTCTCGGCGCCGATCGGGGCGATCATGAATTCCTGGATGTCGACGTCCGAGTCGGCGTGCGAGCCACCGTTGAGGATGTTCATCAGGGGAACCGGAAGCACGTGGGCGTTCGGGCCGCCGAGGTACTTGTACAGCGGCAGGTCAGCCGAAGCTGCTGCAGCGTTGGCCACGGCCAGGGAAACACCAAGGATGGCGTTGGCGCCCAGCTTGCCCTTGTTGGGCGTGCCGTCGAGGTCGATCATGGCCTGGTCGATGCTGCGCTGGTCAGTGGCGTCGAAGCCAATGAGTGCCGGGGAGATCTCGTCGATGACGGCGTCTACGGCCTTCTGGACACCCTTGCCGAGGTAACGGCCTTTGTCTCCGTCGCGGAGTTCGACAGCTTCGTGCTCGCCGGTGGAAGCACCGGAGGGAACTGCTGCGCGGCCGATCTGGCCGTCGGAGAGCAGGACCTCAACTTCTACGGTCGGGTTTCCGCGGGAATCAAGGATCTCGCGTGCGTGGATGGCATCGATAAGCGCCATGGATGTGCTCCTTATGGGCAAATTACAGGAATGAGGAGGGAAATTCTCAACGTCCTCGTCGCTACTAGCGTAGTCCAGAGTGGCTCAGGTTACGGAACGACTTCCAACCTTTCACGTCATGAAGGCCGGGCCGGGCTGTTCTGAAACGATCGAACTGCGGCGCGGAGGGCGCGTTCGGCGTCGAGTCCCTGCTCCCTGGCGCCGGCGACGACCGCCAGCAGCAACTCGCCGAGCGCCTCTTCCGTGGCAGGGATGACGGGAACGGCGACGCCGGCCGGTGCGCCTTGCGCGTCGACGTCCAAGCCTGCACGGACCGCCCGGTCCAGGGACTTCTGCGCCGCCGCCAACGCCGGAAGGTGGGGCGGAATGCCCTCGAAGGGGTCCTCCCGCTCCGGTTTCTCCGCACGCTTGGCCGCGTCCCACTTGAGGATTATTTCCTCGACACTGGCCGGAAAGCTTTCCTGGAGGGAACCGTCGGGCTTGAAGACGTGCCGGTTCCGCCGGATCATCTTGGCATTGATGTCCGCGGCCACGGCCTCGAAGTCGAAGCTGCCGCGCTCCTCGGCGAGCCGGGCGTGAAGTACTACCTGAAGCAGTACATCGCCCAGCTCGCCGCGAAGCTCATCGTCAACAGCACCCGCCTCGATCGAGTCCACCACTTCATAGGCTTCCTCGATCAGGTACTCCACCAGCGACTCATGAGTCAGGGCACCCATCCAGGGGCAATGCTCACGTAATGCGGCGATCGTCCCGATGAGCTCTGTGAGCCCGTAGCAATTGTCAGCCGAGGTTGGCGTAGGCATCGTTGATGTACTCGACCAGCGCCTCGCGCTCATCCAGCGGCAGGAAGGCCGCTTCGGCTGCGTTGAGTGTCAGTTCCAGCAGGTCATCGAGGTCATAGTCGAACGTCTCCACCAGGAGCTCGAACTCATCCGTCAGGGTGACGCCGCTCATGAGGCGGTTATCGGTGTTGATGGTCACGTTGAAGCCGAGCTGGAAGAGCATGTCCACCGGGTGGCTTTCAATGCCCTCGCCAAAACCGGAAATGGCGCCGGTCTGGAGGTTGGACGACGGGCAGATCTCCAGGGCGATGCCGCGGTCGCGGACCCAGGCAGCCACGCTGCCGATGGTCACCATGCCCACGGTGTCTTCGCCGTCGTCGTCCGAGTTGTCCTCGAACTCAACCGAGATGTCCTCGGCGATCCGCACGCCATGGCCAAGGCGCAGTGCCCGGCCGTCCACGAGTGCGGACTGGATGCTTTCGAGTCCGGCTGCCTCTCCTGCGTGGACTGTGGCGGGGAAATTGTTCTCCGCCAGGTAGGTGAACGCATCCTTGAAGCGCGAGGGCAGGAAGCCGTCCTCGGCCCCGGCGATATCGAAGCCGACGGCTCCATTGGCCCGGTGACGGACGGCGAGCTCAGCGATTTCCTGGCCACGGTCGGCGTGGCGCATGGCGGTGATGAGTTGCCCGACCTGGATCTGCTGGCCACGCTCTTCTGCTGCATCCACGCCCGCTTCGAGGCCGGTCTGGACGGCTTCCACCACTTCGTCCAGGGTCAGGCCCTTCTGGAGGTGCTGTTCCGGGGCCCAACGGACTTCGCCGTACACCACGCCGTCTTCAGCCAGGTCCTCAACGAATTCCTTGGCGACCCGGAACAGGCCTTCCTTGGTCTGCATGACCGCGATGGTGTGGTCGAACGTTTCCAAGTAGCGGACCAGCGAGCCGGAGTCGGCGGACTCGCGGAACCATTCACCGAGGGCGACAGCATCGGTGGATGGCAGCGTGTGGCCTACGGCTTCGGCCAGTTCGATGATGGTGGCGGGGCGCAGGCCTCCATCCAGGTGGTCGTGAAGGGAAACTTTGGGGAGGCTCTTCAGATCGAAGTCGAGGGCAGGGGCGGCGTCAAGTATGGGCTCAGTCACGTACTAAGACTAGGGCGACGGCGGGACCTTAGCCAGCAGGCTTTGAACGGTCGACGCCGACAACCGCCTTTTGGGACTTTTCCACCTCAGGTGCCTCGGCACTCGCGGCGGCGTCCTTGGAGTGATCCTTCTTCTCGAGGTACTTGTGCCACCAGCGGAGCGCGTGATCGACGACGATACCCAGGACCACGGCAAAGGCAACCGCAATGCCAACGCCCAGGAGCGGGTTGTTGTGGACCCACTGCCCGGCGAGCAGACCGATCCCGATGGAATAGGCCACCCACGTGATGCAGGCGAAGGCGTCCAGCAGGAAGAAGGTCCGGTGCCGGAATCCGGTCTGCCCGGCGACGTAGTTGACAGCTACGCGGCCCCACGGGATGTAGCGTGCCGTGAAGATGAGCACCGCGCCGCGCTTGTCCAGTTCGTACTGGGCCCACGCGAACATCTTCTGCACCTTGGGGCGGCGCATCCACTTCCACCGTGTGAGCCCGATCTTGCGGCCGAGCATGTAGGCCATGTTGTCGCCCGCCATGGCTCCCACCAGGGCGGTTGCCCCCAGTATCCACAGGTTGGGCTCTCCGCTGTGAAGGGACAGCGCCGAGAGGCCAACGATGGCTGTTTCGCTGGGAAGGATGGTGGCAAATCCGTCGATGAAGAAAAAGACCAGAAGGACCGGATATATCCAGGGCTGCCCGGCTGCATGCTCGAGCATTTGGTTCAAAAACTCCACGCGGCGGTAGCTCCTAGATGAATATGACTTGACAGTGTGACCGAAGTCGCTCTTAGTGTCCCATGGCCGGGACGTCGTTCGCTACGCCCCAGCCCCGGGATCACACGCTTAACGCTATCGGTCACGCTTCGTGGAGGCGTCAACCGGCGGACTGATCTTGGGAGGCCGTGAGTGTCATACCGTGGGTGGAGGCGGGACGTCCTGCCCGGGAATGTTCTTGCCGTCCAGGGGCACGGATCCGCGCACCCGGCTGATGATGCGGTCAATGATGATGCCGAGGATCACTGCCACCACAATCGCTATAACGGCACCCAGCAGATGGTTGTGTTCGAACCAGACGCCGAAGAAGTATCCGAGCACCACTGAGTAGCTGGCCCAGAGAACTGCCGAGGCTGCGGTCAGGAGAACGAAGCGGCGGTGATTGAAATGCGTGGCTCCGGCGGTGAGGTTAACCGCCACCCTGCCGATGGGAATGAACCTGGCGACCATGATGAGCGAAGCAGCACGCCTGCGCAGTTCCTTGCCGGCCCAGCGGAAGGCGCCCTGCATCCGTTGCCTCCGCATCCAGCGCCAGCGCTGCGTGCCGATCCGCTGGCCGATGATGTAGGCAATGTTGTCGCCGGCGAAAGCCCCCAGTGCCGCCATCAAGCCCAGCAGCCAGATGTTCGGCGAACCGCTGCTGCCCGAGACCGCGCTCAGGCCCACCACCACGGACTCACTGGGGATCGGTGGGAAGAAGCCGTCAATGAGGCAACAGGCGAGCACCAGGAACAACACCCACGGCTGTTCCGCCGCGGCGAGGATGAAGTCGTTGATGCCCTGCACGGTTTCCTTCGAGTAGCGGCTCCCCCACAGGCGCCGGACGACGATTATTCCGGGCCATCCGCAGGACGGCCCGGAATAATCCAGCCTAGGCGATGCGGCTGATAATTAGCTGACGGGCGGGACGTGAACCCTCAGGGGCAATGACCACCGCGTCCTGCAGGGCTTCCTTGGCACGATCAAACTTCTCCGGAGTGTCCGTCAGGAGCGTCATGAGCGGCTCGCCGGCGCGGACCAAAGCGCCGGGCTTGGCGTGCATGCGCACGCCCGCCCCGGCCTGGACCTGGTCCTCTTTACGTGCCCTGCCGGCGCCCAAGCGCCAGGCTGCGACGCCCACGGAAAGAGCGTCCAGTTCCACCAGGACCCCATCTGCCGGGGCGTAGACAACCTCGGATTCCTTGGCTACCGGCAGTGCGGCCCGGGGATCGCCGCCCTGGGCTTCGATCATCCGGTTCCAGACATCCATGGCCCTGCCGTCCTTCAGCGCCGCTGCCGGATCAGCATCGTGGATACCGGCACCGGCCAGCATTTCCTCAGCCAGGCGCACCGTCAGTTCGACGACGTCTTCCGGACCGCCGCCGGCCAGGACCTCCACGGATTCCTCTACCTCGATGGCGTTTCCGGCCGTCAATCCGAGCGGGGTGGACATGTCCGTTATCAGCGCCACGGTGTGCACGCCGGCGTCCTTGCCCAGGGCCACCATGGTTTCGGCAAGCTCCCGGGCCCGGGCTTCATCCTTCATGAAAGCACCCGAACCAACCTTGACGTCCAACACCAGCGATCCCGTGCCCTCCGCGATCTTCTTGCTCATGATCGAGGAAGCAATCAGCGGAATCGCCTCCACCGTTCCGGTGACGTCGCGGAGTGCGTACAGCTTCTTGTCCGCAGGCGCCAGCCCCGAACCTGCCGCGCAAATGACCGCTCCCACGTCCTGGAGCTGGGACATGATCTCGTCATTGCTGAGGTTGGCCCGCCACCCGGGAATGGCCTCAAGCTTGTCCAGGGTCCCGCCGGTGTGGCCAAGTCCGCGGCCCGACAACTGCGGTACCGCTACGCCGAAGACGGCCACGAGAGGTGCCAGCGGCAGCGTGATCTTGTCCCCGACCCCGCCGGTGGAGTGCTTGTCGCTCGTAGCCTTCATGCCGCCGTCGGGCCTCGTGAGGGACGAAAAGTCCATCCGCTCGCCCGAGGCGATCATGGCGGAAGTCCACCGCGATATTTCGGCGCGGTCCATGCCGTTGAGGAGGATGGCCATGTTGAGCGCTGCCATCTGTTCCTCGGCGATCACGCCACGGGTGTACGCGTCGATGGTCCAATCGATCTGCTCAGGCGTGAGCGTGCCCTTGTCCCGCTTGATGGTGATGATCTGAACGGCGTCGAACGCTTCGGTACTGGTCACGTGGTTTCCTCCAGGTGTTCCGGACCAAAGGCGTCGGGCAGTACCTGGTCCATGGTTTTGATGCCTTGGGTGGTCATGAGCTGCATGCCGGGGGCCCTGAATTCATAGAGCAACTGGCGGCAGCGGCCACACGGCATGAGGATGTTGCCTTGCCCGTCCACGCAATAGAACGCGGCAAGCCTTCCGCCACCGGTCATGTGGAGTTGGCCCACCAGCGCGCACTCGGCACAGAGGGTCAGCCCGTAGCTGGCGTTCTCGACGTTGCAGCCGCTGACGATCCTGCCGTCGTCGGTGAGGGCAGCAGCCCCCACCGGGAACTTCGAGTACGGAGCGTAGGCGTTTTCCATGGCCTGTTTCGCGGCTGCTTCCAGGGCGGGCCAGTCGACGTCGTTTTCCGGCATCGTCAACCCTTCACGTACGGTATGCCGCTTGCGGCCGGTGGCCGCGACTTACCCACCAAACCGGCGACGGCGAAGATGGTCACCAGGTACGGCAGCATGGCCATGAACTGGCTGGGCACCGGGGTACCGATGATGCCCAGGATCGACTGCAGGTTGTACGCGAAACCAAAGAGCAGCGACGCCAGGAACGCGCCGATCGGATTCCAACGGCCAAAGATCAGGGCAGCGAGGGCAATGAAGCCGCGGCCACCTGAGATGTCCTTGGTGAAGGAATCGATGGTCACCAGGGTGAACACAGCCCCGCCGATACCGGCGATCGCACCGCCCAGGGTGACATTCCAGAATCGGGTGGCGTTGACGTTGATGCCCAGGGTATCGGCCGCTTGCGGGTGCTCACCGACAGCGCGGACGCGCAAGCCCCAGCGGGTCTTGAACAAGCCGAACCACACCACGGCCACTGCGATGTACATGAGGTAGCCCGCGATGGACTGCTCGAACAGGATGGGCCCGATGATGGGGATATCCGAGAGCAGCGGGATCGGCAGGATGTCCAGGCGGCCCGGGGTGTTGAACTGCTCCTTGTTGGGAACCATGAGGGTGCCGTACAGGAAGCCCGTGAGGCCCGAGACCAGGACGTTGAGCACCACGCCGACGATGATCTGGTTGACGAGGTACTTGATGCTGAAGACCGCGAGGACCATGGACACCACCGCACCGGCGGCAGCAGCCGCAATCAGGCCGATGTACGGGCTGCCGGTCATGGTGGCTACGAGCGCCGCCGTGAAAGCGCCGCCCAGAAGCTGGCCTTCGATGGCGATGTTGACGACGCCGACGCGCTCACATAAAACACCGGAGAGCGAGCCGAAAACCAACGGAACAGCGAGGGTCACCGACCCGGCGACCAGGCCCGCCAATGAGATGGATGGCTGGCGGGCCCCGGCCACGATCCACACCAGGAGGGCGAAGACAAAGACCACGGCAAAGGCAATGGGGAGCCACTTCGGCGATTTTTCCCCCTGCGTCCAGAGGTAGATCGAGTAGGCAGCCATGGCCAGCAGCAGGATGCCGAAGACAATGCCGCCCACCTGTCCCGGAATCATGAGGGCAGGAACGGCAACGGCGTCACCGGCGTCGCTGATTTTCATCTCCGCGGTCTTGTCCGAGCCCAGGAAGCCGAAGAACACCAGCGCGATGAGGGCGAGGACGCCCAGCGAAACCGGAACCTTCAGTGAGGGCCGGAACCCCGGCAGGGCCGTGGACCCGGGCGTTGGAGCGGTGGTTGTCGCGCTCATTTGGCACCTCCGGTGGCATTGGCAAGGGCAGCTTCAGGAGCCGCCTTCGGTGTCTTGTTCTTCTTCTTTTTCTTGCCCTCGAGCCGGAAGATCGACCTGATCAGGGGCGGTGCGGCGATGAACAGGACGATCAGGGATTGGACCACGAGCACGATGTCGATGGGGGTTCCCGTCTGGATCTGCATCTGCACGGCACCGGCACGGAAAGCCCCGAACAACAGTCCGGCGAAGAACGTGCCCCACGGTGTACTGCGGCCCAGCAGGGCAACAGTGATGGAGTCGAATCCGATCTGTGCGGCCACGCCGCCGGTGAGGACTTTCTCCGTTCCCGCAACCTGTGCGACACCGCCGAACGCCGCCAGGGCACCGGCCAAGGCCATCACCATGATGGTGGCGCGTGGCACCTTCACCCCGGCCGTACGCGCGGCCACGGGGTTGGCGCCGACGGCACGGAATTCGAAACCGATGGTGGAGCGGTTTAGCAGCCACCACACGCCATAGGTCAGCGCGATGGCCACCAGGAAGCCCAGGTGGAGCCGGGATCCCGGGATCAGCACCGGATAGGTGGCCGATTCATCCAGACGCGGCGAAATGGGGCTGTTGTCCCCAGGGCGCCGGAAGGCGGCGGTGTTCAGGAGGAAGTCCAGCAGGAACAGCGCCACGTAGTTCAGCATGATGGTCACGATGACCTCGTGCGCGCCGGTCCTGGCCTTAAGGATCCCAACGATCGCGCCCCATGCGGCGCCACCGAGGACACCCATGATGATCACCAGGAGGAGGTGCAGGCCAAACGGCAGGTGCCAGGTGAAACCAACATAGGCGGCCAGGGTGGCGCTGATGATGATCTGCCCCTGCGCACCGATGTTGAACAGGCCTGCGCGGAACGCCAGGGCCACGCCCAGGCCCGCGCAAATGAGCGGCGTCGCCACTGTCATGGTTTCAAGCAGCGGAGCGAACCCCTGGCGGGTGTTGAACACCGCACCTTGGAAGAGGGCCACGTAGCTGTCCGTCATGGCAGACCACAGCGCACTCAGGAAGTCGCTGGGGCGGGCGAACAGGTACCCTGCGGTCTTGGCTACCTGGGTGTCCGTACTGGCAATCAGCAGTCCACCGAGGAAAAGGGCCACGATCACGGCCAGGACCGAAACGAAGCCATTGCCCATCACGATCCGACGCATGACGTTGCCTTGTTGGTGCCCCGGTTCGCCGCTCTGGGAGGAGACAGGAACGATCGACGGCTCCAACGCACCGCCGGCAGTATCCAAGGCAACGTCAGCTGCCCGGACTTCCGCGGTGGATTCTTCAGGTCTCTGGTCCTTGGCGGACCCGTCGCTGCTACTGGTCATCGGAGCCTCCTTCGGGGCCGACGCCGGCCATCATCAAGCCGAGCGTGTCGCGTGGTGTTCCCGCCGGGACGATGCCCACGAGTTTGCCCTTGTAGAGCACGGCTATCCTGTCTGCGAGCTCAATGACTTCATCAAGCTCTGTGGAAACGATCATGACCGGCGTTCCGACATCCCGCTCGGCGACGATGCGCTTATGCAGGAACTCGATGGAACCGACGTCCACACCGCGTGTGGGTTGGCTTGCAATGAACAACCGCAGCGGACGCGAAAGCTCCCTGGCCATGACCACTTTTTGCTGGTTACCGCCGGACAGGGTCCCCGCAGCCGACCCCGCGGAGGGGGTACGGATATCGAATTCCGCGATCTTGGCCTTGGCATGCTCTGCAACCTTGGCAGGCTTCATGCTGATGCCGCTGGCAAACGGTGCTTGGTCGTAGAGGTCAAGCACCAGGTTTTCGGCCACGGAGAACGGGCCCACCAGGCCGTCCACGGTGCGGTCTTCGGGAACGAAGCCGACGCCGGAACGCAGGACTTCCTTGACGGGCAGGCCGAGAAGCTGCTTCCCGTCCAGGACCACCGAACCTGTGACATGTTCCTGGATGCCGAGGATGGCTTCCGTCAGTTCCGTTTGGCCGTTGCCCTGGACACCGGCGACGGCGAGGATCTCACCTTGGGCGATATCGAAGCTGATGCCGTCCACGACGTTGGTGCCGTTGGCGGCGCGGACAGTGAGGTTTTCGACGACGAACGTGGTTTCCTTCGGCTGCGCGGCAGCCTTGTTCAGGCTCAGGCTGACCGGCCGGCCCACCATCATGGAAGCAAGCTCCGTGGCCGATGCCGTAGGAGGGGCGTCGCCTACCACTTTGCCGCGGCGGACCACGGTAATGACGTCGGAAACAGCCTTCACTTCCCGCAGCTTGTGCGAAATGAAGACGATGGACGTGCCGCCGGCTTTGAGCTGGCGCATGATGTCCAGGAGCTCATCGGTTTCCTGGGGGGTGAGCACGGCTGTGGGCTCGTCCAAGATGAGGACCTTGGCTTCCCGTACCAGCGCCTTGATGATCTCCACGCGCTGCTGGACGCCCACGGGGAGGTCCTCCACCAGGGCATCGGGATCGACGTCAAAGCCGTACTTGTCGGAGATTTCCCGGATCTTCTTCCGGGTTTCATCGATGCTGAGGACACCGCCGAACGACGTCGGTTCAGCACCGAGCGCAACGTTCTCGGCGACCGTGAAGACCGGGACCAGCATGAAGTGCTGGTGCACCATGCCGATGCCCGCCGCCATGGCATCGCCGGGGCCGCGGAAGTTGACGGGTTGGTCATCTACCAGGATCTGCCCGGCGGTGGGCTCGTAGAGCCCGTACAGCACGTTCATGAGGGTTGATTTGCCGGCACCGTTTTCGCCTAGAAGGCAGTGGATCTGGCCGGATTCGACCACGAGGTCGATGTCTTGGTTGGCGTAGAAGGTCCCGAAGGCTTTCGAGATCCCCTTCAATTCGAGTTTCACAACTCCCACCGTTCTGTGAGTCCGAGGGACAGCTGAACAGCTCCAAAGCAACGAGCTTTGGGTTCAGCCTAGTCAGGGCAAAAACGCGCCGCCAGTACCGGGGCTCGGTACTGGCGGCGCGTCCAGGAATTGCTTACTTCTTGGGGCTTGCCTTCGATTCGACCACGAGCTTGCCGGAGACGATATCCGCCTTCAGAGCGTCAAGTTCGGACTTGGTTTCTGCAGAAACAGCCGAGTCGAGATCGTGGAACGGGGCAATGGCCACGCCGTCGTTCTCCAACGTGCCAACGTAGGCTTTGTTGCTGAACTTGCCGTCCTTGTCGTCCTTCACCACGGTTTCGACGGCCTCGCCCATCTGCTTGACCACGGAGGTCAGCATGAGGTCCTTGTATTCGGGAGCCGTCAGGTAGCCGTCGGAGTCAACCCAGATCAGCTTGACGTCCTTACCGGCGGCTTTGGCTTCCTTAAGCGCGGCACCGGCACCCTTGCCAACCGGACCGGCGACGGGCATGACGATGTCCGCGCCCTGGTCCAGGAGGTTGATGGTGACCTGCTTGCCGGTGTCCTGCTTCTCGAAGTCGCCGGTGAAGGAGCCGTCCTGGGTGTTCTTGTCCCAGCCGACAACCTGGACGTTCTTGTTCTTGGCCTTGTTGTAGGCCTGGACGCCGTCGTAGAAACCATCCATGAAGATCGTCACCGTGGGGATCTTGATGCCGCCGAAGGTTCCCACCTTGCCGGTCTTGGTGGTTGCAGCAGCGGCGTAGCCCGCAAGGTATGCAGCCTGGGCGGTGTCGTAGACGACGGGCTTGACGTTGGCGATCGGGGCGTCGTACGCGAAGTCGATGATCGCGAAGTGCTTATCGGTGTTCTTTTCGGCAGCGGCCTTGGTGGCGTCGCCCAGGAGGAAGCCCACCGTGACAGTCAGGTTGCAGCCTGCGGAGACCATGCCGTTGAGGTTGGTCTCAAAGTCGCTGTTCGCCTTGGATTCGGCCGACTTGGTCTGGATGCCCAGATCTGCTTCGGCCTTCTTCAGTCCCTCGAAGGAGGACTGGTTAAACGACTGGTCGTCGAATCCGCCGGAGTCGGAAACGATGCATCCGAGGAAGTCGCTCTTGGTGGCGGCGCCGGATCCGGCGTCGGGGGCCTGGCCACAGCCGGTCAGCAGGAGCGCTGCTGCGCCGACGGTTGCAACACCGGCCATTGAACCGCGCTTCAGGGTGGCACGCAGTGGTTTCTTCAATTTTCCTCCAGGAAGAAAGTGATTGGCGCTACGACGGATGGTCAATGAGTGTCCGTTTCCTATACCTGAGGCAGAAATTCTGTTTTCACTGATGCTCGCAGCTGCGCCGAAGCGCATTGATGACACCACCCTAGTGGCCTGGAACACACCCGGATAGCACAAAGGCGGCCTGCCGCTCAGATTGTTGACTTTTTGTTACCAAGCAGTAGCCGGGTGTGCAAGTCACACCCGGCTACTGTCGCATCACAGGCGGACGAGCATCTTTCCCGTGTTCGCTCCATCCAGCAAATCAATGAACGCCTGGGGCGCATTTTCCAAGCCGTCAACGATCGTCTCGTCGTAGCTGATGGTGCCGTCGGCAAGCCATCCGGCCATCTTTTGGGCAAACTCGGCAGCATGCTGGCGCTGCCCGCCGACGAGGAACCCGCGAAGGGTCAGCTGCTTGCCGATCGCCACTGCCATGTTCCGCGGCGCTGCCGGAGGTTCAGTGGAGTTGTACTGGGCGATCGCACCGCACATTGCCACGCGTCCGCCTACCGTGAGCGTTGCCAGGGCGGCCTCGAGGTGTTCCCCGCCAACGTTGTCGAAGTACACATCGATGCCGCGCTCCCCTGCAGCTTCCTGGAGCTGCTCGAGGACGGGACCATCGTTGTAGTTGAACGCGGAGTCGAAGCCCAGTTCCAGCAGCCGTGCGACCTTTTCCGGCGAACCGGCGCTGCCGATGACCTTGGAGGCGCCCATGGCCTTGGCAATCTGGCCCACCATGGAACCGACTGCACCGGCCGCTCCGGAGACGAACACGACGTCGCCCTCTTTGAACTCGGCAACCTTCAGCAGGCCGGCATAGGCCGTGAGGCCGGTCATGCCCAGCGCGCCGAGGAAGGCCGAGGTGGGAGCGAGTCCGCCCGGCACCGGCGTGGTGGCCGCAGCGTCAATCACCGCGTGTTCGCGCCACCCCAGTTGATGCACGACGACGTCACCCACCTTGTGCGCGTCCGAACGGGACGCGATCACCTCACCTACGGCACCGCCGTCGAGCGCTGCATCGAGGCGGAACGGCGCCGAGTACGACTTGACGTCGTTCATCCGGCCGCGCATGTAAGGATCCACGGACATGAACTGGTTCTTCACCAGGAGCTGGCCTTCAGCGAGCTCCGGCAGTTCAGCCTGTGCCAGACGGAAGTTCTCCGGCGCCGGACGGCCGACGGGGCGGGAGGCAAGGTGGATTTCGCGGGTCTGCACCGGGGTGCCTGCTACGGCGCTCATGCTGCGAACTCCACGAGCTTGAGGTCAACGTTCATGTTGCCGCGGGTGGCGTTGGAGTAGGGGCAGATCTGGTGCGCCTTGGCCATCAGGGCTTCGGCGGTTTCGCGGTCCAGGGCAGGCAAGGCGATCTCGAGTTCGGCAGCGAGGCCGTAGCCTTCGCTGTCGGTCAGCGCGCCAAAGTGGATCTTCGCCGCAACGGCGGAGTCGCTGACGTCGGCACGCTCCTTGCGGCCAACCAGCCGCAGCGCCGAGTGGAAGCAGGCTGCATAGCCGGCTGCGAAAAGCTGCTCGGGGTTGGTTCCCTGGCCGTTGCCACCAAGTTCCACCGGGCTGGCGAGGGCTACATCCAGCTTGCCGTCCTTGGTGCGGGCGTTGCCGTCACGGCCTTCGCCGGAGGCAAGCGCCTCCGCTGTGTAGAGAGTCTTCATGGTGTTTCCGTTTCTCTTCGGGAATGGGATGGCTTGGAAAAATTCAGAGTGAGCTGTTCAGGGCCTCAAAGTGAGCTGTTCAGGGCTGCGGTGAGCTTGCCGAGGGTTGCGTGGAGCTGCTCGATTTCGGCTGCGGAAAGTCCGGCAGCGTCGGCCAACCGTTGGGGCACTGCCTGGGCCTTGGCGCTCAGCGCTGTTCCGGCGTCGGTCAGGACCACATCCACGCGGCGTTCGTCCTCGGCGGAGCGTTTCCGCTCAACGAGCCCCAGGCCTTCAAGCCGTTTTAGCAACGGCGACAATGTTCCGGAGTCCAGCCCCAGTTCGGCACCGAGTTCCCGGACGCTTCGCGGCTCCTGCTCCCACAACACCAGCATCACCAGGTACTGCGGGTAGGTCAGGCCGAGGTCGTCGAGGACGGGGCGGTAGACCGCCGTCGCGGCCTTTGATGCCGAGTACAGCGCAAAGCAGACCTGGTGGCGGAGGCGGGGTGCATCACTCATGAATAAAACGATAGTGCACAATTCAATTGTGCACAACTCAATTGGACGCAGGCTACCCAAGCAAGGGACAGCGAATGCTCCAAAGAGGGTTCAACGGGACATCTGCTGTCCCCCGGTTGGACTACTGGGGAAGGTCGCGGATGGTACGGAGTGCAGCCGCAGTGAGGACGCGGACGGCGTAGCCAAGGGCGCGCTCATCAACGATGAAGTCGCCGCGGTGAAGATCGTATTCCTCGCCGCCGGGAGTATGCGTGCCCAGGCGCATCATGGCGCCGGGCAGGTCCGCCAGGAACCACGCAAAGTCTTCGCCGCCCATGGACTGCGGGGTGAGCACAACAGCGTTCTCCCCCAGTTCCGCGCGGGCAGAGGCTTCGATGAGGGCCGTCTCATGCTCGGAGTTCACCACGGGAGGCACGCCGCGGGTGTGCTCCAGGTGCACGTCCACGCCGTAGGGCGCAGCGACCTGCCGGACGACGTCGTCCAGCAACTCGCCCGCACTGTGCCAGGCATCGCGGTCCAGGCAACGCATGGTGCCGGCCATGTAGCCCGTACCGGGAATGGCGTTCGGCGCCGAACCTGCCGAAATCTGTCCCCACACCACGGAGACGCCGCTGCGGACGTCCACCCGGCGGGACAGCACTGCGGGAACATTCACCGCTATCTGGGCCAACGCGAACACCAGGTCCTCGGTCAGGTGCGGCCTGGAGGTGTGGCCGCCGCGGCCGGAAAGCTCGATTTTGATGGTGTCCGACGCTGACGTGATGGCGCCGATGCGCGTGCCGATCTGGCCCACGTTGATCCTCGGGTCGCAGTGCAGTGCCAGGATGCGCGGCACGCCCTCAAGCACCCCCTGCTCGATGCAGGACAACGCGCCGCCGGGCATCGTTTCCTCGGCAGGCTGGAAAATGATCCGCACCGTGCCGCCCAGCGGGTTGTTCTTGTGCATCCGCTGGAGTGTCAGGGCAATGCCAAGCATCGCAGTGGTGTGGACATCATGTCCGCAGGCATGCGTCACGCCGTGGTTCTTGGAGGCGAACGGCAGGCCGGTTTCCTCGATGATCGGCAAAGCGTCAATGTCCCCGCGAAGAGCCGTGGCGATGGGCCCCTCCCCCACGTCGACGGTGAGCCCGGTTCCTTCGAGCCGGCGCGGCTTGAGTCCGGCTGCTTCGAGCCGCTCCACCAGTTTGTCCGTGGTGCGGAATTCCTTGAACGACAGTTCCGGGTGCGCATGGAGGTCCCGGCGGAACTCAATGAGCCCGGGGAGCAGTTCATCAACCCAGGGACTCACAACGGGGGCGGGCTCGGTTTCAGTCGTGTAATTGCGCACGTCACAACTCTAGCCATCCGGGGCTCCCGAAGACCGAAAGCCACCTCTTGGTTACGCCGCGTTCAGACGCAGGACAAGCAAAGAGGTGGCTCACGGTATAAGGCTCGGGCTACAGGACGTCCGTGTCGCCGCTGGCTTTCAGGGCGTCAACGGTGCCTTTCACCAGTTGGGCATGCTCTTTCGTGGTGACCAGCAGGGCATCCGGGGTGTCCACGATGACCACGTCTTTGATACCGATCAGGGCGATCACACGCTTGGTGTCCGAGACCACCACGCCGCTGGCATCCTCCGCGAACACGCGTGCGCCCTCGCCGAGAACCGTCACTTCGTCGACGTCGCCGGCGTTGTTCAGGCGACCGATCGCGGCAAAGTCGCCAACGTCGTCCCACCGGAAGGTGCCAGGCACGACGGCGACGTCGCCGGCTGCCGCTGCGGGCTCGGCTACTGCATAGTCAATCGCAATCTTGGGCAGGGTGGGCCACACACGGGCGGTAACCTCAGCCCGCTGCGGGGTGTCCCAGGCCTCGGCGATCTCCTGGAGGCCGGCGAAGAGTACGGGCTGGTTGGCCTCGAGGTGCTTGAGCATCAACGCGACGGGAGCCACGAACATGCCTGCGTTCCAAACGTAGTCCCCTGCTTCGACGTACTTATTGGCAACTTCCTGGCTGGGCTTCTCCACGAATTCGGCCACCGCCAGCGCGTTCGGAGCGCCGTCAACGTTGAGCGCAGCGCCCGAACGGATGTAGCCGAAGCCCGTGGAGGCGTGGGTGGGCTTGATGCCGATGGTGACAATCTTGCCCGTGGCTGCCGTGTAGATCGCCTCCCGGACAGTCTCCTGGAACAGGTCGTCGGGGCTGATCACGTGGTCAGCGGCGAAGGACCCCATGATGGTCTCCGGGTCGCGGCGGTAAAGGATGGCAGCGGCCAGACCGATCGCCGCACCCGAATCCTTGGGCTCGCTTTCGAGCACCAATTCGTCGTCCCCTACTTCCGGGAGCTGGCGGCAGACAGCCGCACGGTGGGCCTCGCCCGTCACTACCAGTACGCGTTCGCCGGCCAGTGGCTCCAGGCGGTCGTAGGTAGCCCTCAACAAGGTGCTGCCGGACCCGGTCAGGTCGTGCAGGAACTTAGGCGCGGCGGCACGCGAGAGCGGCCATAGCCGGGTCCCCACACCGCCCGCCGGAATAACCGCATGGAAGCGGTTCATGGGCGATTCCGGGTATTTCGCGTCTTCTGTACTCACCGCAACACTTTATCCGACGCAAGCGGTAAGCTCCGCAGAACGCCACGCATGTGGCGTTCGTCTCAGACAGTATCCAAAATCGCCTGAATCCGGGCAGGAAACATGGAATTAACAAGCAGAGAAGCCCGTCCTAAATTGAATATGCTGTGAGCGAAGCCTAGATTTAGGCGTGAGCTACGAGTGCTCTCGCAGCAGGCGTTCCCCCCGCGTGGATCCCATGCCAGCGCCGCTGTGTTGCAGGAAGGTTTAATCAGTGCCGACAAAACCAGCTGGCACCTTGTACCGCGGCCGTGAAGGCATGTGGTCCTGGGTTGGACATCGTATTACCGGTGTAGTGATCTTTTTCTTCTTGTTGGTCCATGTGTTGGACACCTCATTGGTGCGCGTGTCCCCTGAGGCCTACACGGCCGTCATTGGTGCTTACAAGAACCCCCTCATGGCCCTGGGGGAAACGGGCCTGGTCGCCGCGATCATCTTCCACGCCTTCAATGGCCTGCGTGTGATCGCGATCGACTTCTGGAAGAAGGGCGCAAAGTACCAGCGCCAGATGCTCTGGGTCGTGCTTGCGCTGTGGCTGGTCACGTTCGCCGGCTTCGCCATCCGCCACCTTTCCCTCGCGCTGGGAGGCCACTAAGCCATGACAACCATCGAATCTCCGCGCAGCGGAAAGATCGCCCCGAAGTACAACCGCACCGGCTCCAGCCGTGGCAACTTCGAGATGATCGCCTGGCTCTTCATGCGCCTCTCCGGCATCGTCCTGGTGGTGCTGATCTTCGGCCACCTCTTCGTTAACCTGCTGGTAGGCGAAGGCATCCACGCCATCGATTTCGGTTTCGTCGCCGGCAAGTGGGCCGATCCCTTCTGGCAGTTCTGGGACCTGGCCATGCTGTGGCTTGCCATGCTGCACGGCACCAACGGTGTCCGCACCATCATCAACGATTACGCCGAGAAGGATTCCACGCGCTTCTGGCTCAAGATGGTTCTCTACGCAGCCACGCTGGTCATCATCATCCTCGGCACCCTGGTGATCTTCACGTTCAACCCGTGCCCCGTCGTCGACGGCGTTCAGCTTCCTGGCGGATTCTGCCCGGCCCCGTAGCGCGTGCCGCATTGGCGTGGCCGGCTTGCCGGCCCGCCTGACGTAGCGGAGCAGCCTCCGCCGACCATCTGAATTTTTGAAAGAGAGAGCATCTGGTATGCAGGTCCATAAGTACGACGTCGTCATTGTCGGTGCAGGTGGCGCCGGCATGCGCGCCGCGATCGAGTCCGGTCAGCGTGCACGCACAGCGGTACTGACCAAGCTCTACCCCACCCGCTCGCACACCGGTGCGGCCCAGGGTGGTATGTGCGCAGCACTGGCCAACGTCGAAGAAGACAACTGGGAATGGCACACCTTCGACACCATCAAGGGTGGCGACTACCTGGTTGACCAGGACGCAGCCGAGGTCATGGCGAAGGAAGCCATTGACGCCGTGCTGGACCTGGAAAAGATGGGTCTGCCATTCAACCGCACGCCTGAAGGGCGCATCGACCAGCGCCGCTTCGGTGGCCACACCCGTGACCACGGCAAGGCTCCTGTCCGTCGCGCTTGCTATGCAGCCGACCGCACGGGCCACATGATCCTGCAGACCCTGTACCAAAACTGCGTCAAGCACAACGTTGAGTTCTACAACGAGTACTACGTCCTTGACCTGCTGATCGTCGAGGAAGACGCCGTCCGCGAAGACGGCACGCCGTACAAGCAGAAGCGTGTCGCCGGTGTGGTCTCCTACGACCTCGCCTCGGGCGAGCTGCACGTCTTCCAGGCCAAGTCCGTCGTGTTCGCCTCCGGTGGCGCGGGCAAGGTCTTCAAGACCACATCCAACGCCCACACGCTCACGGGCGACGGCATGGGCATCGCCTTCCGCCGCGGCATTCCGCTGGAAGACATGGAGTTCTTCCAGTTCCACCCGACAGGTCTTGCAGGCCTGGGCATCCTCCTCACCGAAGGTGCACGCGGTGAAGGTGCCATCCTGCGTAACTCGGAAGGTGAGCGCTTCATGGAGCGCTACGCCCCCACCATCAAGGACCTCGCTCCCCGTGACATCGTGGCCCGCGCCATGGCCAACGAGGTGCGTGAGGGCCGCGGTTGTGGTCCGAACAAGGACTACGTCCTCCTGGACCTGACCCACCTCGAGCCGGCCCACATCGAAGCCAAGCTCCCGGACATCACGGAGTTCGCCCGCACCTACCTGGGTGTGGAACCGTTCACCGATCCCGTCCCCGTGTTCCCCACAGCGCACTACGCCATGGGCGGCATTCCCACCAACATCACCACCGAGGTACTCCAGGACAACGACACGATCGTTCCCGGACTGTACGCCGCCGGTGAGGTTGCCTGTGTTTCCGTGCACGGCTCCAACCGCCTTGGCACCAACTCGCTCCTGGACATCAATGTCTTCGGCAAGCGTGCAGGCATTGCAGCTGCCGAGTACTCCAAGACGGCCGACTTCGTCGAGCTGCCCGAGGACCCGGAAGCAATGACCCGCGGCATCCTGGATGGCCTGCTCAGCGGCACCGGCACCGAGCGTGTTGCCCAGATCCGCAAGGAACTGCAGGACACCATGGACGCCAACATGCAGGTGTTCCGTACCAAGGAATCCCTGGAGCAGGTCCTTCGTGACATCGCATCCTTCGAAGAGCGGTACAAGAACGTCACCGTCCAGGACAAGGGCAAGCGCTTTAACCTGGACCTCCTGGAAGCAGTGGAGCTGGGCTTCCTGCTGGACATGGCCAAGGTCATGACCGTCGGTGCTCTGCACCGTGAAGAGTCCCGCGGTGGCCACTACCGCGAGGACTTCCCGGACCGCGACGACGAGAAGTTCATGAAGCACTCCATGGCTTACCTGGACACGTCCGTCACTGCCGCCTCCTCGGCGGAATCCGTTGCGGGCATCCGTCTGGAGACGAAGCCCGTGATCTTCACCCGTTACGAGCCGATGGAGCGTAAGTACTAATGACGACCGAAATGGCAGAGCCCGCATCAAAGATCGAGCTTCCGGCGAGTGTTGCCGGCGACGGTGAAATTCCCACGTTCCACATCACGCTCCGCGTGCGCCGCTACGATCCCGAGATCTCGGAAGAAGCGCGCTGGGACGACTACAAGCTGACCATGTACGGCACGGACCGTGTGCTGGACGCCCTGCACAAGGTCAAGTGGGAAATCGACGGCAGCGTCTCCTTCCGTCGCTCCTGCGCCCACGGCGTCTGTGGATCCGACGCCATGCGCATCAACGGCCGCAACCGCCTCGCCTGCAAGACGCTGCTGAAGGACCTGGACACGTCCAAGCCCATCACCGTCGAGCCGATCAAGGGCCTCCCGGTGGAGAAGGACCTGATCGTGGACATGGAACCCTTCTTCCAGTCCTTCCGCGAGGTCATGCCCTTCCTGATCAACAAGGGGCACGAGCCCACCAAGGAACGCCTGCAGTCCGTCGAGGACCGTGAGCGCTTTGACGACACCACCAAGTGCATCCTGTGCGCTGCCTGCACCTCGTCCTGCCCGGTCTTCTGGACCGACGGCCAGTACTTCGGCCCGGCAGCAATCGTCAACGCACACCGCTTCATCTTCGATTCCCGCGATGATGCCGGTGACATGCGCCTTGAGATCCTCAACGACAAAGAAGGCGTGTGGCGCTGCCGCACCACCTTCAACTGCTCGGAAGCATGCCCCCGCGGCATCCAGGTGACCAAGGCAATCGCTGAGGTCAAGCAAGCCATCCTGGCCCGCAAGATCTAACCAGCCGTTCCTCGAAGAACAGCACGTCGACGGCGCCGCTCACCTCTGCAGGTGAGGGGCGCCGTCGTCGTTAATCAACTCCCGCAACCACACATCGCAACGCAAGGAGACCAGCGTGTCACGCTCTGAGAAGATCACCTTCACGGGAAGCACCGGCGATACGCTGGCCGGAATCGTGGACGTGCCCGAGGGACCGGTACGCGGCTGGGGCCTCTACTCGCATGGTCTTACCCTGGGTAAGGACAGCCCGGCCGCTTCACGGATCTGCAAGGGCCTGGCTGAGCAGGGAGTAGGGATGCTCCGGTTCGACAACCTCGGCCTTGGCGGCTCGGGTGGCGAATGGTCCGCCGGCTCGTTCAGCGTCAAGGTGGCCGACACGATCCTGGCCGCAGCCTTCATGCGTGAGCAGGGACGCGCGATTTCCCTGCTGGTGGGTCATTCCTTCGGTGGCGCAGCCGTCCTCGCCGCTGCCCGCGACATCCCCGGCCTCAACGCTGTCGTGACCGTGGCGGCGCCTTACGAGCCCAAGCACGTGGAGCACATGTTCGACACCGAGATTGACTCCATCCTGCGCGACGGCAGCGCCGTGGTTGACCTGGGAGGGCGTCCGATGGAGGTTCGCCGCCACTTTGTGGAGGACGTCGAAAGCGCTGACCTGCGCGACTGCATCCGGACGCTCCACAAGCCGCTGATGGTGATGCACTCCCCCACGGACAATACGGTGGGCATCGACAACGCCAGCGAGATCTTCCAAACCGCCCGGCACCCGCGGAGTTTCATCTCCCTGGAGGGCAGCGAGCACCTCCTCACGGGGAAGGGCCAGGCTGCGCGCGTGGCGCGGATCATCGGCGCGTGGGCCGACCCCTACCTGGAAGTCTCCTAAAGCAACGCGGGGTCACTTGTGGCCCATGTTCCACCCCTGGACGGGCCAAAAGTGACCCCGCGTTGCTCCTGGCTACTTGCCGATGGCCGCTTTGCTCTCGCTGAGCCACTGCTCGGCAGCCTTCTCAGGAGTCAGGCGCTTGAACAGGACATCGGTGTTTATGCGCGCAGTGATCTCCGAAACCGCCGTGGAACCGGTGGGGCCGATGAACGTCGGCGCGAAGTCCATCTTGCCGATCTGGTCAATGTAGGCGGCCTCAACCTTGCCTTGGGGAGTGAGCAGGTCCTGGATGGCCGTGCGCATGCCCGGGTTGCTGGGCACCCCGCGGTCGCTCTGGATGATCTTGGCGGCGGCCTCGTTGTTGACCAGGAAGCTCACCAGTTTGGCGGCGGCATCAGTGTGCTTGCTGCGGGCCGAAATCGTGTAGAACTGCGAAGACTGGAGCCAGATGCCCGGGGTGGGAGTTTCGCCCGGGAGCTTGAGCAGCTTCAGCTCCGCGCCGGAAGCCTTGCTCAGTGCTGAAAGGGAGTTGCTCCAGGTAAGCATCATGCCAGCCTGCCCCATGCCCATCAGCGTCTGCTCCGTGCTGACATTGAGCTTCTCCACGGTCTCCGACGCGCTGGGGGCCGCGCCGGATTCGCTGAGCTTCAGCGAGAAGTCGAAGTAGTCCTGCACAGTGTCCTTGTCGAGCCCCAGCTGGCCATCCTGGGTGTACAGGGACTTGCCGCGTTGACGGGCGAAGGCGTCCAGGGAGTCGTGCGTGAGGACGGTGGCCGTGCCGTACGTTCCCTTGGGACTCTTGGCCGTCACTTCCGAGGCGGTCTTGGCGAAGTCGTCCCAGGACCAGCTGCTGTCATCCGGGACGGCTACGCCGGCTGCCTGGAAGACAGCAGGATTCACTACAACCGCCAGCGCGTTGGCACCTGTGGAGACGCCATACTGCTTGCCCTGGACCTGGCCGTTTTCCAGGGCGCCCTGGTCCAGCTTCGACAGATCCAGCGAGCCTTGGACTTTTGACAGATCCAGGAGAGCACCCCGGTTGGCGTATTCGGCCGGGTAGGCACCACCCATGGTGATCACATCGGGAGCATCGTTGGCAGCCACTTGCGTGGCCAGTTTGTCGAAGTAGCCACTGATGTCGCCGTATTCGGGCTTGACCTTGATATTGGGGTTGGCGGCCTCGAATTCCTGGATTGCCTTGTTGGTCAGTTCGGCGCGGGACGCATTGCCCCACCACGAAAAGCGGATCTCCACGGGCCCGTCTTCGGGCTGGTTTGATGAGGGGCTGGAGCAGGCCGCGGTCAGGCCCAGCATGCCCACGGCCGTCACGAAGGCCAGGGATTTGCGAATACTTCGGAGGGATTTACGCGTCATTGGGTAAGCTTCTTTCAACCTTGAGAAAACGGTTCCTGAAACGTATCAAGGCGGTGTATATTCGTCAATAGTTTTGAGCTTGAACTATTCACCCCCCAGAGGAGCCCGCCGTGTCACAGCCCTTGGAACAGATCCAGATCCGGGATCCCTACGTCCTGACGCTGCCCGGCTCGCAGGAGTATCTGCTCTTCGGCAGCACGGACCGGAACATCTGGTCCGGACCAGCAACCGGGTTCGACTGTTACCGAAGCAGCAACCTCGTGGACTGGGAGGGCCCGTACCCGGCTTTCCGTCCTGCTCCGGACTTCTGGAGCAAGGAGCAGTACTGGGCGCCGGAAGTCCATGAGTACAAGGGCCGCTACTTCATGTTCGCCACCTTCACCGCTCCGGGTCACACCCGTGGGACCCAAATACTGTCGGCTGCGGCCCCGCACGGACCCTATGAACCATGGAGCGACGGCCCCGTCACGCCCCGGGATTGGGAGTGCCTCGACGGGACGCTTCATGTTGATGACGACGGCGTCCCCTGGATGGTTTTCTGCCACGAATGGAAGCAGGTCAACGACGGCGGGATGGTCGCCCAACGCCTCAGTCCGGACCTGCGTACATCCGAGGGAGAACCGGTGGTGCTGTTCACCGCCTCCGAGGCTCCATGGTCGCGAGCCTTGGAGCAGGCATCCGGCGCAGCCAAGGAAGGCCCCGTGTACGTCACCGACGGTCCGTTCCTCCACAGGCTCGCCACCGGCAAGCTCATCATGTTGTGGTCCAGCTTTGCCCACAACGGATATGCCATGGGCATCGCGCGCAGCGAATCCGGGACCGTCCTTGGCCCCTGGATCCAGGAGGTGGAACCCCTGTGGAGCACCGACGGCGGCCACGGCATGATCGGCCGGAAACTGGACGGCAGCCTGTTCCTGACATTGCACCAGCCCAACAAGAGCCCCCACGAACGGGCGGCGTTCTTCCCGCTGCGGGAACTGGAAAACACAGTGGTGCTGGAGCCGGCGGGTGGGCCGCACTCCCCCGGCGGTATCGACCGGAAATCACTGGTGCGGCGCCATAACGTCCACCAACAGGAACTGGATTCCCGGAGCCCCGTATCCGTGGGCAACGGCGAATTTGCCTTCACTATGGACCTCACCGGTTTCCAGACGCTGCCCGATGCCTATCCGGTTGCTTCCCGCGATAACCTTCCGGCAGGCACACTACTGGGCACCCAATCGCAGTGGGGCTGGCACACCATTCCGCCGGCGGAACCGTACGACCTCGCCGGGTCCACCGTCCTCTACGATTCGCCGCGCGGGCCCGTCCCTTACGTCGACATGGTGGGCGACATCGTCAACGACCGCGAGACCAACACATCCGCAGCCGAAGATTGGCTCCGTGCCAACTCCCACAGGCTCGATCTGGGCCGCATCAGCCTCCGCTGGCTCGAGAACGGTGTGGAGCGCGAGGTACAGCCCGGGGAACTCACGCGTACCGTGCAGACGCTGGACCTGTGGACCGGAGTGGTCACCAGCCGCTTCTTCCTCGCCGGGCACCCCGTCAAGGTCACGACGGCGTGCCACCCGGACCGCGACGAGCTCGGCTTCCGTGTGGAGTCGCCTGCCCTCGGGGCCGGTTTGGTGGTGGGCGTCGCCTTCCCTTACGGCTCGGGTGCATGGCATGACGCGGCCGATTGGAACAACCCGGGGGCACACCGGACCGTCCTGGCTGGTGGGACGCCATCCGATCTACATGCTGGTTCCACTGTGTGGACGGCTGACCGCGAGCTGGACGAATCGCGCTACCAGGTCCTGATCACCGGCCCGGAGCTCACCGTGGAGCAAACGGAGGCGCACCGGCTGCGTGTGCTCCCGGGAAGTCCAGCCCACCCCGTCACCAACGGCGTCCTCGACTTCAGCATCTCCTTCCGCTCTTCCGGCGACGGCAACTGCCTTCCGCGGGGTGACCACAGCTCCGGTGACCGTGCGCCGGACCCGGGCGGCGCCGCCACGGCACGTACCGGCGTCGTGCTTTCTCCGGGCAGCAGCATTGCCGCGGCCTCCTCGGCCCATTGGTCGGGGTTCTGGTCCACAGGAGGTGCCGTGGAACTCCATGCCACGGAGGATCCACGGGCCAAGGAGCTGGAACGCAGGATCGTGCTGTCCCAGTACCTGACGGCGATCAACTGTTCGGGTTCGCTGCCGCCGCAGGAGACGGGACTCGTCTGTAATTCCTGGCGCGGCCGCTTCCACCTGGAAATGCACTGGTGGCATGCGGCGCATTTCGCACACTGGAACCGGGTGGAGCTGCTTCTGCCTTCCCTGCGCTGGTACGCAAGCATCCTGGAGATGTCGCGGCAAACCGCCAAGGCACAAGGATTCGACGGCGTCCGCTGGCCCAAGCAGGTAGGTCCGGACGGGCGGGAGAGCCCCAGCCCGATCGGCACCTTCCTGATCTGGCAACAGCCGCATCCGATCTATCTTGCCGAACTGGTGTACCGGGCCAATCCCAGCCGTGATGTGCTGGAGGAGTTCGCGGAGATCGTATTCGAATCGGCCGCGTTCATGGCCGGCTTTGCACACCCGACCCAGCGGGGCTTCGAGCTGGGTCCACCCCTGATCCCGGCACAGGAGAGTTACGGCTCCATCAGGGCATCGGTCACCAACCCCACTTTTGAGCTGGCGTACTGGCAATGGGGCCTGGAAACAGCTGCTGCCTGGCGCGAACGGCTGGGATTGGACCCTGTGGAGGAATGGTCCGTCGTAGCGAAGGCGATGGTGAAACCCAGGGTGGTGGACGGCGTCTACGCAGCCATCGATGTGGAACCCTTCACCATCCGCACAGACCACCCGTCAATGCTGTGCGCAATGGGTGTCCTCCCCAAGACCGAGCTGATCGATCCTGACATCATGCGGGCCACCTTGAAGGACGTGCTGGCGGATTGGGACTGGGCGAGTACCTGGGGGTGGGACTATCCAGTGATGGCGATGACCGCTGCGCGCTTGGGAGATCCCGAGGCCGCGGTGGAGGCGCTGCTGTTTGATGCGGGAAAGAACACCGTGCTTCCCAACGGCCACAACCGCCAGACTGATTCGTTGCCGCTGTACTTGCCGGGCAACGGCGGTCTCCTGGCCGCTGTGGCACTGATGGCGGCCGGCTGGGACAACGGACCCGGGCGGAACGCTCCCGGGTTCCCCGAAGACTGGACCGTGGCGTGGGAAGGGCTGGTGCAATCGCCCTAGCTGGAGGGCACTGCTCCTAACCGCGGCGGGGGCCCACTGCTGCGCCCACGAGCGCTCCGAGGCCAACGCCGATCAGGATGCCCAGGAAAGGCGAATTGAAGATCAGCTGCCCTGTTATCAAGCCCGCGGCAGCGCCCAGGAGGCAGGCGATCCACAGCTGATTGTTCATTGCGCCTCCACTGGATGCTCAGGTGCGCGGTGCTACGCGACGCGAACCGAGGACTTTCTTGCGCGGGGTCTCCCCCGATGCGAGGTCGGCCTCGCGGATGGCTGACCAGGACGCTGAGACGAGGTAGACCTGGCTCACCAGGTTGAACCAGATCAGCAGGCCGATGATGATGGCGAACGAAGCCAGGACAGGGTTGTTGCCGGAGCGGGCCAGAAGTTCCGTACTGAAGAATTGCAGAACCGTTGTCCCGACGCCGGCCAGCACCACGCCTTCGAGGAACGCCCGGCGCGTCAACGCCAGGCTGCCGGCGACGCGGAACAGGACGGCCGCCGTCGCGCAGTTCAGAAGGAGGGGGACGACGATCTTGACGACCGCCGCGATGGGGGCCGCGACGGTTTCGTCGAGCTTCAGGAGGTCGAAGAACCAGTCGGCCGCGGTGCCGAAAATCAGGGATGCCCCGGCGCTGACCACCAGGATCACGCCAAGGAGCAGCAGGGTTCCGGCGTCGATGAGTTTTTGAAGGATGGCGTTGCGGACCAAGGGGCCCAAACCCATGACTCCGCGCAACCCCTCCCTGACGCTTGCTATCCAACCCAGCGACGTGAAGATCGTGACGGCGGCGGCGATGACCGCGGTCCAGCCCAGGCCGGAGGGGTTCAGCAGGGATTGTGGATCCACCAAGCCCTCACCGCCATTGACCTGAAGCAAGCCGGGCGCCGCGGATGCAACGCTGCCGATCACGGCGTCCTCCAGAACCGGATTTCCGCCCAGGACAATGCCTGCGACGGCAAAGCCCGTGGTGAGCAAACCTGTCACCGAGAAGAACATGTTGAAACCGATGCCCGCACTCAACAAGGGGCCGTGCTGTCGGGTGTAGTGCTGGAAGGAGCGCATGACGCGATTGGTGTTCAGCCGCGCCATGAACAACGCAAAGAAGGCGCCGGCCTTCTTCAGTGCGCCGTCGCCGGCACGCTTGGCATGGCCCCAGTCCTGCCGCTTCCGGAGCAGCTCAAGCTTGAGCTTTGCCAGCTCAGTTGGCAGTGGAGGAGTGTCCGCCTCCGTGGCCTGAATCCGCTTGCTGTTCTTCGTCAGTATCGCCGCCAAAGTCGAGCTCTTCCCGTAGCTGCCATATTCCGTTGGTGTCGTGCTCGTAAAGTCCCATGCTAACCACAGGGAAGGTGGCCCGGTAATCTCTGAGGACCGTTTCGGCCTCATCAAGATTTTCCTGGGCGACATCGTGAGCCACAGTGACGTGCGGGTGATAGGGGAAGGGCAGCCGCCGCTCAAGGGGACCGGTTTGAAGTTTCTCGTGCAACTGCACGCATTCTTCAAAGCCCTGTTCGACGTTGACGAACACTACCGGCGACACCGGACGGAACGAACCAGTGCCGGAAATCGTAATGTGGAACGGCTCCTGTGTGCGGGCTACTTCCCTGACGTGTTCCCGGGTGGCGTCCCAGTCCTGGGTGGGAGTGGTGGTGATCAAAGTGATGTGGGCCGGGATGACTTCGGCCATGGGATCGCCGAAGGAAGCCCGCCATTCCTGGAGTTCGCGGGCTATCTCCGGGGGGAAGCCAAGGATCACTCCAACGCACATGGCGTCACCGGCGCCGCAGTCGGCGCCGGTGACAGCAGGCTGGCGAGAGTCGTCAGGACCAACACCCTTACGGGTGTCGGTCTTGACGTTGAGCTGGCCAGCAGAGCACATGGAGTTAGCGGACCCCTTGCTCACCGTTGGCAGTCCCGCGGTACGGCAGGAAGCCGACCTTGGAGTAGACGTCAGTCAGGGTGGCTGAGGCGATTTCCCGTGCCTTGTCCGCACCGTGTGCCAGGAGCCGGTCCAGTTCCGCGGGATCGGCCAGGAGTTCGTTGGCGCGTTCACGGATGGGAGCGAGGTGCCCCGAGACCAGTTCCGCGAGGTCGACCTTCAGGTGGCCGTACATCTTGCCCTGGTAGTCGGCCACGATCTTCTCCACCGGCGTACCACTGATGGCCGAGTAGATGGTCAGCAGGTTGGAAACGCCGGGCTTGTTCTCGCGGTCATAGCGGATCTCGGTTTCGGTGTCCGTGACGGCGGATTTGATCCGCTTGGCCACGGTCTTGGGGTCGTCCAGCAGGTTAATGAGTCCCGCCGGTGATTCCGCGGACTTGGACATCTTGGCCGTGGGGTTCTGGAGATCGTAGATCTTGGCCGATTCCTTCTGGATGAAGGCCTCGGGGACCTGGAACGTTTCCCCGAACCGGCTGTTGAAGCGGTTGGCGAGGTCGCGGCTGAGTTCCACGTGCTGGCGCTGGTCTTCGCCCACCGGTACGCCGTGCGGCTGGTACAGGAGGATGTCGGCCGCCTGCAGGATGGGGTAGGTGAACAGGCCGACACTGGCGTGGTCTGATCCCTGCTTCTGGGCTTTGTCCTTGAACTGGGTCATCCGGGCGGCCTCGCCCATGCCCGTGATGCAGTTCAGGACCCATGCCAGCTGCGCATGCTCGGGTACCTGTGACTGGACGAACAAGGTGCACTTGTCCACGTCCACGCCACCGGCGATGTACTGGGCGGCAGTAACCCGGGTGCGTCGTGCGAGTTCCGCAGGATCCTGGGGCACGGTGATGGCGTGCAGGTCCGGGATGAAGAAGACGGCGTCGTACTCATCCTGCATGCGGACCCAGTTGACCAAGGCGCCGAGATAGTTGCCCAGGTGCAGGGAGTCCGCGGAGGGCTGCATGCCGGACAGGACACGGTGCTTGGCGCCGACTGCCGGTTTGGTGGACGTGGCGGCTTCCGGTGCGGCCACCGGATCGGTTTCAGTCGTGGTGGAACTTGTCATGGAGAAATACCTTAGGGAGCTCAGAGCCGGTAGTCGACTACCAGCGGTGCGTGGTCGGAGAAACGGGTGTCCCACGAAGGCGCCCGGTCCACCACAGCGGAGAAAGCAGCTGCAGCAAGGTCCGGCGTAGCCAGGTGGTAGTCGATGCGCCAGCCAGTGTCAGTGTCAAAGGCCTTACCGCGCTGGGACCACCAGGTGTAGGGGCCGGCGACATTTCCTGCCAGGCCCCTGTGGACATCCCTCCATCCGATTTCTTCGCCGAGGAAGCGGTCAAAGTAGGCGCGCTCCTCCGGGAGGAAGCCGGCACGCTTGACGTTGCCCTTCCAGTTCTTGATGTCGAGTTCCGTGTGTCCGACGTTGAGGTCGCCGACCACCAAGGCGTGGTCGCTGTGCTTGGCGAGCTCAGGGAGCCGGGTGATCATGGCGTCCAGGAAACGGAATTTGTCGTCCTGCTTCGGGGTTCCCACTTCGCCGGAGTGCACATAGGCGCTGACCACGGAGAGGGTGGTGGACTCCCCCGCACTGTTCTTGACGTTGAAGTCCGCTTCGACCCAACGACCGGACGTGTCGAAGTAGGAATCTCCGATGCCGATCCGGGTGGCCGTGGGCTCTTCGCGGGATGCAACGGCAACACCGGCACGGCCCTTGGCTTCAGCTTCGGTGTGGAGGATGTGCCAGCCTTCGCCGATCAGCTTCCGGACGATGTCATCGGGGGCGCGGACTTCCTGCAGGCAGAGAATGTCAACCTCGCGGGGCTCCAGCCACTCCGCCATGCCGTTCTTGTAGGCAGCCCTGAGGCCGTTGACGTTGACTGATGCGATGCGAAGGAAGTCCTTCTTCAATGCCGTACTCACCCGCTCTACTCTAGTCGATGATGGTGCCGGCAACGGGCTCGTCCGAGCCGCCGGGAGACTTGATCATATCCCTGGCGTTGGTGGCCGTAATGGCGATGGTTTCCAACGCGCGGTCGATGGTGTCCTGGTCCGCGGCAGCGCCCTTTGCACGTTCCCCGTCAACCACGCGCACCTGCACCTGCACGATCTTGAACGAGTGGTCCAGCTTGAGGTCACGAACCTCATCGGCCTGGCTGCGCTCGGCCACCACCCGCGTGCCACCGTTGTCCGCAACGTTCGACGACGGCGCGCGGCCGGTTGCCGAGTTGAAGGCGGCTTGGGCTTCGCTCAGCTTTGCCCCGGCCCGCTGTGCAGCCCTGCGGATGCTCAACACGACGAAGGTGGCGAGGGCCAGCCAACCGAAGGCGACGACGGCAACTACCCAGCCCACCACGTCGTTCTGGTTTGCCGCGAAGATGACGGCCACCAGGAAGGCGATGATGACAACGGTCATCCCCAGGCCGCCGATGCGGAAGCCCTTGAACATGCCTTTGCCGGCGGGGGACGTGGACGGGTGCGAGTCACCGAGAGATTGCATGAGCCCATTCTCTCAAACCCCGAAAGGTGCCCGGGACTCTTCCACGGACGGCGAACACGAGCCCCCTTCCGTGGGAGTTTTTGTACACCAGATGCCCTCAACACGCCCTTTTGCGGGCAGGAGGTGTACAAAAACTCCATCACTTGAGGAACAGCCGGCGCAGCCTTCCGGTGGTCAGCATGATGCCGAGCGCAATCATCACGACGTAGTAGCCCACATGGATGGCCGTGGCCGGGCTGAAAGACCCCACGCTGATCTGCCGCAGCAACTCCACACCGTGCCACAACGGCATGGCCTGGATAAACCACTGGATGACCTGCGGGTAGACGCTGAGCGGGTAGAACGTGGCGCTGAACAGGAACATGGGCAGCAGGAAGAAGTTGATCCAGTCCATTTGCTGGAACGTCTTCATGAAGCTGGTGATGCCCATGCCGAAGCTTGCGAATCCGAAGGCGATCAGCACCGACGCCGGGATGACCAGGAGGGACCACCAACTGGTGAGCAGGCCCATGACGCCCATGACCGCGGTGAACCCGGTGGCATAGAGAAGTCCCCGGAGCAACGCCAGGAAGATCTCGCCAATGGCGACATCCAGCGGCCCCAAGGAGGTGTAGAGCATCCCCTGGTAGAGCTTTGCGAAGTTCATCTTGAAGAAGACGTTCCAGGTGGAGTCGTAAATGGCGCCGTTCATGGCGGACACGGCGAGGAGTGCCGGTGCGATGTAGGCCGCGTAACTGATTTCCTGGCCGCCTGGGCCTTCGACTGTTCCGACGATCGAGCCCATGCCCACGCCCATGGCCAGCAGGAACAGCACGGGCTCAAAGAACCCGGACACCAGGACCAGCCAGGTACTGCTCTTGGCCGCCATCAGACCACGGCCCACAACAGCCCTTGCGTTGCGGGAGTACAGGGAACCAAACTTGCGTTCGCGGGCATGGTCGGTGGCGCTGTGGCCGCCTGTGAGGACACTCATGAACCCATCCTTTTCACGAACTGCCGGCGCACGAGCACCCAGCCCCCAACGGCAGCCGCCACCAGGAACACCACGTGGGTAATGGTGAGCAACGGCGGTTCATCCAGTCCGTACGTGAACACCCTGCCCAGCTCGGTTCCATGCCAGACCGGCGAAATCCAGCCGATCCAGCGGACAGCCAACGGCAGGGTATCCAGCGGGAAGAAGGTCCCGGAGAACAGGAACAAGGGCATCACAATGAACCGCTGCACCAGCGCGAACTGCCCTTTGTCCTGGGTGATGCTTGCCGCATAGGCCATCAGGGGCAGGCCAAAGGACAGCGCCGCCACGGTCGCCACCAGCGCAGAGACCCAGCCCCACGGACTCGGTGAAGCTCCAAAGATGGCCACTACCGCGAAGTAGACCACTGATTGGAGGAGGAAGCGCAGGGAGCTCGCCATGATGTGCCCGCTGGCGATTTGCTGCGGAATCAACGGCGAGGCGTGCGGGCCATAGAACACCCGGCGCCATTTGAAGCCATCCATGACGGGGTACGAGAACTCACCGGACGCCGTCATCACCGCTGCGGAGACCAGCAGCGCGGGCGCAACGAATTCCAGGTAGCTGACGCCACCGAACGCCGACACGCTGTTGGCGTCCACCAACGTGGCCAGCCCGACTCCCATGGCGAACAAGTACGCGACGGGCTGCCCCACGCTGTAGAGAACCACGGACCAGCCGTAGTTGCGCATCACGCGGAGGACTTGCTCCGCATAGTAGAAGGAACCCCAGCGGCGAGCCCTGGCAGCCGAAACCTGCGGCGAGTGGGCCCGCAAAGGCTGCTCCGTCGTCGTGCTTTGCTTCTCAGTCAACGAGGCTCCTGCCGGTCAACCGGAGGAACACGTCCTCCAGCGATGAGCGGCGGACCAGCGAGGTCATGGGCCGCAGCCCGCGGGCGGACACCTGCTCCAGCGCGGCCTCGCCGTCGTGCGCGTAGATCAGTACGCGGTCCGGGAGGGTCTCCAGCCGCTCACCGATGCCTTCAAGTTCGACGCCGATGGTCGCGTTCCGCTCGGACCCGAACCTGAGCTCGAGTACTTCGCGCGAGGAATGCTCGCGGATGAGGTTGGCAGGCGAACCCTCCGCCATGATCCGGCCCTTGTCCACCACGATCAGACGGTCACAGAGTTGCTCCGCCTCGTCCATGTAGTGGGTGGTCAGGATGAGGGTGACGCCGCTTTCCTTGAGCCGGAACAACCGGTCCCAGAGGATGTGGCGGGCCTGCGGATCAAGGCCGGTGGTGGGTTCGTCCAGGAGGAGTATGCGGGGCTCGTTGATCAGCGAGCGGGCGATGGTCAATCGCCGCTTCATGCCCCCGGAGAGCGCGTCCACCTTGGAATTGGCCTTGTCAGTCAATTGCGCGAACTCGAGCAACTCGTCCGCCTTCGGACGCAGGTAGCGCAGGGGCAGGCCGAAATAGCGGCCGTACACGATCAGGTTCTCGCGGACTTTGAGTTCTTCGTCCAGGTTGTCCTGCTGCGGCACCACGCCCAGATGCGCCCGTACCTCGGGGCCGTGGGTTTCGGGGTCCAGGCCCATGATGCTCAGCGAGCCCGACGTGCGCTGGGAGACGCCACCGATCATTTTCATGGTGGTGGACTTGCCTGCGCCGTTGGGCCCGAGCAGGCCGAAGGACTCCCCCGCCGGAACGTCGAAGGAGATGTTGTCGACGGCGGTGAGGTCACCGTAGGCCTTGGTGAGGTTCCGGGCACTGATGACGGTGGGTCGGTTCATGTCGAAGCCGGGTTGCAACGATTCTGTCTGTGTTGGTGACGGTGTCGATGACGGTGTTGGAGACGGTGACGGGGAGCGGATTGCTTCATTGTGCACCCTCAGCAGACTAGTAGCGCCCGCCGACATGTGAAAGATGTGTTCCGCAACTTTCTGGATTTAGCCGATGCAGGCACCGGGGACCTGCGCCCGCAACCAGCTGTCCTTCCCGAAAGACAGGCCCGGAATCGCGTCACAAACACGGGAGCAGCCGCACGACGTTCTTGGGGTGAACCGCCCCCAACGCAAACAACCTCCAAAAGTGAAAGGCTCAGCATGGCCAGCCGCAATACCAAAACCATCCCACGACCCACGGATCCCGGTGCCGGCCCGGCTTTGGTCTCCAGGCTCGGCGCTGAAGCTTTGGGCACATTTATTTTGGTTTTCGGTGGCGTGGGAACTGCGCTGTTCGCAGCAAGCTTCCCGGATCCCGCTAACGCCGTGGGGGTTGGATTCCTGGGCGTGTCCCTGGCTTTCGGCCTGACGGTCGTCGCCGGTGCCTACGCTTTCGGTCACGCCTCAGGCGGCCACTTCAACCCTGCGGTGACGATCGGCCTGGCAGTCGCCGGGCGTTTTCCGGCCAAGGACATGCGGCCTACATTGGGGCGCAGCTTGTGGGCGGCGCGGCAGGCTCCAGCGTGCTGGCCGTCATCGCTGCCGGCGGCTCCGACGGCTTCTTCACTGCCGCCCGGGCAGCCGGATTCGCCTCCAATGGTTTCGGCGACCACTCCCCCGGGGCTTTGGCCTTGGTTCGGCACTGATGACCGAATTCGTCCTGACCGCCGTCTTCGTCCTGGTCATCCTTGGCGTCACTGACCGGCGTGCACAGGCCGGATTCGCCGCACTTGCCATCGGCCTCAGCCTCACGCTGATCCACCTCATCAGCATTCCCGTGACCAACACCTCGGTGAACCCGGCCCGTTCGATCGCCACGGCCCTGTATGCCGACATCTGGGCGCTGGGCCAGCTCTGGGTCTTCATCGTTGCCCCCATCGCCGGAGCCATCGCTGCAGCCGCCCTGTACCGCGTCGTATTCGCAGCGAAAACACCATGACCGAGGTCCGCTAGGGCGCTCCCCGCGGGACGGAAAAGGGCGCCTGCTCCCAACGGGAGCATGCGCCCTTTCTGCATTCAGCGAGGTTACGCGATGCCGGCCTGGCGCTCGGCGCTCTCCACGACGTTGGCAAGCAGCATGGCGCGGGTCATCGGACCCACGCCGCCCGGGTTCGGGGACAACCAGGCGGCGACGTCGGCAGCTGCCGGGTCCACATCGCCGGTGACAACAGCCTTGCCGTCGCCGTCGTCCACGCGGCTGACGCCGACGTCGAGCACGATTGCGCCCGGCTTGAGGTCTTCTGCCTTGATCATGTGCGGCACGCCGGCGGCGGCAATCACGACGTCGGCCTGCTTGAGTTCCGCGGGCAGGTCCACGGTTCCGGTGTGGGCCAGGATCACCGTTGCGTTGACTTCCTTGCGGGTCAGCAGCAGGCCGATGGGACGGCCGATGGTCACGCCGCGGCCAACCACCAGGACGCGCTTGCCCTTGAGGTCGATGTCGTGGCGGCGAAGCAGCTCCACACAGCCCTTGGGCGTGCAGGGCAGCGGCGACTTCATTTCACCGTTCACGTTGGCCACCAGGCGGCCAAGGTTCATGGGGTGCAGGCCGTCGGCGTCCTTCTCCGGGTCCATGGCTTCCAGGATGACGTCTTGGTCGATGTGCTTGGGAAGCGGGAGCTGGACGATGTAGCCGGTGCACTCGGGGTTCTCGTTGAGTTCCTGGACAACCTTCAGGAGGTCTTCCTGGGAGATGTCCTCGGGGAGGTCGCGGCGGATGGACTGGATGCCCACCTCTGCGCAGTCCTTGTGCTTGCCGCCGACATACCAGGTGCTGCCGGGGTCGGAGCCCACCAGGATGGTGCCCAGGCCGGGGACGATGCCCTTGGCGGCAAGGGCAGAAACGCGGGTGGTCAGTTCTGCCTTGATGGCGGCGGCGGTGGCCTTGCCGTCAAGGATCTGTGCGGTGGACTGTGTCATTCCATCTGCTCTTTCTGCTGGGAGGCTCATGCCAACGGGACCCGCCGCCGTAGGTGTGGCGGCGGATCCCGTTGGCTCCGGTTCAGTGCCGGGGTAATGCGTGTTCAGCGCTTGTTGTCGCAGGAACCGCTGGTTACCACTGCTCGTGCTGCGGGTACAGCGGGAAGTTGTCGGCGAGCTTGTCGACGCGTGCCTGAAGGGCCTCTGCATCAACGCTGCCGGTGGCGCCCTTTACGAGTGCGGTGGCGATGATGTCGGCAACCTCGGTGAACTCGTTGGCACCGAAACCGCGGGTAGCCAGGGCGGGCGTACCGATGCGGAGGCCGGAGGTGACCATCGGCGGGCGGGGGTCGAACGGAACAGAGTTCCGGTTCACGGTGATGCCCACCGAGTGCAGGAGGTCTTCGGCCTGCTGGCCGTCCAACTGGGAGTTGCGCAGGTCAACCAGGACCAGGTGGACGTCGGTGCCGCCGGTCAGGACCGAGACGCCGGCTTCGGCGACGTCGGCCTGGTTGAGACGGTCAGCGATGATCTTGGCGCCCTCAAGGACGCGCTCCTGGCGTTCCTTGAACTCTTCGCCGCCGGCGATCTTGAAGGCAACGGCCTTGGCTGCGATGACGTGCATGAGCGGGCCGCCCTGCTGGCCCGGGAAGACGCTGGAGTTGAGCTTCTTGGCCCACTCCTGCTTGCCCAGGATCACGCCGGAACGCGGACCTGCCAGGGTCTTGTGGACCGTGGAGGTGACGACGTCGGAGTGCGGCACCGGGCTCGGGTGCAGTCCTGCTGCTACAAGGCCTGCGAAGTGCGCCATGTCGGTCCACAGGAGCGCACCGACTTCGTCGGCGATGGAACGGAAAGCTGCAAAATCGAGGTGGCGCGGGTAGGCGGACCAGCCTGCGATGATGACCTGCGGCTTCTCGGCGATGGCCTGCTCTCGGAGCTTGTCCATGTCGATGCGGAAGTTGTCTTCTTCAACCTGGTAGGCCGCTACGTTGTAGAGCTTGCCGGAGAAGTTGAGCTTCATGCCGTGGGTCAGGTGTCCGCCGTGGGCCAGGGACAGGCCGAGGATCTTGTCGCCCGGGTTGATCATGGCGGACAGTGCTGCAGCGTTTGCCTGGGCACCGGAGTGGGGCTGGACGTTGGCGTATTCGGCGCCGAAGAGTTCCTTGACCCGGTCGATGGCGAGCTGCTCAGCGACGTCGACGTATTCACAACCGCCGTAGTAGCGGCGGCCCGGGTAACCCTCGGCATACTTGTTGGTCAGGACGGAGCCCTGGGCTTCCATCACGGCGCGGGGGGCGAAGTTTTCGGAGGCAATCATTTCCAGGGTGCCGCGCTGGCGGCCAAGCTCCTGGTCGAGGACTGCTGCGATCTCGGGATCGAGTTCGGCGAGCGACTGGTTGCTGACAGACGCTGAAGTGGTGGTAGTCACGGAGATCTCCTGGCTAGGGAACGGGTGGTGCTACAGGTCAGGCTACCGGCAGCAGCATTCCCGCGTCCCCTTGATGACAGGAGGCATCGGTCACTTGCGTGCGACGGTAAGACATGACCCTCGGCCCAGGCGTACGATCCGTGGTCTTCGTGATTGCCGCTCCCTGGTGGTAGTCCACCCAACGCCAGTTGCGACCCGTTAACAGTACAACAAGGCAGCACCGGTAGGCTTGTCCGTGTGACTGACTCCACCGCTTTTGTTGTGACCCTCTCCTGCCCCGACCGCCCCGGCATCGTGCACGCTGTTGCCGGCGCACTCCTTGACGCCGGGTGCAATATCGCCGATTCGCAACAATACGGAAGCCCCACCACCGGCAACTTCTTCATGCGCGTGGAGGCAACGACGTCGAGCACCCAGGCGGAACTGGCCGCCGCCTTGCAGCCGGTGGCCGATACCTTCGGCATGACGTGGCAGATCAACCCCGTTGGCCGGAAGGTGCGCACCATCATCCTGTGCTCCAAGGACGCCCACTGCCTCAATGACCTGCTGTTCCAGCAGCGCACAGGCACCCTGCCCATCGAGGTTCCGGCCATCGTCTCCAACCACCGCGACCTGGAGGAACTGGCCAACTTCTACGGCATCCCGTTCCACCACATCCCCGTAACACCGGGAACCAAGCCGCAGGCCGAGGCTGAGCTCCTGAAGCTGATCGCCGAGCACGACGTCGAATTGACCGTCCTGGCCCGGTACATGCAGGTCCTCTCCAACGAACTCTGCACGGAGTTGAACGGCAAAGCCATCAACATCCACCACTCGTTCCTCCCCTCTTTCAAGGGCGCAAAGCCATACCACCAGGCGCACGCCCGCGGCGTGAAGATCATCGGCGCCACGGCACATTATGTGACCGCAGACCTGGATGAGGGGCCGATCATCGAACAGGAGGTCATCCGAGTGGACCATGCGCGCACGGCGGCCCAGTTCGTCCAGATGGGCCGCGACGTGGAGGGCCGCACGCTGGCCCAGGCAGTGCAGTGGCACGCCGAGCACCGCGTCCTCCTGGATGGCACCCGGACCGTGGTGTTCAACTAACACCACTCCTAAGCTGGGGGTATGCAGGGCCTTCCTGATCCGGAGCGCGACCTCGCCGTCTATTACGACCGCCATGCCGCCGCACGGAATACCCGCTCGCTGACTCCCCACCGGGTTGAGTGCCGGGAGTGGTTCATCCGGCTGCTCAAGTCCGAACACCGTCGTTCCTTGCTGGAGCTCGGCTGTGGCACCGGTGTTGAAGGCGTGGAGTTCGTCCGCGCCGGGCTGCACTACACGGGTGTGGACCTGTCGCCGGAGAGCGTCCACGTGGCCCGCGCCGCAGGACTCGACGCCTCGGTTGCGAGCGGGCGGGACCTGCCGTTTGCGGATTCGGCCTTCGAAGCGGCGTGGACCATGAGCACGCTGTTACATGTCCCCAACAGCGGGATTCACGACGTCGTCCGCGAACTCGTGCGGGTCACCGCACCGGGTGCGCCAATCGCCGTCGGACTCTGGTCCGGTGACGACGACGAAGTTCTGAACCCGGAGGACCTGGAAGAACCGCGGCGTTTTTTCAGCCGCCGCAGTGACGAAACCGTGCGGCGGATTTTTAGGGAACACGGCGTGGTGGAGCATTTCCGAACGTGGCCGGAAGGTTTGGGCGTTGAGTCCGGCCCCGGCGCGGGAAACTGGGAGCAGCACTACCAATTCCTGGTGCTCCGCACCCCTTCAGCCAACTAGGCTGGGCTTCATGGCTCCTTCTTACACTTTTGCCGGGGACACTCCGGACATCCATGAAACCGCCTTCGTGGCGCCCACCGCGTCCATTATCGGCAAGGCCACCTTGGCCCAGGATTCCAGCGCTTTCTACGGCGTCTCCGTCCGCGCTGATACAGCCGCGATCAAGGTGGGGGCGGGTTCCAACCTGCAGGACAACGTGGTCCTTCACGCCGATCCCGGTTTTCCCTGCACCGTCGGCGAGCGCGTCTCCGTCGGGCACAGCGCTGTGGTCCACGGCTGCACAGTGGAGGACGACTGCCTCATCGGCATGAGTGCCACCATCCTCAACGGCGCGGTGATCGGCACGGGTTCCCTCATTGCTGCCGGCGCCGTCGTGTTGGAAGGCACCGTCATTCCCCCGCGCTCCCTCGTAGCGGGCGTTCCTGCCAAAGTCCGCCGCGAATTGACGGACGAAGAATTCGAGGGCGTGAAGCACAACGCCGCCCACTACAAGGAACTCGCAGCGGCGCACCGGGACATGCACGCTTAACGCCGAATGCGAGGCCCGCTCTGCGTCCCCTGCGGTGGGTTTGGGGCGCAGAGCGGGCCTCGCAATGCAAAAGGGACTAGTCCAAGCTGATCGGGCCGAGCTCGTCCAGCAGGTCACCCGGGCCGGGGTTTCCGGCGGCGGACGAGCCACCCAGGTGGTTCACCACGCCCCAGACGGCATTCAGGCCCGTGGTGACGGCACCCTCGGCCCACCCGGCGGTGAAGGACACGTCATCACCGGCGAGGAAGATGCCGCGCTGGTTCCCGGGCAGCTTGTCCTGCTTGAAGTGCGTGAACAGCCGCTGCTGGTAGCGGTAGTGTCCGGGCAGGTTGGCCTTGAAGGCCCCCATGAAGTTGGGGTCCGCTTCCCAGGAGACGGTGATCGGCTGCCCCACAATGTGGCTCGCGATGTCAACGCCCGGATAGATCTGCTCCAGCGAGTGGAGCATCAACTTGACGCGCTCCTCCGCAGTGAGTGCGAGCCACTTCAGGGCGTCGTCGTTCCACGTGTAGGACAAGAGGATGACAGCGGGCTTGTCCGGGCCGTCGTCGAGCAAGTACGTTGCCCGGTTGAGGCGGTCGGTGAGGGTCATGGACAAGACTTCACGCCCGGTCTCCGGGTCGATGTCCTTCCAGAACGGCCGGTCCACCATCACGAAGGTCTTGGACGACTGCATGTAGTGCGAGCGTTCGATCGCGGTCCACATCTCCGCGGGGAACAGTGCCTCTTCGGTATGGATACGGGTGGAGAGCAGCCACGACTGGCATGTGGTGACCACGGCCTGGTAGCTGGCTTCGCGTCCCCAGTTTTCCCGCACCACGAGGTCGCCGTTCTCTGCCCGGCGGATGTTGTCCACTGCACCGCGCGGCGAACCTGAGTGCAGGGAGGCCAGCGAGGTTCCTTCCGGCCAGTGCTTCAGGCCCGACGGCGCGTGGTTCCAAAGTGCCTCCGGGAGCCTTTGCGCGCCTCCCGAAATGGAGCGGTGCTGGTCGTCGGCGTCGGTGTATACGACGCGCAGGATCTCAAGGATGGAGTTGGGGAAGTCGGTGTCCCAACCGCCCGTGCCGAAGCCGACCTGGCCGAATGCCTCGCGGTGGGCGAAGCCGGCTTCCTTGAACGACTTGCTGGCAGCGATGAAGCCGTAGAAGGTCTGCTCGTCGAGTTCGGGCAGGAGGGCGTTCCACAGTTCCTTGATCCGCTTGGTGTCACGGGCCTTGATGGCTTCCTGCATCTCCGCGAAGGCTGCGCCGTCGTTGATCGCGGCTTTCCAGGCATCGGCAACTTCGCGGAAGAACACGGGCAGTTCGTCGGCGGTGGTGGCGTAATGCTTCTTACCGGCGAGCTCGATCACGGTGCTGGATGTTGCCGGTGCCATGGGGTTGGGGAATTCATTGGTGTCCAGCCCCAGGAGGTCCACGTAGTGGTAGAACGCCTTGCCGGAAACCGGGAAGCGCATGCCGCCGAGGTCGGCTACGACGCCGGGCGCCGACGGGAAGCTCGCGGTCCGGAGCCGGCCACCGATCTGGTCGGCCTCGTAAATGACCGGTTTGAGGCCAAGCTTCATGAGTTCGTAGGCGGTCACGAGTCCGGAGAGGCCAGCACCGATGACGGCGACTTCGGTGCCGTACATTTCCTCCGGGACGGAGCCAAGCCCGTCCGGGTGTGCCAGGTAGTGGTCGTAGCTGAAGGGGAAGTCCGGGTTCAGCATGGTGATCGGCGCTTCACTGGCGCCGGGTGCTGCGGGTTCCCCGGCGACGGGAAGTTCGGTGGCGATGGTCATGGTTTTGCTGCTTTCACAGGTTCCGGGCTCATGGCCCTGGTGGTCATTTCACGGTAGTCCTGCTCGCTGAGCGCGGCTACCTTGGAGTTCCGGCGTCCATAGCCGAAGTAGACGGCGATGCCCACCAGCATCCACACCCCAAAGGTGATCCAGGTATCTGCGCCGAGGTTAAGCATCAGGTAGGCGCACATCAGGGCGCCCAGGATCGGCGTGACCGGGTACAGGGGAACGCGGAAGCTTCGCTCAAGGTCGGGGCGGTTGCGTCGCAGGTAGATCACGGCGACGTTGACCAGGGCAAAGGCAAACAGCGTGCCGATGCTGGTGGCGTCCGCCAGCGCGCCCAGCGGCACAAGACCCGCAGTGAGGGCGACGGCGGTGCCGATGATGAGCGTTCCCGCCACCGGAGTGCCGGTCCGCGGGGAGACGCGGCCGAAGATTTTGGGCACCATGCCGTCGCGGGACATGGACAGCATGATGCGCGTCTGGCCGTAGAGGACCGTCAGGACGATGCTGGCGATGGCGAGCACAGCACCGATGGAGAAGACCAGGGCGATCCAGGGCTGGCCGGTGATCTCGTGCAGGATCTGCACCAGGGCCGCTTCTGTACCGTCGAACCATCCCCACGGGCGGGCGCCGATAGCGGCCACGGATACGAGGACGTAGATGCTGGTGACGATCACCATGGACAGCATGATGGCCCTGGGAAGGTCACGCTTGGGGTTCCTGGCCTCTTCCCCTGCCGTGGACGCGGCGTCAAAGCCGATGTAGGAGAAGAAGACACTGGAGGCCGCTGCCGAAACACCCGCGGCGCCCATGGGCAGCAGGGGCTCGAAGTTGCCGGCATTGAAAGCCGTGAAAGCCACTGCGCAGAAGAAGATCAGGATGCCCACCTTGATGATGACAATCGCTGTGTTGATCCACGCACTCTCGCGGGCGCCCCTGACCAGCAGGATCATGGCGAAGACCACGATCACCACGGCCGGCACGTTGACCACCCCGCCGTCCCCGGGAGGTTGGGACAACGCGTCCGGAAGGACCTGCCCAAAGGCGGCCAGGGTCTCATTGACGTACTGTCCGGCGCCGACGGCAACTGCTGCCACGGAGACGGCATACTCCAGCACCAGGCACCAGCCGCAGATCCACGCCATGCCCTCACCCATGGTGGCGTAGGAGTACGAGTAGCTTGACCCGGCAACCGGCACGAGGCCTGCCATCTCGGCATAGGAAACAGCGGAGAGGAGCGCAGCAAGGCCGGCGATGACAAATGAGATCCAGATGGCCGGACCTGCCAGCGGAACGGATTCGCCGAGAATGACGAGGATGCCGGTGCCGAGCGTGGCACCAACGCTGATCATGGTCAGCTGCAGCACGCCGAAGCTGCGGACCAGCGGAGTGCCGCCTTCGCCGCTGCCGGACTCGTTGACCATCTGACCGATGGGCTTGCGGCGCAGCAACTGGGCTCCGAGGCTCGGCCTCGCAGCGCCCACCGCCGCTGGATTTTCGGTGTTCACAGGCACAGTCACCCTTGACGTCCCTTCAAAGTAGTTTCGATTTCCCCTCCACAAGACTGGCATGTGAGCCACCTCTCACCACGGTGCAAAATGACCTATAGTGTTCAACCATGAGACGTAATGCACACTATCAAGAGGCTGCCCCAGCGGCCCTCTCCGGACAGGTCACCGTTGACCTGTCCGCCATTTCAGACAACGTCAAGGCCCTGAAGCAGCGCACCGAGGCGCCGTTCTTCATGGCCGTGGTGAAGGGCAACGCCTATGGGCACGGCCTGGTGGAAGTCGCCCGAACTGCTGCCGATGCCGGGGCCGATTGGCTGGGAACAGCCCAACTCACGGAAGCCATCGCCCTCCGCAAAGCAGGCATCACCCTGCCCATCCTTTCCTGGCTCTATCTGGCATCCCAGACAAGTGCCACCATTCTCGAGGCGCTGGAGAACGACATCGACGTGTCCCTCGGGAGCGTTGGCCAACTGGAGGTCCTGGCGGGTATCGCCGGCCGCCTTGGCCGCCCCGCCGTCGTCCATCTCGAACTGGACAGCGGCCTCAGCCGTGGCGGCGCGCGCAAGGAAGACTGGGCGGAACTCGTGGCGCACGCGCGGCAAGCCGAAATCGACGGAACCCTCCGCGTCCGCGGCCTCTGGACCCACCTGGCCTGGGCCGATGTCCCGGCACACCCTGGCAACGCAGCCGCCGTCGCCGAGTTCGAGGATGCCGTCCGTGAAGCCCGTGACGCCGGGCTGGCCCCCGAACTGCGGCACGTTTCCAGCTCCGCCAACATCCTGGACCGCCCCGAATTCCACTTCGACATGGTCCGCGCAGGGCTGGCAATCTATGGCCTCGCTCCGGCGGACCACCTCAACCCGGCGGACTTCGGGCTGCGCCCGGCGCTGAGCGTGACTGCGCCGCTGGTCATGGTGAAAAAGGTCCCAGCGGGCACCGGGGTCAGCTACGAACACCAGGCCATCACCTACGAACCCCGGTACCTGGGGCTCATCCCGCTCGGCTACGCGGACGGCATTCCCAAGGGCATCAGCGGACGCTCGGTGGTGAACATCGCTGGCCGCAGCGTGCCGGTAATCGGCAAGGTCTGCATGGACCAGTTCATGGTGGACCTCGGGCCGGATGCGTCCGGAATCGCCGTGGGAGACACCGCCGTACTGTTCGGCGATCCCTCCAGCGGAGCGGCGAGCGCCGACGACTGGGGTGCCGCGATCGGCAGCCATGGAGACGAGATCATCAACAGGATCGCACCGCGCCTCCCCCGCGCCTACTCGACTACCGCCTACCAATGCCCCGACTACCAGGAGCCGGCAGCCGCCGGGCAAGGCAATGTCGCCTGAACCCGCCACCGCCCGCCTGAGCTTCGTCACGCTTGAGCAGTTCCTGGAGCAGCTGCCGCCCGAGTTGAAAATGATTCACGACGGCGGCAGCGGCGGCTCGCTGCTGCGGTGGGTGGAACCCAGTGAGCTCGAAGACCCCACGCCCTACCTGCCCGAGGGCGAATTCCTCCTCACCGCCGGGCTGCCCTTCCTTGGGGAGGGTGGCACGGCGGCGAAGGTGGACGCCTACGTCCGCCGGCTCGTGGACGCCAAGGTCGCTGCACTGGGGTTCGGCATCAGACCCTACTTCGACGCCGTACCTGAGGCCCTGGTCGAAGCGTGCCGCACCCACGACCTCACCCTTTTCGAGGTACCGGAGTCCGTCCCGTTCGCCGCGATCGGTCTTGAATTCTCGCAGCTTCTGGAGACAGACAACGCACGCGTTTTCCGGCAGCTCGCCGAGACCAACCGGCAGCTCATGCGCGCGGTCCTCTCCCCCAGGCCGGAACACGAACTGCTGGCAGCCCTCGTCCAGCGCGTACCGGTGTGGGCGCTGCTGGTGGGAGCGGACGGGCGGGTCAGGGCACGCGGGCACAATGCCGGCGGCAGCAACGGCGTCGAGCATTCACTGCTGGCACCGATGCTGGAGCGGCTGCTGTCCGGCAGCGGTCCCCGCGTGGAGATGGACGGCTTTGAGCAGCCGGGATCGGCGCTGGTGTTCGGGCACCCCCTGCGGAGTACCAAAGACGCGAACCTTGGCGCGTTGATCCTCGGTTCGGACGCGCCGCTGACACCTGCGCAGAACAACGTGGTGCAGTCGGCCGTGGGATTGCTGGAACTGCTGGTGCGGCAACGAACCAGCGGATCCCTGGCTCCGAGCCAGCTCGCCACCGCGGTGTTGCTTCATCCGGACTCCCTGGCTACCGGCGGGACCAAGCACGTCAACGGCCTCAAGGACCTGCTGGCACAGAGTTTGTCGTCCACCAGGTCGGCGCAGATGCGGGTGGTGCAGGGTGTCCGGGTGGATGGGGCGGCCGACGACGGTCCCGTCCGCGAGGTGCTCCAATGGCGGCGTCTGCTCGACACCAAGCTGGTGGAGATCACCGAGTACGGTTTCGCGGCGATCACCCGTTTGAGGGTCGATGATTCGCTGCTGGCCGACATCGAAAAACTGGGCTGGCGCCTGGTGATTGGCGAACCGACGGAACTTCACGGGCTCTCAGCGGCCTACCAGCGGGCAAGCTCCCTGCGGTCCCGGGTTGTCTCCAGTGGCATGAGCGCACGCGTGGACGAGGTGACGTGGTCGGTCACCGGCCTTCTGGGACGCGAAGCGGGGACCATGCTGGCCGAGCGGCTTCTGGCGCCCGTGCTGGCGTTGGAACCGGACCGCAGGGATCCGCTGCTGTCCGTGCTGCGGGGATGGCTCAGCGAAAACGGAAGTTGGGACGGCTCCGCCAAATTGCTCGGCCTGCACCGGAACAGTGTGCGCCGGCAGATCGGCGTCCTCGGGGAGCTGCTGGACATGGACCTCAACCAGGCGCAGGTACGGGCAGAGTTGTGGTTCGCGCTGCAGTACGTGGACCGGTTGGTGACGGCGGACCGGGAGGCCACTGCCTAGGCCTGCTGCTCCCACTCGCTGTACAGTTCCGGCCTGCGTTCGCGCAGGTACGGGACTTCGTCACGGGCGGCCTTGACCGTTTCCGTACCGACCTCCGCGAACAACAACGCTGCGCCCTCCCCTGCGGCGGCGAGCAGCGAACCGTCAGGACCGGCCACCACGCTGCCGCCCAGGAAGTTGTAGATGTCCTCGTGGCCGGAATGGTTGGCGTAGGCCACGTTGAGCTGGCTTTCCAATGCCCTGGCGCGGATGAGCACTTGCGGCACGTTCTCGAACCCGGCGGAAAGGGCTGTCGGCACCAGCAGGAGTTCAGCACCGCGGGTGGCCGCGGCACGCACTGCTTCAGGGAACTCGACGTCGTAGCAGATCAGCATCGATGTGCGGATTCCGTTGAAATCCACGACGGCGGGAGGTACGTGGGCGCCGACGAACGCCTTGTGTTCCTCCGGACCGAAGAGGTGGACCTTGGCGTAATTGAGGATTTCATCGCCCGAAGCGTCCAGCAAAGTGGCCGTGATGTGCCAGGCGTCGCCGGCCAAAGCCGGCTGCGCGGCGTCGTCATGTGCTGCCTCCTTGGGGGCGACGGCCGGCAGGCTGTAGACCAAGCCAATGCCGTGAGTGCGCGCGATCCCGGCCAAGCGTTCGCGAACGGCCGGCAAAGTGGCGGGGTCCAACTCGGCATGCAGGCGCAGTGGCGCGTAACCAACAGGGAACAGCTCCGGGGTGAGCAGCAGAGCAGCTCCCGCGCTGGAAGCACGCTGGGCTGCGTCCTCGATTGTGCGCAGGTTGGCGTCCACGTCCATGACGGAGGCGTTCGCCTGCAGGATTGCGAGCAGCATCATTACCACCTTGTTTCACCTGATCCCTGCCGTCCGTGGGCATGGGACATCTTCTTGGTTCAAGCCTAGGCTTCGCTCCGTTGCATGCGGCGATGCAATTGGACCTGCGGGCCGCGAACCCGGGACGCATTGCACGCGCCTCCCCCGTTGCGGGGCCCGCTCTGCGCCTAAGAAGTTGGGGATGGGGCGCATATCGGGCCTCACAAGGGGTACTTAGAGAGTGTCCTTGCGTTGGAGTATGTCAGTGATGCTTGACTCGCTGTGTTCACTTCTTGACTACAACGCATCTTCTGGGGCAATCTTCTTGTCATGCCCGCTACGCAGCGCTCAACGAAGAGCCACCCAAGAAAACCCGGCTCGCAGTCCGCGCTCCGCCACCTCAATCAGCAGCGCATCATCGAGTGCTTGCTGAGCGGACCGTCCACGCAAGCCGAGCTTTCGCGGCAGACCGGCCTCTCCACCGCCACGATCTCGAACATCGTCAAAATCATGCAGGACGCCGGCCTGGTGTCCACCGAACCGACCACGAGCTCCGGCCGCCGCGCAACCAACGTACGGCTGAACAGCAACGGGGCTGTCGCCGTCGGAATCGACTTCGGACGCCGCCACCTGCGGGTGGTTCTGGCCTCGCTGGGTTACCACGTTATAGCCGAGGACTACATCGAGTTGCCCTTGGGTCACCAGGCGGAAGAGGGCATCGCCGCTGCGGTCCGCCTGCTGGAGAAACTGCTCCGTGAGAACGGCATCGACCGAACGGCCGTAGTCGGAGCAGGAGCCGGCATTCCCGGCCCGATCGACCGCAGGTCCGGCACCGTCGCGCAAGGCGCCATCCTTCCCGAATGGGTGGGCATCGACATCCTCCACAGGCTGGAGGAAGCACTGAATTGCCCCGTCTTTGTTGACAACGACGCCAATCTTGGCGCGCTGTCCGAAGTGACCTGGGGACCGCACAGCGGGGTCTCCAACCTCATGTTCCTCAAGATCGGTTCGGGCATTGGCGCCGGCCTGATCCTCAACGGATTCCCGTACTACGGCAACGTCGGCATCACCGGTGAAATCGGCCACGCGACGATCCATGAACACGGCCTCGTGTGCCGCTGCGGGAACCGGGGTTGCCTGGAAACGATAGCGTCCACCACCACCATGATCGAGCTGTTGGGCCGCGGCCAGGAGACATTGCTGACGCCCCAGGACATCGTGCGCAATTGCCTCGCCGGGGACTCCGCGACACAGCGCGTCGTGGACGACGCCGGCCTGGCCGTGGGACGTGCACTGGGGAACGTTTCCAACCTGATCAACCCCGAGGTCATCGTTGTCGGTGGCCCGCTGGCTGGTCTTGGCGACCTGCTCCTGGACCCCATCCGCAGGGGCCTGGTACGCCATGCCGTGCCCGTCGTGGGCGAAACGACGCACCTGGCAATGTCCTCCCTCGGCGCCCGGGCAGAGGCCCTCGGAGCGGCCGCTTTGGTGTTCCAGCACGCCGGTATTACTGGTAGGTAACGAAATCGTTAGCTGGATCATGCGTTCAAGTCTTGACGACAAGATAGGTGATCCAGTTTACTTTTTCATCAGACAGCTCCGCCGTTTGCGGGGCCGACAACGAAGTCATGCATTGGAGGCGTAAGGGCTGATGACAACCCTCGACACGCAAGGCGAGCCCATCCTTTTGGAGATGCGCTCCATCACCAAGGAATTCCCTGGAGTGAAAGCCTTGTCGAACGTAAGCCTGCGCGTAATGGCCGGCGAGATCCACGCAATCTGTGGTGAGAACGGTGCAGGCAAATCCACGCTGATGAAGGTCCTGTCCGGGGTCTACCCCTACGGCAGCTACACCGGCGACATCGTGTACCAGGCCGAGACGCAGCAGTTCAAGGACATCCGCGCCAGTGAAGCGGCCGGCATCGTGATCATCCACCAGGAACTGGCACTGATCCCGGAACTGTCCATCATGGAGAACATCTTCCTGGGAAACGAACCGACGAAGTGGGGTGTCATTGACTGGGCCGAGGCCCGTAAGCGTTCCCTCGAACTCCTTGCCCGGGTAGGCCTCCGGGAAGACCCGGACACCCCCATCAAGGAAATCGGTGTCGGCAAGCAGCAGCTGGTGGAAATCGCCAAGGCGCTGAACAAGTCCGTGAAGCTCCTGATCCTGGACGAGCCCACCGCAGCACTGAACGAATCGGACTCCCAGCACCTGCTGGACCTGATCCTTGGCCTCAAAGGCCGTGGCATCACCTCGATCATCATTTCCCACAAGCTCAACGAGATCGAACAGATCGCGGACGAGATCACCATCATCCGCGACGGTAAGTCGATCGAAACGCTGAACGTCAAACGCGATGGCGTGGATGAGGACCGCATCATCAAAGGCATGGTCGGCCGGACGCTCGAGTCCCGCTTCCCGGACCACGAGCCCAAGATCGGCGAAGTCTTCTTCGAGGTCAAGGACTGGACAGTGGGTCACCCCCAGATCCAGGACCGCCTCATCTGCAAGGGATCCAACTTCTTTGTACGCCGCGGTGAGATCGTCGGCTTCGCAGGCCTTATGGGTGCCGGCCGCACGGAACTTGCCAGGTCGGTCTTCGGCCACTCCTACGGCCGGTTCATCAAGGGCCAGATCTACAAGGACGGCAAGCCGATCCAGCTCCGCAGCGTCAGGGCAGCGATCGACGCCGGACTCGGCTACGTGACCGAAGACCGGAAGTCGCTCGGGCTGAACCTGCTGGACGACATCAAGACGACCACCGTTGCGGCCAACCTCCGCGCCATCAGCAAGTACACCGTAGTTGATGACCGCAAGGAGTTCAGCGTCGCGGAGGAATACCGGAAGTCGCTTCGGACCAAGACCCCATCGGTTGAAGAGGGCGTAGCCAAACTCTCCGGTGGCAACCAGCAAAAGGTGGTGCTGGCCAAGTGGATGTTCACCGACCCGGACCTCCTGATCCTGGATGAACCCACCCGCGGCATTGACGTGGGCGCCAAATACGAGATCTACGGCATCATCCAGAGGCTGGCCGATCAGGGCAAGGGAGTGATTGTCATTTCCTCGGAGCTTCCGGAGCTCCTGGGCCTGTCCGACCGTATCTACACCATCTTCGAAGGCGCCATCACCGGCGTCCTGGACAAGAACGAAGCAAGCCAGGAAAGCCTCATGAAGCTGATGACTTCCTCCCGCAAAGCAGCCTGACCCTTTGGCCCAGCCCCGCCCCTTCCTGACACAAGGACCAAAACAATGAACGCGCTCAAGAAGCTATTTGGTGGCAATACCCGCCAGTTCGGCATGATCTTCGCCCTGGTGGCACTTATCGTCTTCTTCCAGATCTTCACGGACGGCCGCACGTTGACGCCCGGCAACGTGATCAACCTGTTCAACGGCAACTCTTACATCCTCATCCTGGCCATCGGCATGGTCCTGGTCATCATCGCCGGCCACATCGACCTCTCCGTGGGATCCGTGGCAGCATTCGTGGGCGTGTTCGTGGCCCTCGCAATGCGTGACTGGGGCCTGCCCTGGTGGGCCGGTGTGCTCTTCGGGCTGCTCCTTGGTGCCGTGATCGGTGCGTGGCAAGGGTTCTGGGTGGCGTACGTCGGCATACCCGCGTTCATCGTGACGCTGGCCGGCATGCTCCTGTTCCGCGGCTTCAACCAGTTTGTCGGCAAGTCCAACACCATCCCGGTCTCCAAGGACTTCCAGTACCTCGGTTCCGGCTACCTTCCGGAGATCGGCCCGAACACCGGCTTCAACAACCTCACCTTGCTCCTGGGCATCGTTGCTGCGGCATTCGTCGTCATCATGTCGCTGCGTGCCCGCGCTGCCAACAAGGCTTTGGGCGCAGACGTTCCCGAGCTCTGGGTTGAGGTCACCAAGCTGGTCCTCATCTGCGGAGCGATCCTCTACGCCACGTACTTGTTCGCCACCGGCCGCCCCGGAACGTCCTTCCCCATCCCCGGCCTGATCCTGGCCGTCCTGGTCCTCATCTACGGTTTCATCGCAGACAAGACGGTCCTTGGCCGCCACGTCTACGCCGTGGGTGGCAACCGCCACGCAGCCGAGCTGTCCGGCGTGCAGTCCAAGAAGGTCAACTTCATGGTCATGATGAACATGTCCGTCCTGGCAGGCCTGGCCGGCATGATCTTCGTTGGCCGCTCCACGGCATCGGGCCCGTTCGATGGCGTTGGCTGGGAACTGGATGCCATCGCAGCCGTCTTCATCGGTGGCGCAGCCGTTACCGGTGGTGTCGGTACCGTGATCGGCTCGATCGTCGGTGGCCTTGTCATGGCCGTCCTCAACAACGGCCTGCAGCTTCTGGGCGTCGGCGCCGACCTCACCCAGATCATCAAGGGCCTGGTGCTCCTGGCCGCAGTTGCCTTCGACGTCTACAACAAGTCCCAGGGCAAGCGTTCGATCACCGGTTTGCTGCTGAAGAACTTCCAGCGCAACAACAACGAACTCAAGCCCGACGAAACCACCTCCACCAAAGAGGTCATCTCCAAGGAAGCGTAATCCCGCTTCCGCTCGACTCGCTCCACCCCACCCACACAGAAAGTGAACCAAGATATGCGAATGTTTGGTAAAGCAGGAAAGGCAGCAGCAGTCGCTGCCATCGCGGCACTGGCGCTGACAGCCTGCGGCCGCACTGACAGCGGCTCAAGCAGCAGCACGGCAGGCGGGGAAGCGTTCCCCAAGGACTCGCTGATCGGCGTCGCACTTCCGCAGAAGACCAGTGAAAACTGGGTCCTCGCGGAGAAGCTGTTCAACGATGGCCTCTCCGGCGCCGGCTTCAAGGCCGACGTCCAGTTCGCCAACGGCGGCGTGTCCGAGCAGCAGAACCAGATCAGCGCCATGGTCACCAAGGGTGCCAAGGTCATCATCGTGGGAGCCATCGACGGCGCCCAGCTGGGTACCCAGCTTCAGCAGGCCAAGGACTCCGGCGCCACCGTTATCGCCTACGACCGGCTGCTCCTGAACACGGACAACGTGGACTACTACGTGGCATACGACAACTTCAAGGTCGGTGTCCTGCAGGGCCAGGCGTTGCTGGACGGACTGAAGGCCAAGAAGCCTTCCGGCCCGTACAACATCGAGCTCTTCGCCGGTTCCCCGGATGACGCCAACGCCAAGGTCTTCTTCGACGGCGCCATGAGCGTCCTGAAGCCGAAGATCGACGACGGCACCCTCAAGGTTGTCTCCGGCCAGACCTCCTTCGAGCAGGCCGTTACCCAGGGCTGGAAGGCAGAGAACGCACAGCGTCGCGCTGACACGCTGCTCACCGGCAGCTACGGCACCGCTTCGCTCGACGGCGTCCTGTCCCCGAACGACACCCTGGCCCGTGCAGTGCTGACGTCAGTCAAGGCCGCCGGCAAGCCGCTGCCCGTGGTCACCGGCCAGGACTCCGAAGTTGAGTCCGTGAAGTCCATCATGGCCGGCGAGCAGTACTCCACCATCAATAAGGACACCCGCAAGCTCGTTGAGCACGCCATCACCATGGTGAAGGACCTCCAGGCCGGCAAGCAGCTGGAGATCAACGACAAGGACTCCTACAACAACGGCGTCAAGACCGTTCCTGCGTTCCTCCTGCCGCCGCAGATCGTTACGGCTGAGAACGTCAAGACGGCTTACGTCGACGATCCGGTACTCGGCCCGATCACCAAGTAACACCCGAGCACCAAGTAATACAGCAAGCCCCGGTCCGCCAGCAGGCGGGCCGGGGCTTTTGCTTGCTCAGGTTCTGCTGGATCATCGAGCCCCCGGGGCGGGCCAGAACTCCGGAATTCGGGGTTCCGGGTAACTGCGAAAGTGAATGATCCAGCAGAATTCGTGACCCCAGGCTTTCACAGCCCACACATAGCTTCGGCTGGAGTGCCGCACAGCAGCGCTCAGCAATGTTGGACCTGCAGCCCGCGTCCCGTGGGCCACGAACTTGCAGGTCCAGAGGAGAAACGTGAGCGTCCTTGCCCGAAGCGTAGGCAATGCCTTCCGCAACAAAATCAGAACAGCGGCGGTGGTCGCCGTCCTCGCCGTAGCGATCGGGCTGGCTTTGGCCATGCTCGTGGCCAACCAGGCGGTGGGCGCCAAAGTGCAGGAGCTCAACGCCTCCGTAGGCACCACCCTGACGGTCAACCCGGCGGGCGGGCAAGGCTTCGAAGGCGGCGGCGAACCCCTCACGACGGCGGAAGCCGGGACCGTGGCGTCGGTCGCCAATGTCACCTCGGTAGTCGGAACCAAGGCCCTGCGCCTGCAGACTGCAACGACAGGAACCACAGGAACCACGCAACAGGCGGCTCCTGGAGGCGGCTTCGGCCCTGGCGGCCAGCAGGCTACGGTCAGCACCAACCTGACAGCGGCCATCGACGCCGGCACCCTGGGCAACCGCAACAACGCCAACGGAAATTCGGGAACGGGCACCACCGCCCTGCCCGCCCGGGCCCTTCCGATCACGGCAACGGGCATCGGCGCGGAGGTCGACAGCACCGGCAAAGCACTGAATATCACCAGCGGCACCGGGCTGGGCGATTACACGGCTGCCGGTGGGAAGGCCCTGGTAGGCAAGTCCTTGGCAGAAAAGAACAGCCTGAGTGTCGGGTCCACCTTCACCGTGCAGGACAAGACGTTCACAGTGGCCGGCATCTTCGACGCCGGCACCGCGTTCGGCAACAATGCCGTCTACCTGACGCTCCCCGAAGCCCAGACCCTGGCATCAACACCGGACGAGCTCTCCAGCATGATCGTCACGGTCAACAGCATGGAGAACGTCGACAGCACCAAAACGGCCGTCCAATCGGCTCTCGGCACGGATAAAGCCGACGTCACCCAAGGCCAGCGCAACCTTGAAACAGCCGTCAGCTCCTTGGACAGCGTGAAGAGCATTTCCATGGTCGCCTTCATTGCGGCCCTCGCCACGGCGGGGATCATCATCCTGCTCATCATGGTCATGCTGGTCCGTGAACGCCGCCGCGAAATCGGCGTGCTGAAAGCCATCGGTGCTCCCAACCGCACCATCGGCCTGCAATTTGTCCTCGAGTCCCTGGTTCTCGTTGCCATGGGCAGCGTAGTGGGCGCGGTGATTGCATCGTTCGCCAGTGGCGGCATCGCCTCGGCACTGATCAGTTCAAACACAACCACGACGGCGGCCCCCACCAACCAGCGCGGCGGCGGCCTTGCCGGCGCCATGCCAAACGGGGCGGTACCCGGTGGTGGCGGCTTCCCCGGCGGCGGGCAGGGAGGTCCGTTTGGCGGGGCCTCACAGTTGCTCAGCTCCGTCACGGCCAGCGTCTCCCCCGGCGTCCTCGCGGCCGGCATCGCCGCGGTGTTCGCCGTCGCCATCATCGGTGCGCTGGTTCCGGCGCTGCTGACCGCCCGCATCCGTCCCATCGAAGTACTCCGAGGAGAATAGCCGTGATTGAAGTCAAGGACCTTGTCCGTCAGTTCAAGTCCGGTGACCGGACCATCAAGCCAGTCAACGGCGTGAGTTTCGAGCTCGAAAAGGGTTCGTTGTCGTCCATCGTGGGCAAGAGCGGCAGCGGCAAGAGCACACTGTTGTCCCTCCTGGGCGCATTGGACAAGCCCACCTCAGGGGACGTCGTCGTCGATGGCGTCAGCCTGGCGGGGCTGCCGGACGGCAAGCTGACCGAGTACCGCCGCCGCGACATCGGTTTCGTCTTCCAGCAATTCAACCTGATCCCCAATCTCAGTGCCGTGGACAATGTCGTGCTGCCCATGGAGTTCGCCGGAGTCCGCAAAGCGGCCAGGCTGAAGCGGGCCAAGGAACTGCTTGAGCAGGTTCAGCTGGATCCGGAGAAGCATTCGCGGCGGACCAACCGCTTGTCCGGTGGGGAGCAGCAGCGTGTGGCGATTGCCCGGGCGCTGGCCAACGAGCCCAAGCTGATCCTCGCCGATGAGCCCACCGGAAACCTCGATGAGCAGACCGGCGAACACATCATCGAACTCCTGAGCTCCCTGAGCCGCGACCACAACACCACCATCCTGGTGGTCACGCACGACCGCAGCCTGGCTCAGAAAACCGAACGCTGCTTCCGCCTCCAGCAGGGCCGGCTGACCGAGGAGCTCAGAACCGGATCGCGTCGATGACCTTGACGCGCACCGCCACGAGCGCCGGAATGGCTCCGGCGAGTGCGCCCACAAGGACGGCTGTGCCCCTGGCCGCCAACGCCTGCGCGGAATGAGAGGATGGCTGGCATGACTCTTCCTATTGCCGTGCCGTGGCTCACAACCCAGGACAACCAGGATCCTCGCGCTGCCACCGGGCAACCTTTGCGGTGGGGCGTGGTGTCCACGGGCAATATCGCCAAGAGCGTCTCCCAGGACCTGGCCCTCTTGGAGGACGCGGAACTCTACGCCGTGAGTTCCCGGACCCAGGCTGCCGCGGATGCCTTCGCCAACGCTTCGGGTTTCGCCAAGGGATATGGGGACGACGCCGGTGTTCCCGGCTACCAGCGTCTGTTCGAGGATCCTGCGGTGGACGTGGTCTACGTGGCGACACCCCACGCCCAGCACTTCCAGATCGCCTCTGCGGCGTTGCGGGCCGGGAAGCACGTCTTATGCGAGAAGGCCCTCACCATCAATGCCCGTGAGGCCATGGAACTGGTGAAGATCGCGCGTGAGCAGAACGTGTTCTTCATGGAGGCGGTGTGGAGCCGCTTCCTGCCGAGCATGCAGCGGGCTTTCGAGATCGCAGCGTCCGGTGAGCTGGGGCAAATCCAGTGGGTTACCGCGGATCTCGGATTCCCGGCACCGTACGATCCCTCGGCCCGCATCTGGGCCCTGAACGACGGCGGCGGAGCGCTCTTGGACATCACGGTGTATCCCTTGCTCTGGGCCTTGGGGACGCTGGGCTTCCCGCAGTCGGTCACGGCGATCGGATCGCTGAATGAGGACGGCGTGGACACGCAGAACGCACTGACGCTGGGATATGACACGGGCGCACAGGCGCAATTGACGTCGTCCCTGATGGCCCATGGGCCAAGGACAGCCACCGTTGCCGGCGGCCTTGGCTACTTGCAGACAGTGGGATCGGTAAACAATCCGCGTGAGCTGCTGATCAGGGTCGGCTGGGACGAGCCCCGTCACGAGCACTTCGACGTTGCAGGCATCGGCTACACCTATGAACTGCGCGAGGTGACCCGCTGTGTTCAGCAAGGACTCCTCGAGAGCCCGGTGATGCCGCTGGAAGATTCCATCAATGTGATGCGCCTCTTCGACGGCGTCCGTTCCCAGCTGGGTGTCCGTTACCCCAATGACGCCCGGTGATTTAACCAGGACGGGTTAAGACCCCTTGCGGCCTGGCTGCCTGGCCAGTTTGCGGTCCAGCGAGAAGGCCCCGGAGCCCAGGAAAACGAAGGCCACGGACACGGCGAAGTAGATGATGAGCAGCTCCGCCGTCACGCCCGCCTTGTCCGTGAGCAGGGGCTTGCCCGCTTCCGTAACAAACCAGATCGAGGCGAACATCAAAGCCGACAGGAATCCGGCCACCCGGGTCAGCGCTCCGAGGACCAGCAGCAGCCCCAGTCCCAGCTCACCGGCGATCACCAGCCACGCAACGATTTCCGGCTTCTGCACACCCATGGCAGCAACGGATGCTGCGAACGCGGCATGGCCGGCCATGAACTTCTGGAAGCCGTGGACCATGATGAGCGCGCCGAAGACCACGCGCAGGATCGTGACGCCACGGGCGGAGGACTTGAGTGAAGGGTGAAGGAATTTCACGCAGTCCAATCTTCCATGCCCGGCTCTCCCGGCCAAACGCCCGCAATCCGGCGACCTTGGAGAGCGAAGCTAGGACAGCAGCGCCGGGATGTCCTTCACTCCGGCCAGGATGTGGTGATGCGGGTGCGCGGCAAGCTCGTTGCGCCCGAGCTTGCCGGTCAGTACGCCGACGGCCAGGACCCCTGCGTTGTTGGCCGCAGCGAGGTCGTTGACAGTGTCGCCCGCTGCCATGACCGAGCGGACATCCTGGACTCCCGTCAGCTCCATGGCGCGGTGGATCATGAACGGCGCCGGACGCCCGGCGGCTACTTCGTCGGAGCACACGACGGCGTCCAGCAGGTTGCCGTCGCCGACGCCCCACCCCAGCCGCTCAAGAAGCGGCTCGGCGACGTCGCGTGAAAAGCCTGTCGTCAGGGCCACCTTGACGCCCTGGCGGCGGAGTTCGCGGAACGCGTCTTCCACGCCCTCCAGCGGGACCGGCGGGTTGGCATCGTAGAACCCGCCCAGGATTTCCTTGAACCGCGCGAACGCTGCGGTCACTGCGTCCTCCGTTGCGGCTCCTCCCCCGGCTTCGATCAAAGCGGTAATGGCCTCCACTTTGTCCGCACCCATCCACTCCTGGACGGCCTCGGGGCTGGTGGCGGCTCCGGTTTCTTCGACGCAGCGGGCCAGGGCAACATAGACGTCACCGTGTTCGTCGATGGTGGTTCCGGCCATATCGCAGGCTACGAGCTTGATCATGGGGTGGCTCCTTCGGTGTGGATGCGAACCAGGGCTGCCCTGCGCTCCACGGTGTTGTCGATGGTGAAGTTGGTAAGGGCCGGCAGGTAGCGGTCCTCTGAGTATTCAAGGGGCTGACCGTCACCGGAACGGGTGATGCGGCGTTCGCGCAGGAGCGGAATTCCTTCGGGTTGCTCCAGGAGTTCTGCGTCCTCGTCGCTGGCCGCTACTGCGTCGATGGTGTGCCGTGCGCTGTGCAGATCCACGCCTTGGTCCTTGAGGAACGCAAAAATGGATCCCGAGTCGGTGTCGAAGTCGAACAGTTTCCGGCCTACGTCCAGGACGAACGTGGTGCGCTCAATCATGGCCGGAGCTTCATCCAGATAGCGGACCCGCAGGACTTCCACAACCGTTGTCCCCGGCACCAGTCCGAGCGCTTCCGCAGCTTCCGGGCTCGCTTCGCGTCGTGCCACCTCCAGGGTTCGCTGGCCGGGCTTCTTACCGATCCCCAGCGCCCACTCGGTGAACGAGTTGAAGGTGGAGAACGACTGCGACGGCACGGACGAACGGACCATCGGGGGACGGCCCCGGCCACCTGTAACCGCACCTTCGGAACGAAGGAAGGCGAGCGCCTGGCGGATCGGTCCGCGGGAGGTTCCGAACTCCCGGCACAGCTCCGCCTCGCTTGGAAGCTGGAAACCGGGCGGCCACTCGCCGTCAGTGATGCGGCGCATGAGTTCCTCGCTGAGCCGGACATGGAGGGGTGCGTTTTGCTGAGTGCTCACCAGTTGATAATACAAGTTGCCAGCATGAAAAGAGCCTCTTTCTCGGCATCCCACGTGAATCCGGCGTGAACAAACATGAACGGAGGTTAAATTCTAATTAACTTGTATATACAAGTGGCGATGTAGCTTGATTCACCTCTTGCGTGCCGTCAAGGTCGATAGTGTGAACAACGCAAGCAACCCCACCTCAACCACCGGCAACAGCCCCGGCCAAGCCGTCGACGTCGTCGTCGTCGGCGCCGGCATCATCGGCCTGGCGCATGCCGCCCACGCTGTTGCCAACGGACTGGCTGTCACCATCATCGAACGCGACCACCACGCCGCCGGCGCCTCGGTGCGGAACTTCGGCCACTGCTGCATCACGGCGCAGTCCGGCGAACTGTACGAGCTCGCAAGGACGTCCCGGAAGTACTGGCTCGAGTTCGCCGAGCAGGCAGGTTTTTGGGCCGTTGAATCCGGAGCAGTGGTCCTTGCCCGTACCGATGCAGAGATGGCTGTCCTGCGCGAACTCTCCGCAGTCCGCGAGCCCGGCCAAGTGCAACTGCTCTCCCCTGCCTCGACACGGGAGCGCCTGGACCCGGTTGCGGCCGGACTGCCCGACGGCGGCACCCGCCAAGGAGTTTGGCCCGGCCTGATCGGCGGAGCCTTCCTCCGCGACGACCTCCGCGTCGATCCCCGGACCACCGTCGCAAAGTTGGCCGAATGGCTGAGCCGGCAGCCCGGCGTCGAACTTCACTGGAACACCGCGGCACTCGGCTTCAGCCAATCGCCGGACGGCGTGACCGTGCAGACATCGCGCGGCGTGCTGCAGGCGAAGCAAGTGTTCGTGTGCGTGGGCCACGACGTCGACTACCTGTTCCCGGACCTCGCTGCGGAACACAGGATCCAGCGGTGCGCGCTCCAGATGTCATTGGCTGCCGGGCCAGCCGGAGTCCGCTTCACACCGGCTGTGCTCACCGCAACGTCCATGCTCCGCTACCCGGCTTTCACCGATATGCCCGCGGCGGAGGCTCTGCGCTCCGAAGTGGAAGCCAAGCAGCCGGAACTGTTGGACATCGGCGCCAACGTCATGTTCACCCAACGCCCCGACGGCACCATCATCCTGGGCGACTCGCACCACTACCACCGCACCGCCGACCCGTTCCTGGACGAGACAGTCACCGACGCCCTGAACAACGACATCAGCGGCAGGATCGGCCGGCCCCTGGAAATCATCGAACGCTGGCAAGGCATTTACGCGTCCTCGGACGTTGCCCCGATCCTGGTCCGCGACATCCAACCGGGCGTCACTGTGGTGTCCGTGACCTCCGGCGTCGGCATGACCCTGTCCTTTGGCCTGGCACACCGCAACGTGTCGCGTCTGTCCTGAGTTCCTCCGTACCCCCACCCCTCCCTTCGCCTAAGGATTCCCATGAAAACCACGCTCTTCACCGGCTCCGCGCTTGCCCTCGCCGCTGCTTTGGCATTGACCGCATGCGGCGGCTCAGCCCAGTCCTCTCCAGACCAGTTCTCCCCCGGGACGGTGTCGGCCACCTGCCCCAACGGCGGGATCAAGTTCGGCATCGAGCCCTACGAGGACCCGGCCAAGCTGAAGCCCGCCTACGACGTCCTGGCCGCTGCCCTTTCCAAAAAGCTCGAATGCCCGGTCACAGTCCAGGTGGTGGAGGACTACGCAGCCGAAGTCCTCGCCATGCGCAACGGCAAGCTGGACCTGGGGCAGTTCGGTCCGCTGGGCTACGTGTTCGCCGACACCAAGGCAGGCGCAGAACCACTGGTTTCATTCGGCACGGCAGAAAAGGAGCTCAGCAGCTACACGGCCGGAATCTGGGTACCCAAGGACAGCCCCATCCAGGCAATCGGCGATCTCAAGGGCAAGTCCCTGGCCCTGGGCAGCGTCGGATCCACCAGCGGCGATGTCCTGCCCCGGTTCGGTCTCCGTGAGGCAGGCATCGCTGACACCGACCTCACCATGGACTACACCGGCGGCCACCCGGAGGCACTCCTTGCCCTGACCAACGGGAAGGTGGACGCGGCCGAGATCAACTCGCAGACGCTGGCCACGGCGATCGCCGCGGGAACCTTCGCCAAGGACGATTTCCGCCAGGTCTGGACGTCCAACCCCATCCCGAACGATCCCATCACCGTACGCGGCGACGCCGATCCCGCCTTCAAACAAGCCGTCAAGGAGGCGTTCCTGTCACTGGAGCCCGCCGACGTTGCCAAAGTTGGAGAGTTCCTGGACGTGACCCCGCCCGGCCCGTTGCTGGAGGTCACCAAGGACAACTACACGCCCCTGTTCGAGCTCGCCAAGACCATGCACCTCACGGAGAAGGATCTGTAATGCCTCTTTCCGTCCAAGGGCTGGGTAAGTCCTTCAACGGCAGGACCGTCCTTCAGGGTGTCGACTTCTCCGTCGCCCCCGGTGAACTGGTTGCCTTCCTCGGCGCCAACGGCTCGGGCAAGTCCACCACGCTGCGTTGCGTCATGGGCATCACCGCTCCCGATGCCGGAAGCATCAGCATTGACGGCGCGGCACTGGACCGTCTCCAGGGCCGCGAACTCCTGCAGGCGCGGGAGCGGATGGCCATGATCTTTCAGAAGATCCACCTGGTTCCGCGCCGCACGGCCCTGGATAACGTCTGCGCCGGAGCCCTTGCACGCATCCCCACAGTGCGTTCCCTCACTCCGCTGCTGTTCCCCGCCGAGGTTCAGCAGGAAGCCCTGGACTGCCTGGACCGCGTTGGCATGGCGGACCGTGCCTTCGAGCGAGTTGGCCGGCTTTCCGGCGGACAGCAGCAACGCGTGGCAGTAGCCCGGGCACTGTGCCAGCGGGCCGACGTCATACTCGCTGACGAGCCGGTCTCCGCACTGGACCCGCACGCCGCCGAACAAGTCATGGCACTGCTGCGCGAACTCGCACACTCCGAAGGCCTCGCCGTCGCGGCCGTGTTGCACCAGCCGGACCTTGCGTTGCGTTACGCGGACAGGTCCATCGGGCTGCTGCACGGCTCCATGAACTTCGACCTTCCCTCCACGGAAGTCACCGCCGAACACCTCAACACGTTGTATGCCCCGGACAGGAACATCGCAGCATGACACCCCATACCTTGACCCCCGCCGTCGCGCGCCGGTACTCAACAAGCAAAAGCCGCGTGGCACTGGTCCGCCCGAAGAAGCCCCTGCGGTGGATCACGACGGCGGCAGTGGCGGCCGTCGTCGTCGGACTTCACGCTGTGGCCGTCCAAGGGACGGGCTTCAAACCCGAGTTGCTGGTGGACGGCTGGAAAGGCATGGCGGCGTTCATCGGCGATGCCTTCCCGCCGGACCTGAGCTGGGAACGGACTGTGAAGCCCGGACTGGAAGCGACGCTGGTGACCCTGTGGATCGGCTTGCTCGGCACCACGTTTTCCGTGCCGTTCGCCCTGCTCCTGGCCGCGCTTGCGGCAAGGAACACCAGTCCGCATCCTTCGGTGTACCAAGCTGCCCGGGCTGTGTTGTCCTTCTTCAGGGCGGTTCCGGACATCGTCTTCGCACTGATCTTTGTCACCGCCGTGGGCCTGGGCCCGTTCGCGGGCGTCCTCGCGTTGATCTGCCACAACACCGGTGTCATGGGGAAGCTGTGGGCCGAGTCCATGGAAGAGATCGACGCCGGGCCGCAGGAGGCGCTGCGGACCGCCGGCGCCAACCGGATCCAGCAGGTCGCCAATGCCACGCTGCCCATGGTGATCCCGCAATTCGTGGGCCTGCTGCTGTACCGCTTCGACGTGAACGTGCGGTCCTCACTGGTCCTTGGCCTGGTGGGCGCCGGTGGCATCGGGTTGCTGATCAACCAGTCCATCAAGTCCTTCCAGTTCGATTCCATGCTCACGCACATCCTGATCGTGCTGGTGCTGATCGTCGTGGTGGACCAGTTCTCCGCGTGGATCCGCCGGCGGTTGGCTGCGTAACCCGCATTCCGACCCAATCCACGTTCCAACCCAACTGGGGGCAGAATGGGAGGTGGCTCTTCTTGGAGCCACGGTTGGTCTCGCGGACGTTGTGGATGGAGCAGGCATGCAGGTTGATGTTGTAGTTGTTGGCGGAGGAGCCATGGGATCGGCCGCTGCATGGCAGTTGTCCCGCTCCGGACGTTCGGTGGTCCTGCTGGAACAGTTCGAGGCCGGCCACCACATCGGCGCCTCCCACGGAGCAACCCGCAACTTCAACACCGCCTACGCCGAGGCCGACTATCTTGACCTCCTCGCAGAGTCCAAGACCCTCTGGGACGAGCTCGCGGCAGAAAACGGGGCGCCGCTGCTGGACCTCGTGGGCTTGGCCAACCATGGCAACATCCCCAAGCTGGAACTGGTGCGGGAAGCACACCAGGAACGCGGCATCGAGAGCTACTTCATGTCCGCCGACGAGGCCGCGGACCGTTGGCGGGGCATGAACTTCTCCACCGATGTCCTCTTTGTGCCAGGATCCGGCCGGATCCGCTCGGCTGACGCCTTGGTGGCGCTGCGGAAATCGGCGGAGTCGCACGGCGCGGTCTTCAAGTATTCGACGCCGGTCCGGGACATCCGGGTGGACGGCGCCGATTCGGTGGTGGTGGTGACGGAGGAAACCGAGTACACCGCCAACCGCGTGGTGGTGACGGCCGGAGCATGGACCCCCAAAGTCCTGAAGGACCTCGTCAAGCTGCCCGCACTGGTAGTCACCCAGGAGCAGCCCGCCCACTTCACCCCGACCGATAACACCTTGGTGTGGCCGAGCTTCAACCATAATCCGGACCCCGACCCGAACAACGAGCTCTACGAATACTGGTTCAGCCCGGTCTACGGAATGCTCACCCCTGGGGAGGGCGTCAAGGCCGGCTGGCACGGGGTCGGGCCCGTCATGGACCCTGATGAGCGCACGTTTGAGCCCATCCCCCAGCAGCTCGAAGCCCTGGTGCGGTACGCGGAAGAGTGGCTCCCCGGCGTCGATCCTTCCACTGCGGTTCCCATCAGCTGCACCTACACCACTACCCCCACGGAGGACTTCGTCCTGGACGGTTTCGGCCCGTTGGTGGTGGGCGCCGGATTCTCGGGGCACGGTTTCAAGTTCACGCCGGCCATTGGCCGGGTGCTGAAGGACATCGTCGACGGCGGGGTGGCACCTGACCGGTTCCTGGCCGACCGCTAGGAGTTTTTGTACACCTAATGCCCTTTAGAGGGGCTTTTAAGGGCGCAATGTGTACAAAAACTCCAATGGGGGGACGAAAAAGACCCCGCAAGCGTGATGCTCGCGGGGTCTTTTCGCAGTGACTACTTCAGGGTCGCAACGACCTTGTTGAACGTAGCCGACGGGCGCATGATCTCGGCAGCCTTGGCGGCGTCCGGACGGTAGTAACCGCCAAGGTCGACGGCGGGACCCTGCACGGCTGCCAGCTCACCGACGATGGTCTCCTCGTTGGAGGTCAGGGCTTCGGCGATACCGGCGAAGTCCTTGGCCAACTCGGCGTCCTCGGTCTGCTTGGCCAGTTCCTGTGCCCAGTACATGGCCAGGTAGAAGTGGCTTCCACGGTTGTCGAGCTCGCCAACGCTGCGGCGCGGGGACTTGTTTTCCAGAAGGAACGTGCCCGTGGCGCGGTCCAGCGTGTCAGCAAGAACCTGTGCCCGCGCGTTGCCGGTGGTGGTGGCCAGGTGCTCGAAGCTCACGGCCAGGGCCAGGAACTCGCCCAGGCTGTCCCAGCGGAGGTGGTTTTCCTTGACCAGCTGCTGGACGTGCTTGGGAGCGGAGCCGCCGGCGCCGGTCTCGAACAGGCCGCCACCGTTGATGAGCGGAACGATGGAGAGCATCTTGGCACTGGTGCCGAGCTCGAGGATCGGGAACAGGTCCGTGAGGTAGTCGCGGAGGACGTTGCCCGTGACGGAGATGGTGTCCTGGCCCTTGCGGATGCGCTCCAGGGTGAAGGCCGTGGCCTCAACCGGGGAGAGAATCTTGATTTCAAGGCCCTCGGTGTCGTGGTCCTTGAGGTACTCGTTGACCTTGGCGATGAGGTTGGCGTCGTGGGCGCGGCCCTCGTCCAGCCAGAACACTGCCGGGGTCTGGGAAGCGCGTGCACGGGTGACAGCCAGCTTGACCCAGTCGCGGACGGGGATGTCCTTGGTCTGGCAAGCGCGCCAGATGTCACCGGGGAAGACCTGGTGTTCGGTCAGGACGTTGCCCTTGCTGTCCACGAGCTGGACGGTGCCGGCTGCCTGGATCTCGAAGGTCTTGTCGTGGCTGCCGTATTCCTCCGCTGCCTGCGCCATGAGGCCCACGTTGGGGACAGTGCCCATGGTGGTGGGGTCGAACGCACCGTTGGCACGGCAGTCGTCCAGCACAACCTGGTACACGCCGGCGTAGGAGCTGTCCGGGATGACGGCCAGGGTGTCGGCTTCCTTGCCGTCCGGGCCCCACATGTGGCCGGAGGAACGGATCATGGCCGGCATGGAGGCGTCAACGATGATGTCCGAGGGAACGTGGAGGCTGGTGATGCCCTTGTCGGAATCAACCATTGCCAGCGCGGGACCCTCTTCGAGGCCCTTGGTGATGGCTGCCTTGACGCCTTCGCGGACGTCCTCCGGCAGGTCTTCCAGGCCGCTCAGGATGGCGGCGAGGCCGTTGTTCGGGCTGATGCCGGCGGCTGCCAGCTGCTTGCCGTAGGTGTCGAACAGCTCGGAGAAGTAAGCCTTGACCACGTGGCCGAAGATGATGGGGTCGGAGACCTTCATCATGGTGGCCTTCAGGTGTGCGGAGAAGAGGATGCCCTCTTCCTTGGCGCGGGCAACCTGTGCTTTGAGGAACTCGTCCAGGGCGTCGGCGCGCAGGACGGTGGCGTCAACAACTTCGCCGGCCAGGACCGGGAAGTCCTTCTTGAGGACCTTGGTGGTGCCGTCTTCACGGACCAGCTGGACGCTGAGGGAGTCGGCGGCGTCGAGGACGACGGATTTCTCGTTGGAGCGGAAGTCGTTCTGGCCCATGGTGGCGACGTTGGTCTTGGAGTCAGCGGACCAGGCACCCATGGAGTGCGGGTTCTGGCGGGCGTAGTTCTTGACCGACAGGGGTGCGCGGCGGTCGGAGTTGCCTTCGCGCAGCACCGGGTTCACGGCGGAACCCTTGATCTTGTCGTAGCGCGAGCGGATGTCCGTCTCGGTGTCCGAGGAGGGGTTGTCCGGGTAGTCCGGGAGGGCGAAGCCCTGGGCCTGGAGCTCGGCGATGGCAGCCTTGAGCTGCGGCACGGAGGCGCTGATGTTGGGCAGCTTGATGATGTTGGCTTCCGGCTGCTTTGCCAGTTCACCAAGTTCGGCAAGGGCGTTGCCCGTGCGCTGCTCTTCGGTCAGGAAATCGCCGAAGACGGCGATGATGCGGCCGGCCAGCGAAATATCGCGGGTCTCCACCTCTACACCTGCGGTCGAGGCATACGCTTCCACAATCGGCAGGAATGAGTAGGTTGCCAGCATCGGCGCTTCGTCTGTGTGGGTATAGATAATCTTGGCCATTGGCGGGGTTCTCCCTGAAAGTCTGCAGATTTCAACACTCCTAACTTACCCGAGTAGACCGTTTTGGCGGCCCTTCGTGTCCGGGATCACTCTCTGGGTTACCGCCCGGGAAAGCGATTTACCCCCGACGGCGACCTGACCGCCGCAGCTGCCTGCCGCCGTCGTGTACTCCTCCCCACAGCACGACAAGGAAATGACAGCAAATTATCACAAACTCTGAAACATCTCTTTACAAACTTGTCATACGTTGGGTAGCTTCGATTCCGTCAGTCGGCGGTCGCCATCACTGGCCGCCTCACTCCCTCGATAGGTAGGAACAACGTGACAAAAACCAAGACCCTGGCCACAAGCCTGCTGAGTCTGTCCGCTGCCGCAATCCTGGCGCTGGTAGGAACAACCAGCGCCAACGCAGCACCGTCAAAGGACGCGGACACCAGCGGCGCAGCGGTCAGCAGCCATGCAGTCTCCGACGCCGGCGCTGCAGATTACTGGACACCGGAACGCATGAAGAACGCCAAGTCCGGCGACATCCTGGCCGCAAAGGCACTGGAACGCGGCCGGCTCCTCAACCTGGGCAAAGCGCCCGCCACCGAAGCCCCGGGCGCCATCAGCAGCATCGCCGGCCAGCCTGCGGCCACCGACTCCACCACGATCGACCGGAAGGTCAACCAAAGCGAAACGCCGGTCAAGCACATCGGCAAGATCTTCTTCACCCTGGGCGGCTCCAACTACGTCTGCTCCGGCAACTCCGTGACAGCGGCCAACAAGAGCACAGTGTCCACCGCCGGCCACTGCCTCAACGAAGGTCCGGGCGCCTACGCAACCAACTTCGTCTTCGTGCCCGCCTACCTCAACGGTGCAGCACCCTACGGGAAGTGGACGGCAAAGGCGCTGTACGCCCCCACCCAGTGGGCATCGAACGGCAACATGCAGTACGACACCGCCTTCGCCGTCATGAACACCCTCAACGGCCAGAAGCTCGCCGACGTCGTGGGCTCCTCCGGTGTCCAGTTCAACGCCGCCCGCGGCCTGAGCTACAAGTCCTTCGGCTACCCGGCAGCCTCACCCTTCAACGGCGAATTGCTGAAGAGCTGCTCCGGCACCGCCACCAACGATCCCTACAACCCGCAGTTCGCCACGCAGGGCATCCCCTGCAACATGACCGGTGGTTCCTCGGGCGGTCCGTGGTTCATCGGCAACAGCTCCAGCGGCTACCAGAACTCCGTCAACAGCTACGGCTACGGCAGCAACTCCAGCACCATGTACGGCCCTTACTGGGGCACCGTAATCCAGTCCACCTACAACACCGCTGCGGCTTCGTAACTGATGTAGCAAGTCCCTGTTAACAACGACGGCGGCCGTCCCCTTCCGGGGCGGCCGCCGTTTCCGTTGTGGGCCCACGCCGCCCGGGTTCCCTGGCCGAAGCGCAGCGAGGTTAGGGCGGCGGTGGGGACTAGTGGAAGAAGTGGCGTGCGCCGGTGAAGTACATCGTGATGCCGGCAGCGTTGGCTGCGGCGATGACTTCCTCGTCGCGGACCGAGCCACCGGGCTGGACGACGGCGCGGACACCGGCGTCGATCAGGATCTGCAGGCCGTCAGCGAACGGGAAGAACGCGTCGGAGGCCGCAACCGCGCCGCGTGCGCGTTCCGGTGCGTTGGCACCGCTGGCGTTGGACGCGCCGCCGGCACCTTCGACGTCGGACTCCACCTGGACGCCCAGCGTGTTGGCGCGCTCCACGGCAAGGCGGCAGGAGTCCAGGCGGTTGACCTGGCCCATGCCGATGCCCACGGCAGCACCGTGGTTGGCGATCAGGATGGCGTTGGACTTGGCAGCGCGGCAGGCAGTCCAGGCAAATGCGAGGTCCGCGAGGGTGGCGGCGTCAGCGGCTTCGCCGGCAGCGAGGGTCCAGTTGGCGGGGTTGTCGCCCTCGGCGTCCACTTTGTCGCTCATCTGGACCAGGACACCACCGGAAACCTGGCGCATCTCGGACGGGTAGCGGCCATAGCCCTCGGGCAGGGCGAGCAGGCGGATGTTCTTCTTCTTGGAGAGGATCTCCACGGCTTCGGGCTCGAAGTCAGGTGCGATGACGACCTCGGTGAAGATGTCGGCAACGGTGCGGGCCATGCCTGCAGTCACGGTGCGGTTGGCGGCGATGACGCCACCGAAAGCGGAGACGGGGTCGCAGGCGTGTGCCTTGGCGTGGGCGTCGGCGATCGGGTCGGCCGCGTCAGCGGAACCGACGGCGACACCGCACGGGTTGGCGTGCTTGACCACTGCAACGGCGGGCTCGGCGAAGTCGAACGCTGCGCGGAGGGCGGCATCGGCGTCGACGAAGTTGTTGTAGCTCATTGCCTTGCCGTGGAGCTGGTCGGCCTGGGCGATGCCCGCCGGAGCGGCCTTGTCCACGTAGAGGGCAGCCTGCTGGTGCGGGTTTTCGCCGTAGCGGAGGACCTCGGAGCGCTCCAAGGCAAAGCCGGCGTAGGCGGGCCAGTCAATGACGCCGTCGCCGTCTTCGTCCAGGAACTGGCTGGCGGTCCAGGAGGCAACAGCGTTGTCGTAGCTGGCCGTGTGCGCGAAGGCCTTGGCCGCCAGGCGGCGACGGGTGTTCAGGTCGAAACCGCCGTGCGCAGCGGCGTCGACAACGGCACCGTAGAAGTTCGGGTCCGTGACGATGGCGACGGCGGCGTGGTTCTTCGCGGCCGAACGCACCATGGCGGGGCCTCCGATGTCGATCTGCTCCACGACGTCATCCTGCGCCGCGCCGGACTTCACGGTCTCGACGAACGGGTACAGGTTCACCACAACGAGGTCGAAGGTTTCGATCTCCATGCCGGCAAGGGTGTCCATGTGCGCCGGAACGCGACGGTCGGCCAGGATGCCGCCGTGCACGCGGGGGTGCAGGGTCTTGACCCGGCCGTCCAGCATTTCCGGGGAGCCGGTGACTTCTTCGACTTCCTTGACCGGGATGCCTGCGGCGGCAATCTTCTTGGCGGTGGAGCCGGTGGAAACAATGGCGACGCCTGCTGCGTGCAGGCCCTTCGCGAGCTCCTCCAGTCCCGTCTTGTCGTAAACCGAGATCAGTGCACGGCGGATGGGAACACGGTCAAGCTGCGTCAAGCTCACAAAAGTCTCCGTCTTAGTTCGCGTAGATGTCGCGGGTGGTGGGGATACGGAGAGTTTATCGTGTTTCGTTGGCACCCCGCTTTTGCGTCTTCGCTCCTGGATTGCGGCACCCCGTTGCGGGGCCTGCTCTGCGCGCCATTGTTCCGTCTTGGGACGCACACCGGGCCCCACAAATTCGCCACCCCCGTTGTGGGGCCCGCTCTGCGCGCCATTGTTCCGACTTGGGACGCACACCAGGCCCCACAATTCACGACGGCAGTCGCAGCCACCCGCGCGAACTCAGGGCATCCCTGATCTTCCGCTCGGAATGTGCCCAGCCGGCATTCATCTGGACCTGCGAGAACCTCAGCACGATCCACCCCATGGCCCGGAGCCGGTCATCACGTTCAATGTCCTTACCCCATTGCACCGGGTCACTCCGATGATGGTCACCCTCATATTCGAGAGCAATCTTGTACTCCTCGTACTGCAGGTCGGGCGTGGAAATGTAGATTCCACGCTCGTCGAAGATCGGCCGGGTAACCGCCGGCTCAGGCAGACCGGCGTCGTCGATCATCACGCGCAAGCGGGACTCCTGCGGTGAGTCCACTCCTGGGCGCAACAGCGGCAGGACCTCTCGAGCCATCCGGATTCCCTTAACCTTGGGGCGCCGGTCAATGACTTCCTGGATGGCGTCGATCGAAGAAAGCGGGTTCGTCCGCGCCAGCAAGTAGTCGCCGGAGGCTACGAGGGAAGCCCTGCCCATGTGTCGCGCGAGATCCACCCACGTCCACTCCGGAGATGTCAGGTTGATGCCCTTGAAGACCCGGACATCCCTGGCCAGGAGTGGAGCCCGATGCCCAACCACTCCCCGACGTTTTACGCGGCCTATCTCCTGGCGTCGAGTGACATGGATCAGGCCGCTGCGGCCTTCCTCTTCCAGATAAAGGGGCAGCGGAATGGACCACAGAAGCGCGGCGGTCACATGGCTCACGGCGCTCCGTGGCGTCACTGCGGAGTGCAACCGGCCCAGCAACTCAAGGTCGGGCTCCCCGGTTCTTGGCACTCGTATGCCCCTGCTGGGGGTGATGAGGTCGCCGGCCTGAAGGCGCCATCGCGGGACTCCCTCGGCGTAGGCGTCTTTCACGAGGAAGCCACCGGGATCGAGGGAGGCTGGCAAGGGTGTCGGATTTCGCATTCAACCATGCTCCCGAAAAACGATATCCAACATTCAGTTATCCACAGATTCGTCCCTTGGAGCCGGGGCGACCCCTCCTCCACAGGGCGTTGTGAGGCCCGGTCTGCGCCTGATATCCGAACAATGGCACGCAAAGCCGGCCCCACAACGCCATGCAACATAGGGTTGAGCCATGGAAGCGCCCAACGATGTCGTTCTTGTTGCCGATGTAGGAAAGAGCCGCTGCCGCGTGGAATTGCGCCGCGGAACTGAGCTGCTGGGCGCCGCAGACCAACACGGTTTTCCCGGCGTCCACGTGGAGAATGGACCCACACTGGCGTTCGAGCTGCTCCTTGAAACTGTCGCCTTGCTTCCACCCGCTCTTCCCCTCGGCGCGGTCACCAGCGTCGGGGCGGCCGTAGCGGGCGTGGCAGCTTCCGAGACGAAGGCCCAGAAACTGGCCACCCTGTTGTCGCAGCGCTTCAGCGTCCCCGCAGCTGTCCTGTCCGATGCCACGGCCGCCCAGCTCGGCGCACTCCAGGGCGCCCCGGGCACTACGTTGATTGTCGGCACGGGCGCCGTTGCCTTCCGCTTTGATGAAGCCGGGGTCCTGCACCGGGCCGACGGTTGGGGACCGTATCTGGGTGACCGCGGCAGCGGCCGCTGGATCGGCCAGCGGGGTCTGCAGGCAGTCCTCGAAGCGCACGACGGCGGTCCCTCCACGTCGTTGTCGGCCGCGGCAGGGGCGCTGGTCGAGTCGCCGGAACTCCTTCCGGGATGGTTGGCCGAACAGGAGAACCCCTACCGGGCGATGGCCCGGTTCGCGCCGCTGGTTCTGCAGGCAGCGGAGGCGGGTGACGCCGTCGCGCATGGCATAGTCGCTGAGGCATGCCGCATCCTGACCCGCACCGTGGAGCTCGCCTCCGGCGGGGACGGCACGTCACGGCGCGTGGCATTGCTGGGCGGAGTGGTGGGATCGGACTTCTTTGCCGCGCTCTTGCGGAAGTCCCTCGCTTCGGCTGGGATTGAGGTGGTGGCGCCGCTCGGCGATGGCTTGGACGGTGCTGCCCTCGCTGCGACGCGCCGCGGGCTCATCCAGGAAAGGTACATCCACCGTGACGGAACAAACTGGCCCGACTGACGCGGACAAACTCGCAGGCCTGCGCTCGGAACTAGCCGGATTGCAGACCGAAGCCGCCGCCGAAGGCCTGGACAACCTGGACATCCTGGGCACCGAAGAACTCGTGGCGGCCATGCTCGCCCACAGCGGGGGAGTACACGCCGCCGTCGCAGCGGCCAGCGCGGCCATTGTGCACACCGTCGACGCCGTTGCGGAGCGGCTCCAGCGCGGAGGCCGCCTTTTGTATGTGGGAGCCGGGACGGCCGGACGTTTGGGTGTGCTCGACGCCAGTGAGTGCCCACCGACATTCGGCACCCCGCCGGGACTCGTCGTCGGGCTGATCGCAGGCGGACCCAAGGCGATCCAGCACCCTGTGGAGTACGCCGAGGACAACGCAACGGCCGGGGCACGCGACCTGCACGATATCAACGTGACCGAGGCGGACGCCGTCGTCGGTATCACTGCCTCCGGGCGGACCCCGTACGTGATCGGCGCGCTGGAGGAAGCCCGGAAGCGCGGTGCGTTCACGGCGTCGCTGGCGTGCAACAAGGGCTCGGCCGTGAGCCATGTGGCGGATGCGGCGATCGAGGTGGTGGTGGGTCCGGAGTTCATCGCCGGCTCCACCCGGTTGAACTCCGGCACGGCGCAGAAACTTGTCCTCAACATGATCAGCACGCTGGTGATGGTGAAGCTGGGCAAGACCTACGGAAACCTCATGGTGGACCTGCGTGCGACGAACGAGAAGCTGCAGGCCCGTTCGCAGAGGACCGTCCAGCACGCCACCGGGGTTTCCGCCCAGGAAGCCGCCGCCGCATTGGACTCCGTGGGCGGCTCGGTGAAGGCCGCGATTCTGGTGCTCCTGACGGGCATCGATGCTGGTCAGGCCAAGGGTGCGCTGGAGGAAGCCGGCGGTTTCCTGCGCAGGGCCATCGAGAACCAGAAGTAACGTTGCCCGGCAGCGCATAAAGTTGCATGCAGGAGGCCCAATGAATACATACACAGCCGTGCCCAGCGGCGAACAAGTAGTGCAGGAACTGCCGTGGCGGTGGAAGGTTCAAGGCAGGATTTTCCTGATCGGCGGCCTCGGGTTCATGTTCGATGCCTGGGACGTCACGCTCAACGGCATTCTGATCCCCCTGCTGTCCAAGCACTGGTCGCTGCAGCCGGCCGACGCTGCGTGGATCGGTACCGCCAACCTGATCGGCATGGCCGTGGGTGCGTTTGCCTGGGGCACTATCGCCGACACCATTGGGCGGAAGAAGGCTTTCACCGCCACCCTCCTGATCTTCAGCATCTTCACCGTTCTGGGTGCGTTCTCGCCGGACATCGTGTGGTTCTGCATCTTCCGCTTCATGGCCGGCTTCGGCCTTGGCGGCTGCATTCCCGTGGACTATGCGTTGGTGGGTGAGTTCACGCCGCGCAAACAACGTGGCCGGGTACTGACAGCCATGGACGGTTGGTGGCCGGTGGGCGCTGCCCTGTGCGGGTTCGTATCGGCCTGGCTGGTTGCGGCTTACGGCGACTGGCGGCTCACCATGCTGATCATGGTGCTCCCCGCGTTGCTGGTTTTCTGGATCCGGCGCAGTGTTCCGGAGTCGCCTCTGTTCTTGATCCGAAAGGGCCGGCGGGCCGAGGCAGCGGCCGTCATCGATGGGCTGGTGGACGCGACCGGGGCTGAGCCGCGGGCTTACAGCCTGCCCGAACCCCAAGCCGCTCCCAGGCTCTCGGCGGGTTCCGCGTGGACCCAGTTGCAGCGGATCTGGCAGTTCAACTGGAAGATCACGACGGCTGCGTGGGCTTTGTTCTTCAGCATTCTGCTGGTCTACTACTTGTCGCTGACTTGGATGCCGCGCATTCTCATCGGCGCGGGGTTTGAGGAGTACAAGGCGTTCGTGACCACGGCGGGAATGGCCGCCGTCGGGCTGTTGGGCGTCGTGGTGGCCGCAGTCCTGGTGGAGCGTGTGGGACGCAAGTGGATCCTCGCCATCACCGGTCCGCTGTCCGCGTTGACGCTGGTGATTGTGGCGTTCGTGGTGGATGTGCCCTCCGCGGCCGTGTTCTGGCTGCTGGTGTTCGGCTTTGTGGTGCAGGTGGCCATCCCGGTCCTGTACGCCTATGTTTCCGAGCTGTATCCGACGGAGCTGCGTGGCTCCGGCTTCGGCTGGGCTTCTACGTTTTCCCGCATCGGCGCCGGATTCGGCCCGTTGGTGTTTGCTTCGTTCTTCTGGCCGGAGTTCGGGTTGGCGACGTCGTTCGCGCTGGCGGGTGGGCTGGTGCTGCTCTCGGTGCTCTGGATGGCGTTCTTCGCCCCGGAAACCAAACAGCAGATCCTCGACTAGCCCGTTTACCCAGCGAGGGGTGGGCGCCCGTGGGTGGGCCGGCTCAGTTGGCTGCGGCGGCGAGCTCGGCGAGGGTCTGGACCAGGAGGCGGCGCTCCACTACCTTGATGCGTTCGTGCAGGGTTTCCTCAGTGTCGTCCGGAAGCACTGATACAGCTTCCTGCGCGATGATGGGCCCCGTGTCCACACCGGCGTCGGCCCAGTGGACCGTGCACCCGGTGACCCTCACGCCGTAGGCCATTGCGTCGCGGACACCGTGGGCGCCCGGGAAAGCCGGCAGCAGGGCCGGGTGCGTGTTGACGTACTTGCCGCCGAAAGCGTCGATGAAGTCCGCGCTGACAATCCGCATGAATCCCGAGGAGACCACAACATCAGGGTTGTAGGACAGGACCTTGTCCCGCAAGGCAGCATCCCACTCCGCGCGGGTTTCGAACGAGTTGAAGTTCACCACGAACGTCTCAATGCCGGCTTCGTCAGAGCGCTCCACACCGTAGGTATCGGGACGGTCAGCGCCCACAGCGGCGATCTCGACATCCAGTTCACCCGACTTCACGGCGTCGATGACAGCCTGAAGATTGGAACCGGTACCGGAGACAAGGACAACAATGCGCATTGCACTAGCTTATGGGCGGCTCGCGTAGGCTGGAAAACATGAATCCCGACGTCGGCCCCCGGCCGAGCCAGCAACCTCGCTCCGAGGCCGAAAAGTCCGCCCTCGGCGTGACCCAGAACCTCTTCCGCGCTTTCCTTTTGTCGGCTTTGGGCGCGTTCTTTGTGTTCTCCCTGAACGTGAATTACGTGTGGTTGAGTGCCATTCTGACGCTGGCCGCGTTGGTGTTGGGCATCGCGGTTCTGGTGCGGACCGTCAAGTACAAGCACCCGCGGTTGATTCTCTTCGGGACCATTTCAGGCCTGGTGGTGACCGGCGTTATGTGCCTGCTCATCCTGACGTCGGCCCTTTTCTTCAAGCAGGTCAGCACGTACCAGGATTGCGCCCGGTCAGCACTTACGGAGTCCGCGAAGACGCAGTGCCTTACGCAACTTGAGAAGTCCATGCCGGGCTCGCTCAGGTAGCCCAGCACCACCGGACCTGCGCGCTCAGGCGTGCTCGTCGTCGTACGCTGCCTCGTCCAGATTGGCCTCACGCAGCTTCTGGCGGCGTTCCAGCCAGGGCCCGACTGCGTAGCCAATCACGACGCCGATACCCACTTCCGCAGCCAACCAGACTGCCGTCCACAGCGGGTGGGGCCCGATTTCCGTGAGCCGCCCTATGCCGGCAGAACCGCGCGCGACCCACGCCAGTGCGCCACCAAGCAGGCCCGCGACGGAACCAATGAAAGCGCCCAGGAACAGCGTGGACACGGTGGCCGTGAACCAGCGGGCCTTGATCTTGATGGAAAGCCACTCGTCAAAGTGGTTTTCGCCTTCTCGGAGGAACCACCAGCCGGCCAGGATGCCTGCCACTACCGGCAACGCGAGCGCCATGGATCCGAAATCCAATTGCCCAGCCGGCAGGCTGCCCAGGATCGGGACCGCCGGAAGTGGTCCCACGGAAGTGCCCAGCGGACCCGCGGTGGAGCCGATGCCCAGTGAGAAGCCGGCTCCCGAGGACCACGACAAAGCGAAGATCACCAGGTTGGGCAGGAAGCCGAGTTGGGCGATCGTGAGCACAGCGCCGCCCAAGGCGCCGGCCTGCAGGCCTTCGTAGACTGCGATGATGTCCGTCCAGTGCCACACAATGGTCACAGCCAACAGCACGGCTGCCAGGCACACGGCGGCCATCGCGGCCACGAAACCGGCCTTCAGTGCTGAGCCGACATACGAGCCTGCCCATCGTGAATGCTGACTGGTCTTGGAGAGCCAGGCGACGGCGTCGACACCGATCAGGCGGCTCCAGGAACCGGCCTCGCGTCGGGCGCCGACGATCATGCCCAGGCCGAACGAGACCAAGGGGATGGACATGGCCAACCACAGATTGATGACTACTTCGGGTGTGCGGCACACAAATCCGGTGGCTGCGCCGAACGCCGCGTACACAACGAAAGCGCCCAGGAACGCCTGCCACAGCTGATCGGTGTAGGAGGCACGGGCCAAGCGACGGCCGGCACGCCATGCCAGCAGGAACGGGATGAGGGTCAAACCCAGCGGAATCAAAGACAACAGTCCCGACCCCGGCTGCGCAGCCGCGGCGCCAACGTTCACGTGAGCCAGTTCCAGCGGCACCCCGTGGATCAGCAACCAGGCCTGGCCGCCCAGCCGCGCGAGGGTGTCCACGGCGCGGTCCTGGAAACCGTCTGTAGCCCACACTCCGACGAGTGGAAGCACCACAACAATGGCCGAAATGAACGCTGCCTGGGCCGCTTCCAACCCGCCCTGCAGCCAAAGGGGCATAGGGAGGCCACGGTTTCCGGTCTGATCAGCGCGCAGTTTCATCGTGTTCAATCGTGCCACGACGAGCCGCTCTCCCCCGTCAGGCGCCCCTGAAATACCGCGAATTTCAGCGCTTTTTCCTGCTGGTCGCCGTAAGATGGGAGGTGTTCTCCCGGGGCAGACCACCACCCCCTGACTGACATTGAAGCCCGGAAACAAACCGAAGCCGGGAACTAGGAGCGGCCAATGGATAGGTGTCACAACTTTTAACAGAAAGTCGTACTAGCAGCTGGTGCAGCCGCCTTGGAATTCTTTCCCAGGCTGCACCAGCCTTCTTTTGCCCACGCGCTCTTGCGCCGAGGGGTTGGCTCTCGGCACTTTGGGGGCGCACCTTTCGCCGAGGGGTTGGCTCTCAGCACTTTGGGGGCGCACCTTTCGCCGAGGGGTTGGCTCTCAGCACTTTGGGGGCGCACCTTTCGGTCGAAACCTCGCCCCTCGCGCCAACCACGACGGCGGTCCGCCGGGTTGGGGCGGCCACACCTCCTGCCCTGCGCCACATTTGTGGTTCCACGCCACCCAACCTGCCCTGCGCCACATTTGTGGTTCCGCGCCACCCAAACTGCCCTGCGCCACATTTGTGGTTCCACGCCACCCAAACTGCCCTGCGCCACATTTGTGGTTCCACGCCACCCAAACTGCCCTGCGCCACATTTGTGGTTCCACGCCACCCAACCTGCCCTGCGCCACATTTGTGGTTCCGCGCCACCCAAATTTGGGTGTCGTCAATGCGTATCCATGGCGGCCATCGGTTTGCGGGTCATAAACGCTCGACGCCGGCCGAGGCGTCGGCACTCACCTCGCCGAGGGGTTGGCTCTCGGCACTTTGCAAGCACACCTTTGGGTCGAGACCTCACCCCTCGCGGCCACCCACAAGATGCTCGAACGCTCACTCACAACTGCGGGCCGTAGATGAACTCCTTGGCATGATTGACGGCCTTCTTGAAGGCGTCGTTGCGAAGTGTCACCTGCTCCTGGTTGGCGCCTCCTTTTGGTTCCACGAACGTGGTGGGTCCGGGGCGCAGCATCCAGATGTCACCTGCCGGTGGCAAATAGAACACCCCGAAGGAGCGATGCTCTGGATCGTCGGTCCAGATAGGGACGACGGCGACCGCGGCACCGGTGTCCGGGTTGATCCACTGCGCCCGGGGAAGGGGTTGTTCGTGGACTTCCGGGTCCAGGAACGGCGCTGTCCCCCTGCCCCAGCGTTGTTCGAACCGCTCGTAGAACGCGGGGATGATGTGGCCGTCATACGGACGCCAAGCACTCATGGATTACTCCTTGGTGTTCTCAGGTTTCTGGACGAAGGTTCCCAACGGGTGGGCCCAAAGGTGAGCGGTGACTGCTCGCCGCTCGTCCCAGGCCGTGCTTCGCGCCTGTGCACCCGGACCTTCACGGGTGTTCCGCCGGCACCAACAATGGGTCCACTCCGTCGCGCCCGATCGTATGCCGCCCGCTTTCCTGGGTCCGACAACACGACGTACGCCTGCATGATGGCGTGCAGTTCCTGGAGGTCGGCCGCGGAGGTGGTGTCGCCGTCGTCGACCTTTTGGCGGGTGTCCGGGTGGTGGGTTCGCAGCAGTGCGCGGTAGGCGCGGGTGATTTCACGCGCCGTCGCGTCCGGCGGCACGTGGAGGGTGGCGTAGTAGTCGGGTTGTGTACTCACTGCGGGTTCCGGTTCATGCTGCGGATCAGGCGATGGCCCCCAGCCTGGGCCGGGGGCCATCAATCGGGAGACGACGGGCGGGGGTCGCTTTCATGTGCGCTAAGAAACGCTGTGACGTGGCACGAAGCCTGCGCCCGACTTTTCCGATGCGGCCGCCTCCGTCGTTCCCGGTCGCTGCCCTGCCGGTCGGCCACCCCCGGGTGAGCCTTCCGGCAGGACGGACTGGATTATGCGTTGATCTCCTGCCTCTGCCCATTGGATGTGATTTCAATGCGCCGTGGCTTGGCCTTCTCGGCGACGGGGATGCGGAGTGTGAGTACCCCGGCGTCGTAGCTGGCCTGGACGCCATCGGTGTCCAAAGTGTCACCCAGGATGAGTTGCCGGCTGAAGACACCCTGCGGGCGCTCGGCGGCAATCATCTCCGTGTTCTCGCCCGCGGGCGACTTCCGTTCTGCCTTTACCGTCAGGACGTTCCGTTCGACATCCAACTCCACCGAATCAGGGCTTACGCCAGGCAGATCGAAGGCAACAACGAATTGTCCGTCCTCCTGCCATGCATCCATCGGCATTCCGGCCGGGCGTGCTGTTGTGCCAAAAACCTGTTGGGCGAGCCTGTCGAATTCGCGGAACGGGTCAGTGCGCATCAGCATTGGGTTCTCACTCCTTTGGTTTTGATGCTGATTCTGTTGTAGGTTCCAGCCTGTTCGATCTGTGTTGGCTGGTATAGATTTTTTATAGCACTGGTGAGAGAGTGGTGCAAGTAGCTTTTTGGAAGATTTCGGAGGTTCTAATGGCGGTTTCGGATCGCGCGACTGCTGCCCAGGAGCACGACGGCGGCCTGCCCACCCCAGCGTCCGACGGCGGCCCTGATGGTGGCCGGGACACGCAAGGGGTCTATGCGATCTCGGTTGCCGCGGAACTGGTGGGAACCGGGCAGCAGAACATCCGGCAGTACGAGCGCAAGGGTCTGCTCACCCCCGAGAGGACCGACGGCGGCACGCGCCGCTACAGCGAAAACGACCTGACCACGCTGCGCCGGATCGGGGTGCTCCTGGACGAAGGATTGAACCTGGCCGGTGTGAAGCGGGTACTGGAGTTAGAGGAGGCCAACCGCGGGCTGAGCGAGGACAACCGTGGGCTGAGTGAGCACAACGAGGAACTCCGCGCGGACAACCGGGGGCTGCGGAAGGATTTGAAGGCGGCGCGGGGTGGGCGACCAGCCGAACATCAGTAAATCGCTTCCGGCTTTCCTACTCCAAGCGCGAGTGTTTTCTTCAAGACTCCCCCTGCTTTCTGCGAGTCGGAGACCAGCCCAACCCACCTGTTAACCCACTCTTCCCGCACAGGCCACCCCCGCGCACCCAGTAAGCCACCCGCCGCGACCACCGTGGGAGGCGTGAGGATCGCAATCGTCGCCGAATCATTCCTGCCACTGATGAATGGGGTCACCCATTCGATACTGCGGGTGCTGGAGCATCTGCAGGAGCGCGGGGATGAGGTGATGGTGATCGCGCCGTCGACCTCGGACACTGATGTTTCGAGCGTCGAGAAGGGCGCGTACGTGCACCGGCTTCCCTCGGTGCCGCTGGCCGGTTACACGAATGTGCGGGTGGCGTTGGGTGGTGTGAATCGGGTCAAGCGAATCCTTGCCGATTTCGCGCCCGACGTCGTTCACCTCGCCTCCCCTTTTGTCCTCGGCTGGCGCGCCGTGCAGGCCGCTCACCAGCTCGGCATCCCGACGGTCGCGATCTACCAAACCGAAGTTCCCAGCTACGCGGGCCGCTATGGCGTGCCGTTCCTGGAGAACTGGGCTTGGAACCGGGTGGACAACATCCACCTCCTGGCCACCCGGACCCTGGTGCCGTCCACTTTCGCGCTGAACCAGTTGCGCGGACGCGGCATCCTTCGCGTGGACATGTGGCGGCGCGGTGTGGATACCGCGCGCTTCAATCCCGCGAAACGTTCGACGGCGTGGCGCAGCAAAGTAGCGCCTGACGGTCAGCGCATCATCGGCTACGTCGGCCGGCTCGCCGTCGAGAAGCAGGTGGAGGATCTCGCCGTGCTGGCGGATGTGCCGAACACCAAGCTGGTCATCGTCGGCGATGGCCCGCAGCGCGAAGCTCTCCAAGCCGCGCTTCCCAACGCCCATTTCGCCGGTTTCCTCGGCGGCGAAGCCCTGGCGGAGGCCGTCGCCGGTTTCGACCTCTTCGTCCACCCCGGAGAGTTCGAGACGTTCTGCCAAACCATCCAGGAAGCCATGGCGTCGGGCGTTCCGGTGGTGGCCACGGGTCGCGGCGGCCCCTTGGACCTGGTGGAAAACTCCCGCACCGGCTGGCTGTACGAGCCCGGAAACCTCACCCAGCTCCGCGCCTACGTCCAGGACCTGATTGGCGACGACGCCAAGCGCCGCGCGTTCGCAACGGCAGCTGCCGCTTCGGTCCAGGGCCGAACGTGGCCGGTGCTCAGCGCCGAGCTGGTCCGTCATTACAACGAAGTCATCTCCGGCGTGCCCAGCGAAACAACCGGCCCCTCGGAACTCACCTCAAGCAAAGGACCCTCTTCATGAAGATCTCCGTGATCGGCTGCGGCTACCTCGGGGCAGTCCACGCTGCAACTCTGGCGTCCATGGGCCACACCGTGGTGGGCATCGACGTTGATGCCGCCAAAGTGGAGCAGCTCAACAAGGCGCTGGCCCCGTTCCATGAACCGGGCCTCGATGAGCTTCTGAAGGATGGCCGCACCACAGGCCGACTCGTGTTCACCACGGATTTCGCGGCTGCAGCGGACGCGCAGGTGCACTTTCTCTGCGTGGGTACCCCGCAGTCCAAGACCTCTGACACCGCGGACCTCTCGTACCTGATGGGCGCCACGAAGAGCCTCCTGCCGCACTTGGCGAAGGGCGCCGCCGTCGTCGGTAAATCGACTGTGCCGGTAGGCACGGTGGAAACGCTTCGCACGGTGCTGGCCCGACGCTCTGACGTCCTGCTCGGCTGGAATCCGGAGTTCCTGCGGCAAGGCACCGCGGTGAAGGACTCGCTGGTGCCCGATCGGCTGGTGTATGGGGTTCCGGGTGGCAAGGGCGCCGCTGCGGGCGCGCCCGTCACCGCCGTGCTGGATGCGGTATACGAACCTCTGATCTGCGCCGGCATCCCGCGGCTGGTCTGCAACTTCGCGACTGCGGAGCTGATCAAGTCGGCGTCGAACGCGTTCCTGGCCACGAAGGTCAGCTTCATCAACGCGATGGCCCAGCTGTGCGACGCGTCGGGCGCGGACGTGAGCGAGTTGAGTGAGGCGATGGGCCTGGATCCTCGTATCGGCAACCGCTACCTGCACGCTGGGCTCGGCTTCGGTGGCGGCTGCCTGCCCAAGGACATCCGTTCCTTCCGGGCGCAGGCGCGGGAATTGGACGTACCGTCCGTGGATGAGTGGATGGCCCTGGTTGATTCGGTAAACCTGGACCAGCGCTCCCGCGCCGTGGAGGTGGCCCGCGAAATGTGCCGCGGTTTCCTGTCCGGCCGCACGGTGACGATCCTCGGCGCGGCCTTCAAGCCGGACACGGACGACATCCGCGACTCTCCCGCCCTGGACGTCGCCCAGCAACTCGCCGACGCCGGCGCCCACGTCACCGTCACCGACCCCAAAGCCATCAACAACGCCTGGATCCGCTACCCGCAGATCCGTTTCGAGGCCTCCACCAAACGCGCCCTCGAAGGCGCTGAACTGGTGCTGCTGCTCACCGAATGGGACGAGTACGTCGCGTTGTCGCCCTCTGTTGCCGGTTCACTGGTACGACGCCGGATGGTGCTGGACGCTCGAAACGTCCTGGACGCGGAGGCCTGGCGGGGCGCCGGGTGGACGGTGCGCGGCTTGGGTACGGGCGCGTCAGTGGTTGTCGACGAGGAAGGCACCATCGGCGGTGCCGACCGGAAGCGGCACGCGCGGGCGTAGCCCGCTGATCAACGCTGCCGCTGTGCGGCCTCTGTTGCAGACAGCAGCCGCGGCTGTTCGGGAAGAGTGTTGTCGACAACTCGTGAGGCGCGCATCCATGGCCGGCTCTCTTCAAAGTAGAGCCGCTGCCCACCAACGTAGCGGCGCATAGAGGGGTGTTCAGGGTCCGGGTTGCTGCCATCCCTGACGGACATGCGCCTGGCCGTTTCCGCGAAGGGAACATCGAGGAAAACGGAGTAGTCCCAGTGGCCGGCCATCCGGTCGCGGTGGAGGAACATTCCCTCCACCAGGATGATCGCGTTGTCCGGCGCCTTCCGGGGTTCGGGGCGTAGCGGCACATCCTTTCGGACATCCGCAGCTGCCGGACGATACACTCCGTCGCCGCCCTTCCCGAGCGGGGTGAGGACGTACTTTTCGAGCGCGTCGTAGTCATATGTGTCCAGCCAGAATCCCTCGGGCGATGCCCGGCCCCGGCGGTGTCGGACTTCCTGAAGATTGAGGAAATCGTCGACGTGAATAATCAGGACCGGGCGGGCCTGGGACAACGTAAGCGCTTCCGACAACCCCTCGGCGAAGGTTGATTTGCCACTGCCATCCACGCCGTCGATGCCAACGAGCTGCCGTCCAGCCCCGAGTGCCTGCAAGTCTGCTGCCAAGAGACGGAAAAGCCCAGCCTTTCCCATGGTCTCGTTCTCCCCAAGCATCCACCCATGGTTACACAGGGCAGGCTCAGCCATGTGGCACGTAATATGCGACTTTTTCGCTCTCGCCCTTAAGGCGGGTGTTATGGTCGCAGCACGCGCCATCGCATCGGCGCACTAAAAGGGGGCATTACGTTGCAAAAACAATTTTCGCGCGCCGAAAAACAGTCAGCATCCAGCCGGAGTACTCGGCCCAAAGCACTTGGCATCGCGGCCATGGGATCACTGTTCATTCTGTTGACGGCCTGCGCACCGGTTGGAACTGCCAGCTCAGTGAGCAGCTCCAGCGGGTCGCCGGCCACCACCGCATCACCAAAGCCCACGCCAACACCCAGCAAGATCTCGGGAACGTCCTGTTCTGCGGAGAAAAAGACCCAGGTTCTGGCAGGCGAGACGTACGTGTGCGCCGTGGATCAGACAGGGAAACTGACGTGGTTGGATTCAGCCACAGCACAGGCGCTGAGTGACCAGCGTGCCGCGTCGGCCAAGGCAGTGGCGGATAAGGCAGCTGCAGACAAGGCGGCAGCTGACCAAGCCGCAGCGGTAAAGGCAGCAGCGGACAAGGCGGCCGCAGACAAGGCGGCTGCCGACCAGGCAGCTGCAGCGAAGGCCGCGGCCGACAAAGCTGCAGCCGACCAAGCAGCCGCGAACGCGGCACCCAAGGCGGTTCCCGTCGCGCCGGCACAAAGCCAATGCGACCCGAACTATGCCGGTGCCTGCGTGCCGATTGACTCCGACGTCGACTGCGCTGGCGGCAAAGGCAACGGTCCCTCATACGTTCGAGGCCCTGTGACTGTGATCGGTTCGGACATCTACGGCCTGGACAACGACCACGATGGTATCGGCTGCGAAAAGTAAATCCTCGCGCTCCATGGACAAGATGATCTATGCGCAGATAGTCTGTGCATAGATCATCTTCCAGAGGAGGCAGCCATGTGGGACTACGAACACAGCGTTGAGACCGGCGCGGCACAACAGGACATCTGGCGCCTGTGGGCCGACGTCGAAAGTTGGGGCGACTGGAACGCCGAGATCGAACGGATCGAGATCGACGGCCCCTTCGCTAAGGGCGCTACCATCCTGATGACACCGCCGGGCGAGGACGCCATCGCGCTGCAGCTCGCCGAGGTGGTGCCGGGTGAGCTTTTCGTTGACGAAGCGCGATTCGACGGCTTGCTGCTGCGGACCACCCACCGCATCGAAAAGCTCGACGGCGGCCGCGTCCGGGTTACCTACCGGATGGAGATCTCCGGCGCCGGGGCAGACGATATCGGGCCCGGCATTGGACCTGGTATCACGGCAGATTGGCCCGAGACTATGGCTTCCCTCGTCGAACACGCACAGCTCTGATGCCGCTCAGCCCCGGCGAAAGTCCAGGATTCCTGTTGTGGCACGCCACTCTTCGCTGGCAACGTGAGGTCGCGGTGGCCCTGGCCCCGCACGGCATCACCCACGTGCAGTTCGTCCTGTTGGCGTGCACCTGGTGGCTCAACAAAGAGGGCGGCCATCCCAATCAGCTGGCCGTAGCCCGTCAGGCTGGCACCGACGTGAAGATGGCGTCGCAGGTTCTGCGCACATTGGAACAGAAGGGCCTCATCGAGCGCGAAGTGGACCCTGCGGACACGCGGTCCAAGCGGCTGCGAGTCACATCGGCGGGGGCAGAGCTGGCCCCGCTTGCCATTGCCGCCGTTGAACTCGCCGATGCCCACTTCTTCGGACCTGCTTCAGGCGGTGACCTAGTCCCCCTGTTGAAGCGGTTGGCGCATCCGGAGGATTAGCCGGCGGTATTTCGCGTCATGGGTCCGCAGTTCGTCGCACTACCCCTATGCCGGGGGTAGGGCCGACGAACGACGAGGATTTTCCAGTGATTACGCACTTCTACCCTGCAGCCCTTCGAATACTCACGAGCATTGTTGCTGTCTGTTCTGCGGTGTCGGCTACCCTCCTGGGAATGGCTCCACCCCCGGAAGGCCTGAAGGTGCTTGATCCCGCGGACCTGCGGGCTACCGCGGTTGTGCTCACCATGGCATTGGGTGTGGTGGCGCCGGTAGCCGCCTTGGTAATGGACCCGTTGAGGTGTTTGCTGCTGAAAGCGGGAGTGTTTGCGGCGTCCGGATTCGGCAACGCCATGATGCTCAGTCCGTTGCTGGTTGTTCCCTTCCAGGAGACTCCCGCAGTGCTGGCGGTGATGTGTTCCCTTGCCATGACCCTCGCCAGCATTGTCACGTTCATGGAATCCGTTGAGCGCAGGAATGCCCGACGTCGCGCCAACACCTAGAGCGACCCCACCCAACACCTAATTTCATGCTCTTTGCGAACTAAACCGCGCCCAGGACCACCTAGTTTCGGGATTTCGATACCTAGGGCCGGAAATCCGGCCATATGGTTCTTTTGTGCCTCCGGAGCAGGGATCCCGGTGTCCGGCGGGTAACCCCACCTGCTCCAGACGTAGGCGGCACTACGGCACGGCTCCACCCCACTACCCCCGGTGGAGTCGTGCCCAGCCGGACCTCATTACACTTAGGTCCGGTTTCGGCGGAGCCGCAAAAGGCGGTAGGTGATCCCCGCCGCGAACATCAGCACACCAAGCCCCACGGAGAGCGGCGGCAACGTCATCACCAGACCCACGCAGGCCACAGCGCCAGCCACCTGAAGGAACTTGGGATATCGGCGGTCTTCCTGCGGTTGGGTGTACGCGGCCACGTTGGCCACCAGGTAGTAGAGCAGCACACCGAAGGACGAGAAGCCAATAGCGCCCCGGAGGTCCGCCACTGCGATCACGAGGCACACCACAACGGCCAAGGCCGTTTCTGCCCGATGCGGGACCTTGTACTTGGGGTGCACGGCAGCCAGCCATGGCGGTAGGTCATGTTCCCGGGCCATCGCCAGGCTGGTGCGTCCGAGGCCCGCAATCAAGGCCAGCAGCGCCCCCAACGAGGCCACGGCCGCGCCGACTCGAACCACCGGAGCCGCCCACGCCATCGAGCCTGTCGCTACGGCGTCGGCCAGTGGCGTCGGTGTCCCCGCTACCCCCTGCGGACCGAGCACTCCGAGCACGGTAATCGCAATGACGGCGTAGATGACCATGGTGATTCCCAGCGCGATGGTAATTGCCCTGGGGATGGTCCGCCGGGGGGCACGTACTTCCTCGCCCATGGTTGCGATTCTGGCGTAGCCGGCAAACGCAAAGAACAGCAGGCCGGCCGATTGGAGGACGCCGTACCAGCCGTGTGCGAGGAGCCCCTCGCCTACAATGTTCCCGAAGTCCGGGCCGGAACCACCCCAGACTGCTGCAATAGCGATCGCCAAGGCACCCAGCACGGCAACCACGAGCACCCGGGTAAGGCCCGCGGTTCGGGTCACGCCGTGATAGTTCACGGCGGTCAGAAGTACGACGGCGGCGATCGCCACCGGCCGCTCCCAGCCCTGCGGTGCGGCGTAGGCGGCGAAGGTCATTGCCATCGCGGCGGCACTGGCTGTTTTGCCGATGACGAACCCCCATCCGGCAAGGAACCCGGGCCATTGGCCGAGCCGTTCACGACCGTAAATGTAGGTGCCCCCGGAAGTGGGGTACCTCGCCGCGAGCTGCGCAGAGGAGGTGGCGTTGCAGAAGGCCACGAATGCCGCCGTCACCAGCCCGATCAACAAGCCTGATCCGGCTGCTGCGGCTGCGGGGGTGAAGGCCGCGAAGACGCCGGCTCCGATCATGGATCCCAAGCCGATAAGGGAAGCGTCGAAGGTACCTAGGCGTCGGGCCAACGTGGGTGGCTGGTTCACAAGAGCCCTTTCAGCATCTGCCACGGCACTTATGTAAGTGCCATGGGAGGGACGCTGACAGCATATCCAGTGTCACTCGGGCGGCAGTGAATTTCTGGCCAGGATGAAGAGACGATTGCGCGAAGTTGCGCCGGTCTTTCGCAGAGCGTTGGAAATGTGGTTCTCCACGGTCCTGGCACTGATTCCAAGTTGTTCAGCAATCTCCACATTCGAGCGGTACCCGGCCAGCAAGGCTATTTCGGTTTCCCTGTCCGTGAGGAGCATTGACTTCACCGCAATGAAGGAGACCGGTTCGAAGGCTGCCGGGAATCGGGCCGCGAACAGTGATGACTCCCCCGCGAGGACTTCCGCAGTGTCTGAGTCGCCGTCCAGAACATGACGTTTGAGGCCGCCCTGGAGCAACATGCCAACTTGGTAGAGGTCGATGTCCGGTTCGTAGTGCTTCAACAAACTGCTGAGCGTCTTGTGGTCTCCCTCCACCACAGCAGTTGCGATGGCCAGGAACTGTTCATGAACGGTGATGTTGCTTTCCCTGAGGATCCTTTTCAGCAGGTCCAGCACCGGGCGAGCCGGACTCAGGCAGGTGCACAGCAGCGCCGTCATCATTCCTTCCAGTACGTAACCGCTCTTCAGCTGCCGGTTGATCAGTTGTAAGGCGCGGCGGTCAAATCCCGCCGGCCGAGTGTTGCTGCCGGCGACCAGTGCGTAAGTCCCCTTACCCACACCAGGCAGCGGACCGACGTCGGGCACTTCCGTCCGCGCCTGAGTGGCGATGGATAGTTCCGGCGCCGCCGAAGACGTGGCGTGCCGCAGGCCCGCAAGGCGCAGCATGGCGTCGTAAAGTACGTCCACCACAAAGCCCGGCCGGCCCATCGCGAACACGCTGCTCATCAGGTATTCGGCTTCCTCGAAGTAGCCGCGGTAGAGCAGCCCGTGGACCGCGATGTAACTGCTGCTGACCACTCCAAACTGGTCGAGGTTCTTACGGGCTTCGGCACGCCAGTCCAGTGCGAACACCAGCGATTCGTCGATCTTGCCACTGGCAAAGAGGGAGAAGCCGGTGATGAATGGCCGTAGGTGCGGGAAGATCTCGTCGTCTTTTGTGTCCTTGATGACTTCCAGGGCCATGGTCGGATTGAGGCGGTAGAGATGCATAAGGCCCTCGATCAGCTTGCCGATCCCCGGCACCTGGCCTGTTCCCGACTCAAGCCGGGCCTTGGGGACGCGGCTGTGGGATCCGCTGAAAAATAGAATGGCGGCGTCCGCACCAAATTTTAGTCCTGGATGTGTTTCACCCAAGTTCTTCAGAATCCCAACGGCCGAGTTCAATCCCCTGCCCGTGTTGATGGCGAGGAGGGCCTTGGAGATGGTGAACAGCAGCAGGTCCGAAGGGTCGGCGTCGTGGGTTGATGTTTCCGTGCAGACGCGCTGGGCGCGCTTCACATCCACAGGTGCGCCCCAATAGATGCGCAACAGCGCAGCCGCATTGGCGACAGACTTTTCGGCTTCCCACCGTTCAAAGCGGGCGCGCTCACGGACCGTACTGTGTTCATGAAAGTGCCTGGCCGTAACGGCGTCGTCGCTGCTGCGCTCTCGGCGGAGTGAGGCGAGCACACGGGAGAGGCAGTCTGCGGTGGTGAAGGTGTCGGCAGCCGCTGGCGTTGACTCCAGCACACCAGCGATTCTGCTCCGCAGCAGGTGCCTGTCCCGTAGGGACTTCTGCCCGTTGAAGTAGTCTGCGACCACAGGCGGGCTGACCGCCGCCGTGGCGCCGTTGTGGTGATCGTCCATGACGGACAGCAGGCCCTTGCGCTCAAGCGCATCCAGCACGTCGGGGTGCACGATCTTCTGAAGGACATCGATACGGGCCGTACCCAGAATGGCCATGGTGTTCAACCCCGTAAACTCGTCCGCGGTGAGCTCCGCCAACAACCCCTCGATGGTTCCGCGGAGATGATCGCTCCAAAGCGTCTCACCGGTCATGCGCCACAACCCACCACGCCTGACCAACAGATCGCTCAGTGAGGCGGTCTCTGCGATCTTCACGATGAGGCGAGGGTTGCCGGCCGCCTTGGTCAGAATCCGCGCTGTCGTGTCAGCATCGGCTGATCCGCCCAGCACTTGGGAGAGCAGGGTGTGGACTTGCTCGTAGTGAAGAGGGTCCAGCTGGAGGACGGCTTCCCGCCCGTGGTTGAGGACAGCCAGTTGGCTCTCGGAGAAGGTGACGTTCTCGGGTGCCGTGGCAATCAACGGGCTGCTCGAACGGCCGCGGACAGCTTCAAGAACAGCCAAGGATTCGTCGTCAACGAAATGGATGTCATCCAGGATCAGGACATGTTTGCCACTCATGGCCAGGTGACTTGAAAGGACATCAGCCAGATCCAACACCCCGCTGCGGCCTGGCCGCAGATCGAGTCCAAGGCTCTTGATGGCCGAGAAGGGGATGTTCCTGTGTGTACGGAGACCTTCGATGACATGGACCATCGCTCCGGATTTCTCCAGGCTTGCGATGACGTTGCGCACCACCGTGCTTTTGCCGCTGCCGGGTACCCCAACGATGCGCACACCAATGCCGTGCGCTACATAGTCCAGGACACGCTGGACCTCAACATCGAACACCCGATCCAACCTTCTGCTTCTGTGCATGACCGACATTCGGCTCACCTCGCAGGTTAGATCTTGAACAGCGGACTAGGTGTTGAAAATGGCTTGCACAGGCGAGATCTGCCAAATCTAGGTGATGATTTGGGTCGATTCAGGTGGTGAGCGGCATCAACTAGGTGGTGGCGGCGGAGTTCGCACTGGTGTTTGGTGTTCGGGCAGATCATCGGTACCCCTTGCGTCGTGGTCTCTTGCTACCGACGCTACGGTCTGCGTTGGATGAATTACATTGGTGTAATTCGCTATGTGGATATGTATTCGAATCCACTCTCCATCGGTAGTAGACATCTTCTACCCGGGGAGCGACAAAAGGAGGATACGTCCCTGACCGGCAGGGCTCAATGCCTACGGGACGCCTCATGGAGGGAGCCGCAGGCCGCTGGTGTGATCGCGGAGTAGGGGGCGGAGTCGACCCGACCTACGAACCTAGGCGGGCTACACCGAGAAACGCGGACTAGGTGGCAAAACCGTCATGCACAGACTCATATGCGGCTTTCTAGGTGGCGAAAAGAGCAAATTTAGGTGCTGAGTATTGTCACCTAAGTGGTGCCGACAATTGGGAAACTCTTACCTCATAACCCTCAAATAAAAATGCTTGACAAACTGCCGCTCCCGGCTGAGAGTATTGACAATCACCCGCGCAGTCTGCGGCGCAACGAGCCGCCAACAGCGAGAGTGATTTCTCATGCATCTGCGAGCAAATGCAACACATTTCTGCGCACAATTCCCATTTCGGGTCTTGGGTGTAAACCGAACAAGAAAAACAAACTCTTGAGATCATTTCCATTGGGGGAAACACGATCATGAAACCACGCTCCAGCATTGCCGCCGTATTTCTATCCGCAATCATTGCCACGACGGCGGTTCCCGCTCATGCCGCCAACGATCCTGACAGCACACAGACGCTCAAAGACATGACCACCCCTAGATCTGCATCAAACAATGGCAACACGATGCAGCCAACCCTCAAGAAGGGAGAACCAACTTACTCAACCACTGCCGTCGGGTCTCGTCGCGCCAGCTTATACTCCGGGAATTGGATGCTTTTCACCGAGGAGAACGTGGACTTCTACTTCGATTGGAGCCGAGTAACGAGCAGCTACGGCTACCAGCACGTCGGAGCTTTTGGCTTCAATACGATCCAAGCACTGGGAATCAATCGCTCGTACGCGAGCACCTGGCAGCACTCCTACCGAGCACTGACCGACGCGGGGATAGGCACTCCTACCCCGTGGGGCAACGTCAACATTTATCACACAACCGTCGTCCAGAGTGCAAATGTTTACGGCGATGGCGCTTGGTACGCGTGGCAGGACTAGGCAAATAACCCGCAGTCTTGGGGCCGGCCGTCAACGGCCGGCCCTCCAATGATGAGGACTCATGCTACGCATATTAGATCTTTCCAAACGCTATGGGCGTAAGGACGTATTGCTCAATGTATCATTGACTCTTCCTTCGATAGGAATACATCTACTTCGCGGAGATAATGGAAACGGTAAGACCACTCTCCTAAAGTGCTTGGCTGGACTGGAGAGGTACCAGGGAAGCATTCTTTGGCATAATGGTTCATTGGCGAATAACGTTGCCGCAGCTTTCGATGACTCCACAGTACATGGGAGTCTCACAGGTGCACAGAACTTGGGAGCCTTACTGGACGCATCGCCTAGGGCGGTTCTGGAGGAGCCTTCGGTGAAGGCATTTTTCAACCATGATCTACTTGCAAAGCGATCGGCAACCTACTCCCTCGGTCAAAAGAAAAGGATTAAACTAGCGGCCGCTTTTGCATCAGGGAGACCTTGTATCTTGCTGGACGAACCGCTATCCGGCCTGGATAACACGGGCCGCACCGCCTTACTAGAGCTATTGGAGCACGCTTCAGATAGGAGCTGTGTGCTCATCTCTGATCATGAATCCTCCTTCTATCGGGACGTCGCCTCCTCTGAGTTCTCAATACGATGCGGAAAGATTCAGCGAAATGCAGGCGAACCACTAATCCAGGTCGACGACTTTGATGAGTAACCTACTCCGTTCCATACGAACCGAACTGAGGTATCAGTACTGGGGCAGAATGCTGCTGCTGCCCATAGCCGGACTATCGCTGTCTCTAGTGTTCGCATTCACTGGGAGTGTCAGCAACGTAGATGCCAGCATGACTCGTCTCCAGGCGACGGAGGCCCAGGCATCCGCTAATGGGGTTTCCCTGCCACAGGCAATGGAGCAACCCGTAAGGTTGGCGGTCCAGGACGGTCAGAAGCTGGTGGACAATCCGCTACGTTACGACTACGAACGAGCCTATTTCGCTTTCCAAGCTCTTGAAGGGACGAACGCAGTCGGTACCGGGCTTGAGATGATCACGTTCTTGGTCATCCCACTACTTTTCTTCATATACGGATGCGGAGTGGCGGCTGGTGACGCTCGTCGTCGGATCCTGAAGGATAGGGTGGTGATGCAAGGCGCCAGGCCATACGTCGTGGCGAAGGCGTTTACTGTCGTAATCGTTTCCCCGGCTGCCGTGTTGATTGCAGCCACGTTGAGTCTGGTTGCGGCGCCTGTCCTCAGGGCTGCGTTTCTGCCCTCGGCCGGTGGGAGCTTTCCTTACCCTGTAGCTGAAGCCTCAGCTGGAAGCCCTGCAGTCCAGATTGCATTCAGCGCGTCAACGGCGATCCTGTTCGGGCTACTTGGTCTATTTGTCGGGTTGGTGACCAGAAGCATGCTGATACCATGCTTGGCCGCCGGCGGGCTGCTTATGGTGGCGCCCTTCGCAGGGCCCTACGATCCGCGAAATATCCTTACGGCCGCCGGAGAGGGCATCTTCAACTATTGGGGTGGATTCAGTCCACGCCCGCCATTCCCTGTTCAGGTAGAAGTCGGATTGGCCTTCATGGCGGGGGGCTTGGTTTTGGCTGGCCTGATGTCCATAGTTATCTGGTCGCGCATGACGAAGTTTGTCTAACGATGGGTTGAGGGCGACAAAAAAGCAGGGCCGGTCAGTGACCGGCCCTGCTTTTTGCGTTATCCGAAGACTAGATAGCCTGGATGTTTACTGCCTGGGGACCCTTGGGGCCCTGCTCGACGTCGAAGGAAACCTTCTGGTTCTCTTCGAGGGAGCGGTAACCCGAGGAGTTGATCGCAGAGTAGTGAGCGAAAACGTCCTGGCTGCCATCTTCAGGAGAGATGAAGCCGAAGCCCTTTTCGGAGTTGAACCATTTCACGGTACCTGTAGCCATTTTTTCAGTCCTTACTGAAGGTGGAGATTCTCCCGACTTTCGGGTCTCCGGTGTGGGGTGTTCTCCACCGTTACTTCAGAAGGTCACGATCCAGATGGATCATGGGGACTGCCTGAACTACCAAATGCCAAACACAACAACACCATCAAGTCTACAGAGTTCTGAGCAGATAGCTAGTGCTGGGAAGTGTTTTATCCATCGGATGTGCCAGACAGCCCCAAAATCAGCTGGATCACAGTCCCGAATGGACCGCACCCTGCGATGCAACCGCACCGTCGGGAGCCTGCTGTTGGAGTTTTCCGTCAGCACCTCGCACCCAGTGACGACCGTCGCTGTCCATGAAGGTCACCGTGCCCATGTAGTCGATGTTCCCGGGGAGGGGCTCACAAACGTGGCTCGCGTCGATGTATACAGGCCAGCGGTCTTGATGGCTGAAGAAGTAGCGGCCGGGAGGGAGGATCTTGGCCGTAGCCTTGATCGCCGGAATCGGGTGGTCCCTCCGCGTGACGCCTTCGGACCGCTCAAGGGTCAGCCGGAAGATCGGTGCCTCACTGGAGTTGACCAGCTCAATCCCCCACTGCTCTTTGCCCTGGTACTTCTTGCTGACGGGCCAGAAGGCAATCCGCCCGCCTGGCGCCGCTCCGCCGTCGTTATTGCTCTTTCGTCCCGTTCTGCCTCCAAGCGGCGCATCCGCTGGGACTCCTCCACCGTCTGCCGCGAATGGCGTGCTGCCTTGGCGACGAAGAACAGCGCCGTAGCTGTAGCCAGCGCCCCAATAATCTGCGCTATATCCACCCAAAAATCCATGCCCAGCCTTTCCGAGATCCGCCTTCGCGTGCCCTTCCTCTGATACAAGGCACCTCTTGTATGTGATCCGAGCCGGCCGGATATGACGGCGTCGCGTCACGACCCGGCCTCAGCCCGCACTTCTCCTAAAGGAACACTGCGAGCGCCCAGGGGGCCAGTCACATTGAGCAGCACCGAAATCCCGCATGGCGGATCGTTGTCCGATCACGCGCATCCCAAGAGTCCTTGGAGCAGTCATTTGCTGCGGAACTTCGACCTCGAGGTCATCATTGAGATCTCTGGATGCGAGCGCAGCGCCTCACGCCTGCTGCGCGGGGAACCGTTGTCCGGAGTCGACGTCGGACCTCTCGCCATGGCGAATCATGCCGCCCGGCACATGGGCTACTTGCGGCTTTTCGAGCTGGGCGGCAAGGCGCCGTCCGTTGCTCCCGGTGTGGAGGATGTGCTCCGCAAAGTTCTCCCCAACGCACTGTTCCCAAGGGGTGGCCGGGCGTAAAGTCCACCCATGGGACGCATCCCGGAAACCGTCGTTATCGGCGCAGGCCAAGCCGGCCTCACGACGAGTTACTGGCTCACGCAATTCGGCGTGGAGCATCAACTCCTGGAGCGGCGCGACACTTTGGGTGGCGCTTTTCAGGATCGTTGGGACGGCTTCTACATGAACACGCCCAACCTTTCGCTGGACCTTCCCGGGATGCCGTTCGACGACGGCGACCGTGACGCCTTCATCCCCCGCGACGCCGCAGTGAACCTTTTCAGGCGATACGCGGAGCTGATTGCGGCGCCGGTCCACACGGGCGTTGACGTGACCAGGGTGTCCGCAGCGCCGAAGGGTGGGTTCCTGCTGGAAACGTCGCAGGGAAGTTTGCGGGCCGGGAAGGTGGTCCTGGCGACGGGCGCTTATCAGGTGCCCAGGGTTCCTCCCGCTAAGCTGCCAACCGGCGTCACCCAATTGCACACCCACGACTACCGCAACCCCGAACAGCTGCCCGACGGCGCGGTGTTGATCGTGGGAACCGGGCAGTCGGGCGGGCAGATCGCCGAGGAGCTCCACGACGCCGGCCGCGACGTCCACCTCGCCATCTCCGTGGTCCCCGAAGCGCCCCGCCGATACCGCGGCCAGGACCTCATCTACTGGATGCTCGAGACCGGCAAACACGGACCTGACTACGGCGTCAACGCCCTCACCCGTGAGGCACTGCCCTCCCCCGCGTTGCGGTTTGCGCCCAATCCCCTGCTCTCGGGCACCGACGGCGGCCACAGCATCCACCTGCGCGAACTCGGCCGCCGCGGCATGCACCTGCACGGTCACCTTGAATCAGTCGACGACGGCGCCATCACCTTCAGTGACGACCTCCCCGAACGCCTCGCCGCCGTCGAGTCCGCGTTTGGACACCGTTCACGCAAGGCGATTGATGCGTATATTGCGGCAGCGGGGATCGATGCTCCGGAGCGGGCGGCTGCGGAAGCGGATGACTGGTTGCCTGCGGAGCCTTCGCGGGTGAGCCTTGCGGAGGCGGGCATCACTTCCGTGTTGTGGGCTTCCGGCTACAAGCTGGACTTTGGGTTTGTGGACCTGCCTTTGGTGGATGAGTGGGGGTATCCGAAGCACTTCCGGGGTGTCACGGAGATTCCCGGGCTATATGTGATGGGGCTGCCGTGGTTGACCCGGCACTACTCGTCGATAGTTGGTGGCGTGGGACTGGACGCGGAGTACGTGGCGGGGCGGGTTGCGACGGACTGACGGACGCCCCGGCCTGCCGATAAACGGAGTGCGTTGCTGCTAATGTCACGGCATGACCGAGGGCCAGTCATTTCGATCTGAATTGCGGCGCATCTATTGGACGCGCCAATCCCTTCGGCTGCTCGTCCTTGTCTCCGGGGTCTGGCTGTTTGCGGCCGCTTACCTGTCGTTTACAACCCCGCGGGCCCTCGGCAACTTCGGTACCGGCTCACTCGAAAACGTCCTACAGGAAGTCTGTGGCGGGTTATGGATCGCCATCGGAATGCCTGCTGCATTCATTGTGATGTTGCTGGTTGTGGCTATCATGCTGCGGACGAGCGACGTTCGTCGTCGTGATCCGCAACGTCGGTTCACGCCGTACCAGCGTCGTGAAGGAATGCTGCGGGCTGGCGGAATATGTGAACTGGATTCGGGTTACGGGAGGCGCTGCAGCCGAGCTGCGGAACACGGAGATCATTTCTATCCATGGTCCAAAGGTGGAGCCACGTCGCTCCAGAACTTCGTGGCTGCCTGCAGTCACTGCAATCGGCATAAAGGCGCCAGTATTCCAAGCCCTGGGCTATTGACGCGCCTCGAACGACGGCGGGCTTCGTATATTGGGACTGGTGATGCGGCTACGGTGGGCGAACGACGAAGGCTCCAACCTACGCAACTCATCGCCACGTCAGGCTCTCGCGGCCCCTACGCCTGATCAATCTCCGCCATGTTTCCCACCCCAGGAGTCCCCTCAACCAAGGCGTAGCGTTGCATCACGGCGCCCTTCGGTGAAGCAACGACGGGCTCGATAAGCCTGAGGCTCGTTGGCGCCACCCCATCGGCGAACACCTTCTTCCCCTGACCCAGCAGGATCGGATAAACCCACAGGTTGAGCTGATCGAACATGCGCTCAGCAAAAAGAGTCTGGACGAAATCGAGGCTGCCGATGACGTGGACGTTCTGGTGCTTCTCGCGGAGCTCCCGCAATTCAGCCACTGTGTCCGGGCCTAGGAGTGTGGATCCTTCCCACGCAAGCTCCGGCGACTGACGCGAGGCCACGTACTTCGGAATCCGGTTGAACAGCCCCGCGATTTTGCCATTCTGGTGCGGCCAGTACGAGGCGAAAATGTCATAGGTCCGCCGGCCCAATAGCAGTGCGTCCATCCCAGCCATACCGGAATCGATCTGCTCGCCAACAACCTCGTCAATAAGTGGAGCCTGCCAGCCGCCGAACGCAAAGCCGTTGGCATTGTCCTCTTCCGGCCCGCCCGGCGCCTGCGCGACCCCATCGAGGGTGGTGAACAGGTCAATGTGGATCAGTCCCATGTCGGGTTCCTTCCCTGCTGCCTGCCGTCACCCCGGCGACAGGATCAAGTCGAGGGTTCCACAGGAGGGACTGTCAGGCAATGGTCACCGGAAAGAAACGACGACGCCGACAGCATCTTGCGCTGGTACAGGCCCACCGTCTTGGCCTTATAGACGAGAAGCCGGGCTAAGCCGAGTCCCGCATCTTCTCGGCGCCCTGGCGCCGCTCAAGAATCACCCAGGCCACCGTCGTCGGTGCCCCGATCAGCACCAGGAGCGCGGTGCTCCAGAACCCGTCGATCACTTTGGTGAACTGCAGAGTCAAACAGCTAACAGCAGGACTGTGGATGCAATGTTCAAAATGCGGAGCTTCCGCGCCGTAGTCATTTTCGGAATCGCTCCCCTTACGATGTCGTCCAAGAAGCCTAAGGAGATCTGTCCTCGTGGTGCATCCAGTCCTGGGACGATGACATCAGCCTGCATGGAGATAGACATCCCCTATTTATGTGCAATCCAGGAACCGAATGTGACGCGGTTTTCGTATATTTTGGAGAAGGGATCGTTGGCAGCACTGCCAGACTCAGACGATCCGCCGCTTCGATGCCCCCAGATCGTAGCTGGCACAAAAGGGACAGGAATCGAGCAGATCGCCGTGGTTGAGCACGTACTGAAGAACACGGAAGATGGCGAAAGCCCGGCGCGGGTACAGCTTTCAGCCGCCATCATGGCGGAGAGAGTCCGACGAGAGGCACTATGGGCGTCGCTTCTCGCGGCGGGTGGGCCCACCGACGTTCCACGGGCTCTGCCAAGGGCACTTGGGATTTACGGCAACCAAGCCGGCATATTCGTCCCAAACGCGGAAACCAGAACGCTGGAAACTCCCAGGGGCATTGCCCTCTCGTTCCTCAATACAGGTCGCCACTACGATGACGAGCTAACAGATACGGGCGTCATCTATCACTATCCGACGACGGGCAGATCCGGACACGATGCGTCCGAAATTGAAGCTTCCAAGGCTGCGTACAGAGCCAGCCTTCCAGTTTTCGTTATAGGCCCGGGTCGCAAATCAACGACAAGAACCGTGTACCGCGGTTACATCGAAGACCTGGACGACCGGAACAGGGTGATGCTCATAACCTTCACGCGGTCGGAACTCCCTCCACCGCCACCGCTGCCGACGGAACATGATGAGGCTTTCAGGCTCACAATTGAGGACGACGCGTCGAGCTACAGCGCTCGGAGGAACAGACCGAATCAAGTACGTTTCGCCTACGACGTTTACAAGCGCTACGGCCACGAGTGCGCCGTTTGTGGGTTGAGCATCCAAGGCCTTCTGCAGGCAGCACACTTGCTCGCGAAGAAGCGCAAAGGAAGCGATGACCCACGCAACGGCCTCCCGCTTTGCGCGAATCATCATTTAGCCTTCGACCGCGGCTACTGGTGCATGGATACAGACTTGATGTTGCATGCCAGCCCAACCGGCCCAGCACTCGACGAGCTTGCCATCACGCGGAAGGATCTTCTGCACCTTCCCCGAGCCCCTCATTTGGATGCTGTAAATCGGGTGTGGGGCAACTGGACGGCGGCTACACGAACACGCTAGACGGCAGTCCGAGTACGGAACGCATCGACCGCATTAGCGTCGGATAGTCGTGCCTTACCCGCCCAGCACCCCTACCCACACAACCGATCCTGCACCTCCATCAGGGCCGACAGCATCTGGCTGCTCATCAAATCGCGTTCGTCCACCAAGTCCTCACCCGCCCGCAATGACGGCTCCGGAGCCGGAGACACGGCCATTGACGCTTGGTATCGCCCATCGTCAGAGCTAAGGGCGACGGTCCGGAAGTCGAGGAAACCGCCTTTCGTGAAGAAACGCGGTGCGCCGCCGCAGTCCGGGGACCACTTGACCAGCCCCAACGCAAAGGGTCCGATCACCACCTTCTTCATCTCCGTCAACGAATTGGCGGACAAGACCCGACCACCAAACAGGGCAGCCATAAAGTCATTGACATCGGCCATGGTCGAGACCACGACTGGCAGCGGGGAACCCAGCTGTTCCAGGACCGGGCCACCGGTGACGCGCTTGCCTCGGACGCTGACGTAGCCCTTGATCAGGTCAGGGGCGTCCGGCGCGTCCTCGTCGATAGTCGTATGGGTCAGCCCGAGCGGGCTGATGATGTCGTCGCGAAGAATCTGAGGGTATGACTTGCCACGGAACTTTTCCAGGATCAGTCTCAATGCCAGGTTGTTCGAGTCGGAGTACTGGAATAGCCCGACAGTTCGCGCTTCCCAAGGCAACGTACCGGCGAGCCGAAGAGCCTGCGGAGTTGTCAGCCCCTGAGAGGAAGCAGACACAAAGTCCTCCAAGCTCCGGATCATCACGTCTCGGTAATCTGGCATTCCGGAAGTCTGGGACAGCAATTGCCGCAATGTGATCGGTACGGGAGGTTTGAGACCAACCCCAAAGCTCTCCAAAAGCCCGTTGACGGGATCATCTAGAGCGATCAGTCCGTCGTCAACGAGTTTCAACACAGAAACTGCCGTCATGGTCTTGGTAACGCTTGAAACGGGGACTCGATCCTGCGGCCTGGCCGGCTGCCTCGTGTCCAGGTCGCGCACTCCGTAAGCCTTCGACCATTCACCACCCGGCCACCGCAGCTGGGCGAGGACAGCCACAGCGTCTTGGTCCATGAAGGTCTGCATCGCGTACTCCAGGGAGCTGATGGCCTCAGCGTCGCTGAACGACGGCGACGGCGAGGCCGACGGCGACGGCGAGGCCGACGGCGACGGCGACGGCGGCGGGCCCGGTGATGTGCACCCGGCAAGCACCGATCCGGCCAGCATCGACGCGACCAACCCTGCAGTCAGTCGAACGAGCCAGCCATGGCGGTTCATCAACGCACCAACTTGAACGCAAAGTAAGACCTCGGAACCAGCGCCAGTCCGGCCTACGTCCAGCCGATGAGCACTGCCTCCTGAATACGGCTCGGGGCCGCGACGACACAACACCGCGAGCGCATTCCAGCGCTAGGGCTAAATTGATCGTCCTCCCGCCACCCCTGCGGGACAAGCATCAAAACTCCACTCCCGTCAGCTAAGCACTTTCACCTTCGCCGGCACCGGCCGCCCCGCCGCCGCCCCAGCCCGCTGCACCAAATACACCGACCCCAGCACCAACACCGCGCCCACAATCTGCCAGCCCGACAACGCCTCCCCCAGGAACACGAACCCCAGCACGGTCGCCACGAGCGGGCTCAGGAATCCCAGGAACGACACCACCATCGTCGGCAGCCTCTGAATCCCCCGGAACCACACGGCGTAAGCCACCAAGGCGCCAATGACGCTGAGGTAGGCAAAGCCTGCAACATTGGGCAAGGTAACAGACGTCGGCAACCCTTCGACCAGCAGCGTTACCGGCAGCAGCATCACCCCACCCATCGCCAACTGAAGGCCGGTAAACCCAAGCAGCCCCACGCCGTCGGGCCTTCCCCAACGTTTCGTCAGGACAATGCCGGCCGCCATGCTGAGCGCACCCGCCATCCCGGCAAGCACACCAATGACCGTCAGCGACGCGTCGGAACGCAGGACCAACAAACCGACCCCGGCAGCTCCCACGGCGCACGCCACGATGTGCGCGAGGCGGATCCTCTCCCCCAGCAGCAACGCACCCAGGAAGAGCACGAACAGGGGCTGGATCGACCCAACCAACGCCGCCAACCCACCCGGCAACTGGTACGCGGTGAAGAACAGCAGGAAGAAGAACAGCCCGATGTTCAGTGCCCCGAGTGCCGCTGCCTTGAACCACCAGGTTCCCCGCGGCCATGTCCGGGTGACGAGCATCAGCACGATTCCGGCAGGCAGGGCCCGCACGGTTGCGGCAAGGAGCGGCCTGTCGGCGGGAAGGAATTGAGTTGTCACCAGATAGGTGGAACCCCAGACCATCGGCGCGAGCGCGGTGATGAAGAGGTCGCGGGGAGACATCCGAGCCATTATTCACTTCCATACATTTCGATGTCGAACTATTTGATGTATGACAATGTAGGTGTTGTACTGTTTGAGGTCAAGCATGGGAGGGCAATGGACCGCGACGCAGTGGACACGATTCTTGACCAATGGAACCGGGAGCGCCCCGATCTGGATGTCAGCTCCATGGGTATTTTGGGCCGACTCGCAAGGGCGAACCGTTTGGCGACACTCGATGTCCAGAAGTTCATGAACCAGTTCGGGCTGGAGCCTTGGGAGTTCGACGTCCTGGCAACGCTGCGGCGCTCCGCAGCTGAGGCCCCCCTCACCCCTGGCCGGCTCGCCGGCCTGACCATGATCGGTTCCGCAGCCATGACCAACCGCGTCGACCGCTTGGTCAACCGCGGTCTGATTCACCGCGAGACCAACCCTGACAACCGCCGTCAACTACTGGTCAGCCTCACGCCTGAGGGACTCGCCCTGGTCGACGAAGTGGTGGAGCATCACGTGGAGAATCAGCAGAAGATGCTCGACGGCCTCTCCAAAACCGAACGCGAACAGCTGGCGAACCTCCTGCGGAAGTTCCTCCTGGCAAACAACGACGGCGGCCCCGCCTAACCAGCCAGCCTCACCCATGCAAGGATGAGGCGTGGACACTTCCTCTGAGCAGCTGGCGATCGCAATCGGCAAGGCCATGGTGGGTGGTGACGGCACTTCCTACGATGCAATCTCACTATGCCAAGCTGGTGGGCACACTGAGCGGTACGCCATCTCAGTGCTTCCACGAGGCTTCATATGGTCCGCGACGCGGCTATTGGACTGAACCACCCAGAGCTTTGACCCTCACACCATGACTGTTCAGGTTGACGGCGCAGCCCAGCATTCCCTCTCCATAGAGCGCGTCCCCCGCGCCTTTCCTGAGTCCGTTCAGTTGGCCTTCCCACTCTCCCTCCCCATATGGGGCCGGAGCATGGACAGCTACCATCCGGCCGCCGTGGAGATAAATGGCACAGACACAACACTGCTGCTAAGGCACCGCTCCGACCCAACAATCTTTGGATCCTTCACGTTCGAAACGGAAAGCGGAATCGCGAAAAGCTACTTCACGCCCAGCGAGGTACGGAAGCTAGAGCGCGAGTCAAAACCGGACGACGGCGGAATAGACTTCGGCTTCGTAGCGGGCATTGGGGAGAGCCTGCCACCAGGGATGCAGTACCCCACGAAATCTACGCAGACCTAGAGGTGGCATCCAGTCCATCACTACCGGATCACTCAGACTCGCCAGGCCCCCGGGGTGCAGCCTTCTGCTTGGCTTTCCGCAGGACATAAACTCCGTAGCACCCGAATCCCAGCATTAGCACTGCTCCCGCGGCCCGCCACCAGACCAACGGTGGCCACGTCGCAAAGATGATCGCCAAGGCAAAGAACATCACTACTTGCAATGGGCTCGGTGCGTTCTTCACAGGTCTTCCCCCCGAACTGGCAAAATCTTCCTTGAACTGTGAGTCTACGAAACAACCCGAATGTCACAGCGTAAGACGACTAACTTTTCATTTCGGAATTTTCCGACATATCATCAACCCGTGCCCTCCGACGTCTTCGGCGCCCTCGCGAACCCTTCGCGGCGGACCATCCTCGACACCCTCCTCGCCGGTCCCCTGACCGCGGGCGAACTGACGGGTCGACTGGAGCTCAGCCGCTCATCGGCGTCGGAACACCTGGCCGTCCTCAAGGAGGCAGGCCTGATCCGCGAGGAACGGCAAGGCAGGCACAGGATCTACCACCTCCAGCCGCAAGGACTGCGTGAAGTCAGCGGTTGGCTGCAGCACTACGAGCATTACTGGAACCAGAGGCTCGATGCCCTGGCCGGTCTTCTGGATGAGGAGAACACCCATGACTGAAAACGCCATCCGCCTCGAGCGCACCTTCCCCCACCCCAAAGAATCAGTGTGGGCCGCCCTCACGACGCCGGAACTGCTCGCCCGCTGGTGGGCACCAGGGGACATCGCGCCCGTCGTGGGGCACCGCTTCACCATGGACATGGGCGGCTGGGGCCAGCAGCAGTGCGAAGTCACCGCCGTCGAGCCCGGCGAGTCGATCACTTTCGTCTTCGCCGAAGGCACCTTGGATACGACCATCACCTGGACGCTGGAAACGGTCGACGCCGGGACAACACTTCACTTCGAACACGCCGGCTTCAACCTGGACTCACCCATGGGACGGCAGGCCATCGAGGGCATGGGCAACGGCTGGCCGGGCCTGCTTGCGCGTATCGAGCAGGTGTTGGTGAGCGTCAGCTAGCGGTCACAGCGGCCGGCGATCGTCGCCGTCGTGCTTTCGGCCAGAGCACAACGGCGGCGGCCGAAATGTTCTGGCACCCGGCCGCGGAGCGGTTTCAGGGTGCTATATTGACGGAATTCTGGCCGAGGGGACAACGTGGAAGTTTGGCAGTGGGCCTTGGTGCTGTTGGCGGCGGCGTCAGCGGCCTTTGTTATGGGCTCGATCATTTGGGCAGTCTTCGACGTGCTCGGGGAAGTCCGTCTGAACCAAACAACCCGGATCCTATGGGTACTGCTTTTATTTGCTGTTCCGCTGCTCGGGCTACTCGCATGGCTTTACGCAAAGCCTCAGGCAGGCTGCTGCAACTCCAGCCATCTCGGCAGCCACAAATGCGCTGGTCGAAGGTTATGACAACGAATCTCTCCGCGAACTTGCTGGAGCATCACCAGACATCAACGTCTTCCAGCTCGGAACGCTGATAGTTGATGCCCTCAGCTCGCTTGGCATGGCAACGGGATCCATGACCCGGGAAGAAGCTCAACTTGCTGCCACCCACCACTACGCAAGCCAGATCCTTGCTGGAAACCTGCAGATACGGGAACTCACCAGATGGGTCCACAGGACCATTGGTCATGAGGGACACCCCATGGTGCAGGATCTTGTGGTTCTCGATGACTCCTTTGATGCGTTCGAGGACGGGTGGGGCGCGGAGCCTGACGGAATGAGTGTGCTGACCAGTTTCGTCGACGCATTGGGACCGGAAGATCAGATGTGGATGCAAACATGAGCGATATCCCAGTGGACGACCACGTGCTCTGGTCGTGGCCGGTTACTCCGGGGCCAGACCTGATAGTCCAATGCCGGGTCGACCATGCATTCACCATCTGCACAGACGGCGGCATGATCCTCAGGATCGCGTCGGACTTCATCTTCAAGTCTGCTGCCGGGAACATCCACCAGCTTGACCCCAACGGAAAACCTGCCCTTCTGGGTCCAGCTCTCTCGATCACCCGGTCATCAATCGTGGCGGGCCTGGCCGACAACCGCGGCGCCCTTCATGTGGACTTCGCCGACGGGAGCGCCATGGACGTCCCTGCGGATAAGAACTATGAGGCTTGGACGATCAATGGGCCCCAAGGATTGTTGCTCGTTTCTTGCCCCGGGGGCAGCATCGCAAGCTGGGGTTTACGGACGGGGTAGCAAACTCGACCGAGTCTTGGTCAGCGTCAGCTAGCGGTCACAGCGGACGGCGAGCGGGCGGAAGTTCCGGAGTATTGACAGCGAGACTGGTGCGCCTCGATGGAATACCGGGTATGGCAGGATGGGCGAATGCTGCCTGATGCTGAGTTCCTGCTCCGTGGCCCGCGTGGGAGGCGCCTTTGCCTTGAGCTCGCAATAGAGGCCGACCCGTTCATCCGGCGAGCCGCACTCGAGCTTGGATACAGCCTCGATCCGGGGGCTGGCAGCTCCCGGGTCATGCTCAGGCTCAGCGGCTCTCCGGGACATGAACTGGAACCTGTTGCAGCCATCCCGACGGTAGCCGATGTCACCGCCGGCATCGCTTCGCTGGACGTGGGAGCCGTCAGTCCTGCCTTGGCGCAGTACTCCCTCCAACGCAGCGTGGACACGGCCCGATACTGGCAGCCTCCCGACGGCGAGGACGTACTCGCCGGCACCGACGCCGTGACCGCCGCGTTGGCACATGTGGCTGCGGGTTTGCTGGCGTCCGACGCCACTCATTGGTGGCACCAAGGCTTCCAACCGAACCAATGGGCCATCGGCTGGCGGCCGGCAAGCGACCCCGCACCACTCCCCCGGAATCCACAACAGACCCTGGCCGAATGGGCCCGCAAGGAACGTGCCGAAGAAGCCCGCGCAGCGTGGGAACGACCCAAAGACCCGCAAGTCAACTTCAGTGGAGAATGGTGGTCCATCGCGCACGGACTCGTGCAGACCGTGCCGCGCGTCCCCGAAGGCCTCAGCCTCGTGGAGGATTCCCTCGGCTGGGAGGATGCCACGACAATTCCCGTGAGTGGAACTGGCCGGATCCTGGATATCCACACCGCGGAGGACTGGACTGCTTTGTGCCGGGCGTTCCCCTTGGAAGTTTCAGCGTCCCGCCGCCATGACTGGTTCCGTACAACAGCTCGGCACGGTCGCTGGGTCATCCCTGACTGGGAGCTTGCGGCCGCGGAATGGGACGCCGTGCATCTCACGGTCACCGGGTACTTGAACGCGGCAGGACGCGCGCTTGCTGTCGACCAGGACACGGCAACTGTCATTGCGGGCTGGGACCCGGGCAGCACTCTTTGGCTCACGGACGTCGCCCGCGAATCCCAACAGCCCCGGCAGTACTGGCACCGGCCGGCAAACCAAGACGAGTGGACCCAAATCCAAACGAGATAGGCGATGCACCGCGCTGTGAAATGAAAAGCCTGCAGCACCCCCGCATGTCCGGACCTCTGGCACTCAAGGCGCGTTCCGCCGTCGTACTTCACATACGGGAGGGATCAGCCGCCCGCAATCTCCCGCAGCGTCTGCAGGTGCGCAGCCCATACGTCCCGGCCCAATGCCGTCAGGCTGGCCGACGTCCGCGGCATTTTCCCCGCGAAGCTCTTTTTGATCTTCACGTACTCGGCCTTCTCCAGGATGGCCAGTTGCTTGCTCAGTACGGAGTCGCTGACCTGAATGGCATCGCGGATGTCCTTGAAGTCCATCGATTCCGCTCCCGCCAGGGCAGCCATGATGGAGAACCGGACGGGTGAATGGACCAGTTCGTTGAGCTTGTGGCGCGGGTGCTCCGCCGGGGCGCTCATGCGCGCAGCTCACGGAAGGCCGCTGCCAGGCCCACTGCACCGAGAGCAATGGCCGCCGGGAGGTAGAACCACAGGTTGCCGTCCCGGAAGAACGAGGCGCCCACCACGAGCGCCACTATGTAAAGGGCAAAGTACGCAAACAGGGACGTGAGGAAGCGCCTGGTGTAGCCGGCCTTGGTGGACCGCTGGAACATGGGCCAGACGGAGGCTGTGATGGCAGCCCAGGCACCCACCGAAATGGCTAACAGGGCTGCGCCGTAACCTGTCACGAGCACGATGTGCATACCGATCATGAGCAGCGATCCAATGATCGCGAGGCTGGTAAAGGTGACGGCAACCGGCCAGGCCGCTGCGTTGGTTGAGGTGGCACTGATGGCCTCTGCCTTGGCAAGGAGCTCGCGTGCTTCTGCAGCGGAAGGGCCGCCTGTGGTGTCGTTCATGGTTCCCCCAAAGGTGCGTTTACTTGATAGAGCAACTCTAAGAAAGTACTTTCCAGTCTGTCAAGTACTTTCCATTGCACTCCCGTTACCACCAGCCCCACCAGACCCGGTAAATTTGATTCCACGAGTTTGACCCTCGGTGAGCAACACCACTCGCGCGCCTCACGAAAGCAGGATCATATGACCGTCTCTCCCCTCATCTGGGGCATCACCATCGTCGTCATTCTGGCGCTCTTGGCCTTTGACTACTTCTTCCACATCCGCAAGGCCCACGTTCCCTCCCTGAAGGAAGCAGCCATCTGGTCGTCCATCTACGTAGGCCTGGCCGTCGTCTTCGGCATCCTGGTACTGGTCTTTGGCGGAGCACAGATGGGTTCGGAGTACTTCGCCGGATACATTACGGAGAAGGCCCTCTCGGTCGACAACCTGTTCGTCTTCCTGATCATCATGGCGAGCTTCCGGGTGCCGCGTGAAGACCAGCAGAAGGTCCTGTTGTTCGGCATCGTGTTCTCACTGATCGCCCGCACCGGCTTCATTTTCCTCGGCGCCGCGCTCATCAACTCGTTCGCCTGGGTCTTCTACATCTTCGGCCTCATCCTGCTCCTTACGGCCGGAAACCTCCTCAAACCCGGCGACCACGGCGACGACCAAGCGAACAACTTCATCATCCGGCTCGCCAAAAAGCTCTTCCACACCACGGACAAATACGACGGCGACAAGCTCTTCACCATGGTCAACGGCAAGCGTGCCCTGACTCCAATGCTCCTGGTGATGGTGGCCATCGGCGGCACGGACATCCTCTTCGCCCTCGACTCCATCCCCGCTATCTTCGGCCTGACGCAGAACGTCTTCATCGTGTTCACGGCGACGGCGTTCTCGCTGATGGGCCTGCGCCAGCTCTACTTCCTGATCGACGGACTGCTGGACCGCCTCATCTACCTCTCCTACGGTCTGGCGGCCATCCTCGCGTTCATCGGCGTCAAGCTGATTCTCCACGCGCTGCACGAGAACAACCTGCCGTTCATCAATGGCGGTGAACACGTCAACGTCATCGAGATCACTACAGGCCTCTCGCTGAGCGTCATCATCGGCGTCCTGATCGTCACCGTGGTGCTCTCACTGATTAGCCCGGCGGGCAAGGCCCAGACGGCAATCAACAACGCCCGTCGCCACGCTGTGGACTACTTGGACCTCGACTACACCGCCGACGCCAACGAGCGTGAACGCATCTACCGGGCATTGACCGCGGAGGAAGCCCAGATCGTCCAGATGCCCCTGAAATATCGGAACAAGGCCAAGGACGTGGAGAAGATCCGCGAACAGGTGGCAGAAGCCCACCGCCAGCACGAGGCGTTCCTCAACCGCTAAGCACAGCCCTCGGTTCAGCATGAAAAACGGGACTCTGGCACGACTGCCAGGGTCCCGTTTCGATGTTCACCTGCACATTCGATGACGGGCAACGTCGAATGCGCAGCGGGCCATCGAATCGGACCCAACCGATCCGCTAAACGGCCGCCGGTTTCCGCCACAACACCGCGAGCACCAGCACCACGGCACTAAGCCCGAGCATCACCAGGACCATGATGCCCCAGTTCGACTGGTTCACACCCGGTCCGTACAGCACGCCGATCAGCACGGTTGCGGTGATCGCGCCAAGGTAGCGGCACGTCTGGAAGATGCCAGCCGCCACACCCCTCTCCTCGGGACGGGCCGAAACATACAGGCCTTGGTTCGACGCCGTACTGACCACACCATACGGAACACCCATCAAGGCAGTCAGCACGAACACCACCGGAGCCCACAACGTCGTCGTCAGGACGCCAAGTGTTCCTGCCGCGAGCGTCAGGATCCCGACGCCGGCGATCAGCACCGAACGCACACCGAACCGCTCAATGAACCGCACCGTCAGCGGCGTCACCACAACCGACAACGCCGCAAGGGGAAGCATCAGCAGGCCTACCACACCGGCGTCGTAATGGCCTGCTTCCTGCAGCAGCTGCGGCAGGCCGAAGAACGCAAAGTAATACACGCCGCTGAAAACAATGAACAGCATGTAGACCAGCAACAGCGGGCGGTTGCGGCCCAGCAGCCGGAGGTCCAGGAACGGCGGCCTGAACCTTAGCTCGCGCCAGGCAAAGAGCGCGCCAATCACCGTAGCGGCGCCCAGCAGGTACCAACGGTAGCCCGGCATCACGTTGAGCAGCGCCATCATGGCAAGCATGAGCGAGGTAACGAAGGCGAGGATGCCGGGGATGTCGGAATCCCGTATCAGCGTTCCCAGCGAACCGGTCTCCCTCCCGGAATCGGCAGGTGCAGTTTGCCGGACAACAAACAACGCGAGCAACGCGATGGGCACGTTGATCGCGAACAGCGCCTGCCACCCCACCAGGCTCACCAACAGGCCGCCCACCACGGGACCCACAGCAGCGGCCGAGGTGTTGGCCATCTGGATCCGGCCCAGCGGCCGGGTGGACGGCAAGTTCGCCAGCCGGCTTAGTTCGGTGACCATCACGACGGCGGACGGGTACGCCGTCGCGGTCCCTACAGCCATGAGCGCGCGGGCCACGCAAACCAGCGCAAAGTTGGGCAGGAACGGTGCGATCGCACAAGTAACAGCAACCAAGGCCATGCCGAACATGAACAGCCGCCGGGGCCCGAAGCGGTCAGCCAGCCTGCCCATGAGGGGTTGCCCTGCCGCGGACGCCAGATAGAACGAGGTGATCACCCAGGTGACTGTTGCGACGTCGAGCTCAAAATGCTCCCGAAGGACCACCAGTGCCACAGCGATCATGGACGAGTTCAGCGGGTTCAGTGCAGTTCCGAGGCTCAGCGCAGCAATCGCGAGCCCGGGGCGGGGTTTCTTGGCGGTCACCCAACCCAGTCTGCTCCATGGTTGCCTCGGGTTACGAAACGGGTTCGGTGGGCGGACTTACTGGTTCGGGCAAATTTTGCTGGATCATCCGGAGTGGCACCGGCACCCAACCCTGGAATTCCGCGGGTGCACAGATGTGCGGGCGACGATGATCCAGCAGAATGTACTCACTCCTCGAAGTGCGTGGTGATCTTCCCGGAAGACACAGCCGCGATGATGGACTTGGCCAGATGCCGCAGCTTGATGTTCCGGTTGCTGGAGGCCGTCCGCAGGATAGTGAAAGCTTCCTCCTGGCTGCAATGGTTTTGCGCCATGATCGCCCCGACCGCGAGGTCGATGACGGTGCGCGACTGCATCGCTGTTGCCAGGTCGTTCCGGGCATCGCTGAGTTGTGCGATTTTCAAGGCGAGACGCAGCGACTTGGAGGCGTGGGAGGCGAAGACCTCGGCCCGTTCCATGTCCTCGGCTTGGAACGCATCCGGTTTCTCGGAGTACAGGTTCAGGGCAGCGCGCGTATCGCCCTCGACCAGGAGCGGAACGCTCAGGATGGAGCGAAGCCCTTGGTCGGAGGCGGCCTGGATATAGGCCGGCCAACGCTGGTCGCTCAGGAGATCCGGGACCAGTACGGGGGTGAGCTTGTCCATGGCCGTGAGGCAGGGACCTTCGAAGGTGCTTTGGAGCTGATCCATGACGCGGGCGCGCTCGTCACTGCTTGCGGCAGTTGCCGACTTCTTGCGACGTAACACTGTGATGCCGCTGTATACCGGGCTCTCCGGGTGAGAGAGGCTCTCGGCTGAGAAAGCCGCGAGGTCGCTGAGAAAAGCCTCAACGTCCTCGCTTCCCAGGACGAGATCCAAAAAGTATCCGTTCTGGAGAGCTTCATGCTCGGGGAGGGGGTTGACCATGCACGTTCCTACTGACTGAAATGCGTCCCCAGCAGACAGCAAAGGAGCGAAAAGGGCCGCCCTCTGCAAAACGGTCTGGCAATACCTTATCGCCCAACGATCGACGGTACAAAGTGCGGCGCAAGAGGTCGTTGACCTGCGGCTATGGTGAAACGCCCCCTGATGGTTTACCCCCTCACCCTGAGTCGGGCCCGCTAGCCGCTGGCCACGAGGGAACGTCCGTTCAGACGTCCACAGGGTCCTTGGAGAAGCGCGCTGCACGAGCGTCCAGCTCGTTTCCCTGCTGGCGGCCGAGGATGCCGTACAGCTCTGGCCTGCGGCCACGAATCCATCTGCGCCCGGTTGAAAGTGGCACGAGATCAAAGTCCAGATCTGCCGTTACCACGGCTTCGTCCGCCACCCAGGTCTCGGCCACGATCGTTCCGTAGGGATCGATGATCATCGCATTCCCCGTCCGGATCTCGTCGTCGTCGCGGCCCCCACCGTTGCTGAAAAGGATGAACATGCCGTTGTCGTGGGCACGGGCAGGCAGCCACCGCATAAGCCACCCACGGCCGTTGACCCCCCGGAACGCGTCCTCGATGGCCGCGGGATCCGCTGCACGGTTGTCCCATAGCTCTGCCGGGACAGGCTTCATGCCCCGGGGACTGGCCGAGTTGGTCCCGCCCGTCTGGTGGGGAGCGATAAGCACCGTTGCCCCGAGGAGGGCCATGGCACGCACATTCTCCACCAGGTTGTTGTCCCAACAAATCAGAATCCCTGCTTTGACACCCCAAGGCGTATCGAACACTGTGAACTCCGAGCCGCTACTGATGGCCTCGTGCTCGAAGGCGTGGAGTTTCCGGTGGGTGTGAACGGTCCCGTCCGGGAGGCAGACGGAGTAGGAATTGAAAAGCCTCCCGTCGGCCTGTACTTCCAGGAACCCGATACCGATCCCCAGTTCGAGCTCTGCGGCAAGCTTCCTGATGGTATGGACGTGTTCACCGTCCTCGGACTGGGCTAATTCATACAAGCGTTCCGGGGTCTGCTTGCGTAGATGCCAGTAACCGATCAGGCACATTTCCGGGAACGCAACAATCCGGGCGCCGTCCCTCGCCGCCTTGATGGCCAGCCGGCGAATGGTCCGTAGATTGAGGTCCGGGCGATCCGGGGCGGCTTCGAACTGGACAACCGAAGCGCGAAGGGTGGGGGCGGTGATCATTGCTTTCTCCTTGGTTAGGACACCTCCAATGCTCGCCGCCACCTAGCATTCCGTCTAATGACAATTTGAGGATGTTTGATTCCCTTCAGGAATGAAATTAGGATCCCCAGAATGGAACTACGGCTGATTCGCTCCTTCGTTACTGTCGCCGAAACCGGAAACTTCGGGGTGGCGGCCAAGGCGCTTTCCACCACGCAATCCAACCTCACCAAACAGATTCAGCTCCTGGAGCGTCAGGCCGGAAGCCAGCTGTTTACCCGGGGTCGGCATGGGGCAGCACTCACCCGTGCCGGAGAGGCGCTGCTTGCCGATGCGGTCGACCTCGTGCGCCGCGCCGACGGGCTCGCACAGCGCATGGAACGTATCGCGGCGGGGGCTGAGGGTGCGTTGAAGGTGGGATTCGGCATGTCCGCGATCGACGTGGCTCCGCGTGCTGTGGCCGCCTTCAGGACCGAACATCCGGCCATCGACATCGGATTGGACGACATGTCATCCACAGCGCAGTTCGAGGCACTGCGCAACGGGACGCTCAGTATCGGATTTGTTCGGCTGCCTGCCCCACCGGACATTGCCACCCGGATGATTCGCCGCGATCGTCTGGCCCTTGCGATTCCCAAGAGTGAGTCTGCTCCCCTATCGACCCGGGATGCGCTGCATCGGTTCATCGATGGTCGTCCTCTCATTCGCCTTGATCCGGCGCGCGGCCCAGGACTCACTGCCCAAACCAGCAATCTCTTCTCGGATCTGCGCGCACGGCCAGGCGTCCTCTATGAGACCTCGGACCTTCTCACTGTGCTGGCGCTCGTTGCAGCCGGAGCCGGCTCCGCCGTGGTCCCCGCCAGCACCTCGGCCATCGTTCCGGAAGGCGTGCAATTGGTGCCCATCGACCTCGAGTCCTCAGTGTGGAGCATTGGAACCGCGTGGCTGCCCGGAAACAACGACCCACTCATCCCATTGTTCCTGCAATCCATCGACGCCCTCAGTCTTTAGCCGGCCCCGCCGTCGAGCCCCTCACCACCAACTCAGTCCCCAGCTCGATCCGCTGCGGCAGCTCCTCATCTCCTTCGAGGTGGCGGAGGAGCGCGCGCATGGCAGTTTCGGCCATCTGCACCACGGGCTGGCGGATGGTGGTGAGGCCGGGTTCTATCCATTCAGCGGCGGGGATGTCGTCAAAGCCGATGATGGAAAGATCATCGGGAATGCGAAGGCCTGCTGAGCGTGCAGCCCGGTAAGCACCGAGCGCTTGGGCATCGTTGCCGGTAAAGATCGCGGTGGGCCGGTTGGAAAGGGCCAGCAACGCTTCCGTCCCACGGGAACCGGACTCGGTGGAGAAATCGCCCGGCACCATCAGGGAATGATCCAGCTCAATGCCACCCCGCCGCAGCGCTGCCACGTAGCCGTCCTCACGGGCGCCGCTGCATTGGAGGTCCTCGCGGCCCCCGATCATTCCGATCCGGGTGTGGCCCAACTTCAGCAGATACTCGGTGGCAGAGAAAGCGCCGTCCCAGTTGGCGGCACCCACGGTCATGAGGTCCGGCCCGGGTTGCCCCACAGGATCGATCAGAATGACGGGGATACCCAAGGATTTGATGCGCTGAATCTGTTTCTGGTCCAGACCGAAAACGGCAAGCAGCACGCCGTCGGACTTCCGCTCAGCGAGGTTCGCCAGCCAAGGACGGATCCTGGAACCGTCCAGGGACAGGCTGCTGACGACGGTGCCGTAGCCGGCTTCCTGCGCCACGCGCTCTACGCCTTCGATAATCTCGCAGGCCCATTCGGAGCCCATGCCTGGGAACACAAGATCCACGAGCCCGGCCTTCTTGCTCCGTTTGGCCGGCCGCCGCGCATAGTCACGCTTGGCGATGATCTCTTCGACCCTGGCACGTGTGGCTGCGGCAACATGGGCATGGCCGTTGAGAACCTTGGATACGGTGGGCACCGAGACTCCGGCCTCACGGGCGATCTCGCTGATCGTGGCCCGTCCAGAGTCCTGCTTGGTCACCATGGGTCCCCACCTTTCCAGCCCGGGACCACCCCGCGGCGATGTCTGTTTCGGAAAGTTCCCACGCCTGGATCCGGCCGCACATGCCATAGATCCTGCGGGTTTTCCGTTCGCCCATCGTAGTCCTCGCATCCTGCAAGTAGAAACTTTCCATGGACTCGAGAGACTCCAACTGCCGCCCCGTCAGCTCCGCCTGCCGCGCAGCGCCCCCAACCAAGTAGTCTCGCCAATTTCCGGTCTTGCCGCTCACCAACCTCGCTGCCGCGGCATGAAATTCCGCCAGCGCCCCGACCCCCGACTCCTGCACGGCCGCCTTTAGGGCCAGATAACCCTCCAAAGCCAGGTCCCGACGACGGCGCGCGGCCGCCTCCGCCGCCGCGTCACCGCCGTCGGCGTCCCGGGACGGAAGGGACGCAACACGCGCGTAAGCGTCAACGTCCACCAGGTGCTCGGGCGGAAAGGTCATCACCGCGTCGCCGTTCTCCGGAAGGCCGGCGTTCTGCATGACAATCAGTACCCTCAAATCGCCCGAGTCGTTGATGGCACGGTGGACGGTACCCGGCGTGAACCAGACCACCGTTCCGGGGGCCAACGGCGTGGAGGTGAACCCTCGCGAGTCCAAGGTTTCCAAGCGACCAGTCCCCTGCTGCACCACATATGCCTCCGTGGAGGCGGTGTGAACGTGCGGTGAGCCGCCGGCTCCGCCATCCGCCCCTGGCCAGTCATAGATACTGACCTCGGATACGGCGGTGGCCCCCGGAAATGTGTTGCACATGTCAGGCCCAGCCCTCCAGCGCTGCCTTGGCGGCGACCGCGAGCGCGGCAGCTTGCCCGCCTTCCAGGTCGCCGTCGGCAATCACGACGGCGTACCGGTACGTGAGCGGTTCGGCCTCCGTGAGCGGGACTACTTCGCTGAAGAATGGAGCCGACCCGAGGCAGGCGAACATGGAGGAGCGGGCGAACCACTGGTTGGAGGCACCAGGGTTGGCTTGATCCTCGACGAACAGGATGCTGGACTTCCGGCATGTGACGTCGTGCTGACCGGTGAAAGCGATCCACTCTGAGCGCGTGCCCATGAATTCGTCAGCACCGGTCCCTGCTTCGGAGCGGAATTCCCCGCCGGTGAATGAGCGCGGCCCGCGCCAGAACAGCCCGCCGTAACCTGCGTTGTCGCGACCCTCTGTTGTGGGGCTCCCGATGCCGACCTCGGCGCCGGAGACGTTGCTCATCTCTGTTTCGAAGAGGAGTGCCCACGCATTGAGGGTGGGAAGGAGCTGAATGCCGAACCGGCGCTTCTCGTGGATGAGCGGCTGACCATTCTGCCCGTCGCCGGAGGGTTGCGCACTCCAGAGCAGTGTTTCCGCAGCGGTGATGCCTTCGCCGGAGTCTTCAATGGACGTGAATGCCTGGTGGTTCATGGCACCGTTATTGTCCAGGTTCGCGTAGCCGGTGTCCCGGGTGTAGGTGGCACCGCCCCAGAAGTTGTGCTCTCCCACGTTCGGCAGCGCCCAGGACAGGCCTTTGTGCCAGACGTGGTCCCACGGCCTGGAAATGGTAACTTCATCGCCTTCCAGTGTCTTCAGTGGGTGGAAGAAGGGTCGGGGGCTCTCGTACTGCTTATCTACAGGCAGATAGGTGTACGTGGCGATGTCCTGGGCGCCGACCGTGAAGGTCAGGGCACGGCCGTCGTCGGTGTAACCAAGGGTTTGAGTGTTGGAGCTTTGGGCTGTGCTGGTCATGGTGTTCTCCGTTTACGTGGTGGTTAGGCGCGGGCGGTGGCGGCCAGGACGCGGGTCCCCCGGCCATCCCCGTCCATGCCCTCATAGAAGGCGTGGCCGGGGACGATCTCTCCGCGACGAACGGGGTCACCTGTGAAGGCCGACGCGTAAATCGCGGCAGCGAACTCCAGTGTCTGCCGGGCTGAGTCCGCCCCGGCTGGGAGCGGCAGGCCGGCGTCGAGCGCGTCATACATGGCGAGGAACTGCGCAGAGTGCCCACTGCCCCGCTCCAACGGTTGGCTGGACCAGGCGGCGGAGACGGCGGCCTCGTGGCCAGGCGCGGGCGTAATAGTCCAGTCCTTGGTGCCGTATCCGTAAAGGTGGCTGAGTTCGACGGTGGCGTATTCGCAATCCACGCGGATGTCCGAGGTTTCGCGCGGTGAGAGCAGCGAGTTGATGACCGTCGCGGCCGCGCCGTTTTCGAAGCGGACGAGCGCGGCGGAGAAGTCCTCGGTCGACGTGGCCCGGGCTTGCCGCGAGGCGATTGCGTGCACCTCGTCCCATGGCCCCAGGAGGTGCAGGAGGAGATCGAACTGGTGGATGCCGTGGCCCATCGTGGGCCCACCGCCCTCCGCTTTCCATGTGCCGCGCCACGGAAGATCGAAATACTCATCCGGCCGGTACCACAGCGTGTCGCAGCGGGCTACGAGGGGTCGTCCGAAATCGCTGCCACCAATCAAACCCCTTGCAGCTGCCGAGGCGTCACCGAAGCGGTGCTGGAAGACGCACGAGAACTGGGCGCCGCCCTTGGCTTCTGCGGTGTTGAGCCTGTCGAAGTCGGCAAGGCTGAGTGCCGGAGGCTTCTCGGACAGGACGTGCACACCGGCCTCAAGGCACTCGATCGCCTGGTCAATGTGCATCATGGGCGGAGTACACAGGTGCACGATGTCCGGTTTGGCCTCGGCCAACAACTCCGTGAGGCTCTGGTAGCGGCCGGCGATCCCATGCTCATCCGCGAAGGCCTGCAAGCGTGCGTCTTCGACATCGCACGCGGCGATCAACGTCGCTCTGTTGTCGGTGCGGGCCAGGTTGGACGCGTGAACAGCTGCGATCCCGCCTGTTCCGATGATGGCCACCCTGTAAGTCTGCATATGGGTCTCTCCGTTGAGCGTAGGCAATTATGTCCGAAAGTTTCTGATTTTTTAGTGAGCAACTTATCCACAACGGCCCACCAGTGACACAACGCTATGAAGAAAATCCTCATAAATCAACAGAAAATCTGCCTAGCAAGTTGATTAAAGTTTCTGATACTTTCTAAGAACCAACCCAGATCCCGAGGAGAAGCTTGTGAGCACCGGTGCCGCCGATCAGCACGCACTCGCCCGCGTTCCAGCGTCCGGCATCGTGGAGCATCTCATCCGTGAAATGACTCTGGAAGAAAAGCTGGCACAGTTGGCAGGCGTGTGGGTCAACGCCTCCACAGATGGTGATTCCGTTGCGCCTTTGCAGAGCCAAATGGCCGGAGACGACCGCTCCTGGGACGACATCATTGCCGATGGTCTGGGACAGATCACCCGCATGTACGGGACTGTTCCCGTGGAGCCCGCGGAGGGTGCGCGACGGCTGGCCGCAGCCCAGGAACAGATCATGGCCGCATCCAGGTTCGGCATTCCCGCCCAAGTCCACGAGGAATGCCTGGCCGGGTTGGCCGCCTGGAAGGCAACAGCCTTCCCCGTCCCCCTGGCTTGGGGCGCCACTTTCAATCCTGGCCTGGTGAAGGAGATGGCCTCCCGGATCGGTGAAAGCATGCGCTCCCTCGGGGTGCATCAGGGCCTGGCTCCGGTGCTGGACGTTGTCCGTGATCTCCGCTGGGGCCGGGTCGAGGAGACGATCGGTGAGGACCCTTACCTGGTGGGAACTGTAGCAACCGCTTATGTTCAGGGCCTGGAATCAACCGGGATCGTTTCCACCCTCAAACACTTTGTGGGCTACTCGGCCTCGCAGGCCGGCCGCAACCATGCCCCTGTCTCCATGGGTCCCCGGGAACTCGCCGATGTCATGCTGCCGCCTTTCGAAATGGCCCTCCGGCATGGTGGCGCCAGGTCGGTGATGCACGCCTATACCGACATCGACGGCGTACCCGCCGCCGCGAATCGTGCCCTTTTGACCGGGCTGCTCCGCGAGGAGTGGGGCTTCAACGGCACAGTGGTGGCGGACTACTTCGGCGTCGCGTTCCTCGATGTCACCCACGGCGTTGCAGCAGATTCCGGAGAGGCGGCCATATTGGCCCTCTCCGCGGGCGTTGATGTGGAGCTCCCGACCGTGAATTGCTTTGGCGCGCCGCTCCTCGCCCGTGTCCAAGAGGGCGCCTTGGACGTAGCTGTGGTTGACCAGGCACTCCGCCGGGTCCTGACGCAGAAGGCCCAGCTGGGGCTCCTGTCCCCCGACTTCTCCACTGCTCCGCCGGCCTTGTCAGCAGCTGTTGACCTCGATCGCGCCGAAGACCGGGCCCTTGCGCGTGAGTTGGCCGCGCAGTCCTTGGTCCTGTTGAGCAACGGATCGTTCGACGGAGCTCCAGCGCTCCCGTTGCCATCCGGCGGATCTCTGGGTGTGGTGGGTCCCTTGGCCGATGACCCGTTCGCCATGCTGGGTTGTTACTCCTTCGATGCCCATGTCGGCGCATCGCATCCTGATGTTCCCATGGGCATCTCCGTTCCTTCGGTCGCGGCTGTTGCGGCCGGGCGATTCGATTCTGTGCTCAGTTCCGTGACCGGAAATTGTGAGGTGGCCACGGAGACTGAAATTGCCGAGGCATGCCAGATAGCCGCCTCCGTGGACACCTGTGTGGTGGTGGTCGGTGACAACGCGGGACTCTTTGGTCGCGGCACCTCAGGCGAAGGGAACGACGCCGCCGACCTCCACCTTCCCGGCGATCAGCACCGGATGCTTGACCGGGTCCTTGCGGCCTGCGCGAATTCCGGATCCCGTGCCGTGGTGGTCGTCCTGAGCGGGCGACCCTATGCACTCGGCGACTTCGTCGACCGGGCCGACGCGATCGTTCAAGGGTTCTTCCCTGGCGAAGCAGGCGGTGAGGCACTCTGGGACGTGCTCACCGGCGTCGTCAATCCCTCCGGCAAGTTGCCAGTCTCCGTGCCGAGGTCGTCCGGTGGCCAGCCCGGCACCTACTTGCACTCCCGGCTTGCCGGTCGCACTGAAGTCAGTGCGCTGGATCCCTCGCCGCTGTATGGGTTCGGGCACGGCTTGTCCTACACCAGCTTCGAATTGTCGGGTCACCAGAGCAGCGTGCCGGCGATGTCGACGTCGGACTCGGTTACCGTCAGCTGTACGGTCACGAACACCGGTCTCCGTGATGGCGCCGAGGTTGTCCAGCTGTATCTGGAAGATCCCGTGGGCGAAGTAGTGCGTCCGGTCCGCGAGTTGATCGGGTATGCGCGGGTGGAGTTGCCAGCAGGAGCTTCTTCCGAGGTGGAGTTCGTGGTCCATGCGGACCGCACGTCCTTTACCGGATTGGACCTGCAGCGTGTCGTGACGCCCGGCCTGGTGAAGCTGCACGTTTCCACCTCCTGCGCCTCAGATGCGGCCACCCACGAAGTAATCCTCCACGGGCCACGCCGTGTGGTCGGGTTCGAACGGGAGATGCTCACTCCGGTGCGGGTGCGGGCTACGGCTTGAACAGGTACCCACGTGGGCTGTCTGTAGGCTCACGACCCACTTTGGCATTCGTTGGCCCCAAATTCAGCCGATTCCGGTTGCATAAGCGTCCAACGGAGTTCAAAGAAGGTAACGGAAGCACGGCCCACGGCGGGGTCAGCTGCCGGTAGGCTTCGGAGATGCTCCCCCTCCCAACCAAACGATTGCGCTTTCGCGAGATGACGCCTGCTGACATCGACGGGATGAGCAGCCTGCTCGGTGACCCCCACGTCATGACGTACTACCCGGCGCCCAAAACCCGGGAAGAAGCAGCCGCCTGGATCGACTGGAACCGGGCGAACTATGCCCACCATGGGTACGGGTTGTGGATCGTGGAAACCCACGACGGCGGATTCGTGGGCGACTGCAGGTTGACGTGGCAGAACGTCAATGGCCGGTCCGAACTTGAGGTTGGTTACCACGTACGCCTGGCTCTTCAGCGGCGGGGCTATGCCACGGAAGCCGCTTTGGCCTGCCTCGAATACGCCCGGGATGTGGTGGAAGTTGATCGCCTGGTAGCCATCATCCACCCAGACAATGTGGCCTCCAGGCGCGTTGCCGAACGGATCGGGATGCGGCACCTTGAAGACGACCTTGCGGGCTCCACGGTTCGGACCGTGATGGGTGTCAAGCTCCGTTAGCTGCCTCTCCGGCGTCACGCAAACTTCACGTCCGTGTCCGGGTCCTTCCGGGTATCCAGCATTCCGGCGATCTTGCCTTCCAGCGCGGCAACTGTTGCTTCGGGAAGGACGATCAGGCCGTCGAGTTCCTTGCGTGCGCGCTTGTACGCAGTTTGCCGTTCCGCAGGCGTAGCTGCGGTGTCCTCGGCTATGCGCAGCAGTTTCCGGGCCGTAGCCAGGCGCTGCCGCTCCGGGCCGCTGAAGTTACCGTCCTTGATTCTCCGGGCTTCGCGCTCGGCTACGTCGAAGGCCAACTCGTAGCTGTGAACGGCCGCCCGATATTCAGCAAGCCGGGCCGGCGTCGAGATCTCCTCCGGCGCGCCCGGCCGCAGGCCGTCGGCTTCCTTCTTGGCGCGCAGGAACGCGACCGTGAGCGGTTCACGGACGTCGGTCATCAGCGGAAAGTCGATGAGATTGCCGACGTCGAGTTCGTACTCCAGCCATCTGTGATTGACCGAATCGTGGGCGGTCATCAGTGAGACCACCTCAGCCTGGTTTGCTTCCTCGTGCACCGCCAGCTGGTTGCGCAACTTCAGCAACTCGACCTTGCGGCGGTGCCGCTCTTCACTCGCTTTGGACCACGATCTCGCCCAACCGCCAGCCATCCCGCCGATGGGGAAGATGAGCCACCAGTAACTGCCAAGGAAGTCGAAGAGGGGTTCCACCGCTCCATCCTCCCACCGCTGCCGACGGTGCCTCAACAGGCCATGGCGAGTCGCTCAATCATCTGGATTTTTGGGCCCGCAGACGCTGCCACCGATCGGAACTTCAACGTCAAGCAGCCACACTCACTGGCTTGCTTAGAGGACCCAATAAGCACTGAGCATTAGATCCTCTATCCCTAAGCTAATCTAGGCATAAGCCAACCTTTGTCCACCGGATATGCTCCTTCCGACCGTGATTACGTCTTGGAAGGACACACCTTGCCTACTACGAATGACCACAACGACGTGGCATCCACCCCGACCCTCAACGTTGTGGTGGCCGGTTCCACCAGCGCGGCAGGCCAGGCAGTGGTGAGCGCGTTGCTCGCGGCCGGAGCCCGTGTTGCCGCCGTCGACCTCGACGCCGCCCGCTTGGAAGAACTCGCCAGGAACCACGACGGCGTAGTCCCCTACACCTGCAACCTGGCAGACCTAGAGTCGGTGGAGAAGCTGGCCGCCGCAGTTCGAAGCGACCTGGGCCCAGTGGACGGACTCATCCACCTGGTCGGCGGATGGCGCGGAGGCGACGGAATCACGGGTCAGAAGGACGAGGACTGGGACGTCCTGCACACCAGCATCATGACCACTCTCCGGAACACCTCCCGCGTGTTCTACCCGGATTTGGAGGCATCACCGCGGGGTCGCTTGGCTATTGTTTCCGCCACGGCTGCAGCGAACCCGACCGCCGGCGGCGCGAGCTACTCGGCGGTCAAGGCCGCCTCTGAAGCATGGGTCCTCGGTGTCGCGGACGGCTTCAGCACAGCACAGTCCGGTCACAAGACCGAGCCCAAGGAACAGACCTCGGCTGCGGTCGTTTTCGTTGTGAAAGCCCTCTTGGACGACGCCATGAAGGAGGCCGCCCCGCACCGCACGTTCCCCGGCTACACGCACGTCAAGGAACTTGCCGAACACATCGCCGCGCTCTTTGACGCCCCGGCTTCCCACCTGAACGGTACCCGTCAGCACCTTGCCTAAGTCCCGGCGTCGTACCCTGTCGCTAGCATGTCCGTATGGACCAGCGACTGCACTTCATCACGTTCGCCACGCCTGATCTCGACCGGGCCCGCGCCTTTTACAAGGACGGGCTCGGTTGGGAGCCGCTCATGGACGTGCCCGGCGAAATCCTCTTCTTCCAGGTTGCCCCGGGTTTGATGCTCGGCCTGTTCGACGCCGAAAAGTTCGACCAGGACCTGGCCAGCGGCATCCAAACCCCTGGTGTGAGTGGCGTGACGCTCTCCCACAACGTCGGCAGCGCAGCGGAGGTCTCCCGCACCATCGACACGCTGGTGGCCGCCGGCGCCACGCTGATCAAACCCGCACAGGCAGGCGCTTTCGGCGGCATCTTCCACGGGCACGTCAAGGATCCCAACGGCATCGTCTGGGAGATCGCGTACAACCCCGGCTGGCGAATCGACAATAACGGAAAGGTGGTTTTTGAATGAGCGCATCTACGCAAGAGGTCACCAACGAGGACATCCGGACGCAGTTCGAGGCGTTTCTGGACGAGCACCGCCGTGCGCTCACCGCCAGTCTGGACGGTCTCACCGAAGAACAGGCACGACGGCGGCTGGTCCCGTCGCGTACGACGCTTCTGGGCCTGGTGAAGCACGCGACTTTCGTGGAAAAGGTGTGGTTCGACGAAGCCATCACCTGCAGGTCGCGGGCCGACATTGGCATCCCCGCCACACCTGACGAGTCCTTCATCCTTGGCGCAGATGACACCATCGCCAGCATTCAAGAGGCATACTCGGTGGCCTGCGAAGCTTCGCGGAAGGCCACGTCCAACCTTGGGCTGGACGATCTTCTCCACGGGAACCGCCGTGGACCGCTACCCCTCCGTTGGGTGTACCTGCACATGCTGCGGGAACTGGCCCAGCACTGCGGGCACGCGGATATCTTGCGGGAGCAGATCACAGGAGATTGAGGGGGCTGGCACCAAGACTGCTTACCCAAAAACTGGATAGGAAAGCAGTTCTCGGCGACATGCCCCCTCTGAGTTTTGACGACCTAGGAACCCTTCACCGCTGCGGCGAAGTCTTCCAGGGTGCCCTCAAACTTTGTTCCCTCAGCGTCGAAAGGTGTGACCCTTCCGTTGATGACTTCAAAGCGCCCTGACGGTCCACCGATTACATAAAATAGGCCAGGCTCCGGCTCTTTGAGGAACAGGACGGCATTTTCAGAAATCTTGAACAACGGGTCGTCTGAGATCTGATGAAGAACCCCGTCAACAGACCCGCCGGTCTGTCGCACGGTTATGCGGGTCCCCTCTTTCAGGGTGCCCGCGGGATCATGGATTACTTCGTCAACGGTGAACTCAAAATCCGTGATAGGGACAGTTTTGATCTTGGATTCGTCTATGATTCGCGTGAAGCTTCCCTCGACAGCCAGCGCGCTGTGCGCTTTTAGATCCGTCAAATTGTCGTAGCTCTCCGCCCAACTGGCGTCCATGCCTACAGTGTTGGCGGAGCTGCTGGGATTAGCCGCCTCGGGCGAACCTGCGCATCCCGAGAGACCCGCAATAGTTACTAGGGCGATTATCGTTGAAGCCATACGTGGAAATGCGGACTTCTTTATGAATTGTGTCCTCATGATTTCAGCATCCTCTCTGAACAGAGCAATTAGTACAGGGCAATAGTGCCGTTGTTGTCATCATTGGTTGGCCCAAATACCCCACAGCTATTTCGTGTGGAGGTGGAGGAAGTCATGAGAACGCAGCCGCCGGCGTGGCCTAGTCCGATAGCGTGACCCAGCTCGTGAGCTGCGACTCCTTGGATCGTGGCCGAAGAGTAGCCTGACGTGTAGTAATAGTTCAGATACGCGTTGGCATAAGCAAAGCAGTTTCCTGTCGAGCAGCTGTGCCAGCTGTAATAGGTGACACCATCCCATCCCACGGTAGAGGCGTACGCATCGTCAACCGTCAGCGCGCCGGGTCCGCTGGGAAGGTATATGTTGTCCGGAGCGACGTTCCATGCATAACGACCATTATCCCAGCCTGCTATGTTGATGCTGTACATACTTGGCTGGTACTGAATGTAAATGGTTGCGCAACAACCGCTGGTCGGCGTGCCTTCCCACCGAACGCCCTCAAGGACATATGCCTTGCAGGGCTCATGCCAAGTGCTGTCATCAGAAGTATCACCAACCCTACGGTCAGCGATTTTAAGCCAAAGCGACGTCGGCCCTTTTGTGCCGAGTTGAAATTTGATCCGCGGACGCAATTCTCCCTGTTCATATTTTTCCCCATCACTTGCCACAGAGGACGCCCATTGCACCCCCTACTCTTTCTGTGGGGCCGCCCTCGAGAACGTGACGCAGATCTCTTGAAAGAGTGCTGATTGATTTCTGTCGGTTCGGATAGGACACCGCCAGGCAGGATCCTGCGCCGTCCTCAGGTGAACCTGGCTTCAACGAACCTCAGCATTGAAAGGGAATTGAGGCAGACGAGGTACAGCACCAAACCGGCTGTAAAGAGCATCAACCAGACGGTGGTCATTCCCAGAATGAAGGCGGTCACGAACAGGATCCCGGCGGTGCCCAACGACACCCTCTTCTCCACGCCCAAAGCGTAGAGGGACAACCGGTAGACGTCCCGGGCGCGGAAGCTGAAGCGGGAAAGGATGAGCATCGCGTTCATGGCGGCAGTGCAGACCAGGAGCGCGAGACCCACCAGACCTATCCGTGCGGCGAACTGCATCCCGAATCCTGAGGCACCGTCCGGTGAGCCGGGGAGGACGCTCAGGTTGAAAGCGATGACACCCAGGAACAGCATGTAGGGCAGCCACACGAGGAGTGCCTGCTTGAAGTTCAGACGGTACGAAGCCAGGAAGTCACGGAACACTCCCCTGTCCCCGCCTGCAAGAAGTCGATTGAAGGCATAGCAGGAAGCCACAACAGAAGGTCCCACTAGGACAAACCCCAGCAGCGCACCTGGCCCGAGTACACCGACCAGCAACGGCATGAGAACCGCCGGTGCATTGGCCAACACCAACAGAGCACTCCCGGTCATGATGCCATATACAGTGCCGGCGGCTTTGAACAGTGGTCCCGTTCCGAATTCTGGCTTCCTGCCTGCCATCGGATCTACTTCTTGTCCGCGTACGCTTTGTAGGCCTTGTTCGCCAGCTCCACGTATTTCGTCTGGCCTTTGCTGTCGAGTTCCTTGACGTAGGCGTCGAACTCGCCGAGGGGACGTTGGCCGGTGATGAACTTGAGGGTGTTCTGCTTGACGTGGTCCTTCAGCGGGGTGAGGGCCAACGTGGCTTGTTCGCGGTCAACGTCGTTGAACGGAACCGGCGGTGCGACCGGGCGCGGTGTCTTGGACTTCATCGCTTCCTGGAAGGCGAGCTCTTCCTCGTTGAAAGTGGACTGCAGGAGTTCCGTGGTACCGCCGTAGGCGAAATTGCCACCAGAGAAACCGTAGTCCACGCGAAGATCTTTGGTGCCAGCAGGGTTGAGTCCCTGGAAGTTGATGTCGGCCGCGAGCTTGCGCTTGCCGCCTTCCTTGGTAAAGGTGGTTCCTTCCACTCCCCATTTACTGAATTCCTGCCCGGCGTCACTGTAGAAGAGCCAGTCGATGTACTGGATGAGCGCGACGAAGCTGTCTTTGTCTTTGACGGACGAGTTCAACATGATGCCGTTCTCCAAGCGGCTGCCACCGATGATGTCGCCCGCCGGGCCACCTGGAACGATGATCTTGCCGATTTCGAAGTTGCCCTTGCCCAGCGACTGCTCCATGGATGTGCGATACGTAATGACGTTCTGCGAGTTGGCGCTGATGACGAACGACTTCCCCGAGACAAATTTCTGGATGGCGGAATCGTCCGTCTGGGTGAAGCTTTCCGGGTCCATCAATCCTTCGGAGACCAGTGAGTTGAAGTACGTCACCAGATCTTTGAACTTGGAGGTGCCCGCTGCGAACCCGAACTGCTTCTTGTCCTGATCGAACTGGAGTCCGTCCACCAACCCCCAACCGGCCACCGTACCGAAGGCTGCGCTGGCGATGTTGAGGACGCTGTCGCCCTTGAACCGATCAGAGAAAGGAACAACATCCGGATAAGCCTTTTTCAAGGAGCGCAGCACATCTCTGAACTCGTCCCAGGTTTTAGGTTCGGACAGGCCTTCTTTTTTCAGCACATCCTTGCGGAAACACAGGGAGTAGTCCGGCCAAAGTTCCTCGTGCAGTCCGGGAAGGACGTAGTACTTGCCGTCTTCCTGAGTCAGCGCTTCAATTTCCGGTTCCAGCTTCCATTTCTTGACCTTTTCCTGGAAATGCGGCATCAAGTCCACGTAGTCGCTGACGGGGAGTACAGCGCCCGCCGAGACGAACGCGGACTCCTGTCCCGGATACGTCTTGGCGATGATCTCAGGGGCACTGCCGGAGCTGATGAGCAGGCTGCGCTTCTGCTCGTAGTCGCTGTTGGGCACGATGGTGGGTTCCAGCGTGACGTTGTTGTCGCTGGCCATCTTGGTGAAGAGCAGCCAGTCCTTCTTGTAGGGGTAGGTGGGCTGGTCGGAGAACAGGAACGTGAACGTCAACGGCGTCGTCGCCTTGAATGTGTCACCAACCTTGAAACTCTCCATCGCACCGTTGCGGGATTTGGAAGTGTCCACCTTCTCGGAGGTGTCGGAATCACAACTGGTCATCATCAGGCCGATGGTGACAACGGATGCGAGGCCGAGGAAGTCCCTCCTGCGGAACTCTCGTGTGCTGATCATGGGGTTTCCTTTCATAGGTTCATTCCTTGACGGAGCCGAGCATGACGCCCGAGAAGAAGTACTTCTGGACGAAGGGGTAGACGCAAAGGATGGGAATGACGGTGAGCACGATGGTGACCGACTGGATGTTGGCTGCGATCTGCCCGACGTTTTCAGCCGTCCCGCCAGCCGACCCCGCTGTGGTGACACCGGCAATCATGTTGCGCAGATAGATGGTGACCGGGAAGAGGTCCGGGTTGTCGAGGTAGAGGAAGGCCTGGAACCAGGAATTCCAGTTGGCCACCGCGTAGAACAGCACCATGGTGGCCACAATGGCTTTGCTCAGCGGCAGCACTACCCTGAAGAGGATCCCGTACTGGGTAAGCCCGTCAATCGATGCCGCTTCCTCCAGCTCACGGGGCATGTTCTCGAAGAACGACTTCATGATGAGCAGGTTGAAGACGCTGATGGCGTTTGGCAGCACCACCGCCCAGATGGTGTCCCGCATTCCCAAGGAACTGATGAGTACGTAGTTCGGGATCAGGCCGCCGTTGAAGAACATGGTGAAGACTGCCAGGCCGATGAACACACTGCGGCCCTTGAGGTCCTTCTTGGCAATGGCGTAAGCGAAGGCCGTGGTCAGCACCATGGAAATAGCCGTTGCCACCACTGTGTACAGGACCGTATTTCCGTAGTTGGTCCAGAACGTGGAGTCGGCCAGGATCAACTTGTAGGTCTCCGTGTTGAAACCCATCGGGAACAGGTTCACCTGCCCGGCGTTGATGAAGCCTTCACTGGAGAACGACTGGGCAATGATGTTCAGGAACGGATACATCGTCAGGAACACCACGAGCAGCAGGAACACCAGGTTGAAGGCCCGGAAGATCCGCATCCCGCGGGAAACCCGCATGTTCTTCAAAAGGACCCCTTGGGCCGCAGCGCCCTTGTTGGCAGTAGCTGACTTGTTCACCACAGGCTCGTTCCTGCGAGGCGCTTGGAAATCGCGTTCGCTGAGAGGATCAGCGTGAGGCCGATGACGGATTCGAACATTCCGATCGCGGCCGCGTAGCTGAAGTTGCTGGATTCCAGGCCTACCCGGTACAGGTAGGTGGAGATGACGTCTGAGGTTGCGTAGTTGAGCGGGTTGTAAATGAGGAGGATCTTCTCGAAACCCACAGCCATGAACGTTCCGATGTTCAGGATGAGCAGGGTGATGATGGTGGGTCGGATGGCCGGCAGGGTCACATGCCAGGTCTGCTGCCAGCGGTTGGCGCCATCGATCCGTGCCGCCTCGTACAACGATTCATCGACCCTGGTGAGCGCGGCGAGGTAGAGGATCGCTCCCCAGCCCATGGTCTGCCAGACTTCCGAGCTGATGTACATCGGCCGGAACCAACCTGGGTCCTGCGTGAAGTTAACCGAAGTTCCGAACAGGGACTCCGCGATCTGGTTTACGGTTCCCGTCATGGAGAAGTTCTGCAGGATCATCCCGGCGATGATCACCACGGACATGAAGTGCGGCAGGTATGCCACGGTCTGGACGAACTTCTTGAACTTCTGCGACCTCAACTCGTTGAGCATCAGCGCGAAGATGATGGGCATCGGGAAGCAGAACACCAGGGTCAGGACACCCAGGACGATGGTGTTCTGGAATGCCTGCCAAAAGCTGGGGTCATTGATGAAGAGGGTGACGTACTTGAGGCCAACCCACTTCTCCCCGAAGATACTGCCACCGGGTTGGAACTGACGGAAGGCAATCACATTGCCGGCCATCGGCAGGTATCTGAAAATCAGAAGATACAGCAGTGGCAGCGCCAACAGCGTGTAGAGTCGCCAATCGCGTTTGAAGGCCAGCTTCCAGCTCCCGGGCTTGTCACGCCGCCTCTTCGCTTTGCCTGGCTGGTCGCCCGGCACCACCTTTGGTGGAACATCCAGTCTTAGTGCCATGGTCCCCGCCTCTCCTGCTGTTCTTCGAGGATCAGCACGTCGTACGCAGGGAGCTCAACCGCCCCCTGAAACGCACGACCGCTGATCAGGTCCGTGCCGCCGTCGAGGACGTCCACCCGGGACGGCGCATCATTATGGTTCAGCACCATGAGAAAGCTTTTGGCGGTGCCGTCGCCGCTGGTGCCGGCACGACGGCGGACCTGGACTCCTGTGGGTGCCTTCAGTTCCGGCTCAACGCCTGCGGTCCGCAGTTCGTCGTCGAGAAGTTGCTTGAGGAGTCCGTCGTCGACGCGGGCCGACACGTACACGGCCGAGCCTTTTCCGAACGAGTTGCGCGTCACTGCCGGTGCGCCGTTCAGGCGACCGGACGCATACCTGGCCAGGACCTCCGCGGTTTCGGCGTGCAGGTGCTCGGTCCAGTAATCCGCGGAGAAAGTACCGCCGTCGGCCGTGGTCAGCTTCACTTGCTCGCCGTCCCCTGCGAGGGGATGCATCTCCTCGCTCCAGGCACCAAGGACATTTCGCAACGCGCCCGGATACCCGCCCAGGCGGATGGTGTTGTCGCGGTCCACGATGCCGGAAAGGTAGGACACCACCAGGCGTCCACCCTCGGACACGTAGTCTTCGACCTTCTTAGCGGCTTCGTCCGTGAGGAGGTACGACGCCGGCATGAGCACCACGCCGTAGGCGGAGAGGTCGCTGTTGGCATTGACGAAGTCAACAGTGATGTTGGCGTCAAATAGCGGGCGGTAGAAGCGCAATACTTCCTGCGCGTAGTTCAGGTCCGAGCGGGGGGAGTTACCCAGCTCCAACGCCCACCAGCAGTCCCAATCGAAGACAATGGCCACTTTGGCAGCGGAACGGGTCCCCGTCAGCCCGCCCAGTGCTTTGAGTTCCTGGCCCAGCTCGCACACTTCGCGGAAGATCCTGGTGTTGGGGCCCGCATGGTTCACCATGGCCGAGTGGTAGCGCTCGGTCCCACCCTTCGCCTGCCTCCATTGGAAAAAGAGGATCGAATCGGCGCCTTGGGCAATGGCTTGGTAGGAGCCGAGCCGCATCTTGCCAGGAAGCTTGGACACATTCACGGACCACTGGCTGACCGCGCCCGTGGCTTGTTCCATGACCATCCACGGTTGGCCGTGGCGGAGGGAGCGCATGAGGTCGAAGTTCAGGGCAGCCGCGATGTGAGCGTCTTCTTCCCGCGGGTCCGGGTAGATGTCCAGGGCGGCGGCGTCTTCTTCGGCTGCCCATGCCCAGTAGTCGTTGGTTTTGTAAAAGCGCATGAAGTTGGTGACGATCGGCAAGTCCGGGCTGTGGCGCCTAAGAATGTCACGTTCGGCTTTGAAATGTTCCAGCATGCTGTCCGACGTGAACCGATGAAAGTCCAGACGCCGTGACGGGTTGGACCACGTTCGGGGCTGGGCCGGGACCCGGACCTGGTTCCAGTCCGAGTAGAGCTGGCCCCAGACGGTAGTGCTCCAGGCCTCGTTCAGTTCATTCAGTGAGGAATACTTCCGCTGAAGCCATTCCCGGAAGGCCTTCTCAGCCCACGGTCCGTAGGAAACGGGCCCATATTCGTTGCCCACATGCCACATTCGCAACGCCGGATGGTTGGCGTATTGCTCCCCCATCCGCTCGGCCAGTGCCAGCGACTTGGCCCGATACGCGGGGTGTGACACGTCAAAGTGCTGGCGGGAGCCGAATCCGAAGATGCTCCCGTCCGGGCGTTCCGGCATGATGTCCGGGTGCTGCTCCACCAGCCAGGCCGGCGGGACGGCATCCGGTGTTGCCAGGTCCACGCCGATGCCGTGCTCATGCATGAGATCCATGACCTCGTCCAGCCAGCCAAAGTCGAAAACGCCATCGCTGGTTTCCAAGCGGCTCCAAGAGAAAACCGCAAGCGTCACCAGGTTCACCCCGGCCTGCTGCATGAGCTTGGCATCTTCCAACCAGACTTCGCGCGGCCATTGCTCAGGGTTGTAGTCCCCGCCGTACGCGATACCGCCTAATCGCTGATGCAGGTGCTGCAGCCGCGTTTTTGCGGTCCGCAAGTCCTCAGGGTGGATGGTCATCATTGTCCTTCACTCGGGGTTCGTCGCTCCGACTTGCAGTGCGACGCACATCACAGAGAGAAACTATCGTAAAGTTTCAGCAATAACAACAGTCCAGTATCCGAAACTCGCAAGTAACTTAGAGGCCTGAAATCTGCGTTCGAGTACGGCTTTCGGGCGTATGGCCTCGAATAATTGATTCTGAATCGCGGAATAGTTTTGAAACGAGCAGGCTTGTTTCGACAATAGTTCGGAAACTTTCGGAGCTTGTTAACAACTGTCTTGAATTCGCGGGAGGCCTGCGAGCGACCAGGGGATGTTCAGCGAACTCGACCGAGCACCCGCGATCTCGCCGAGCCCCAACGAAAATCCGTTGACACGTGACCAAAAGGTCACCTATTCTAATCCCATGGACGCCGTGTTCAAGGCCTTGGCTGACCCCACCCGCAGGGAACTCCTGGACGAGTTGTTCCGCGCGGATGGCCAATCCGCCACCGCCCTCGGAGCCCGGTTCGAGATGACCCGTTTCGGCATCGCGAAGCACCTCAGACTCCTTGAGGATGCCGGGTTGGTGGTTGTCCGCCGTCGAGGACGCGAGAAGCTGCACTTCCTGAATCCGGTCCCCATCCGCCTCATCCACGATCGCTGGGTGAGTAAATACGCAGAACCATGGGCCGCTGCCCTCAGCGACCTCAAATCCAGATTGGAAAGTCCCATGGAAAAGATCTTCGAGATTTACATCAAGACCACGCCGGAAAAGCTTTGGGAGGCCATCACCGACAGCGAAATCCGCAGCAAATACCAGTTCGGGAACACCTTGGCGTCGGACTGGACGCCGGGCAGCCGCTTCGAGATGCGCAACCCCAAAGCGGACGCGCCGCTGGGTGTAGGCGAGAACATCGAGGTCGATCCCCCACGCAGGCTCGTCCAGACCATGACGGCGCTGTGGGGCGAGGACGTCAAGGCCGAGGGGACGTCGCGGATCACCTGGGAAATCGAACCTGTCGGGGATTCCTGCCACCTTACGGTCACGCACGATCAACTCCGCGAAGGCGCGAACGACCAGCTCTACGGCGGCTGGCCCATGATCCTCTCCGGCCTGAAGACCTGGCTGGAAACCGGGGAAAAGCTCACCACGCCCGGTTCGCTGATGTACGCATAAGCCCCTTAAAGAAGGACGACGACGGCGGGCCGCTGCCGCCGTCGTCGTCGATACCTCAGTCTCCCGCCCGTCAGGCGACGGGCTGTGCTGCCTGCTCTTCGCTGAGCCATGCCGCCTGCAGGGTGCCCAGCAGGTGGGGAGCGAAATCCTCGCCGATCTCCAGGACGACGCGGCATCGCGCGCCGCGCTGCTCCGGGAACCCCGCGTACTGTCCTCGGAGATCGCAGACCGTCTGGCCCCGGCCCGGGCCGTCGGTGGTGTCCACTTGGACCCGGACGGTCGGGGCCAGGGTGGGTTCAACTCCCCTGACGGCGATGGCGGCGGCAAGGGGATCGTGCATGGCCGAGCAGGCCCGTCCGAAAATGTCGACGTAGAAGCCGAAGTAGTAACCCAGCATCTCCCCCAAGGCCTGGGACACCGGGTGTTCGGTGGACAGCAGCTCCTGGCGGTGGTTTTCCTCCAGCACGTTGGTCATGGTGACATCCAGGGGAACCAGCGTCACGTTCCAGTCCGCGGCCAGGACCTCGGCTGCGGCCTCGGGGTCGTTGGCGATGTTGGCTTCGGCCACAGGAGAGATGTTTCCCGGTGCCAGCGCAGCGCCGCCCATGATGGTCACCTCGGCAATAAGCTCAGGCAGCTTCGGTTCCAGCCGCAACGCTTCGGCGATATTGGTCAGCGGACCGATGGCCACCAACCGCAGCTCCCCGGCGTACTGGTGGGCCAACTGGACCAACAGTTCGGCAGCCGTGGCCTTCACCGGTTCCCGGTCGGACGGAACCAGGTCCACGCCGCCGATGCCGTTATCGCCATGGACGTGCGGGGCGCCCCCATGGAAGGTGCCCACCTGGGGATCGTGCGCGCCGACTGCCACGGGAATGTCCGGGTGGCCCGCAAGATTCAGCAGGTCCAGGGTGTTCCGGGCGCCGCCGGCTGCACTAACGTTGCCGCTCACGGTCCCTATTCCTACGAGCTCGGCCTTGGGTGAGGCCAGGAGGTAGGCAAGGGCGAGGGCGTCGTCGATGCCGGTATCGCAGTCAAGGAAGAAGGGTGCAGGCTGGTTCACAGGTCTCTCGTTTCAGGTGTAGCGGTGATGGGGGTTCTGCTGGGTGTCCGCGCGGAACCGGCGGACCGGCGTCGTGCGTTAGATCTTTTCGCCCTTCGGCGCGGCAATGAACAGGCTGACAATGAACGCCAGGGCAGTGATCGATACCGAAATCCAGAGGGCAGCAGAGTACCCGGCCGCGGTGCCCTGGCCTGCGAACGGCGCAACAACCACGACGCCGAGACTCGCCCCGATGCCGAAGGAGGCGCCGTTGATGCCCGGCAGCGCTGCGGGTGCTTCCTTGGGCGAGAGCAGGACGGACAGGCCGTTGATGGCAGTAAGGAAGAATCCGTTGTAGAAAATGCCCAACGCAGCGATGGCGACGAGGACCGCGATCTGGTTGTGGGCGAACAAGGCGGCGATGATCGCGCAGGCGAGGCTGGTTGCGGTGCCTACACGGACGGTCTTGATCCAACCGCGGCGGTCGGCGATCCAGCCGGCCAGCGGAGCGGCGAACACGCCAATCAGTGCTGCAGGGGTGAGGAACAGCAGGGCTGCCACCGACGCGGACAGTCCGAAGCCGTTGTCCTTGTCCTGGCTGAGCAATACCACGGTGAAGTTGATGATGGCGAAGATGCCCGCAAGTGTCAGCACGGTGGTGGCGATGACGGGCCACACCTGGCGGGAACGGAGGTGGTGGACTGCAACCAACGGGGTTTCGCGCTTTTTCTCGATGAGCCAGAAGGCCGTGAACGATGCAATACTGCCGGCCAGCAGTCCGAGGGCTGCCGGTGAAGTCCATCCGGCAGAGGAACCCGTGGACACGAAGTAGGTGATGAACACCAGGAACACCGACAGGGAACCCGCTCCCCACCAGTCCATCCGGCCCGGAGCCACGCTGGACCTACCGCCCGGGACTACCTTGATGACACAGACGACGGCGATGGCCGCCAGTACCAGCACGGCGACGAAGATCGACTGGAAGCCCAGGGTCTCGGCCATGAGCCCGCCAAAGTAGCCGTCCACGCCACCAACTCCACCGTTGATGGCGGCAATGATCCCAATGGAGGTGCCGAAGAGCCGGGCGGGCAGGTACTCGTTCAGGACGATGTAGGAGAGGGCGAAAATCGCGCTGGAGACGCCCTGCATGAAGCGGCCCGTCACCAGCAGCGGCAAGGTCGGGGCGAAGATGCACAACACGGTTCCGGCGCCCATGATGGCCAGCACCAGCAGCAATGCGTTGCGGCGGCCTATGAAGTCGCTCCACCGGCCAATCACAGGACCTGAGATGGCGCCGGCGAGGAAGAACATGGATTGAACCTGTGCGACGGCTTCCGGGGTCTCGCCGAAGAAGGAGCCGATATGCGGCAGTGCGGGGGTGATCATGCTGGCGTTGAGTTGGAACGCCAGGACGGCCAGGACCAGCGTGGTGATCAGCAGTGCGGCAGCTTTGCCGTGCACCCTGCCTTCATCGGGGGCGTCAAGATCGCCGGCCGGGGTCTGCGGGTCTACGGCCTGCGGATCTGCAGCCTGCTGGCGTGTGGCGGTGGGGATGTTCACATCAAACTCCTTTGTCCAGGGGCGCGGGGCGGCGCCACGAGATGTGAGTTGTTATACAAGCATGTATTACGAGCTTGTGCAACCTGTCACATTCATCCGGTACAGTGTCGGTAACCCATTCCAAGTGAGGCCTCCCTTGACCGACAAAGCCGTCCAGTTCCTGTCCCGCCCCATAGCTACCCAGCCCGGGCAGCCCCTTCGTGTTGCCGCGTACTCGCGCATCGCAGAGGCGATCCGGACAAAGATCCTGCCGCCGGGTTCGCTGCTCCCCACCGAGACCGAGTTGGGCACCATGATGGACGTCAGCCGCACCGTGATCCGGGAAGCGTTGATGTTGCTGGAAGAAGACGGCCTCACCCGGGCACGCCGTGGAGTCGGACGGTTCGTGGCTGATTCACTACCCAGGATCGGGATTGAACACATCCGCCCGTTCGATCAACTCCTTGGCGGGCCGGACCAGGACATCCAGGTCAAGCGCGTGGCAGCCATCAAACAACCGGCGTCGGAGTTCGTTGCGCCGGGTATCGGAGTGGAGCCCGATGAGGACGTCTGGTTCTGGGAGAGCGTACTCATCCGCAACGGCGAGCCCGTGGCCCACCTCCAGGAAAACGTCGCACAGAGAATTCCCGAAGCAGACCAGCTCGCTGAGGCCGCAGAGGCGCCCACGCTTTCCGCGTCCACACTCCTGGAGGTGCTCAGCGGACTACCCGGCGCTTCCCTGGGACCCGGCGAATGCGAGATCAGCCTCAGTACGGCCGGGCCAAGCCGTGCAAAGCTGCTGGGACTGCGCCCCTCTGATCCGGTGCTGGTCCTCACCCAGTACGTGCGCCGGAACGGCGCCCCGTTCTACCTCGCAAAATGCCTCGTAGCCGCCAAAGCCGGCCACCTCTCCGTCATCCAGTCCTCCTGACATTCAGCTGATTTCTTCCAAAAAGGACCTTCCATGAGCACTCCCCTGCACTCTTCCGCGCCCATTTCCAGCTCCAAGCTCACGGTGGTGGGCAGCATCAACCTCGACATCACGGCAACGGCCAGCCGGCTGCCCTCCCCCGGTGAAACCGTCGGCGGAGCAGTCCTCCGCCAGCAGCCCGGTGGGAAGGGCGCCAACCAGGCCGTCGCCGCGGCCCGGCTTTCCGGCCGCTCCCGCATGGTGGGGGCCGTTGGCCAGGACGACGCCGGCCGGACACTTCTGGACGCAATGGCCGGTGCCGGCGTCGACATCCACAGCGTTGCCCGCGTGGAAGCGGCGACGGGAACTGCCTTGGTGCTGGTGGACAGCGACGGCGAAAACCAAATTGTGGTGTGCCCCGGCGCCAACGGCTCAGTGGCCTTGGACGGGGTGTCATTCGGCGAAGAAGAAGCCCTGCTGTGCCAGCTCGAAGTGGACCAGGACGTGGTGCTGGAAGCTGCCCGCCGTGCACCGGGATTCTTCGCACTCAACGCCGCACCGGCAGCGCCGATCCTGCCGGAACTCCTGGAGCGCTGCGATCTGGTAATCGTGAACGAAACCGAATACGAGCTGATCCCCGCCCTCAAGAATGCGCCGCTGGTCGCGGTGACCTACGGCGGCGAGGGCTCGGCAATCTTCGTCGACGGCGAACGCGTCGCCGAGGCTCCGGCCGTAAAAGTCACGGACATCGCCAACACCATCGGCGCGGGCGACGCCTTCTGCGCAGCCCTGGTCCTTGCCCTGCAATCCGGATTGGACCACAGCCATGCCCTGGCCGTAGCCAACGCCGTGGGCGCTGACGCCGTCCGCGATGCCTCGTCCCAGCCCGCCTTGCAGTCCCTGGAACACTACATTGAGGCGACGCGCTTGCCTGATGCAGCGGATTCCGCCGCCACCAAATAGTCCGCCCACCGCTTCAGGGCAATCTCTACGGGCGGATGATGCAATCCGTGTGACTCAGCCAAGGCGAGCGCTGCCGCGGTGGGATACCGCTCTTCCGAGAGGAACGACAACGTCTCCGGATCCGCGCCGGTGAGTTTGGGCGGGAGCCTCTTCAGAAGAGCACTGGGGATTCTCAACCACGGGACCCTGACCTTCAGGTGCTTCCCGAGCATGTGCAACAGTTCCGGCAACGGCGGCGTGGCGTCATCGAGAACCCAGTACGAGGCGTTTTCCGCCTCGGATGTGATGGGGACCAGCGCCATGAATGACGCCAGGTAGTCCACAGTCACCACGGGGACGAACGTGCGGTTGTTCCCGGGCAGTGCGGGCAGCTTTCCACGGGAGAGGTCCATGACGCTCGCCGCGAGGCCCAGACCCTGCTGCGACTCGCCGTTGACGGAATCTCCGATCACGGAGGCCGGATTGACCACGGTGAAAGGGACGCCCAGGGAACGCGCTGTCGCTTGCACCACGGCGTCGGACTCCACCTTGGAGCCTTCATAGGCGCCCAGGTGTTTGTATTCCCTGGCGCGGCGCGAGTCGTCCCACGGCACCTCGTTCGGGTCTTGGCCGCCCACCCGGTAGCCGGACAGATGGACCAGCCTGGTCAGCGCCGGCAGCTGCGAGGCGAAACGAACCACGCGTTCTGCGCTGGTCACGTTCGCGGAGTAGGCATCATCGGCCGTCATGCCAAACGCGAACGCACCGGCGACATTGTGGACTTCAGTCACGGTCCGGAATTCGTCCGACCCAGGATCAACACCCAAGCCGGCGTCGTTAAAGTTCACGAGCACGTGCTTTGCGGTGCCGTCGGCATCGTGACGCGCGAGCCAGTCCGCCAGCCGGTGGAAGGAATCTTCGCTGCGCACCGCGGCTGTGACGGTCACCCCCTGGTGCAGGAGTTCCCGCACCAGCCACTGCCCGATGTGGCCCGTGGCTCCGAACACCAAGGCATGGCGGAGGCTCATGCGCCTGCTCCGGCCTGGGTTGCTGCCAGCAATGTCTTGAGCGTCCCGGCGGCTGCGTCCATTGGCTGGGTGGACTTGTGAGCGCGGGACAGGATGAGCGAGCCCTCCACCAGGCAAATGATCGATGTCGCCAGGCTATGGGCGTTTCCCTCTTCCACCCCGAACGTGGACAAGTAGCCGGATACGGCCTGGATCCATCCGTCGTAGACGCGGCTGCACGCCTCCCTCAGCGGCTCATTCTCCGATGCCGCGTCCAAGGCGACGGAGGAAACGGGACAACCTGCCTGATAATCGCTGGTTTCCAGGATGTTTTTGAGTTCGGCAATGAGTGCGTCCACTACCGCCGCAGGTGAGGTGGCCGTCGTCGTGGCCTTGCCAATCAGTTCTCCGAAGTGATCGCCGGCCAGCGCCACGGCGGCAACGCCGAGCCCCGTCTTCCCTCCGGGGAAATGGAAATAGAGCGAGCCTTTGGGAGCACCGGACCGGGCCAGGACAGTGTTGAGTCCGGTTCCGTGATAGCCGTGAAGTTGGACCAGATCAAGCATGGACTCGACCAAACGCTGCCGGGTTGCGATTCCTTTGGGGTATGAAGAAGACATATCTAGATAATAGACCAGTCTATATATTATTTCCACAAACAGCCGGGTTGGATGCTACAGTTGCTACGATTGCTACGGAGGATCATCATGACAACTATTCCCCACCGGGAACTGCGCAACCAGAGCAGCAAGATTCTGGAACGCGTCAAGAATGGCGAAGTCATCGACGTCACCAATAACGGCCAGGTCGCGGCCACCCTCATTCCGCCATCCGCTTCGCCCTTTGAACGATTGCTCCAAGCAGGAAGCATCCGGCCTGCCATCGAGTCACCCGTGGACTTCCGCCTTGTGGCGCGTGTCAGCAGCGATATGACCACGGCCGACATCCTGGCTGACCTCCGCGGGGACCGGTGATCGTTTACGCGGACACCTCCGCGATTCTTAAGCTTGTTGTGGATGAGCAGGAATCTGAAGCTCTGGCCGCGCATCTCCAGGGAGTCCGGTTAGCTGGAGGTCACTTGGTGGCTTCCATGCTCCTCTACACCGAGCTTCACTGCGCTGCACGCCGACGCAGCCTTCCCTTTGACCAAGTCAACGACGTCCTTGCCGGCCTCAACCTTGTTGATGTCACCCGTTCGGATCTAATGTATGCCTCAGCGCTGCCCAGGCAACTTCGGAGCGCAGACGCCACTCACTTGGCAACCGCCATCCGGCTTCAAGTGGACTCCGTGGTGGCCTATGGCCAGGAACTGTGCTTGGCCGCGAAGGAATCCGGGCTCACGACCACGTCGCCCGGAACCTAGCCAGGCCTACCCCACGATCCGGAAGTCATCGAACTCCCCTGTACCGTCGGAGAGTTCGAAAGCCACCTTCTCAACGTGGCCCGGCGCCTGCGTGGACTGGAGCCACTTCACGAGGCGGTCAACGTCGGCTGCCGAACCCTCGGCAAGCAACCGGACGGAACCGTCGTGATCATTACGGACCGTCCCTGTCAGCAGGAGTTCGTCGGCCTTCCGGGCAGTCCAGTAGCGGAAGCCCACCCCCTGGACGACGCCGGTGATGCGGGCTGTGAGCCGAACGGTCCCGTCAGTCATGGCTCCACTTTAACCAGATCCGCCCTTGTCCGGCCCGTTCACCGTATAAGGGCGTGCGGGCCTGACAAGGGCGGGATCCGGCAGCAAACAAGCTAGCCGATCACGATGTCGCGCGTTTCGTGGCTGTAGGTGATGGTGACCGTGCCGCCGTCGTGGTTCAACTCGTGGTTGGCGCCGTCACGGACGCCGAACGCACCGTAGTTCTCGTCCCACGAGCGGTTCAAGGCCACTTTGTAGGTGTAGAAACCAGCGGGCAGTTCAGCCGTCAGCGTCCATACCTGGACCAACGGGTTGAACGTCATCTGGGCTTCGTCATACTGCGGCGCCCAATCCTCGGGGGCACCAAGGATCTTGTTGAAGTCCCCGGCAATCGCGACGGCGTCCGGCTGCGGCAACGTCTCGACGGCGGTGGCCGCCTTGCCCTTGGCCGGCGCCTTGCGCGTGGTGGCCTTCTTTGCCGCAGGTGCGGCTTTCGCCGCGGTAGCTTTAGTGGCAGTGGCCTTCGGGGCCGACACCCTGGCGGCGGCAACCTTCGGCTCGGCCACGTCGGTGGCCGCTTCCTTGGGTGCGGTCACTTTCTTCGCAGCAGCACGCTTGGTCGCCGCTGCCTTCTTCGCCTGGGGCTTCACCGGCGGCGCGGTGGGAACCGGGACGTCGGCTGGTACCGGCGTTCCGGCGTCGAGCGCTGCTGCAAAAGCTGCAACGTCGCCGAACGCGACCGTCGCCCGCAAGCCGTCCTCGGGAATGGTCCAGCCCGAACGTCCCTTGACCAGCCAGCCGGCCTTGACCAACTTGGCCGAGGCGGAGGTGAGCGTCTTGTGGCCGCGCGGAATTCCGCCACTGAGCAGTTCGGCCTCGTGGTCGTTGAAAGGAACGCGCGCAGTCGCTTCGGCCAGCACTTCGCCGGCGTTCAGCGTTGCCCCGGACCATACGCCCTCTGCGAGGATGTCCAGGACGGCCTTCAGACGAAGGTTGGTGTTCTCGGCGGTGTTCGCGCCCATGCTTCTCCTTCTACGGTGGTTATTCCCTTGCAGTTTGCCAATGAATTGTTAATTCCCGCGACTGCAGTTGGTAAACACCGTGTGTCGTGACTGAGTGTGACATCACAATCGCCGCAAGTGATCCACGGGTCTCGGCTGGAGCGGTTCAGGCCCGCGTCACCGATGATTTGACCCACTCTGTGACCTCGTCCAGGAGCTCTGTTTTGCGCGCCTCGCTGGCGAAGGATGACCGGATGGAATTGGCAGCCAAGGTAGCCTGCTCGGGCACCGAGAACTTCAGGACCTCAACCAGCTTCCCGAAGTTATCGTCCACGTACCCGCCAAAGTAGGCGGGGTCGTCCGAGTTGACGCAGACGTTCAGGCCGATCGCCAGCATTTCGGGAAGCGGGTGGTCCTCCAGCTTGTCCACGGCGCGAAGCCGGACATTGGACAGGGGGCAGACCGTCAGGGGCACCTGCTCGGCCACCAACCGCTGCACCACATCGGTGTCTTCCATGCACCGGATGCCGTGATCGATCCGCTCAACATGCAACACGTCCAGCGCCTCCGTGATGTAGGAGGCGGGGCCTTCCTCGCCGGCGTGGGCGATCCTTCGCATTCGGGCCTCGCCTGCGCGCTGGTACAGGCGTTCAAATTTCGACGGCGGATTGCCCACCTCGGCCGAGTCCAGGCCGATGCCAGCAATGGGAGCATGCATGGCAAGGAGCTGGTCCAGCACTTCCAGCGCGGATTCCTCTGACATATCCCGCAGGAAGGCGGCAATGAGGAGGGTGGAGACACCAAAGTCCTCTTCCGATGTTGCCAGGGCCTTGGCCACGCCGTTGACGCAGGTCTCCAAGGCCACACCGCGTGAGATGTGGGCCTGGGGGTCCATCATGATTTCCGCGTGCCGTACTCCTCCGGCGGCGGCGCGCTCCAGGTAGGCGCGGGTCATGTCCGTGAAATCCTGTTCGGTCTGCAGGACGGCCATGTTGGCGTAATAGAGGTCCAGGAAGGACTGCAGGTCGGAGAATTCATACTTCCCGCGCAGTTCTTCGATGTCTTCATAGGGCAGTTCAATGCCATTGCGTTCGGCCAGGGCAAAGATCAGCTCTGGCTGGAGGGTCCCTTCGATGTGCAGGTGCAGTTCGGCAACCGGAGGTGCCGGGGTGGTTGTTTTCTCGCCAATAGTTTCCACCCTGCAACTCTAGGCCCGAACACGGGCACGTGTCCCGGAGCACTCAACTTGGTTCTCACGCCCGGCACCCTCAAACTGAAAGGATGCAGACTTTCCTCCCTTTCGCCGATTTCCGTCAGAGCGCTGCGGCACTCGACACGTCAAGGCTCGGCAAACAGCGCGTCGAAGCACTCCAGGTCCTCCGCGCGTTGGTGATCCCGGAGTACGGTTGGCAGTCCCACCCGGCGGTCCGCATGTGGATGGGCCACGTTCCGGCGCTCACCATGTACGGCCTGGCCATGGCCGACGAATGGATGGAACGCGGCCACCCGGACAACACCCGCACCAACATCGCGGAGTTCGCACCGCAGGCCGCCCACCCGGACTACGCGTCCAGGATCATCATGCCGCCGTGGCTGGGACACGAGGACCTGCACCTCAGCCACCGTTCAAAACTGATCAGCAAGGACCCCAAGCACTACACACAGATCTTCCCGGGTACCGAGGAGAAGCTGGAATACGTGTGGCCGGAGCCCAAGCATGAGTTCCACCCGGAAGATCCCGAAGAGGACAGCCTGTGGATCCTTCGCTCCAACGTCGAGGATCTTCGTCCCGAAGAGCTCACCACCGTCAGCATGCCACCGCATGGCAAGGCCCGTTCCACGGCGCCGGCGGACCCAGACGAGTACCAGTTCGTCTACGCCGAGGAAAAGTCGCGACGGCAGGTGAAGGGCCCCAAAAAGCGCCCGGTGAAGCAGCTTGAGAAGAAACCCACGCGCAAGCGCCAGGCCCAGGAGCAGGCCTTCAACACCCTGCCCGGCAAGACCGAACTGGCCGTCCCGTTCGACGGCGGCCAGACCTTCGCCGTCGGCCTTATCCATGGGCGCCCCATCACCGTGAACGGCCGCTTCGCGCGCAACTTCGAGGTCACCAACGTGATCAAACGCTCCGACTTCGACTACCCGGCGCTGTTGCAGGATCCCCGGGTGTTCTTCCCGGTCCCCGCACCCGCGCAGTAGCGGCACGTTTCCACCAACGCAGGGAGGGCCATGGATTTCCAGCACATCATCGAGGCCGTTGGCAGGTACATGGATGCTGCGGGGGTGGCCGTCATGGTGGTTGGAGCTTTGGTTTCCATCCCCATGGCCCTGCGCGGCTACCAGCCGGAACGGGCCAGGGGCTTGGCGCCATTCACCCCGTACCGGGCCTACCGGCAGTTGCTGGGCCGCTCCATCCTGTTGGGCCTTGAGCTCTTGGTGGCGGCGGACATCATCCGTACCGTCGCGGTGACGCCAACTTTCGAGAGTGTCGGCGTCCTGGCGATCATCGTGCTCATCCGGACCTTCCTCAGCTTTTCGCTCGAGCTGGAAATAACCGGCCGCTGGCCGTGGCAGAAGGAAAAAAGCCCGGACGCCACCGAGCCGCTACGATCGGATGCATGACGCAGCCGTGGGGACCGGACATTCTTGGCGAAGGCTTTGAACAGCAAACGCTGAAGCTCGACGGCGACGCTGTCGCCACCTTGGTGCGTTACGTCGGTTCCGGTCCGCAATGGCTCGATGCTCCGGAGGGCGTTGGCCTCGACGCAGACGTCCTCTACGTTCATGGCTGGTCCGACTACTTCTTCCAACGCCACCTCGCCGAATTCTGGCACCGGGCCGGGGCGCGCTTCTACGCCCTGGACCTGCATAACTACGGCCGCAGCCTGCGGCCTGGACTGGTACCGGGGTTCGTCACCAACCTCACGGATTACGACGCCGACATCGCGGCCGCCTTGGACGCCATGGGGCGTTCAGGTGCGCCGGGTGAAGACCGTCCACTCATCCTGCTGGGACACTCCACCGGCGGGCTGACACTAAGCCTCTGGGCGCACCGCCATCCCGGTATGGCCTCGGCACTGGTCCTCAACAGCCCGTGGCTGGAGTTCCAGGCCACCGAACTTGGCCGCCGCGCGATTGCGCCGCTTGTGGGTCTGCATGCCCGGCTCCACCCGCTGGCGCCGCTGCCGCCCGTGGACCCGGGAATTTACACCCGTGCAGTCTCAGCAGCCCTCGACGGCGAATGGGACTACAACCTCGACTGGCGCCCCGACCGGGGATTCCCCATCACGCCGGCATTCCTGGACGCTGTGTTCCGCGGCCAGGCAACAGTCGCCGCAGGTCTGGGCATCGACACACCCGTCCTCGTGTTGCTCTCCGACAAGAGCTACCTGCAACCGAAGTGGTCCGCCGATGCGCTCACTGCGGACGTGGCCCTGAACGTGGACGCCGTGGCCCACCGTGCCCTTTCCCTGGCGGACACAGTCACAGTGAGCCGGCTGCCGAACGCCTTCCACGACATCTTCCTCTCCCCGGAACCCATCCGCCGGGAAGCGTTTGAGCGCATCGGCCGCTGGCTGCCCATGGCCCTGCAACCGGCCGACGCCATGGAGTGGGAGGCCAGGACAGCGGGCTTGTAGCCCTCGCCCGGTCCCGCCGTTGTTGGCCCGCTGCAGTGGGCCATGCAGCCCGCTGCAGCACGGAGGGTACGCCAGCGAGGGCAGCCCGCGGGGATCCGTAGGCGGCAGGCCTACTTGCCAAGCCCCGCCCGGCGCAAGGCCTCAGCCATGGCGGTGTTGGCCGGAGCTGCTTGGGTCTGCTGGGGTTTGCCCTGACGCGGGTTGCGTTGTTGCGGGCCGCCCTGGCCATGCCGCTGGCCCGGCTGACCGCCGCGCTGACCCGACTGGCCGCCGCCCCGCTGGCCCGGCTGACCGCCCGAGTCGCGCCCTCCTGCTGCACGCCCACCCGAGGTGCGGCCACCCGCAGAGCCGGGTTCGTCGTCGAGCCTGAGCGTCAGGGAAATGCGCTTGCGCTCCGGGTCGGCCTCCAGCACCTTGACGCGGACCACTTGGCCGGACTTCACGATTTCGCGCGGATCAGAGACGAACTTGTTGGACAGGGCCGAGACGTGCACCAGACCGTCCTGGTGCACCCCGACATCCACAAAAGCGCCGAACGCGGCAACGTTGGTGACCGTACCTTCCAGGATCATGCCCGGCTTGAGGTCGGAGATCTTCTCGATGCCCTCGGAGAACGACGCCGCCTTGAACGCCGGACGAGGGTCGCGGCCGGGCTTCTCGAGTTCGGACATGATGTCCTTGACCGTCGGCAGGCCGAAGGTACCGTCAACGAACGCCTGCGGATCCAGCGCCGTGGCGGGACCCCCGCCCGCTGCCACCAGGATCTTGCGGGCCACGGAATACGCTTCCGGGTGCACGCTGGAGGCATCCAGGGGCTCCGCTCCCCCGGTGATGCGGAGGAAGCCGGCGCACTGTTCGAACGCCTTGGCCCCCAAACGGGGAACCTTCTTGAGGTCGCTGCGCTTGGCGAACGGACCGTTCTCGTTCCGGTAGGCCACGATATTTTCGCTCAGCAACGGCCCGACGCCGGCCACGCGGCTCAGCAACGCAGGCGAGGCGGTGTTCACATCCACGCCCACGGCGTTCACGCAGTCCTCCACCACCGCGTCCAAGGACCGGTCCAGCTTCGCGGCAGTGACATCGTGCTGGTACTGGCCCACGCCGATGGACTTTGGCTCGATCTTCACCAGTTCCGCCAAGGGGTCCTGGAGGCGCCGTGCGATGGACACAGCGCCACGCAGCGAAACGTCCATCCCGGGAAGTTCCGAAGCCGCCAAGGCAGATGCTGAATAAACAGAAGCCCCGGCCTCGGAGACAACAAGCTTCTGGATCCCCTTGGAGCCGGCAGCTTCAAGGGACTTGATCAGCTCGGTGGCAAGCTTATCCGTCTCACGGGATGCCGTTCCGTTGCCGATCGCCACGAGTTCCACGTTGTGCTGCTTGGCGAGCCGGCCCAGGGCCGCCAAGGCTTCGTCCCATTTCCTGGCGGGAGCGTGCGGGTAGATCGTGTCCGTGGTGACCACCTTGCCGGTGCCGTCCACCACAGCCACTTTCACACCCGTCCGCAGACCCGGGTCCAGTCCCAGGGTGGCCCGGTTGCCGGCCGGGGCTGCGAGCAGGACGTCGCGAAGGTTGGCCGCGAAGACGCGCACAGCCTCGTCCTCTGCGTCAGCGAACATGCGGCCGCGAAGATCCGTGGTGAGGCGGTCCAGGATCCTGCCACGCCAGGCGAGCTGAGCCGTCTGCATCAGCCAAGCATCGGCCGGACGGCCCTGGTTGGCGACGCCGAGGCACTTGGCCACAGCGTTCTCGTACTTGCCGCGGGCGGCGGCCAGGGCGTCGTCGTCGGCCGGGTCTGCTTCGGCGAGATCCAGCTCAAGGACGCCGTCCTTCTCGCCTCGCAGCAGGGCAAGCACGCGGTGCGACGGCATCCCGGACGGCACCTGCGTGAACTCGAAATAGTCCTTGAACTTCTGGCCCTCGGCCTCCATGCCCTTCTTGACGCGGGACACCATGCGGCCTTGCTTCCACAGGCGTTCCCGGAGGTCCTCGGCGAGGTCCGGGTCCTGCCCGACGCGCTCCACCAAAATGGCACGGGCACCGGCGAGCGCCGTGGCGGCGTCCTCGATGGAGTGCTCGCTGTTCAAGTACTTGGCGGCTTCGGCGGCGGGGTCCAGCTGCGGGTTGGCGAGAAGGACGTCGGCCAAGGGCTCGAGACCGGCTTCGCGGGCGATCTGCGCTTTGGTGCGCCGCTTGGATTTGAAGGGAAGGTAGATGTCTTCGAGCCGGGCTTTGGTATCGGCCCCGACGACGGCGGCCTCCAGTTCCGGGGTCAGCTTGCCTTGCGAGGCAATCGCCTCGAGGACGGCCTTGCGGCGTTCTTCCAGCTCACGAACGTATCTGAGGCGCTCTTCTAGGTCACGCAGCTGGGTGTCATCGAGCGTCCCGGTGACTTCCTTGCGGTAGCGGGCGATGAAGGGGACGGTGGATCCGGCGTCGAGCAGTTCCACCGCGGCCTTGACTTGCCAGGCTTTGACGCCGAGTTCTTCTGCGATTTGTGCGTGGATGGCGGAGTCGGCTGACTGGTGTTGGAGATTTGAAGTCACCATGACAGTTTGCCTCACGAGGGCTTGCCTGTGGGAACGGGCCGCGAGGCGTTCCCGTGGCGGGAGTGCCTCGCGGCAGCTGGCCTTGCCCTCCGGCGTGGTTTAGTGCGCCATGTGCTCCTTGGCGGAGATGTGCTCCACCATTTCGCCGAGGCGCTGCTCGGCGTAGTGGTTGCGGGCAATGTCACCCTGGCTGATGATGCCCACCAGTTTGTGGTCGCTGATGACGGGCAGGCGGCGTACCTGGTGCTCCTCCATCATGGCCACGGCGTCGTCAACGCTGGCATCGGCGTCCACCCAGTAGGGCTTGCCGCCGGCGAGCTCGCTGGCTAGGACTTGCCGGGCGTCCTTGCCCTCGGCCAAACACTTGACCACGATGTCGCGGTCCGTGATGAAGCCGGTGAGCTTGCCGTCATTGCCGCAGATGGGAAGCGAACCGCAGTCCAGGTCCCTCATCAGCACGGCGGCTTCCTGGAGAGTTTTGTCCTCGGCGATGCACTGGGCATTCGTCGTCATGAATTCACGCACGGCACTCATGGGTCCTCCTTCATCGATTGGGATTATCGACGCGGGGCCCTTCGGCTCCAACGCCGATGATGCCAGACTACGCCCGCCAAGTAGCCGTGACCAGAAGGATTTCAGTCCTCCGCGATGTCCTCGGCCCAGAGTTCCGGATGCTCATCCTGGAAGGTGCGCATCATGTCCACGCAGCGTTGGTCATCCAGCACAATGACCTCCACGCCGCGTGAGCGCAGGAGCTCGAATTCGCCTGGAAACGTCTCGGCCTCCCCCACCACCACGCGGGGAATCTTGAACTGGATGATGGTCCCGGTGCACATCGCGCACGGGGCAAGGGTGGTGTACAAAGTGGTGTCGCGGTAACTCTTTTGCCGGCCGGCCGCACGCAGTGCCGACATTTCCCCATGCGCAATGGGGTCGCCGTGCTGGACGCGCTCGTTATGCCCGCTTGCTATGACTTCTCCGGCCCTCGCCAAGGCGGCTCCGATGGGGATTCCGCCCTCGTTGAGGCTCTTCTGCGCGGCTTGGTAGGCGGCTTCGAACGCGGGATCTGCTGTGGGCGTTGTTTCGGTCATGGGTGCAGTCTAAATCGGAGGGAGGCTACATTGCCGGGCTATATTGTCGGGGCCCGCTGATAGCTTGGCTTGCAAGGGTATTCACAGCAAGGAAGGCAGGTGGCCCGCGGTGTTCTTTCTCGATCCGGAGCCGGCAGGCGCCCCGCAGGATCTGGTCTTCTCGGCCAGCGATCTGGTGATCGCGGCTACCTGCGAGTACCAATTGCTCCGCAAGCTCGACGAAAAACTGGGCCGCACTCCGAAGCCGGATTTCCCGGCCGATGCCATGCTGGAACGCACTGCGGCACTCGGCGACGTCCACGAACACCGGGTTCTGGAGGAATTCGTGGACCGGTTCGGCCAGTGGGACCCGGCCACGGGAACCGGGGTTTACGACGTCGTTCCCGCCACTGCGATGGACCGCGGCACGCTGAGGGCCAAGCATGCGGAATCCCTCGATGCCTTGCGTGCCGGTGCGGATGTCGTTTTCCAGGCCGCCTTCTTTGATGGCACGTTCCACGGTCGATCCGACTTCCTGGTCAAGCGGCCAGGCGGTCAGTATGCAGTGTTCGACACCAAGCTGGCGCGCCACGCCAAAGTCACAGCCCTCCTGCAGCTGGCCGCCTATGGGGACCAACTCATTCAGGCCGGCATCACACCGGACCCCCAGGTCACCCTGGTGCTGGGCAACCGGGTCCAGAGCGATCATCCGCTTTCCCAAATCCTGCCCGTGTTCAAGGAACGCCGCGAACGGTTCCTCGGAATGACCGCTGCGCACCGTTCAGGCAGCGAACCGGTTGCCTGGGGCGACCCCCGGTACTCTGCGTGTGGCCGCTGCGACTACTGCGCGGAGCAGGTCCAGCTGCACCGGGATCTGCTCATGGTCGCGGGCATGCGTATCAGCAGACGCAAGAAGTTGATCGAGGACGGCGTCACCAACATCGACCAGCTGGCCGCCCTGCCGGCCACGGGCGATCCCACGCTGCTGCGGCTCCGGGAACAGGCGAGGCTCCAAACGGGAACCGGGACCCCGGACGGCACTGTGGAGTACACGGACGCGTCCGGAGAAGCCAAAGCAATCAGTTACAACGTGCTGGCTGACAACACGCTGGGACGCCTCCCGACGCCGGACCCCGGCGACATCTTCTTCGATTTCGAAGGCGACCCCCTGTGGCAGGATCCAGCTACCGGAAAATGGGGCCTGGAATACCTGTTCGGTGTCGTGGAGAACCCTGTTGAGCCCGGCGCATCTCCGGTGTTCCGTCCCTTCTGGGCGCACTCCCGGACGGAGGAAGGCCAGGCGTTCGTGGACTTCCTGGAATACGTCGCCAAGCGCCGCGCACAATATCCGGGCATGCATATCTACCACTACGCTGCTTATGAAAAAACTGCACTGCGTAATCTTTCCTTGACACATGTGGTGGGTGAAACCGCCGTCGACGACCTCCTGCGCGAAGGCGTCCTCGTGGACCTTTACGACACCGTCCGGCACAGTATCCGGATTTCCTCGAACTCCTACAGCATCAAGAAACTTGAGCCCTTGTACATGGGCCAGCACCTCCGCTCCGGTGACGTGACCGACGCTGGCGCGTCCGTGGTGGCCTATGCGGATTTCTGTACGGCCCGGGACACCGGACAGGCTGCCGTAGCCGCTGAGATCCTGGAAGGTATCCGGGACTACAACGAGTACGACTGCCTCTCCACGCTGGAACTGCGCAACTGGTTGCTTGCGCGGGCGGCGGAACGCTCCATCACTCCCGGATCGTTCCGCGACGAGACCGGTGACGCGCAGCCAGGGAACCCGAAAGCCCGGGACGCGAACAAGTACGAGGCCGCACCCGAAGAGACGGCACTGTTCGACTACCTCGCAGGGCTCCCGGAGGCCGATCGCGCCACTCCGGATGCCCTTGCCATCCGCATTGTCGCAGCGGGTGTCGGCTACCACCGGCGTGAGGACAAGCAGCATTGGTGGGGCCACTTCGATCGTCTTGAAAAGCCCACCTCCCAATGGGACGACGCCCGTGACTTGTTCATCGTGGACCATGCCGAGTTGCTGCAGGACTGGGCCAGGCCAACGCCCCGCAGCAACCCGGTCCGGATCGTCAAACTGCTTGGACGTTCCGGTGACGGTGCGGGATTGGATCCGGGCAAGAGCTACTTCAGGATGTACAGCCCCCCGCTGCCGGAGGCCCTGTCAGCGAAGGAATCATCAGTTCTTGGCCGCGCCGGCTGGAGCAACACGAAGGTCACCGAAGTGGGCGAAGACGGGGACTTCGAGTCAGTCATCATCGCCGAAAGCCTTCGCAAGGACTCCACGGAGTTCACCCAACTGCCCATGGCTTTGACCCCTGACAGCCCCATTCCGACGAACGGTCAGAGGGCAGCGCTGGCAGCTTTGGCCACCAAGCTCCGGGACGGGTTGCCCGCATGGCCCAAGGACGCGGCGCTGGATCTGGTCCGCCGGCAACCACCCAGGCTGCGCAGCCTCGACGCACTGCCCGCTGTTGGGTCCGGGCCCGACGGATACATTGACGCAATTACCGCCGCAGTGAAGGACCTTGACCATTCCTACCTGGCGGTCCAGGGCCCTCCGGGGAGTGGAAAAACCTACGTTGGCGCGCACGTCTTGGCCCGGCTCGTGGCCGAGGGCTGGAAGGTCGGCGTCGTGGCACAATCACACGCCGTGGTCGAGCACATGCTGTGTGCCGCCGTGGAGAAGGCCGGGGTGGACCCGATGCGGGTGGCCAAAGAGGTCAAACACAACGACCCCGTGCCGTGGAACGGGTGCGGGAAGGCCGACGTGGCGGAGGCGTTGTCCATGCCCGGCGGTGCCCTGATCGGCGGCACAGCCTGGGCCATGGTGGGCAAGGAGGTCCCTGCGGGAGCCCTGGACCTGCTGGTCATCGACGAAGCAGGCCAGTTCTCCCTGGCCAATACCATGGCCGTCAGCCGGGCAACCAAGCGGCTCCTCCTGCTCGGTGATCCCCAGCAGCTCCCGCAGGTCACTCAGGGGACGCACCCTGAGCCCGTTGACGAGTCAGCACTGGGCTGGTTATCCGACGGTCACAACACACTGCCGGCTGAGCTTGGCTACTTCCTGGCGCTGTCATGGCGCATGCATCCGGATCTGTGCAGTGCCGTGTCCGAGCTCTCGTACGACTCCCGGCTGGAAGCGGCACCCGCAGCCTCAGAGCGCTGGCTGGAAGGTGCCGGCCCGGGAATTTCGACCGTCTACGTCCACCACACCGGGAACTCGACATCCTCAGCCGAGGAAGCGGCGGAAGTCCTCCGGCAAGTGCAGGCCCACCTCGGCCTGACATGGCACGACCCCTCCCAATCCCCGAAAAGCCCATCCCCGGAGGGCCGTGCCCTGGACGAGAGCGACATCCTGGTGGTCGCGCCCTACAACGCGCAGGTACAGCTCATCAAGCATGAACTCCACGCTGCCGGCCTGAACAAGGTCCGGGTAGGGACAGTGGACAAGTTCCAAGGCCAGGAAGCTCCCGTGGTCATCGTGTCCATGGCTGCATCCGCCGCCGGAGAAGTCCCTCGCGGCATGGAGTTCCTGCTCTCACGCAACCGGATCAACGTGGCGGTCTCCCGCGGACAGTGGCGGGCCGTCGTCGTGCGTTCCCCCGAACTGACCAACTACCTGCCGACACATCCGGAAGGACTGGAAAACCTGGGCGGCTTCGTGGCCCTCTGCCAGCGGAGTTTTTGTACACTTACTGCCCTTTAGAGGGCGACTTAAGGGCGTCTGCTGTACAAAAACTCAGGGCCTCATCCAGGACACGGCCAAAGTTCGCTGCGTCGTGCGCGAAGCGGCCAAGGAAGAGGCCGGAAACACCCGTAAGTCGGGGCAGGAGGCCGGGTTTCGCCGAGCCCCCGTAGATCACGGGAAGGCCCGCCAAAGCATGCTGCGCCAAAGCCTCCCGCAAGGCGCCGACCACCTGGGAAACGTATTCGGCCGAGGCCGGTTCGGGAGCGCCAATGGCCCACACCGGCTCATACGCAATCACGAGCCGGGCAGCCACGGCCCAGTCGCCGGACACGGCCGCCTTGATCTGGTGGAAGACAATCTCTGCTGCGGCCTCCGGCGCGCAGACCTCGGTCTCGCCAACGCACAACAGCGGAGTAAGGCCGGACCCGACGGCGGCGCCCACCTTCAGTGCCACCATCGCCTCGTCTTCGGCAAAGTACCGGCGGCGTTCGGCGTGCCCGATCTCCACCAGGCCAACGCCGAGCTCCGCCAGCATGGACGGCGCAACCTCACCGGTCCAGGGTCCGTCGGACCAGCCGCAGTTCTGTGCCCCCAGGACCAGCGGCGAGCCAGTCACCAGCGCAGCCGCCGCAGGGAGGACCGGGAACGAGGGGATGACAAACGGGACTACCCGCCCGGCCGCGAGGGCCGGACGGGCGTCCACTTCTGCCACCAACTGCTCCAGCCACGCGAGGCTGCGGGCGTACCCCATGTACATCTTGGTACTGACTCCGATGTACAGGGCGTCCTGAGAGGTCATGACTGCTGCGTTCATTACTACTTGTCCAGCAGCTCGTCGGCCTTGTTGGAGAAGACACGGGTGCCGAACATCATCACCGCGGCCAGGAAGGGCAGGACCCCGAGGGCGTAAACACCCATGGTCCCCGTGTCCGAGGCCGTCATCTGGTTGACTGAGGTGCGCAGGATCGGTGCGACGAAACCGCCCAGGTTACCGAGGGAGTTGATGAGGCCGATGCCTGCGGCTGCAGCCGTTCCGGTGAGGAACGCCGTCGGGTATGACCATGCGATCGGACCGATCGCCAGGAAGCTGCACACCGCCAGGGTGATAAAGATGATGCCGAGGACCGGCTGGTGGTTGGCGCCGGCCCAGGCGGAACCGAAGATGCACAGACCTGTGGAGACGAACAAAGCCGTGCCCCAGCGGCGCCGGCGGAGGACCGTGTTGGCTGCCTTCCCGATGAAGAAGCAGGCAAAGATGCCAAAGAACCATGGGATGGCGGTCAGCAGTCCGACGGCGAGCCCTACCTTTTGTCCTGTCAGCTGGGACACCTGTTGGGGAAGGTAGAACGTGACACCGTACACCGCGATCTGCAGGCAGAAGTAGATGACGGTGAAGTACCAGACCTTGCCATTCTTCATCGAAGCCATGACGCCGCGGGGGCCGGATTCTTCCTTCACGGTGTCTTCCAGCGCCATGACATCGGTCAGGGCCACCTTTTCTTCCTTGCTCAGGAACTTGGCATCCTGGGGGCTGTTGATGAGGAAGAAGAAGGCAGCAATACCCGCCAGGACAGCGAGCATGCCTTCGACGAAGAACATCACCTGCCACCCGGCAACCCCCGGAACCTGGTCACCAATGTTGATGAGCCAGCCCGAGAGCGGGGCGCCGATCATCTGCGAGAACGGCTGGGCAAGGTAGAAGATGGCGAACATCTTCACACGGACCTTGTTGGGGAACCATGCGGCGAGGAACATGATGACGCCGGGGAACAGCCCGGCTTCAGTCACGCCCAGCAGGAACCGGAGGATGATGAACGAGGTTTCACCCTGCACGAACGCGAAGCAAGCGGACACAATCCCCCACGTGACCGCAATGCGTGCAAGCCACATTTTCGCGCCGAACTTGGTCAGCAGCAGGTTGCTGGGGATTTCAAACAGGGCGTAGCCGATGAAGAAAATACCGGCACCCAGGGCGTAGGCCCCGGCGGTGATGCCCTTGTCCACACCGAGTGCCGCTTCGGCGAAGCCCACGTTGGTACGGTCAAGGAAAGCTACTACGTACAGGATGACCAACATGGGCATCAGCCGGAATGAAGCCTTGGATATGGCCGATTTCAGGACCGGCGAATCCAGCAATTCCTTGGTGGAACTCGAGGCAACAGACATCGAAACTCCTCTTTGAGTAGTCAATTAGGGGGAGATAACCTCAGCGGGCTATCAGCGCGGGAAGAAAATGAGCACCAGGCCCACGACGCAGACGACGACGCCCACGGCAAGGTAGATCTTTCTTTCTCGGGTCCAGGTCTTCATCGGCGAAGGCCTAGTGCATGTACAGTCCGCCATCCACATTCAGCGTCTGGCCGGAGATGTATCCGGAGTCCTCGCTGATGAGGAAGGCGATGGCGGCGGCGATGTCACGCGTGGAGCCCACGCGGTTCACTACCAGGTCCTTGGTGAGTTCATCTTTGCGTTCCTGGCTCAGCGTGCCACCCATGATGTCGGTGTCGATGGGCCCCGGTGAGATGGCGTTGACGGTAATGTCGTACTCCCCCAGTTCGCGCGCCGTAGCACGGGTCAGTCCGATGACGCCCGCCTTTGCTACGGAGTACGGGGTCTTGGAGAACGTGCCGCCGCCACGCTGGGCGGAAACCGATGAAATGTTGACGATTCGGCCGATGCGGTTCTTCACCATGGACTCGGCAACGCGCCGAGTGGCGTAGTGGACGCCGTTGAGGTTGATGTTCAGCACGCGGTCCCACTCGGCCGGCTCGAGTTCGAGGTAGCCGATGGGCGAGCTGACGCCGGCAACGTTGGCCAGTGCCACGATCTGGGGCAGTTCAGCCTCAAGCTCGTCAATGGCTGCACGTACTTCGGATTCGCTGGCAACGTTGGCGCCGACGCCGTGGGCCTGGACACCGTATTCGGCGGCGATCTCCTTCGCGGCAGCCTTGCAGGCGGCGTCATCGAGGTCGATGATGCCGATGTTCCAGCCCTGCGCGGCGAGGTAGTTGACGGTGGCGCGGCCGATGCCGCGCTCGGAAACAGCACCCGTGACGATTGCGGTGCGTTCTGCGGGGAAAGTCATGTGGTTTCTCCTGGATTAGTTGATCGGGGCCGGGCCAAGCTCTTCAATGAGCTTCTGCATGGCGACGTAGGCCTTGTTGCGGTAGGCGATCAGTTCCGGGGTGCGTTCTGCCGGAACATTGAGGAAGCCCGCACCGGTCTTGGTGCCGAGCTTGCCGGCCTCCACCAAGTCGGAGAGGATCTTCGGCGTCGCGAAGCGCTCCGGGAATCCGGTCTGCAGCGACTTGTAGCAGAAGTTGTAGACATCCAAGCCGGCCATGTCCGCAATGGCGAACGGACCGAAGAAGGGCAAACGGAAGCCAAACGTCGTGCGCACCAGGGTGTCGACGTCGTCGGCTGTTGCGATTCCCTGCTCCACCAGCTGTGCCGCCTCGTGGAACAGCGCGTACTGCAGGCGGTTGAGGACAAAGCCGGTGACGTCCTTCACGACGGCGGTCTGCTTTCCGGCCGCGTGGACGAGGTCACGCGAAGCGGACACCGTTGCCGCGGAAGTACCTGCGTGGGGAATGACCTCCACGCCGGGAATGAACGGTGACGGGTTGGAGAAGTGGACGCCCAGGAAACGCTCCGGGTTTGTCACGGCCTCGGCCAGCGCCGCAATGGAAATCGTTGAGGTGTTGGAGCCGATCACTGCATCCGGACGGGCTGCGGCGCTGATCCGTGCGAGCGTCTGGTGCTTGATCTCCAGCACCTCGGGAACGCATTCCTCAATGAAGTCGGCGTCGGCAACAGCTTCCTCGATGTCCTTGGCAGCCCACAAGTTCTGCTTGAGGATCTCCGTGGAACCTTCAGGGAAAAGGCCGTCCGCGATGAACTGCTCGGACTCCACCAGGAGGCGGTCATAGTTCTTCTGCGCAACTTCGGCGGACACGTCAGCCAGTGCAACGCGTGCTCCACCGAGTGCCAGGACCTGCGCGATTCCGCCGCCCATGTAGCCGGAGCCAACGACGGCGATCTTCCGGGCTGCGTTGTTCACAGCGGCTTCAGTGGTTTGAGTGCCTTCGGAAACGGTCATGATCAGACTGCCTTTGTGTAGTCGGGCTCGTACGAGCAAATGGCGTCCACCTTGGCGGCGGAGGATGAGTTTTCGTCAAAACGGTGGCTGAGCCACTCTCCGACCAGCTTCTTGGCCAGTTCAAGGCCAATCACCCGCTGGCCGAGGGTGAGGACCTGTGCGTTGTTGCTCAGGACTGAACGTTCCACGGAGTAGCTGTCGTGCGCGGTGACTGCGCGGATGCCGGGCACCTTGTTGGCCGCGATGGCCACACCCAGTCCCGTTCCGCAGATCAGCAGTGCCCGGTCCGCTTCGCCTTCTGCCACCTTGCGGGCAGCGTCAACGGCCACGTGCGGGTAGGCAGTGGAATCGTTGGGACCCACGCCGACGTCGGTCACTGACGCAACACGCGGGTCAGCTTCCAACAGGGCCAGGAGGGCGTTCTTGTATTCCACTCCGGCTTCATCGTTGCCGACGATGATGCGCCAGCCTGGTGTGTTGCTCATTCTGATGCTCCGTTTCCGGCCGCTGTGGAGGGAGCCGCGGCGGCCAGTTGTGAATAGATGTGGTGGGAGATCCTTGCGGCGATCAGGCCGAAGGACACTGCACCGGGATCAGGGTGGCCGATGCTCTTCTCGGCGAGGGGACGTGCGCGGCCCTTGAGCGGCCGGAGGTCAGCGGTATTGGCGGCAGCGGACTCGGCCGCTGCAGCGGCGACAGCCAGTGCGCGGTCAACGGGAGCTCCGCCGTCGAGCTCTGCAAGGAAGGCGTCCCGGAACGGCAGGAGGGCATCCACCATGGTCTTGTCACCGGGGTCGGCCTTGCCGAGTTCGGTGATGGCGCTGGTGAAGGCTTCCACCGCAGCAGCGGCATCCTTGGAACTGTAGGACTCCCGGTTTCCGAGCGACAACCCGGCTGCGATGACTGCCGAACCCCACAGCGCCCCCGAAGTGCCACCGGCCCGCTCACTCCACGCCTCACCGGCGCTGGCAAGAATCCGCGCAACGGAAGAACCGCTCGCAGCTTCTCCGGCCTGCGCGGCGGCATCCACGCCGCGGCGCATGCCGATACCGTGGTCGCCGTCGCCGGCGATTGCGTCCAGCTTGCCGAGCTCCTCTTCATGCTCGACGACGACGTCCCGCACCTGGGCGAGGACCGCAATGGCCTGCCGCCCGAGTTCGGCGGCAGCCGGGGTGGGCTGTTCGACGTCGGCGGTTTCGGCGTCGTCGATGGCCGCGGCCGCGCGGGCTGCGCGCGGTGCCATGCTGCCCTTTCGGAAGGCGGGAGTGTCGGCGGGTGCTGCCCAATACTGTTCGAGTTCTTCGTCCAGCCACAGCAGCGTCAGCGAGAGTCCGGACATGTCCAGGCTGGTCACCAGCTCGCCGCATTCAGGTTCAACTACCGTCAGTCCTGCGGCACTGAGCAGTTTTTCGATCTTCCCGAACAGCAGGAAAAGTTCGTCGTATTTGACGGTGCCCAGTCCGTTGACGATCGCTACGACGCGGTCCCCCGCGTCCTCCGGCTTGTCGGCCAGCAGCTTGGACACCAGGAGATCGGCGAGCTCGGAGGCCGTGGGCATGGGGTGCTCGGAGATGCCGGGTTCGCCGTGGATCCCCAGGCCGAGGGACATCTGGCCGGCAGGGACATGGAACAGCGGATCCGTGGCTCCCGGGAGCGTGCAACCGTCGAACGCCACACCGAGGGAACGTGTGCGGTAGTTGGTCTTGATGGCCAAACGCTCGACGTCGTCGAGGTTCAGTCCTGCTTCTGCGGCGGCGCCGGCGATTTTGAAGACCGTGAGGTCCCCTGCAATGCCGCGGCGCTTTTCGATCTGCTCAATAGGCGCACTGGCGATGTCGTCGGTGACGGTGACCGTGCGGGTTTCGATGCCCTCGGCGTTAAGCCGCAGCTGGGCCTGGCCGAAGTGGAGGACGTCGCCGGCGTAGTTTCCGTAGCTGAGGAGGACTCCCCCGCCCGCATTGGCTGCCTTGGCCACGCGGTAGACCTGGCCGGCCGCCGGGGAGGCGAACATGTTGCCGCACGCCGAACCAGCCGCAAGACCGGGTCCGACGAGTCCTGCGAAGGCCGGGTAATGCCCGGAACCTCCACCAACCACCAACGCCACCTGTCCGGCAGGTACTTCGGTGGAACGGACTACTCCGCCGTCCACCCTGGCTACGTAGCCGCGGTTGGCAGCGACGAAACCGTCGAGGGCTTCGTCGGCGAAGTCTGCCGGGTTGTCAAAGATCTGTGTCATTTCGCGGCTCCTGCCAACGCTGCCGCGGGCTGCTGCCGTCCCTGGGCGACCTGGCTCGTGCCCAGCGCATAGCCATCGGACTTGGGGAGGACGTGCCGGCGGAGGTATTCCTGGTTGCTGGCGGTCACGCTGAGGCCGTCTCCGCCGTAGTGCTCAGTGCAGAGGATGCCCTGGAAGCCCACCGAAAGCGCCACTTTGAAGGCCTCGCGGTAGTTGATGAGTCCGCTTTCCATCGGGGCGGGCATGGTGATGTAGCTGTCGCGGGCTACGTCTTCGTCGCGGATGTAGTTCTTCATGTGCCAGTAGTTGGAGTACGGGAGGGTCTTGGCCACCATTTCCCGCCAGTCCTCAATGGGCCTGTGCAGGCGGATCAGGTTGCCAAGGTCCGGGTTCAGGCCAACGTTGTCCAGGCCGATGTCCTGGACCAACTGGACGGAAGAGTCGGAGGTGCCCAGGTAGGTGTCCTCATACATTTCCAAGGAGAGCAGGATGCCGGCCTCTGCTGCGTGCTTTCCGAGTTCCCGGATACGGGAGACCGCGTTGCCCCATGCTTCCTTGTCCCCGACCGGATCCTTGTAGCCCTCCACGGTCCAGAACCAGAGTTGTTTCTGCTGCTCGGCAGTGATGGCCTGGTGGAGTCCGATGGAGACAACTTCGCAGCCGAGCTCTGCGGCGGCGTCGATGGTGCGGTGGCTGTAGGCGAGGTTGTCGGCCCAGTCCGTGGTGTGGATGACGCTGCGACGAATTGCTGAGATCACCGGCATCCCGATGCCCACATGGTCCGCGGTCTGCTTGAACTCGGCGAGGCGGTCCTTGCTGAGGTCTCCCGGACGGACCCAGCTGTCGGTCAGGTCGGCGTTCGCGAACCCTGCTTCCTTCACTTCCTGAAGGACTTCGGCCCAGACGGAAGCATCGGCGTCGTTGATGTCCCGGCCCGTGCTGTCGGTGCCCGGGAACTGCAGGAGGGCCGCTGTAATGGGCCAATTCTCGGCGGTATACGCCATGATGATCACTCCTTCGTGGAATCCTGTTTCCTATAGGATTTACGAACAGAGAGGAACTGTCAAGCCTTTTTGGAAACTTCCTAGATCCTATATGTCATACATATATCTGTGAAGGGGGTCACAGGAGCTGGTGACGGGGCGCACGGGGCTCTGCGGGCATGCGCGTGCGGTCAGCGGGCAAGTCCATGCCCGAACCAGACGCGGGCTGGTTAGTCTGCCGGCGTCGGCTGGTTAGTCTGCCGGCGCGTCCGCGATCGCCCGGCCGCGCACCTTTTCCACGTGCTCGGTCATTTTCCGCGCGGCTTTCTCCGGGTCGCCGCTCATCATCGCATCCAGCACGGCCTGGTGCTCGGAGATTGCCTGCTCAGCATCAGTGATGCCCACTCCCCCGAACAGCCTGAAGCGCTGAATCTGTCCGCCCAGGGTGTTATAGGCCGCCAAGAGGAACTGGTTGCTGGCCTGGGCCGCGATGAGCTGGTGGAATCGCTCGTCCGCTTCGAGATAGTTGCGGTATTCAGCGAACGTCCCGCCCCTGGGAGCTGTCTTCAAGTCCTCCACAGCCTGCTTCAGTGCTTCCAAGCCCTCCGGGGTCATGCGGGCACACGCCAGACGGGCGTTGACGGGCTCAATTGAGAGCCGGGCTTCCATCAATTCGGCGAAGTCTTCGCGGGTGAACACCGGCGCCACCCGGTAACCCTTCAGCGCGACACGACGCACCATCCCCGTATGCTCCAAGCGGGCCAGCGCCTCACGCACCGGCGTCGGCGAAACGTCCAGTTCCCGCGCCATTCCGTCGATGCTAACGGCAGCTCCGGGCTCCAACCGGCCGTCCATGAGCCATTCGAGCAAGGCTTCATATACGTGGTCGGCCAGGACTTGGCGACTGACAGGAAAGCCGGGGCGGGCGACTGCCGGCGAAGGTTGAGACATGCCACAAATCCTATAGGAACGCGGACCCATGGCCGATAGGGAGACGTCGTCACATTGCGCTGGATGCCGGTAGTTACAGGTGACCGGTACTTAAGGTACGACGCCGGCACGCACCACTGGAAACGAGTGGAGGGTGCCGGCGTCGTGGCGTGCTGTGGGCTAGTTCGCGTAGAACGGGTAGTCCGTGTAACCCTCGGCGCCGTCCGCGTAGAACGTCGAAGCGTCCGGTTCGTTCAACGGCAGGCTTTCACGCCAGCGGCGGGCAAGATCCGGATTCGCGATGGCGGGACGGCCAACCACTACGGCGTCGGCGAGACCTTCTTCGATGATGGCGAACGCTTCATCGCGGGTGGTGATCTCGCTAAAACCGGTGTTGACCAGGAAAGTGCCGTTGAAACGCTCGCGAAGATCCTGGACCAGCGCACCCTTGGGCTCGTGGTGCAGGATGCTCAGGTACGCGAGGTTGAGCGGGGCGATGGTGTCCACCAGCACTTCGTAGGTGGCCCGGACATCGGTGGCATCCGTCTCGGCGATCCCCTGCACGTTGTGCTCCGGGGAGATCCGGATGCCGACGCGGTTGGCGCCCAAGGCTTCCACCACAGCGTTGACGGTCTCGATCACGAAGCGTGCGCGGTTCTCGGGAGAACCACCGTAGCTGTCGGTACGGACGTTGGAATTCGGGGCAAGGAACTCGTGCAGGAGGTAACCGTTGGCGGAGTGGAGCTCAACGCCGTCGAAGCCTGCCTCAATAGCGTTCTTCGACGCTGTGACGATCTCCTGGATCACTCCCGGGAGCTCGTCAGTGCGGAGTTCACGCGGCACGGGGTAGGCCTGCTTGCCCTGCGGGGTCCGTACCTCACCGTCAATGGCTACCGCGCTGGGAGCCACGATCTCGTGGCCACCAGTGATGTCGGCATGCGAAACCCGGCCGCCGTGCATGATCTGGGCGAACATCCGGCCACCCTCTGCGTGAACGGCATCAGTCACCTTTTTCCATCCGGCAATCTGGTCCTCGGTCACGAGGCCAGGCTGCCCCGGGTAGGACTGGCCTGCCGGCGTCGGGTAGGTTCCTTCGCTCACGATCAAGCCCAAGGAGGCGCGTTGACGGTAGTGCTCGGCGATCAAGGAACCGGGCACACCCTGTTCGCCGGCGCGGAGTCGCGTCAGCGGGGCCATTACCAGTCGGTTGGAAAGTTCAAGCTCGCCGAGGGCCAAGGGGGAAAACAGCATGCGCAGTTCCTTTCAGAATGAAACAGGTTCACTGCGCACAACTGCATGGCGTCTGCAACTATTCCGACTGAGTGGCAGATCACATCCTCGTGGCCGCTCCTGCTTCGCCAGGTCCCCCCGCTTGCTGATCCAGCAACGCATTCACCCTGCGGAAGTAGGAGCCCCAGTAACGGCGGCATTCTTCTCCTTCCAAGGAGAAGTCACCAGAAACTTCAAGGTCGCTCTCAATGGTCAGCCGGGATCCGCCTCCGGTGCCCTCCAGCCTGTACCTCGTCAGCATGTCAGGGCCGACCGGCACCCGCGGGCGGGTGACGGCCAGCTGCTCCGGAACCTCTTCGACGACTTCCAGTACGCCGATGTAGCCGTTGCGGTGGAAGAAACACTGAAGTTCGCCCGGCCCATCCGGAATAGCCGGCACGGACAGGGCGTGGTACACGCCGTCCTCCAAGGAGAGGGACGATTCAGCAGGGCGAATGACGGCCCACACGGCGGACGGTGAGTGTGCAAAATCCTCGGAGGCAACGACGGTAGTCGTCGTCGACTCCCGCGCGATGGCCCCGGGAGACCCGACAGCGCTCCCGGCCTTGCTTTTCCGCCCAAGCATCACCCCCTGAACGAAGGTCAGCAACAGGCCACCGACCACCAAGGCAAGAACAGGGATGCCCCGGTTGTCGTTGCGCTGCAGCATGGATGCACCAAGGACACTAAGGGACACCAGCCCTGAGAGCGCCAGCACCGCAAAATAGCCAATAACAGTACTTTTCACAGGGATAGAGTGTCACGGCCACGCGCCCAGCCCGGGGTGACACACGCCGCCGCTGTTACTTGGTCAGCTCCCGCATGGACTCGTCGAAGCACTCACAGAGGGCAAGGACGGCCACCAGGTGCGCTTCCTCGGCATGTGGGGGGTCCGTGTTGATGTTGATCGCTTCGCTGACGGATTGGGCCAGATCCTTGGAGTCCCTGCCCGTCAGAGCCCATACCTTGGCGCCGGCGGCTTTGGCAGCGGTCGCGGCGTTGCGGAGATCGTCCGTAATCCCCTTGGCAGCCAGAAGCACCACGATGTCTCCCTGCCTGACCACTGAGGGAATTTGGTCACTGATGGTTTCCCCGGTTTCCTTGCTGGCGACGATGGCCGTGAAGGAGCCGGGGCTGCCGTCGTGAGGATGCGCAGCGCCATGGGCGGTCAGCTCGGAGGTAAACCGGTCGGCTTCGTGGGCTGAGCCGTCGCTTCCGGCAGCGAACACACTGCCTCCCCGCAGGCGGACACGGGCCAGCTCTTCGCCCCACTCGGCGAGCCTGGACGACTCCCGGCGCAATGCCGCCACGGCCGGGCCGATCTCACCAAGGTGGCCAAGGACGACGTCGACCGCATGCCGGTTCGCCTTCGACTCCGTACCGCGGATCGCCTGACCTGTCCGTCTCACCACAATGCTCACTTTCCTACCTCCGCTTCGTCGTTGAAACTACAGGTTCCTTTCATCCTCACGCGTCGAGCCGTCGCGCCTGCTCCGGTCGCGTGTGAGCCGCTCACCCTCAGCCAGATTGGAGCGGTCAGATGCGTCGGCACGGTCCCCGTCATGGGAACCGTTCACGTCCTCGGCACGGTCCGCGCCGGCAGTGCCGCGGTCGTTTGCGCGGCTGGCATCGGCGGGCCGGGCCGAAGCGGCATTCGGATCAAGCTTTTCGGCATGCCGAAGGTGTTCCTCGACGCGTCCGTGCGCTTCGTGGGCCTTTTCCGCGTGCTTTTCGGCGTCCATACGGAGCCGGTTCGCTTCGGCTTCAGCTTGCAAAGCATTGGCTTCGGCTTGGGCAGCATCCGCTTTGGCTTGATGGGCGCCAATGGCTTCTTCCTGCGCCTTTTCGCGCAATTCCTCGGCCCTGCGATGGTTGACTTCGGCCTTCTTGCGGCGTCCGACGACGACCGCGAAGATCACAGCGGCGATGACCACCACGGCCAGCACGATGATCAGTACCAGTTGTCCTGTATCCATAAGGATTACCTCCCTGGTGAGCGGGCTTCTGTGGGCGCCGCTCGCGGCCCTCGCTGTGCTTAATGTCCGAGTCGTACCCAGATCGGGTTATTCCTAAACGTTTCCGGGTCCGCCTCTCCTTCATGGTAGCTAGTTATCAGGTTACTTACTAGTTTCAGCTGCCGGTCTCCTCCGGATCTTCCCTGGCACGCTTCGCGTCCGGCGTCTCCCCGGAGTCATCCGGGACAAAAGTGGGGTCCAGTTCAGTTGTGAAGTCGCCCGATCCGGCGGTGCCTTTGTCATGTTCGACGGCGGCAGGCGCCTCTTGCCCGGACTGTTCCGCTGGCGTCTCTTCAGCCTTGTTTGCTTCCTCGCTCATGGCCTCAATGTAGGCTTCGCCGGGGAAGCCTGTCGAGAGCGGGCGACCTTGTGCCTCGGCATGATCTCTGTTTCGCTGGGAAGGTCTCCAGAAGAGCGGGACCCACCCCCAGCAGCACAGCAGGGAGATCCAAAAGTGAAAGCAGTGACATGGCAAGGCCGGCGCTCACTCAGCGTCGAAGACGTTCCGGACCCCTCCATCCAGGAGCCCACGGACGCGATTGTCCGCATCACCTCCACAGCCATCTGCGGCTCGGACCTTCACCTGTATGAAGTCCTTGGACCGTACATGCATAAAGACGACGTCATTGGCCACGAGCCCATGGGCATCGTGGAAGAAGTGGGATCCGGGGTCCATCGCCTCAAGAAGGGCGACCGCGTGGTTGTCCCCTTCAACATTTCGTGCGGGCACTGCTACATGTGCAACCTCGGCCTGCAGTCCCAGTGCGAAACCACTCAGGTCAAAGCAAAGGGTTCAGGAGCGGCCCTGTTTGGCTATTCCGAGCTGTACGGCTCCGTTCCGGGCGGACAGGCCCAGTACCTGCGAGTGCCCTTCGCGGACTACGGCCCCGTGAAAGTGGACTCGGACGCGCCGGACGAGCGCTATCTTTTCCTCTCCGATATTTTGCCCACCGCGTGGCAGGCAGTGGAGTACGCCAATGTTCCCGAAGGTGGAACCCTGGCGGTCCTGGGCTTGGGACCGGTAGGCCAGTTTGTCACCAGAATCGGCCTGCACAAGGGCTTCCGGGTCATTGGCGTCGATCCCGTTCCGGAACGGCGTGCCATGGCAGAGTCGCGTGGTGTGGAAACACTGGACTACAGTTCGGACGTTTCCGGAAAAGTCCGCGAGGAAACGCTTGGCCGGGGGCCCGACGCCGTGGTTGACGCCGTGGGCATGGAAGCGCATGGCTCCCCGGTGGCTTCCTTCCTTCACCGGGCAGTATCCCTCCTTCCGGACAAGCCCGCACAGGTCGCCATGGAGACCATGAGTGTGGACCGGCTTGCCGCGCTCCACACGGCCGTGGATATGGTCCGCCGCGGTGGCACCATTTCCTTGAGCGGCGTCTACGGCGGCCAAGCCGACCCCATGCCCCTCATGACCATGTTCGATAAGCAGATCCAGCTCCGCATGGGTCAATGCAATGTACGCAGCTGGATGGACGACCTGCTCCCGTTGGTAGAGGACGACGCCGATCCCCTGGGAGTGATGAACCTGGTCACGCACACCGGTGGCCTGGAGGAGGCGCCTGCACTCTACGAGAAGTTCCAGAAGAAGCAGGACGGCTGCATCAAGGTGGTGCTGAAGCCCTGACTGCGGGACGGGTTTCCCGGACGCCTACGCCAGATGCTTTCCGCCCGTGACACCGATGACCGAGCCCGAAATGTAGCTGGAATCCTCGGTGGCCAGCAGCACATAGGCAGCCGCGAGTTCGGCGGGCTGTCCGGCCCGGCCCAGCGGAATGCCCAAAGGGGACTCCCCCCGTTCTTCCTGGGCTGGATTCTGCGCGGGCCGGGCGGACGGTTGCGCCGTTGTTCCTATATCCCCGGGAGCAACGGCGTTGACGCGGATTCCCCGGGGTCCCAAGGCTTCGGCCAAGGAAAAAGTCATGCTGTTGACGGCTGCTTTGCTGGCGGCAAAGTCGATCAGCCACCGGCCGGGTTGGTAGGCCTGGTATGAGGAAGTGTTGATGATGGCAGCCCCGGGCTGCAGATGCGGCAGTGCAGCCTTGCAGAGCCAAAACAGGGCGTAGACGTTGGTTTTGAAGGTCCGGTCGAACTGTTCGTTGCCCAGGTCTTCAAGACCATGGCTGGTAAAGAGCTGATAGCCGGCATTGTTCACCAGGACATTGAGTCCGCCGAATTCAGCAACGGTCTGCGCTACGGCTTCCTGGCAGAACTCCTCGTCCTGCAGGTCACCGAGAAGGGCGAGCGCCCGGCTTCCGGCGTCTTCGATGAGTTTGACGGTTTGCTCGGCCTCCTGCTCATCCTCCGGAAGATACGTAAAAGCGACGTCGGCGCCTTCACGGGCGTAGGCGAGCGCCACGGCCCTGCCGACACCGCGTTCACCGCCGGTGATCAACGTGCGCATGCCCATCATCCGGTGGTGGCCAACATAGTTGCGCTCGCCGTAGTCCGGGCGGGCAATCGCGGCCTCAGCCCACCCCGGGTCCTGGAGCTGAGGCCCGCTGGCTGCGGCCGGGTTTGCACCGACAGGAGCTTCGGATTCCCGGGCGTCGTCTTCGGGAGGATCCTCGGAAGGGCGGATTACCTGGTTCACCAAGGCCATCGCAATGTCCTCGTCCAAGTCCGTTTGTCCCGATTCCCCATTCGGGGTGTCCTGAACCATGGCTTCAGTGTAAGCATCCTGGCCGCTGGCGGAGTACGTTCAGGAAGTACCCAGAATTGCTCGTTAGCCTAGCAATTGTCAGCGTTGGACTACATCGAAGGAGATCCCATGGGACTCGGAGACAAGATCAGCAACAAGGCACAGGAAGTCACCGGCAAGGCCAAGGAAGCCTTGGGTGACGCCACGAACAACGAGAAACTGCAGGCCGAAGGTGTTGCCGACCAGGCAGCAGCCAAGACCAAGCAGGCAGGCGAGAACGTCAAGGACGCCGCGAAGGACGCCTTCGACAAGTAAGCCCCACAGCTCGACCAACAAACGCAGAACACACAGCAGAACGCCCCGGCTCCCCCAAAGGAAGCCGGGGCGTTCTGCGTCGGCCAAGCAGTTAGCAATCAATGCCGCCGGTTTCTGATAACCGCGTCGGCCGCTCCCCGTTGGGTGGGTCCGGCTACTTTTGAGCGGGAAGGACCAGGCCGCCCGACTTGTCCGTGGACAAGGCGAGGGACGAGATGTACTGCGGTTCGCCGTCGGGACCGTCCTGGCCGGAGCGGAGCATGTCGGGGCGTTCGAACTCCAGGCCTGTGACGTGGCAGAGGAGCTTGGCGTCGCTTGGGTTGCCGTCGGCGTCGAACATCGGCAGCCCGATGCCGTCGTCGGTGCGGCGCAAGTAGTAGCGGCCCTTGGTCGCCAGAGCCAGCACCGGCGGCAGCACCAACGCCAGGCCCACAGCGAAGATCGGCGAGAACGGCTGGACGGCGGAGCCGAAAGCACCGAAGAACACCGCGATGGAAACTCCGGCGGAAACCAGCATGGACACGAAGCCCACCGGGTTCACGGCGTACAGCATGCCGCGCCGGAATTCCGGAACCTTGGGCGAGATCTTCAGCAGGTACTTGTTGATGGCGATGTCCGAGGCTACCGTGACCACCCACGCCATGGCGCAGTTGGCGTAGAAGCCCAGAATGGTGTTGAGGAACTCGAACATGTTCGACTCCATGAGGATCAATGCGATCACCAGATTCACCACCACGAACACCATGCGGCCCGGGTAGGTCTTGGTGATGCGGGTAAAGGAGTTGGTCCAGGCAAGTGATCCGGAGTAGGCGTTGGTCACGTTGATCTTGATCTGCGAAATGACCACCAGCACCACGGCCAGGGTCATGGCGAGCCAGGCCGGCATCATCTCTTCGTAGACGCCCAGGAACTGGTGGACCGGCTCATTGGCATGGACTGCGGCTGCGGGGTCGAGCTTGGCGATGAGGTAGATGGCGATGAACAGGCCGATGATCTGCTTGATGGCGCCGAAGATCACCCAGCCCGGCCCGGCGAGGATCACTGCACGCCACCAGGCGCCCTTGTTTTCGGCGGTCTTGGGCGGCATGAAGCGCAGGTAGTCGATCTGCTCGGCGATCTGGGCCATCAGGGACAGACAGACGCCTGCGGCCAGCATCACCGACGCCAGGTTGGGTCCGCCGTCGCCCGAAGCACCGGTGAACGCGAAGAAGGCGTCGATGCTCTCAGGGTGCGAAAGAAGAAGGTAACCCACCGGAACCACCATCAGAAGGAGCCATAGGGGCGTGGTCCATACCTGCAGCGTGGCCAGGGTCTTCATCCCGTAGATCACCAGCGGAATGATGATGATGGTGGACACGGCATAGCCGATCCACTGCGGAATGCCCAGGCCCAGCTGGAGGCCCTGGGCCATGATGGAGCCTTCCAAGGCGAAGAAAATAAACGTGAAGGTGGCAAAGATGATGTTGGTGACCACCGAGCCGTAGTAACCAAAACCGGAGCCACGGGTGATGAGGTCAAGATCGATGTTGTAACGGGCCGCGTAGTAGGCAAGCGGAAAACCTGTGGCGAAGATGATCACTGCGGCCACGATGATGCCGAAGATGGCATTCACCGTTCCATAGGCAATCCCGATGTTCGCTCCAATGGAGAAGTCGGCCAGGTACGCAATTCCACCCAGGGCGCTGGTTGCCACCACGCCGGCGCTCCACTTCCGGTAGGAACGCGGTGCGAACCGGAGCGTGTAGTCCTCCAGGCTTTCTTTCGCTGCGCTCATTGCGTCGGCGTTGCCTGACGCTGGAACGGTTGAGGTGCCGTTGACGACGGCGGGGCCTGCCGCCGTCGTCGGCTCCAGCGTTGCGGTACTCGTCGTGTCGTCGCTCATGCGGGCTCGCTTTCTTCGTGGGTCCTGGGCTCGTCCACGACGCTAGTCACGCAGCGCGTCAATTCAGTCACGGGCGTGTTTCGCAGCTGTAACTTCTGCATCAGGGCTACCAAAGCTTCCATCACCAAAATCCCGGATCACCCTTTGTGCGCACCCCACAAAATGCCCTTCCACCTGCACGGATACCGTCGAGGACATGACCCAAGCACCCCAGGAAAAGACCGTCCACGCCATTCTTGACACCGCCCGTCGGCAGGTCCTGGAACGCGGCGAGGGCCTGAACGAAGACCAGCTTGTCGAGATTCTGCGGCTGCCTGATGAGGCCATCCCGGCGGCACTGCAACTCGCGCACGAGGTTCGGCTGAAACACTGCGGCGAGGACGTGGAGGTGGAAGGCATCATCTCCATCAAGACCGGCGGCTGCCCTGAAGACTGCCATTTCTGCAGCCAGTCAGGCCTGTTCGACTCCCCCGTCCGCGGGGTGTGGCTGGACATCCCGGAACTCGTCAAGGCAGCCAAGGAAACCGCCGCGACAGGTGCCACGGAGTTCTGCATCGTCGCTGCCGTTCGTGGCCCCGACATCAAGCTCATGAACCAGATCAAGTTCGCGATTGACCGCATCAACGAAGAAGTGGACATCAACATCGCGTGCTCCCTGGGCATGCTCACCCAGCGCCAGGTGGACCAGCTGGCCGGGTGGGGCGTGCACCGGTACAACCACAACCTTGAAACGGCCCGCAGCTACTTCCCCGAAGTCGTCACCACGCACAGCTACGAAGAACGCCTTGAAACCTGCGCCATGGTCAAGGCTGCCGGCATGGAACTCTGCTGCGGCGCCCTGATCGGCATGGGCGAATCCGTGGAGCAACGCGCCGAACTGGCCGCCCAGCTCGCCGCCCTTGAACCGCACGAAGTCCCCCTGAATTTCCTCAATCCCCGCCCCGGAACGCCTTTGGAAAACCAGGGGATCATGGACGGCAAGGACGCCCTCCGCGCCATCGCCGCCTTCCGCCTCGCCATGCCACGCACCGTGCTCCGCTACGCGGGAGGACGCGAACTGACACTCGGCGACCTCGGCACCCGGGAGGGTCTCCTCGGCGGGATCAACGCCGTCATTGTCGGCAACTACCTCACCACCTTGGGCCGTCCGGCCAACGCCGACCTCAATCTCCTGGTGGAGCTGAACATGCCCATCAAGGAGCTCCAGAAGTCGCTGTGAGGGCCGCGGTGCCGCCCGCCTACTGCGGGCACTGCGGAGGTGAGGGCCCGACGTCGGACGCTCACCAAAGCTGCCGACAGCAGTTGGTGATGGAGCCGCCGCGCTATTGCCCGGCGTGTCGGAGGCGCATGAAGGTCCAGGTCACGCCGTTGGGGTGGACGGCCGAGTGTTCACGCCACCCCCTCACCAGTTTTTGTACAGATAATGCTCCTAAAAGCGCTCCATAAGGCCATTATCTGTACAAAAACTCCCTGGGTAGAGTGGTCTTATGGGCGAGAGCCGGGACCTGTTGACACCGGAGCAGCGCAGCCGCAACATGTCCAAAATCCGGGGAAAGGACACCAAACCGGAGTTGCTGGTCCGCAGGCTCCTGCATGCCAAGGGCTACAGGTATCGCCTGCACGGCCAATCCGGCGGATCAAAGCTCCCCGGCCGGCCCGATCTGGTGTTCGCCGGCCGCCGCAAGGTCATCTTCGTCAACGGCTGCTTCTGGCATTTCCACGACTGCAAGGCCGGCCTGCATGCTCCTGCCGCGAATGCGGACTTCTGGGCGGCCAAGCGTTCCCGGACCCGGGAGCGGGATGCCCGGCAGCGGGAGCAACTCGGTGCGTCCGGCTGGCAGGTGCTGACGGTCTGGGAATGCGAGCTGAAGGATCTTCCGGTTCTCGAAAACCGCTTGACGGATTTCCTGGGCAGGCGCGCCGGCTACGGCCTGGAGGACGTTGAGGGGGCAGACTCGACGGGGTGATCGGAGCCAACACTGTGTGATCCCTGCTCCCAGAGAGCATAGGCCGCGGTCCCGCCGATGCCGAGGAGGATCGCCAGGCAAAAGGCAATAGTGACCATCAGCCCAGGCGATGGGCGAGCACTGCTGTCCACGCTTTTCCCCTCTCCTTGGTAGACGCTGGAAGGTCCCCCGGATCAGGGATTTCTTCTGTTCGACCTACTCTGCGGCCCGGGAATCAAGACTCCCTCTGAGTCCGCTCAAGATTGGATCAAGCTTTGCTTTTATGGCACTTCCGCTGTTCCACGGGTTCTACTGTTGAAGCGTGAATCGATTGTTCGGAGGCGGGAGGGGTTTGGTGTCTGAGTATGACGAGTGCACAGACGCCTTGGTGGATCACACCGTTCTCACTGGACTCCAAGCCGAGCTCGGCGGCGACCCCACCATCATCCACGCGTTCGTTCGCAATTACGTGGCCCTGCTGCCCTGGCGGGTTTCCCGGCTGCATCGCGCCCTGGACAATCTCGACATCGAAGACGCCATGGACGCGGTCTTGAGCTTGAAGACGTCCAGCCATATGGTGGGGGCGATCTGCATGGAGCGCCTGGCGACGGAACTGGAGATGAGCATCCGGCTGCTGCCCACTGCCGATCACCTGCACGAACTGACGGATCAAGTCCGTGCGATCGAGAACTTCGTCTTCGGGACCATCCGGGAGCTGGAAACCCCGATTCCGTAAAATTCTTCACCTTAATGAAGAAAACCATTGACTCGCTAAAAATCTTCACTATAGTTGTGTGAGTTAGCTCACCAACGAAGGATGCGGCAATGACCACCGAGACTCCTGCCCCACCAGCCACCAGCGAACTGCTGGCGACTGTAGGAAACAAGGTGCGCACCATGCGCAAGGCAAAGGGCATGACCCTCGCCCAACTCTCGGACATTACAGGCCTCAGCCAGGCAATCGTCAGCCAGATCGAACGCGGCATGGCCAACCCTTCCTTCACCACGTTGGCCCAGCTGGCCCACGGCCTGGACATCCCCGTAGGGAGATTCTTCATAGGCCAGGACGAATCAAAGTCCCCCGTGGTCCGCAGGTCCGATCGACGCAACCTGAAGAACGTCACGCGCGAATCCGTCGGTGAAGCAGTACATGAACTGCTCACCCCGAACCGCGATGGAAGCATCGAAGCACAGTGGATCAGCACGCCCCCAGGGCACGACACCAGCGACACCCCTTTTACCCACAGCGGTGAAGAGTTCTGCTACATCATCTCCGGCCGTAAAGACGTCTATTTGAACGGCGTCTGCTACAGCCTCGAAGAGGGCGACTCCATCACCTACTCCTCAGAGATCCCCCACTGGTACAAGAACAGCTACGAAGAGGTATGCGTAGCCATCTGGGTCAACGCACCACACGCGTGGTAACCCTGCCGCCGTACAACGGCGCCGGCGTTTTCCCTTAACCGTCCGGGCACGAACACGTGGCCGCTGACACTCCTTGCCACTTTCGCATCAAACGCCTCCAACGGGCGTTCCTGCGTCATACCCTCCCACGCCCTCCCGGGCGTCAGCGTAAGGACACTTCCATGCTCGACATCCAAACGGACAACGTAGTCCCCTCACCCAAAACCCATGAATCCACTGCCGTGAAGAACGCCAGGTTCACCCCGGAAGTCCGTAAGGGCCTCCTCGGACTTGGCCTGGGCAACGCCCTTGAATGGTACGACTGGATGGTCTTCGGCCTCCTGTCAGCCTTCATCGGCCCCAACTTCTTCCCCAATACCGATCCCCTCTCGGCAACGCTGAACGCCTTGGCTGTGTTCGCCGTCGGGTTCGCTTTCCGCCCCTTGGGCGGCATCCTCCTGGGCACGCTGGCGGACCGGATCGGCCGACGACGCGTCATGCTCCTGTCCATCATGCTGATGGCAGGCACCACCCTAATCATCGCTATCACCCCGAGCTACGCAACCATCGGCCCTGCCGCCGGCATCATCCTCCTGGTGTGCCGCGTCCTGCAGGGAATCTCGACCGGCATCGAAGCTCCGCTCTCCACGTCCCACGCCGTGGAACTGGCACCAGAAGGCCGCGAAGGGTACGTCGCAGGCATCATGTCCTTCTATGTGAACATCGGCATCCTCATGGCCTCCCTGGTCAGCTTCCTCTGCAGCCTGGTCATCGGCGGGACCGCCATGGGCGAGTGGGGTTGGCGGGTCCCGTTCATCATCGGCGCCCTCTTCGGCTTCGTGGTCCTCTACCTCCGCCGTTCCCTCCCGGAAACCCTCAAGCAGGAGGAAATGGCAACCAACACCCCCCGCGCAGTCTGGAAGGGCGTCGGCAAGCACTGGTTGTCCGTCCTGGCCATCATCTTCGTGGTGGGCGCGGCACAGGCCTACAACTACGCCTGGAACGTAGGCCTCCCCAGCGCCGCCCGCAGCGGATTCAAGGAAGATCCCACCGCTGTATTCGCCCTGACCACCATCCTGGGCGTCATCCTGGTCATTGGCAGCTGGGTCATCGGAAAACTCGCCGACGGCAAAGCGATGTCCACCTGGTTCCTGGTCACCCGCATCCTTGCCATCCCCGCGGTCTTCCTGATGCTGCTCTACGTACAGCCGGGCATCGGAGGCTTCGCGGCAGTCCTCCTGGGCGGCTCGATCGTTCTGGTGCTCAACATGACCCTCTACAACGTGGTCAGCTCCTCCCTGATGCCCAAGAACATCCGCGGCACCGGCGTAGCCCTCGGCTACGGCATCGGTGTGGCCCTCTTCGGCGGAACCGCCTCCTACCTCCTGGTCTGGTTCCAATCACTGAACCTCAGCTGGATCTTCCCGGTCTACGTGGCCGTCCTGTCCATCCTCAGCATCGTTTTCTACATCGCCGCCCGCCGCAGCAACGGCATCTTCGTCGGCAAGTAAGGACTTCACCATGAACCCGCTCGAACACCACACGTCCCTCGAACTCAGCACTTCGACGGCGGACCTCACCGCCCCGGTCATCTCCCGCTCCGATGTCCTCGTCGTAGGTGGCGGGCCCGCCGGTGTGGCCGCCGCCGTCACCGCAGCGCGCTCCGGCGCGAAGGTCACCCTGCTCGAACGCTACTCATCCCTGGGTGGCCTCGCCTCCGGCGGCATGGTCCTTGTCCTCGACGACATGATCAACGGCCAGGAAATCACCGTCACCGGTATCGTCTCCGAGTACGTCGAACGCCTGCAGAAGCTGGGCCTGGCCATCGTCCCGCCGGCCGATGACCGCAAGACCTCCGAGGAACTCTGGAACAAGTGGGGGCGCTTCGGCACCTTCGACTTCCACTCCCACACCAACCCCAAGCCCATTTGCTACGCCGCCGCCTTCGACCCCGACGGCTGGAAGCGCGTATCCAACGACCTCGTCCGCGAAGCCGGAGTGGACCTCCGCCTGCACTCCTGGTTCTCCCGTCCCATCGTGGACAACGGCGTGATCAAGGGCGTCATCTGCGAAACGAAACTTGGCCCGCAGGCCTTCATGGCCGACGTCGTCATTGACACCACCGGTGACATCGACGTCGCATCCCGTGCCGGTGCCAGCTACGCCAAGGACAACTACCTCACCACCTTGGTCTTCCGCCTCGGGAACGTCGATACCAACGCGGCCGAAGCCTTCGAGCAGGCCAATCCGAAGGAAGCCCGCGCCATCAACCGCAAGATCAAGCGCCTCCTCGGCGGCGCCTGGGAACTGTGGTGGCTCAAGACCCCCATCGACGGCGTCGTCTGGTGCAACGCCCCGCACATGACCGGTTTCGACGGTGTCGACCCCGCCGACATGACCGCAGCAGAGTTCGCTGCCCGCGACCGGATCTCCGAGGCCGTGGATTACGTCCGCGCAAACCTCCCGGGCTTCGAAAACTGCTACATGCTGGACGTCGCCTCCCAGATGGGCGTCCGCCAGACCCGGCTCCTGCAAGGCGAATATGTCATGACCAAGGACGACGTCACCCAGCGCCGCCACTTCGCAGATACCGTGGCACGCGGCCGGGACTACTACTACCCCTACCGTTCTTTGCTGCCCAAGGAAGTGGACCAGCTCCTGGTGGCCGGACGGCACTACTCCGCAACGCCCGAGGCCCAGAAGATGTCCCGCGAGATCCCGCCCTGCATGGCCATGGGCCAAGCCGTTGGCGTCGCGGCGGCTCTCGCCGTCGAGAACAACGTCCTGGTCCGCGATGTCGCGGCAGCCGACATCCAGCAGGGCATGCGCCGCCACGGTGCAGACCCGGGCGACGTCCCGTCGTCGAACGCCACCGTCGACTCCGAAGCAGCGGTGCCGGCATGAGCACCGTGACCCTGGAACAAGCAGAACACACGACGGCGGCACACGCCGCAGAGTCCCGGGCACCCATGCGGCTCCCCCTGGACGGCATCAAGATCGTGGACTTCACCCAAGTGTTCATGGGCCCGTCCTGCACCCAGCTGCTGGGCGACTACGGTGCCGACATCATCAAAGTGGAACGGCCCGGCGCCGGCGACATTTCCCGTAACTCCTTCCCGGACCAGGACGGGCAGGACAACCCGATCTTCCTGTCCATCAACCGGAACAAGCGCAGCGTCTCCGTAGACACCCGCACTGATGAGGGACGCGAGGTACTGCACCGGCTCATGGCCGACGCAGACGTCGTGGTCAGCAACTTCCGCTCAGGCGTCATGGAACGCATGGGCTTCGGCTACGAGGAACTCAAGGAGAAGAATCCTGGCATCATCTGGGCTTCCGGCACAGGCTTCGGCCCCGAAGGACCCTACTCCCACAAAGGCGGCCAGGATGCGATCGCCCAGGCCTATTCCGGCGTGATGTGGCGCCGCGAGTCCGAAGACGCCAAGCCGGCCATCTACCCCACCACCCTGTGCGACTACATCACCGGCATGCACCTCATGCAGGGCATCCTGCTGGCGCTGCGTACCCGGGAGACCTCGGGCACCGGCCAAAAGGTGGAAGTGACCATGTACGACTCCATGCTGCACCTCCAAATGCAGGAAGCATGCATGCAGCTGAACCGCGGCTACGAGGTCAACTGGGGTGCCATGCCTTTGAGCGGAGTCTTCGAAACCACCAACGGCGCCGTGTGCATGGTGGGTGGCTTCACCCCGGACCCGTTGGCCCGGATCTCCGATGCGCTGGACCTCGACGAGGACCTCACCGAACGGCCCGGGTTCGCCACCTTGGAACAACAGTTCAAGAACAAACCCGCCCTCCAGGCAATCTTCCGGGAGCACTTCGCCACGAACACCACTGAATACTGGACCGCGAAGCTTGAGGAACAGGGCCTGCTGAACGCCCCCGTGCACACCTTGGAGCAAGCGCTCGCCGACGCACAGACCGAAGCCAACGGGATGATCGTCGAAGCTGAACATCCGACGGTGGGCACCGTGAAAATGCTGAATGCTCCCATCCGGCTCTCCGCCACCCCTCCCACCATCCGCAGGACAGCACCCCGGCTGGGCGAGCACAACGTCGAGGTCCTGCTGGAAAACGGCTTCGATGAGGAAACCATCGAACGCCTGCAGCAGTTGGGAGTCCTGCGATGAGCGTCGTGGTTGAAGAAACCGTGGACGAGGTCACGCTGACGATCACCGGTGGAGTCGCCACCGTGGTCATCGACCGGCAGGGCGTGCTCAACGCCGTGGACGGCGCCACGCACGCACGGCTCAACGAAATCTGGGCCCGGCTGGAGGCAGATTCGTCCCTGCGGGCCGTGGTGGTCACCGGCGCCGGGCCCCGCGCGTTTTGCGTTGGCGCCGACATGTCGGCAGAGGCAGTGGACAAGACCGGGCTGGAATACTGGGCAGGACTGGACCCCAACGGCTTCGGCGGCCTCAGCCTCCGCACCAGCCTGGATATCCCCGTCATCGCCCGGGTCAACGGGTATGCCTTGGGCGGCGGCATGGAAATCGTGCTCGGCGCAGACATCGTGGTGGCGGCCGATACCGCGAAGTTCGGTTTGACCGAACCCCGTGTCGGGCGCTTGGCGCTCGACGGCGGCATCCACCAACTGGTGCGACGCGTCCCCTACACGCAGGCCATGGGAATGCTGCTGACCGGACGCAAGGCCGATGCTGCCGAAATGCGTTCCATGGGGCTCGTCAACGAGGTGGTACCCGCCGAGGAACTCGACGCCGCAGTCCAGCGCTGGGTGGACCAGATCCTTGCCTGCGCGCCCACTTCGGTCAAAGCTGTCAAACAAATGGTCAGCCGGACCGGCCACCTCACGGCCAAGGAAGCCCGGGGGTTGCGTCTTCCTGCCCTGATGGCCGCGCTGGACAGCGAGGACTCCGCGGAAGGCGTCCGGGCCTTCCAAGAGAAGCGTCCGCCTGTGTGGCCCGGCCGCTGAGTAAGCGCCCACCACCAGCCACTTCAGGCACCACAGCACCGCATTTGCACTGAAAGGAACCACATGCCTCTCTCTTCTGCGCCCAAAAACCGTGAATCCCTCCCGCCTGGCGTATGGGGCGTTGTCGCCACGCCGTTCCAAGGCAGCACCTTGGACGTGGACCTGGACAGCCTCGCCGGACTCGTGGAGCACTACGAGGCCATAGGGACAACCGGCCTCACCGTCCTGGGCGTCTTCGGCGAAGCGGCCTCCCTGACACCGCAGGAACGCCGCGATGTCCTGGAAACGGTCATCGACAGCACCACCCTTCCGCTGGTGGTGGGCATCACCGCTCTGGCCACCCGGCCAGCCATCGAAGAGGTCCTGGCCGCACAGCAGATCGCCGGCCCGCGCCTTGCCGCGGTCATGGTGCAAGCGAACTCGCCCCGCGCCGAAGCAGTCATCGCCCACCTTGATGCCATCCACCGGGCAACAGGGGCGAAGGTTGTCCTGCAGGACTATCCCCTGGCCAGCGGTGTCAGCATCCCAACACCGGCATTGATCACTGCGGTCAACGCCTGCGCCTCGGTCATCGCAGTCAAAGCCGAAGCCCCGCCCACCAGCGTGGCCATCGCGGAGCTGCGGACCGCCGCCGGGGTTTCCATCTTCGGCGGCCTGGGCGGCCAGGGCCTCCTGGATGAACTCCTGGCAGGCGCAGCCGGTGCCATGACCGGTTTCTCCTATCCGGAAGCCCTCATTTCCTGCGTGCGGGCCTGGCAGGACGCAGGATATGCAGCCGCCGAACGCGAACTGCAGCCGTATCTGCCGCTTATCAACTTTGAGCAACAAGCGAAGGTTGCCCTCGCCATCCGCAAGGAATGCCTTCGCGAGCGCGGCCTTATCAAGGACTCCGGCGTCCGTGCACCGGCGGCCGGATTCCCGGACGTGCTGCGCGAGGCCATGAACGTGCACCTGGCAGAAGCCGCTGCCGCACTGGCAGCACACACCACAGCAGGGAGCATCTGATGGATCTGGGCATCGCAGGAAAGACAGCGCTCGTAGCGGCCTCGACAGGCGGGCTTGGGTTGGCCGCTGCACGGGCACTGGCCGCCGAAGGCGTCCGGGTGGCAGTGGTGGGCAGGCGGCGTGAGCGGGCCAAGGAAATCGTTGCCGAACTGCAGGCCGCCTACGGCACGGGAATGCTTGGCAGCACCGGCTTCGACGCGGTCGCGATCGAAGCTGACCTGGGCACTGAGGAAGGCATCGAATCCGCCGTGGACCAGACCGTGGCAAACCTCGGCCCGATCGACATCCTGGTCCTCAACGGTCCCGGGCCCAAGCCCGGCGCCGCCGCGACCCTGAGTTCGGCGGACATGGCAGCGGCTTTCGACCTCCTGGTCAAACCCCATCACGCCCTGGTCTCCAGGGTCTTGCCGGGAATGCGTGAACGCCGCTGGGGACGCATTCTGGCCATCGGTTCCAGCGGGGTCACTGCCCCGCTCCCCAACCTGGCGGTCTCCAACACCGGTCGTGCCGCGCTTGCCGGCTACCTCAAGACCCTCGCAGCCGAAGTCGCCCTGGACGATGTCACGGTGAACCTGCTCCTTCCCGGCAGGATCGCCACGGACCGCGTTGCCCAACTGGACCAGGCCGCCGCCAAACGCCGGGGTACCACGCTGGAGGACATCCAGCTCGAATCCCGCAAGACCATACCCGCCCGACGGTATGGAGAACCTGCCGAGTTCGGTGCCGCCGCAGCCTTCCTGTGCAGCGCACCGGCGTCGTACATCACCGGAGTCGCGCTCAGGTGCGACGGCGGCCTGATCCGCAGCCTGTAACCCATCTACCTAAGGACCGACATGACCTCCACGACTTTTGATACCAGCCTCACAACCGGCGGCACCCCCGGACCACACCTCACCGCCCAGCACCTCATCAACGGCCAATGGCTCGGCGAGGCCGGAACCAGGCGGATGAACCCGGCCCGTCCGGATGAGCTCGCCGCGCTCTCCCCCAGCGGCTCCGCCCAGGACGTGGACGCCGCCATCACGGCCGCTGCTGCCGCGCAGCCTGCGTGGGCCGCCCTGCCCGCACCGGCTCGTGGTGCCATACTGATCGCAGCCGGAAACCTCCTCCTCGACCGCCAGGCCGCCATTGCCGAGGATTTGGTCCGTGAAGAGGGCAAGACCCTGGCCGAAGCCAAGGGCGAAGTGAAACGGGCTTCCGACGTGCTCCGCTTCTTCGGTTCCCTGGGCTGGGCCGCCACGGGTGAAGTCCTGCCCAGTGGGCTTCCTGACACCACCATTACCACCCGCCGCGAAGCATTGGGCGTTGTCGGGCTCATTACGCCTTGGAACTTCCCTATCGCCATCCCCGCCTGGAAGACCGCACCGGCCCTCATCAGCGGCAACACCGTGGTGATCAAACCCGCCGAGCTCACTCCACTCTCGGCCACGCACCTTGCCCGCGCCCTCCAGGATGCGGGACTCCCGGCAGGAGTCTTCAATGTGGTCCACGGCAAGGGCCGCATCGTGGGCGACGCCCTGGCCCGGGATCCACGGATCGCCGGACTGTCCTTCACCGGCTCAACCAAGGTAGGCCTCGGGTTGCAGGAAATCCTCAACGCACGCCGGGCCCGCGTCCAGTTGGAAATGGGCGGCAAGAACGGGGTGCTGGTCCTCGACGACGCCGATGCCCGCAAAGCCGCGCAGGTGGTGGCCGCCGGGGCATTCGGGCTGACGGGCCAGGCGTGCACGGCAACGTCGCGCGTCTACGTGACACCCGCCATCCGCCCTGCCTTCCTGGAAGCCCTCGTAGCGGAAGCGGCCACCTATAACCCCGGAGACGGCCTTGGCAGTGGTGATTCGGGCGAAGCCCGGATGGGCGCCGTGGTGAGCAGGCAGCAGTTCGAGCAGGACCAGGACGCGGTGCGGACCGCCGTCGAACGCGGTGCGACGCTCCTGCACGGAGAGTACGACGGTGACCCCACCGGTCCGCTGTTCCTCGCACCGGCCATCCTCACGGACCTGCCGTTCGACGACGCCGCAGTCACGGAGGAGATTTTCGGTCCGGTAGTGGCCGTGCTCGAGGTTGCCGACTACGAAGCGGGACTGGCCGCCATCAACGATTCCCGGTACGGCCTCACGGCAGGAATCTGCACGGACTCGCTGGCGTTGGCCAGCGACTTTGCTGCACGGGCACAGGCCGGAGTAGTGAAAGTGAACCGTCCAACAGCGGGCCTGGACCTGAACGTTCCCTTCGGCGGAGTCAAAGATTCCTCCACCAACACGTTCCGCGAACAAGGCCGCTCCGCGCTGGACTTCTTCACTTGGGGCAAGACCGTTTACACAGGGGTGTAGCCCGCCATGAGCTACGTGATCGCCCAGCCGTGCGTGGATGTGAAGGACAAAGCCTGCATCGACGAGTGTCCGGTCGACTGCATCTACGAGGGTGACCGTTCACTGTATATCCACCCCTCGGAGTGCGTGGACTGCGGGGCCTGTGATCCGGTGTGCCCGGTGGAAGCGATCTACTACGCGGACGACGTCCCGGACGAGTGGGCAGACTATGTCCGGGCGAACGCCGAGTTCTTCGAGGATCCGGCCCGCGACCATCCTGTGGTCGCGGCCGAGCCCTTGCGGGTTGCCTAGTTGTTGTTGACGGCCGGGGCGAGCCGGTACCCGACGCCGCGGACCGTCTCGAGCCACCGCGGGCCCTGGATGCTGTCGCCCAGCTTCTTGCGCAGGTTGCCCATGTGCACCTCAACGGCACGTTCGTCCGCGTCGCTGACGTAACTGCCGACGTCGTAGGGTTCGTTGCGAAGGCGACGGGCAAGGTCGGCTTTGGTCCGCACAATCCGGCCGGTTTCCAAGAGCGCCAGCAACAGATCGAACTCTGTGCGGGTGAGCTTCAACTCGGTGCCGTTAAGGATTGCCGTGCGGGAACCGGCCGAAACGGCCAGTCCGTTGTGGATCATCTCGGGATCCGCTTCTTCCGGCGCGCTCTTGGTGTCCGACGACGCACGCGGCCTGCGCATCATGGCCTCCACCCGGGCACGCAATTCGCGCGGCCGGAAAGGCTTGGTGAGGTAGTCGTCGCCACCGGCCTCCAGGCCCATGAGAGTATCGAGTTCCTCGGCGCGGGCCGTGAGCATGATGATGTAGGCGTCGGAGGACTTACGGATCTGCCGTGCGACCTCGAAACCGTCGATGTCAGGAAGGCCGAGATCCAGGGTGATGACGTCCGGGTTGAGTTCGCGGGCCGACGTCACACCGGCAGAACCCGTCGACGCCGTGTGAACATCAAATCCTGCTTGGGAAAGAACTACCCGCACCAACTCGCGAATATCCTGGTCGTCTTCAATGACCAGCCCCACACGTACTTCACTCATCGCTGCCCCTCAGCCCCTTCGATAACCTCAGAAGTATATCCGTTATGGTTAGGCTGATCTCATGAACCGAATTTCTTCCGCACCCGTGGTGGTTGTGCCATGACCCAACCCTCAGCTTGGGATATTGGTGAAAAGAAGAAATTGTTGATTTTTCAGCGCTCGTTCCACGAACATACCCTGCGGATGCGGGTTGTCCTCAGTCAATTGCCGTTATCGGTGTGTGTCTGTCTTTCGGCAATTCTGGTGTGGCTGTTTTTCCCCGCCACACTCGAAAACCCGTTGTTCCTCATCTTCCTGCTGAGCCAGGCATTCCTGTTGGCACTGTGCATTGTGGTTCCTTGGCACCGCCTGCCATTCGCCAGTTTCCTCACCATCCCCAGCTTGGACATGGTTTCCATAGCCTTCGGCAGGGAAGGCGGACAGGAGGCGCTCACCGGCCTCAGTGTCCTGGTGGTGTTGCCTGTCATCTGGTTGTGCGCTTCCGGCCTCTACCCGCGGCTGGCCATCGTCATGTCCTTCCTGGGCCCGCTCGGAATTGTCTGGGTACCGGTCTTCCTTCATAACGAGGTCAGCGAACAGGCCCTCACCAAACCCCTGCTGTTCCCCATCCTTATCCTCGGCATCGGCGTCTCGGTGAGTGTGCTCACCCTGAGCATGGTGCGCCAGCAGCGCGTCCTGGAGCAAAAGGACGAGGCCCTGAAAGAAGCGCTGGATATCAGCACCAAACAGGAACGGCTGCTGAACACCGTCATGGAAGCCCTGCCGCTGGGCGTGGTTGCTGTTGACGGCGACGGGCACGACATCCTCATGAACAGGCGCCAGCGCCAGACCCACGCATTGGCCACACCGCCGGACAACGACGACCCCAACGAATCCCAGCTGCTGGTGTTCGACATTGACAGGAGCACTCCCCTGCCGCCCGACCGCCGGCCGGTGCGGCGCGCCGTCCTGGGCGAACGCTTCACGGACCAGCTGGTCTGGCTGGGTACAGGAGAGGAACAGCGGGCCTTCACCACCAGCGCCCGTCCCATGCTGGACGACGCCGGGAAGTTCGCGGGCTCTGTGGTGGTCTTCAGTGACGTCACGGATCTGGTGAATGCGCTGGCAGCCAGGGATGACTTCGTGGCCAACGTCTCCCACGAATTCCGCACCCCATTGACGTCCATCCTGGGTTACGTCGAGCTGATCCTCGACGACGCCTCCCTCGATGCCCATTCCCGCAAACAACTCGACGTCGTCAGACGGAACGCGGAGCGGCTGCTGACCTTGGTTTCGGACCTGTTGGCGGTGCGATCCGGACAGATCGTCATTCAACGACACTCGGCAGACGTTGCCGAATTGGTGCGGGGAAGCGTCACCTCCGCCGAGCCCCGCGCAGCCAAGGCCGGCATCCGGCTCTCGATGGACCTGCCCGATGCCCTGGAAGCACGCGTGGACTCATCACGCCTGGCCCAGGTCCTGGACAACCTGGTGTCGAATGCCATCAAGTACTCCCCCGACGGCGGCGATGTGGAAGTTGCGGCCTGGGAAGATGAGGACTTTGTCTTCTGCCGTGTTACCGATACCGGCATGGGCATGAACGAGGAAGAACAGGCCGAGGCCTTCACCAAATTCTTCCGCGCCGGCGGCGTCCGCAAGAGCGCCATCCCCGGCGTTGGGCTGGGTTTGCCCATCAGCAAGGCCATTGTTGAGGCCCACGGCGGAACCATCACCTTGGAGAGCGAGCCCGGGCGCGGAACCACCTTCACAGTGAAGATGCCCGCCTAGCTCTCAGCGCTTTGCCGGGGTGCCGCCCACCAAGCCGGATTCGCGTCGCCTGCCGAACAGGAAATAACTGACCGGCCCAAAGAAATTGATGAACGAAAGCGCACGCCACATCACTTTCTTCCCCCTGATGTTCGAGTCCGGGGTTTTGGCGATGCTTCGCTGCGCTGCCACCAGCAACGCCAGGTTCACGGCACCACTGACCAGCACAGAGATGCGCTGCCCTTTGCTCATATCACGCCACGTTTTCTTGCCGGCCATGGTGCCTCCTCAGGGCGAAAGGTCTACTTCACAGGCTAGTCCGACGCCGATCGTCCCGCCACAGCCTGGCGTACTACTTCGCCCCACGACTGTTCAGCGAGGTCTGCCACTGCAGCAAGGATTTCCGACGGCGGCCGGGACAGGTCCAGCGGGTACTCCACGATGTCGATGTCCGTGTTCAGGATGCGCCGCAGCTTCACTTCCCCCGCCCCGGCATAAACCAGCCAGGCCGTGGGGACCCGCAGGGCGGTGCAGTAGGCCAGCAACTGGTAGTGGTCAGCGCTGAGGGAAGCCCCGGCGTCGGAAGCTGCCTTGTATTTGGAGTCGTACACCACCACCGGGCGGCCGCCCAGGAAGTGCACGGCATCCGGCCGGACGGTCAAACGATCCGAATCCCGGACGGCCTCGTTCAGGAGCGCGCCGTATTGCAGGCGCATCTCTCCCGGGTGGGCTGCCATGGCGCTTCTGAGGGCGGTCCCCACGAATTCCTCGAACACCTGCCCCATGTCCACCACGAAGGACGCCGTCCGCTGCCTGCCCTGGCCTGCCTCCGCTGAGGCATTGCGCAGGATGACCTCGGCCAGCCGCAGCACCGCGTGGAATCTCAGGTTCATCCGGCTGGCCCGCCACGGCGGCAGCGGCGCGCCGGGCTGAAGGCGGGTCACGGCGTCGAGCTTTCCCTTAAGCTGCCGCAAGCGGCTCAGGACGTCGGGACGGACCCCGGGAACCTGGCCCATGCGTTCCAGTGCGGCCCGGAGGATCCTGTTCTCGGCGATGTCCTCGGTGAACTCGTCATAGGAGACCTCCAGCGGCACCATCATTCCGGGACGCCGTGAGATCTGGTCCGAGATCCGGATACGGCCCTTGACGGTACGCAACGACTCTTCGACGGTGAGGTAGCCCTGCAGAACCCCACGGCTGAGCGCTTTATCGGCCAGCTGCGCCAGGGACTCCGCCAGCGCACTCCACAGGTCCGGGTGCTCCACGGCTTCCACGGAATGGTCGCGAAAACCTTGGTCCCCGGCGTAGCTGAGCAGGAACAGCAAGCGGCTAAGGCCCAAACGGTCCTTGGGCCGGACTTCCAGTTGCACTGTGGCCGTCCGAACGGAGCCCACCTTGCCCGCGGGCTCAATACGGTAAAGGCCCATGCCCATGGGGGATGCCTTGGCCAGCCCGCTGGTGTTGATGAAAGCCGCGGATTCGGGATCGAGTTTTTCCACCACCCCGCCCGAGAGCTCGTCCATGACGATGTGCCGGGGCCCCTTGTTGGCGCCCCGGGCACTGGACGGTGCCCTCGCCGGCCTTGGGGGGATGGCGTTAGCGGTCCCCAAGACGTCCCAGCAACTGGTCCAGGCCGAAGCGCTCTTCCAACTGGGCCCGGTTCAGCTGCCCGTGGTAGTGCTCCTCCAGCAACGGCATGAGCTCGTACTTCCAGATCCGGCGCAACCCAGTGGGGTTCTGGGCGGCGTTCTTCATGAAATACGAGGGTCCGATCATGAGGTCCCGGTCCCAATCGTCGATCGAATCATTAAGGGCATCCAGCAGGTCCGCGTTGAGGGTGTCCAGCCCGCGGGCCTCCAGGAAGCGGCGCAGCGAACCACGGACCGGTTCCACCTTGGGGTGCAGTTCGATGAACGCAAAGCGGCGGCGGATGGCCGCATCCATCATGGCGATGGAGCGGTCCGCGGTGTTCATGGTGCCAATGATGTAGAGGTTGTCCGGCAGGCTGAAGGGCTCGTTGGGGCTGTACTGCAAGTAGATGCGGTCGTCCCGGTACTCCAGCAGGAAGTACAGCTCACCGAAGACCTTGGCCAAGTTGGCGCGGTTCATCTCGTCGATGATCAGGAAGTACGGCTTGTGGGCGTTTTCCGGCTTTGCCGCTTCCTCGGCGAGTCGCCGCAACGGTCCGGCGACCAGCTTGAAGGACACCTGCCCGTCGTCGGTCTTGTCCGGCCGGTACCCTTCAAAAAAGTCCTCGTAGGCGTACGACGGGTGGAACTGGACCAGTTTCACCCGTTCATCGGTGTGGTCACCGGCGAGCTCAGCGGCCAGGTGCTTGGCGAGGTAGGTCTTGCCGGTTCCTGGCGGGCCATAGAGGACCAGCTGGCGGTTCTCTTCGAGCAGTTCCGCGATCTCCTGCAGCGGCTCAAGGTCCATGTGGAGGGACGCTGCGAACTCTTCGGTCAAAGGCCGGAAGCCCTGCTGCACAACCTCGACGGCGACAGTGGGCGGCGCTTCGTCCTCGCCGTCGGTTTCGGCTTCCACGGGGAGCAGTTCCTGCAGCGCCTGGATGACCCTGGTGACATCGACGAGGATGCCGGGGGTGGACAGCTGCCGCTGGGCGTGGCGGGGAAGTTCGGGGATGGCATAGCTGTCGTCGAACCACCGGACTTTGCGGCGGATGCGGCGGTTGTCCTCGTCGTGCTCCGGCTCGCCAAGGACCACGCCAACGCGCACACGGCCGGCATGCTGGTACAGCGTGAGATCGCCGGGCTTCATGACGGTGAGGAAAGCGAAAACAGCCGTCTTGGTGTCTTCGCGTTCCACGTAGCCCAAGTGTTTGTAATCCTCGTCCACGGCGTGCTGGACGACACCGGCTGTGACGCCCGCGGTCAGGGTGCGGAGGTGCTGCACGTCCAGGGTTGCCTTCTCTTCGGCGACCCAGGAAGAGAGCAAATCCGCGTTGTCATGGTGGGTCCGCAGGAGCCAGGACCGGCGTCCCGGGTCTCCCACTTTGCGCCATTGGCTCACCAATTGCCGTGCGTACCAATCGATGCGCTGCCCGGCCTGCTCGTCCAGGTGCAGCCGGATGCGGTGGATGTCCGCTGTGATGTCCTCATCCGTGTCACCCTTGGCACCGCCCACCAGCGAGGCGAAGGCGTCCCGGATTTCCTGGCGTTCAACGTCAGCCACCACGGGCTCGAAATAACTGGGCCACACCAAGTACTCGATGCTCCGGCGCAGGGCAGGCTGGTCATCGGGCGTTGCTGCTGCCAGTTCGTGGAACATCAAAGGGTCCGCGAGGGCCCTGTTGATGGTTGCCGTGCTTTGGCTGTCCACGTGTGCAACGAAACGGCACAGCCACTTCAGGTGATCCCAGATGGTCCAGTTGAATTCGGCGGTACGGTCGCGGATCACCCCGTGGTCCGTCATGCCCTCGTACAGTTCTTCCGGAAGCTCGATGGGCGGCTCAACCCACGACGCAGCCTCGGCTACCCGGGCGCGCTTGACCCTCAGGGACTTGACCTCGTGCGCCAGCGGCAACGACTGCAGGAAGAGCAATTCGACGGCCAGCAGCTTGGCTTCCCGGGAAGCGCCCTCCAGATTGTTCCGAAGGTTGGTCATCATGGGCGCCTTGGAGTCCTCCACCCCGCGCTCGAGCCTCTCGAGGAGCTCGGCGGCAGCATCCGCAGTCCAGGTGAGCGTCCGGCCATCCAGCGCCGAGGGTTTCCCGTGAAGCGCCGGACCGAGCACATACCAGGCTGCGTCCTCGATCTCCTTGGAGACTCCGGGGGCGCGGTCAATGGCAGGTTTCAGGGAGGGAATCACCCTGCCAACTTACCTTGTTTGGCTTAACCAAGCATCTGGATATCCACAAGCTTCCCGTGCTATTGGCCCCGCCCGCTGCTACCTGCCGTCCCGGAGGTCGGCGGGTGGTTTTTCCGTCAATTCGATGGCGTCAAAGCGGGCCTCGCAGCTGGGTCCGAGTGGCGCCTGGGACATGAAACCCACGTGGACCGGTTTTTCCGTGTCCAACCGGAAAAGCCTGACGAATGACCATTCCCGCCCGTCCCCTGACGAGTGGAACGCCCATGCCGGCCCTACCCGGCTGACCCGCAGATATACCCAGGGCGCAGTGACCACAGGCCCGTTGGAGTCGTCCGAATAGCTGTTGGTCACCACGCTGACCACCATGGCCTCGCCTTGCGGAGAGAACTCGAAGCAGAGCTTGGCCCAGTGTTCGCTGTCCGCCCACAGACTCAGCACCCCGGCGTCGAACGTTGTCCTGGGCGACGCGACCAAAACCCTGGCGGAGAGCGAGAAAGCCGCTGGGGCCCTGAAGCCCAGCGCTGTGGCTCCGTGTTGCGGCTCTCCGCCAATGGAGTCGTTGGTCCAGTCGACGCCGGGTGCGGCGGTGAGCACCAGCGCTCCCTCTGCGTCGTCGTAGCTGGCTTGGCCAACCGTCGAGGTCCACTCCAAGGGCGGGAGTCCTGCAATTTCGGGTATCACGTCCGTGTTCCGTTCATCGTCGCTTTAGTCGTCCAGAACACGCTTTCAGAGCTTGCCCCGGATGTGCGGGAGGCCACACCGGGGCACCCCTCAATGCATTCCGAACTGGTAAGTGGCCGGCACCGGTTCGTCAGGACACACCTCTTGCCACAATGAGGCAATCGCGTCCTCGCCCTCGCGGAGGTCCGGAACCTCCACGGCTTCGCGCAGAATCGAGGCCGCTTCATTGGCGTTTCCCGTTCGTGCCAGCGCCAGCGCCTTCAGGAAACGCAAACGCCCGACGGCGGCACGATCGTTGGGTACCGACTCCGCCAGTTCCAGGGCCATGGCCGGGTCCCCGTGGCGGATGCTGAGCGTCACGGCCTCCGTGAGCAGGGCTCTGTTGGAAGAGTCTGCCCCGACACCCTTGCGGAGTTCAGCCAGCCCTTCGGCGTCCTGGCCGTTTGCGAGCAAGGCCAGCCCCAGTCCACGGTGCGCGAGCGCCTTGATACCCGGTGCTACCCCGTCGTCGGAGATTACCCCGCGGTAAAGGTCCTTGGCGCCGTCAAGGTCCTGCCGGGCATGGTGCATGGTGGCCAGGTGGAACGTAGCCGCAGGACCGTCCTGCCCGGCCAGCAGCTGTTCCCAGTCCACCCCCGCGACGAAACTGGTCGCGCCGTCGAACGCCTTTCCCTTGAGCAGCCCAAGCCACGGCTCCTGTTCCGCGGAAACGCTCTCGTCCACGAACGGCGTACCGCTTTCGTCAATCCACGACAGACCGGCCTTCAGCCGCCGGGCCCTCTCCACCACGCCCCAGCCGCTGCCGTGCAGGAGCATTTTCGACGGCGGGACGTCGGCATTGGTGATGGCCTCGGGCAGCATGGCTTCAAGGGATTCGTGTGGCAGGAGCTCTTCCAAACGCTCACCGGCGTGGGCTACCGCGGCATCCCAGTCAGTGCTGTGGGCCGTATCCGTATTCAGGTGTCCGTTGCCGTATGCCTCCACCCACGCCCACTCTGCACCGGCGGGCATGACCAGGTGTTCGAACTGCGTCTGTGCCAGGCCGGCCTGGATCTCCGCGTACGGGCCGGCTCCCGGGCTCAGCCATTCCTGCCAGCGTTTGCCGCCCTGTCCCTGGCCCCATACGAAGAGCTTTTTTCCCCGCAGGAGGCCCGTTGACAGCATCGCCAGCCCGTCGCCGTCGTCGTCCGCTGCCACAACCCAGCGCCGCTCGGAAGGGTCGATGTCGAAGAAGAAGTCCGCCGCGTGCGGGCTGTTGACCGGCCACGTGCCGTCATAGCCTTCGTGGGTGGTGGGCCTGACGCGGGTGATGTCCGTGGTGTAGTCGCTGCCGTAGGCCTCGTGGGCGGGCGCGATGACACGGGTGCGGTCAGTCTCCGGGATCGCGGCATTGCTCCACCAGTACATGGGGACGTCGTGGTCGTTCGGGTTCCGGATCCGCACCGCTGCCAGCACCACGGGCGATTCTGCGGGCAACCAGATGTCTACTTGGAACACCACTTCCCGGAGCCGTTCGTACTCCCACATCCGCAGGATGTGTTTGCCGTCCGGGGTGTGGACGATCGCCGTGTGCAACAGCTCGCAGCTGGTGGGCGAATGGCCGCGGGTCCCGATGTTCCACTCAAGCCCGCCCGCGAACCAGGCCTTGCGCAACGCGATGTTGGCCAGCTGCGGGGCGTCATGGGTGTGGAGGAGCTGCTTGCCTGTTGCTTTGTCGAACAGTTCCCAGATGCGGCCGCCCAGGGACGGGAGGACTGTCACCTTGAGCTTGCTGTTTTCAAGCACGACGGCGGGAATTTCCCTGGGTGCCGCCTCCCGGCTGTAGCCGTCCTGCATGAGATACGGGTAGATGTTGGGCACCACGCCGTAGCGGGCCGATGCCTGCAGTTCTTCCGGCACGCCTTCGCCTACCGTGTAGGGCTGGTCCAGTTCGGCGGCAACCACCGGTAGCGGGTTGAGCGGGCCGAGCTCAGCCATGGTCAGGGAGATGGTGGTGACGGTGAGGCTGGAAGTTGCGGTGTCTGGCACGTCAGTATCCGATCATGAGAAGGAGGCCGCGCTGCGGCTCAAGGGTGATGGCCTCGCCGGGCGCGTAGTCCATGGCGGGCTGGAAGCCGCGGATCGCGGGCGCCTTGATACGGGCGGCGGGGGCTGTGGAGGTTTCGTCGGTGAGGGCCGCGTTGTCGAAGATCAACGTCACGTCCTCAGTTTCCCCGGCCCATGAAGCCAGCGCCACCACCATCCCGTTGTCCGTCAACCACGTGGTTGCCAGGACATCCGGGTGGCTGGTCCGCACTGGCGTGTGGGGGTCCCAGAACCCGTGCATCCGGGCACGTTCCAGGTTGTTCGCCGTCCAGAACTCCCACAGCGGACGGTTGTCCACCGCGGGTGCCCGGCCCGTCATGCCGAACACCATTCCGCGCCACGGGTTGCCGCCGCCTTCGAGCATCTCGCCCATGAGGCCAAAAGGAATGCCGGACAATTCCACCAGCCAATAGTCGGGGTCTGTGCCGTCGTAGTCGAAATACTCCCCCAGCCACAGCCTGTCCACATACGGCAATTGCTCCATGTACAAATTGGCTGATGAGGCGTAGCCGTCGTTGGCGGTGAACTGGTTGGCAGAGTGGAGGTCAATCTCCGGGCCCTCTACTCCCCTGTCCCTGCAGGCCCTTTCCAAGACCTTGCGGACGCGCACCATGGCGTGCCGGTCAAAGGCCAGGTCATCGAGGTAGATACCGTCGATTCCGTCGTCACCGGCAGCCAGTTCCTGCAGGCTGCGCACGTAGAAGTTCTCCCACCGCGACCCGCCCGTGGTCACCACCGCGATGTCCTCCACGTTCGGGGCAAACCAGGCCGAGACGTAGCCACTGCCGGCATGCTCCTGCAACCAGCTGTGGCCGGCGCCCGGACCGTCGCTGAAAATCTCGTGGTCCAAATGCAGCAGCGGCAACAGCTCGGGGCTGTGGAACGTGAGCTCACGGACAGTGTTGTAGATCTCGGCTGTCAGGCCCTCCCGATGGCACTGCGCCACGTATTGCCGAAGCGTTTCCTTCGTGAGCAACGGATCATTGATATACGGTGCAGGCGCTGTCGCATGGTGGATATTGACCACAGTGGCTCCGGCCGCCCTGATCTCCGATGGGTCTTCAGGGGCGTGAAAGTAGCGCTTGCCCAGATGCCTGCCGGGTTGGATCGGCTTGAAGGGTGTGAGCAGAAGCCGGAAATCGAAGTGGAGCGGCTCGTTCGGCGTCAGCGTGCGGGCACCGCTGAACGCGCAGAGGGACACTTTGCCGTTGGCAGTCCGAAGCCGGACGCCACCCCTCACCCTGTCCTCCTGGCGGTTGGCCCACGACGCCGGTTCCAGCAACGGCTTTTCCCGGTAGAAGTTGGTGTTCAGGGGACGCTGGTACTTCTCATCCCGCAACGACAACTGAAGCCCGGCGTTCACCCTTCCCACCCACAGTGCATCCTGGTTCTTGGCGGCCACGTCCCACGTCCAGTCCAGGGTCTCCGGGCGCCGCCCGCCCGGGACGCCCAAACCCATGGCCAGCGGCACGGCGTCCTCGTCAAACAACAGCTGCAGCCCGACGTCGTTCACGTCCAGAGTCTTCCGCGGCGCGAGCCGCAGCGAGTACTCGACTGTTCCATCGGCGTCGAGGGTGGCGTTCAGCTCCAGCGACAACACCGCAACGCCTTCCTGGCTGCCCGTCCAGTTGCAGCCCCACGAGACCCGCGCAGGCCCTTCCGCGTTGAACGTCAGTGGCGAAAACTCCCAGCTGGTCCCCTCGATGTGCACAGCCATCGGAACGTCGAAAAGCCCGACGGCGGGACCATCCGTCGACGTCACGTCGCCCGTGAAGCTGGACGTCACTTGGGCAGGCAACCCCGATGCCGACAACCGCAAGCTCCGGCCAAGGATCCCCAAGGTTCGTTCCCGCTCGTCCACGGTGATGGCAGTGAAAGGAGCCACGAGCTCCGCGTCCTGGGCCACGGCAGAATCCAGCCAAGCCAAGCGCCGAAGGAAACGTGGATCGCCGAAACCACCTTCCAGGATGTCCGGGTCCGTTTCCGTCGCCACGTCCAGCGTGACCTCGATTTCCTGCGCAGCCTCGCCTTCCGCATGGATGGTGACCATGGCGGAATGCGTGCTTCCGGCGGCGCCACGGGGCACGGGAAGGACCACGAACAGGGCCCGCACCGTGCCCGCCGGGACGGCCAGCTCCTTGTGCCATGGCCTGCCCAGCCGGTCTACGCCGTCGGAGTTGATGCAGTGGCCTCCGGCTGATGACACGACGTCCACGGAGACGCCAGCAAGGTCCTTCAGCGCGTACAACCCCAGCTGCACCACATAGTCCTCGCCCGCAACGGCGCCCGCCCGAAAGGTGTCTGACGGCCCGTTGGCTACCCAGTGCGCAGGCAGGTCAGTGCTCATGGAGACGGGATTCAGGCGGTCCTCGGGAAACACCAGGAAGGCCTCGCCCTTGTGGCACGAATGGAACTCTTCCAGTTCGTCCGCCCGGGCCGTGAAGTTCATCGGCGCGAACGAGTCCCGCTCACTTGCGGCCTCGTAACGGACGACCGTCGCGTTGGGCAGCCCAGCCTGCGCCGGTTCCCGCCAGGCCGAATACCCGACGGCGGCAGCCCACCCCGGCTCTGCCGTCGGACGACGCGGGAGGTACTGGGCCTGGGGATAGTGGGGTTTGCCCAGCATCGCGTAGGGCAGGTAGTAAACGTAGTAGGTGCCCGGGCCCTCGATGGCTTCCAAAAGGAGGGTTCCTGATTCCCTGGTGCACTCCTCTATGACCACATTGCGGACCCTGGCGCCCGTCTTCCCGGAGACGACGATGACATCCACTGTCGCGGGGTCCTCATCTTGGCGCCGCCACGGCAGGACAAGCTTGTAAGCCGGGGCCGTTGGGACAACCTGGGCCGTTGGGGCAACCGGGGGCGTTGGGACACCCTGGGCCGTCGGGGCAACTTCCACCACAAAGCGGTGGTTGCCGTACAGCAGTTTGTCCCACGTTCCGATGCCGCATGCCACCTCAGGATGGCCGGTGGTTGCGTTGTTGCTTCGACTGCTGGGTGGACGGGAATTGACGGCCGGTGAAACCGGCGAGGGCAGCGGCATCGCTGGGACTCCTGGAAGTAGCTTCGGGGGCTTCTTCACCGAGTTGGTGAATCCTTACATCATCCGGTCGTTCCGCGGAATCGTAAAGGGTCATTGCGATGCGTACTCACTGGGATTTGCCCTGCCAGAGGCTGGACGGCAGGACTAATTCAGCCTAGCCAGATTCAAGGCGTTGATTTTCGCTTTGGCGGCACGGACGGTTTCGCGGTCCGTGACCGTGTAGGCCGTGGGATCGCTGCCGTCCTGGGTACCCAGGGAAATCGTTCCTCGGCCGAGCGTGGAGACGGTTTTCTTGGCGGACAGGTGGACCGCGCTCAAACCTGCAGCGTGCATCGCCGGGATGTCTGCCAGGGCCAGTCCCCCGCCGGCCATGATCTCGATGGCACCTCCGGCGCGTTCCACCATGGTGGCGAGCGTGCCGAGGCCTGCTCCCGCCGTCGCTGCATGCCCCGAGGTGAGGACCCTGGTGAACCCCAGCTCCATGAGCTGGTCCAGGGCAGCCAACGGATCCTTCGATTGGTCGATGGCCCGGTGGAAGGTCAGCTGTGCCTCCGGCTTGGTGTCCCTTGCAGATTCCAGCAAGCGCCGGATGGTGTGCACGTCGACTGTCCCGTTGGGTTCGAGTGCCCCGATGACAACCCCGTTTGCTCCTTGGCGCAGCAGATGCCTGATTTCATGCACCATGGTGTCCACGTCGGAGGCCGAGTACAGGAAATCACCGGGCCGGGAGCGGATCAGTGGATGGATTTCCAAACGGCCGTCGACGTGTTCCATGCTGGCTTCCAGCAACCCTTGGCTGGGTGTGACGCCGCCCAGTTCCAGGCTGCTGCACAGCTCAATGCGATGGGCACCCTCAGCAGCCGCCACACCTGCACCGGCGGCGCTGACCACAGCGATTTCAAGTTTCATGGTGAAACTCTACGGGCAATCGGGCAAAGTCCCGGCTAGGCCTTATAGCGTTCGAGCTTTTCCTTCTGGGCAGCCGTGAGCCTTAGAACCCTCCCCGTCGCCTCGGCGACAAAGGCCAGGTGGGTGGTAGCCTTCACGCACTCTTCCCGGGTCACGGGATCCTTGACGACGTAGTGAAGATCGAAGCTGGCCCCTTTGATGGCGCCCACCCAGATCTCCACGACCGCCGGGATGTTGCGATAGTCCAGGGTCCGGACGTAGCGGACCCTGTGTTCCACCACCAGGGTCATGACGCCCTCCTCAACGTCGTTGAAGAGGGCTGCCGGTGGTTCGACGCCGGGAAGCCCCGCACCGCTGGGCGGCCCGAAGGCTGCGATGCGGGCTTCCTCGAGGATGCGCACGATCTGGACATTGTTGATATGTCCGTAAGCGTCCATGTCACCCCAGCGCATGGGCACCAGGACCTCGATGCGCCGGGGTTCCACGGGCTCCTCCGGTTGCTGCGTACTCAGCTGTGCACCGCCGTCGAATCATCCACCGCAGTCTCTTCCCCGCCAGCGAACTGGGACATGTACAAGCGGTAATAGGCGCCTTCGAGGGCGAGGAGCTGGGTGTGGTTACCCTGCTCCACGATCTGGCCGTTTTCCATCACCAGGATGGTATCGGCGTCGCGGATGGTGGACAGGCGGTGGGCGATGACGAAGCTGGTCCGGTCCGTCCGGAGCGCTGCCATGGCCTTCTGCAGCAGCAGTTCCGTACGGGTGTCCACCGAGCTGGTGGCTTCGTCCAGGATCAGCAAGGAAGGATCGGACACGAATGCGCGGGCGATGGTGATGAGCTGCTTCTCACCGGCGCTGACATTGTTGCCTTCTTCATCGATGATCGTCTGGTAGCCATCCGGCAGGGCACGGACAAAGCGGTCCACGTACGTGGCCTTCGCCGCTTCCATGATCTGCTCTTCCGTGGCATCCAGCTTGCCGTACTTGATGTTGTCGTAGATGGTCCCGCCAAAGAGCCAGGCGTCCTGCAGCACCATGCCCACCTTTGACCTGAGCTCGGAACGGGTGAGGTCCTTGATGTCCACGCCGTCCAAGGTGATGCGGCCGGAATTGAGCTCGTAGAAACGCATCACCAAGTTCACCAGGGTGGTCTTGCCGGCTCCTGTGGGCCCAACAATGGCCACAGTGTGGCCCGGCTCGGCGCTGAAGGAAAGATCCTCAATGAGTGGCTTGTCCTCCACGTAGCTGAACGAGACATGCTCGAACTCAACATGGCCGTCAGTCTTTGCCGGAAGGTGGCGCGTACCGTTCTCTTCGACCTCTTCATCAGCGTCCAGGAATTCGAAGACACGCTCAGCGGAGGCGACGCCGGACTGCAGCATGTTGGCCATGCCGGCAATCTGGCCCAGCGGCTGCGTGAACTCGCGTGAGTACTGGATGAAGGCAGTGGCATCGCCCAGGCTCATGGAACCCGAAGCAACCCGCAGGCCACCCACCACGGCGATCCCGACATAGGACAGGTAAGAGACGAAGTTCATGGCCGGGAAGATCACGCCTGAGACGAACTGTGCACCGAAAGATGCCTTGTAAAGTTCCTCGTTCTTCTCGTCGAAGCGCGTCAGCATGTCGGCGTCGCGGCCGAACACCTTGACCAGGTCATGGCCGGAGAACGACTCTTCGATCTGCCCGTTCAACGCGCCGGTGTTCTTCCACTGCGCAGCGAAGAGCTTCTGGCTGCGGGCACCGATGACCCCGGCAACAACACCGGAAAGCGGCAGTGCGATCAACGCGATAAGCGCCAGCTCCCAGGACACGATGAACATCATGACCGTAATGCCCAGGACCGTGAGGACGGAGCTGACCAATTGGGAGAACGCCTGCTGGAGGCCCTGCTGGACGTTGTCGACGTCGTTGGTCACGCGGGACAGGATGTCGCCGCGCTGGCGGGTGTCGAAGTAGTTCAGCGGCAGGCGGTTGAGCTTGGCCTGGACATCGTTGCGCAGTTTCTTGATGACCCGCATGACGATCCTGTTGAGCAACCAGCCCTGCGCCCACAGGAAGATGTTGGCCACGAAGTACATGAGCAGCACTATCGAGATCAGGAACGTCAGCTTGGAGAAGTCGATCCCGTTGGTGAGTTCCATCTTGGAGACCATGTCGGCAAAGTTCCCCTGGCCCTGCTGCCGCATGAGCTCAACGAACTGTTCCTGCGATACCCCGGGCGGAATCTGCTTGCCCATCACACCGCCGAAGATGACATCCATGGCACTGCCCAGAACCTTGGGTGCGATCACGTTGAGGACCACGGAAACGATCACGAGGCCGATCACGATGAACACACCGATGCGTTCGGGCTTCAGCAAGCCCATGAGCCGCTTGGCGGAAGGCCAAAATTCCTTGGCCTTCTTTGCGGGCACATCCCCGAACATGCCGCCATCGGCCTCCGAGGGGACGTACTCCTCCTCAACGAAGTCGTCGTCGTCCAGTGCTTCCGTTGCAACCTCTGCCGCAGCGGTTGCCTTGGCATCCTTCGCGGCTTCGGCCTTGGCAGCCCAGCCACGCTTCTTCTGCTGGTTCTGCTCGCTCATGCCACTTCCTCCACACTCAGCTGGGATTCGACGATTTCCTGGTACGTCGGTGACGTCTCCAGCAGTTCGTCATGCGTTCCCCGGTCAACGATGCGGCCGTTGTCCAGGACAAGGATTTCGTCAGCATCGGCAATGGTGGAGACACGCTGGGCCACGATGATGACCGTGGCATCCTTGGTCTTCCCCTTCAGGGCCTTCCGGAGCCGGGCGTCGGTAGCCACGTCCAGTGCCGAGAAGGAATCGTCAAACAGGTACACGTTCGGCTTGGTCACCAAAGCCCGGGCGATGGAAAGCCGCTGGCGCTGTCCACCGGAGACGTTGGTACCGCCCTGGGCGATGCGCCGGTTGAGGCCGGAGGACTTCTCCTCCACGAAACCCTTGGCCTGCGCGGTTTCCAGCGCGTCCCACAGTTCCTCATCCGTGGCATCGGGCTTGCCAAAGCGCAGGTTGTGCTCGATGGTTCCGGAGAACAGGTACGGCTTCTGGGGTACCGCCGATACACGACTGGTGATTTCAGAGGCATCCATCTCGGTGACAGGAACGCCGTCGAGCAGAACCTCACCTGAGGCGACGTCATAAAGGCGCGGCAGCAGGGAGACCAGGGTGGTCTTGCCCGCACCGGTGGATCCGATGATGGCGAGGGTCTTGCCCGGCTCCGCCGTGAAGGAGATGTTGCTCAAGACAGGTGCTTCAGCACCCGGGTACTTGAAGGTGACGTCCCGGAATTCGACGCGTCCCTTCTTTTCGGCCGGCACTACCGGCGAGGAGGGGTTGTGGATGGACGGCTCAACGTCCAGGACCTCGCCAATGCGGTCTGCACAGACGGAGGCGCGCGGAATCATCATGGCCATGAAGGTTCCCATCATGACGGCCATGAGGATCTGGAGCAGGTACTGCAGGAAGGCCGTGAGGGCACCCACCTGCATGTCACCGGAATCGACCCGCTGCCCGCCGAACCAAAGCACGGCGGCAGTGGACAGGTGCAGGATCATGCCGATCGCCGGGAACATCAGGACAAAGAGGTTGCCGATCTTCACGGATACGGCCGTGAGGTCCTGGTTGGCATCGCCGAAACGCTTGGCCTCGTGGGGTTCGCGAACGAAGGCACGGACAACCCGGATGCCGATGATCTGCTCGCGCAGAACGCCGTTGATGGCATCGATCTTGGTCTGCATGGAACGGAAAAGCGGCATGAGCCGGACAACGAGATAGCCAACCACTGCCACCAGGACAGGGACCGAAACCCAGACGAGCCAGGAAAGGCTGAGGTCCTCACGGAGGGCCATGATGATGCCGCCTACGCACATGATGGGCGTGGAGACCATGAAGTTCAGGCCCATCAGGACGAGCATCTGGACCTGCTGGACATCGTTGGTGCCGCGGGTGATCAAGGTAGGGGCGCCAAAGCGGTTGACGTCCTGGGCGGAAAAGCTGCTGACCTGGCGGAACACGCTGCGGCGCAGGTCGCGGCCGATGGCCATGGCCACGCGGGCACCGAAGTACACGGCGATGATGGCGGAAAGCACCTGTCCCAGGGCGACAGCAAGCATGAGCGCACCGGTCTGCCAGATGAAATCAGTGTCGCCGCGGGAGACTCCCTCATCGATGATTTTGGCGTTCAGGCTGGGGAGGTAGAGCGTGGCGATGGTGGACGCCAGCTGAAAAAACAGCACGGCCACAATCTGCGGCAAATACGGCTTTGAGTAGCGCCGTATAAGGGTGACAAGCATGCCCACGGGTCCTTAGAAAGAGTGCGTGAATGTGATGAAAAGAAGTTTGGCAGCAGAGGCCGACAGTATTAGCCTCCCCACTCTACGAAATCCGTTGCCCTGGCGAAACAACTTCGGGAAAAGATCATCCCAGCGGAGTATCTGCCGTGTCGTGCATACCCCCCAGCGGCAGAAGGTTGCCGGAACACAGCAAAGCGCCGGCTGGAATCCCAGCCGGCGCTTTCAGTCCTGCCGCCGTTTTCGGCCCTGTTCGCTGGACCTGTCCCGGGCCCCGTTCGCTGGACCTGTCAGCTGCTCATGTTTCGCTGCAGCCGCCCTTGCGGGCCCGGAATCCCGAACCGGGTGGGGTCAGTGCCTTTCAGCCTGCGTGCTTGCCGTGTTCCTGGCGCGCTTCAACACCCTGGAGCAGAAGCAACGCCATACGTTCCTGCTGCCTGCGTTCGCGCTTGAGTTCCTTACGGATCGCGGCAAGTTCCTCAGCGGTGCGGGTCTGCTGTTCCGCGATGGTCTGCTGATCCCGCAAGCGGGCCTGCAGTTCCACGTTGGCACGGCTAAGCTGCAACTGCTGTTCGGCCAGGACGTACTGCGTGCGTGTCAGTTGCTCCTGTACTTCCTTGACGTCGGCCGTCGCTGAGGGCCGCTCCTGGGTCAGGATGCGGGCGAACTCGAGGTCGAGGTCGGAACCGGAATCCTCCGGCCGTACCTCACGCCCGGCCCCCGGAAGGGCACGACGGGCACCAGCGGGGCTCGCGGCGTCGTCGGTCTTCACCCTGTCGCCGGTCTTCACCGCGTCCACGGACGCAGTGTCCAGCGACATGCCGGCCTCTCCCGAGGCCGTGGCCACGAGTTCCTTTTCCGGTGCGGCATCAACGGTGCGGCGCAACGGGCGCTCCTTGATGAAGAGGACTGCCAGGAGGGCCACCACGCTGATGATCGCGGAGATCAGGAAGATCTGTGCTGTCGCGTCACCGTAGGCGGCACGCATGATGTCTGCGATGGGAGCGGGCATATCCGCCAGGTCCATGCTGGCGCCTGAAGCGCCGCCCTGGACGGGGATGCCGGCGGCGGCCATGCCTTCAACCGCCAGGTCCTTCACGTGGTTGGACATGATGGCGCCAAGAACGGAGACGCCGATCGCGCCACCCACCGAGCGGAAGAACGCCACCGATGCACTCGCCGTGCCGATGTCCTTTGCCTGAACGGTGTTCTGTACGGCCAGCACCAGGTTCTGCATCAGCATGCCCAGGCCCAGGCCGAACACGCCTGTGTAGATGGCCACGATCCAGAGTTCGGTGGTGTGGTCCATGGTTCCTGCAAAGGCAAGCCCGCCGATAAGGAGAACGGAGCCTGCAATCAGGAACCTCTTCCACTTGCCGAAGCGGCTGATCAGGATGCCGGATGCTACCGAACCGATGAGGTTGCCGGCGATCATGGGCAGCGTCAGCAGGCCGGCCTCGGTGGGTGTGGCTCCGCGGGCTACCTGGAAGTACTGTCCCAGGAACGTGGAGGAGCCGAACATGGCGATACCAACCGCAACGGAAGCAACGATGGCCAGCGCCGTGGTGCGCTCGGAGATGATCTTGAGCGGAATGATCGGCTGGGCAACCTTGGTTTCGACGAACACCAGGAGCGCAAGGAGTGCTACGCCGCCGCCGACCATGAGTGCCGACTGCCACGAGACCCAGTCGTAGTACTCCGGGTTGCCGGCAAAGGAGACCCAGATCAGGAGCAGGCTCACGCCGGAGGTCAGCAGGATGGAACCAAGCCAGTCGATCTTGGCGGGCCGCTTGATGTGCTCGATCTTCAGGGTGATCTGGAGCAGGATCAGCGCGACGACGGCCAGTGGCACGCAGACGAAGAACGTCCAGCGCCAGCCGAGCGGGCTATCCACGATGAAGCCACCCAGCAACGGGCCGCCGGCCGTACCGACAGCCATGACGGCACCCATGTAACCGGAGTACTTGCCGCGGTCGCGGGGCGGGATCATGGATCCGATGATCGCCTGTGCCAGGGCCGTGAGGCCACCCATGGCGATGCCCTGGATAACGCGTGCGGTCAGCAGGAGCGGGATGGTTTCGGACAGGCCCGCCATGACCGAGCCGGCCACGAAGATAATGATGCTCAGCTGGACCAGGAGCTTCTTGTCGAAGAGGTCCGCGAGCTTGCCCCAGATGGGCGTGGTGGCCGCGTTCGCCAGCAGGGCGGCCGTGATGACCCAGGCGAAGTCGGTCTGGGTGCCCTTGAGCTCGGACATGATGGTGGGAAGTGCGTTGGCGACGATGGTGCTGCTGAGGATCGCCGTGAAGAAGGCCGCGAGGAGGCCGGTCAGGGCTTCCATGATCTGACGGTGGGTCATGGGCGCGGCAGCCTTGGCTGCGGCGTCCACCGCCTGCGGATGTTGTGGTGCTGCTGTAGCCATGCGTGGGCTCCTAAGCTGTCTGGTCTGTTGTGATGGAGCCGGCCGCCGTTGCCCGGATTGAATCCTTGAGGGATTCGGTGAGTTTGTTGATGACCTGGGAGGCCTCGAGGGCGTCAGCCTCGCTCCAATCCGCCAGGTAATCCCGCAGTCTCACGCTGCGTTGTTCTTCGAATTCGTGCAGCTTCGCCGTCCCGCGTTCAGTCAGGGCCAGAAGCTGCGCCCTGCCGTCTGCGGGATCCGGCCGCCTGGTAACGAAGCCGAGTTCTTCGAGCTCCGCGACGTGGCGGCTCAGTACCGGCGCACTCACGCCAAGGCGAGCGGCCAGGTGCGTGGCACGGGTCTCCCCCTCGCCGATGAACCGCATCACCCCTTGGACCGCCATTCCGACGTCGGGAACGCGGGCCATGTGCGCGGTTACCACGCAGCGCAGAGTCCGCTGCAGGTCAAAGATCTGATGCACAAGATCGGTTGCTGTGGCAGAACCGACAGACATGTAAAACACCCCTTTTTGTTTGCCTAAAGCAACTATAACGCAGATTGATTGCTTTGGGAAACTAAAGGAAGAGCTTAGGCCTCCGGGCGGGTCAGCTCCCGGGCCGCGTTGATGACTTCCTCCACGCGGCGCGGACGGCTTACGCCCGGCGCCACCACGGCTGCCAGTTCGTTCGCCGGCACCTTGTCCTCGATCGGGACCAGCGCAACGCGCGCACCCGCGTAGAGGGACTCGATTCCCGGCCAGACATTCGTTACCGAGTACGCCCGGCCGCTGGCCACGATGCCGCGGATTGTCTGGGCCACCACGCTTCGCCACCGCACTTTCGGCTCGATGCCCGCCGAATGGAACATCGCGATGACCCGCTCCGCGCTGGGTGGAACATCGAACAGGACCACATCCTCATCGGCGAGATCGGCAAAGCGCAGCGAGGCACTGCCGGCCAGAGGATGATCGGCGGCCAGCATGAACTGCGGCCGGGAAGGAGCCACCGTCAGGATTTCGACGCCGGGAACCGCCTGGAGCGAATAGATGAACGCAACGTCCAACTCGCCTTCCCCCACGGCACGCTGCAGCTCTTCGGCGTTTCCCTCGACGAAGTCGAGCTCCACCTCCGGCCATTTGGCCGCAAAGACATGGATCAGCTCGGGGATCAAGCGGGGCGAGATGGCAATCATGCAGCCGATGGCGACCCGACCACGCATGTCCTCATGGGAACCACGAAGTGCCCCCTGGAGATCTGCGGCTTCACGGAGGATCCGCCGGGCCCGGACGCCGAGCTCAACTCCGGCCGGCGTCGGTTCCACCCGCTTGGCGCGCGTCCGGATCAGCAGGTCCAGGCCAAGGTTTTTCTCCAACTGGGCGATGGCCATGGATGCGGCAGCCTGGGAGATATTGCTTTCACTGGCGGCCTTGGTGAGCGAACCGTGGTCCAGCACGGCCACGAAATATTCCAGCTGCCGAAGCGTAAACTCACCCATCAGTTCTCCTTATGAACTTCTTTGAATTGATTGATTATACAAGTGACGTGGTCCGCACCACACTGGAAGAAAGCCCATTCAGTCAAAGGAGCATCCATGACACCGACGTCATCCCTGAAGCCGCACATCGTCACCCTCGGAACGGCCGGCGGACCGCGATGGTGGGCAGCGGCTGACACCGGCGAGCGCACCGGGATCGCCACCGCCGTGGTGGTGGGGGATGCTTTCTACCTGGTGGATTTCGGCCAGGGCGCCGGACGGCGGCTCAGCCAGTCCGGCTTGCAGCTCAAGGACCTCCGGGCACTCTTCATCACGCACCTGCACTCGGACCACGTCTACGATCTCGCCGGGCTGGGAATCTTCGGCCTCTACGCCCTGACAGACCGCCTCGACTCCCCCGTAAAGATCATTGGACCGGGCAACCGCGGCGAGCTGCCCGCCGTGTCGCCGCGCGCCGTCGTCGAGCCTCAGCCGCTGGCGCCTGAAAATCCGACGCCGGGTACCCGGCAGATGTTCGAACAGCTCATGAAAGCGCACGCCACCGACCTCAACGACCGCATCCTGGACAGCCTGCGGCCCAGCCCCTTGGACATCTTCCACGCCGAAGACATCCGGATCCCGGCGGAATCGGGCTACCACCCCAACAGCAACCCGACGCCGGACATGGAACCCTTCGAGGTCTACCGCGACGAACTCGTCACCGTGACCGCGATCCTGGTGGAACACCCTCCCGTGGCCCCGGCATTCGCCTTCCGCTTCGACACCGCCGAGGGTTCCGTGACCATTTCCGGTGATACCGCTTACACGCAAAACATGATCACCTTGGCGCAGGACACGGACCTCCTGCTGCATGAAGCGATCGACTTCAACTGGGTGGAGTCGCTGTACGCAGACAAGACCGATGAGTCCAGCCGGGCTTCCCGCGACCACCACTACAAGTCCCACACCAGCGTCCGCGAAGCCGCGAAGCTCGCCGAGCTTGCCGGTGCCGGCCACCTGGCCCTGCACCACCTCGTGCCCGGTTCTGCTTCCGAAGCCGTATGGCGGGAAGCCGGGGAGCATTTCTCCGGGACGTTCACGGTTCCCAATGATCTCGACACCATCCCGTTCGCCCGTCAGCGCTGACGAGCCAGTACCCACACTGAGGAAGCACATGAGCTCAGCACCAACCGCCCCGAAGACAAGCACGGCCACTTCGGCGGATGCGTCCATGAACACCAAGGACATGCGTCGCATCCTCGCATCCAGCTTCATTGGCAGCGCCATCGAATACTACGACTTCGTTCTCTACGCCACGGCAGCAAGCCTGGTCTTCAACAAGGTGTTCTTCGCCAACCTCGGCCCCGGCTTTGATTTGTTCGCCTCGTTCGTCACGCTCGCCGTGGGATACATTGCCCGGCCGGTGGGCGGCCTGATTTTCGGACATTTCGGTGACCGACTTGGCCGCAAGAAGATGCTGGTCCTGTCCATGCTCATCATGGGACTGGGCACTACGGCGATCGGCCTGCTGCCCACCACCGCCCAGATCGGCATGGCCGCGCCGCTGGCTTTGGTCCTTCTCCGCCTGGTCCAGGGTGTTGCCGTCGGTGGCGAGTGGGGTGGTGCCGCGCTCATGGCGATCGAGCACGCCCCCAAGAAGCACCGCGGTTTTGCGGCCGCCTTCGCCAACGCCGGCGGACCGGCCGGCGCCATTCTCGGCACCCTTGCCCTGTCCTTGTTCGCCGCGGTTTCCGGCAATGACTTCCTCGTCTGGGGTTGGCGCGTGCCGTTCCTGCTGAGCGCATTGCTCATTGTCGTCGGCATGGTCATCCGGCTCAAGGTGGCCGAAACACCCGCCTTCCAGCGTCTGGAAGCTGCCGGCGAACAGCGCCGGGTGCCCTTGCTCGATGTCCTGAAGAACAACCCCCGCGCCGTAGTCCTGGGCCTGCTGGCCACCACCTCGTTCTACGTGTGCCAGTCCATGACCACGGTGTGGGGCGTCTCCGTCGCCGTCGAGAGCGGGGCGGACAAGAACGGTGTCCTGAATATCAAGGCCGTTGCCGCGCTGTTGACCCTGGTGATCTGCTTCTACTCCGCCCGCCTCAGCGACCGGATCGGCCGGCGTCGTGTCCTCATTGGCGCGTCCCTCCTGGGCGCGGTGCTGGTCTACCCGATCCTCATGCTGATGAGCAACGGTGAGTTGTGGGGCTTCGCGGCCGCGATCATCCTGGGCAACGGACTGGTCCAGGGCTTCCTGTACGGCCCGATTGCCGCCTACGTCGCCGAACAGTTCCCTACCCGCAACCGCTACACGGGAGCATCGCTGGCCTACCAGGGTGCCTCGATGATCGGTGCGGGCTTCACGCCCATGATCGTAGCCGGACTGAGCCTTGCCGCCGGCGGTGGAATCTGGCTCATCGCGGTCTTCTGGATTGCCGCCATGCTGGCATCGGCCATCGCCGTGAAGGCCACGCCCGAAGGCACCCAACGCGAACTCGACTAACCGCTTCCCTTGCCGCCGGCATCCACGCAACGCAGTCAGCCCCCGCACGGTATTCCGCGCGGGGGCTGACTCTTTAGGGGCTTGATCGCCTTAGTCGTCCAGGTGGGTGGGGCCGAACATCTTCAGCAGCGTCTCAACCACGACGACGTTGGGTCCGTCCGCTGCGAAGGACGCCCTAAGCGCGTCCCCGACATCCTCCGGGGCAACCCGGCGGGCCGGGACACCGAAGGCTTCAGCGAGCTTCACGAAGTCCGGGCGGGCGAGCTCGGTGGCTGTGGCCTGGCCGAAAGCGCCCACCATGTACTCGCGCAGGATGCCGTAGCCGCCGTCGTCGACGATCAGCCAGGTGACCGGGACGTTGTGCTGCTTGGCGGTGGCGAGTTCCGAGATGGAGTACATGGAGGAGCCGTCACCGGACACGGCGAGTACCCTGCTCGGTTTACCCGTGGTTTCCAAGCCGACTGCTCCACCGATAGCGGCAGGGAAACCATAACCAAGCCCGCCGGCGCCCTGGGCGGAGTGGAACTGGCCCTGCCGGGCATCCCAGCAGCTCCAGCCCCAGTAGGCGGAAATGGTCATGTCCCAGAACGTCTGCATGTCCGCCGGGACGGCCTCGCGGATGTCCGACATGAACTTCAGCTCCTTGGCCAGGTCCTGGGATTCCAGGCGGGCCTTGACCTTCGCCAGGGATTCCTTGACCACATCTTCCGGAGCGGTTCCGTGCCAGGAGCGCGTTGTTGCATTCGCGGCTCCGGCTGCTTTGAGCGCTTCGTCGAGGGCCGCGAGGGCCTGGCCGGCGTCGGCGCGGATGCCCAGGCCAGGCCTGTTGGATTCGAGGACGCGGGGCTCGGCGTCGATCTGGATGATGCGGCCGCGGGGTTCGAAGGTGAAGTAGTTCGAGGTCACTTCACCCAAGGATGAGCCGATGACGATCAGGACGTCGGCGTCTTCGAGGATATCGGTCATGTACCGGTCCTCGATCCACGACTGCAGGGACAGCTCATGGGTCCACGGGAACGCGCCATTGCCGCCGGGGGTGCAAATGACCGGGGCGCGCAGTTGCTCGGCGATCGAGAGCAGCGACTTTTCGGCCCGGCCACGGCGGGTACCGCCGCCTGCGATGATCGCCGGACGTTCCGCCGTCGAAAGCCACTTCACGGCCTCGCGGACCAGCTCCACCCGGGGCGGGTTGTCGAAGGCTTCGGCGAGGGCGTCTTCCACCGGGGGAACCATGATGGGATCCAGGAGGACGTTCTGCGGGATTTCGATCCAGACCGGCCCCTGGGGCGAGGAGATGGCCTCGGTCCAGGCGTCCTGGATGGCCGACGGAATGCCGGAGGCGTGCTGGATGAGGCGCTGGCTCTTGGTGACGTTCGCCGCCGAGGCCTTCTGGTCATCGAGTTGGTGCAGCATACCCTTGCGGCGTGCGCCCAGTCCGTCGAGCGGGATCTGGCTGGCAACAACCACCATGGGAACACCCGTGGCATACGCTTCCTGGAGGCCGGCGAGGGACGTCAGCGCGCCCGGACCGGTGGACAGGAACAGCACACCGACTTCGCCGGTGGCACGGGAGTAGCCGTCAGCTGCGAACGCCGAGTTGTTCTCCACACGGGAGGACACGAAGTGCAGGTTGCCGCGGCCCATGGCATCAAAGAGACCCAGGGCGTGCTGGCCCGGGATACCAAAAACAGTCTTGGCACCCAGCGCTTCAAGGGTCTCGACGACGAGGTCCCCACCGTTGCGCTGGTTGGTCCCCTTGGTGGGAGCTGCTGTGCCAGGATCGAAATCGATCATCGCTGCCCTCCGATGGCCTGTGCGACTTCCTGGATGCGGGCGCCGAGGGCCTGCTGCGCGTAGCCGTTCGGGGCACCGTGGCGGTCACCTTCAACGGCGTTGTCTGCCATGAGGGTCACCAGTTCATAGGCAACGTGGCTGCCGGCGACTCCGGTGATTTCTGCGTGGTCGTAGGCCGGGGCGACTTCCACCACGTCCGCGCCAACGAGGTTCATGCCGCGGAAGCCGCGGATGATCTCCAGCAGTTCGCGGCTGGTGATGCCGCCTGCTTCGGGGGTGCCGGTGCCGGGGGCGTGGGCCGGATCAAGGACATCGATGTCCACCGAGATGTACAGCGGGCGGTTGCCGATGCGGTCGCGGATCTTTGCCACCGTCTCCAGGACGCCCTGGTAGTAGACGTCGGCGGAGGTGACGATTCCGAAACCGAAGCGGTGGTCGTCGTCGAGGTCCTTCTTGCCGTACAGCGGACCGCGGGTACCGACGTGGCTGATGGCCTCCGTGTCCAGGATGCCTTCTTCGACGGCCCGGCGGAACGGCGTACCGTGCGTGTATTCGGCGCCAAAGTAGGTGTCCCAGGTATCCAGGTGGGCATCAAAGTGCAGCATGGCGATGGGTTCGCCTGCGCGTTCCGCTGCTGCCCGGAGCAGCGGGAGGGCGATGGTGTGGTCGCCGCCGAGGGTGACCAGCTTGCTGCCGTTGGCCGTGAGGTCCAAGGCGTTCTGCTGGATGGTTTCGATGGCCTCGTTGATGTTGAACGGGTTCACTGCCATGTCGCCGGCGTCGGCTACCTGGATGTTCTCGAACGGGCTGACGTCCCAGGCCGGGTTGTACGGGCGGAGCAGACGGCTGGCCTCACGCACGTGGTTGGCGCCGAAGCGGGCTCCGGGGCGGTACGAAACGCCGGAGTCGAAGGGAACGCCGACCACGGTGACGTCGGCCTTGGAGACCTGGTCCAGGCGGGGCAGGCGGGCATACGTGGCGGCACCGGCGTAGCGCGGGATACGGGATGAATCGATGGGGCCCAGGTTGCCGTTGGCCTCGATGCGGAGCTCTTCCAAAGTACGCCACTCCTTGAGTGAATAGGGGGATTGATTCTGCGGACTGTGACACCCATCATACACTCAAAGTTGTCTAATATGCATCACTTGTTTACAACCTTCCAAAAGGATGAGACGCCGCTCACAGCAGGCGTAAAGATTCCATAAAAACCGGTGTCCCGGCGTCGAACCGGGCCATACGCTCCATGCGGAAGCAGTACCGTGCTGCGCGAAAGGACACCGTGACCACCCTGTCGAGGCCTCCGGCCGACCCGGCCAACCGGCCCAAGAATTCCTTCAAGCTCAAACCCTGGTTGCTTGAGGGAATGCCGGACACTTCAGGCAAGCGGCAAGGCCCCCACGGCCAGCCCTCGGAGTCCCACAAGCCGCAGGCCTGGTGGAAGGTCATGTGCCTCACGGGCCTGGACTACTTCTCGACGCTGGGATACCAGCCCGCCATCGCCGCCCTGGCAGCGGGCCTGCTTTCTCCCCTGGCGACGTTGCTGCTGGTCACAGCAACCCTGGCCGGAGCGCTGCCGGTTTACCGCCGGGTGGCAAAGGAAAGTCCACGCGGCGAGGGCTCCATTTCCATGCTGGAGCGGCTCCTCCCCCGCTGGGGCGGCAAGCTCTTCGTCCTGGCACTCCTTGGCTTCGCGGCCACGGACTTCATGATCACCATTACGTTGTCGGCTGCCGACGCCACGGCCCACCTCATCGAGAACCCGTTCGCGCCGGACTTCCTTGAAGGCCAGAACGTCGCCATCACCCTGGCGCTCATCGCGGGTCTGGGCATCGTCTTCCTCCGCGGATTCAAGGAGGCCATCAACGTGGCCGTCGTCCTGGTGGGCGCCTTCCTGATGCTCAACCTTGTGGTCATCGCCGTATCCATCGGCCACGTCTTCACCGAGACCCGCGTCATCACGGACTGGTGGACTGCTTTGACCACCTCCCACGGCGATCCGATCATGATGATCGCCCTGGCATTGCTGGTGTTCCCCCGCTTGGCGCTGGGCCTCTCGGGTTTTGAAACAGGCGTCGCCGTCATGCCCCAGATCAAAGGCCATGCCACGGACACGGAAGCCAATCCGGCCGGCCGCATCAAGGGTGCCCACAAGCTCCTGACCACCGCCGCGATCATCATGAGCTCGTTCCTCATCACCTCCAGCTTCACCACGATCATGTTGATTCCGGCCGCTGAATTCGAACCCGGCGGAAAGGCCGATGGCCGCGCCCTTGCCTACCTCGCGCATAAGTTCCTGGGCGATGGCTTTGGAACCGTGTACGACATCAGCACAATCGCCATTCTGTGGTTCGCCGGTGCCTCCGCGATGGCCGGATTGTTGAACCTTGTTCCCAGGTACCTGCCGCGCTATGGCATGGCACCGGCCTGGGCGCGGGCACTGCGCCCCCTGGTCCTCGTCTTCACGGTCATCGCCTTCATCGTCACCATCATCTTCCAGGCTGATGTCAATGCCCAGGGTGGCGCCTATGCCACTGGCGTGCTGGTCCTGATCACTTCCGCATCCATCGCCGTGACGCTGTCGGCACGCCGAAGGAAGCAAAAAGCACAGGTCATCGGCTTCGGCCTCATTTCCCTGGTCTTCGTTTACACCACCGTGGTCAACTCCATCGAGCGCCCGGACGGCCTGAAAATTGCCGCCCTGTTCATCCTTGGCATTCTGGTGGTCAGCTTCGTCTCCAGGATGAGGCGGGCATTCGAGCTGCGGGCCACGCACATCAAGATGGACCGGAAGGCCCTGGAGTTCACGGCCAACAACACGCACGGACCGGTCCGGATCATCGCGCACGAACCCAAACGCTTCAGTGCCGACAGGTACCGGGAGAAGCTGCAGCACGCCCAGCAGGCCAACCACCTCCCCCTGGACTGCGATGCCGTCTTCATCGAGATCATCGTGGACGACAGTTCAGACTTCGAGCAGGAACTCCAGGTAGTGGGCAAGGAGCGGCACGGGTTCAAGATCCTGGAAGTGCACAGCAACAACGTGCCGAACACGCTGGCGGCAGTACTCCTCCACATCCGCGACGTCACCGGTTTCATGCCGCACATCTACTTCCGATGGACTGAGGGCAACCCGATTTCGAACCTGAGCCGCTTCCTCTTCTTCGGCGAAGGGGAGATCGCTCCCGTCACCCGCGAAGTGCTCCGGGAAGCCGAGCCGGACATCACCCGGCGCCCCTGGGTCCACGTGGGCTAGCCGCCTCGCACGCTCCTGCCCGGTTAGTCCCTTCGCAGGCTGCGCTCCTCCCCAGTTCGTCCCCCCGCGGACTCCGCTCATCCCCGGATTTCGGGCGCTCCGCTTGGCCCGTGGGACGAAGGGCGGCGGCAACCGGGGAGGAGCGCCGCCACCAGGAGCTCAAACCGGGATGGAGCGTCGGCTGGAGTTGCCCACATACGGCAAGTGCGTCATTTCGTGGAACGTTGGAAGCCTGTGGACTGGTCCGATGGACGCCTTCCAGTACCTCGAAAAAGTAGGCGGCGTGGCTCGGACCGGACAACTCCTGGCCGCAGGCTATTCGCGCCGGGACATCGCGCGCCTTCCAAGCAAGGGTGCGAAACAACCCCGGCGGGGCATCTTCATGCTTGCGGATCACAGACCCGAGTTGGCAACCGCCCTCCGCTACAACTCCTACGTCTCCTGCGCCAGCGCAGCTCAACACTACGGATTGTGGATACGCAAAGCACCTGATCTCCACCATCTAGCATGCGATCACGGTCACGGCACCGGGTTCGTCAGGCACAGGACCATGAGATTCGAACCTCATCCCAGCCTCCCAATCGCCGCGGTGGAAGATGTAGTCCTACATGCCATGGCTTGCCTGGCGCCGCCCGCTTCAACGGCAATGGCAATCTCGGCGGTTCGACTGCACGGTGTGCCGTTGGAACTGCTGAAGGAACAGTTGCAGGGAGACAGGTCGCGGCCCGTCCTCAACGCGCTCAAGGATCTCGACCTGCGTGCAGAGTCCATTGTGGAGGTCGATGCACAGCATCTGCTCCGCACCCACGGCATTGCATTCGACGCCCAAGTGGCAATACCTGGCATCGGGCGCGTCGACCTCCTTCTGGAAGAGTTCCTCATTATTGAAGTGGACGGCTTCGCGTTTCACTCCGATAGAAAGGCCCTCCGCAACGACTTGGCACGCAACAACGCCTCCACCATCAACGGGTATTTGGTCCTGAGGTACCCACCGGAAGTCATCTGGTTCGAGCCGGAGCGCGTGATCGCGGAGATCCAGGCGGTTCTCAAGCTGCGTCGTGACGATCCCGCCCGGTTGGTGGACGGCTTTGCCCAGCCGAGCCCCGGACTTTCGGGGATCGGCCCGGTCCCTGGCTTCCAATACAGGAGGTAACTGGGAGGGAGTGCACAACGCCGGGAGGGAAAACTACCTGCTTGCTGCGGGCACCAGCACCCAGAGCACTTCCACGGTTTCGTCCGTCGGGTTGATCCACGTGTGCGGTTCGCGGCCCGGGAAGGAGAGGGTATCCCCTTCCTCGAGGTCGTATTCTTCGTTGGTCAGGATGAGCTTGATGCGGCCCTTGACCACATGCAGCACGTCCACGTCGCAGTCCACCGCGTAAAGCTCGTTTTCGCCGCGCCCGCGGGGCTCGATGGTGGCTTGGAGTATCTGCAGGCGCCGCTCGGAACGTGCGGTCAGCAGGCGTTCCACAATGCCTCGGCCGCCCAGCGAGATCCTGGGGCCGTCGTCGCGACGCGTCAGATGGGTCTCCGGCGCGGCGAACAAGTCGCCGACGGAGACGGACAGAACCTGGCAGAGGGTCACCAAGGAAGCCACCGACGGCGATGTCAGGTCGCGCTCCACGCGGCTCAGGAAGCCTTTGGTCAACCCGGTGGCGTCCGCAACCTGCTCGATGGTGAGGCGCTGCGCTTGCCGGGCTGCGCGGATTCTGGAACCGATGGCAACAGGAACATTGCTCGGTTCAACGGGTAGAGCCTTCATTCACGAACCTTTCAGGCCTGTCATGTGGCCCTGTCATTGGAGCAATAGTAGCCGGGAGGCACGCCAACAGGGCCACTGCGGGCGTAACCAAGTCCAAAGGATCTTGACTGTTACTCCGATCACAACATATCCTCACAGGCAACAAGTGTTGCCTGTGAGGCACACAACACATCCCCAAGCTCCAAACCCAAATCTCCAATCATCCGCACAGAGACTTCGACGCATCGCAGGAGTATCGTCGAAAACCCCAACCTCCGTGCATCAGCTCCAAGGACCGTTCATGGAATCTTCGGCTATTAATATCGCAATCGTGGTGGTGTACCTGCTCGCCATGCTGGCCTTCGGCTGGTGGGGCAAGTCCCGCACAAAGAACAACAGCGACTTCCTGGTGGCCGGCCGCCGCCTGGGACCCTTCCTCTACACAGGCACCATGGCCGCCGTGGTCCTCGGTGGCGCATCCACCGTGGGCGGCGTGGGCCTCGGCTACAAGTTCGGCATCTCCGGCATGTGGCTCGTGGTGGCCATCGGCTCCGGCGTGCTGCTCCTTAGCCTCCTGTTCGCCGGCACCATCCAGCGGTTGAAGATCTACACGGTCTCCCAAATGCTGAGCCTGCGATACGGCAGCAAAGCCACCCAGACATCCGGAATCGTGATGTTGGCCTACACCCTCATGCTCTGCGCCACCTCCACCGGCGCCTACGCCACCATCTTCGTGGTGCTCTTCGACTGGGAACGCTGGTTGGCAATCGCCGTCGGCGGCGCCATCGTGCTGGTCTACTCCACCATCGGCGGCATGTGGTCCATCACCTTGGCAGACCAGGTGCAGTTCCTCATCAAGACCGTAGGCATTTTCTTCCTGATGCTGCCGTTCGTCCTGAACGCAGCCGGCGGAATGGACGGCATCCGTGAGCGCCTTGACGCCAGCTTCTTCCAGATCGACGGCATCGGCGTCCAGACCATCATCACTTACTTCGTGGTCTACACCCTCGGCCTCCTGATCGGCCAGGACATCTGGCAGCGCGTCTTCACCGCCAAGACCGCCACCGTTGCACGCTGGGGCGGAGCTACCGCCGGTGTTTACTGCATCCTCTACGGCATCGCCGGCGCACTGATCGGCCTGGCTGCCCGCGTCGCCCTCCCGGACATCGATGTCGCCAACCTCGGCAAGGACGTCGTCTATGCAGAGGTGGCAACCCACATCCTGCCCGTCGGCATCGGCGGACTGGTGATGGCCGCGGCTGTGGCTGCGATGATGTCCACCGCTTCGGGCGCCCTGATCGCCGCCGCCACGGTGGCCCGCGCAGACGTTGTCCCGTTCGTGGCCAGCTGGTTCGGCAAGACGATCAACACCGACGACACGGAAAACCCCGAGCACGACGTCAAGGCTAACCGCTACTGGGTCCTGGGCCTGGGCATCGTTGCCGTCCTGATTTCCATGGCAGCGCAGGACGTCGTTGTTGCCCTGACCATCGCCTACGACATCCTGGTGGGCGGACTCCTGGTCGCCATTCTCGGCGGCCTGGTCTGGAAGCGCGGAACGGGCATCGCGGCTGCATGGTCCATGGCAGTCGGCTCAGTTCTGACACTGGCCCTGCTCATCATGTACGCGGTTGGTGTCATCCCGAGCGAAGACGGCGTCTACGCCAACGAGCCCATCTACTGGGGCCTCGGTGCTTCCCTGGTGGTTTACGTCGTGGTCTCCCTGCTGACTCCGCCCACGGACGCAGCCGTCCGCGAGGCCTGGGACAAGCGCGTAGCCGGCGCCATCTCCGAGGAACTGCCGCCGGAAGTCCACCCGGTGGGCAGCAGCAAGTAACCAGGCAATACCCGACGGCGGTGCCGCCCCCTTCACGGGGGCAGCACCGCCGTCGTTTTGTCCCCGGCAATAAGGCCTTCACAACCTCAGGTGCGGTACTGTTGTCCCAGCTTCAAGAGATGTGGCGCCAAGCTCCGACTGGCCATGCACCAACCCCATGTTCACGGGTGGTTCGGATGAGGAAGCGGCCCGTCCCGGACCTGAGACAACCGAGCGGGCAAGAGCACTCTCCACAGGAGCAGCACCTTGCCGTATCAGAGCGATACCAGCCACGCCCACAACACCACCGGCCCAACCGAAGCCCGGAACGTCACGGTGATTCCCGCCGTCGACCTTTACCTGGGCACGGTCACCATAGTGGCCAGGAACGAAACCCTGTTCTTCCGGCATCCCCATCCGCAGCAGATCGCCAAAGCGCTGGCCCAGGCCGTCCGGCCCTCAACGTGGTGCGAGGCGTCCCGGACCCTGACGGTTACTGTGGCCGCGACAGGAAAACGGGATGGCCAGCCGCGCCTGTTCGCCCTCGGCAGCCGGGACGAGGACTAGATTTCCTCTTCCTCCCCACGGAATTCCTCGGTCTCATCGATCGGCACCACCCGTTCATCGTCCTCGGGGGCGTCCACTTCCTCAACCCAGGGCTCGTCCACTTCCTGGTCTTCGGCGTAGTCGTAGGCCGGGTCCGACTCGATGGTGGTGCGTTCCGGGTACTTGGCGTGTGATTCGGTGGTGTCCATGGTGCAACCTCCGTCCCGTGGGCCTGTAAGAGCCCGCTAACCGAGTGCGGGGAGGCTCCCCGCCCCTGTCCTTCCATCTGAGCACCGGCCAAAGCGAGGGTCAAGCAGAGCCGGAAATTACGGTGCACCGAACATTCCAGCTAAGGAATACCAGCCAAAAAACCCTGCAAATAAGCGGTAGTGTGGTGCGTGCAATGGGGCCGCAACTACCCCACCCAGCACAGGAGATAAAGTGCAGATGCACCAGGAATCCCACAGTTCGTCGAGCCCCGCTCCGGACCCCGCAATCGAACCCGCAGCTCTCCACCACACCGCAGACCCGGCAGCACCCACTGCGTCGGACATCAGGCGGTGGCGGCAGTACCTTGCCGATGAACGCGCCGAGGCTGCGGTCTACCGCGAACTCGCCCAGCGCCGCGACGGCGAGGAACGGCAGATCCTGCTGGCTCTGGCCGAAGCCGAAGGGCGGCATGAAGCGCACTGGCTCAAACTCCTGGGTGAGCACGCAGGCATGCCCAAGGCAGCTTCCGCCCGCAGCCAGTTCCTGGGGTTCCTGGCCCGCAACTTCGGTTCGGTCTTCGTCCTGGCCCTGGCGCAACGTGCAGAGGGCCGCTCCCCCTACGGAACCGAGCCGGCCGCCACCCCCGCGATGGTGGCCGATGAACAAATCCACGAGGAAGTAGTCCGGGGCCTGGCGACCCGTGGACGCAACCGGCTCTCGGGTACCTTCCGCGCAGCAGTTTTCGGCGCCAACGACGGTTTGGTGAGCAACCTGTCGCTGGTCATGGGCATGGCCGCGACGGGTGTACCGAGTTCCGTGGTCCTCATGAGCGGCGTTGCAGGGCTCCTGGCCGGCGCATTGTCCATGGGTGCCGGCGAATACGTCTCCGTCCGCTCGCAACGCGAACTGCTCAACGCCACCCTCCCCACCCAGGCCACCCTCACCGCAGCCCCGTCGCTGGACATCGACCACAACGAGCTGGTCCTCGTGTACCTGGCACGCGGCATGACCCGCGAAGCCGCCGAGCACCGGGCAGCCGAGCGCATGGGATTGTTCAGCTGCGACTGCGATCCCAGCCTCTCCCTGCAGCCCGAGAAACCGGTGGCCGATGAGCATGAATCGGTGGGTTCGGCGTGGGGCGCGGCGCTGTCCAGTTTCTGCTTCTTCGCCTCGGGAGCCATCGTTCCGATCCTGCCCTTCCTTTTCGGGATGACGGGTATGGCCGCGCTCCTGGTGGCCGGAGTCCTGGTGGGCATCGCGCTGCTGGCGACAGGCGCCGTCGTGGGTTTGCTGTCCGGTACGTCGCCGCTCAGCCGCGGCCTGCGGCAGCTGGCCATCGGGCTGGGAGCAGCTGCTGCCACCTACGGTCTCGGTTTGCTGTTCGGCGCGGCGATCGTCTGAGTTTGGACTGCTCCCCCGGCAGACCGTAATGTTGGTTCGTCCTCCGCGCTGCCCCGCGTGACCAAGGGCCTGAGGAATGGAGAACCGTGGACTGGGAGCGGGAAGCTACGCACGTGCCGAAGCACCGGCGATCGGGAACAACCCAGCGCGTTCTGCTCGGCCTGCTGATGGCATTCATCGCGGCGACGGTCGCTGTGCTGGTGTCCTGGTTCCTGAACGGCGATCCCCGCATCACGGCACTGTTCCCGGGCGTCAGCGTCCCGGGCGGCCCGCAAACCGGGAAGATACAGCCCACCTCGGCCCGCATTCCGGACGCGCCACCGCCGGGACTTGAGGAAGCGGACGCCCCGCTGGCCTCGCCGACGGCACCGGGCACCACCAATGATTCGTACAAGTTCCTGGCCATGAACGACGACGGCACCCCGGTGGGCTATTCCCCTTGCCGGCCGCTGCACTACGTGGTGAACAACGCCTCCGCTCCCGAAGGAACCGACCCCCTCCTGGCGACGGCCATTGCCAATATCTCTGCAGCCTCGGGCATCCAGTTCGTCAACGACGGAACAACCGACGAACAACCCGCGGACCGGCGCGAGCCCTACCAACCCAACCGCTACGGCGACCGGTGGGCTCCCCTGCTGATCTCGTGGACCACACCAGAAGTGGCACCGGCCCTTGAAGGGAAGGTCATCGGCACGGGCGGCAGCACCATGTATTCGCTGGACAAGGGCCCCAAAAGCTACATCACCGGAAGCCTGGAGCTGGACACACCCCAGATCGCGGAACTTCTGGCCGATCCAGGCGGTGCGGACTACGTCCTTGCCGTCATGCAGCACGAGCTGGGACACGTGATGGGACTGGACCATGTGGACGATCCGATCCAGCTCATGTACCCGGAAATCGGGGCACCGGACGGTCTGGCCGCCGGTGACCTGAACGGCCTCCATCTCCTGGCATCAGCCCCCTGCCGCAAGGACATCTAGCAGCGTTCAGGCGTTGGGTACAAAGGCCATGGACTCACGGGGACACTGGACTTATGCTGGCGAATACGGCCGACGGCGGCGCCCCACCGCCCGTCCGCGGCCTCCACGTCAGGGGGTTCCATGGAACCTTATGGGTCGTCCAAGTGGCCGGACCCGGATCCTCCCCGGCCCCATTACCTTCCGCCTTCGGGTCCGCACGAGCCGCCTGAGCCCCGCCCGCCGATCAAGCACAGCAGCGTCGCCGCCATCCTGTTCCTGCTGGGCATCCTGGGGCTCGTGTGCGCCGGAGCCTATTTCGGCGGAGAGCTGCAGCAATTCCTCTACGGATCATCGGAAAGCCAGAGCCAGCCGCCACGTCCCGGGCTGGCACCCTTCGGACAACGGGACGATCCCCTGCCCGGACGTGAAGAAGCCGACGCGCCCCTCGGCACGCCGCCCCCGCTGGTCCAAGCCAGCAGCTCGTACAAGTTCCTGGCAGTCAAAGAGGACGGCACGCCCTTGGCGTACTCGCCCTGCAGGCCCATCCACTACGTGGTGAATTCGGACCTCGCACCGGCTTCCTGGCAGGTTCTTGTGGAGAAGGCCGTCCATGAAACCGGGAGAGCTACGGGGTTGAGATTCATTTACGACGGGCCGAGTTCCGAGGTTCCCTCCCCCAACCGTTCCGGGTATCAGCCGGCCAGATACGGGGACCGTTGGGCGCCGGTGTTGATCGCCTGGAGCACCCCGGAGCAGGTACCGCGCCTGACCGGGCAGACGGTGGGTCTGGGCGGAAGCTCCTCCATTGGCCTGAGCAACGGCTACAAGGCATACGTGACCGGGACAGTCTCACTGGATGCGCCACAGTTTGCCGGGATCGTGGACACCCCGGACGGGGAGGACATCGGCGTGGCAGTCATCATGCACGAGCTCGGACACCTGGTGGGCCTGGACCACGTGGACGATCCCCGGCAACTCATGTTCGGGCAGGCATCGTGGGTACGGGAATATGCCGCAGGCGACCTGACGGGGCTCGCGGAACTGGGTTCAGGTCCCTGCAGCAAAGACTTCTGAGCCGGGCTGTGTCTTAGCGGGCCAACACCGCGAGCGCATCCTCCACCGTGTCCACCAAAAAGATACGCTCCGCCATGGGCTTCCCGGCGGCCAGGCTCTGCAGCATAGGCCACGCCGGGAAGGTCCGTTCCCAGTGTTCGCGGCCCACCAGGACCATGGGCGTAATGGTTTCGGGCGCGCCGTAGTAGTTCTCACAGGCGTCCTGGAAAATTTCCTGCACCGTGCCTGCCGCTCCCGGCAGGAACACGATCCCGCCGTTGCAGACTTCCAACAGGATGGCTTCCCTGATGGCGTTGGCGAAGTACTTGGCGATGTGGGTGGCGAACAGATTGGGCGGCTCGTGCCCGTAGAACCAGGTAGGGATGCCGAGGGTCGGGGTGCCTTGCGGGTAATGTTCGACGACGGCCGCCGCCTGACGCGCCCAAGCCGTCACCGAGGGCCTGAACCCCGGTACATCGGCGAGGGTCGCAAGGGCCGCCTGCAGTTCGGCGTCGGGCCTTCCGCTGAAGTAGGCGCCCATATTGGCCGCTTCCATGGCACCGGGACCCCCGCCCGTGGCGACGGCGAAGCCGGCTTGGGCGAGCAGGCTGCCCAGCCGGGCGGCGTCGGCGAATTCCCTGGATCCTCGCTGGGCGGCATGGCCGCCCATGACTCCCACAATCCTGCTTCCTGCGAAGGGGCCCTGATCCAATGCCTCGTCCAGGGCGTCGCCTATGGCGTGATCGTGCAGCGCAGCGGCGAGCGTGGCGTCGAGGCTCTGACGCTGGCCGGGCAGGATGCTCCACTGGTAGACCTGCGCGTCGAGGGTGGACTCGTACTCAGTAGCCGGGATGTCCCGGTAGAGCTCCGCCGGGGTGTAGAGGGTGCCGCGGTACGGGTCAAAGGGAACACCCAGCAGCTTCGGAAAGATCAGCGCGCCACGGCTTCGCAGACTTTCTTCCACGCCGGTGTCGAAGGTGCAGCCGAGGAAGATGGCACCTTGCGGATCCATCGCTTTGAGCTGGCGCGAGTAGCCGCGAAGGTCCAACGACTGCGCGTGCCAACCGTGCATTGACCGGGCTCCGGCACTGACCAGCCGATCGAAATGAACCACGCTTTCGACGTCGAGTGTTCGAGGACTTGGGTTCAAAGCTGCGGTGCGGTTCATGAATTCAGCGTAATGCGGGGTTTATGCGGACCGCCGGGATTTCGAAGGGAGGGGCCCGGACCCTAGCCATGTATTTCGCCGAGGAGTACAGTATCGATCACTGCTCCACTTTCGATCCATGAAAGGCAATGGCAGTACCCAACTGAATTCCGCAATGACGTCCCGGGGGCGTCGTAAATTTGCCGGCTGGGGGGCCCAACATCTGCTCGAGGAGCATGGTTGTGGACCGTCCAAAATACGCTCGGCGTCATACTCATTCCACCCTGTTCAGTACCCGTTCCCTTTTCCGGAAAATCCTTGTTTTCCTGCTGGGTTCCTCTGTTGCCTTTTCTGCCCTGACCGTTGGTATGGCGGCGCCTGCCGCTGCTGCGGTCCCGCCGTGCCCAGGCACAGGCGGCGCCATGCAGATAGTGGCCCACACCGATGATGACCTGATTTTCATCAGTCCGGATTTCATGCGTGACATCCAGTCCAAGCGCTGCGTGCAGACCGTGTACGCAACGGCGGGTGAAGCCGGTGAAGGGGCTGCATACTGGAACAGCCTGGAAGCGGGAATCAGGGCAAGCTACGCGAAAATGGCGGGCGTAGCCGATGCCTGGACCACCTCCGACGCGGGCGTTCCGGGCCGACCCCTCACCCTTCAGACCTTGAATGCGGCACCCAACGTTTCCGTCGTTTTCATGCGGCTTCCGGATGGCTTCCCGGATGGGAGGGGCAGCAGCCGCTACAACGGCCAGAGCATCCTGAAACTGTGGGACGGCCGGCTCAGCTCCATCCGTCCGGTTGACGGGGCCGCAGCGTTTACCAAGGCGCAATTCCAGACGACGTTGAACCAGCTGGTGGCCAATTACCAACCCACCACCTTCCGGACCCAGGATTGGACGGGAAATTACCAGGACCCCTACGACCACAGCGATCACTGGGCCACGGCAAAGTTTGCCCAGCTGGCCAGCAGGGCCTACACGGGACCCCATACGGCATCTGCATACGACGCCTATGTAATCGATGAATACGCCCAGAATGTGACGGGCGCGGACCTGACCAACAAAGTCAACACCTTTGTGCGCTTCGCCGATTTCGATAAATACCTCTGCGACACTCCCTGCCCGGCGCCGCCTTACAGCGACTGGCTCAAACGGCAGTACATCACGGCCATCGAGTGGACGGGCAATGCTGCCAAATCAGCAGGCACAACAGTGAGCGCTTCTTCGCAGAAGGCCTCGGGGCAGAGCCCCGAGAAGGCCCGCGACGGGTACGCATGGGGTACGCCCATGGACGCCAACCGCGAATGGGTCACCAACGGCGGCAAGGCAGGCAGCTGGATCCAGTACAACTTCTCCCCTGCCCGGACCATCAACGCCGTGACGCTTTTTGACCGGCCGATCCTCAGCGACCAGGTAACCGGCGGCAACCTGGCCTTCCCGGATGGCAGCACCGTGCCAGTGGGCGCCCTGCCTAACAACGGTTCGGGACTCACAGTGAATTTCCCGGCACGGACAGTCAGTTCGGTCCGCTTCAACATCACCTCCGTGAGCGGCTCCACCACGAACGTCGGCTTGTCCGAGTTCGAGGCCCACATCACGGCCGACGTCGTTGCACCCGAAGTGACGGCGACACCGCCCGGCGGCACCTATGACATCGGGCAAAAGGTCACCCTGTCCGCGAACGAACCTGCGACAATCTTCTACACACTGGACGGGACGACCCCCACCACCGCGAGTGCCAAATATGCCACGCCGATCACCGTGAATGGTCCACTGACGCTGAAGTACTTCGCCGTGGACGCTGCGAACAATCCGTCGGCCGTCATGACGCAGAGCTACTCCACCGGCCCGGACGTGACCAAGCCTGTGGTGACGGCCAACCCGCTGGGCGGCGCCTACGCCCCGGGCACCACCATCACGCTTACGTCCAACGAGGCAAACTCCGTGATCAAGTACACCAAGGACAGCAGCGATCCCCTCACTGCAGGATTGGTCTACTCCACGCCGATTGTCTTCGCGGGCCCGGATCCGATGACCCTGAAATTCTTCGCCACGGATCCTGCCGGAAACGTCTCCGATGTCGTCACGCAGACCTACAACGTTCCGCCTGACACGCGGGCGCCTGTGGTGACGGCGAACCCAACCAGCCGTACGCTGGCCAGCGGGGCAACCATCACGCTTTCCGCCGATGAACCAGGCGCAAGCATCTACTACACCACAGACGGCAGCAGCCCCACGGCTACGGAGTCTGCCACCAACTTCAAGTATTCGGCTCCGCTTGTCATGGGGACATCACAGCTGACCCTGAAGTACATCGGTGTGGACGCTGCAGGGAACACCTCACCCATTGGAACCCAGACGTACAGCGTTCCCGCAGCCGGGCCGCCGTCGTCCCACGACTTCAACGGCGACGGCAAGGCCGACGTCTTGTCCTCCGATACTGCCGGCAACCTGTACCTCTACCCGGGCAATGGTGGAGGCGGTCTGGGGCCGCGGCAAACGGCCTTGGCGGCACCTGCATGGTCCACGATCACCGACACCATAACCCCCGGCGACTTCAACCGGGACGGCAAACCGGACCTGCTGGCCCGTGCAGGTGACGTCCTGTGGTTCTACCCGGGCGACGGCGCCGGCAGCTTCGGCGCCAGGGTCCAAGTGAGCACCGGATGGAGCACCATGAGCCAGTTGTTCTCCCCGGGCGACTTCAGTGGCGACGGAATCCCTGACCTGATCGCCAGGCGGAGCACCGGCGATCTGCGCCTTTACGAAGGCAACGGCAGCGGCGGGCTCCGGACGCCAATCACGATTGGAACCGGCTGGAATGTTATGAATGCAATTCTGAGCACAGGGGACTTTAATGGAGATGGTACGGGAGACGTGCTGGCCAGGCGTTCGGATACTGGCGCCCTCTGGCTCTACCCCGGCGATGGAACCCGCGGATGGCTCGCATGGAAGCAAATCTCCACGGGTTGGGACAACCGAACATCGACCGCAGGCCCCCGGGACCTCGACGGCGATAACAAGAACGACGTCATCGGCCGCATCGGAGACACCCTGTGGCTCTACCCAGGCAGCGGCAACGGGACATTCAGCAACGTCCCGCCCACTAGCCTCGGCACCGGTTGGCAGACCATGAAGATCATCGGCTAGCCAACCCCATGGACCTGGCGCGGGTCGGAGTTTTCCCCCAGACTCTTCGGCCCGCGTCAGCCATGTCCGGAGCCTGTCCGGGGTGGGCTGCCAAAAATGTCAGACCCTCCTGGCAGGGTTGATGCATGGGAAGCATTGGGGATGTTTTGGCGCGGCGGGCAGGTTCGCCCGGCGCCAAAGTCCTGCCCCGACGCGTCCGCCACAGCGAGAAAACCGGTTCGACGGCGTCACTCGCCGCCGCGCTCACCGGCAGCGACCCTGGCGTGCGGCCAACCGCCGGTATGCCATTTGAGGGCAGCGCCGGAGCTGCAGGACTCGCCGAATCGCTGGCATTGGGTGCTGCAGCAGTGGCGGCCGTGCGTTCACTCGCGGCCGAGGAGACACGGCTGTTTGACTTCACGGAAGCCGCAGATTTCGCAGGATCGGTCGAAGAGATTTCCCGGGCCCTTGAGTACGTGCAGGTCGTCGCTGCGCAGGCTGTGGAGCGGACCCGGACGGAGGCGCAGCGTGCGGTGCCGGCACAGCAGACCGGACAGTCCCCCGCGTCGAGTGCGCAGGAATGGCGGACGGGGTGGACCGAGCCCGCCGGTGAGTCGGAAGGTGGCGGTGGATCCGGTGGTGGTACGGGTGAAGCAGCCCCCGGAAGCACCGTCAAAGCGGATGGTGCTGGTGGTGGCAGTGTTTTGGATGATGGGTACCGGAACGCAGCGGAGTTCCTGCGGGCCCGGTTGAGGATCGGGATCGGCGAAGCACGGCGCAGGCTCGCCCTCGCGAACGATGTCCTGCCCGGGGCCGGAATAACCGGCCAGGAAATCCCGGCCCGTCGTCAAAGACTCGCCGACGCCCTCCACACCGGACA